>Ga0209130_1000016_pt1 | contig 395540 bp, 338 predicted proteins | sample AraplaMF_Cvi_mLB_FD_184264 | JGI IMG/M metagenome (GOLD analysis project Ga0209130, IMG submission 184264) | Arabidopsis root microbial communities from the University of North Carolina, USA - plate scrape MF_Cvi_mLB (SPAdes) (version 2) | ecosystem: Host-associated > Plants > Roots >... | reverse complement strand
AAGCATGCCGCCAGCGTTCAATCTGAGCCAGGATCAAACTCTTCAGTTCAATCTCTGTTTAAAGTCATTGCTGACTTGGTCGCTCACTCAAAATACTGACGAAATCTCATAAAGAGATTTACGTTTATTTTGTGCGAGCATTTGAAGCTATATGTTTTGAGCATCGCGGCTTGCGCCGCGTTGGCCATCTTCAAACGCCCACACTTATCGACTGTTGATTTGTTAAAGATCGCTGCGTTTATCGACAAAGCGTTGTGTTTGTCAGCAGCAGAGAAGCGAGATTATGTCGTAAATCGTTTAGCTCGTCAACCCCTTCGAACTCAGCGTTTTCGCTTCGTTCATCTCGCTGCGTTGCGTGTGCATTGCTGCGAGGGACAGAACTATAACGGCCCGCAGCCATCCGCGCAAGAGTAAAATTCATCTTTTCGCGTCCGAGCTGCAAACAATGACCATCCTGCTGTCCACTCTTAACGCGCGCTACACCCACGCCTCGCTGGGCCTGCGCTATCTGCTCTCTAATATGGGTGAGCTGAAAGCGCAGACGCGTATCCAGGAATTCGTGATCGGCGCAAAGACGACCGAGATGGTGGAACGCATTCTTGCAGCGCAGCCGAAGATCGTCGGCTTCGGTATCTATATATGGAACGTCGAAGAGACCACCCGCCTGGTTGCGACGCTGAAGCGCGTGGCGCCGCACGTGGTCATCGTGCTGGGCGGGCCGGAAGTCTCTTATGAAACAGGCGAACAGGAAATCGCCCGCCTGGCGGATTACGTGGTTACCGGCTGGGGCGACGTGACCTTCCCCAAACTGTGCAATGAAATCCTCAACGGTCCGAAGCCGCTGATGAAGGTGCACGCCGGCGTGCAGCCGCCCATGGCCGAGATCACCCTGCCCTATGCGGAATACTCGAACGAGGACCTGGCGCACCGCACCCTGTATGTAGAGGCTTCGCGCGGCTGCCCGTTCAAGTGCGAGTTCTGCCTGTCCTCGCTGGACAAGACTGCCTGGCCATTTAATATCGATCACTTCCTGGCCGAGATGGAATCGCTGCATGCGCGCGGCGCCCGCCTGTTCAAGTTTGTCGATCGCACCTTCAACCTGAACATCAAGACCAGCCTGAAGATCATGCAGTTCTTCCTGGATAAGCTGGCGGCAAACCCGGAAGATCCGGTGTACGCCCACTTCGAGCTGGTGCCGGACCACCTGCCGGAAGCACTGAAGGAAGGCATCGCCAAATTCCCGCCCGGTACGCTGCAGTTCGAAATCGGCATCCAGAGCTTCAATCCGGTGGTGCAGGCGAATATCAGCCGCAAGCAGGATAACCAGAAGGCGGCCGACAATATCCGCTGGCTATGCGAACACTCCAGCGTTCACATGCACGTGGACCTGATCGCCGGCCTGCCCGGTGAAACAGTGGAGAGCTTCGCCGCAGGCTTCGACAAGCTGTGGGCGCTCGGCCCGCACGAAATCCAGTTCGGCATCCTGAAGCGCCTGCGCGGCACGCCGATCATCCGCCACACCGAGGAATTCGGCATGGTCTATGATCCGTATCCGCCATATACCATCCTGGCGAACCGCGATATCGACTTCCCGGCCATGCAGCGGCTGGTGCGTTTTGCGCGCTACTGGGACCTGGTGGCCAATTCGGGGCGCTTTACGCATGCGACGCCGGTGCTGCTGGGCGAACAACCGTTCGCAAACTTCATGGCGTTCTCGGACTGGCTGTATGCGAACACGGATGCAACCCACCGCATCGCGCTGGACCGCCTGGCGCTGCTGGTCGGCCGCTGGCTGGGGCTGCAGATGCCGGTCGAAGCCGTCACGGAACTGCTGGCGTTGGATGGTCATGGGGTGAAGCAAAAGGCGGCGCAGGCCAGCGCGGCGCCGCAGCGCCAGGCGCGCCACTTGGCAGCCTGAGGGCCGGGCGGCGGCGCGGCAGGCGGCGCGAGGACGCTATGTGCGTTCGGGGCTGGACACGGTACAGTTGTCGCCTGTAGCGTAGTAAACGAATCTCACTTACACTGGCGACATGCCTATTGCACGAGAGCCAACCTTAACCTTCAGCCCTGGCGGGCGCACTGTTACGGCCGATGGGACGTGGCAAGTCCACGCGCTCGCGCACAAGCGCATCATGAAGGCCATCTCCAGCTGCCTGGAGCGCGCCGGCCGCGACAAGGGCGTGGAGTGGGACCTGAGCGGCATCGAAAGCCTGGACCACATCGGCGCCCAGATGTTCTGGGAAGCCTGGGGCTATGAGCGCCCCGCCTCGCTGAAACTGGCGGACGGCCAGGACGAATTCTTCCACCGCCTCGAAACCACCGGCCGGATCGCCATGCCGCGTCCGCGCAAGGAGCACTTCGGCTGGGTCACTTCGCTCGGCTTCGGCATCCTGCATTTCCTGGAACACCTGCGCGGCTTCGTCAGCCTGATCGGCTCCGTCACGCAGGACACCTTGCGCTTCATCAGGCAGCCGCACCGCGGCCCCTGGCGCGAAATCTCCGCGAATATCTTCCACGCCGGCTTCCAGGCGCTGGGCATCACGGCGCTGGTCGGCTTCCTGATCGGCGTGGTGCTGTCCTACCTGTCGGCGCAGCAGCTGCGCAACTTCGGCGGCGACATCTACCTGGTCAACCTGCTCGGCATGAGCGTGATCCGCGAACTGGGTCCGCTGCTGGCCGCCATCCTGGTGGCCGGCCGCTCCGGCTCGTCCATCACGGCGCAGCTGGGCGTGATGCGCGTGACCGAGGAGCTGGACGCCATGCTGGTCATGGGCATCTCGCACGGCTTCCGCCTGATCCTGCCGAAAGTGCTTGCGCTGGCCATCTCCATGCCGCTGCTGGTGATCTGGACCGACGCCAGCGCCCTGATCGGCGGCATGGTGGCGGCCAAGATCGAACTGAACCTCTCGGCGCGCTACTTCATCGAGAAGCTGCCGTCCGCCGTGCCGGTGGCGAACTACATCATCGGCCTGCTGAAGGGCTGCGTGTTCGGCATGCTGATCGCGCTGGTGTCCTGCCACTTCGGCCTGCGCATCAAGCCGAATACCGAAAGTCTCGGCCGCGGAACGACCACCTCGGTAGTGACCGCGATTACCGTGGTGATCCTGGCCGACGCGGTGTTTGCCATCGTCTTCAATGGGGTGGGCTACTGATGAACGACCAGCCGATCCAGGAAGAAGAGAGCTGCGGCTGCCCGGAGGGCGAGGGCCAGCTGACGCTTGACGGCAGCGTGCCGGTGGTGGAGATCACCAACCTGCAGACCAAGTTCGGGCGCACGGTGGTGCACAACGACCTGAACATGCGCATCTGGCAGGGCGAGATCCTGTCCATCGTCGGCGGTTCCGGCACCGGCAAGACCGTGCTGCTGCGCCAGATGCTGGGCCTGGAGCGCCCGACCAAGGGCTGCGTGCGCGTGTTCGGCGAGGATATCTCGCTCGCCTCCTCCACCCACCTGCAGGAACTGCGCAACCACTGGGGCATGCTGTTCCAGCAGGGCGCGCTGTATTCGGCGCTAAACGTGTTCGAAAACATCGCCCAGCCGCTGTGGGAACTGAAGGTGATGCCCGAGAACCTGATCCGCGACTCGGTGCTGCTGAAAATGAATATGGTGGGCCTCGGCCCGGAACACGCGAACAAGATGCCGTCCGACCTGTCCGGCGGCATGATCAAGCGCGTGGCCCTGGCGCGCGCCCTGGTACTGGAACCGAAGCTGCTGTTCCTGGACGAGCCGACCGCCGGCCTGGATCCGGACCTGAGCGAAAGCTTCGTGCAGCTGATCAAGTCCCTGCACCGTGAGCTGGGACTGACCGTGGTGATGGTCACGCACGACCTGGATACGCTGTTCGCACTCTCGACCCGCATTGCGGTGCTGGCCGAAAAACATGTGCTGGTGTGCGGTCCGACGAAAGAAGTGATCAAGACCGATCACCCGTTTATCAAGCAATTCTTCCTGGGCGACCGCGGCAAGCGCGCGCTGGCCGGCCTCGAATAAGGAGCAAGCATGGAAAACAGATCACATGCCTTAATGACAGGGATATTCACGATCACGCTGCTGATCGCGGCCATCCTGTTCGGCGTCTGGTTCAACCGCGACCGGGTGCAATACGACCCCTACCTGATCGCCACCTCGCTGTCCGTGCCGGGCCTGAACCCGCAGGCGGCGGTGCGCTACCGCGGCCTGGAAGTGGGCAAGGTGGACGATATCGACTTCGATCCCAAGGTCGCCGGCCAGATCCTGATCCACCTCTCCATCGATCCGGAAACCCCGATCACCAGGACCACCTACGCCACGCTGGGCTACCAGGGCGTGACCGGGATCGCCTATATCCAGCTGGACGACGAAGCCACCGGCTCGCCGCGCCTGGCCACCAACAAGCAGAATCCAAGCAGCATCCCGCTGCATCCGGGCCTGTTCGACCAGATCGAGAAGCAGGGCAAGGCCATCCTGTCGCAGGTGGAGCAGGTGTCGGGCCGCATCAACAAGCTGCTCAGCGACGAGAACCAGAAACAGATGCTGGCCGCCTTCAAGGACATCAGCGACACCGCGCGCGCCTACCAGCAGATTCCGGCCCAGCTGGGTCCGACCATCGACAAGCTGCCGGCCCTGGCCGCGCAGACCCAGAAAACCATGGTCTCGGTAGAGAAGCTGGCCAGCGACGCCAACCGCCTGACCGCCAGCCTGCAGGGGCCGGACGGCACGCTGGCGCGCCTGTCGAACACCGTCGATCGCGCCGGCACCTCGCTGGAGGCGGTCACCAGCGGCATCGAACTGGATACCCTGCCAAGCTTCAACGGCCTGGCCGACGAAACCAAGTCCTCGATGCGCGCCATCCGCCGCACCATGAACAACCTGAGCGACCGTCCGCAAAGCATCCTGTTCGGCGGCCCGGGCACGCCACCCGGACCGGGCGAACCCGGCTTCGAGTCCCCGAAAAACTAAGGAAGCGCCGTGATGACCAAACTGATCCTCTTCTGCCTGACCGCCGCAGCACTGGCCGGATGCGCCTCCGGCAGCAAGGGCCCGGCCCCGACCAGCTACGACTTCGGACCGATGTCCGCCCTGGCCGCCAGCGGCACGGCCGCACCGGCCGCGGCGCAGTTCCCGGCGCTGGTGGTGGCCGACGTGACCGGCCCGGCCTCGCTCGACACCAACCGCATGTTCTACCGCCTGATGTACGCCGACGCCGGCCAGCCGCGGCCCTACGCCTACAACAACTGGAGCGTGACGCCGCTGCAGCTGCTCAGCCAGCGCATGAAGGCGCGCTTCGCGCAGGGCGGACTGAAGGTGCTGAACACCACCGACGCGGCCGGCGGCCTGCCCCTGCTGCGCCTGGAGGCCGATGAATTCTCGCAGAATTTCGACAGCGAAAAGAGCAGCAGCGCCAGCGTCTCCCTGCGCGCTTCGGTCTTCCGCAACCACCAGCTGATCGACCAGCGCACCTTCAGCCGCAAGGCGTCGGCCGACAGCGCCGATGCCGCCGGCGGCGCGCGCGCCCTGGCCGGCGCGTCCGACGCGATCGCGGCCGACATCCTGGCCTGGCTGGCGACCCTGCCGAAGCAGTAATCGATGACGGAAGAGAGCCGGATCAAGCGCGGTTCGCCGGTAGCGCGTGCAGCGCTGCTGGCTTACATGCTGCTGATCGTGTATGCCAGCCTGTATCCCTTCTCGGGCTGGCACAACCAGGGCCTCTCGCCGCTGATCTTCCTGGAGCACACGGCGCTGCCGCGCTACTGGACCAAGTTCGACGCCGTCATCAACGTGGCCGGCTACGTGCCCTTCGGCATGCTGCTGGTGTACGCCATGCGGCCGCAGGTACGCGGCGTGTGGGGCTTTCTGCTCTCGTCGCTGATCGGGGCGCTGGTGTCCGGCTCGATGGAAGCGACCCAGACCTACCTGCCCAGCCGCGTTTCCTCCAACCTTGACTTCTACACCAATATCGCCGGCAGCACGCTGGGCGCGCTGATCGGCGCCCTGAGCGCGCACAAGCTGATGGACACCAGCCACCTGTACAAGCTGCGCCAGCGCTGGTTCGCCCAGCACGCCAGCCAGGGCCTGGTGCTGGTCGGCCTGTGGCCGCTGGCCATGATCTACCCGCAGCCCTTCCTGTTCGGGCTGGGGCAGGTGCTGCCGATCCTGTCGGAATGGCTGTCCGACCTGCTGGAAGCGGATATCGACCTGACCTCCTATGTGCGGCCGGATGCGGTGCTGTCGGTGGAGCAGTACTGGCTGTCCGAGACCATCGTGACGGCCTGCGGCATGGTGGGCGGCGGCCTCACCCTGCTGTGCCTGCTGCGCAAGACGGCGCCGCGCGGCATGCTGGTAACGCTGCTGATTGCCGCCACCGTGGCGGTGAAGACGGTAGCCACCGCCCTGCTGTTCTCGCCGGACAATGCCTTCATCTGGATCACCCCCGGCGCCCAGGGCGGCTTCCTGATCGGCGCCATCATGCTGGGCGGGCTGGCCTTCGCGCCGCACCAGTCGCAGCGCCGGCTGGGGGCGGCCGCCCTGCTGCTCAGCCTGCTGATCCTGAACACCACGCCGGTCAACCCGTATTTCAGCGAAACGCTGCAGAGCTGGGTCCAGGGAAAATTCCTCAATTTCAATGGCGCCGCGCAATTCCTGGCCGTCACCTGGCCGCTGGCCGCGCTGTGGTTCCTTTGGCTGCCTTCGCATAAACTCAATAAACCCTGATCGCAGGTATCATTACGGCTTCACGAGTAACCGAGGTCGCCATGAGTGAGCAATTCTATAAGCATCATGTGTTCTTCTGCATGAACAACCGGGTGGACGGGCGCGAAAGCTGCGCCCCGCGCGGTGCGGAGCAGGCGCAAAAACACGCCAAGAAACGCTGCAAGGAACTGGGCCTGAACGGTCCCGGCAAGGTGCGCATCAACCAGGCCGGCTGCCTGGACCGCTGCGAGCACGGACCGGTAGTGGTGGTCTATCCGCAGGGCACCTGGTACACCTACGTCGATAGCAACGATATCGATGAAATCATCGACAGCCACCTGGTCAACGGCCAGGAGGTCGAGCGTCTGAAGATTAAAGAATAAGATCCATAAAAAATAAGCTGAAAAGTATGATGAACAAGAATTCCCAGAAGTTCATGCTGCAGGGCGGCGCCGGCCAGATGGAAGGCATGCTCGACATGCCGGCCGGTACGCCGAAAGGCATCGCCCTGGTCGCCCACCCGCACCCGCTGTACGGCGGCACCATGGAAAACAAGGTAGCCCAGACCCTGGCCCGCACCTTCGTGGCGCTGGGCTATATCGTGGCCCGCATCAATTTCCGCGGCGTGGGCGAGTCGGAAGGCGTGCACGACCACGGCCACGGCGAAACCGACGACATGGGCCTGCTGTACCAGCACATGACGCAGCAGTATCCGGGCCTGCCGGTGGCGCTGTCCGGCTTCTCCTTCGGTACTTACGTGCAGTCGCAGCTGGCGCAGCGCCTGGCCGCAGCCGGCACGCCGGCCGAGCGCCTGGTGCTGGTCGGCACGGCGGCTGCCAAGTGGCAGATTGCCGACGTGCCGGCCGACACCATCCTGATCCACGGCGAGAACGACGAGACGATTCCGCTGGCCGACGTGTTCGACTGGGCCCGTCCGCAGGACATCCCGGTGCTCGTGATTCCCGGCGCCGACCACTTCTTCCACCGCAAGCTGGGCCACATCAAGAGCTGGGTGATTGCACTGTGGCAAGGGCAAAAGGACACCGCTGAGCCAGTCTGAGGCTCTATAATGGGTGGGTCCATTGACCCGCCCTTGATTGTTTAGCCGATGAAAAAACTGATTGCGGCACTGGCCACCAGTGTCCTCGTACTGACTTCTGCCGTCGCGCAGACCCTCCCTGCCCCTACCGTTGCTGCGAAATCCTGGCTGCTGCTGGACGCCACCAGCGGCCAGATCATTGCCTCCCAGGACCCGAACGCCCGCGTGGAACCGGCGTCGCTGACCAAGATCATGACCGCCTACGTCACCTTCCAGGCGCTGAAGGACAAGAAACTGTCCATCGACCAGAAGGTCAACGTCTCGGTCAAAGCCTGGAAGGTGGACGCGTCCTCCTCCAAGATGTTCATCGACCCGGCCGTACCGGTCTCGATCAACGACCTGCTGTACGGCCTGATGGTGCAGTCCGGGAATGACGCCGCGGTCGCGCTGGCCGAAGCCGTGGCCGGCGACGAAGCCACCTTCGTCACCCTGATGAACCGCGAAGCCCAGCGCATGGGCCTGGCCAACACCCACTTCGCCAACCCGCACGGCCTGCCGTCGCCGGAGAACTACACCACGGCGCAGGACCTCTCGGTGCTGGCGCGCCACGTGATCCAGGACTTCCCCGAGTTCTACAAGATCGACTCGGTCAAGGAATTCACCTACAACCGCATCAAGCAGCAGAACCGCAACCGCCTGCTGTGGCTGGACCCGACCGTGGACGGCATGAAGACCGGCCACACCGAAGCGGCCGGCTTCTGCATGGTGGCCTCGGCGCACCGTCCGGCCGGCAATATCGACCGCCGCCTGATCTCGGTGGTGATGGGCACCACCTCCGATTCCGTGCGTACCCAGGAAAGCCAGAAGCTGCTGAACTGGGGCTTCCAGAACTTCGACACCGTCAAGCTGTACTCCAAGGGCCAGGCGATCCAGACCCCGGAAATCTGGAAGGGTTCGCAAGCCACGATGAAGATCGGCTTCAAGCAGGACATCCTGGTCACCGTGCCGAAAGGCGTGGCGGCAAAGATGAAGCCGGTGCTGGAGCGCAAGGACCCGCTGGTGGCGCCGGTGGCCGAGAATGCGAAAGTGGGCACGCTGAAGATGATGGTCGATGGCAAACCGCTGCTGGAACTGCCGGTGGTGGCGCTGGAAACGGTGGACCAGGCGTCCATCTTCGGCCGCGCTTGGGACTCGATCCGCCTGTGGCTGAAGTAATCGCATGACGACACCCGTGAACAAACTCAATCTCTCGCCCATCGTGGCGGGCATGTGGCGCATGACCGAGTGGAACCTCACTGCGGAACAGCGCCTGGCCTTTATCGAGCAATGCCTGGAGCTGGGCGTGACCAGCTTCGATCACGCCGACATCTATGGCGGCTACGGCGTGGAAGGCCTGTTCGGCGAAGCGCTGGCGCTCAAGCCATCGCTGCGCGGGCAGATTCAGCTGGTGAGCAAGTGCGGCATCAAGCTCAAGTCGGCGCGCCGTCCGGCGCACACCATCCAGCATTACGACACCAGCGCGGCGCATATCCGCGCCTCGGTGGAGAATTCGCTGAAGGAGCTGCGCACCGACCACCTGGACCTGCTGCTGATCCACCGTCCCGATCCGCTGATGGACTTCGACGAAGTGGCGCAGATTTTCGAAACCCTGCGCAGCGAAGGCAAGGTGCGCGAGTTCGGCGTGTCCAACTTCTCGCGCCACCAGTTCGAAACGCTGCACAAGCGTATCGCGCTGGTGACCAACCAGGTCGAGTTCTCGCCGCTGCACCTGGCGCCGCTGTTCGACGAAACCTTCGACGGCCTGCAGGACAAGGGCATCAGCCCGATGATCTGGTCGCCGCTCGGCGGCGGCCGCCTGTTCACGGAAGGCGACGCCGCCACCGAACAGCTGCGCCTGAAGATCAAGGAGATTGCCGACGAACTGGGCAAGCCATTCGCCAGCGTGGTGTTTGCCTGGATCAGGCAGCTGCCGTGCAAGCCGGTACCGCTGACCGGCACCGGGCGCATCGAAGGCATTCAGGTGGCAGTGGAGGCGACGAAGTTTACGCTGAGCCGCCCGCACTGGTTCGAAATCCTGCGCGCCGCGCGCAGCCGCGAAGTGGCGTGATCAGTCTTCGTCCGTGAAGACCTGTGGCGGGGCGATGCCCCGCCAGCCGCCGCGCCAGGCCAGATTCAGCAGCAGCGTGGCGCAGATGTAAAGCAGGAAGAACAGCACGAAGTAATCGAACTTCAGCCACACCAGCAGCGCCACATTCACCGCCAGCGCCACGAAGGCGGCGCTACTCTTCTTCTGCTTCGAGCTGGGGAAGCGCACCGTGGACACCATCAGGCTGCCCACCGCGAACAGCAGCAGCACCACCATATACGCTTCCAGCTTCGTATCCGGATAATCCGGCCACGCCACCACCACCGCGGCCACGCAGGCCGCACCGGCAGTAATCGGCATGCCGACGAAATACTTCGGATCGGTGCGGCCCACGTTCACGTTGAAGCGCGCCAGGCGCAGCGCGCCGCAGGCGACAAAGAAGAAGGCCGCGATGCCGCCCGCGCGCAGCAGGGTCGGATCGGACGGGCCGATCTGCACGAAGCCCCAGCAATACAGCAGCACCGCCGGCGCGCAGCCGAAGTTCATCACGTCCGCAATCGAATCGAGCTGCACGCCGAACTGCGAGCTGGTGCCGGTGGCGCGCGCGACAAAGCCGTCCAGCGCATCGAAGATCCCCGCCAGCACCAGCAGGAAGGCGGCCAGGCGGTAATCCTGGGCGATGCCAAGGTGGGCGTTGTCCACCGAGATCACGATGCTGGCGAAGCCGCAGGCGATCGACAGCAAGGTGACCGAACTTGGCAGGGCGAACTTCGCGCGCTGCAGGCGCTGTTGTCGAAGGGTGTTCAAAATTCGGCAATGGGAATGAAATGGAAGGTCCCTATTCTACCTCTACCCGAAATGCCAACGAAGGTGTAACGGAACCGGGTGCGGGCGGGAATTGGCATAGAATCGGAACATGGCCGGGTGCGTCCCGGCGTTTTACCGGATTTCATCATGCGTTCGACACTCACGCTGCGGGCCTGCCTGCTGCCCACCCTGCTGGCCGCCCTGCTTACCGCCTGCGGCGGCGGCGGCGGTTCCACCGCCAGCAACAACGGCGTGACCCCGCCCACCACGCCCGTCAATCCCGTCACGCCCACCCAGCCCGGCGCGCCGACCGCCACCGGCGATACGGCCACGGACGGTTTTGCCTGGTTCAATTACCGCCGCAGCCAGATCGGCCTCTCGGTCCTGGCGCGCAACGCGCGCATCGACACGGCTGCCGTTGGCCACTCGAACTACCTGCGCCTGAACAACACCGTCTCGCACAGCCAGACCCAGGGCAGCCAGGGGTATACCGGCGCCCAGCTCAGCGACCGCTTTGCCGCCGCCGGCTACACGCTGGCCCAGCCCTATGCCTACGGCGAAGTGATTTCCGCCGCCTCCGAGCGCAGCGGCTTCTACCATGCGGAGGAACTGATTGCCGCCATCTACCACCGCTTCGTGATATTCGAACCGGTGTTCAAGGAGATGGGCGCAGGCGCCGCCACGGGCAACGGCAATTACACCTATTTCACGGCCGACCTGGCGGCCGTCAACGGCTATGGCGCGGGACTGGGCCGTGGCAGGATTGCCAACTATCCGGCCACCGACCAGACCGGCGTCCCCGTCAACTTCTTCAGCGATAACGAATCGCCCGACCCGGTGCCGAACCAGAATGAAGTGGGCTATCCGATCAGCGTGCACGCGGATATCTCGGCGCAGCTGCGCGTGACCAGCTTCACCGTACGCCAGCGCGGCGCCGGCAGCGATCTCAACGTCCGTCTGCTGGCGCGCGCCTCGGACCCGGAAACACCGGTGTCCGCCGCCGCCATTATTCCCCTGGCAAGACTGAGCGCGAATACCGTGTTCGACGTGAGCTTTACCGGCACCGTGGACTCGGTGGCGGTGTCGCGTAACTGGTCGTTCACCACCAAATAAAGGCGCCCGGCTCTGGACCCGCGTCGGGCCGCTCTGCTATCGTGTTCCCCATGAGCAAGCAAGTACCCGACGCACCCATTCGCCGCTGCCTGGACCTCGAAGACGGCCTCGGCCGCCTGATGGGCAAGCGGGCGCTGTATCGGCAAATCCTGCAACGTTTCCTGACCGACTATTCCGGCGCCGTGCCGCGCATCGTGCTGCGGCTGCAGGCGGGCGACCGCACGCAGGTGCAGCGCCAGGCGCATCTGCTGAAAGGTTCGGCCGGCCTGATCGGCGGACAGCAGGTGCACGACCTGGCGGTGCTGCTGGAGAATGCTGCTGCGGCCGGCACCGACACCTCGGCCCTGATGCCCTTCCTGGACGATGCGCTCAAGCGCCTGTGCGCCGCCATCGAGCGCCTGCTGCCGGAACTGCCGGCGGAAGAAGCGCCTGCCATGGAGGACACGCCGGAAAACCTGCACGCACTGCTGCACAAGCTGGCCTTCCTGCTGAACGAGGGGGATGGTGCTGCGATCGACCTGGTGGAGGGGCACGCCGGGCTGCTGGCGTCGGCGCTGGGGGTGACGGCTTACGAGGCGGTGGCTGCCGCCGCACATGCTTTCGATTTCGAGACGGCGCTGGATGCGCTGTATTCGGCGCGCTGAATCAGCGCGTATATTCCGCTTCTTCGTCGAAGGCGTCGGCGCATTCCTTGCCGCAGAAACGGCGCACGCTATCCAGGGGCTTTTCGCAGTACCAGCACGAGCCTTTCGGCGGCAGCGACTGGCGCGTGCTCCCCGACGCGGCTTGCGCGGGCAAGGCGCTCTCGGTGGGCAGGATATCTTGTCTCGGTTCCACGGCATTCCCCTTTTTCCACACAGGTATTTCAGCTTACTGCACCTTGCCGCAGCGGCCATGAGCAACATCAACGCTGCCTGTATCCGCGGGCAAAGTTCGTTTGCCTGAACAAATAATAGCAGGATTAAATCAGGTGGTTTGCAAGCTGAACGTGCGCCGCCTCACACAAAACCAACACTCGTGCTTGGCTGAGAGCGAGAACAAATTTTTTTATGAGAAGCCGGCAATTGATAGCTGTACCGGCCGCCACACAGTGACGGCCGGCGCGGCTTATTTGCCGATGCAGAAGCGCGAGAAGATCACGCCAAGCAGGTCGTCGGAGCTGAAGGCGCCGGTGATGGTGGAGAGCTGGGTTTGCGCCAGGCGCAGTTCTTCGGCAAACAGGTCCAGCGACTGATCGGTCTGCGCTGCGTGCTGGCCCGCCAGGTCCAGGTGCTTTGCCGCGTTCTTCAGGGCGACCAGGTGGCGCTCGCGCGCCAGGTACAGCGACTCGCCCGTCTGCTGCCAGCCGGCGATGCGCAGCAGCTCGGCGCGCAGCAGGTCCATGCCCTGGTGCGCGTTGGCGGACAGGTAGATGTGCGTGGCGTCGTCGCTGCGCTCGATGGACGGCTTGTGGCCGGACAGGTCGATCTTGTTCCAGATGCGCAGCACCGGCACATTGGCCGGGAAGCCCGCGACAATCGCCTCATCGGCGCGCGTCGGTCCCTGGTCGGCGTCCAGCATGTGCAGGATCACGTCCGCCTTGCCCACTTCGCCCCAGGTACGCTCGATGCCGATGCGCTCCACCACGTCCACAGCCTCATCGTGCGAGCGGATGCCGGCCGTGTCGATGATGTTCAGCGGGATGCCTTCGATCTGGATGGTCTCGCTCACCTTGTCGCGCGTGGTGCCGGCAATCGGCGTAACGATGGCGACGTCGGCGCCGGCCAGCGCGTTCAGCAGCGACGACTTGCCCACATTCGGCTGCCCCACCAGCACCACGTTCAGGCCCTCGCGCAGCAGCGCGCCTTGCGAAGCCTGGCGGAACACGCCGTCCAGCGCCTGCACGATGCCTTTCAGCTGGCCGCGCGCATCGGACTTCTCCAGGAAGTCGATCTCCTCTTCCGGGAAGTCGAGCGTGGCTTCGACCAGCATGCGCAGATGCGTCACGCGCTCCACCAGTTCGTGGATGGTTTTCGAGAAGGCGCCGGACAGCGAGGCGCTGGCCGACTTCGCCGCCGCCTCGGTGGACGCGTCGATCAGGTCGGCCACCGCCTCGGCCTGGGCCAGGTCCAGCTTGTCGTTCAGATAAGCGCGGCGCGTGAACTCGCCCGGCTCGGCCAGGCGCAGGCCCGACTCGGCGCCCGCTTCCAGCACGCGCTGCAGCAGCAGCTGCAGCACGATGGGACCGCCGTGGCCCTGCAGCTCCAGCACGTCCTCGCCGGTATAGGAGTTGGGACCCTTGAAGTAGATCGCGATGCCCTGGTCGATGATGCTGCCGTCGGCATTGGTGAAGGGGATATAGGTCGCGTGGCGCGGCTTCAGCGCCGCGGCGCCGAACAGCGCGGACGCCAGCGCCTGCAGGTTCTTGCCGGAGGCGCGCACGACGCCGATGCCGCCGCGTCCCGGAGCGGTGGCAATCGCGGCGATGGGAGAAGAGTCCAGATTCATGAGCAGAATTTTAAGGTATCAGAGAACCCAAGTGCCGGGTCAGACCCGGCGGGTCTGACCCCGGGTTTCGGTTTCAATAAAAAAACCCGTGCGCCAGGCACGGGTTTCTCAGCAACAGTCCCGCAAGATCACGCAGCAGGCGTTGGATTCAGCTTCTTGGTAATCACCCACTGCTGAGCAATCGACAGCACATTATTCACCACCCAGTACAGCACCAGGCCGGACGGGAAGAAGAAGAACATGACCGAGAACGCCAGCGGCATGAACAGCATCATCTTCGCCTGCGCCGGATCAGCCGGCTGCGGATTCAGCTTGGTAGTGATGAACATCGAAATCGCGTACAGCACTGGCAGCACGAAATACGGGTCAGGCTTGGTCAGATCATGGATCCACAGCGCCCACGGAGCACCGCGCATTTCCACCGACGCGTTCAGCACCCAATACAGGGCGATAAACACCGGCATCTGCACCAGGATCGGCAGGCAGCCGCCGAGAGGATTGATCTTCTCGGTCTTATACAGCTGCATCATTTCCTGGTTCATCTTCTGCGGGTCGTTCTTATGACGCTCGCGGATGGCGGTCATCTTCGGCGTGACCAGCTTCATCTTGGCCATGCTGCGGAAGCTTGCCGCCGACAGCGGGAAGAACAGCAGCTTGATCAGGATGGTGAAGGCGATGATGGTCCAGCCCCAGTTGCCCAGCACATTATGGATCTTTTCGATCACCCACCAGATCGGGTTGGCGATGATGGCCAGCTTGCCATAGTCCTTCACCAGTTCCAGGCCGGTGGTCACGGCCGCCATGGACTTCTCGTCCTGCGGGCCGGAATACAGCTTGGCGCTGTTGGACACGGTCGCGCCCGGCGCCAGCGTGCCCAGCGGCTGCACCACGCCCACGGAGTACAGGTTGTCGCCTTCCTTCTTGGTGAAGATATTGCGCGACATCTTGTCCTGCGGGACAAAGGCCGACACGAAGAAATGCTGCGCAATCGCCACCCAGCCGGAATCCGACTTCACGGCGTGGTCAGGCGTGAACGGCTTGCCCGGATTTTCCTTCTGGTGCTTGTCTTCCTTTTCCACCTTCTCGAAGGACAGCTTCTCATACTTCACTTCCGGCGTGTACACGATCGGACCGGTGAAACTCTGGTTGAACCAGGTCGAGCCTTCCGGCTTGTTGCCATCGTGGACCAGCTGCAGGTACAGCTCCGGCGTGACCGCCGCAGCGCCGATATTCGTCACGTCGTGGCGCACATCGACGGTGTAGTCGCCGCGCTTGAAGGTAAAGGTCTTGGTCAGCTTGACGCCGCCCTGTTCCGCTTCCAGCACCAGTTGCACCTGGTTGCCGTCGTTCAGCATGCGCGGACCCGGCTTGGCCACGAAGGCCGTGGCGTGATTCGGCAGGCCAGGCGCGCCCACCAGGCCGGTCTGGCCCAGATAGGTGTTCTTGCCATCCTGCCTGAACAGCACCTGGTTCTTCGATTCGTCGAAGCCATCCTTGTACTTCAGCAGTTCCAGGCGCTTGATCTGGCCGCCCAGGGTGTCGATATCGGCGCGCACCACGTCGGTGGTGATGGTGACGATTTCCGTCTTGATCGCAGCCGGCGCCGCAGGCGCGGTGGTGGCGCCCGGGGCCGCAGCAGTTGCGCTGGCGCCGCCTACCGGGGCGGGCACGGCGGCCGCGCCAGGTTTCGCAGGCGCTTCAGCCGTCTTGGCCGGCGCAGGCGCGAACATGGACGGCTTGCCGTTCGATACCATCCAGTCGTTCCACAGAATGACCAGCGATACGGCGAAGACGATCCACAGGATGGTGCGTTTATTGATATCCATTGGGTACAGTCAGGAGTGGTTGCAACCGCAAGCGGTTGAATGGGAAGAGTTCTTGGGCGGAACCGGATCGATTCCGCCCGCATTCCAGGGGTGGCAGCGGCACACGCGGCGCGCCGCCAGCCAGCTGCCCCTGGCCGCACCGTGCACGCGCAGCGCCTCGATGGCGTAGTTCGAGCAGGTCGGGTAGAAGCGGCAGCGCGGCCCCAGCATCGGGCTGATGGCCAGTTGATAGAAGCGCAACAGCGCGGTCAGCAGGACTTTCATCGCGCCGGCCGCTTTTGCGAGGCGAACAGGCGCACGATTTCCTGGCGCAACGCCGTTTTCAGGCTGGCGGTCGTGGCCGGGCCGTCCTTCTTGTTGACGGGGCGCGCCAGGCGCACCACACAGTCGATGGACGGCAGACCCGCGACGCGGAAGGCCTCGCGGGTAACGCGCTTGATCGTGTTGCGCGTAACCGCGCGGGGGGCAAATTTTTTGGCGACGACAACGCCCAGCCGCGCATGGGGCAGCTGATTCTGGCGGGTGTAAAGCACGAAATGCGCACTTTTTTGGGCAGGGCGCAAACGAAAAACGGATGAAAATTCATCCGTTTTTACGATGCGCCGAGCGCGTGCGAAGTCGTGTTGTCCCTCGCCTGTCGAGCTGTTGTTGCAGCTTTCCACGCGATCAGCAACAAGCGGATGACTTATACAGCCAGACGCTTGCGGCCCTTTGCACGGCGTGCGTTCAGGACTTGACGGCCGCCACGGGTAGCCATACGTGCACGGAAACCGTGGGTGCGCTTGCGACGCACAACGGAAGGTTGGTAAGTACGTTTCATGTTGGTCTCGCTTAAGAAATACAAAAACGGGACAGGCGTGTCCCGGTAAATATTGGTGCCAATGACATTTCGCGCACTTATGCCAACAACCTCGGCACAAGCTGGCCAATCTCATCGCCCGCTTCATCCGCGCATCGTAAACTGAAAAATCACGGAGTACGGGCGGGGAACCCTGAATTATCAGCATTTTGGGTGTGCTTGTCAACCAAGGCCCCAAACCCGCTGCGCCAGGCCCCCGCCGGATGGCGGTGGGTTTGTCGCAGGTTGTCAACAGCACGGATGTGCAAAAAATCCGGTTAACCTGTGGATAACTTGCCCGGTCGAGGTTAGAATAGCGCGTTACGAGTGGCAATCAGAACGCCCTCCCGCACCTTTTGCAGATAGAAGATTCATGGAAAATTTCTGGCAGACTTGCTCCGCCCAGTTGGAGCTTGAGCTGACGCCGCAACAATTCATTGCCTGGATTAAGCCGCTTGTGCCTCTCGATTTCGAGAACAACAAGCTGCGCGTTGCCGCGCCTAACCGGTTCAAGCTGGACTGGGTGAAGACCCAGTTCGCCAGCCGCATCACGGCCCTCGCCTGCCAGTACTGGGAACAGCCGATCGAAGTGCAGTTCGTGCTCGATCCGGCCCTGAACGCCAAGAAACCGGCCGCGCCGGCCGTGGTTGCCGGTCCGCTGGGCGATTCCCGTCCGGAAGCGCCGGCCCAGGCTGCTGCGCCGACGGCCGCTGCAGAATACGCCAATCCGAAAGGCCGCGAGCAAAGCCGCATCAATCCGGACCTGACCTTCGAGAGCTTCGTGACCGGCAAGGCCAACCAGCTGGCGCGCGCCGCCGCCATCCAGGTCGCCAACAACCCGGGGGTGTCCTATAACCCGCTGTTCTTCTACGGCGGCGTGGGCCTGGGCAAGACCCACTTGATCCATGCCATCGGCAACCAGGTCATGGCCGACCAGCCAGGCGCCCGCATCCGCTACATCCACGCAGAACAGTACGTGCGCGACGTAGTGACCGCTTACCAACGCAAGGGTTTCGACGACTTCAAGCATTACTACCACTCGCTGGACATGCTGCTGATCGACGATATTCAATTCTTCGGCGGCAAGTCGCGGACGCAGGAAGAGTTCTTCTATGCCTTCGAAGCCCTGATCGCCGCCAAGAAGCAGATCATCATCACCTCGGACACCTATCCGAAAGAGATCACCGGCATGGACGACCGCCTGATCTCGCGTTTCGACTCCGGCCTGACCGTGGCGATCGAGCCGCCGGAGCTGGAAATGCGCGTGGCGATTCTGCTGAAGAAGGCAAAGTCGGAAGGCGTGACCCTGTCCGACGACGTGGCTTTCTTTGTCGCCAAGCACCTGCGCTCCAACGTGCGCGAACTGGAAGGCGCACTGCGCAAGATCCTGGCCTACTCGCGTTTCCACGGCAAGGACATCACGATCGATATCGTGAAGGAAGCGCTGAAGGATTTGCTGTCGGTGCAGAACCGCCAGATTTCTGTGGAAAACATCCAGAAAACCGTGGCGGACTTCTTCAATATCAAGGTGGCGGACATGTATTCGAAGCGCCGTCCTGCGAATATCGCCCGTCCGCGCCAGATCGCGATGTACCTGGCCAAGGAACTGACGCAGAAGTCGCTGCCGGAAATCGGCGAGCTATTCGGCGGACGCGACCATACGACCGTGCTGCACGCCGTGCGCAAGATCGCCATGGACCGCACCAAGAATCCGGAATGCAATCACGAGTTGCATGTGCTGGAGCAGACTTTGAAAGGTTAAAACCTGACCCCGCGGTCAGACCCAAGGGGTCTGACCTTGGCCTGCGACTGCCGTGTACTAGGGTCAGACCCCGTGGGTCTGACCCTGATTTTAGGTTTTAAGCTTAAAGCAATTGCTATACTGCTGAGCTAACAAGTATCAGAAGATTTAAAACGTACCAACTTTTTCGAGGATAACTATGCAACTGGTCAAAACCACCCGAGATACGCTTCTCCGGCCTTTGCAGATCGTGAGTGGTATTGTCGAGCGTCGGCATACTATGCCGATTCTGGCCAATATCCTCATCCGCAAGGAAGGCGAAAGCGTCTCGTTCCTGTCCACGGACACCGAAGTGCAGATCACCACGCACGCTGACATCGGCTCGGGTGCCGACGTTACCGGCACCACCGTGGCCGCGCGCAAGCTGCTGGACATCCTGCGCGCCCTGCCGGAAGCCGGCGACGTCTCGATCACCCTGGTCAACAAGCGCCTCACCGTGCAGAGCGGCAAATCGCGTTTCGCCCTGCAGACCCTGGCCGCCGAAGAATTCCCGACCGTGCAGCAGGCCGAAAGCTTCAACGCCTCCTTCCAGCTGCCGCAGAAGACCCTGAAGCACCTGTTCAACATGGTGCACTTCTCGATGGCCCATCAGGACATCCGCTACTACCTGAACGGCCTGCTGCTGGTCCTGGACGGCAAGAACGTGATCGCCGTGGCCACCGACGGCCACCGTCTGGCCTTCTGCCAGGTGGAAACCGAGCAGGCGTTCGAGCGCCAGGAAGTGATCATCCCGCGCAAGACAATCATCGAACTGCAGCGTCTGCTGGAAGAATCCGACGATCCGGTCTCGCTGGACATCGCCGCCAGCCAGGTGAAGCTGACCTTTGCCGACATCGAGCTGATTTCCAAGCTGGTCGAAGGCAAGTTCCCCGACTACACGCGCGTGATCCCGAAGGGCTACACCAACAACTTCACCATCGGCCGCGATGAGCTGCTGCGCTCGCTGCAGCGCGCCGCGATCATGACCAGCGACAAGTTCAAGGGCGTGCGCTGCATTATCAGCCCCGGCTCGCTGAAGATCTCGTCCACCAATGCGGACCAGGAAGAAGCGGTCGAGGAACTGGAAATCGACTACGGTGGCGACAATATCGACATCGGCTTCAACGTGACCTATCTGCTGGACGTGCTGAATAACCTGAAGTGCGACCAGATCAATGTAGCGCTGGGCGACAGCAACAGCTCCGCCCTGATCTCGATCCCTGAAAACGCAGACTTCAAGTACGTTGTTATGCCAATGCGCATTTAAACCTAACCCCTGGGTCAGACCCAAGGGGTCTGACCCTTGGCCACCGGCCGCCGCGTATCTGGGTCAGACCCCACGGGTCTGACCCCGGTTTTAGGTTTTAGCAGCACCAGTCAATCGTAATTTGTTGAGAAAGCAGTCCAATGTCCGAAAGCCATAACGAACAACCGAACAAGTCTGAAGAATACGGCGCCTCCTCGATCCAGATCCTGGAAGGTCTGGAAGCGGTGCGAAAGCGTCCCGGCATGTACATCGGTGACACCTCGGACGGCACCGGCCTGCACCATCTCGTATTCGAAGTGCTGGACAACTCGATCGACGAAGCACTGGCCGGCCACTGCTCGGAAATCCACGTCACCATCCACAGCGACAACTCGATCTCCATCACCGACAACGGCCGCGGCATCCCGGTCGGCCTGAAGATGGACGACAAGCACGAGCCGAAGCGCTCGGCGGCCGAGATCGTGCTGACCGAACTGCACGCCGGCGGCAAGTTCGACCAGAACTCGTACAAGGTATCGGGCGGCCTGCACGGCGTGGGCGTCTCCTGCGTGAACGCACTGTCCAAGCTGCTGCGCGTGACCATCCGCCGCGACGGCAAAGTGCACCAGATGGAATTCGTGCGCGGCGTGCCGCAAAACCGCGAACTGGAAATGCGTGACGGCGTGGCCGTGTCCCCGATCAAGGTGATCGGCGAGACCGACAAGCGCGGCACCGACGTGCACTTCTGGGCCGACGAGACCATCTTCACGCACGTGGAATTCCACTACGAGATCCTGGCCAAGCGTATCCGCGAACTGAGCTTCCTGAACAACGGCGTCAACATCAAGCTGACCGACCAGCGCAACGGCAAGGAAGAAGTGTTCGCCTTCGAAGGCGGCACGCGCGGCTTCGTCGAGTACATCAACAAGGCCAAGAACGTGCTGCACCCGACCGTGTTCCAGGCCACCGGCGAGCGCCAGTCCGACCAGGGCACGAATATCTCGGTGGACGTCTCCATGCAATGGAACGACGCCTTCAACGAACAGGTGCTCTGCTTCACCAACAACATCCCGCAGCGCGACGGCGGCACCCACCTGACCGGCCTGCGCGCGGCGATGACCCGTGTCATCAACAAGTACATCGACGAGAACGACTTCGCCAAGAAGGCCAAGGTCGAAATCAGCGGCGACGACATGCGCGAAGGCCTGACCTGCGTGCTGTCGGTGAAAGTGCCGGAGCCGAAGTTCTCCTCGCAGACCAAGGACAAGCTGGTGTCGTCCGAAGTGCGCGGCCCGGTGGAAGAGATCGTGGCCAAGACGCTGACCGACTTCCTGATGGAAAAGCCGAACGACGCCAAGATCATCTGCGGCAAGATCGTGGAAGCCGCCCGCGCCCGTGAAGCGGCGCGCAAGGCACGCGACCTGACCCGCCGCAAGGGCATCATGGACGGCCTGGGCCTGTCCGCCAAGCTGGCCGACTGCCAGGAAAAAGACCCGGCCCTGTCCGAACTGTACATCGTCGAGGGTGACTCCGCAGGCGGCTCCGCCAAGCAGGGCCGCGACCGTAAGTTCCAGGCTATCCTGCCATTGCGCGGTAAGGTGCTGAACGTGGAGAAGGCGCGCTTCGAGAAGATGCTGTCCTCCGAGCAGATCACCACCCTGATCGCCACCCTAGGCACCTCGATCGGCGCCGACGAATTCAACGTCGAGAAGCTGCGCTACCACCGCATCATCATCATGACCGATGCGGACGTTGACGGCGCCCACATCCGTACCCTGCTGCTGACCCTGTTCTACCGCCAGATGCCGCAACTGGTCGAGCGCGGCCACATCTACATTGCACAGCCGCCGCTGTACAAGGTGAAGGCCGGCCGCGACGAGCGCTACCTGAAGGACGACCTGGAAGAAGCCGGCTACATGATGAACGTGGCGCTGAACACCGCCGTGCTCACGCCGCGCGAAGGCGCCGACGTGATCCAGGGCGAGGCCCTGGCTGCGCTGGCCGACAAGTACAACATCGCCAACGCCGTGATGACCCGCCTGACCCGCGTGATCGACCGCGCCGCGCTGACCGCCATCATGACCGGCGTGACGCTGGACCTGTCCACCATCGACGCAGCGCAAAAGTCCGCCGATGCGCTGATGGCCAACATCAACGACAGCGCGGTAAAAGTCCGGGTGACCACGGATGAACTGTCCGAGAAGCACACCCTGCGCATCGAACGCCTGCACCACGGTAACGTGAAAGTGTCCGGCATCGACGCCGACTTCGTGCAAGGCGCCGACTACCGCGTGCTGGCCGACGCCGCCGCCACCTTCACCGGCCTGATCGCCGAAGGCGCCGTGATCCGGCGCGGCGAAGGCGAGCGCACGAAAGAGTCGGCCGTGGACGATTTCCACCACGCCATGCAGTGGCTGCGCGACGAAGCGGAACGTACCGTTTCCAAGCAGCGCTACAAAGGTCTGGGCGAGATGAATCCGGAGCAGCTGTGGGAAACCACCATGGACCCAACCGTGCGCCGCCTGCTGAAGGTGCAGATCGAAGACGCGATTGCCGCCGACCAGATCTTTACCACCCTGATGGGCGACGACGTGGAACCACGCCGCAACTTCATCGAAACCAACGCCCTGCGCGCCGGCAATATCGACGTTTAATTGTGTCGGATGTCAGAAATAATGAAAACCGTGCCAAGTAAATGAAAATTTGGCGCCACAAATAATGAAAAATCCGGCACGTTCGGAACATATAAACGCCCGGCTGAGCCGGGCGTTTTTGCTTGTGAAGTGCCTCAAGTGGTTAAGTCGCAGTGTCAAAACTCTAAGCGGTAGCGTAGGCACACTTTTGCTTATGTGACTACATTTAACTTTTTGCCAGCTCAAGCGACACTCGTCACATCTCCGTATTCACCACGTAATAAAAACAGTTATAAATAGGGAGCAATATGGCTTATATCGTTGTTTGCATCGCCACGCGCTGGGGCAGTGCGCTCGGCGGGATCAATGTGTTTAACACCGGGCTAGTCCAAGGCATCTCTAATATCCTCCCGCAAGCTAGCCAGTGCATCTGCGTCGTAGAGGAACTACCTTCCAAGCTGCCCAATCCAAAAATCACCTTAGTCGCTCCGAAGTTTGAAACAACTTCGATCGTCGACGCTTTGATTGAAGAAATTGGCAGTTGGCCCATCCGAAATATCGAAGAAGTACTGCTGATCGGCCACGACATCAAGACCGGAGAGTTGGCGGTTAATTGCGCTAAAGAGCTGCAGTTCAGATTGACACGTGAAACTCTAGTGAAGTCTGCAGTGATCAGCCACATGGATTACTTGGAATATGCGCGACGCAAAGGGCAAGCTTTACCCGACGTTATTGCGAGGTCTCAGACCCAACATCGCATTGTCGCCAGCGCAGATCACGCCTTTGCTGTCGGGCCACTTCTTGCAAATGGCTTCCAGAGCGCCCGCAGCAATCGCAATGATCGCGTAATCGCCCTAACCCCCGGTAGCTCAGACATTAAGACCGCTCCTGAAAACAAAAACTCTCTCAGTTTTTACATTGGAGGACGCCTGGGACTTGAAGACGACCAAATTAAAAATGGCGTTCTTAGTATTCGAGCCGTGATAGCCGCCTACAGGGATGCAAAGAATGACGCGCCACTTGGGCGCTGGGCCTTACGCGGGCACTTTTACGCATGCGGCACCGATCCATTGAAGGATGCAGATCTTATCGAATTATTGAAGAAAGAGGCGCGGGAGGCAAATGCGTTCGAGCTAGAAGCAATTCCTTTCTCGGACAAACAGGAAGAGATGCATCAGCATCTCGCGCGTTCCGATGTCGCACTTATGCCGTCTTGGCATGAAGGGTTCGGCTTGACTGGTTGGGAGGCACTGTGTGCGGGCGTTCCACTAGTATGCTCAAGTCAATCGGGTTTGGCATTGTTAATTGACCAGCTCCGGCGCCAGCTATCTGATGCGGACTTTCAAAGCATCGAACCCGTTCAGTTAGCCGGGGGCGCACCTGCCGGTATGCCTTCTGAACATGATATTTACATCCTATCCACCGCCATAAAGAATATCGTCTCAAACTATTCAGAGCGAAAAGCCGCTGCACTCAAACTAGCACTTCGCATCAAGCGGCACTTCACTTGGGATCGCTGCGCAGCAGAGCTTATCGGGCAGATCAACTGGCCGTGGGCGAACTCAGGTGATTGGTTTCAGCGACAGCAGGCAGCGCAATTCGCCGCCGAAAGCAGTGATAGCGCAGCAGGAGCTGGAGTAGTCCTCGAAGCACTAGAGGCTTGCCGATCCGGAAACGTAGAGAAGGAATGGGCACGTGTATGCTCTGCGCTAAATCTTTTCAGCGATGTGGGCGCCAGCATAGGTATCCGTGAGCGCCAATCTCTTTCACGGGACTTATTAGGCATTGGGAGCGCCATCTCGAAATCCCTGGAAATACAAAATGCCGAGGTGGAAACGCTCCCGATTGTCGACACAGTTTTTCTGGACCTTTGTTGGCGCTACATGGCTGCGGCATCTAGACTCGCAAAATCTCTTAGCGAGTTCACTGCGCTAATCCCATCAACAATGCGCAATGAAATATTTGAGGATGATTTCCTTCGCCGCGAGATCCTCTTCTATGTCTGCCGCTTTGCATCAGACTTTGATGGCCTTTCGGATGAATTGGCGCAGCACTTTCTTTCACCCCTTGTACCATATCTTCGCGATGACCGTTCGCTTCGTATCCGCCTTGCACGCCTTACCACGGTACATCCGAATCTCCAAAAGGTGATTTCGATTGAGGGAAACGCCGACTTCGACGCAGAGATTCAACGTTGTAGAAGGGCCCTCAGCAAACCCTATGACATTGGTCAACTCCTCGAAGACGAAGTAGAAATTGCATCAACAGCGCTCGCGCTCGCGGGTCTGAAACCCGACCTCGCTCGTCAGTCTATTGATCAGCCAATAGGATTCTTTAAAAAATTAGATCCCAAAAATTCTGTCACGCGAACTTGGCGCGGTGATAAACGGCTGGCAGCTGGAATGCTTACGGTCGCGGTATCGAGTAGCAAAATAATTTCCTTGCTTAGATCGATGGCCACTGATGAAGAGGAAGCAATTAGATGGGCGGCGCTGAACCTATGTTTCTCACCGGTTCTTCGAGCTCGTCTCGAGTCGCAGCAGGCAACGTGCAGTTCGCACCGCGCTCTTTACCCACAACTTGGTGAAATTGTCGATCTCGCAGTCGGCTTTGGTGACGGACACCCGTGGCTTGCACGAGAATTTCTCAACCATTATCGGGATGAATGCATGCAGTCTTCTGCTACGCCTGCAGGAACTAGGTTCACGTTGACTGATTTCCCCCAGTCACGCGCTCTGTTCGGGCCACCAGTAAAACCAGACCTCAATCATTTATCACGTCCAATGCATCCTGAAGTCGAAGATGCACGCATTAGAGCTTCGGAGATCATCAAAAGGGTACTCCTAGTCTTGCCACCAATATCAGTCGACAATGCATCAGGACGAGCAGCATCGAAAACAAGCACTCCTCCTTTGGGTTTGGGATTGCTGGGAACGCATCTATCACAGCAGGGGCATGATGTGCACCTAGTCGATTGCCACCGTTTCCCCGAACTAGCGGATGATGTCATCGCCCGCGCTAGGACTTTTGATCTGATCGGATTCAACGTGGTTTTCAGCACCGTCCGTTCCACAAGGCGCATGCTCAACAGCATACGTAACGCTACTCAACGTCCAGTACTGGTTGTAGGAGGACCTGCGGTTAACCTTGATGGCTGGAGGTTCTCCTCACAAGAAGAAAGCGATCACGGCAACTGGGATTTTGCCGTCTCCAATGACGCTATGCGTAATTTGAAGCTGCTCGTTGACTCTCTAAAGACACCAAAACCTTGGCCATTCAGCCATGGGCTGCACGCAAATCCCCGTAGTACTTTTGTGGCACTACGTGATGTCGATTTGAAGACTCCTTCCACTGAAGAGGTGAGTGTCACATCAGCTAAAGACCAGGGCTGGATGACGATCCAGTTAGATCGACGCCTCTATAATGGTCCCAACGGACAATATGAGCCTGGTAGGACTCGCAACTTAAATAGTCGCGTTCATGAAGCGCACATCGTCATGTCTACAGGCTGTGACTGGAATTGCAGCTTCTGTACAGAACGTTACAACCTGAGCAAAGGAGAACGTCGCCGCACCGTTGAGTCGGTTCTCCACGAAGTGGAGCAACTCGCATCACAACATTCCGATCTAAGGATTCAGTTTATTGACGACAACTTATTCCCCCAAATTGCCTCTCCTGTCAATCCAAGCCGCATAAAGCTTGAAGAAGGAGTAGCGTGGGCAGAAAAATTACTTAATGGACTGAAGCAAATTCGGGACAAGTTGAATGGGAGACTTACGTGGCGCGGAATCTTCAGATTAGAGGACTTCGTTGCTTACGAAGCACAAGGGCAAAAGGGTGGATTCTTGCGCGTACTCTCCGATGCAGGCTGTAATATGCTTGCCTTCGGTGTCGAATCCGGCAATCCTGACAAGCGGTATTCAATGAAAGCTGGTGGACGCGAATTCACTAATGATGCGATCGCCAATCTCTTTCACCGTTTGCGTGAAGCAGGCATCTTCACCAAAGCCTATTTCATATTAGGCGGCCCGAAGGAGACAGCAGAGTCGACAGAACAAACGATAACCTTTGCCGTTAATTCCGGAGCATCTCTCGCTTATTTTGCTCTTTACAAGGACTTTGTTCACGCGCAAAAGGAGTTGCGTAAAGAGCGCGGCGCAGGAGATCAAGCAGCTGCAAGTTTGCTCGACTACGAACAGCTTTTGTCAGCTTGGGACGATGCCTTTTCTGCATCGACACGAAAGACCGACCAATATCTAGGCAGTCTTACGATCCCGCCCAGTGCAATCGAATACCAGTCTTACAAGAAGTTAGCGAAAATGGGATTCCGTTTTGAAGACCTAGTAAAGTACAACGACTATCACGCAAAAGATGGCCCAGCAGGTGAAGTATTGAAAAACGTCACATGGAATAACCCGAGTGAATTCTTCGCGCTTGTCGAAAAGGCATATCGTAGATTCTATTTAAGGGAGGAATTCGTTTCCAACTTTGAGCAACTTGTTACCGCGGGCTATTAATGTACTAAAGCCTCAAACTCTAGAGCTGGCGAATACCAGCTCTAGAGTTTGTCCGTGAAAATGCCCGGAAGCCCCAAGTCTAACAAGATTAGGAAACCTGAAGTCGCGCAATAAACACGCAACGTGACCCAGATCGGATTCTTGGTTCCCATGCAGCAGCGCCTACAAAGTCCGACGGCAACCCAGCACATTGCGATCGCTCGGCCGCAGCTGTGTCTCCCCTATTTGGGCGTTTCAGTGCACAATTCCACCCGGTGCAACATACTTGCCCCGTCATCGTACTAGACGACTTTATCTAAGCCACGCCATAGTTAGTCTACAATGTCATGCATCAGGGCATAGCGCCCGACCCACAAGCAAAAGGAATCGCCGTGAACAACGAATCCCAAGAAGAACTTTTTGAAACTGTTTTACCACGAGATCAGCAGGAAGAGGAAAGCGACCTTCGCAGTGGGCAAATTAATTTCCGCGATGCCGTTATGCACACCGCGGACTGGACTGTGGGCACATTATATTCGCAGCTACAACGAGGCACTATCGATCTCGATCCAGGTTTTCAACGTCGCCAGGCATGGGACGATGTCCGAAAAAGTCGACTGATCGAGTCGCTGATTGCGGGACTACCGATCCCAAATATTGTATTAGCTGAGAACAGTGAACATCGAGGACGTTTTCTGGTAATCGATGGCAAACAACGGCTGCTGACTATCCAAGATTTTCTAGACAATAAACTTGCGCTCAAAGGCCTTGATTTACGTCCAGAACTTGAAAACGCAACTTTTGAAACATTGCCTGCAGATGATAGAGACTTCTTGGAAAATAACTCTATTCGCTCCACCCTAATTAAGAATATTCCCGACGCAGATTTTCTATACGTAATGTTTTTTCGACTGAATAGTGGAAGCCTCCAGCTTTCGCCTCAGGAACTTCGGCGAGCACTCATAGGGGGAAATGCATTAAGTCGCATTGACACGTATATTGAAGAAAGTAAAATCTTTTCGCAAATTTTCGGACCAGGTCTCGATCGGCGAATGCGCGACTCAGAACTTGTTCTTCGCTTTATTGCATTCGATAGGGCCTACGAGCAGTATGAGGGGGATTTAAAGAAATTCCTTGATTCAACAGTCACCTACTTTGAAAAAGGGGGCGTCGATGAAGAGAAAGAATTAGCTTCTGGCTTTGAAAAGCTTGACCGAGCATTGCATGCCTCTGTTGCGGTCTTTGGCAAGGATGCGTTCAAAAAATTTACTGGTGACCGATATGAGCGGAGGATTAATCGTGCGATTTTCGATGTGGTTACTCGCTTTTTCATTGATGAAAACGTCGCCGCCTTGGCCAAAAGTAATGCGACCGCAGTCGTCTCTGCCTACCAAGAAGCGTGCAACGACGGCGCTTTTCGTGCTGCCGTGGAAAAAACCACGAAGACAGTCGAGGCAACTAGGACTAGAACAAACATCTGGGGTAATCGCCTAGCTGGAGCGATTGGCTTGACTTACGATGCGCAATTGGCACGGATTCAATAGTAATGCCTCCGTGCCCATTCTTTACTCATCTAAAAGCGCGTGTCCATGCCTTGGAACAAAAGTTCGTGGCCCAGCAACTGGCAGACGAGCTTAATAATCCATTTTCGTTTGTCCCAGACACTGATTTGTTGGCGGCATACAGGCTACTAGTTCACGCAGAAATAGAAGATTTTCTTGAAAGAAAGGCCAGAGCGGAGCTTGATCTTATTGAGCGCACACTGACTGGCCAAAAGCCGATCATACCAACAATGTGGATATATCAACTAGCGAATCATTTTTCAATCAACCTTCCACATGACTGTCCTTTTGATGACACACGGTTCCGAACAGCGACGAATGCGGTGGTTAAACGCGCCAGGGAAGTGTTAGCGGACAACAACGGGATCAAGACCACGATATATGTTCTTGTATGTCTGATTTGCGGCTTCAGCATTGAAAGAATAGATCATACTCTCGGGGCTGCACTTTCAACATTCGGTGAAGCCCGAGGGGACGTCGCTCATAAAAGTACTAATCGCGTAACCACAATTCGCGCACCTTCTGCGGAAAAAAAGGACGTCGACGACTTAGTTCAAGCAATCTCTCTATTCTCCACCCTCCAACCTCCCCGATAGCCGTATCGTCAGGATAAATCTCGCTGCCGCGTCTTTCCGTGTTGACTCAACGCATGAGCTATGCTAGGGCCGGCGCAAAAAATTGCATATTTCCGATATCAAATTTATCTCTAGGGAAGCGCTATCTAAAGATAATTCTTCCCGCAAAAAACTAATCTGTTAGGACGACTTTAGCATTGTCAGCCACTGCTGTAAGCTTATTAGCCGTCCTTCATCGATATGCCTAAGGACTTTTCTCATGGACGCGGCTTCATCTTGTCCATCCACCGATGGGCCATACGTCGCCTTAAGTGCATCCGTGCTTATGTGCACTACATGAGTGAACATAAGTGCATTGCCACTCAACTGCTCGCAGGCACGCATTAGTCGAGCAGGATCAAATTCATTTGTAACAAAAACATATTCAAAAGGCTTTCGATCAGACTCCGCAGTCACATAATCCGCAAAATCTGTAATAAACTGCTTTTCGCGATCAGCACGGACACTCCACTTTGCGGTTATAAGAGTTCTAACCGAAGGTCGAATAACGGCAACATCAACCTTATTGACTTTATCGCCAGCCCGGGACCGATTAAATCCGGGCAATTCATGTAACACGCGTCGAGTAAAAATTTCCATATCGTCGCGTCGGCAGCTGCGATTTACAATTTGCGCAATGACATCTTCAAATCCTTCACCAACTAGATTTTTTCTTTTGTTGTCAAGCGCCAAATATTGACGAACGCGTTGCACTAAGATGTTCCATACTTCTAGAGGGGGTTCGGAACTAAAATGGTCTCCCAAAACTTCTTTTACTAACGCAACGAACTCCGGATCTTCGCCTGGTTTAGGAAAACCACGGCCGGCATAAGGTTTACGCTGCGCCTCTGCCTTTGCCATATCCTTGGCTGCACGCTGCAAAACATAGGCAGCCAGATCCTCGGCTGCACGTAAGAATAGCCAATCTATATGCTTCGATAAGTCAGCTGGCGTCACCCCGAGGGCGGTCGATAGCCAGTCATGAAACGCTAACGATCGCGCATACCAACGCTTACCAGGTTGACTCTTATCACTCTCATAGCAATGACCTAAACCTGTCGTCTGATCAGTCCAGAGCAACAATCGGTAGATATGTGTCCAAGCTACGTTTACAGGAATTTCGTCAACTTGATCGGAAAAATACGAATTAATCAATGCAGCCCTGTTTGCAGCTCCGAATGCTGATTTAATCGCAACAGACTCGTTATTTTGGCTTTTTTTGTCCACAGACTCATCACCTCATAATGCTATCGAGTATGGAGCTTCAGGCTGATTTATTTCCTGCAGTTTTTCCATTACTCTCGCTGCAACAGCCTTAGCTAACAGGGGGGGAACGGCATTTCCTACTTGTCGATAGCGTGAATGAGCTGGCCCGCCATCATGACGCCCTTCAATCATTCCGCGTCGAGAGTCTGTCGTGAATACGAAACGATCTGGAAATGATTGCAGTCGGGCAAACTCACGAACTGAAAGCGCTCGCGCAACGCAATAGTGATACACCGAGTCCGCCTTGGTGTTTAAAGTCCATGCCCAGATGCCTGGATGAAGACGGCGATAGGCGTAAAAATGCCTACGAGAAAGCTTTCCAGTTCCGTTATTCTGTCCCCAGCGCTGTCCAGTGATGTACCTTTCAAGCAAATTCTCGGCGAGGTCCCGATGATTTCCACCAGGTGGAATGCCTAATAATCTTAACCTGGTGTCTGAATTAAGTCTCGGCACCTGAACATTTGCTAAGGTTGAGCCCGCGCCTTCACGCATGATGCGCTGATAAGCGCTCAGAGGCGCCGAAAGCGCTGAGTATGGCAGCACATCCACTCGATTACCTACAGGGAGATCTACTAGATCACTTAAAGCATCAGCCGCGCAAACAATCGAAGGGTTCTCGGGATTATTCAACGCATCACCCGCACGCATGCTTCTAATGTGCTCTTGCACAACAACCTGATATTGGGGCTTTCTCGCACCATTAAACCTAGTAAGTGCAATAGACTCCGTCGCGCCCGAACCTAGTAGGTTCGGAGGAACGACCCCGCTTGATGTACGTAATCCTATGAATAACAACCGCTTTCTCGTTTGCGGCACGCCAAAGTCCGCGGCATCAACAACCTGGGGAACAACAGTATATTCACCATCAATAGAAAGATCAGTTGCAATTTGATCACGAACGCCCATTTGATCCATACCGGTAACATTCTCAACAACAAACGCCGACGGCAGCGCTTTTCTGAGAACATCAACAAACTCGCGATATAGGGAATTCCGAGGGTCATCAATCATTCGAGTATGATTGCGCACTTGAGAAAATGCCTGGCAGGGAGGCCCCCCAACCAGAACACTAGCTCGTTTCGCCACATCCAAAATCTTGGATTTCACTTCCTCGTTTCTAATATCACCAGTAATGGCGATTGCGTCAGGGAAATTAAGCGCATAAGTTGCCATTGCATCTGGATCATTATCAGATCCAGCCACAATTTTAAATCCAGCTTGTCTAAACCCTTCAGACAGTCCACCAGCACCACAGAACAAGTCAACGACAGAAAAATCGCCTGTGGCGAGACTGGAAAGAGAAAATATATTCGATGGGTTGGTCAGAATGGTATTGTGCGCGGAACAAGATTCGAAATACGCTTTCATTTTCCCGGCACGAACCTTGAATGAAAGATCACGCACAACAGCCATATCTACTCCTAGTTTTCGAGTTCCGTGCCAGGCGTCCAACCTTAAGGCACATCGTCACATCCTGGTAAAAATCCACGCAAACATGGCATCACTCGAGCAAGGCCCACTTGGGGCATCACGCCTCGCTTCTTTCGAAGCCTGCGTACATTTCGAGGGGCAATGAAAATTCTTTTATGAAAACATTGCAAATACACAAGTAAATCTCTCCTGCGTAGAGATAGCAATGCATTTTGCTCGCCAGATTTTAACATGTACAGGGATAACTGTGCATCCATCCAGTAGTCGCGGATGCATATTATGCAACAAAACTTTTCATATTCACCCAGCCATGCGGCAATCCGATGGCAGCGCGACAACTTTCAGGGGGTTATGAGGCTCATCCATACCGCGAATTGTTTAGGCTTGAGATGCTTGAGCAATCCTGTGCATTGTTTCCATAGCTGCGGATGAGCGTCTGAATGTACTGTTGCGAAATCCCGACCTCGAAAAGAAAAATAGTCAAATTTTTCGCTGAAATTACGGCTCTGCTTAGAGGCGCACAGATCACTGATTTTGGACGCGCCATAGGAGAAAGCCTTACCAAAATGGATGACTTTGGAAACCAAATTAATCATTCTTATCAACGACTTACAACATAGTAACCAGATTGACTTCCTGGTACTTATTACTTACGCTGATGGGTAGAAAGTTAACTGATTCTGGTACTCATGAGCCCGTTTTCACACTACCTTCACGAGCTACGTCTGCGACATCAAATTCGGCAATCCGAATTAGCGGAATTGTTGGGTTATGAGCAAAGCTATATTTCTGCCCTAGAGATCGGGACCAAAGGGCCTCCAACCGAGGAATTCGTAGACCGCCTCATCGCCGCACTGGAACTGCAACCCGCGGAGCAGCAAGAAATCCGGGAAATTGCGGCGGCATCACAGCGCAAACTCGCATTACCCTTGGACAGCCCCACTGATGTGTACTGGATGCTACAAGGCTTACGCGAACAGTTAGACAGTCTGCATCCCGTACAAGTACGCCTAATCAGAGAGGCCCTCAGGCTGAGGGGGGCCCTTGTGGATCGCGAACCTGAGCCCATAAGGCGTATCAAGCGGCGCCAACGAGAGGAGGTTCCAATGTAAAAACGGGACAATCCTTGCGGCTTGCCCCGTCGGCCAGAGCATCTTCGATACCCCGGACTAGCGACCTCAGTATCGCCAATGCTCCCGCCACCGTCAAGCCTTCCAATCACGCAGCCTGAAATTGTCTGACCCATTTTTGAAGGTCAGCTGGGCGTACTTACGCCCAAGAACAGGCATATCCACGTCCAAAACCCGCATAGCCGGTTGGTCATGCGCCTGGGAGACGACAATGTCGAAAAGCTTATGGCAAGGTACGAAACATTTTGCGCCAGGAGAAACTCATGTGCGTGCTAGACGCATAGTAAGGCACACAGGCGGCATTATTCGAGGGAAATTTCCAAGTAGAAAAAATCAACGGATGGTGCATTACGAAGGCCTGCTTGAAAGGGACGCCATCAGTCTGTTTGAATGCTCGCCCCGGATAGCTCGATTCCGAGAGCAACCACTGACGATCAGTTATCCAGACGGAGCTCGACGTCGGCGATACACGCCAGACTTTGAACTGGTCTTGCTGTCAGGTGAAGTCATGTTGATTGAGGTGAAGCCATCCAGAGCGCTCGAGGATAAAGACACGCGTCACAAACTTGAGTGCGTCAATGCCTACCTGTCCAGTAACCATCTTCACTTCGTAGTGCTCACAGAGCAAGTCATTCGACAACAGCCTAGGCTCTCCAATCTAGATTGGATCTATCAGCGACTGCCGCAAACGGTACCCACAGAGCTTCTACTAACTACGTGTCTTGAACGATACGCTGGCGAGTTCCCCACGTCGATTAAGCGAGCAATAGAGATCCTTTCCGGTTCGGGTGGCGATCCGTTCAGCGGCCTCTGGGTCGGCCATTTGCAGGCCGATTTCGATAGTCCCATGAACCTCAACTCCATTGTGCAAATTGTGAAGGACGAACACCATGACTGGTTTCGCATTTCGAAAGAACACGATTTTTGAACGAGACAACACCAAGTTCCGCATCGATCGTGTACACGAAAGTGGCGATGTTCTTCTCGAACGGATCGCTGATGGAAAACTACTGATCGAGACAAAATTCAAATTGTTGTCAGAATTCAAGGAAGGCGCCATTTCAGCATGTGTTGTTAGCGAGGAGGACAGCAGGCAAAGGTCGCGCTTTTCGCGCCCCATGGAGGACCTTCCCGATAATATTCGGCAAGAAGCATCGCGCAGACTGCGCTACATCAAAGCCATTGCTGAAGAAGGTACATTGTTGTTCACCCATGAATATCTCGATCCTATTATTCATCGCGTAGCAAATGCTATCGGGGATTCACGGCCACCTAGCATCTCCTCGATCTTTCGCTGGCACCGCCGTTTTCTTAAGGAGCAGGATCCACGAAGTCTGATCCCACATAGTTATCTGCGAGGCCCTAGATCACCGCATCAAAATGAGTTGGTTCTCAAGCTTGCTGGTGAAGCCATTGATGAGGCATTTAAGGCATCTCCTCGCGCCTCCGTCCAGAGCATCTATCCCAGGCTAGCAAACAAAATCGCTGCAGAAAACAGAGTGCGGCTCCCGGAAGATCACTTGGTATTACCTTCAACGAGAACCATGTATCGGATACTAAATCGATTGCAAGCCTTCGATCTGGCGATCTTGAAAGAGGGCCAGCGGATAGCCGAGCGACGATTCTCCGTGGTGAAGGCTCAAGTAGAAGCAAAAGAAATACTTGAGAGGGTTGAAATTGACCACACGCCGTTAGATCTTTTCCTGATCGATGACAGAAGTGGGCTCCCCCTTGGACGTCCCACTCTCTCAGTGGCGATTGACCACCACAGTCGTATGCTGCTGGGGTTCCACCTTTGTTATGGTGACCCATCACTTGCGGCTGTCATTGGAGTGTTGCGTCATGCGATCTTGCCCAAGGATCCGCCTCCAAACGCAATCCCCGGCTTGACGGTAGCGCACACATGGAATTGCCACGGGCGACCCAAGACGTTCGTCGTAGACAATGGAATGGAATTTCACGCTAACGAGCTAGAAAGTGTTGCTTTGGACTTGAGAAGTGAGCTCAGATTTTGCCCAAAGCATCAGCCCCGCTTCAAAGGTGCAGTGGAACGATTCCTTAAAACCATCAACTACCATTTCGTTCACCAGCTGCCAGGTACTAGCTTGGCGCGATGGCACTTACGCGGTGATTACAATTCAGCGCAGAATGCCGTACTCACGCTGAGTGAGTTCAACCATCTATTTCAAAAATGGGTCTTGGATGTCTATGCGCAGCAAGTTCATCGAGGGACTAACGAGACGCCTTGGCATCGCTGGCACGAAGGGTTGAAACGCGTCGAGCCTGAGCTACCGCAAAGCACGAGTGACCTCACTCGACGAATTGGACAAATTACAGAGCGCGCTTTGCGACACGACGGCATTGTCATGTTCGGAGTGCGCTACAACGGTTCGGATCTCGAACCGATACTTCGCGCGTATGGGCCAGGCGTCAGACTTCGCATATCTTACGACCCGGAAGATCTGGGTGAAATTCATGTATGGTCACCAGGGAACTCAGAGCCAGTCTGCGTACAGGCGTTGGACCAAGCGCTGTATCGCGGCTTGACGACACTGCAAAATCGACTCCTACGACAGTCTTTGAAAGAAAAAGGTGCCTGTCAAACAAACAGGGCTGCCGTGCTCGAAGCAAGACAGGAGTTAGTTGCGGCAGTAGATACGCTGATCAAGAGCAGAAAGCAACGGGACCGCAGACGCGCAGCAAAAATAAGAGGCCTAAGTATAAGCAAGGTAGAACCGGCAGGCACTCCGCTTGGTCATTTGGGGGGACCTGAAGCGCAAGAGAAAGTTCAGCTACCTCGCAAAAAACGCTTTCCTAAAGAAGAGGCGAGCGATGGGACACCTAAGACATACAAATTCTTTTCCCCGACTCATCAATCCGTCATGGAGAAGCCGCAATGACACTTCCATTCTACGACGCCACCAAACAACTTCAGGACGCATACCTGATGTTTCCGGCGTTCGAGCGTGCATATCAGCAGATGGTGTCAAACCTCAAGCTCTTTAGGGCTACCGGGGTCTCGCAAAATCTCTTGGTCATGGGAGAAAGCGGGACTGGCAAAACGACGTTATCACGACTTTTCACAGAACAGTATCCAAAAACGGTTCTGCCGGAGCGAGACGTAATCCCCGTTCTGCAAATAAACGTTCCTGCCGCAGCAACCATCGCAGGCACGGTTGAGTCTGTACTTGCCCAACTCGGTGACCCGCAACCGGAGCGGGGAACGGTATCAGTAAAGACGGCACGAGCTGTACGCATCGCGAGGGGATGTGGAGTGGAGATGCTCATGTTCGATGAGGCGCAGCATATTCAAGATCGAGGACGCGTCAATTCACAATATTTTGTGGGCGACTGGTTGAAGTCATTCACTGATGCCTTGGGCCTTCCGGTTACGCTGCTTGGGCTGCCACGTACCGAGAGCCTACTGCAAGTGAATGAACAACTGCGCCGACGCTTCACTCACCGGCTGTCCTTATCCACTCACTCAAATTGTGAGTCTCCTGGCGAAGACAATAGTGCGGATCTCTTCAAATCGTTGGGCAGTGCCCTCCCGGTGCCAATAGACCGGTATCCATACGAATGGCCTGAGCTAGGAACCAGGTTACATTTCGCGACCGACGGACGAATTTCCTATGTCAAACAACTTCTAGTGAGTGCATACCAACGCTCATTGACAATTGATTCGAAACGTATTGGTCTTGAAGAACTAGAGTATGCGTTCACAGAAACTATTTGGCCAGATGGCAGCGGGGCATTGAATCCGTTCAGCCCAAAGTTTGTATTTCGACGTTTAGATCGAATAGGTGAACCGTTCCAAGTTGGCGAAGTTCATTCCTCACGTGCAATACGGAGAGGCTCATGAAGACGCTCCCTATACGACTGTTGCCGGTCGATCACGAGTCGCTCTCTGACTATGTAGATCGACTAGCCGACGCAAACGGATATAGTGGTAACGAGCTCTGGCACATACTGAGTCAAGAGCCTGGCCGTCATGAGGAGCTACTATCCCACGCGTTAAATGGGCAATTACTGCCTGCGTTCTCCGGCCCGGCTGTTCAACGGATCGATATTCCAGTGAAGATGTACGGAATGCGAGCAATTGCTTTCACTCGAGCTCGACGTCGCTGGTGTCCAGTCTGCGTATCCGAGCGACCGATCCTGGATCCAGTTTGGCGATTGAAAGTCTGTACTGTCTGCGCCACTCATAGAGTGCAGCTACTTCAAGAGTGCCCTGACTGTCAGACGCGCGTTCATATTCGGAGAATTCTTGCTGGTCACTGTGAATGCGGGTGCAGATTCGCCGGACGGACCACCACCGCAGACAAAACCGAAGTTGCGTTAGCGAGTACGCTGAAAAACTCGCTAACCGGCGAAGCTTTTCTGGAGCTGGGAGCTGTTGCACCGATTCTAGACACCCCACAGCTTATTCACATGATCCACTACGTGGGCCGCCTCTCAGAAGGCCCCTCATTGAGGCGCCCTGGGCAGATTCAAAATCTAGAGGACTTGAACGTTGCATCACAACTCTTCAAGGGTACCGCTTCAATGCTATCAAATTGGCCCGATAACTTCTGGCGGTGCCTCGAAGACTTCATGCGAACGAAACCAAACGACGCAAGTGTCCGTAGAGTATTCGGCGAGCTTTATCAGGTTATTTATCGGCACTTGGTTGGTGGCCACTTCCAATTTTGGCGTGACGCCTTTGAACAATTCCTGCTGGAGCATTGGCGCGGCGAGTTGACTGGCCGTCACCGACTGTTCGATGCCAAGACTATCCAATCTCACAGACTGCATGGCCTATCAAGAATCGCCAGAGCTTCGGGACTCAGCGGCCAAACGGTGAAGAGAATGGTTTACCAGAATTGCTTTCCTGCGAACCACTTTTCTCCTGATTCAAAGCGAAAACTAATCACTATAGACAAAGCCATACTAGGTCATATCATCCCCGATCCTACCGCGTACTTAGATCTTCGTCGAACTGCTCGTCTATTCGGAATAAAACCGTTCAGGCTTCGCCAACTTGTAGCCCATGGAGCTATTTTGGCGGACGCAAAGCCAAACTGGGGACGCAGTAATCGTTGGCATTTTCGACGAGATGTAGTTGAAGACCTTATCCAGAACATCCGGATATCTCAAACCCCGATCGACCAGGCAGCAACGACTACTCTTACCTTTGCGCTTCGTTTCTGGCGCGTGAAGGCAGCTGAATTTGGAGCTCTCATTCTGGCAGTCAAACAAGGACAAATTGCCTACAAATTATCTCCGGAGCAGCCTCTTAGTAAGCTGACTTTCCACACGAGGGAACTGAAGCTTTGGCTTGAGAGCTTTCGCCGAGGTAAGACCGATTGGATCTCCGTCACAGCTGCGGCCGCGCAGATGCGCCTCAAGGAACAGGTGGTCTATGAGCTTGTCGCCCGGAACCTACTCCTGGCAGACGTCACGACCAAGCACGGACACACATTGCGGCGAATTTCACTTTCAAGCATAGACACTTTTCAAAAAGAGTTCATTTCTGCTGCGGATCTTGCAAGAAAATTTGAGACCTCCGCGTCCGCCATCCTTCGACGGGTGAATGCAGCTCCGGCAAGCGGACCGAGGATAGATGGAGGGCGCCAATATTTCTTCCGGCGCGCTGATGTGAGCACACTGGATTTGCACGCCCCAAGATGAATTGCGCAAGCCCAGATCTTTCAACTCAACGTACTTTCCGGAGACAGCTTTGAGCACTAGCAAATCTTTAGACCAACTGCGCACGCTTTCTTTGAAATTACCTCAACTGTTGGCCACAGCGGATGAGACATACCAACATCTCGAATTAGAAGCTAGCAAGCTTCAGCGCGCGGGGGTACTGCACGCGTCAGCGTATTGGCGCAATGGGAGGTACCTTTGCCTGGTGTATCCGTCTGGAACACAGGCACGGCGCCATAAGTACATAGGCTCCAATCTTGTCAAAATACGCGAAAGCCAAGCGGCCATGAAGAGAGCAATAGAGCACGACAGCCTCATTTCTCAATTGAGTCAACTGGAAGGGATCGCAGCATACTGCGTCCAGCACCTCGCGGAAGTGACCCAGGCCCTTAGCGATTTTGAACGCCACGAGCGTGCGTTATTGGTTCAACGAAGCGGAAAGGCGAAAGGTGATGCGTCACTTCAAATTCCAGCGTCGGGAACATCTACCAAGCGCACGACACCGATGTATTAGGCTACAAGGAATATCCTATGAAACACCAAAATCCTGCAGTGATGGACTTGGATATGCTGACGAGGGATGTCCTCTACAAAGGTCCATCGGCGGCTCTGCCATGTAACTTGCCTGATTACTGGTTGAAGACGACAGCACAAAGCCTAGAACAAGTCTTGGGAACGTCAACAGGAGAATCCGCGCAATATTTGGCGGGACCGCTTGCACTGATCACACTCTTGTTGTTTACCAATTCAGGAACTGATGAGCTCAAAATCAGTCAATCTCGACTTTACGAATGTCTACAGATGTATTATATGGAGGTATCTCTGGAATTGCTTAGTCGAGAAAGCCATTTTCAAATTGAGCCCGCCAACTTAGAAACGATTTTCACTGATCGGAAAATTATCTCGTCGATGATACCTTGATTTAGATCAATATTCCACGTAGGGTTTGAGCGTAATACTTCGACATGATGAAAAATTCGATGTCTCTTGCAACTGCCATTGCACTGCAGCGCTTATTTGGTGAGCGATTCGCGATCGCTTACTTAGAAGATCACGGTATTTCACCAGACGTTACTGCAGAACTATTAGCCTTGCGGACGCCTTGCTTATTGACTGCAGCGACATCTAACCCGTCTCCTTGGGACAGCCATTCCCTACGTGAACAATAGACTTCGGCATAGCACGTCGTGGCTAGTAGCCAAGCTTGGAACGAAGTCAGAATAACATTCTTCGTTAAGTTACTGCCATGCGTGTAATATTGTCGTTATGCAGCTAATTTCTTCTACGACACACTGCCAGATACACTTACCGCCGAAGTGGGTGAACGCAAGCGCTTTTGATTTGGCACTTGGAGTGTCGGGAGGGCCCCATGCTCCTGGCGTGGCAACGGTCAGCTTTACCTTTCCAAATAATTGCAAGTTGATGGTGGACGCCGCAGTCCGGCTGCTTTCCCTAGTCAATCAATTAAGTTTCACAACTCGCCAGGTGCGGCTGGAGTTCTTGGAGGGAGAAACGGGGACCATGGGCTATCTTAGTCGGATGGGTTTCTTCGACCATCTTTCAGACCAAGTTAGCGTCCTTCCAGCTCGCCCATTAGTCTCGCGGGCGCAAATTTACGGCGGGACCAATAGCGAGCTTGTCGAAATCGCACGAATTAATCCCAAGAGCCGCGATCAAGAACTTCCCGCCCGTTTGTCCAAAGCAGTGGCTGCTTCGCTCCACAAGCGCCAAGACGCGTCCTCTATCGAAGGCGCTATTTGGACAGTATTTGCAGAGCTCATTGACAATGTCTTTTCACATAGCTCAACGTTGCTAGATGGATATGCCGCCTTGCAGCTGTACAAGCGAGGTAAAGGGCTGCAAGTGACGGTTTCGGATAGCGGAACGGGCATTATGCAGACACTACGTCCCGCATTGCAGCACCAGTCCCCTTCACTTGCGGCACTCTCCGACACGGATCTCCTTGTCGAAATGTTTCGTCAAGGTATTTCACGCCACGGGCCGGATCGCGGTCTTGGACTAAAGGGAAGCGCTGAGAAAGCGATGAAATTTAAAGCAGAGTTAGAAGTACGGCTGCCTCAGCATCGAACAACTTTAGTGCCATCAAATGGCGCCTATGAGCCGAGCGTTGCCTACTGTTACAGTAACCTAGCGCTAATCTGGGGCACGCACATTTCGTTCCGGTTCAATCTTGACATTTGACGAAAATTCTGATTCAATGTATTCAATGAACGAGATGCGCACAATCATATCCTTGCGAGACCTGATGACGTCGGCCTACGGTTGGGGTCGAGATCAGGGACGCACCGTCTTTCAAGATCTGATTCGCCAAGTTGAAGCGCATCCAGGAAAGTTGATAATTGAGGTGTCTCTTGCTGGTGTGGAGCGGGCTGACATATCGTTTGCTTCGGAAACAGTGGTGGAACTGGCGAAACGCTTTCGCGGTAACAAAGGCTTCGTATTGAGTAATGCAGTCGACGAAGACTTGCTTGAAAACTGGGACGCAGCCGCGACTAGAAAAGAGCAGCCTCTATCGGTTCTTCGCGATAGGGGAACGGCTCTGCTGGGTCTGCGGCCAAGCCAAGGCAACGCGACAACTTTGGAATTTGTGTTAGAGAAAGGGAGTGCAACGGCTGCTGAAGTAGCGAATGCGCTTGATTTTCAGATTACTAATTCAAGCACGAAGTTAAAGCAGCTCTGGGAGCAGGGCTTTCTTTTGCGGCGACAAGAGGTGGCCGAGTCTGGAGGTGTGGAGTTTCGCTATCTTTCAATCAAGTAATGAGTGTTTTTTTTGCCTATGCGTTCAATGGATTCATTGAATCAGAAAATTCAGGCGATGATGCTTGGTCGCCAAACTTGTACAACGCTGTTGATTGCCAACTATTTAACGAAAGGAAGTGCCATGGCAAATCCCAAGAATGTTCATGTGGTCCAGCGAGGAGACCAATGGGGCACGCTCCGCGAGGGCGCGAAACGTGCGACGAGCTTGCATGACACCCAAGCACAAGCCATCAACGCCGGCCGTGAGATGGCTCGAACTGGTGAAGGCGAACTGCTAATTCACGGCCGCGATAATCTGATTCGCGCTCGAGACTCCTACGGCAATGACCCGTGCCCACCGAAGGATGAAAAATGATGGATATTAAATTTACTGGGCCAAGTAGCCATGACCTGATGAAAGCCGTCATGGCCACCGCAGAGAAGGCCATCACCGAAAAGGCTCGCAAGGCCGCCGCACCATACGGTGGTGTTCAAGTTCGCTTTAAGCGCAAATCAGATGGGAGCTTGGAGACTGTTGAGTTTTCTGGATCGGACAAGGCGGTCAACGCCGCTCGAAACGCGGTCGCTTCCTAAACTTTCCATCCACCTCTGGGACGGCCGAATCATTGGAACTGGGCTGTCCTCAATTATTAATCACCTTATGGACGCTCTAAAAATTAAACTCGATCAAATTGACTCTGCATACCAGCTCATGCCTAAACTTACGAAGATTGTGGGGATTGTAAGTTCGTTATGCGGCTTTATCTATCTGCTTGCATACACCCGCGAAATCGGCATTCCATTTCCGCTTGAACTCAGTGTGCTGCCGATGCTGCTTCTAATAGTCGGCGTGGCCGCAGTAGCTGGAGTATCGCTTCTAGTCGGTGGTATCTTGATTCCTGCAATTATTGCTGATGACCCGCTTGATGTAACCAAAACCTACTTCTTGGCGCAGGATACAACCAACAACATCCCGCAGACTCGTGCCTCGAGGTACTTTCTCTGCACTTGGGTTCCGATGATGTCGGCTCTATTCGCACTCCTTTTCCAATTGGAGATTTTTGGTAAAGGCGTATGGGCGAACTTTGCATCTCTCGCATTGTTGATTTTTTCAGCCCTGTGGATTTTCGCCACGCCAAAATACGTTTCAGCATTCCAAGAAAAGCGATGGCAATATGTGATTACAATACTTATTCAGACTATCTTTTCTGCCTGGGCATATTGCTTGGCAATTTTAGTGGGCATTTTGGCATTCCCCAATCTTGAATCACTCCCGGCATGGCAAGGCGCGTTACCCATCCTTGTAATTTTTTCTCTCGTCCACTTTTTAGTGACCGTGCCTCACAGCAAAGGAAAGCCAGGCAGAATTCTTTTACCTCCGGCCTTCAAGCACGAAGCCGCCTCATCAGCAACGGCAGTGTTTTTGATGGCAGGATTTGCGGTTGTTCTCACCGTATTCAATTATCCGCTGAATGCACGCGTTGGTGGCACTGTACTTCGCGCTTTCGGTGTTGGCGGTGGAGTGCCGGCTATTCTATGTTTGAAAAATAAACCCACACCAGCGGTCACGCAACGAATGAACTTTGTTGAAGAATGCTCAGAACCATTACAGATCCTGTTTGATGGTGGGGACCGGCTGTACGTGGGGAAAACACAAAAAAATAACGCTGGTGCAAGTGAGAAATCAAAAAATTACTCCGAGCCTATTTATTTTAGACAGGATGAGGTTCGTCAGAAAATCTACCTGGAAAAGCGGACAAAAGACTAACCCGCCAGGGAACTAGCGCATTGCACGTGCTCATTCTCCCGTGCAGCGACGTGACCTACATCACTACTGTCAGAGGTACCAGGTGCTGCAGCCTGCGCGGCCAATAATGGTTAGTCCCTAGCTACATCAACAGTTGTAGATTGCCCGACACAAAAGGCCTGAGGAATCCCACAGGCCTTTTGTTTTTCTATCAAGAGGTGATGCTATTGTGATAGTCTGTGCTGATGTTTCCGACAGTTAGCAGCGGGCGTTTCAACGGCCTTTTTATCCAAAGCGATCCACGGCGATTAAGTACTGCGCTGCTCGTAGCCTTGGTGCTCCATGCGCTGCTACTTAGCATCACCTTGGGCGGCCAGACGTTCGGCCTTTCGGGCTTCAAGTTGCCATGGACGGAAAGGCGCCTAGGCGCCGATGATTTGCAAGTCACCCTTACTCCCCTGCCTGCGCCCGCCACCACGGCTGCAAGCACCCCGCCACCGCCTCCGAACTCTTCGTCGGAACAAAAAGCCAATCCTGTGCTCTCCCCGATCGAGATACCGGCGATGGGAAACACCGTCACAACTATCGAGACGTCCCCTTCCGCTACTCCACCGCATAGGCCCACACCGGCGGCGGCATCGGCGCCTCCGCCTGCTGTGGAGCCAGTCATGGCGGTACCGAAACAGTCCGACATTCCTCTTCCTATAGCCCCTCTGCCGCAAAAGACGCCTGTCCGGGTGAACGAGGCACCAATTCAAAGCACTGCGCGCGATGCGGCGCAAGCGCCCGTCGAACAGGCGACGCAGGACCGAGCGGCACTCGAGCAGGCAGGAATCAAACAGGAGAAGCAGCGCGCAGAAAACCTGCGACAGACAGAGCTGATGGCAGCCGCGCAGCGTGAGGCGACACGACAGGAACAAATCCGCGTGGAGGCCGCCCGCGCTGAGCAATCCGCCAGGAACGAAGCTGCGCGATTGGACGCCGAGCGTCAGGAGCTCGCCCGCCTGGAGAACTTGCGCCTTGAGGCAATGCGTCAGGAGCAGGCGAAGCAAGAAGAAAAAGCGCGTCAGGATGCTGTTCAGCAAGAGCAGGAGCGGGCGGGCGCTGCGCGGCAGGAAGCTGAGCGCAAGGAGGCTATCCGGCAAGAGCAGGCAAAGCAAGTGCAGCTGGAAGCACAACGCCAGGAAATCACCCGCCAGGAAATGCTAAGGCAAGAGCAGGTTAAGCAAGCCGAAAAGGCACGCCAGGATGCCGCCCGACTAGAACAGGAACGCGTCGAAACAACACGCCAGGAAGCAGCCCGCAAAGAGGCCATCCGACAAGAACATGCAAGGCAAGCACAGCTGGAAGCCCAACGTCAGGAGCTTGCGCGCCAAGAAGCGCTGCGCCAAGAAGCGCTGCGCCAAGAGCAAGCAAAACAGGCTGAAAAAGCGCACCAGGAAGCCGCCCGACTAGAACAGGAACGCGTCGAAACAGCACGCCAGGAAGCAATTAAGCGCGAGACCGCTCGCCAGGAAGCGGCAAAACAGGAAGCAGCACGCCTCGATCAGGCCAAGAAAGATCAGTTCTTGCAAGATAAGGCGAAACAGGAAGCAGAACGGGAAGAACGCCTGAAAGCAATCGGAAAACAGCTCGACCAGGAGGCCGCTCAGCGCGACGCAGCGTCACGTTCCCCCCTGCCCTCGGCCAGTAACCTGCGCCGCGGCTGGCTCTTTGGCCGCGCCGACCCGAATGGTGATCTCGTTCTTTATGCGGAGGCAATGAGCCGAAAAATCGAGAAGAACATGACGTTCGATATTGTCCGAGACGTTGTGAAGCGGCCGCACAATCGCCCGACAGTTACAATCGCTGTCCGCGCCGACGGGACCGTGGAAAAGGTTACGTTCACAGTCTCCAGCGGCGTTCCAGCTATCGACGATGCCATCCGAAAAGTCATAGCCAACCAAGCGCCCTACGGCGCCTTCCCACCTTCCCTTGCGCGCCAATACGACGTGATCGAGATCCGCCGTACTTGGATATTCGATATCGCAATCCGCTTGGAGTAAGGACAAACATGAGGGTCTTGGCGACTGAACTATGCAACTCCAAAGCGTCGTTCACTTGCCGACCGGATGGGACACCTTATTTCGAAACTTTGATGTCAACGGCTGGCCAGTTAGCGTCATTGTGCAATCCGTGCCTACCTACGTATCGAACGGCCCAGCCCCACCGCTGAGGAAGCTGCGCGCAAGGTCTTCTCCCCTTATAGCGGCCCTTTGCGACAAAAGCCTTTCCGATGCGCGAGCAAAGTCTACAACACGCCCTTCAATTATTTCCAGCGGGGCCGTAGAGAAATCGCGGCGACAGGGCAATTCTGACTCACGCGCTTCGCGAATGTAGTTGCGCATGAAATCAATGAGAACGTCTGACGGCAACCGGTGAGCCTTAAACGCAGCAGCCTTGAATTGATCGAGTAACCTAGGTGGGACGCTGAGGCTGAAAGTCACTTTTGGCATACATTTCCTTCACAACGATTACCTCATTAAGTAGTGATATTACCTCTCGCGACTAAACGGGTGCAGGACGCTTGAGCCGCACACGTTGCGCCACTACTGGGCGAGACCAACTCTCCAACACTATTTCATTTTATATGGCAGATTCCATAGTCTATTTCATTATTTATGGCACTTCCCATATATGTCTGTGCCACTGAGAGTGAAAAAATCATTTGAAATCAATGCCCTTGTTTTCATGTTTTATGGCATGCGACAGATAAGGCGTCGCGCAGTACCAGCTGGTAGCTCGCAAGGCCACCGTCGCTATCGCCGGCAGCGGCTTCGGTGACAATGCCGCACACGCTGCGCAAATCACCGCGATCGGTAACGAAGTCGATGGCAACCGGGAGGGCGATCAGTTCTTTCAGGGGCAGAAAAGCGTCCAGTGCGACGCAGAGGATACGATATTCAATGCTGCCGCAGACGGATTCCGCTCCATACACTCGCTGCGGCAGCAGGACGTCTTCGAGTGTTTGGGTTGGATGAGCGAGGCGCAGGCGGATGGGGCGATGGTCCGTGACGAGGTCACGTTGTTGTTGGAGGAAGCTGAACAGGGCATTTTCCAGTTGCATGGTGGGCTCTTGTTGGGCTGTTCGCGTTAAGGTGCCATCGTGTCATGTTCAGCATCCGTTGGTTTTGATCTCCAACAAGGTGGGGCTTCTCGCCGCAGTCAAATCAAACACCTGATGCCAATCGCTGGTGCACCGCGCAGTAGCTCGGTTCCGGATGCAGACAGCATGATCAACTGCATATATTGAGTTGAATGCACATGCCGGATGAATAGCGCCTGCATTAGCTGGGCAAAGGAATAAATGCTGCGCTCGTTGAATGCTTCTTCGTTGATGGTCAGGCGAACTTCCAGGCCATGCGCGTATCGCCGAGAGATCCAGGTACTGGATGAGCGATATTCGAGACTGCGAAGGCCCTGCAAAAGATGTCCGATGGCGCTGCGGTCAGGGGGAGCATGAAGATCGAGCAGTTCAATAAGCTGTGATATGCCTGGTAATTCGGTCATCTGCGAGATCATCTTCCATTGCTTGGCATTTGCAGCAATGGGCTGAATTGCGGTAGGTCCTTGTATCAGGTTGACCGGAAAACCCGAGGTGTTCACCTCTGTTACGAGAACCGTATGCTTGCTATCGCATAGCAGCGAACGTGGCTGATCGCCGTTGGTACAAGTTAGCTGAACGGATAAGGCTCCCTTGGCGAGCGATATCGGCGTCTGAAAGTGATCGATCAGCGACACGCTTTCGTGATTGCCCTCTTCGCTCGTGGCAGACCAGTAGTTCGTCCCGTTGCCACATTTTTCGAATTGTGAGAACTCGGTCAGAGCTTCGGAGCGCGACAGCAGACTAACGCCGTCGATCGAGTAGATTTCCGCATCCGGTAGCTGGTCGGGGATGATTGTGTAGGCGGTGGCTGTTGCATCCAGCTTGATCGGAGCAGCGCGGTGGGCGAACAGGTTGATGATGGGAGTGCAGCCAAGAAGAATATTGCGGCGGGTGACAGAGCGAAGGATGTCTGACGCTCCGGGAAGAATAAGGTGCAGGGCCAGCCGGTTGGTACGAGGTGCGAGCGGTGCAATGGTTAAGAGATCGATGTCGATGAAGTTGAATTTCTCGGGGAAGCAGAAGTATTCGCTCAAAAGACGGGAGTTGGAGGCGGAAGGCAACAGGGCCTCGCTGTCGGACAGGCCGACCTGCCGGAATGGGGAGCTGGGAAGCATCGTCCACTGATTATCAGCCTCGACGCAGACGCATAGGGTTCGCATCAGAATTGTATCCATCATCGCAGCGGATTGCGATGGGGCGCCGTTGACATACATTCGCAAGGGCTGCTCTGAGGATATGGGCTTACTGGTGGAGGTACTTTCTATGGAAAGGCGTAGCGACGTGCTTGCATGGTCCGGCAGCCGCAGTGCTGATGGAACGTCAATAGCTGTGAGTCTGAAATCAGCGATGGTCAGGGGAGCGATGTGGATGTCGTAAGCTGTACGGAATTTGCAGACCGGGTTGCCGGTTGACTTGAGCATGGCGCCGCGCGGGATGCATGACCCATTGCTGATTGTGTTCGGCTTGGCGTTGCCGTAGTCGATTTGCGCGATGGCGCAGGCCGGAAACGGACGAAGTAGGGGCTGTCCGGCCAGCAGGGCGCTGGTGAAGCCGGCATATTGGTCGTCGATACGCGCTGCCGTGCGGGCGTTGAGGAGAGCAATGGCTTGCATCAGGCGCTCGACTTCGGGATCGCTGTCCAACTGGATGCGGTTGGCGACTTGTGGATGATGCTGAGCGAAGGACTGACTGGTCTGCCGCAGCTTGCTTAGCTCTTGTTCATAGTGGAACAGCAGCTTGTCCATACGCCCTCCCCGTGCCTGATAGGTAGGGTATCGTGGCACGGGTGGGTATGACGGCTATTGCGTCGCCTCAAGCGGCGTTATTGCGCCTGCGGCGAATGGACAGGAGCGTTGGCCCGGCGGCGAGCATGGCATAGCTTGCCGGCTCGGGCACCGGCGAGATCGCGAACTGGGTTTGGGGCGTAAACTGCCAGTTGCACTCCTCGTACCATTGCTGCGCGCGGCTGATCGTCGCGTAGCTGCCATTGGTGGTGTCGATGGAGATTTCGTACAGGCTCCAGTTGGAGCCACCGTTATTGTCCCAGTAGTTCACGTGGTTGCCGCGCAGAGTCAGCGTGCCGCCTGGCTAGTAAGAGAACTCGGCAATGCCACAGGCGATGGATGAATTTGCGGCGCAATTCAGGAGGTCGCGGCCGACAAGCTTGAACGGTGTCAGCTCGTTGCGCTTGATGATGTTGTTGTGGTTGCATCGGTGGCGTCGAACGATCTGGAGATGCTCACGTCGATGAACTGGTTGGCCAGCGGATCGAAGAAGCCGGTCCAGGAAAAGTCCCCGCTGCAGCAGAACAGTTTCTTTAGCATGGTGGGCTACTCGCTTCATAAAGGGCGCACGGTCAGCTGCAAGCCGAGCGAGCGCAGAATCAAGGCGATGGTGGCGAGGCTTGGATTGCCTTCGCCGGACATGGCGTGCGTGAGACTTTCGGGTCCCAGTCCTGTTTCGCGGGAGATTTCCTGCAGGCCGCGCGAGCGGGCGATTTCGCCGATGGCCATCGCGATGATGGACGAGTCGGTTCCGGCTTCGTTGAAGCAGGCCTTCAGATACAGGTAGATGTCTTCCTTCGTTTCCAGGTACTCGGCGCCATCCCAGTCGTTGGACATGCTCCCTCCCTTCCTGGCCTTGGTCATGTGCGCGAGCAGTTTGGCGCGGGCGCGGCGGTCTTTGGTTTGTGTCAGCATGCGGCACCTCCAGAAACTGCATGCTGACACCGGCGGCGGGCTTCGCCTTTGCGCTAGCTCAAGAACACAGCCGAGCCCGTGTACCATTTGGTACCTGACCCCAAATGAGGAGGGCGAGGAGGCCGGCGGCGAGCATGGACCAGGTTTGGGGTTCGGGGACAGGAGCCAGAAGAGGGTTGGGCAATGGCGTTACGCTTACAAGGGTGTTAAAAGTGACGCCCACGGTGAAGCCTTCGGTGCCGGCTGGCGTGAAATGGTAGTAATGCTCGCCGCCGTACGAGGAATATCCATACGAGCTACCTATCCAGCCTTCCGGGTCGCTGCCGGAGTAATAGGCACTGAAGCGCAGGTTTCCTCCGGGTTTTAACAGGAATGTCACGCCACACTCGGAGTATTCGGTAGGGGTGCATGCGAGTGGATTCCAGCCATCGACAACGAATGTCTGCAGTTCACTGCGTTCAATCTGGCCGTTATCGTTCAGGTCACGGCCAGAGAATGTGCCGTGCATGATCCAGTTCGGGTCCCAGCCCTCGTCGCGAAGCCCGCCAGTGTATGAGAATTGCCAGGCCTTGAGCGTGTTGTCAGCGTGGGCAGGCAGGAGTGCCAGCAGAAGCGACAGCGTTGCAAAGATTTGCTTAATCATGACGTGCTCCCTTTCTTCTTATTGCGAGCAGCAGCAGGCCAGCGGCCAGCATGTCCCAGGTTTGCGGCTCGGGTACCGGAGTGAGGAGGTAGGAAGTCTGGTCTGTGAACAACCAGGTGCGCTCCGTGTTGCCCGCAAGTGAGGAATCCACCCAGGTGATTCGATCGCCTGCTACATAGCGTTCGCTATGGGAATAGGTATCGAACACATTGCGGTAGCCAGAAGTGAACGTCAGCTCGCCGCCTACCTTGAACGAGAAGTAGTCCACGCCACAGAGAGAGGGGAAGCTGTTACGGCAGTTGGCGTAGTCCACACCGTTGATTATCAGCTCGGTCAGTTCGCTGGTCTCGATCTGACCGTTGTTGTTGGCGTCAATACCGCCGAAAGACCCGCGCAGGGTGGTGTTGTCGAAGGTGTGAGACTGGACATCATAAAAGCCTGTCCATTCAAAGTGCCACCGGGTTGGATCAGGGATGTCGGCTTGGGCCAACGAGCAGCAAAAAGCCAGCATGCTGCCGCAGAAGATTTTCTTGAGCATCGCACTACTCGCATAAAAGGTTGTGGGAGATTTCTGCCGGGTACAACGGCAGAAATGCTAACAACCTCTTATGTCCGCCAGCGCACGATTCAAAGTAAGCCTTGTGGTTACTGGCTTACTTTGATTTGTGGAAGTGATGCTAGTTACGAGAGTGCATCGGACCAGATGTTGGCCGCCCAGCTATTGGCGTAAACGCCTTCCAGTGCGTTGGGCGCCGAAGAGAGGCCGCCGCTGCCGGGGACGACCAGCAGCGTTTTCTTCTCTTCGCTCCAGGTATGCACGCTCGCGACGTGGATCACGTCCTTGTCGTTGATGAAGCTGTAGCAGGTGTTGTTGATGATCGGCGATTGCTCGGGCATGCGGCCGCTCAGGAGATCGACAACCGCGGCGGCGCAAACCTTGGCGTGCTGGTTGGCCATGTGGGCGGACTTGGGCATCAGCGGCGATCCCTGGATCGCGTCGCCCAGCACGTGGATGTTCTTCGCCTGCGTGGACTCGAAGGTCTGGAAGCCGACTTCGCACCAGCGCTTGTTCACGTTGGCCAGGCCTGTTTCGGCGGCGATGGCGCCGGCCCGCTGCGGCGGGATAACGTTCAGTACGTCGGCCTTCACTTTGTCGCCCAGCTCGGAGATGGCGGTCCTGGCGCCGACGTCGATATCGACCGTGCGGAAGCTGGGGCGGTATTCGATGATGTTGGCGTAGCGCTCTTTCCAGACGCGCTTGAAGAGGGCCGGTTTGCTGACGATGTCTTCGTTGGCGTCGAGCACCAGCACCTTGGATTTCTGCTTGTGCTGGCTGAAGTAGTGGGCGATCTGGCAGGCGCGCTCGTAGGGGCCGGGCGGGCAGCGGTAGGGCTGCGGCGGGATGGTCATGGCATACACGCCGCCATCCGCCATGCCTTCGAGCTGCAGGCGCAGGGCGACGGTCTGCGTGCCGGCTTTCCAGGCGTGCAGGATCTTGTCCTGCGCGCCTGCGACCTTCATGCCGGGTAGTTCGTCCCACACGAATTCCACGCCAGGGCTGAGGATCAGGCGGTCGTAGCTGAGGCTTGCGCCGCTGAGCAGCGTGAGGGTGCGCTTTTCCGGATCGATGTGGGACACGCTATCGTGCAGGAGCTTGATGCCGTGGTTGCGCGTGAGGTTGTCGTAGCCGAGCGTGAGGTCGCCGATCTGCTTGCTGCCGCCGAGGACCAGGTTGGACAGCGGGCAGGAGATGAAGTTGGCGTTGGGCTCGATGATCGTGACGTCGATGCTGTTCTCGCTCCACAGGCGGACGTATTTGGCGGCGGTGGCGCCGCCGTAGCCGCCGCCGATCACGACGACGTGGGGTTTGGCCTGGCCGGTGATGCTGGCGCAGCCGGTGGAGGCAAGCAGCGCACTTGCGCCGGCAGCTTGCAGGAATTGGCGACGGTCCATGGCGGGCTCCTTATTTCTTCTGGCTGGAGAAATACGTGGCTAAGATTTCGAGCTGCTCTTCGGTGTAGCCCTTGGCGATCTGGGTCATGATCGTGGATTGGGCTGCGCCGGATTTGTAGGCTTTCAGTTTTGCGAGCAAGGCGTCCTTCGGCTGGCCGGCCAGTGCCGGGAGCGCGCTGCCCTGCGTGGCGCCATTCGTGCCGTGGCAGCCGCTGCAACTGGCGGCGATACGTGCGCCGGACTTGATGACATCGGCGGCGCTGGCTGTCACGCTGCTTGTGGCGGCGCATAGCGTGAGCAGGATGGTGGCGGTCAGCTTCATCATGGGCTCCTTTAAGGACGGACTCCGGGTGTTTCGAGTGGCATGCCTTTGGCGCGCAGCGCGAGCCAGGCTTCGAGGTCGATCAGGTCTTGTGCTCCATATTGCGGCACTTCCGCCCGCACGCCGCTCATGCAGTTGCGCAGCCTTCTTTGCAGGCTGCCCATGCCTTGCCATTCCAGGCGGTAGATGGGATAGGCGTTGGCGTGGCCTTGCGGGATCGGCGCGCCGGCCAGCCGCTTGCCGGCGTTGGCGTCGTGGCACTGGGCGCAGGAGAGGTTGATCTGTCCCATGCGCGTGGTGAAGAGTTTCTGGCCGCGTGCGGCGGAGGCGGCGGTTTCCTTGTCGTTCGGCGGGTTCATTGGCTGGCCGCGCGATTGCATGGCGATGTAGGTTTCCAATGAGAGCAGGTCTTCGGATTCGACCTTGAACGGCTGCGCTTTCATGGCGCCGGTGCGGCAGATGTTGATTTGCTCGCCGAGCGTGATGACCTTGCCGGCGCCTTTGCTGAAGCGCGGGAAGCGGGTGGCGACGCCTTTCATGCTGTGCTTTGCGTCGTTGTGGCAGGAGGCGCAGGATTTGCTGCTGGCGCCTGCCGGGGTGCGCCACAGGGCTTCGCCGCCGGCAACCCAGAGCATGGCGGGATTCTGCGTGTCGTCGCGCTGCATGGCCTGGGTGGCGGGGCTCATGTAGTCCACGCCGGATTTGCGCGTGTCGGTCTGGGCTGCTGCGGAGGCGGCAAGCGCGGTGCCGATCACGGCGGCAATGGCGTGGGCGGAGGTCATGAGGCTATCGTGAGCCTGGCGGTTTCGGTTTGGGCGAGGCCGTTGTCGCCGGTCCAGGTGAATTCCAGCGTGCCGCTTTCAGTGGCGCGGGTGTGGAAGGCGATGTACGGGTTGGCGGACATTGCCGGGTGCAGTTCGGCGGCAAATACCTGCACGCCGTTGTACTTGCAGACGAAGTTGCGGATGATGTCGCGCGGGAGGATGCCGCCCGCGTTACCGGGACGGAAGCCGGTTTCCATCGGGTGCGCGATCAGGGCGCGGATTTCGATGATCTCGCCGGACCTGGCGTCGGCGGGCATGTGGATCAGGGCGCGGGCCATTACATTGCCTCCCCTTCGATGCACGCGGCCAGGGTGACGATCACGTCCACCGTTTGCTGCCAGTAGCTGCCATCGCTCAGTTGCGCGATGGCGCTGAGCTTTTGCGAGGTGGCGAGCCTGATGCGCGTGGAGACTTCGGCCTTGCCGGCGCGCGGACCGAGAGTGAACCTGGCGACGTCGGGCAGCGGGTTCTTTTCGTTGAAGATGGCGATGCCGGTGACGTGGTCCTGCTCGGTCATCGGACTGTCCACGCGGATGGTCACGGGAACGGCGTTGCCGTTGTCGATCAGCTTGGCGATGTCGAAGGTGACTTTGCCGGTCTTCGGCAGTTTGTTGCCGGTGTAGCTGGCGATTGCCGTGGCCATGGCCTCGGGCGTGGCTGCTGCCGGTTTGACCAGCGCCAGCAGGGGGATTGCGGTTAGCAGGTGGCGTCTGGTGATGGTCATTTCAGTGTTTGCAGGTAGGCGACTACGTCTTCGATCTGTTGCGCGGTGAGGATGGGCTTGCCCTTGTGCGCGCTGGCCACTCGCGTGAGGCCTTCTGTTTTGTAGTAGGCGGGCATGATCGTGGACGGGTTTAGTTTACCTGAGTCGGCGATGCGCTCGCGGAGCTGGGCGGCAGTCCAGCGGGAGCCGGCGCCTGCCAGGTCCGGCGCCAGGTTGCCCTGGAATTGTTCTTCGGTGATGGGGGCAGTGTGGCATAGCAGGCATAGACCTGCCTGACGGTTGGCGACGATGGCGCGACCGCGCGCCGGGTCGCCGGCCGTTGTGCCGGGCAGGGGTGCTGCCATGCCGTCCTGCGCGTGGATTGGTGGTGTGCTGGCCATCATGAGGGCGGCCAGGAGGTATGCGCACGCGGCGGCGGGACTTGGCCAGCGGCGCGGCCGTAGCGGCTGGCTGGGAAGGCCAGACGGTTGGGCTGCGCCGCGGGTGTCGGACATGGCGGCCGTCCGCTAGGCTTTCAGGCTGTGGTTCTTCAGCGGCAGGTCGCGGATACGCTTGCCTGTCGCGGCGAAGATGGCGTTCAGCACTGCCGGCGCAGCAACGGCAATCGTCGGCTCGCCGACGCCGCCCCAGAAGCCGCCGCTCGGGATCACGATGGTCTCCACGGCAGGCATCTCGTCCATCTTCAGCACGTTGTAGGTGTCGAAGTTGGTCTGCTCCATCTGCCCATCCTTCAGCGTGCACTCGCCATACAGCGCAGCCGACAAGCCGTACACGAACGATCCCTCCACCTGCGCCTCGATCTGCTGCGGATTGACGGCGTAGCCCGGATCGGTGGCAGCCACGATGCGATGGATCTTCAGCTTGCCCGTCTTCTTATCAACCGACACCTCGGCCACCGCCGCCACATAACTGCCAAAGCCCATGGTCTGCGCGATACCGCGATACACACCCTTCTTCAGCGGCTTGCCCCATCCTGCCTTCTCGGCCACGGCATTCAGCACGGCCAGGTGCTTCGGATGCTCCTTCATCAGCTTGCGGCGCAGCGCCAGCGGGTCCTGCTTCGTGGCGTGGGCGACTTCGTCGATGAAGCATTCCAGGTAAATCGTGTTCTGGTTCAGGTTCACGCCGCGCCAGAAACCCGGCGGCACCGGCGGATTGCGCATGGCGTGATCCACCAGCAGGTTCGGGAAGCCATAGCCGATGGACGCTTCCGGTCCCGGTGCATTCAGGCCCTGGAACACGGCCGGGTCCTTGCCGTCCTTGATATTCTGCGGGAAGATCGCAGCCAGGATCGACTGGCCGGAAATTCGCATGTGCAGCGAAGTGACCTCGCCCTTCTTATCCAGGCCGGCGGTCAGCTTGCACTGGGTGATCGGGTGGTAGCGGCCGTGCAGCATGTCCTCTTCACGGGTCCAGATCAACTTGACCGGCGTGCCGGGCATTTCCTTCGCGATCAGCACGGCCTGGCGCACCCAGTCATGCACCGCGCCGCGGCGGCCAAAGCCGCCGCCCAGGTGCAGCTTGTACACCTCGCACTTGTTCTGCGGCAGGCCTGCCGCTTCGGACGCTGCGGCCAGCGCGGCTTCGCCGTTCTGGGTTGGCGTCCATACTTCGCAACGCTCCGGCGTCCACACGGCGGTGGCGTTCATCACCTCCATCGTGGCGTGGTTCTGGTGCGGGAAGCTGTACACGGCTTCGATCTTGCGCGCCGCGCCCGCCAGGCCGGTCTTCACATCGCCGTTGCTGTTGCCGACCGCTGCCTCGCTGGCGTCCAGGCCTTCCTTCAGCATCTTGTTGACGTCCGCCTGCTGCAGGTTGGCGTTGGGGCCTTTGTCCCATTCGATCTTCAGCGCGTCCAGAGCGCTGCGCGCGCGCCACCAGGTATCGGCAATCACGGCCACGGAACTGTCGCCGATCTGCACGACCTTCCTGATGCCGGGCTTGCCGGTCACACCGCTGGCATCGAAGCTCTTCACCTTGCCGCCGAAGACAGGGCAATCCTTGATCGCCGCATTCAGCATGTTCGGCAGCTTCAGGTCCATGCCGTACACCTGCTTGCCGGTGGTCTTGTCCACCGTATCCAGGCGCGCCAGGCGCTTGCCGGCCAGCTTCCACTCTTTCGGATCGCGCAGCTGGATCTCGTTCGGCGCCTGCAGCTTGCCCGCCGCATCGGCCACCGCACCATACGACAGCTTGCGGCCGGACGGTTTGTGCGTGATCATGCTTTTCTCGGCCACGCATTCAGCAACCGGCACATTCCATTGCGTTGCCGCCGCCTGCGTCAGCATCATGCGTGCCGCAGCACCGCCCTTGCGCACATATTCATGCGACTCGCGCACGCCACGGCTGCCGCCGGTGGAGAAGCTGCCCCAGACGCGGTTGCGCGCCAGCTGCTGGCCAGGCGTCGGGTATTCGGTAGTGACCTTGGACCAGTCGGCGTCCAGCTCTTCCGCCACCAGCTGCGCCAGGCCGGTCAGCGTGCCCTGCCCCATTTCGGAGCGGGCGATGCGGATCACGATGGTGTCGTCCGGTTTCACAACCACCCAGGCGTTGATTTCGGGCGTGGCAGGCGCAGCGCCCTGCGCCATGGCGTCGAACGGAATGTGGAAGCCGAACATCAGGCCGGCGGCAGCGCCTGCGGATTTGCCGAGGAAGCTGCGGCGCGATGGGGAGGCGATCTGGCTCATGCCTTGCTCCCTTCCACGATGTTCAGGCCCGCGCTCTTCACATCGCCGCCGCGGGCGATCACGTGGATCGCCTTGCGCACGCGGTTATAGGTGCCGCATCGGCAGATATTGGTCATCGCCATATCGATATCCGCGTCGCTTGGTTTCGGTTTCTCTTTCAGCAGCGCGGCGGCGGCCATGATCATGCCGGACTGGCAGAAGCCGCATTGCGGCACATCCAGCGCGGCCCAGGCTTTCTGCACCGGGTGTGAGCCATCCCTGGACAAGCCTTCGATCGTCACGATCTTGGCATTGCCATCGACAGTGGAGACGGGACGCACGCAGCTGCGCGTCGGCTCGCCATCGATATGCACCGTGCAGGCGCCGCACTGCGCCACGCCGCAGCCGTATTTGGTGCCGGTGAGGCCGAGCTGTTCACGCAGTACCCAGAGCAGCGGCGTATCTTCCTCCGCCTCAAACTCGCGTACCTGTCCATTGACGTTCAACTTCATGCCGGCCTCCTGTGGTGGGTTTGACCGCAGCATCTTACTCCCGTTTTCGATACATGTATTCATTCAGGCAATTTTGATTTGTATCAAAGATTTTGGTGCGCCGCATCAATAGACTTTCAATCGTTACGACGACAAAGGAACGATATGAAGTGCGATACAAAACGAGTGGTCATCACGATGATTCTTGCCGCCCTGTCCTGCAACGCGATGGCGGAAAGCCCGTGGCTGGTGCGTGGACGCGCGGTATATGTGGATACGGCCGACAAGTCCGATCCGGTCGGCGGCGTCGGGGCATCGGACCGCATCCATGTCAGCGACAAGACGATTCCGGAAGTGGATATCTCCTATTTCTTCACGCCGAACATCGCGGCGGAGCTGATGCTCACCTATCCGCAGAAGCACAAGGTGTATCTGGACGGCTCTTCCGTCGGCAGCTTCCGCCACCTGCCACCCGGCCTGATCGCGCAATACCATTTTGCGCCCGAGGCGCAGATCAGCCCTTACCTGGGCCTCGGCGTGAACTGGACCACCTTCTCGAAGAACAGGATGCTGGGCGGGACGGCCAGCCTGGAACATGACAGCATCGGCCCGGTGGTGCAGGCAGGCGTGGACGTGAAACTGGGCGGACCATGGTCGCTGAACTTCGACGTGAAAAAGGTACGCCTGCGCAGCGATGTCCTGATCAATGGCGTGAAGGCCAGCAAGGCGAAGGTCGATCCGGTGCTGTTCGGCGCCGGCATCGGCTACCGCTTCTGACCACTCCGGGGTCAGCGCCGGATGGGACACGGGCTCAGCTGCTGAGGGCGTAGCGCAGTTCGTTGGCGAGGGCGCGGCGGTGTGGGATGGTGGTGAAGGTGCCGATGTCCACAGCAATGCCGCGCGATTCGAGATGAATCAACTCGCCGGGCCGGCGCGGCATCTGCAGCCGCAGCCAGCTGGCGTCCAGCTGCACGCTGTGCATATGCCCCGCGCTCACGCGCTCCACCAGCAGGCTGCCGTTGGCGAGCACGATATGTTCATAGTCGGTGGCGTGACGGGCGTAGTACAGGAAGGCGGCTGCAATGGCCGTCATCTCCAGGCCCGTGAAAACCAGGATGTACCAGAAGCCCACCAGCAGGAAGGCGCCGGCCACGCTGAATGACAGCACGCACATCAGCGCGTAGGCGACCGCGAGCTGCCCCGGCGTGAGCGAACAGTTCCGCCGCAGCAGCCACTCCTTTCCATCCATAGGCAGGTCACGTTTCACGGCGATTCTCCCTGGCTAGCCTGCTATCTGCACGTCCCTATTCTATGCCAGAAACCTGCGCGCGAAATCCTGTTCGCGGAAGGAGTGTGTGACGAAATCGACAAACGCCCGCGTTTTCGCAGGCAGCAGCTTCTGGCTGGGGAAATACAGCGAAATCGGACCGGCATCGTCCGACCAGTCAGGCAGCAGGCGCGCCAGCTGTCCGCTTTCCAGGTATTGCAGCACATTCGGCACCGCCAGCAGCGCCACGCCCATCCCCATCAGCACCGCCTGCACCACGCCATCCGGCTCCGTCATGGTCATGCGCGGCGAGAGTTCGGCCGTCTGCTCCTGGCCTGCCTTGTTGCGCAGCGAGGCGTGGCGCAGGCGGCCCGTGATGGCCGAACGCATCACGATGCCCTCGAAGTCCTTCAGGTCGGACGGCTGCCTGGCCGTGCGGCGCCCGCGCAGGTACTGCGGCGAGGCGACGGCAATGATCCTGATGCGCGCCAGTTCGCGTGCCACCACGCCGGGCGTCAGCTCGAAGCCGCCGCCGATGGCTGCGTCGTAGCCGCCTGCGATCAGCTCGGCCTGGCGATTGTCCAGGTGCCAGTCGGGCCGCACGGCGGGGTAGCGCTCCAGGAAGGCGGGCATCAGCGGCAGCAGGAAGTCGCGGGCGAAGCCGGGAGCGGCGCTCAGTTTCAGCGCGCCGGCGGGCTGGCCGGCGTGGTTGCTGACGTCCGCAATGGCGGACTGGATGCTGTCCAGCCCTCCGGACACGGCGCCCAGGAAGCGCTCGCCCGCCTCCGTCAATGTCAGGCCGCGCGTGCTGCGCTGGAACAGCCGCACACCGAGATTGCGTTCCAGCTGGGCCACGTTGCGGCTGACCGCCGCCGGGGTGAGCGCCAGGCGGCGCGCCGCCTCCGAGAAGCTCGCCAGCTCGGCGCTGCGCACGAAGGATTCGAGATTGGACAGGGTTTCCATAGCCGGACTTCCTCCTTGTTTCAACATTTGCTTGAAAGTGATTATATCCAGTCCCGACTACCGCTAGGGGAGTGGCACAACCATACTGGGTTCATCGCAAATCACTTCCCCGAAAGGAAAACATCATGAGCAAGCTGCACAACAAGGTCGCAATCGTCACCGGCGGCAGCCGTTCCATCGGCGCCGCCATCGCCAAACGCCTGGCCGCCGACGGCGCCACCGTGGCCATTACCTACAACGCTTCGCCGGAGAAGGCGCAGCAGGTGGTGGCGGAAATCGAGGCGGCGGGCGGCAAGGCCATCGCCATCCAGGCCGACGCCGGCAATCCGGAGCGCGTGCGCCAGGGCGTGGCCGGCGTGGCCGCCCGCCTCGGCAAGGTGGACATCCTGGTCAACAACGCCGGCATCAGCGTGCTGGGTAACCCGCAGGAAATCCCGTTCGAAGACTTCCAGCGCATCCTGGCTGTGAACGTGACCGGCGTGTTCGTCGCCACGCAGGAAGCGCTGAAGCATATGGGCGCGGGCGGCCGCGTCATCCACATCGGCAGCTCCATGGTGCAGTACGCAGGCTTCGGCACTGCTTCCGCCTACACGCTGAGCAAGGGCGCGGTGACCGGCTTCACGCGCGGCCTGGTGCGCGATCTCGGTCCGCGCGGCATCACCGTGAATACCGTGCATCCCGGCCCGACCGACTCGGACATGAACCCGGCCGATGGCCCGGTCGCCGACTTCGTCAAACCCGGCATTGCCGTGGGCCGTTACGGCCAGGGCACGGACGTTGCAGCGGCCGTGGCCTACCTGGCGAGCGAAGAAGCGGCCTTCGTCACGGGCGCGGAACTGATGGTCGATGGCGGCTTCACGGCTTAAGGAGATGGATATGCACATCGGCATCATTGGAGCGGGCGGCATCGGCGCCGCCATCGCGCGGGCGCTGTCCGCAAACGGTATCCCGGCAACGCTCGCCAACAGCCGCGGACCGGAGTCGCTGGCTGCGCTGGCGGCGGAGCTGCCGGGTATTACGGCGGGCAGCGTCGAACAGGCGGCTCAGGCGGACCTGGTGTTTCTGGCCGTGCCGTGGTCGAAGATTCCGGCGGCGATCGGCAGGCTGGGTGACTGGCATGGCCGCATCGTGGTCGATGCGAACAATCCGATCGAAGCGCCGGCCTTTCGTCCCGTGGAACTGGGTGGACGGGCTTCCAGCGCAGTGATTGCGGATCTGCTGCCGGGCGCACGCTTGGTGAAGGCGTTCAATCATCTGCAGCCTTCGCTGCTGGCGGGCGATCCGCAGGCGGAAGGTGGACGGCGCGTGCTGTTCCTGTCCGGCGAGGATGCGGCGGCCAAGGCGGAGGTGGCGAAGCTGATCGGGCAGTTGGGCTTCTTTGCGCTCGATCTGGGCGGCGTGCAAGCGGGACGCATGCAGCAGTTCCCGGGCGGCCCGTTGCCGGCGCTGAACCTGGTGAAGTTCGGATGAGCGCGATGGGACCTGCTACCTCGCTCCAGGCGGAGCCGCGCCCGGCGCCGCAGCCGGCGGCATCATGGACGGCCGTAGCTTCGGTGGGCATTGGCGCGTTTGCGCTGGTCACCTCCGAGTTCCTGCCGGTCGGGCTGCTGCCGCAGATCGCGCAGGACCTCGGCGTGTCGCCGGGACAGGCCGGCCTGCTGGTCACCCTGCCCGGCATCGTTGCCGCCGTGATGGCGCCGTTCACGCTGGCTTTCGCCGGCACGCTGGACCGCCGCCACCTGCTGTGCGTGCTGCTGGCCATGCTGGCAGCCGCCAACCTGACCGTGGCCTTCGCCACCAGCCTGCCGCTGGTCCTCGCCGGCCGCATCCTGCTGGGCATCGCCATCGGCGGCTTCTGGACCATCGGCGGCTCGCTCGGACCGCGCCTGCGCCCCGGCAGCGAAGGCGCCAAAGCCACCTCGCTGATCTTCTCCGGCGTATCCGTCGGCACGGTAGCCGGTGTGCCGGTCGGCACGCTGGTGGGCGGCATGCTGGGCTGGCGCATGGCCTTCGGCGCCGCCACCGCCGTTGCGCTGCTGGTGGTCGCCGTGCTGATGGCCGCCCTGCCCCCGCTGAAGCCCACGCAGGCGCAGGGGCTGGGCGACGTCGGCAGCGTGCTGAAAGTGCGCAAGGTGCAGGTCGGCCTGTTCGCCATCCTGCTGATCTTCGTCGGCCAGTTCGGTTCCTACACCTACATCACGCCCTATCTGCTGCAGCACGCCGGAATCGGCGCGGCCGCCATCAGCGCCATCCTCTTCGGCTACGGCGCAGCGGGCTTCGCGGGCAATCTGCTGGCCGGCTGGGCCGCCGCACGCAGCGTGAAGTGGACGCTGGTCGCTACCGCCGCCCTGATGGGCGTGCCGATCGCGCTGATGCTGGCGGCCGGCAGCCAGGCGGGACTGGTGGTGCCGCTGCTGATGCTGTGGGGCCTGGGCTTCGGCATGCTGCCGATCGCGCTGCAAAGCTGGCTGTTCAGCGCCACGCCGGACAAGCTGGAAGCCGTATCCGCCGTGTTCGTGTCCAGCGCCCAGGCGGCAATTGGCGCGGGCGCCCTGGCCGGCGGCTTGCTGGTGGACCGTTTCGGCCTGCACAGCGCGATGGGCATGGGCGCCATTGCCACGCTGATCACAGCTGTTGTCATAACGGCCTGGCGCGGCAGGTGATTGTTGAATTCTCACGTTGTTTCCGAGCGACAAGGCCACAAATTATTTGCTACCAATCAATCAACATTACCCTGAATCAGTCGATTAATTTTGCAAAATAAGGGCTCACGGGGGCCGCACGAGCCTTGACCACGAAGACAACGGGGAAAATATGTCACTTGCGAATATGAAGATTGGTGCCCGCCTGGGGCTGGGGTTTGGAGCGGTGCTGGTGCTGCTGGTGGTGATACTGGGGCTGGGCCTGGGCGCCATGGACAGCATCGGCAACCGCACGCACGACATCGTCTCGGACAAGAACGTGAAGATGGCGGCCGCCAACAGCATGACGGACCAGATCCGCAATATTTCGCTGGCCCTGGCCAATGCCGTGTCCTCGCCGACCAATGAGCACATGGAAGCGGAACTGGCGAAGATCGCCGAAGCGCGCAAGAACTACGGCAAGGCCAAGGAAACCCTGGCCGCGAAAGTCAGCTCGGACAAGGAAAAAGAGCTGATGGCCAATGTGGACGATGCCCTGAAAGCCGGCGCCGGCCTGAATAACCGCCTGATCGAGCTGCGCAAGCAAGGCAGCATGGAAGAGGCGCAGAAGATGCTGTGGACGGAAACCGGTCCTTCGCAGGCCAAGGCCCTGCAAACGCTGGATGCGCTGATCGCCTTCGAAAAGCTGCAGGCCGATAACGCCGGCAAGGAAGTGGAAGACGTATTCGCCAGTTCGAAGCGTACCCTGATCACGCTCGGCACCATTGCGGTGCTGATCGGCGCGGCGGTGGCCTGGTTCATCACGCGCTCGATCACGGCGCCGATCAACGAGGCGGTGGCGGTGGCGGAAACGGTGGCTTCCGGCGACCTGTCGGCGCAGATCGTGGTATCGCGCGGCGACGAAACCGGCCGCCTGCTGAAGGCGCTGAAGCTGATGAACGACGAGCTGCTGAACGTGGTGTCGCAGGTACGCGGCGGTACGGATGCGATCAATACCGCGTCGGCCGAAATCGCGGCCGGCAACCTGGACCTGTCCTCGCGTACCGAAGAACAGGCTTCCTCGCTGGAGGAAACCGCGTCGTCGATGGAGGAACTGACTTCGACCGTGAAGCAGAATGCGGACAATGCGCGCCAGGCCAACACCCTGGCCATGAGCGCTTCCGAAGTCGCGACCAAGGGCGGCGATATCGTGAGCCAGGTGGTGACCACCATGGGCACCATCAACGATTCCTCGCGCAAGATCGTGGACATCATTTCCGTGATCGACGGTATCGCTTTCCAGACCAATATCCTGGCGCTGAATGCAGCGGTGGAAGCGGCGCGTGCCGGTGAGCAGGGGCGCGGCTTTGCCGTGGTGGCAACCGAGGTGCGCAACCTGGCGCAGCGCTCGGCCGGCGCGGCCAAGGAGATCAAGGAACTGATTTCGGCGTCGGTGGCGAATGTGGAAGAGGGTTCGCGCCTGGTGAACGATGCGGGCCAGACCATGGGCGATATCGTCAGCAGCATTCAGCGCGTGACGGATATCATGGGCGAGATCACGTCGGCTTCGCAGGAGCAGACGATGGGCATCGAGCAGATCAATATGGCCATCGCGCAGATGGACGAGGTGACGCAGCAGAATGCGGCGCTGGTGGAGGAAGCTGCGGCGGCTTCGCAGAGCATGCAGGAGCAGGCGGGCAATCTGGCGGCGGTGGTGAGCTTCTTCAAGACCGGCAATGCGGCAGCGGGCCCGGTACGCTCCGCCACCCAGGCTGCCGCTGGCGCGCACGGTGCGGTGGCGGCGATTGCCGCTCCGGCGCGCAAGCCGTTATCGGCGGTGAAACCGGCGCCGGCACGCAAGGCGTCCTACGCGACGGCGTCCGGCGCGGCCAGGCCGGCGCCAGCCTCGTCCTCCGGCGCCGGCGCCGGCAACAAGCGCATGGCCGCTGCATCGGCTTCGGCCGACGAGTGGGAAGAGTTCTAAACCGACGGTTCGTCCGCTGCGGCGGACGATGCACCGCCGGCTGCGGCAGGCGCCAGCAGTGCGACCGATGCCTCGCCGGCAGCGCCCGCAATCTCCGGTTCGCGCGGCAGCAGCACCGTGAACACCGAGCCCTCACCCGGCTTGCTGCGCACGGTCAGCGTGCCGCCATGCGCCTCCACCAGCTGGCGTGAAATATACAAGCCCAGTCCCAAGCCGGCCGGCGCCTCGCTGGCCGCCGCGCGTTCGAAAGGCTCGAACACGCGCGGCTGCATTTCCTCCGGAATGCCGATGCCCTGGTCCATGACATCCACGCGCGCCATGGCGCCATCCGACGACAGGCGAATCTCCACCGGCTTGCCGCCGCCGTAGCGCAGCGCATTGGTCAGCAGGTTGACGACCACCTGCTCGATGCGGAACTCGTCCCAGCAGCCGCTCACCGGCACCGACGCATCCAGGATCAGGGGGCTGCCCGCTTCCGCCGCGGCGCGCGACAAGTCGCTCACCACGCGCGCCAGCAGCCCGGCCAGATCCATGCCGCAGGGCCGGATCGACAGCATCCCGCTGCGCATGCGCGACACGTCCAGCATGTCCTCGATCAGGCGGATCATGGCGTGGATCTGGCGCTCGTCGCGCGCCACCATGCGCTGCAGCTGGTCCGGGTCGAGCGCTTCCGGCTTGCCCATCCGCAGCTGCATCTTGCGCATCTGGGTTTCCAGGTAGAGCGTATTCAGCGGCGTGCGCAGCTCGTGCGCCACCAGCGACATGAAATCGTCGCGCGCCTTCAGCGCATGCTGCAGCTCTTCCTGCGTGGCGTGCAGCTGGCGCACGATGGCCACCTGCTCCTCCACGCGGCGGCGCACCTCCTGCTTCTGCTTGTGCAGATCGACAAACACATTCACCTTGCTCTTCACCGCCTCCGGGTCGAGCGGCTTGTGCAGGAAATCCACCGCGCCCGTTTCGTAGCCCTTGAAGGCGTAATTCAGCTCCTTGCCTGCCGCGCTGACGAAGACGATCGGGATATGCCGCGTCTTCTCCATGCCGCGCATCAGTTCCGCCAGTTCGAAGCCGTCCATATGCGGCATCTGCACGTCCAGGATGGCCAGCGCGAACTCGTGCTCCAGCAGCAGGGCGAGCGCCTGCTCGCCCGAGCGGGCCTGGTGGATCAGGCGATCGTCGGCCCGGATCAGGGCGTGCAGCGCCCGCAGGTTCTCCGGCAGGTCGTCCACCAGCAGCACATTCACAGGCTCATTCATCACTCTTCTCCAACATCAGCAACAACCGCCGGATATCCTCCAGCGGCAGCACCAGGTCCGGCTGGCGCAAATCGATTGCACGCTGCGGCATTATGCCGACTTCGGCCTCATGCGGGTCCTGTACCACGGTCAGGCCGCCCGCGGCCTTGATGGCGGCCATGCCTGCCGCGCCATCGTCGTTGGCGCCGGTCAGCAGGATGCCCACCAAGCCCGGGCCATACGCGTCCGCCGCCGACTCCATGGCGACGTCGATCGACGGCCGGGCGAAATGCAGGGGCGGATCGCAGCTCAATGCTATCGTTCCGTCGCCCTCCAGCAGCAGGTGGTAGCCGGCGGGCGCAAAGTACAGCGTACCCGCAACCATCTCATCCTTGTCGCCCGCTTCACGCACCTGCAGCGCCACCCTTTGCTGGAACACCTCGGCCAACTGGCTTTGCCGGCCCGCCATCACATGCATGACCGCCACCACCGGCAGGCCGTAGCCGGCCGGCAGGCCGGGCAGGATGCGCAGCAGGGCGTTCACGCCGCCGGCCGAGGCGCCAATCACCACCGCCTCCGGTTCGCGTCCGCGCAGCACCAGCTCCAGCGATGGCGGATTGTCCATCACGATTTCCTGAACAGGCGCTCGCGCTTGACCGCCGGCTCGAAGCGCTGCGCATAGCTGGAAAAATCGATGCTCTCCTTGCTGCCCAGTCCCAGGAAGCCGCGATGGCACAGCGACTCGTGGAACAGTCCCAGCGCACGATCCTGCAGCTTCTTCTTGAAGTAGATCATCACATTGCGGCAGCTGATCAACTGGGTTTCGGCGAACACCGTGTCGGTCGCCAGGCTATGGTCGGCAAAGGTCACGTTTTCGCACAGCGAGCGGTCGAACAGGGCGGCGTTGTAGGCCGCCGTGTAGTAGTCGGAGAAGGCGCGGCGGCCGCCGGCGGCCTGGTAGTTGGCCGTGTAGGCGCGCATATTCTCCAGCGGGAAAACGCCCTTGCGGGCTTTCTCCAGCGACTGCGGATTGATGTCCGTGGCGTAGATCATGCTGCGCTCCAGGAGGCCCTCCTCCTTCAGCAGTATAGCCAGCGAATACACTTCCTCGCCCGTGCTGCAGCCGGCCACCCAGATCTTCAGCGAGGGATAGGTGCTCAGTACCGGCAGAACCTGCTCGCGCAGCGCGGCGTAGTAGGTCGGGTCGCGGAACATTTCCGTGACGGGAATCGTCAGGTATTGCAGCAGTTCGCTGAAGGCGGCCGATTCGTGCACCACGCGCGACTGCAGCTCGGAGATGGTGGCGCAGCCCATTTCGCGCATGGCGTGCAGCACGCGCCGTTTCTGCGAGGCGTGGGTATAGTCGCGGAAATCGTAGCTGTACTTCAGGTAAATCGTCTCCATCAGCATTTTCAGCTCGATTTCCGAGTCGCTGTGGTGTTGCTTGTGCATTGTTACACCCTGTCCATCGCCGGCATCCAGACGCGCAGCAGCGAATACAGGCGCGAGAGGTCGATTGGTTTGGCCAGGTAGTCGCTGGCGCCGGCGGCCAGGCACTGCTCCTGGTCGTCCTTCATGGCCTTGGCCGTGATGGCGATGACCGGCAGGCGGGCGAAGCGCTGGTCGGCGCGGATGCGGCGCGTGGCTTCCAGGCCATCCATGCCCGGCATCATCACGTCCATCAGCACCAGGTCGATATCCGGCACCGTATCCAGCTTGTCCAGGGCCTCGAAGCCGTTGCGGCCGATTTCCACGATGGCGCCTTTCTGTTCCAGCGCGCTGGTCAGGGCGAAGATGTTGCGCACGTCGTCATCGACCAGCAGGATGCGGCGGCCCTCGAACACCTTGTCGCGGCTGCGCACCGCCTTCAGCATGCTCTGGCGCTCGCTGGACATCTCGGATTCCACCTTGTGCAGGAAGAGCGTGACTTCGTCCAGCAGGCGTTCCGGCGAACGGGCGCCCTTGATGATGATGGAGCGCGAGTATTTCTGCAGATCGGCTTCCTCGGCGCGGGTCAGGTTTCTTCCCGTGTAGACGATGACCGGCGGGAAGGACGCGATTTCCTCCTGGCTCATACGCTGCAGCAGCTCGTTGCCCTGCATGTCCGGCAGCTTCAGGTCCATGATCATGCAGTCGAAGATGTTTGCATGCAGCAGCTGCAAGGCTTCCTCGCCGGTGGCCACGGCCTGGATGTCGATGTCTGCGTCGGCAATCAGCTGCACCACGCTGTCGCGCTGGCGGTCGTCGTCCTCCACCAGCAGGATGTGCTTGATCTTCTGCGTGAACTTCTGTTCCAGGCGGCTGAACACGGCTTGCAGTTCTTCGCGCGTGGTCGGCTTTTTGGCGTAGCCGATGGCGCCCAGGTGCAGCGCTGCTTCGCCATGCTCGGCGGCCGAGACCACGTGCACGGGAATGTGGCGGGTTTTCGGGTTGTCCTTCAGCAGCTGCAGCACGGAGAGGCCGGAGCGGTCGGGCAGGCGGATATCCAGCAGGATGGCGGCCGGCTGCTGCTCTGCCGCCAGTTGCAGGCCCTCCTCGGCGCTGAAGGCCACCAGGCAGCGGTAGTTCTGCTCGTGGGCCAGATCGAACAGGATGCGCGCGAAATTGGGCTCGTCTTCGATGACCAGCACGAAGCGGTCGGGCGGCGGCGGCAGGCCGCGGTCGTCTTCGAATGGACGCGGGACCTGGATCTGGCCGGCGCCGGCGCTGTGCGTGGCGGCGGCGGACGATGCGGCTGCACTGCCGGACAGCGCGGCGGCCAGGGAGGCGCCGTGGACGCCGGCGGCTGGGGTGCCGGCGGGCGCGCCGGCAGGCAGCATCGCGCCTGAGCCTGCGCCGGGGGCGGGGCCGGACAGATCGGCGCCGGCGGCGGAGTGTCCAATGGAAGCGCCCGGCGCGGCGGCTGGCGCCGGCGCGGCCGCCCACTGCACCGGCAGCGTGAGGGTAAAGACGCTGCCCTGTCCCGGCACGCTGGTCACGCTGATCGCGCCGCCCAGCAGGGTGGCGAGATCGCGCGAAATGGCCAGGCCAAGGCCGGTGCCGCCGAAGCGGCGGCTGGTGGTGCCGTCCGCCTGCTGGAAGGCGTCGAAGATGACTTCCTGCTGGTCGTGGCGGATGCCGATGCCGGTGTCCTGCACGATAAAGCTCAACTGCCCGCTGGCCGCAGCCGACACGCGCAGCAGCACCTTGCCTTCATCCGTGAACTTGATCGCGTTGGACAGCAGATTTTTCAGGATCTGCTCCAGCCGCTGTGCATCGGTATAGATCGCCGGCGGCACGCCCGGTTCGATATCGACCACGAAGTCCAGCCCCTTCTGCCGCGCGGTCGGTTCGAACAGCTGCGACAGGTTGCCGATCACGCGCTGCAGCGGCAGGTCTTCCGGCGTCAGTTCCAGCTTGCCTGCTTCGACCTTGGAGATATCCAGGATATCGTTGATCAGGTTGAGCAGATCATTGCCGGACGAGTAAATCGTGCTGGCAAAGCGCACCTGCTCCTCATTCAGGTTGCCGGGCTCATTGTCGGCCAGCAGCTTGGACAGGATCAGCGCCGAGTTCAGGGGCGTGCGCAGTTCATGCGACATATTCGCCAGGAACTGCGACTTGTACTGGCTGGCGCGTTCCAGGTCGTGCGCCCGCATCTCCAGCTGCTCGCGCGCCTCGCCCAGCAGCACATTGCGCTGGTCCAGCATCACGGCCTGCTCGGCCAGGCGGTCGTTGGTCTGTTCCAGCTCCGCCTTCTGGTTTTCCAGGTTGACCTGCGACTGCTCCAGCACGCGCGACTGTTCTTCCAGTTCCTCGTTGGCGGTGCGCAGTTCTTCCTGCTGCACCTGCAGTTCCTCGTTCAGTTGCTGGGTTTCCGTCAGCACCTCCGCCAGGCGCTGGCGCGCCAGCGTGGACTCGATCGCGCTGCCGATATTCCCGGCCACCAGTTTCAGGTAGTCCAGTTCGCGCTCGCCGGCAGGACGCAGGAAGCCCAGTTCCAGCACCCCCTTGACCTGGCCATCGCTATCGACCGGCAGCACGATCAGCTCACGCGGCATGCCTTCGCCCAGACCCGAGCTGACCTTGATATAGCCTGCCGGGATATCCTTCAGATGCAGCAGGCGCCGCGACGTGGCAGCCTGCCCGACGATGCCCTCCTCCGGCGCCAGCGTTTCGCCGCGCAGTTCATCCTCCTGGCTGAAGCCGTAGGCGGCCGTGCGGCGCAGCGTGCCGTCCGGCTCGCGCACATACAGCGCCCCCACCGCCACATCCAGGTAGTGCGCCAGGAAACGCAGCAGGTTGGCGGACAGCATCGGCAGGCCAAACTGGCCGATGCCCTGCTCCGCCAGCTGGCTCTGGCCGGCACGCAGCCAGGCCTGGTGCATCAGTTTCTTCGAGTGCTCGGTCTGTTCGTGCAGCGCAGTGCTGTAAATCGTCGAGAGGCGCAGCAGATCGCGCCGGCCGAACCAGGCCAGCAGGCCGCTGGTGATCAGGCTCAGAGTGAGGAAGGTCGTCACGGTGAAATAGGTCACGCTGCGCGCCTCGCTGGTGCGGGCATCGCGCAGCGTGCGCTCCAGCGCCATGAAGTCGTCGAACTGCTTGCGCAGCTCGTCGAAATCGACCTTGGCGCGGCCCGCCTTCACCATGCCCACATAATCTTCGCCGGTCTGGCGCGCGGCCATCATTTCCTGCGCACCGCGGTCCCATTGCTGCTGCTGCACGCGCACGTGGCGCAGCCGCTGCACCTGGTCCGCGTTATCCGACACCATCTCGGACAGCGCCTGCAGCGAGCTCTCGATCCGCGGCCGCGCAATCTTGTAAGGCGCCAGGAAAGCTTCGTCGCCGGTCAGCAGATAGCCGCGCATGCCGGACTCCATGTCCACGGTGAGCGTGCGCAGTTCATTGGTCTGCGCGATCACGCGCTCGCTGTGCTCGACCCAGGACAGGGCGTTCAGCAGATAGGCGAAGATGGCGACGAAAACGCCGGCAGTCACCACGCCTGCCGCCAGCGGCAGCGTGATGTTGCGGCTCAGGATGCGGCGGAAACTCTGATCATCGATAGCGGCGGTACGCGGCATGGCAATGTTGTCGAATGTTTATTTAACTGCATGAGTTTATCCTAAATGCAATTCCTCGGGCGCAAGACCTGCAATCGTGCGCATTGCCGCCGGCCCCCGCTATAATGGCCCGCAAGTATTTAACTATGGACCAATACGCCCATGCGCAAGTTCCTCCCTGCCTTGCCCCTGTTGCTGCTGGCCGGCTGCTACAACGATTCCGCGACCTATTACGCCGACGCCACGCGCGACCACACCGTGACGGTGCGCCGCCAGCAGGACTACTTCTGGAGCGAGGAAGCACGCTACACGCTGATGGCGTCGCGCCTGCCGGACTGCCAGCGTGCGATTCCGCTGGAAGAGCTGCCGCTGGAGGATACGGAATTCGAGCTGTTCTCGAACGGGGACAATCAATGGGCGCTGCGCTCGGGCGAACAGGTGTGGCAGTTCGAGACGCAAACCTGCGCCCTGACCGGGACTGCCGGCGCGGCCAGCGGCCAGAAGATCGGCGTCTATCACGCGGGCAGCGACGCCATGCTGTTCCAGGAAGAGGCGCAACCGGCCGGCGCGCAGCCGGCCGAGGTCCCTGCCAACTAGCGCCGCAGGATCAGCCGGCGAAGGCCGGCCGGCCCGGATCAGGCGGCGCGGATGGCCAGCGCCGGGCTGCGCGCCGCAGCCATGCGCGAACGCGGTGCGGCGGCATGGGAAGTCTCCGCACCCAGCTTGAAGCGGCTCACCAGTTCCGCCAGCGTGGCCGCCTGCTCCTGCATGGCGCCTGCCGCCGCGGCGGCTTCCTCCACCAGCGCGGCATTCTGCTGCGTCACCGAATCCATTTCCGTAATCGCCTGGTTGACATGGCCGATGCCGGTGGACTGCTCGCTGGACGCTGCCGTGATGTCGCCCATGATGGTCGTCACGCGCGATACGCTGGCCACCACCTGATCCATCGTCGTACCGGCCTGCGCCACCAGCGCGCTGCCGGCCGCGATGCTGCCGACGGAATCGTCGATCAGCGCCTTGATCTCTTTCGCGGCGGAGGCGCTGCGGTGCGCCAGGTTGCGCACCTCGTTGGCCACCACGGCGAAACCACGGCCCTGCTCCCCGGCGCGCGCCGCTTCCACCGCTGCATTCAGCGCCAGGATATTGGTCTGGAAGGCGATGCCGTCGATCACGGAGATGATGTCCACGATGCGCGTGGCGGAGGCATTGATGGTCTCCATGGTCGATACCACTTCCGACACCACATCCCCGCCCTGCTTCGCCACCTCGGACGCCTTCTGCGCCAGCTGGTTGGCCTGGTGCGCGTTGGTCTCGTTCTGGCTGACGGTTGATGTCAGTTCTTCCATCGACGCCGCCGTTTCCTCCAGCGAACTGGCCTGCGATTCGGTACGTGCCGACAGGTCCATATTGCCGTTGGCGATTTCGGTGGAGCCGGCCGCGATGGTGTCGGCCGCGCGGCGGATTTCTCCGATGGTGCCGGCCAGATTGGATTGCATGGTCTTCATCGCGAACAGCATGCTGCTGTCGTCCCTGGCGCTGGTTTCAACCACGCCGCTCAGGTCGCCGGCCGCAATGCGGTTTGCCACCTCCGCCGCGTATTCCGGCTCGCCGCCAATGGTGCGCCGCAGGCTGCGGTTGATCATGCTGGAGATGCCGGCCAGCGCACCGATCACGATCAGCAGCACGATGCCCGATTCCCACAGCTGCTTGTTGAAGGCCTCATCGATATCGTCGGTGTACACGCCGGTGAGGATGTTCCAGTCCCAGGGCTTGTAGTTGACGACCCGGCTCAGCTTCGGCACCGGCTCGGTGGAACCGGGACGCGCCCAGTAATAGCTGACGAAGCCCCTGCCTTCGGCGCTGGCGCCGACGCGCACGATGTCCTTGTACAGGAAATTGCCCTTGGCATCCTTGAACTCGATCATGTTCTTGCCGTCGGCTTCAGGGCGCGTGGGATTCATGATCGCCACGCCTTCACCGGACACCAGGGTCAGATAGCCATCCTTGGCGTAACGCAGGGCCTTCATCGCCAGCTTGGCCTCGGCCTGCGCGGCCTCCTTGCTCATGGCCCCGGAAGCGGCGCGGTCGCCGTACATTTTCAGCAAGCTTAGGCCTACGTCATCGATATTCGAGAGGTCGGCCATGCGCTCCTCAAGGCGCAGCTGGCGCATCTTGACGGCGTCGTAGATGAAAATCGCGGCGATGCACAGCAGGCTGCAAATCAGCGGAATCCACAGCTTCTGCCTGAACGACAGTTGGTTCATGTCCCCTCCCATTGATCTGAGGAAAGCATACCGTCTATTCACGCCAAGCTGCGGGAAATTCTCACCAAGTGTTGCGTCTCTGCTTAATCGACTTCGACCACCAGCTTGCCCTTTGCATCGCCTGCCAACATTGCCTTATGCGCATCGTTGGCAGCGGCCAGCGTGAAGCGGCGCGGGTCGAGGCGCACCCGGACCTTGCCTTCGTCCACCAGGCGCGCCGCTTCGCGCAGGATGTCGCCGTGCTGGGCGCGGCCCTTGCCCGACAACAGCGGCAGCAGGGTGAACACGCCCGAGTAGGTCGCGGCGCGGAAGGACAGCGGCGCCAGTGCATGCGTGCCCCAGCCCAGCGCGCTGACCACGTGGCCGTGATACAGCCTGGTGGCGCGGAAGGAGGCATCCAGGGTAGCGCCGCCGACAGTGTCGTACACGATGTCGAAGCCTTCGCCGCCGGTATGCCGGTTGACGTAATCGTCCACCGCTTCGCTGGTGTAGTCGATAAAGGTGGCGCCCAGCGCTTCGATGGCGGCACGCGAGGCAGGCGCGCCGGTGGCCCAGACATCGGCGCCAAAGGCCCTGGCGATCTGCACCGCGATGTGGCCCACGCCGCCCGCGCCGCCATGCACCAGCACCTTCTTGCCGAAGCTGACGCCGGCGCGATCGACCAGGCCTTCCCAGGCGGTGATGAAGATCAGCGGCATGGCGGCCGCTTCGCGCATGCTTGCCGCCTTCGGCTTGTGCGCCAGCAGGGCGGCGTCCACCGCCTGATATTCGGCCAGCGAGCCCTGGTTGCCGCCCACGCCGCCGCTCATGGCGAAGACTTCGTCGCCTTGCGCAAAGCCGCTCACGCCGGCGCCGACTGCTTCCACCACGCCGGCCATGTCGATGCCGAGGATGGTGTTCAGCGGCATCTGCGCATGGGCGGCCTTGCCTTCGGCGATCTTGCCGTCCAGTGGATTCAGGCCGCTGGCGTGCACGCGCACCAGGACCTGGCCGGGGCCGGCCTGAGGGCGGCCGGTGTCGGACAGTACCAGTGGTTCGCCGTGTGCTTTGAGGATCATTGCTTTCATGGTGGGGCTCCTTGAGGTTCGCATGTGGTTTGCATGTGGCTTGTATGTGATTCGCTCGTGGTGAATCGATGGAGCCAGTGTAGGCAGGAGCGGGCCGGAGAAAAACCGGGCCGCGGCGCAAACAGAATCCCGTAAACGTGGATAATCGCCGCATAAGGGAGGTCCCATGGACAGGCTGGATGCGATGCGCGTTTTCTGCGCAGTGGTGGAGGCGGGTGGATTCAGCCGCGCGGCGGAGCGGCTGGGCATGTCCACGTCCTCGGTGACGGCGCAGGTGGCGGGGCTGGAAGCGCATTTCCGCGTAAAGCTGCTGAACCGCACCACGCGCAGCATGTCGCTGACCGGCGAGGGGCGGGCGTGCTATGAGCAGGCCCTGCGGCTGCTGGGCGATATGGCGGAACTGGAATCGTCGATGCACGATGCGGCCGACACGCCAGGCGGCGTGCTGCGGGTGGATATGCCCGGCCTGATCTCGCGCCAGTACCTAGCCCCTGCCCTGCCCGGTTTCCTGGCGCAGTATCCCGAAATCACCCTGCGCGCCACGGCCAGCGACCGCATGGTGGATATGGTGGAGGAAGGGGTGGATGTGCTGATCCGCATCGGCGCAGTGCCGGCGGACGCCAGCGTGGTGGCGCGGCCGCTGCTGCAGACACGGTGGGTATGCTGCGCGTCGCCGGATTTCCTGCAGCGCCACGGCATGCCCGATGCGCCGGCGGTGCTGGGCGATTTCGACTGCCTGGGCTTCATCTCGCCGCATTCGCGCCGCCTGCGCGCGTGGCAGTTCGCCCAGGCCGGCGCCTTCACGCCGCGCGCCCGCGCCACGCTCGATCACGTGGATTCGCTGATCGAGTTATGCAAGGCCGGGGCGGGCATCGGCCAGTTCATGTCGCTGTCCGTGGCGCCCGCGCTGCGCAGCGGCGAGCTGGTGCCGGTACTGGAACGCTGGCAGACCGATGGACCTGTCGTGCATGCGCTATACCAGCAGCGCCAGCAACGCGCCGCGAAAGTCCGCGCCTTCGTGGACTTCGCGGCGGGACTGTTCGCTTAGCACACGGCTTAGCGTTCGCTGTCCAGCGCCGCCATGGCGTGCGCGTTGTAGCGCGCACCGGCGGCTGCGCCGGCCGGCACGGCCAGCTCCAGGCGCTCCAGCTCGGCGCGGTCCAGCGTCACCTCGTTGGCGGCCAGTGCTTCCTGCAGGCGCTGGCGGGTGCGCGCGCCGACCAGCGGTACGATGTCCTGCCCCTGCGCCAGCACCCATGCAATCGCCAGCTGCGCCACGCTGATGCCCTTGGCCTGCGCAATCCCGCGCATGCGTTCCACCAGCTGCAGGTTGTGCGCCAGGTTTTCGCCCTGGAAGCGCGGGCTGGCCAGGCCGCGGAAATCCATCTCGCCTTCGCGCGCCCTGGCCCAGTGGCCGCTGATCAGGCCACGCGACAGCACGCCGTACGCGGTAATACCGATACCCAGCTCGCGCGCCGTCTGCAATACACCGCGCTCGATGCTGCGCGAGATCAGCGAATACTCGATCTGCAGATCGCTGATGGGATGCACCTTGTGCGCGCGGCGCAGCGTTTCGGGACCGACTTCGGACAGGCCGATGTGCTTCACATGGCCCTTCTGAACCAGTTCCGCGATGGCGCCGACGGTGTCCTCGATCGGCACATTCGGATCGAGACGCGCCGGACGGTAGATATCGATGTGCTGCAGTCCCAGGCGCTTCAGCGAGTAGGCGGCAAAGTTTTTCAGCGCGGCGGGGCGCGAGTCGTTGCCGGTCCAGTTGCCGTCCGGGTCGCGCAGGGCGCCGAACTTCACGCTGACCTGCAGCTGGTCGCGGCGGCGGCCTTGCAGCGCCTCGCCCAGCAGCATTTCGTTGTGGCCCATGCCGTAGAAATCGCCCGTGTCGAGCAGGGTGAGGCCGGCGTCCAGCGCGGCGTGGATGGTGGCGATGCTTTCGCCGCGGTCGGCCGGTCCGTACAGGTCGGACATGCCCATCAGGCCCAGGCCCATTTGTGCGGTTTCAGGGCCGGTATGGCCAAGTTTGCGGGTCTGCATGAGGTGCTCCAGTGAGGTTTGCGATGGAGACCATTGTGCTGTTATCCAGCACAGCAATAAATGCGTGTTAGGCTATAACTTTATTCGAATCAGGATAACAATGGACCAGATCCGGGCAATGCAGATCTTCCAGGCGGTGGCCGACGCACGCAGCTTCACGCAGGCTGCGGAGCGGCTGGATCTGCCGCGCCCCTCGGTCACCAATGCCGTGCAGGCAATCGAGCAGCAACTCGGCGTGCGCCTGCTCCAGCGCACCACGCGCAAGGTCAGCCTGACGGTGGAAGGCATGCAATACCTGGAGCGCTGCCGCGCCCTGCTGAACGACCTGGAGGACATGAACTCGCTGTTCCTCGCCACCGGCCGCAAGCCCTCCGGCACGATCCGCGTCGATATGCCGGCGCGGCTGGCGCACCTGACCGTAATTCCGGCCCTGCCCGAATTCTGCAAGCTGTATCCGGACATCCACGTGCGCGTGAACTCCAACGACCGCCTGGTGGACCTCGTCGGCGAAGGCATCGACTGCGCCGTGCGCGTGGGCACGCTGCGCGATTCGACGCTGATTGCGCGTCCCCTTGGGGCCATGACCCAGGTCAACCTGGCTTCCGCCGCCTACCTCGCCGAACACGGACGTCCCGCCACGCTGGCCGATCTGCAGGCGCACCGCGTGGTCAGCTTTTTCTCATCGCAAACGGGCCGCGACCTGCCATGGGAATACGTGGACGAACATGGCGTGCTGCAGACACTGAGCCTGCCCAGCCGCGTCTCCGTCGGCAGCACCGAAGCCTACGTGGCCGCCTGCCGCGCCGGACTTGGCCTGGTGCAGATGCCGCTGCACGGTGCGGAAGCCTATCTCGCTTCGGGCGAACTGGAGGAGGTTTTGACGGCGCATCGCCCGCCGCCGCTGCCGGTTTCCATCGTCTATTCCCATAACCGCCAGCTCTCGCCGCGGGTGCGGGTTTTCGTCGATTGGCTGGCCGCTGTGGTCAGGCTGGATCAGGCCAGCCTGACCGACAGCTCCACGTCTTCCGCAAACGGAACCGACATATAACCGGACGACGGCGAGCGCACATGCGCCAGGTATTCCGGGCTGTAGCCGGCGTTGTCGGCAACGATCAGCGCACCCGGACGCAGGCGGCTTTCGAGCAGCGCCAGCACTTCCGGATACAGGGCCTTGGCGCCATCCAGCAGGAGCAGGTCGATATGCGCCGGCAGATCGCCGCGCAGCGTCTGCAGCGCATCGCCTTCGCGGATTTCCACCAGGTCGGCCAGGCCGGCCGTCTTCAGGTTCTGGCGCGCCCGCGCCACCTTGGACGGCTCGAATTCCGTGCCGAGGATGTAGCCGCCGTCGTTATCGCGCAGGGCTGCCGCCAGGTGCAGCGTGGAGATGCCGAAGGAGGTGCCGAATTCCACCACCACGCGGGCGCGGCTGCTGCGCGCCAGCATGTACAGCAGCGCGCCGGTTTCGCGCGATACGGGCAGCGGCGCATCCTTCAGGCGGCCGTACAGGTCGAGGTATTCGGTCTTGCTGCGCATCAGGCGCTCGCGCTCCGCGCCGGACAGCGTGGCGACGCCGGGAATGGCGGCGAAATCGAGCGCGTCGGATTCGGCAAACAGGCGTTCCAGCAGTGGTGCGACAGGGGCGGTATTCAGGGTGTTCATTGGCTATTCCTTTTTCAGGTAAGAGCCGTAATAATATGAAGGATTCTTCACATTTCATATTCGCGTTCCGTGGACCCGTCATGACCGACCGCCCAAAATCGCCTATCTCCTCTCGCCGCAAGCCGAAACAGGCGCGCTCGAACGACCTCGTTTCCGCCATCCTGCAGGCAGCTATTCAGGTTTTGGCAAAGGAAGGCGCGCACCGCTTCACCACCACGCGGGTGGCGGAAAGAGCCGGCGTGAGCGTCGGTTCGGTGTACCAGTATTTCCCGAACAAGGCGTCCATCCTGTTCCGGCTGCAGAGCGACGAATGGACCCAGACCACGGACATGCTGCGCGATATCCTGCAGGACGCGAAGAGGCCGCCGCTGGAGCGCCTGCGCCGCCTGGTGCACGTGTTCGTGCAGTCCGAGTGCGACGAAGCCGCCGTGCGCACTGCGCTCAGCGATGCCGCGCCGTTCTACCGCGATGCGCCGGAAGCGCAGCAGGTCAAGGCGGATGGCCGCCGCACCATGGAAGCCTTCATGCGGGAGGCATTGCCGGGCGTGGCAGCAGCGCGGCGCGCACTGGCCGCCGGCCTGGTGACGACAACGTTGGGAGCAGTAGGAAAGCAGTTCTCGGAGAGCCCGAGAACTGCGAAGGAGATCAGGACTTATTCGAACGCACTGGCGGACATGCTGTGCGCCTACCTGGAAAGCCTTATGCGCGCCTAGCCAGCTGCTCGCGCAGCGCTTCGGCAGCGGCGCCGCGTGCAGGCAGGGCTTCGAGCCCGGCCTGCAGTTTGGCGGCCTGCGTCAGATTGCGCTGCGCGAAAGCATCCGCACCGGCGGCACGGAAATCCTGCGCAATCGCAGCGGCAGCCGCTTCGATGCGTGCTGCATCGGCCGGCGCCGTATCGATCACCGCGCTCAGATAGGTGGTGGCCCACTGGATGCGGGTGGCAGGCCCCACGGAAGCGCGCCACGCCTGCTCGTACCAGGACAGCACACCGGCCGCGTCGCCACGGCGCCTGGCGCTGGCAGCCAGCGACAGCATGAAGTAGTACGGCGAGTGCGAACGCGGCGCTTCGGCCTGCAGCAGCGCTTCGGCATCGGCGGCCAGTCCGGCATCGTTCAATGCGCTGGCCGCCGTATTGACCAGCGTGTGGCGCGCATACGGGCCATCCAGTTCCGCCAGCGCCGCATCGACGCGCGCGCGCACCAGCGCCGGCAAGCCTTGCGCCGCATAGCCCATGCGCGCCATGCGCATCTGCAGACGCAACGCCATCAGGCGGTCGGGCGCAGAGATACCCGTATCGTCAGCCCAGGCCTGGGCGGCGCGGGCCATGGCCGTTGTCAGCTCGGCGTGCTGCGCCACGGCGGTGCGCACCAGCTGGTGGCCACTGTTGACGAAGATATCCATGTTGGCGCGCACCAGCGGCGCATCGCGCAGCACGCGCTGCAGGAAGCCCGCAGCAGCGTCGCTGCTGGCGCGGCCGCCCAGCGCCACCAATGAATGCAGGCGCAGACGGTCGGAGGCGTTGCCGATCTGCGCGGCAGCAGCCGGCATTTCATCGGCCGTGGCGGCGGACGCCAGGTCGGCCAGCTGCGTCAGCGTGGCGGACGGGTCGCGCTGGCCAAGCAGCACGCCTTCATCGGTATCCCAGGAATAGTTGGACAGCAGCGTCCATTCGGCGGCGGACAGCAGGCGCGTGCCGTCGAAGGCGGCTGCCAGCGATTCGGCCGCGGAGTAAGCGGCAAAGCGGGCCGCAACCAGCGCCTCGGTAAACTGTTCGCCATCCAGCTCGCACGGCAGGCGCGTGATCTCGCTGCCATCCGGGCGGTACACCACCAGCGTCGGATAGCTGCGCAGCTGCAGGCGCGCGGCCAGCTGCTGGGCACCCCGCGCATCGCCATCGAGCTGCACGCAGACCAGACTGCGCGTGGCGGACACGAATTCGTCGCGCGCAAAGATCCCGGCCTTGACGCGGTTGCAAGGCGGGCACCAGACAGCGCCCCAGTACACGAACAAAGGACGGCCGGCCGAGCGGGCCAGCTGCTGTGCGGCCTCAAGGCCGCCTTCCACCCACTCGATCGCGCCGGCCATCGATCAGTCCCGCGCCAGGGCCAGGAATTCGGTACGCATGGCCAGGTTCGGCTGCAGCTCGCCCAGCATGGCCGAGGTCACCGTTTCCTCGCCCGGCGTGCGGATGCCGCGGCTTTCCATGCACAGGTGGCGGCACTTGACCACCACGCCCACGGCTTTCGGCTCCAGCACCTGCATCAGCGCCTCGGCGATCTGCATCGTCATGCGTTCCTGCACCTGCAGGCGCTTGGCGAAGCAATCGACCAGGCGGGTCAGCTTGGACAGGCCGACGATCTTGCCGTTCGGGACATAGCCCACGGTCGCCTTGCCGAAAAACGGCGCCAGGTGGTGCTCGCAGTGCGAGTACACCGGGATGTTCTTCACCACGATCAATTCGTTGTACTGCTCGGCGCCATCCTCGAAAGCCTTCAACAAATCCACCGGATTCTGCTCGTAGCCGGACGTCCAGTGCTTCCAGGCCTTGGCCACGCGGTGCGGGGTTTCCAGCAGGCCTGGGCGGTCAGGATCCTCGCCAATGCTCGCCAGGAAGCGGCGCCAGTCCTGTTCGGTGAATTCTTCGTTGTTCATGATGTGCTACCGGATAAATTCAAATAGTCCGCCAGTATACCGGCAATCGCGCAAGCTTACTTCCCGGCCGGACGGTGGGCGTTGACCAGCGCTGCCGCAATGGAAACGCGGATCGGCATTTCCGGCCATTCGTCGTCCGGACCGAACCAGCGCGCATCGGCGATCTCGCTGGGGTCGATGCGGATGTCGCCGGACAGGTAATCGGCCGTGAACGCCACCATCAGCGAATGCGGGAAAGGCCAGCTCTGGCTGCCGAAATATTGCAGGTTATGCACTTTCAGGCCCACTTCCTCCGCCACTTCGCGGTGCACCGCTTCCTCGATCGACTCGCCCGCTTCCAGGAAACCGGCCAGCGCGGTGTAGCGCTTGTACGGCGACTGGGTATGCTGGGCCAGCAGCACCGAATCGCCCTTGCGGATCAGCACCATCATGGCCGGCGAAATGCGCGGGTAGGCAAAGTGGCCGCAGGACGGGCACTTGAAGGCCCGCTCGCCTGCGGCGCGCACCATGGGCGTGGCGCAAACGCCGCAATGGCGGTGAGTGCGCGCCCACTCCGCAAGCTGGGCGGCGCGCGCCAGCAGACCCAGGAAACTATCATCCACGATGCCGAAAAGCGCCCGCAGCCCGGTGTAGGAATAGCCGGGCGGAACCGTGTCGCTGCCGGTCCAGGCAACCTGCCAGAATTCTTCCTGCCACAGCCCGATGGGGTGGATCTGCTCCCCGCTCAGCCCCAGTTCATCGACCAGTTCGGTGGGTGGCAAGGCGAAATCCCCCTCGCGCAGCAGCAGGCGCTGTCCATGGCAAACGATGGTGCGGCGGCGCGCATGGTCCTGCGGGTTGATCAAAGGAATGAAATCGATGGGAGTTTGCAGCATATTTGACCGATTGAATTGGGTTGCGAAACAGTAAACTTTGGCAGGCTATAAAAAGCTAAGTCGTTGTTTGATCGAGGAAAATCCTCTGCCATCTTGCCCTACGGGAACAAATTCCGGGTAAGATAGCTTGCCCGTCCGTCCGACCTGAACTGAATAAAAAAATGGCCACGTCTATCCCGTATTTCGACACGAACATCATCGCCGCCCTGACCACCGCCCAAATCGCGGCGTTGACTACCGAGGACATGGTGGCCTTCACGCCACAGCAGATGGCCGTGCTGAGCACGCTGCAGCTGGCGGCGCTGAAGACCTCGAATATCCGCGTGATCGAAGTGGCCGAGTTGCAGGTACTGACAACGGAACAGCTGGCGGACGGCTTCAATACGGCACAGATCAGGGCGCTGACGACCAGGCAGATTGCCGCCCTGAGCGCGGAGCAGTTCAGCGACGGGCTCACCACCAGACAGCTGACCGCCCTGAGCACGCTGCAGATCGGCGCCGTGACAAACAACCAACTGTCGGTGCTGACGACGGACGACCTGGCAGTGCTGCTGACCAGCCAGATTTCGGTCTTCAGCAATGCCCAGCTGGCAGCCCTGGGCACCCATCATATCGCAGCTTTGTCCACATTGCAGGTCGGCTCCCTAGGCACGCGCCAGATCGCCGCACTGAGCGACCAGCAGCTGGATGCGATGGAAACGGTGGACTTCGCCGTGCTCGGCAGCGCGCAGCTGAACGCCCTCAGCAACAGCCAGATGAGCAACCTGGGCACCGGCCATATCGCCGCCCTGAGCACGCTGCAGGCCGGCCTGCTGGGTACGCGCCAGGTGGCGGCGCTGACCGGCGCGCAATTGCTGGCACTGGAAACCAATGATTTCGCGGCGCTGAAGTCGCACCAGATCGGCGCGCTGACGGGCGCCCAGTTCGCCCAGCTGAGCACCGAGCAGATCGTCGCCATGAGCACGGCCCAGGCCGCCGCGCTGAACACCGCGCACACCAGCCTGATGGGCACCGGGCAGGTCGCCGCGCTGCAAACCAATGACCTGGCGGCCATCCGCAGCACGCAGTTTGCCGCCTTTAACGGCGCCGCCATCGCGGCGCTGGCCACGCACCAGGTGCGGGCGCTGAATACGGCCCAGATAGCAGTGCTGACCACGGCACAGCTGGCAGCGCTGGCAACGGACCAGGTGGCGGCCCTGAGCAGCCTGCAGCTCGGCGCGCTGGGCACGGCGCAGATCGTGCGCCTCAACAGCGAACAGCTGGCGGCGCTGGGCGCGGCCGGCGCTGGCGCGCTGAAATCGCAGCAGATCGCGGCGCTGAATACGGCGCAGCTGGCGGCGCTGGGCAGCAACCAGCTGGCAGCGCTGAACACGGCGCAAATCGTCTCCTTCGGCAGCCACCAGCTGGCGGCACTCGACAGCGGCCAGCTGGCGGCCATCACCACCGCGGGCGTGGCGGCGCTTCGTAGCAACCAGGTGGTCGGACTGGGATCGGCCGGGGTGGCCGCCCTGACCACGCTGCAGATGGCAGCGCTCAACAGCGCCCAGCTGAATATCCTCACCTCGGTGCAACTGGGCGCGCTCGGCAGCGAGCAGATTGCCGCGCTGACCACGCTGCAGGCCGCAGTACTCAACACGCGCCAGATCGCGGCCCTGAATACGCTGCAGCTGGCCGCCCTGGAAAGCAATGACTGGTCGGCCCTCACCTCGCTGCAGATTGCGGCCCTGAATACCGTGCAGGTCGCCTCCCTGGGCACGGCCCAGATGGCGCTGATGAAGACGGCGCAGGCCGTCGCCCTCGGCACGCATCAGCTGCGCGCGCTCAGCTCCGACCAGATCAACGCCCTGAATCCGGCCGCCCTGGCAGCGCTGCGCTCGAATCAGGTGGCCGGCCTGCAGACGGACGATATCGCCGCCTTCACCACGGCCCAGATGGCAGCCCTGACCACGGCCCAGACTGCCGCGCTGGGCACGCACCAGATCGTCGCGCTCGGCACCCACCTGATTGCCGCCCTCACCACGGCCCAGGCCAGCACGCTGACCACGCGCGAACTGCAGGCGATGGAAACGCAGCAGGTCGCCGCGCTCGAAACCAATGACCTGGCATCCCTGCGCAGCAACCAGATCGCCGCCTTCGGCACGCACCAGATCGTGGCGCTGGACAGCGCCCAGGTGGTGGCCCTGAACACGGCCCAGGTCTCGTCGCTGACCTCGGCGCAGCTGGTCGCGCTCACCACCGAGCAGTTCGCGGCCATGGAAACCACCGACCTGGCCGCCCTGCGCAGCAACCAGATCGCCAGCCTGGCCACGGACGACCTGGCCTCGCTGACCACGCGCCAGATGGGCGCGCTGAACACGGCCCAGATCGGCAGCTTCAGCACCCAGCAGCTGGCCGCCTTCGGCACGGACCAGATCGCCGCCCTGACCACGCTGCAGGCCGGCGCCCTGAATACGCGCCAGGTCGCCAACCTGTCCAGCGAGCAGATCAACGCGCTGGAAACCATCGACTGGGCCGCGCTGAAGACGCAGCAGATCATGGCGCTGAACACGGCCCAGATGGCGGCCCTGTCCACCCAGCTGATCGCGGCCCTGACCACGCAGCAGACCAGCGTGCTGAGCACGCTGCAGCTGGCGGCACTGAGCACGGAACAGGTGGCAGCCATCGAGTCGGCCGATTTCGTGGTGCTGAAATCGCACCAGCTGAACGCGCTGAACGCCGCCTCGCTGCCGACGCAGCAGATCAATGCCATGAACACGGCGCAGATTTCGCAGCTGGGCACGGCACAGATCCGCGCCCTGACCACGGCCCAGGTTGCAGCGCTGAGCACGCTGCAACTGGGCGCGCTGGCGACCCAGCATATGGCGGCCCTGCTGACCGAGCAGATCGGCGCCATCGGCAATGCCGCCTGGGCGTCGCTGAAGACGCACCAGCTGAATGCACTGAACTCCGCGCAAATCGATTCGCTGTCCGGCAACCAGGTGGTGGCGCTGACCACGGCCCAGGTCGCGAACCTCGGCACGCGCCAGGTGGCAGCGCTGAATTCGCGGCAGCTGAACGCCATGGAAACCCAGGACCTGAGCACGCTGCGCAGCAACCAGCTGCTGGCCCTCGGCACCGACAATCTGGCGGCGCTGGATACGCTGCACCTGGCAGCGCTGAACACCTCCCAGCTGTCGGCCTTCAATTCGCAGCAGATGCAGGCGCTGACCACGCTGCAGGTGGCGGCGCTGTCCACGCTGCAGGCGGCCAGCCTCGGCACCAACCAGGTGGCCGCGCTGAACAGCATGCAGCTGGCGGCGCTGGAAACCAATGACTTCGCCGCGCTGCGTTCCCACCAGTTGCAGGCGCTGACCACGGCCCAGATCGCCCTGCTGAGCAGCCTGCAGATTGCCGCGCTGGGCACCGCGCAGGCGGCCGCACTGACCACGCGCCAGTTGGCCGCCCTCAGCACGGAACAGATTGCCGCCTTCGAAACCAATGACCTGGCCGCACTGCAGGCCAGCCAGCTGGCCGGTCTCGGCAGCGACGATATCGCCGCCCTCAGCACGCGCCAGGTGGCGGCGCTGGGCAGCCAGCAGGTGGCGGCGCTGAATACGCTGCAGATCCGCAACCTGAGCACCGAAGCCATTGTCGCGCTGACCACGGCCCAGGTGGCCGCGCTGGGCACGCACCAGTTGGCCGCACTGAACAGCGAACAGCTGGCCGCGATGCAGAGCAGCGATTTCGCAGCGCTGACGTCGGCGCAGATCATGTCGCTGAGCACGCTGCAACTGCAGCAGATGAACAGCGCCCAGATCGCCGCTTTCAGCACCGCGCAGGCCGCCGCGCTGACGTCGCGCCAGCTGGCAGCGTTCAGCAGCGAACAGATCGCCGCGATGGAAACGGCCGACCTGGCCGCCTTGCGCACCAACCAGCTGCCGGGTCTGGGCAGCGACGACCTGGCCGCACTGTCCACCAGCCAGATCGCCGCCCTGAATACCGCCCTGCTGGCGGCACTCAACACGGTGCAATTCCAGGGCCTGACCACGGAAGACATCGCCGCCTTCACCACGCTGCAGATCAGCAATCTCGGCACAAACCAGATTGCGGCGCTGAACAGCGCGCAGCTGGAGGCGCTGGAAACCAACGACCTGGCCGCGCTGCGTTCGAATCAGCTGCAGGCCCTGAGCACCTTGCAGATCAGCCTGTTGAACAGCCTGCAGATCGCGGCGCTGGCCACGGCCCAGATGGCGGCGCTGAGCACACGCCAGCTGGCGGCGCTCAGCACCGAACAGATCGCCGCCATCGAAACCAGCGACCTGGCTGCGCTGCAGACCAATCAGCTGGCCGGGCTCGGCAGCGACGATATCGCCGCCCTCAGCACGCGCCAGGTGGCAGCGTTGGGCAGCCAGCAGGTGGCCGCCCTGAGCACCACGCAGATCCGCAATATCAGTACCGAGGGCATCGTTGCCCTGACCACGGCCCAGGTGGCTGCACTGGGTACGCAGCAGCTGGCCGCGCTGGACAGCGAACAGCTGGCCGCCATGCAGAGCACCGACTTTGCCGCCCTGAGCTCGCTGCAGATCATGTCGCTGGGCACGCAGCAGCTGCAGCAGATGAACAGCGCCCAGATTGCCGCCTTCACCACGGCGCAGGCCGCGGTGCTGACCACGCGCCAGCTGGCCGCCTTCAGCACCGAACAGATTGCCGCGATGGAGACGGCCGACCTGGCCGCCTTGCGCACCAACCAGTTGCCGGGCCTCGGCAGCGACGACCTGGCGGCGCTGGGCACGCACCAGATCGCGGCCCTGAATACGGCGCTGCTGTCGGCGCTGGGCACGGCCCAGGTGCAGGGACTGAGCACGGAAAGCATTGCCGCCCTGTCCACGCTGCAAGTCAGCAACCTGGGCACGAACCAGCTTGCCGCGCTGACCAGCGTGCAGCTGGCGGCGCTGGAAACCAATGACCTCGCCGCCCTGCGCTCGCACCAGCTGCAGGCCCTGACCACGCTCCAGGTCGCACAACTGAACAGCCTGCAGATTGCCGCGCTGGGAACGGCGCAGATGACCGCGCTGACCACGCGCCAGCTGGCGGCGCTGGGCACAGAGCAGATCGCGGCCATCGAAACCAATGACCTGGCGGCGCTGCAGACCAACCAGCTGGCCGGCCTGAACACGGCCGATTTCGCCGCCCTCAGCACGCTGCAGTTGCGCGCGCTGACCACGGCCCAGCTGCAAGCGCTGAATTCGGCCCAGGTCCAGGGCCTGGGCACGGACGCAATTGTCGCGCTCAGCACGCACCAGGTCGCCAACCTTGGCACCAGCCAGCTCAGCCAGCTGGGCAGCGTACAGCTGAATGCGATGGAAACGGCCGACCTGGCCGTGCTGCGCAGCCACCAGATCGCGGCCCTGACCACCTTGCAGATGCAGCAGCTGGCCAGCGATCAACTCGTTGCCCTCAGCTCGCAGCAGATACAGTCGCTGACCACGCGCCAGCTGGCCGCAATGACCACCGACCAGTTCCTGGCGCTGGAGACGCGCGACCTGGCGGCCCTGACCACGGCCCAGATTCCGGGCCTGGGTACGGACGACATTACCGCCTTCACCTCGCTGCAGCTGAACGCCCTGACCACGGCGCAGATCGGCGCCATGAACAGTGCCCAATTCATGGCGCTGGGCACGGCCCAGTTCGGCCAGCTGACGTCGCTACAACTGGGCAACCTGAGCACGGCGCAGATTGCCGCACTGAGCACGGCCCAGCTGGCGTCCATCACCACCAGCAACTTTGCCGGCCTGAAGACGCACCAGGTGCAGGCGCTGACCACGGCGCAGATCGCCTCGCTGGATGCGGACCACATCGCCGCGCTGAGCACGCTGCAGACCAATGTGCTGGGCACGCGCCAGATCGCCGCCCTGCAATCGCAGCAGGTGCAGGCGCTGGAAAGCAATGACCTGAATGCGCTGCGCAGCGACCAGGTGCGCGCGCTCTCGACCGGGCAGCTGAATGCGCTGCTGGGCAGCCAGCTGCAAAGCTGGGGCTCGGCGCAGCTGACCTCCCTGTCCAGCCTGCAGATCAATGGCCTCGACACCGAGCAGCTGAACACCCTGACCACGCTGCAATACGGCGTACTGGGCACCGACCAGCTGGCCGCCCTGAATACGCGGCAGGTGGCGGCGCTGGATACGGACGACCTGTCCGCCCTGCGCAGCCACCAGGTGGCGGCACTGGGCACGAAGCAGGTGGTGGTGCTGAACAGCCTGCAACTGCATGCGCTCACCACGCTGCAGATGGGCTGGCTCGGCACCAACCAGGTGGCGGCGCTGGGCACCAGCCAGATCGCGGCGCTGGATACCGACGATCTGGCTGCGCTGAAGTCGCACCAGCTGCTGGCCCTGAACACGCTGCAACTGGCAGCGCTGGGCACGGACCAGCTGCAGGCGATGGGCACGGCCCAGATCGCGGCACTGAATACGCACCAGCTGAAAGGGCTGGACAGCGAACAGCTGGCCGCCCTGACCACCTTCCAGGCCGGCAGTCTCGGCACCAACCAGATTGCAGCGCTGACCTCGGCCCAGCTGAACGCGCTGGAAACGCAGGACTTCGCTGCACTGCGCACGCACCAGGTGGCCGTGATCGCGACTGCCGCACTGGCCGCACTGTCCACCGCGCAACTGGCGGCACTCAGCACGCTGCAGGCCGGCGCCCTGACCACGGCCCAGGTCGCGGCGCTGAATACGCTGCAACTGCAGGCACTGGAACTGGAAGACCTGGCCGCGCTGAAGACCAACCAGATCCTGGCCCTGAACTCGCTGCAGCTGCGCGCCATCTCCACCAGCCAGCTGCAGGCCATGGGCACGCAGCAGCTGGCCGTGCTCAGCACGCAGCAGCTGAAGGGCCTGAATACCGAACAGATCGCGGCCCTGACCACCTTGCAGGCCGGCGCGCTGGGCACGCACCAGATCGCCTCGCTGAATACGCTGCAGCTGTCCGCACTGGAAACGGAAGACCTGGCGGCGCTGAAGACCCACCAGATCGGCGCCCTCGGCACGCAGCTGGTGCAGTCGCTGAGCACCGAACAGATTGCCGCCCTCGGCACCGCACAGGCCGCCGCACTGGGCACGCACCAGATCGCCGCGCTGAGCACGCTGCAGATCGCGGCGCTGGAAAACGCCGACCTGGCCGCACTCCGGACCAACCAGGTGCTGGCCCTGAGCACGCTGCAACTGGGCGCCATCGGCAGCGCGCAGCTGCAGGCCATGGGCAGCCAGCAGCTGGCAGCGCTGGCCACGGCCCAGCTGAAAGGCTTCGATACCGAACAGATCGCCGCGCTGACCACGCTGCAGGCCGGCGCTCTTGGCACGCATCAGATCGCAGCGCTGAGCACGCTGCAACTGGCGGCCATGGAAACGGAAGATGTGGCCGCGCTCAAGACGCAGCAGATCGCTGCCCTGCGTACCGAACAGGTGCAGGCGCTGACGTCGGCCGACATCGTGGCCCTGAACACGCTGCAGATCGGCGCGCTGGGCACGCACCAGGTGGGCGCACTGTCCAGCGCGCAGATTGCGGCGCTGGAAAACGCCGATTTCGCGGTCCTGCGCAGCAACCAGGTGCAGGCCCTGAATACGCTGCAGATCGGCGCCATCGCCACCAGCCAGCTGCAGGCACTGGGCACGCTGCAGGTGGCGGCGCTCACCACGCACCAGATGAAGGGCCTGGACAGCGAACAGATCGCGGCCCTGACCACGCTGCAGGCTGCCGCGCTCGGCACGGCACAGCTAGCGTCGCTGACTACGCTGCAGATAGTTGCACTGGAGACGGAAGACCTGGCGGCCCTGAAAACCAACCAGATCGCCGCCCTCGGCACGCACCAGGTGCTGGCGCTGACTACGGCGCAGATCGTGGCCCTGGCCACCAGCCAGGCTGGCGCACTGGGCACGGCCCAGCTTGCGGCGCTCAGCACGGAACAGATTGCCGCCATCGAGAATGCGGACCTGGCCGCCCTGAAAACCAGCCAGATGCAGGCGCTGAATACGCTGCAACTGGGCGCCGTCAGCACGGCGCAGCTGCAGGCGTTCGGCACGCACCAGCTGGCCGCGCTGCTGACGGCACAGCTGGCCGGACTGGATACGGCGCAGATCGTGGCGCTGACCACGCTGCAGGCCGGCGCCTTCGGCACGCACCAGATCGCCGCGCTGGGCACGGCGCAGCTGTCCGCGCTGGAAACCGAAGATTTTGCCGCCCTCAAGACGCATCAGGTCGCCGCCCTCACCACGGCCCAGCTGCTGACGCTGGACGCCGCCCACCTGCTGGCCCTGACCACGCTGCAGACCGGCGCCCTGACCACGCTCCAGGTCGCAGCACTGAGCACGGCCCAGATCGCCCAGCTGGAGGCGCAGGACCTGGCCGCCTTCAAGCCGGCGCAGATGGCCGCGCTGAATTCGCTGCAGCTGGGCGCCGTCACCACGGAACAGCTGCAGGCCCTGGGCACGCAGCAGATCGCGGCCCTGGCGACCGCCCAGCTGGCGGGACTGAGCACCGAGCAGATCGTGGCGCTGACCACGCTGCAGGCGCCGGCATTGACGCCGGCCCAGATGGCCGCGCTCAACACGCTGCAATTGCTGGCCCTGGAAACGGAAGATTTCGCGGAGCTGAAAGCCACGCAACTGAACGGCCTGAGCTCGCTGCAAGTGGCAGCGCTGGGCACGCAACAGATCGTGGCGCTGACCACGCTGCAGGCGGCAGGCCTGGGCAACACCCTGCTTGCCGCCCTGAGCACCGAACAGATCGCGGCACTGGAAGAAGCGGACATCGCAGCCCTGCGTCCAGGCCAGATGGTGGCGCTGAACACGCTGCAACTGGCAGCCGTTTCGACCAATCAGCTGCAAGTCCTGGGCAGCAACCAGCTGGCGGCGCTGAGCACGGCGCAGCTGGCCAGCCTGTCCACGCTGCAGATTGCCGCCCTGACCACGGCGCAAGTGCCTTACCTGGGTACCGACCAGATCGCCTCGCTGAGCACCATGCAGCTGGCGGCGCTGGAAACGGACGAATTCGCGGAACTGCGCAGCCAGCAGATCGCGGCCCTGACCACGGCGCAGCTGGCGTCGCTGACCGAGGCGCAGATTGCCGGCCTGACCACGCTGCAGGCGGCGGCGCTGAATACGTTGCAGGTGGCGGCGCTGAACACGCAGCAGATCGCCGCGCTGGAAGACGAAGACCTGGCCGTGTTCAAGACCAGCCAGATTGTCGCGCTGAGCACGGCGCAGATTGCCGCCCTGAACACCAGCCACATCCAGGTGCTGGGCACGCAGCAGCTGAACGCACTGGGCACCAGCCAGCTGGCCGGCCTCGGTTCGGAACAGCTGGCTGCGCTGACCACGCTGCAGGCAGCCGCGCTCGGCACCAAGCAGCTGGCAGCGCTGGACACGGCGCAGCTGAATGCGCTGGAAACGGAAGACTTCGCCGCCCTGCTGACGCAGCAGGTGCGCGCCCTGAGCACGCTGCAACTGGCGGCGCTGTCCAGCACCCAGCTGGCAGCGTTCACCACGCAGCAGGCCGCGGCATTGGGCACCGACCAGCTGAACGCGCTGGACTCGGCCCAGTTGCAGGCGCTGGAAACGGAAGACCTGGCCGCGCTGGGGAGCACCCAGATTGCCGCGCTGAACACAGCGCTGGTGCAGGCCCTGTCCAGCGCGCAGATCGAAGCGCTGGGCACGCAGCAGATTGCCGCCTTCGGCACGCTGCAGCTGCAGGCGCTGAGCACCGGCCAGATCGTGGCGCTCAGCACGGCCCAGGCCTCCAGCCTGAGCAGCACGGCGCTGAACGCCCTGTCCAGCGAGCAGGTGCAGGCGATTGAAACCGAAGACTTCGCCAGCCTGACCACCGCCCAGCTGACCGCGCTGGATACGCGGCACATCGTCGAGCTGAGCAGCGAGCAGGTCGTGGCCCTGACCACGCAGCAGGCTGCCGCGCTGCTGACGCAGCAAGTGGCCGCGCTGGAAACGTGGCAGGTTCAGTCGCTGGAGACGGAAGACCTGGCCGCGATGACCACGGCCCAGTTCGCCGCCTTTAGCACGCAACAGGTGGCGGCCCTGACCAGCGACCAGATGCAGAGCCTGAACCCGGCCCAGCTGGCGGCGCTGAATTCGGCGCAGATCCTCGGCTTCACCACCGAGCAGATCGCCCAGCTGACTACCGCCCAGGTCGCCGCGCTCAGCACGCAACTGCTGAATGCGCTGTCCAGCGAGCAATTGCAAGCCATCGAGACGGAAGACATTGCCGCCCTGAGCACGCTGCAGGTGACTGCCCTGTCCACGCAGCAGGCGCTCACGCTGACCAGCGACCAGCTGATGGCCTTCACCACGCTGCAGATCGGCGCGCTCGGCACGGCCCAGGTGGCCGCGCTGACGACCGAACAGATCGCCGCGATGGAAACGGACGATGTGGCGGCCCTGAAGAACCAGCAGGTCGCCGCGCTGACCACGGAACAGCTGGCGGTACTCACCTCGCTGCAGGTGGCGGTGCTGGGCACAGCCCAGATCGCGGCATTGGGCAGCGAGCAGGTGGGCGCCCTGTCCAGCGACCAGATCATGGCCCTCACCACGCTGCAGGCGGCCGCCCTCGGCACTGCCACCGTGGCGGCATTGCAGAGCCACCAGGTGGCCGCGCTGGAAACGGAAGACTTCGCCCTGCTGGGCACGGCGCAGATTGCCGCGCTGTCCAGCGAGCAGCTGGCCTACCTCAGCAGCGACCAGATCGCCGCCTTCACCACCAGGCAGGCTGCCGCACTGACTGCCGCCACGCTGGCGGCGCTCACCACCGAGCAGATCCTGGCAATGGAAAGCGACGACTTTGCCGTGCTGAAGAGCCACCAGATCGGCGCCCTCGGCACCGGGCAGGTGGCAGCGCTGGATACGGCCCACATCAGCATGCTGTCCACCGCTGCGCTGCAGGGACTGAACACGCAGCAGGTGACGGTGCTGACCAGCGAGCAGCTGATGTCGCTGACGACCAACCAGGCCGCCGCGCTGGCGACCCAGCAACTGGTGGCGCTCAGCAGCGACCAGGTGCAGGCGCTGGAAACGGAAGACCTGAACGCGATGAAATCGGCCCAGATCGCCGCCTTCACCACCGAGCAGGTGGCGTGGCTGAGCAGCGAACAGCTGAATGCGCTGACCACCAGCGGCATCGCGGCCCTGACCTCGCAGCAGATCGCGGACGGCCTGACCACCGAGCAGCTGGCAGCGCTGGACAGCAAGCAGATCCGCGCCTTCGGCACGCGCCAGCTGAGCGCCATGGGCAGCCAGCAGATTGCCGCCTTCACCACTGAACAGGTGGCCTGGTTCACGACGGCGGCAATTGCCGGCCTGGCGTCCGACCAGCTGGCCGACGGCCTGACCACGGAGCAGATCGTGGCGCTGGAAACGCAGCAGATCCGCGCCCTCGGCTCGGCCCAGCTGGCGGCACTGCAGAGCCACCAGATCGCCTCCATCGAGACCAATGATGTGGCGGCCATGAACACGCTGCAGATCGCCACGCTGAACACCCAGTCGCTGCAATGGCTGGGTAGCGAGCAGCTGAACGCGTTCACCGTGGCCGAGCTGGCTGCACTGGGCACGGCACAGCTGTCGCAAGGCATCAATACCTGGCAGATCTCGCAGCTGGTGACCAGCCAGGTGAATGCGCTCAACTCGGCGCAGATCGGCGCACTGGGCACCGACCAGATCCAGGCCCTGACCACGCTGCAGCTGGATGCGCTGGCCACCGCGCAGACGGCGGCGCTGACCACCGACCAGATCGTCAACGGCCTGGATACCGCCCAGCTGGGCGCCTTCGGCAGCCAGCAGATTGGCGCGCTGAAGACGCTGCAGGTGCAGGCGCTGCGCAGCGACCAGGTCGCTTCGCTGAGCAGCCTGCAGCTGGACTTCCTGAAAACTTCGCAGATTCGCGCCCTGAGCACGGAACAGCTGGGCTTCCTGAGCGCAGCCCAGTTGGAGTCGCTGAGCACGCTGGCGATTGCCGCCCTGACCACGGAGCAGCTGACGCTGGGCCTGGAAACGGACGATATCGCGGGCCTGACCACGCAGCAGTCCGCCGCCCTGACCACGCTGCAGGTGGCGGCGCTGACCGAGGTGCAGATCCAGGCGCTGGAAACTGAAGACCTGAACGCGCTGACCAGCCGCCAGGTCGGCGCCTTCGGCACGGCGCAGTTCGCCGCGCTGAGCACCGAGCAGACGTATGCGCTGGGCACGGCCCAGGTGAAAGGCTTTACCGCCCTGCAGCTGGGCGCGATCGGCAGCGAACAGCTGAACGTGCTGAACACGATGCAGATCGACGTGCTGTCCGCGGCGCAGGTGCAGGCGATCAACCAGACCGCCCTGTCCAACCTGGCCACCGTCGGCCTGAGCGCTTTCGGCACCAGCCAGATTGCCGCCCTGACCACGGCGCAGGTCGCCAACCTGACGCTGACCCAGGTGCCGGCGCTGAGCGCGCTGCAACTGCCGGCCCTGACCAGCAACCAGGTGGCGGCCATCCAGCTGGACCAGCTGCTGAGCATCAGCACCGAACAGCTGCAGGCCCTGGCCACGCAGCAGATCGGCTACCTGAACACGATGCAGCTGTCTTCGCTGTCCAACACCCAGGTGCAGGCGCTGACGATGGACCAGGTCGCCGCCATCAAGCTGAGCCAGATCACCTACCTGACGGTGGACCAGGTGGCGGCCCTGAACACCGACCAGCTGCAGGCGCTGACCAGCGCGCAGGTGCTCACGCTGAGCAATACCCAGATCGTGGCGCTGACCGACACCCAGGCTGCCGCCCTGACCACGCTGCAGATGGGCGCGCTGAAGAACTCGCAGATCGCCGTGCTGACGGTGGACCAGTTCGGCGCCTTCCTGCCGGAACAGCTGGCTGCGCTGAACACCAGCCAGGTCGGCGCGCTCACCACGCAGCAGATCGGCTTCATGTCCGGCACCCAGTTCGCGGGCCTGACCACGGCGCAGATCGCGTCGCTGAAGACCAGCCAGCTGCTGGCCGTCAGCGTGGGCCAGTTCGAAGCCTTCACCACCGACCAGTTCATGGCGCTGAAGACTTCGCAGATCGCGGTGCTGACCACGGCCCAGATTGCCGGCATGACCACCGAACAGGCGGCAGCCATGGGCACGGAGCAGATCGTGGCCATGAACACCAGCCAGATCGTGGCGCTGGAAACGGCCGACCTGGCAGCCATGAGCATGGCGCAGGCGAATGCCTTCACCGGCACCCAGACGGCGGCCATGAGCACGGCGCAGCAGTCCGCGCTGGCGGTCAGCCCGCTGATCCTGGACCTGGATGGCAATGGCATCCAGACCCTCGCTGTCGCGGCCGGCGCGCGCTTCGACATCCGCGCCGACGGCAAGGCCGTGCAGACCGGCTGGGTCGGCGCCGGCGATGGCCTGCTGGCGATGGACCGCAACCACGACGGCATGATCAACGATGGCGGCGAACTGTTCGGCACCTCGACCCGCCTGGCGGACGGCAGCCGCGCCGCCGATGCCTACGCCGCCCTGGCGGCGCTGGACGAAAACGGCGACCAGCAGCTGACCAGCGCCGATGCGGCCTTTGCCGACCTGCGCGTGTGGATCGACGCCAACGCCGACGCCGTCAGCCAGGACGGCGAGCTGAAGACGCTGCAGGAACTGGGCATTGCATCCATCGGCACGCAGGGCGTGAAGGCGGGCCAGAAGGATGCAGCGGGCAATATCGTCGGCCTGAGCGGCAGCTACACCAGCAGCGACGGCTACCAGCATGGCACGGCCGACGTGTGGTTCATGGCCGAGCGTGCCCCGGCGCAGCTGGAAAGCATTGCCCACGCCCTGAACGGCTTCAAGGTGAGCAGCGAAGCCCCGTCGCTGGCGCAGCTGCTGCCCTCGCTGGAGCAGCCGGCCGGCAGTACGGCCGCGATGCCGGCTTCGGTGGCGGCCATGGCCGGCCTGCTGAAGCAGTTCGACGCCAACGGACAGCCGATCAGCAGCGCGCACTATGCAGCGCCGCTGGAGGCGGATGGCCTGAACTCGCTGCGTCCGCAGCAGGGCTGGCTGGCGATGCCGAAGAAGTAAGGCGGCGAACGCAGGCAAAAAGAAAGGCCGGGGAAACCCGGCCTTTCTTATTTGCTGCTGATGCGGCTTGCGCTGCTTAGTACTGGAAGATGACCGTCTTGTCCATCTCCGGCGTCACCCTGGAGAAGATCGGGCTCGGGCCATTGCCGGCCTTGAGCTGGGCAAACGACAGCGGCGACTGGATGCCGGTCGCGAACTCCCACAGCTTCAGCATCTGCAGCTGGTCGCCCACCGCGTGCGGCTTCTTCGAGAAGAAGGCGTTCACCTCCACCACTTCATACTCGAAGGCGCCCTGGTGCTTCAGGTCGCGCAGGATGAAGCCGTGCTTTTCCAGGAAGGTCTTCACTTCGTAGAAGGTCTTCTGGTTCTTGTAGATCTGCTTGAACTGGCACTCGACTTCGATGCCGAGCACGCTATCCAGCACGTCGCCGCAGCCTTCCAGCACTTCGAAATCGTAGCCCTGGGCATCGCATTTGATGAAGTGCGGCGACGGCATGCGGCCATCCTTGACCAGCTTCTCGATCGGCGTGACGTGCACCGACAGGTTGTTGGTGATGCCGAAGCAGGTCGAGATCGGGTACTCGTTCAGCACCTCGAAGTTCGGTTCCAGCACCGAGCTGCAGGCGGTCGAGACCATCAGGTGCAGCGGCACGTCGGCATCGACGTTGCCCACGGCGTCGGTCAGGAAGATCCCCTGCGGGAACATCTGCTTCAGGCGCTCGCACTCTTCTTCCTGCGGCTCGATGCCGACATAGGTGATCATATTGTGCTTGGCCAGGTAGAGGAAGGTGGCCTGCTGCGGGCCGCCCATGGCGCCGATGTCCAGGAACACCGCTTTCTGCGGCAGGCCCAGGGCCAGCGCCTGGCAGGCGGCGTTACGGATCTGTTGCTCTTCGTTCATTACGGCACCTCGTCAGTTTGTTTTCAGTGGGGACTTCGAAAAGGCAATGGTATAGCCTGCATTGCGCGCCGCATAGCCGCGGCTGAGCAAGTGTTGCGCCAACAGCTGGAATTTGCCGCCGAATTGCCCGTCTTCGATCCCGTCCAGCAGCACCACGGCGTCTTCCGTCAGGTGCGGCTCCAGCACGGTAAAGGCATGCAGCGCGGCGCTCTGGCAGGCCGCGCGGTCATCGGCGTCGCCGATATAGTCGGCCGCATTGCAGACCAGCAGGTTGACGCCGTCCGGCACCGGGTCGTTCGGGCCGGCCACGTTGACGTTGCGCCCCAGCAGGCGGGCGTGCAGGCTGTACGACACATGGCGGCGCAGCAGCGGTTCCGCTTCCACCGTCTGCAGCTTGCCGCCGTAGCTGTGCACATACCAGGCCAGCTGCTCGGTCGAGCCGCTGTCGCCGCTCTGGCCGAAGGCGCGCGCCGCCACCAGTTCCACGATGATGGCCGAGTGGTCCAGCGCCAGCAGGTGCTGCACCAGCGCTTCGAATACCGGACGCTGCACGGCGGGGCGCTGGCGCGGCGAGACCACGTTGAAGGCCTGCAGGAACAGCTTGTTGTATTCGCCGCGCGGCATGACCGCGTTCTGGCGGTAGTGGAAGCCGGCATTGGTCTGCTTGTTCCAGTCGCTCAGGCGCGCCGCGGCGCGCACCGACTTCTGCACGATGTGGTCGTGCGACAGCATGCGGAAATGCAGGTTCTTGAACACGAAGCCGTCGCTGGCCTTGACCGGGCCGGTCGGCGAGCAGCTGTGGCAGCCCATGTTGTAGTTGATGTCGATCTGCGGATCGAAAATCAGGTTCTTGTTGTAGAAGGCCGGATTCGGCACGCCGGTCTGGATGTCTTCCCAGATGTAGTGGCCCGGCGTGTGGCGCGGATGGTCTTTCGACAGCATTTCGAAGCCTTCGATCATCGGCAGGGTCACGCCGTTGCGCTTGAACTCGGCCAGCTTGGCGCGCAGCTGCGGGTGATACACGAATTCGTCCACGTCGCACACCACCATCCAGTCGCACTCGCCGCGGTACTTCTTCCACTCTTCGTTGCGGATGGCCATCAGCTCGCGGTCGTCCAGCTTCTCGCTGACCTTGACCACCAGTTCCACTTGCGGATAGCGGGCCGCGATTTCGGCCGTGCCGTCGGTGCTGCCGCCGTCGTGCAGCACCACTTTCTTCACGCCGAGGAAGTTGATGTAGTGATCGAGGAAGAACGGCAGGATGGCCGCTTCGTTGAAGCACACCGCCACCACGTAGATGACGGCGTTGTCGTGCGCCGCCGGCAGCACGTCGGCCGCGTTGCGCAGTTCGGCCAGTTCGGCGCGCACGGCCGGCTGGTCCGGATGCAGGGCCAGGCTCTGTTCCAGGTAGCGCAGCAGCTCGGCGCCCAGGCCCTGGCGGCGCGCCAGGCGGATCATGCCGCCCAGGGCCTGCAGGCCGAGCGGCGTGGCCGGATCGGCGCCGGCCGGCAGCAGCAGGCGCCATTCGCTCATTGCTTCGTACAGGCGGCCGCCCTGCTCCATCAGCAGGCCGAGATTGAAGCGCGCCTGCGCCAGATCGACCATGCGCAGCACGGCGCGGTATTCCGCTTCCGCCGCCGCCAGCTGGCCGGCATTGTGGTACAGCGCGCCGAGATTGAAGTGGCCGGCGTAGGCGTCGCCATGCGGGCCGGAGGACAGCCAGGCGCGGTACAGCGCGATCTGGTCGGCCGCGCTCCAGTCCTTGTGCACTTCCAGTTCCTGCATCAGGCGCAGCGCATCCCATTGCGCCAGGGTGTTCGGGTCGATCATGAAAACTCCTTATTTGCCCAGCAGGATGCCGGTGGCCTGGCGGATCACCGAATGGATCTTTTCCAGCTCGACGTAGGCGCCGGCCTTGATCTCCTCGTGCATCGAGGACAGGTACCAGATCATCGTCACCAGCTTGTTGGTCAGCATGTCGCGGATGGCTTCGCGGTTGCGCATGAACTTGCCGTTCTCGTGCGCGTCGCACAACAGCTGCAGCCATTCGACGTTGGCGCGGATGCGGATCACATTGCCGCGCGCCTGGTCCTGGCCGCCGTGGATGCGGAAGTAGCTCAGCGCTTCCGGCAGGTACACCGCGTCGTGGTGCGACAGCGCGGAGAGCCAGGTCGCCACGTCGGACAGCACCACGTATTCCTTGTCCATGAAGTCGCCGAAGCGCGCCCCGATGGCGGCCTTGCGGAACAGCACCGTGGTCGGCTCGCCGATCATATTGCTGCCGTTGGTCAGCATCATGTCGCCCAGCGAGGTGCCGCCGATCAGGGTGTCGGTCTGGAACAGCTGTTCGGTGCCGGCGATCGGCGCCATGAAGCGCCCTTCCGCATCGATCAGCTGGCGGAAGGAGGTGACCAGGCCGATGTTCGGCTGGCTGAACATGACCGACATCATGCGGCTCAGCTTTTCCGGATGGAACAGGTCATCGTCCATCAGGAAGTTGATGAATTCGCCGTTCGCATGGTTGAAGCAGTTGCGGCCGTTCTCCGTCGCGGTGTAGCCCGGCACGCGCATGTAGTGGATGCACGAGTGGCGCTCGATGTACGGCGCCAGGCGTTCGCGGGTCAGTTCATCGTCGCTGTTGTCGCTGATGACGATCTCGATGTTCGGCCAGGTCTGGGCCAGCACGCTCTGCACCGCCAGCTCGCAGTAGTCGGGACGGTTGTGGGTCGGGATCAATACCGACACCAGCGGCAGGCCATCCTTGACGATGTGGCGCGCCGGCGTTTGCGCCACGGCGGCGGAAACCGGCGTCTCGCTCTGCTTGCCCGGCACCACCTTCAGCGCCACTTCCTCGTAGCGGTCTTCCAGGTCGCGCACGAACTGGGCGCTGTCGAACAGGGCGCAGCTCATGCGCTTGTCCACCAGTTGCTGCTTCATCGCATCGACGCGCTGGCGGTTCAGGCCCAGTTCGACCGCCTTCTCTTCGTAGTCCTTCAGGTTGAAGGTGACCAGCTCCGGCAGATCGACCGCGCGCAGCAGGCTGCCGGCCATGCGCGAGGAGAAGGTCTTGCCGGCGCAGGTCAGCACCGGCAGGCCGGCCCATAGCGCGTCGCTGGCGGTGGTGCCGCCGTTGAACGGGATGGTGTCCAGGAACAGGTCGGCCACCTGGTAGCGCGCCAGGTATTCGGCCGGCACCACGCGCGCGGCGTACAGCAGGCGCGACTTGTCCACGCCGGCCAGTTCGGCCTGGCGCGCCAGGTTGGTGCGCACCTGTTCGTTGTCCGCCACCATCCACAGCACGGAATCCGGCACGCGCTTCAGGATGTTCATCCAGGCGCCGAAGATTTCCGGGTTGATCTTGAAGTTGTTGTTGAAGGCGCAGAACACGAAGGCATCCTGCGGCAGGCCGCAGGCGGCGCGCGTCGGCATCGGGCCGATCTGGCGCTGGCGGTCGTTGATCTGGAAGGTGCGCGGCATGTGCAGCGGCTTCTCGGTGAAATACGGCTCCAGTTCCGGCGGCAGCACGAACGGATCGGCAATCACGTAATCGACTTCCGGCAGCGCGGTCGGGCCGGGCAGGCCGAGCCAGGTGATCTGCACCGGCGCCGGGCGGTAGGCCAGGATGTCCGGACGCGCGCCCAGGGTCAGGCCATGCAGATCGACCAGGATGTCGATCTCGTGCGAGCGGATCAGGCGCGCGGCCTGTTCGTCGGTCAGGGTGTGGATGCGGATGTGCTGGTCCATGCCGGCGATGACGCGGGCACGCAGCGGCGAGCCGTCTTCGCGGCTCCAGTCGAAGCCATACACCTCGACCCGGTTGCGGTCATGCAGGCCGTACAGTTCGGCGGTCAGGATCGAGACCGCGTGCGAACAGAAGTCGGACGACAGGTAGCCGACACGCAGACGCTTGTGGCCGTAGCCGGACGGGCCGGTCAGCTTCGGCACGTTCTTGTTGACCTTCTCATCGACAAAGCGCTGCGAGGCCGCCAGCTGCTGCGCCGGATCGCCGGAGGCGCTCAGCATGGCCAGCGCGCTGGTGGCCAGCATCAGCTTTTCTTCCGGGATGCCGCTGGCGCTGGAACTGTACACCGGCCACTTGCACTGCTTCTGGCGCAGGTGCACCCAGTGCGTGATGACGTTGATCTGGTCCGGGTCGATCTTCAGGCTGCGCGTCAGCATGTCCTCGGCGGCCGGGTAGTCCTTGCGGATTTCCAGCAGGCGGCCCAGGTTGTTCAGCGCCTGCATGTGCAGGCTGCGTTCGGCCGGCACTTCGGGACGGGTGTATTCGAGGATCTTGCGCCAGCTGTCCAGCGCCTCGTCCGGACGGTTCTGGCGCTCCAGCAGGGTGCCCAGGTTCAGCCAGGCTTCCGAGAATTGCGGATTCTGCGACAGCGCCGTGCGGTAGGCCGTTTCAGCGGCCGCCGCGTCGCCCGTATCGGACAGCAGCACGGCCAGGTTGAAGCAGGCGGCATACGCCAGCGGCGACGGCGTGCCGACCAGCCAGGTGCGGTACAGCGCAATCGCGTAATCGCGGCGGTTGTTCTCGGCCATCAGCTGGGCCGCGCCGAACAGTTCGACGATGCCGAGCTGGCCGGCGGCGGCCAGGGCCGGCGCCAGGGAATTGGCGCGCGCCAGATCGCGTGCGGCAAGGGCGGCCTGCAGATCGGCCAGGGCGTTGGGAGGCAGTGGAGTGCTCATAAGCGTCTCGGGCGTCTAAGTATCAGGTCAGGTAGCGGCCGGCCAGGTCCAGCAGGTCTTGCGGCAGGTCGGGCGACATACGGTGCAGGGGGTTCGATTCCATCGTGCCGCTTTCCGTCACGCGACTGGTGATTTTCGGGAAGTAGCTCTGTTCCGGATCGATGGAGACGATAAAGGCGGCCGGTCCGGGCGCATCGAACAGTTTGGCGAAATCTTCGCTGCTGTCGAAATCGCGGCCGATGCGCAGCGCCGGCACGCGCCAGGCGGCAAACAGCGCTTCCCAGTCCGGCAGGCCGAGACCGGAGTTGATGTCGCAGCCGATATAGCTGCCGCCGAAGTAGTTACGCTGGGTCATGCGGATCGAGGCATAGCCGTTGTCGTCGAAGATGAACATCTTCAGATTCAGCTTGTTGACGGCGGCCGTGCCGATCTCCTGCAGGTTCTGCGCGAAGCCGCCGTCGCCTTCCACCAGGATGGTGCGGCGCTCAGGGTGCGCCAGCGCGGCGCCGATCGCGCCGGACAGGCCGTAGCCCATCGAGGCCAGGCCCTTGTTGGTGACGATCAGCTGGCCGCGCTGCTGCGCGAAGACCTGCATCATCACGGTAAAGGCGCCGCCGCTGCTGCAGGGGATGACCACGTCGTCGGCGCGGGCGCGGCGCGACAGCTGCTCGACGAACCGATGCGGCGAGATATAGGCGTCGCCGGTGGTGTTCTCTTCGATCAGCGGCACGGCGGCGCGCACCTGGCGGCAGTAGTCGAGCCATTCATCGTGCTGGCCCAGGTCCTGGGTGGACAAGGCTTCCAGCAGCGCGTTGGCGTCGGCATGGATGGGCAGCGCCACTTCCGGATGGCCTTTTTCCAGTTCCGCCAGATCGACATCGACGTGGATCACCTCGCCCTGCGGCACGAACTGCTGCCAGTTGAAGCCGGTCTGCTGCATGCCGAGACGCGTGCCCAGCGCCAGCAGCACATCGCTTTGCTGCAGCAGCAGGTTGGCGTAGCGCTGGCCCCAGGTATTCGGGCGGCCGAAGTAATTCGGATGGTCCGCTTCCAGGCGGTCGGCGCCGTTCCAGGTGGTGGTGACCGGCAGGCCCATGGCGGCAAAGCGGTCGTGTACCGCCCTGGCGGTTGCACGCGAGACGCCGCCGCCCAGCAGCAGCATCGGGCGCCTGGCCTGGCGCAGGCGTGCCGCCAGGTCGGCAATCACTTCCGGCGCGGCGACCGGCAGTGCCGGCGGCTTCGGTGGGCGCAGCTGTTCCAGTTCGGCGCGATCGACGCTGCGGCCCTGGATATCCAGCGGCATTTCGAGGAAGACCGGGCCCTTGCGGCCGTGGTTTGCGTCCAGCACCAGCTGCTCCATGCGGGCGCGGCTCACCGGCTCGTCCAGCAATTCGGCCACGCTGCATACCGGGCGTGCAATCGCCACGCCGTCGATTTCCTGGATGCCGCGCTGGCGCAGTGCGCCGCGGCTCAGGTCAGCGGTTTTCACCTGGCCGCCGATCACCAGCAGCTCGCGGCTTTCCAGATAGGCGCCGGCCATCGCCGTCACCAGGTTGGTCATGCCGGGACCGGCGGTGACCAGCGCGAAAGCCTTGCCGCTTGTGCTGGACTCGTTGAAGTATTCCGCTGCCACGCCGGCCGCCACCTCATGGATCACGCTGACCATCTTGAAGTGCTGATTGCAGCTGGCCAGCAGGTGCATGATATTCCCGCCTGCTACGTAAAAGCAGTGGGTGTAGCCCATATCCTTCAGCCATTCGGCCATCAAGTCGCTGTATTTCATTTCTCTTCTCACTCAGTGGCGCCGCGCAGGACGCGGCGGATATCTTCGGCGGTGGCGGCGATCTGCTGCTGCAGCGTTTTCGGCTGCAGCTTCAGTTCGCGCTCCAGGCGGGCGATGCTTGCGCGCTCGCCAACGTAACGGTCTTCTTTCTGTTCAGGGTCCAGCGGCGCGCGCTGCATCGCTGCCGGCGCGTCCAGCACGGACACCACCTGCTGCGCCAGCGCGCCCATTTCCACCACCTCGTCGGACGCCGTATCGAAGCGCAGCACGGCCGGCGCGGACTGGCGCAGCAGCAGCGCAGTGCACAGCTGCAGCAGGTCGCCCACGTAGTAGTAGGAACGCAGTACCGGCTTGCGCGCCCGCACTTCCAGCGCGCCGCCCTGCAGGACCTGCACGATGAAGGAAGCCAGCGCGTAGGCGTCGAACTTGTTGATGCAGGGACCGGCCAGGTTGAATACGCGCGGCAGGATCAGGCTTGCGCCATGTGCGGTGCAGGCGGCGGCAAAGGCTTCTTCGTCTTCGAATTTCAGGCGGCCATACAGGGTGGCGGCCGGATCGCGGCTCGGGTCGGCGCGCAGGTAGTCATACACGGCGCCGGAGGACGGCACCACGGCGCCGGCAATGCGGCCGGTTTTGAACCAGGCCAGCAGCGCTTCGCGGATCGCCACGTTGCGCAGTTCGAATTCTTGCGGCGCCAGGCCGGCCACCCTGTCCTTGGTCAGGAAGGCGTAGTGGAACACCAGCAGGGGCGCGGCGCCTTCCGCCGTGGCCGTGTTCATGGCGGGCTGCCAGTCAAGCAGCGGGCTGACGGCAACTTCGAAACCATCGAGCGCCAGCGTCGAAGCGCGCGAGCCCAGCGCCGTCACGCGCGCTGCAAACCGGTCGCCAAGCGCGGCATGCAGCATGGTCAGCGTGGCACGCCCCAGCCAGCCATTCGCGCCCGTTACGACAAAATGCCACGGCCCGCCGCGCAGGGCGGCAGCCAGTTCCGGCGTGAAGTTCAGCATGGACGGGCCACGCCTGCGCTCTCGCGCAGTGCGTCGGCAAAGGCATCCTGCAGCAGCGCCCGGTGCTCAGGCGTCTTCTCGATTTCCAGGCGCTGCAGATGGCCGGCAGCATCCGGCACGATGACCGCGTAGTGGCTGCGGCTGTGCTTCTTGTCCGCCTCGAAGCGGTCCAGCAGCTGGTTGCTGTCCACCTGTTTCAGCCAGTCGCCCAGCTGCGGCAGCGTGGCCAGCAAGCCCAGGGTATAGCTGCGCAGCTGCTGCACGCGCTGCGGTTCGTCCGCGTAGTGGCCGTTGCGGCGCGCCAGCGACAGGGCCGCCAGCATGCCGATCGCCACCGCCACGCCGTGCGGAATGGCGAAGTTGCAGGCGCCTTCGATGGCGTGGCCGAAGGTGTGGCCGTAGTTCAGCAGCAGGCGTTCCTTCTGGTCGTGCTCATCGATCTCGATGAACCAGCGCTTGGTCAGCAGGGCCAGGCGGATCACGGCGCCAAACGTCTCGCGCGCATCGTCCGGCGCCGGGTTCAGGGCCAGGTAGTCGTCGAAGGCGGAACCGGTGTGGGCAAAGCAGATCTTCACCGCCTCGCTCAGGCCCGCCACGCGCTGGTCGGTGTTCAGGCTGTCGATAAAGGCCAGGTCGATGGCGATTTCCTGCGGCGGGTAGAAATTGCCGATCAGGTTCTTGTACGGGCCGACGTTGATCGAGGACTTGCCGCCGATGCAGGAATCGACCATGCCCAGCAGCGTGGTGGGCAGGTAGTTCCAGCGCAGGCCGCGCATGTACACGGAGGCGACAAAGGTGGCGATGTCCTGGATCACGCCGCCGCCGACGGCCAGCAGGCGCGTCTTGCGGTTGGCGCCGAACTGGCGCATGGCGGTAATGATGTCGCCCATGCGGTCCAGGCTCTTGGCCGCTTCGCTGGCTTCCACCGCGATCACGTTGAAGCCCTGGGCGCGGTACTGGCCGGCGAAGAACTGGTCGCACAGCACGATCAGCTGGGCCTTGTCGCCCAGCTCGGACTGCGGCAGGCTGCCGCCGATGCGCACGGCGTATGCGCCGGCGCTGGATTGGATCTTAAAGGAGTCGGACATGGCTGAAGCCGAGGTCGGCGGCAATGAATTGGCCGGTAATGCCGGTGTTGTCAGGAGAGCAGAGGTAGTAGGCCAGCTGGCTCACATCCTCCAGCGACGGCAGGCGGCCGAAGTAGGTGGCGTTGCTGAGGCGTTCGATCTGGGCCGGCGCCACGTTGGCGCGCGTCATCGGCGTGTCGAGGGCGCCCGGCAGCACGGCGTTGACCAGGATGCCGTCCTTGGCCAGGTCGGCGCTGGCCGACAGCACCAGGCCCTGCAGGGCAGCCTTGGTCATGCAGTAGGACAGCTTGTCCTGGCGCGCCAGGTTCTGCCAGATCGAGCTGATGATGCACAGCCGGGCGCACGGCGCCAGCAGGCCGCGTTCCAGCAGCACTTTCAGGCTGGCCAGGATGTACAGGCAGTTGGCGCGGTACAGCGCCTGGTGCGCGTCGAGATCGACGTTGCGCACGTTGTCGGTGGCATTGGCGCCTTGCGCCCACACCACGGCATGGTAGGGGCCATCCGCAGCCAGCACCTCGTGCGTGGCGCCTTCGGCCAGGGGATCGTATGCGATGGCCTGGATGGACGGATGGGCGGCCGCATCGCCTTTACGCGACACGCCGCCCACCTGCCAGCCCTGCCCTGCAAAGCGCAGGGCAATGGCGGAACCGATCGCCCCGGAAGCGCCGAATACCAGGGCGCGCTGGGCGGTAGCTTGGGACATCTCAGGAGTTGAGCACTTTCCAGCGCGCTTCCAGCATGTCGATACGCTTCGCGTCTTCGCGCTCGATGAAGCCGTAGTAGTCACGCTTGTTCTGCAGCCACAGCAGTTCGAAGTGGACCGCGTTCAGCAGGCCCTGTTCCATGTCCTGCTTGTGTGCCGCGGCGCCGTCGAAGATCACCTTGCGGGTTTCGAAGCGGGTCAGGTGCACGTCGGCCATGCGGCGCAGCGCCGGCAGGGAGTCCATCGACACGCCGCCGCCCACCACCAGGTCCAGCTTGTTCTGCTTGCAGACCGCGGCGGTTTTCAGGATGTAGTCGGTGACCTGGTCGGAGTTGATGTCGTCGCGGTTCAGGCCGTGCGACAGCGAGAAGTCCACGCGGCCGAACACGATGCCGTTCACGCCGTTCGGCGAGGCCGCCAGCCTGGCCATTTCTTCCAGGTGGCCGAAGGTGGACAGGGTTTCCAGGTTGAACAGGAAGTCGGTATCTTCCTGCTCGTCGGCGCTGTACACCTTGTTCTTGGCTTCAATGAACTTGGACAGGGCGTACGGGGTTTCCACCATCGGCGCGATGATGTATTCGACGCCGATCTGGCGGCTTTCCAGCAGGTCGCGCACGGCTTCGCAGCCGCCGATCTTCAGGCCCACTTTCAGGTCGGCCTTGCGGGCGATGTCCAGCAGGCGCAGCAGTTCATCGACGCGGGTGCCTTCCGCTTCGAACTCGGCCTTCACGGACAGGTAGCCGAATTCCTCGCGGCCCCGTTTCAGGATGTCCAGCATCTGGCGTTCGCGTTTATTCATTGTCTTGCTCCTCTAGTAAATGCAATTCTGCGAAGAAAATTATCCTGCTGGTAGTCAGAACATTGTAGCGTTTCCCACTGGCCCCGTGGGCAGGGAACAGGCCGTGTTTTGCCACCCTGTTCAGAAGCCGACGCCGAAGAATTCCTCGATCCGGGTGGCGGCGAATTCCAGCATTTCGCGGCTCAGGCCGGGGAAGACGCCGATCCAGAAGGTGTCGTTCATCACGCGGTCGGTATTCGTCAGCTCGCCCGAGACGCGGTAGTTGCGGCCGATCATATAGGGCTGGCGCGTCAGGTTGCCGGCGAACAGCAGGCGGGTGCCGATCTTGTGCTGGTCCAGGTAGGTCAGCAGATCGACGCGCGACACATTCGCTTCCGGCTTCAGGGTCATCGGGAAGCCGAACCAGGACGGGTCCGAGTTTTCGGTCGCTTCCGGCAGGATCAGGAATTCCTCGCAGCTCTTCAGGCGCTCCTTGAGCCAGGCGAAGTTGTCCTTGCGCGCCTGGATGAAGCCCGGCGCGCGGTCGATCTGGGCCAGGCCGCAGGCCGCCTGCATGTCGGTAATCTTCAGGTTGTAGCCGAGGTGGCTGTAGGTGTACTTGTGGTCGTAGCCGTCCGGCAGCGTGCCCAGCTTCTGGCAGAAGCGCTTGCCGCAGGTATTGTCCTTGCCCGGCGCGCAGTAGCAGTCGCGGCCCCAGTCGCGGAAGGACTCGGCAATCATCTTCAGCTCGTAATTATTGGTAAACACCGCGCCGCCCTCGCCCATCGTGATGTGGTGCGCCGGGTAGAAGGACATGGTGCCGATGTCGCCGAAGGTGCCGACCATCTTGCCGTTGTAGGTGGAGCCGAGCGCATCGCAGCAGTCTTCCACCAGCCACAGCTTGTATTTCTTGCACAGGGCGGTAATCACGTCCAGGTTGTACGGATTGCCCAGGGTGTGCGCCAGCATGATGGCCTTGGTCTTCGGACTGATGGCCGCTTCCAGCTTGCTCACGTCGATATTGTAGGTGCCCAGTTCCACATCCACGAAGACCGGAATGGCGCCGAACTGGATGATCGGGTTCACCGTGGTCGGGAAGCCGGCCGCCACGCCGATCACTTCGTCGCCCGGCTGGATGGCGCGCTCGCCCAGTTTCGGCGAGGTCAGCGCATTGAAGGCCACCAGGTTGGCGGAGGAGCCGGAGTTGACGGTGATCAGGTGCTGCACGCCAATGAATTTGGCCAGCTTCTTCTCGAACTCGTCGTTGAAGCGGCCGGTGGTCAGCCAGGCGTCCAGCGAGGCATCGACCATCATTTCCATTTCCGGTGCGCCGACCACCTTGCCGGCCGGCGGGATGACCGTCACGCCCGGTTCGAAGGGACGGGGCTGGCTTGCCAGCGCGCCGTACTCGCGCACCAGCGCGATGATCTGTTCACGGAGTTGTTCCTTGCTCATGGTTGCAGCCTTAGTCTAAATCGGTAGTTTGATAGTGGCGGATCTGCGCCAGCGTGAATGCGCGCATGTCCTCGCCGCGCGCATGGGCCTGGTGCCAGTCCACGATGCGGTCCAGGGTCTGGCCCAGTTGCCAGCGCGGCTGCCAGCCAAGGCGCGCGCGGGCCCTGGAGCAGTCCAGTTTCAGGTAGGTTGCTTCGTGCGGCTGCGGCGCCGGGTCGAGTTCCCAGGCGGCGCCGTCACCCCACTTTTCGCACAGGCGCGGCACGATCCATGCGACCGGGCGCGCATCGGCATCGTGCGGGCCGAAGTTGAAGGCTTCGGCAAACTCGGCGCCGTCCGCATGCAGGCGCTCGGCCAGCGCCAGGTAGCCGGACAGCGGCTCCAGCACATGCTGCCAGGGGCGGATCGCGTGCGGGCTGCGGATGCGCACCGGGGCGCCGGCGGCGATGGCGCGCATCATGTCCGGGATCAGGCGGTCCTCGGCCCAGTCGCCGCCGCCGATCACATTGCCGGCGCGGCCGGAACCCAGGGCCACGCCGTGCACGGCGTACTGCGCCGGGTTGAAGAAGGAGGAGCGGTAGGCGCTGGTCACCAGCTCGGCGCAGGCCTTGCTGTTGCTGTACGGGTCATAGCCGCCCAGCGGCTCGTTCTCGCGGTAGCCCCAGGGCCATTCCTTGTTTTCGTAGCACTTGTCGCTGGTGACGTTGACCACGGCCCGGATGCCGGGCGTGGCGCGCACCGCCTCGAACAGGTTGACCAGGCCCATCACGTTGGTGGCATAGGTCTCGACCGGGTGCTGGTAGGAATAGCGCACCAGGGCCTGGGCCGCCATGTGGATCACGATTTCGGGACGCGCCTGCTGCATGGCGGCGCCGAGGGCGGCCGCATCGCGGATATCGCCCTCGATGTGGCGCATGCCGCCTGCCACGCCGGCCGCTTCAAACAGGCTGGGCGTGCTGGCCGGCGGCAGGGCGAAGCCGGTGACTTCGGCGCCCAGCGACTGCAGCCACAGGCTGAGCCAGCTGCCCTTGAAGCCGGTGTGGCCGGTCAGGAAGACGCGCTTGCCCTGCCAGAAGGCTGGGTTCATGGCCAGCGCTTCCACGGCGCCTTGCCGCTCTGCCACAGTTCTTCCAGCAGGACGCGGTCGCGCAGCGTGTCCATCGGCTGCCAGAAGCCGCGGTGCATGTAGGCGTGCATCTGGCCTTCGGCAGCCAGCTGCTCCATCGGTTCCTTTTCCCAGGTGGTGGAATCGTCGGCGATGTAGTCGATCACCTTGGGCGACAGCACGAAGTAGCCGCCGTTGATCCAGCTGCCGTCGCCCTGCGGTTTTTCCTTGAAGGCGGTAATGCGGGTATCGTCCATGTCGATGGCGCCGAAGCGGCCCGGCGGCTGCACCGCGGTCATGGTGCCCAGGCCGCCATGTTCCTTGTGGAAGCGCACGGCCGCGGAAATGTCCACGTCGGACACGCCGTCGCCGTAGGTGAAGCAGAAGGCTTCCTCGGCTTCCACGTATTTGCGCACGCGCTTCAGGCGGCCGCCGGTGAGGGTGGCGTCGCCGGTATCGACCAGGGTGACTTTCCACGGCTCGGCATGGCGCTCATGCACCTGCATGGTGTTGTACTGCATGTCGAAGGTCACGTCCGACGTGTGCAGGAAGTAGTTGGCGAAGAATTCCTTGATCACATAGCCCTTGTAGCCGCAGCAGATCACGAAATCGTTGATGCCGTGCGCCGAATAGCTCTTCAGGATGTGCCACAGGATGGGCTTGCCGCCGATTTCCACCATCGGCTTCGGCTTGATGGTCGTTTCCTCGCTGAGCCGGGTACCTAATCCCCCGGCGAGAATCACTGCTTTCATGCTGCGTTCCTCGATTCTTGACTTAACGTTCTCACTACGGTGTATTCGACGGTGCGCAACAGTCCGCTGGCATGGTGCGGGCCAGATATCCGGCTATTCTAAACCAAGAGTTCTCCAGCGTGGACGCTTTTGTTGCCTCAAACCAAGAGACTGTTGCGCCCGCTCACGGCTCGCGGATCGACTCGTCCACCGCCTTGGTCAACGGCCACAGCAGGTAGGACATGACCGAGCGTTTGCCGACCACGATTTCGGCGGTCAGGGTCATGCCCGGCAGCAGGCGCGCGCCGGGCGCCATCTTCTTCGGCCGTGCATTGCCAAAATTGACACGGCTCAGGTAATACGCATCCGTGCCCTCGCCCGGCCGCACCTGTTCGCGGCGGAAGGCATCCTGGCTGATGGTGCGCACCTTGCCGTCCACCATGCCGTTTTCCTGGTAGGGGAAGGCGTCCAGCTTGATGTGCACCACGTCGCCGGTCTTGATGTAGCCGATGTCCAGCGAATCGATTTCCACTTCCGCTTCCAGCTGGGCGCCCAGCGGCACCAGGGTAAACATCGGTTCGGCTTCCTTTACCACGGTGCCGGACGACAGCTTGCCGATTTCCAGCACCACGGCGTCGGCCGGGGCCGTCATCTGCACCAGCTGGTGGCGCTTGTCGGCCTTGGCCAGCTGCTCGCGGATGGAATCGGCTTCGCGCGTGGCGGACAGCAGGTCCTCCATCGATTTCTGGCGCCAGCTCTTGTTGAAGGCGGCGCGCTCGGCTTCGGCGGCAGCCAGTTCGCGCGCCAGCTCGGTATCCTTGTTGCGGCCCATGGTCAGCGTGCGCTCCACTTCCAGGCGGCGGTCGCGCGCTTCCAGCAGGTGCATCTTGGCGCCGAAGTTCTCGGCCAGCAGCTTCTCCTGCATGGCTTCGATCTCGGCCAGCGACTTCATGCGCTGCACCAGCACCGCCTGGTCGCGCTGGTTGGTTTCCATGCTGGCCTTGAGGCGGGCGATGTTCTCGTCCATGCGCTTTTTCTGCGCCTCGAAGTTGGCCTGGCGTTCATTGGACAGCTGGGCCTGCAGGATGTCGTCGGCGCTGTTCAGCTTGCCGGCCGCGCTTTTCGGCGCCTGGCCGCCCAGTTCGCCGCGCAGCGACTGGGCCTGGGTATCCAGGCTTTGCAGGCGGGTGCGCAGCTGGGCTTCATCGGCCTGGGTAAAGGTCGGGTCCAGCGTGGCCAGCACCTCGCCCTGCTTCACCACCTGGCCGACGCGCACGCGCACCTGCTGCACGATCGAGGTTTCCAGCGGCTGCAGCACGATATTGGCCTGCGGATTGCTCAGGCGGCCGTGGGCCGAGACCACTTTTTCCACCTTGGAAAAACTGGCCCACAGGATGAAGGCAAGGAAGACGAACGCCAGCAGGTGCAGCGTGGAGCGCACATAGCGCGGCAGCGGCGTGCGTTCGATGGCGTCCGCGTCGGGCAGGAAATCGACTTCCGTTTGGCCGCGCGGGCGGCGGCGGCGTTCCGTGGACGGCGTCACAGGTGGCTTGTTTGCTGGTTCCATAAGTGCTGGTAAGTGTCGCTACGGGTGAGCAGTTCTTCGTGGCGGCCCTGGTCAACCAGGCTGCCGCGCTGCATCACCAGGATGGCGTCGGCGTTGACGAGGGTGGACAGGCGGTGGGAAATCATCACCACGGTACGGCCCACGGCAATGCGCGACAGGTTGCGGATGAAGATGGCTTCGCTTTCCGGATCGAGCGCGGAAGCGGCTTCGTCCAGGATCAGGATGCGCGGCTTGGCCAGCAGCGAGCGGGCAATCGACAGGCGCTGCTTCTGGCCGCCGGACAGGTTGGAGGCGTTTTCCTCCAGCATGGTGTCGTAGCCCTGCGGCAGGCGCTCGATGAATTCGTCGGCGCCGGCCGCCGCCACGGCTTCCACGATTTCCTCGAAGGTGGCGTCGGGCTTGGTGGCGATCAGGTTTTCGCGCACGGTGCCGCGGAACAGGAAGTTCTCCTGCAGCACCACGCCAATCTGGCGCCGCAGGTGCGACAGTTCGATATCGCGCGCATCCATGCCGTCGAAGCGCACCATGCCCTCCTGCACCCCGTACAGGCCCTGGATCACCTTGGTCAGCGTGGTCTTGCCCGAACCGCTGCGGCCGACGATGCCGACCACCGTGCCGGGCTTGATGGTAAAGGTGGTGCGGTCCAGCGCCAGGTTGGGCGCGCCGGGATAGCGGAAGTTGACGTCCTCGAACTTGATCTCGCCGTTCAGGACCGGACGCAGGCCGCCGGCGCCGGAGCGCCCTTCCGGCGCGCGGTTCATCACCTCGCCCAGCATCTTGACCGACAGCGCGGTTTCCTGGTACTCGTTGACCAGGCCGACAATGGAAATCAGCGGCTGCGTCACGCGCTGGGACAGCATCTGGAAGGCGATCAGGGCGCCCACCGACAGGGTCTGGTCGAACACTTCCTGCGCGCCGACCACGATGATGGCCACCGGCAGCAGCTTGCCCAGGAAGTCGGTCACGGCGTTGCCGGCAATCGAGATCTGGCCGACGCGGAAGTGCATGGTGATCGATTCGGCCGAGCGCTGGTCCCAGTTGCGGCGCTGCGCCGGCTCGATGGCCAGCGCCTTGACGGTGCGCATGCCGTGGATGGTTTCCACCAGCATGGCCTGGCGCGAGCCTTCGGCCGAGTACAGCGCGTTGAGGCGCTTCTGGAAGGTCGGCACCATGGCCATCACCACGCCGCCGATCATGGCCGCAAACAGCAGCACGATCAGGGTCAGCTTGAAGGAATAGGTGAACAGGATGGGCAGGAAAACCACCAGCGAGATCAGGTCCAGGCCGGTAAAGAACAGGCGCCCGGTCAGGAAGCCGCGGATTTTTTCCAGCTGCTGCATGTGGCGCGTGATGATGCCCGCCGTGTGCGACTCGAAGTAGTCGATCGGCAGCGACAGCAGGTGGCTGAAAACGCGCCGCGTCAGGCGCATGTCGATCTTGTTGGAGGCGGCCAGGGTCAGGGTCTGGCGCAGGAAGCCGAAGGTGGCGTCGAAAATCAGGGCCATCACGATGCCCACGCCCAGCACCCACAGCGTGTTGATGCTCTGGTGGGTCAGCACCTTGTCGATCACCAGCTGGAAGAAGATGGGGGAAGACAGGGCCAGGATCTGCATTGCCACTGCGGCAATGAACACGTCGCGGAAGGCGGCCTTCTGTTTCAGGATTTCCGGGATGAACCAGGCCAGGCCGAACGGCTGGTTGGGGTCGGTAAAGCGGTGCTGCCGCTTGACGAACATTACTTCGCCATCCCAGTGGGCGGTAAAGGCGTTGCGGTCCAGCATCACCACCTGGGCATTGCTGGCGGCCGGATTGAGCACGGCCACCTGGCCGTCGCCCTCGGTTTTCACGCCCACCACGATCACCATATTGCCCTGGCGCAGGCGCGCCATCAGCGGGAAGACGCCTTCCTGGGCCAGCAAGCCCTCCCAGTCGAGTTTGCCGACCTTGGCTTTCAAGCCGATATCGTTGGCCATGCGCAGCAGCACGCCGCTGCCGGGTTCCTCGGAGCCGAGGGCATAGTCATCGATCAGGCGTTCGGGGTTGATCTGCAGCCCGTGGTGCTGCGCAATGGCGGTCATGCATTGGACTGCCGTATGGGGGAATTTGTCGGGCATTTATCTCTGGGCTCTTGTTCTCGCTGCTGAATTCTACCCCAGTGCCTGCTTTTCAAGGCCGAGAAAAAAGCGGCAAGACCGTGGGTCTTGCCGCTTTTGCTTGGCTGGGGTGGCGGGTGGCCCCGCCCTTGCACTTTACTTCGGTGCGGCCAGGAAGCCGTGGTTGCCGGACGATTGCAGCGCTTTCAGGCGCAGCGACTCGTCGGTGGCAGCCTGACCGGCATCGGCGCCGGACTGGCTGGCGTCGAAGGACTTCATCGTGCTTGCCAGGGTGGCCACGCTGCCGCTCAGCGACTGGTTCTGGACCGGGTCCAGGGTCGGCAGGCTCTGGGCGGCCGCGGCTGCGGTACCGAACGAAGCCATCGACTGCACCGCGCTGCTGACGCTGTCGCGCTGGCTGGTCACCGGTTTCACCTGGAACCAGACGTCGGCCGCAGCGTGGGTCTGGCCGTCGGCCGTCTCGTAGGTCGAGGTCAGGCCGATGGTGTTGCCGTTGTTGTCGGCGCCATCCACCTTGCCGGTGACGCCCAGCTTGGTGATGTGCAGCTCGTCCAGCGACTTCAGCTCGTCGGCCTGGCTGATGCCGTCGTTGTTGCCATCGACCCACACACGCAGCTGGCTGAAGGCCTTGTCGTCGGCGCTCAGGACGCCGTCGCCATTGCTGTCCAGTTCCTGCATTGCCTGGTAGCCATTCTCCGCCTTCTGGCCGTTGGCCAGCGTGGTGCCCTGGCCGAACAGTTCGGAACCATCGTTGATGATGCCGTCGCCGTTGCGGTCCATGACCAGCAGGCCATCGCCGCCGGCAGTCCAGCCCACATTGTTCACCTGGCCGTTGCCCAGCAGATCGAACTGGGTACCGTTGGCGACATTGCTGGTCTGGATACCGTTGCCGTTCAGGTCCAGCATGATCGGGCTGTACTTCACAGTCAGAGCGGTAGCCTGGGCCGTGGTCATCGCGCCGCGCTGGGCATCGGTGAACGCGCAGTACTGAGCGCTGCCGATGTGCGCAAACTGGTTCACAGTCATCGCCTGGATCTGGTCCGTCGTCATCGCACGGATGGCTGCGGTGCTGATGCGCACGAAGTCGGTGGTTTCGATCGCCGCGATCTGCGCGGTGTTCAGACCCACAACCTGGCCAGCCTTCAGCGCTGCGAACTGGTTGGTACGCATTGCCACGATGTTGTCGGTGCTCAGCGCAGCGATGGAAGCGCTGCTCAGTGCGCCGATCTGCGCGGTGTTCAGTGCGCCGACTGCCGCCGTGCTCAGTGCCGCCACCTGTTCGGTAGTCAGGCCTTGCGCAATCGCCGCGGTGCTCAGGGCAGCGATCTGGGTGCTGCTCAGCACAGCCACCTGGGCGGTGCTCAGGGCAGCCACCTGGCTGGTCTTCATCGCGCCGATCACATTGGTCTTCACGGCAGCCAGGTCGTTGGTCTCGATTGCCGCCACGGATGCGGTATTCAGGGCACCGAACTGGGCGCTGTTCATCACGGTGAACTGCAGCGTGGTCAGCGCCGCCACCTGATCCGAACCCAGGCCGTTGGACATCTGGCTGGTGCTCAGGGCAGCGATCTGCGCCGTGGTCATCGCAGCGATCTGCGAGGTGGTCAGGGCGCCGATCGCGGCAGTGTTCAGGCCGCTGATGACATTGGTCTTCAGCGCGGCAAAGTCGTTGGTCTCGATCGCAGCAATCACGTCGGTCGCCAGCGCATTCACCTGGGTGCTGTTCAGCGCGCCAGCCTGGTTCACGGTCAGGGCCGCAATCTGCACCGAGTCCAGTGCCGCGAACTGCGCCGACTTGATGGCGCCGATCGCGGCGGTGCTCATCGCAGCCAGATCACTGGTTTCCAGGGCCGAGATTGCGGCCGAGTTCAGCGCAGTGGCCTGGGCCGAGGTCAGCACCGCAGCCTGGTTGGTACCCAGCGCCACGATCTGGTCGGTGGTCAGGCCGGCCAGAGCAGCCGACGAGATCGCGGTGATCTGGTTGGTCGCCAGGGCAGCGATCTGCACGGTGTTCAGGCTTGCCACCTGCGCCGACTTCAGCGCGCTGATCACATTGGTCTTCACCGCCACGATATCGTTGGTCTCGATCGCGTTCACCGAAGCGGTGCCCAGCGCGCCGAACTGGGCGCTGTTCATCGCTGCGAAGTGCGCGGTGGTCAGCGCCACGATCTGGTCGCTGGTCAGGCCGTTCGCCATCTGGTTGGTGGTCATCGAACCCACTTGCTGCGTGGTCAGTGCGGCGATCTGCACGGTGCTCAGTGCGGCGATCGAAGCGCTGTTCAGTGCGGCAAACGCGTTGGACTTGATGGCAGCCAGGTCGTTGGTTTCCACGGCAGCGATCTGCTCGGTGCTCATCGCGTTCACCTGGGCGCTGCTCAGCGCGCCGGCTTCAGCAACCGTCAGCGCCACGATCTGCATCGTGTTCAGCGACTTGATCTGGTTAGCGTTCAGGCCAGCGACAGCCACCGAGCTCAGCGCGGCGAAGTCGTTGGTTTCCATCGCGCTCAGGGCAACGGTGCTCAGCGCATTCAGCTGGGTGCTGGTCAGGATGGCAGCCTGGTTGGTGCCCAGAGCCACGACCTGGTCGCTGCTCATGCCCGAGATGGCGCCGGTGCTCAGGGCGGCAATCTGGTTGCTGCCCAGCGCCGCCACCTGCACGGTGCTCAGGGCGCCGATCTGGTGCGATTTCAGCGCGTTGATGACGTTGGTCTTGATGCCGACCAGGTCGTTGGTTTCAATCGCGCCCACCGAGGTGCTGCTCAGAGCGCCGAACTGGGCGGAGTTCAGGGCGCCGAACTGGTTCGAGCTCATGGCCACGATCTGCTCGGTGGTCAGGCCGTTCGCCAGCTGGTTGGTGCTCATCGCAGCGATCTGCGCAGTACCCATCGCAGCAATCTGCACGGTGTTCAGTGCGGCAATCGCGGAGGTGCTCAGGGCGCCGATCACATTGGTCTTCAGCGCAGCCAGGTCGTTGGTTTCCAGAGCCGCAACCTGATCCGAGCTCATCGCATTCACCTGGCCGCTGCTCAGGGCGCCGGCTTCGGTGGTGGTCAGGGCCACGATCTGCAGCGTGTTCAGTGCTGCGATCTGGTTGGTCTTCAGGTTGGCAACCACGGTGCTCGACAGGGCAGCGAAGTCGTTGGTTTCAATCGCGGCAATCGCGGCGGTGCTCAGTGCCTGCACCTGTGCGCTGCTCAGGGCGGCAGCCTGGTTGGTACCCAGGGCTACGATCTGATCAGTACCCATGCCTGCCAGCGAGGAAGAGCTCAGCGCTGCAACCTGGCCGGTGGTCAGGGCGGCAACCTGCATGGTGCTCAGGGCGGCAACCTGGTGCGACTTCAGGGCGTTGATGACGTTGGTCTTGATGCCGACCAGGTCGTTGGTTTCAATCGCGCCAACCGAGGTGCTGGTCAGTGCGCCGAACTGGGCCGAGTTCAGGGCGCCGAACTGGTTCGAGCTCATCGCCACGATCTGCTCGGTGGTCAGGCCGTTCGCCAGCTGGTTGGTGCTCAGGGCGCCAATTTGCAGCGAACCCATGGCAGCGATCTGCAGCGTGCTCAGGGCGCCAATCGCGGAGGTGCTCAGGGCGCCGATCACGTTGGTCTTCAGGGCAGCCAGGTCATTGGTTTCCAGCGCGGCAACCTGATCCGAACCCATCGCGTTCACCTGGGCGCTGTTCAGGGCGCCGGCTTCGGTGGTGGTCAGGGCCACGATCTGCAGCGTGTTCAGCGCGGCGATCTGGTTGGTACGCAGGTTGGCGACCACGGTGCTCGACAGTGCAGCAAAGTCGGCGGTTTCCAGCGCAGCAATCGCTTCGGTGCTCAGGCCGATGACCTGTGCGCTGCTCAGGGCGGCAGCCTGGTTGGTACCCAGGGCCACGATCTGATCAGTACCCATGCCTGCCAGCGAGGAAGAGCTCAGCGCTGCAACCTGGCCGGTGGTCAGGGCCGCAACCTGCATGGTGTTCAGCGCGGCGATCTGGTGCGACTTCAGTGCGTTGATGACGTTGGTCTTGATGCCGACCAGGTCGTTGGTTTCAATCGCGCCCACCGAGGTGCTGCTCAGTGCGCCGAACTGGGCCGAGTTCAGGGCGCCGAACTGGGCCGAGTTCATCGCCACCACTTGTTCGGTGGTCAGGCCATTCGCCAGCTGGTTGGTGCTCATCGCGCCAACCTGTGCCGTGCTCAGGGCACCGATCTGCACGGTGTTCAGTGCGCCAATTGCGGAAGTGCTCAGGGCGCCGATGACGTTGGTCTTCAGTGCGGCCAGGTCATTGGTTTCCAGCGCGGCAACCTGATCCGAACCCATTGCATTCACCTGGCTGCTGCTCAGGGCAGCAGCTTCAGCGGTGGTCAGGGCCACTACCTGCATGGTGTTCAGGGCGGCAACCTGGTTGGTCTTCAGGTTGGCAACCACGGTGCTCGACAGGGCAGCGAAGTCGGCGGTTTCGATCGCGGCAATCGCGTCGGTCGCCAGACCGATCACTTGCGAGCTCGACAGCGCAGCAGCCTGGTTGGTACCCAGTGCCACGATCTGCTCGGTGGTCATACCGGCCAGCGAAGCGGAGCTCAGGGCAGCAATCTGGTTGGTGCCCAGCGCGGCAACCTGAACGGTGCTCAGGGCAGCGATCTGGGTCGATTTCAGTGCGCTGATGACGTTGGTCTTCACAGCGACCAGGTCATTGGTTTCGATCGCACCCACAGCTGCGGTGCTGAACGCGCCGAACTGGGCCGAGTTCAGAGCACCGAACTGGGCGGAATTCATCGCCACCACCTGCTCAGTGTTCAGGCCGTTCGCCAGCTGATTAGTGCTCATCGCAGCGATCTGGCCGGTGCTCAGGGCGCCGATCTGCACGGTGCTCAGGGCGCCGATTGCGGAGGTGCTCAGCGCGCCGATGACGTTGGTCTTCAGTGCGGCCAGGTCGTTGGTTTCCAGCGCGGCAACCTGATCCGAACCCATCGCGTTCACCTGGCTGCTGCTCAGCGCGCCGGCTTCGGTGGTGGTCAGCGCCACCACCTGCATGGTGTTCAGGGCAGCGATCTGGTTGGTCTTCAGGTTCGCCACCACGGTGCTCGACAGCGCAGCGAAGTCAGCGGTTTCGATCGCGGCAATCGCGTCGGTCGCCAGACCAATCACTTGCGAGCTGGACAGCGCGGCAGCCTGGTTGGTGCCCAGCGCCACGATCTGGTCAGTAGTCATGCCCGACAGAGCTGCGGAGCTCAGGGAAGCGATCTGACCGGTGGTCAGCGCGGCAACCTGCATGGTGTTCAGCGCAGTGACTTGATTCGACTTCAGCGCGTTGATGACGTTGGTCTTGATGCCGACCAGGTCGTTGGTTTCAATCGCGCCAACCGAAGCAGTGCTGAACGCGCCGAACTGGGCCGAGTTCAAAGCGCCAAACTGGGCGGAGTTCATCGCCACCACTTGTTCAGTGGTCAGGCCGTTTGCCAGCTGGTTGGTGCTCATCGCAGCAATCTGGCCGGTGCTCAGGGCGCCGATCTGCACGGTGCTCAGGGCGCCAATCGCGGAGGTGCTCAGCGCGCCGATGACGTTAGTCTTCAGAGCCGCCAGGTCGTTGGTTTCCAGCGCAGCAACCTGATCCGAACCCATCGCGTTCACCTGGCTGCTGCTCAGCGCACCGGCTTCGGTGGTGGTCAGCGCCACAACCTGCATGGTGTTCAGGGCAGCGATCTGGTTGGTCTTCAGGTTCGCCACCACGGTGCTCGACAGCGCAGCGAAGTCAGCGGTTTCGATCGCGGCAATCGCGTCGGTCGCCAGACCGATCACTTGCGAGCTGGACAGCGCGGCAGCCTGGTTGGTGCCCAGCGCCACGATCTGGTCAGTAGTCATGCCCGACAGAGCTGCGGAGCTCAGGGAAGCGATCTGACCGGTGGTCAGCGCGGCAACCTGCATGGTGTTCAGCGCAGTGACTTGATTCGACTTCAGCGCGTTGATGACGTTGGTCTTGATGCCGACCAGGTCGTTGGTTTCAATCGCGCCAACCGAAGCAGTGCTGAACGCGCCGAACTGGGCCGAGTTCAAAGCGCCAAACTGGGCGGAGTTCATCGCCACCACTTGTTCAGTGGTCAGGCCGTTTGCCAGCTGGTTGGTGCTCATCGCAGCAATCTGGCCGGTGCTCAGGGCGCCGATCTGCACGGTGCTCAGGGCGCCAATCGCGGAGGTGCTCAGCGCGCCGATGACGTTAGTCTTCAGAGCCGCCAGGTCGTTGGTTTCCAGCGCAGCAACCTGATCCGAACCCATCGCGTTCACCTGGCTGCTGCTCAGCGCACCGGCTTCGGTGGTGGTCAGCGCCACAACCTGCATGGTGTTCAGGGCAGCGATCTGGTTGGTCTTCAGGTTCGCCACCACGGTGCTCGACAGCGCAGCGAAGTCAGCGGTTTCGATCGCGGCAATCGCGTCGGTCGCCAGACCGATCACTTGCGAGCTCGACAGCGCAGCAGCCTGGTTGGTGCCCAGGGCTACGATCTGATCGGTGGTCATGCCGGCCAGGGCAGTCGAGGTCAGCGACGAGATCTGGCCGGTGGTCAGTGCAGCCACCTGAACGGTGCTCAGGGCAGCGATCTGGGTCGATTTCAGCGCGTTGATGACGTTGGTCTTCACAGCAACCAGGTCATTGGTCTCGATTGCACCCACAGCAGCGGTGCTCAGGGCGCCGAACTGAGCCGAGTTCAGTGCGCCGAACTGGGCCGAGTTCATCGCCACCACTTGTTCGGTGGTCAGGCCGTTTGCCAGCTGCACGGTGCTCAGTGCGCCAACTTGCGCGGTGCTCAGAGCGCCGATCTGTACGGTGCTCAGGGCCGACACAGCGGAAGTGCTCAGGGCGCCGATGACGTTGGTCTTCAGCGCGGCCAGGTCATTGGTTTCCAGAGCGGCAACCTGATCCGAACCCATTGCGTTCACCTGGTTGCTGCTCAGAGCGCCAGCTTCAGCGGTGGTCAGCGCCACCACCTGCATGGTGTTCAGGGCAGCGATCTGGTTGGTCTTCAGGTTCGCCACCACGGTGCTCGACAGGGCAGCGAAGTCGGCAGTTTCGATCGCGGCAATCGCGTCGGTGCTCAGACCGATCACTTGCGAGCTCGACAGAGCAGCAGCCTGGTTGGTGCCCAGGGCCACGATCTGTTCGGTGGTCATGCCAGCCAGGGCAGTCGAGGTCAGCGAAGCGATCTGGCCGGTGGTCAGCGCAGCAACCTGCACGGTGCTCAGGGCAGCAATCTGGGTCGATTTCAGTGCGTTAATGACGTTGGTTTTCACAGCGACCAGGTCATTGGTCTCGATCGCACCAACCGCAGCGGTGCCCAGGGCGCCGAACTGGGCCGAGTTCAGGGCGCCGAACTGGGCCGAATTCATCGCCACCACTTGTTCGGTGGTCAGGCCATTCGCCAGTTGTACGGTGCTCAGCGCGCCGACTTGCGCGGTGCTCAGGGCGCCAATCTGCACGGTGTTCAGGGCGCCGATCGCGGAAGTGCTCAGGGAACCGATCACGTTGGTCTTCAGTGCGGCCAGGTCATTGGTTTCCAGCGCAGCAACCTGATCCGAACCCATCGCGTTCACCTGGTTGCTGCTCAGAGCAGCAGCTTCAGCGGTGGTCAGCGCCACCACCTGCATGGTGTTCAGGGCAGCGATCTGGTTGGTCTTCAGGTTGGCCACCACGGTGCTCGACAGCGCAGCGAAGTCGGTGGTCTCGATGGCGGCAATCGCCTCGGTGCTCAGACCGATCACTTGCGAGCTGGACAGTGCGGCAGCCTGGTTGGTGCCCAGGGCCACGATCTGCTCGGTGGTCATGCCGGCCAGTGCAGTCGAGGTCAGCGACGAGATCTGGCCAGTGGTCAGCGCGGCAACCTGCACGGTGCTCAGGGCAGCGATCTGGGTCGATTTCAGTGCGTTGATGACATTGGTCTTGATGCCGACCAGGTCGTTGGTTTCGATCGCGCCGACGGCTTCGGTACTCAGGGCGCCGAACTGGGCGGAGTTCAGTGCGCCGAACTGGGCCGAGTTCATCGCCACCACTTGTTCAGTGGTCAGGCCGTTCGCCAGCTGGTTGGTGCTCAGGGCGCCGACTTGCGCGGTGCTCAGCGCGCCGATCTGTACGGTGCTCAGGGCCGACACAGCGGAAGTGCTCAGGGCGCCGATCACGTTGGTCTTCAGCGCAGCCAGGTCGTTGGTTTCCAGAGCGGCAACCTGGTCCGAACCCATTGCGTTCACCTGGTTGCTGCTCAGGGCAGCAGCCTCGGCGGTGGTCAGGGCCACCACCTGCATGGTGTTCAGGGCGGCAACCTGGTTGGTCTTCAGGTTGGCAACCACGGTGCTCGACAGCGCAGCGAAGTCGGCGGTTTCGATGGCGGCAATCGCGTCGGTCGCCAGACCGATCACTTGCGAGCTCGACAGAGCAGCAGCCTGGTTGGTGCCCAGGGCCACGATCTGGTCGGTGGTCATGCCGGCCAGGGCAGTCGAGGTCAGCGAGGAGATCTGGCCGGTGGTCAGTGCAGCAACCTGCACGGTGCTGAGGGCAGCGATCTGGGTCGATTTCAGCGCGCTGATGACGTTGGTCTTCACAGCGACCAGGTCATTGGTTTCGATCGCGCCGACGGCTTCGGTGCCCAGGGCGCCGAATTGTGCCGAGTTCAGCGCGCCGAACTGGGCGGAGTTCATGGCCACCACTTGTTCAGTGGTCAGGCCGTTTGCCAGTTGCACGGTGCTCAGGGCGCCAACTTGCGCGGTGCTCAGAGCGCCGATCTGTACGGTGCTCAGGGCCGACACAGCGGAAGTGCTCAGGGCGCCGATAACGTTGGTCTTCAGTGCGGCCAGGTCGTTGGTTTCCAGCGCGGCAACCTGGTCCGAACCCATTGCATTCACCTGGTTGCTGCTCAGGGCGCCAGCTTCGGCGGTGGTCAGCGCCACCACCTGCATGGTGTTCAGGGCAGCGATCTGGTTGGTCTTCAGGTTCGCCACCACGGTGCTCGACAGAGCAGCGAAGTCGGCGGTTTCAATCGCAGCAATCGCGTCCGTGCTCAGACCGATCACTTGCGAGCTCGACAGTGCAGCTGCCTGGTTGGTGCCCAGTGCCACGATCTGCTCGGTGGTCATGCCAGCCAGCGCAGTCGAGGACAGCGAGGAGATCTGGCCGGTGGTCAGTGCAGCCACCTGCACGGTGCTCAGGGCAGCGATCTGGGTCGATTTCAGTGCGCTGATGACGTTGGTCTTCACGGCGACCAGGTCATTGGTTTCGATCGCGCCGACGGCTTCGGTGCTCAGGGCGCCGAATTGGGCCGAGTTCAGGGCGCCGATCTGGGCCGAGTTCATGGCCACCACTTGCTCGGTGGTCAGGCCGTTGGCAACCTGGTTGGTGCCGAGGGCGCCGATCTGCGCGGTGCTCAGGGCGCCGATCTGCACGGTGCTCAGGGCGCCGATGGCAGCGGTGCTCAGGGAACCGATGACGTTGGTCTTCAGTGCGGCCAGGTCGTTGGTTTCCAGTGCAGCAACCTGGTCCGAACCCATCGCGTTCACCTGGTTGCTGCTCAGCGCAGCAGCTTCAGCGGTCGTCAGGGCCACCACCTGCATGGTGTTCAGGGCGGCAACCTGATTGGTCTTCAGGTTGGCCACCACGGTGCTCGACAGGGCAGCGAAGTCGGCGGTCTCGATGGCAGCAATGGCTTCAGTGCCCAGGCCCAGGACTTGCGAGCTGCTCAGTGCAGCAGCCTGGTGGGTACCCAGGGCGACAATCTGCTCGGTGGTCATGCCGGCCAGGGAAGTCGAGCTCAGCGAGGCAACCTGGCCAGTGGTCAGTGCAGCGACCTGCACGGTGTTCAGGGCAGCGATCTGCGTCGATTTCAGTGCGCTGATGACATTGGTCTTGATGCCGACCAGGTCATTGGTTTCGATCGCGCCGACGGCTTCGGTGCTCAGGGCGCCGAATTGGGCCGAGTTCAGCGCGCCGAACTGGGCCGAGTTCAGGGCCACCACCTGTTCGGTGGTCAGACCGTTCGCCATCTGGTTGGTGCCCAGGGCGGCAACTTGTGCAGTGCTCAGGGCGCCGATCTGCACGGTGCTCAGCGCGCCGATGGCGGCGGTGCTCAGCGAACCGATGACGTTGGTCTTCAGTGCGGCCAGGTCGTTGGTTTCCAGCGCGGCAACTTGGTCCGAACCCATCGCGTTCACCTGGTTGCTGCTCAGGGCAGCAGCTTCAGCGGTCGTCAGGGCCACCACCTGCATGGTGTTCAGGGCGGCAACCTGGTTGGTCTTCAGGTTGGCAACCACGGTGCTCGACAGGGCAGCGAAGTCGGCGGTTTCGATGGCAGCAATAGCGTCAGTGCTCAGGCCGAGCACTTGCGAGCTCGACAGTGCGGCTGCCTGGTTGGTGCCCAGCGCCACGATCTGCTCGGTGGTCATGCCGGCCAGCGCAGAGGAGCTCAGGGCGGCGATCTGGGTGGTGCCCAGTGCCGCAACCTGGACGGTGCTCAGGGCGGCAACCTGGGTCGATTTCAGTGCGCTGATGACGTTGGTCTTCACAGCGACCAGGTCGTTGGTTTCGATCGCGCCGACAGCTTCGGTGCTCAGGGCGCCGAATTGGGCCGAGTTCAGGGCGCCGATCTGGGCCGAGTTCATGGCCACCACTTGTTCGGTGGTCAGGCCGTTCGCCAGTTGCACGGTGCTCAGGGCGCCGATCTGCACGGTGTTCAGGGCGCCGATCTGCACGGTGCTCAGGGCAGCAATGGCGGCGGTGCTCATGGCGCCGATCACATTGGTCTTCAGTGCGGCCAGGTCGCTGGTTTCGATCGCAGCGACCTGGTCGGTGCCCATCGCGTTCACCTGGCTGCTGCTCAGGGCGGCGGCTTCAGCGGTGGTCAGGGCCACCACTTGCAGGGTGTTCAGGGCAGCAACCTGGGTGTTCTTCAGGCTGCCGATCACAGCGGTGGACAGCGCCGCCAGGTCGGCGGTTTCCAGTGCGGCGATAGCTTCGGTGCCCAGGCCTTGTACCTGGTTGCTCGACAGTGCGGCGGCCTGGTGGGTACCCAGCGCCACGATCTGCTCGGTGGTCATGCCGGCCAGTGCGGAAGAGCTCAGGGCGGCAACCTGGGTGGTGCCCAGTGCCGCAACCTGGACGGTGCTCAGGGCGGCAACCTGGGTCGATTTCAGTGCGCTGATGACGTTGGTCTTGACGGCAACCAGGTCATTGGTTTCGATCGCGCCGACAGCTTCCGTGCTCAGGGCGCCGAACTGGGCCGAGTTCAGGGCGCCGATCTGGGCCGAATTCATGGCCACCACTTGTTCGGTGGTCAGGCCGTTGGCCAGTTGTACGGTGCTCAGGGCGCCGATCTGGGCGGTGCTCAGGGCGCCGATCTGCACGGTGCTCAGGGCAGCCACGTTGGCGGTGCTCAGGGCGCCGATCACATTGGTTTTCAGGGCGGCCAGGTCCGCGGTTTCGATCGCGGCAATCGCGTCGGAACCCATGGCGTTGACCTGGTTGCTGCCCAGCGCAGCGGCCTGGGCGGTGGTCAGGGCGACAACTTGCAGGGTGTTCAGCGCGCCGATCTGCGCGGTGCCCATGCCGGCCACGGTGGTGGTGGACAGGGCCGCCACGTCGTTGGTTTCCAGAGCCGCGATGGAAGCGGTCGGGATGCCGGCGATCTGGTTGGAGGTCAGCACGGCAGCCTGGTTGGTGCCCAGTGCAACAGCCTGGTCGGTGGACAGGCCGGACAGCGCCGACGAGCTCAGTGCGGCAACCTGGCTGGTACCCAGTGCGGCGACCTGCACGGTGGTCAGGGCGGCAACCTGGGTCGATTTCAGGGCATTGATGACGTTGGTCTTGACGGCGACCAGGTCGTTGGTTTCGATCGCGCCAACCGCTGCGGTGCTCAGCGCGCCGAATTGGGCGGAGTTCAGGGCACCGATCTGGGCCGAGTTCATGGCCACCACTTGTTCAGTGGTCAGGCCGTTGGCAACCTGGTTGGTGCTCAGGGCGCCGATCTGCAGGGTGCTCAGGGCAGCAACCTGGGCGGTACCGAGGGCAGCCAGGTTAACGGTGCTCAGGGCGCCGATGACGTTGGTTTTCAGGGCGGCAACGTCGTTGGTTTCGATCGCGGCAATCGCGTCGGAACCCATGGCGTTCACCTGGTTGCTGTTCAGCGCGGCAGCCTGGGCGGTGGTCAGGGCCACCACCTGCAGGGTGTTCAGAGCGCCGACTTGCGCGGTGCCCATGCCGTTCACGGTGGCGGTGGACAGCGCTGCGATGTCCATGGTTTCCATCGCAGCGATGGAAGCGGTCGGGATGCCGGCCAGCTGGTTCGAGGTCAGCGCAGCAGCCTGGTTGGTGCCCAGGGCAACAGCCTGGTCGGTCGAGAGGCCTGCCAGTGCCGACGAGCTCAGCGCGGCGATCTGGGTCGTGCCCAGCGCTGCCACCTGCATGGTGTTCATCGCAGCAACCTGCGCCGATTTCAACGTGTTGATCACGTTGGTCTTCACGGCGGCGAAGTCCTGGGTTTCGATGGCGTTGATGGCGGCGGTGCTCAGGGCGCCGAACTGGGCGGAGTTCAGGGCGGCGACCTGGGAGGTGCTCAGCGCCACGACCTGGTCGGTGGTGATGCCGTTGGCCAGCTGGTTGGTGCTCAGGGCGCCGATCTGCAGGGTGCTCAGGGCGCCGATCTGCAGGGTGTTCAGGGCGCCGATGGCGGCAGTATTCAGTGCGCCAATGACGTTGGTCTTCAGGGCGGCAACGTCGCTGGTTTCGATGGCAACGATCTGGTCGGTGCCCATGGCGTTGACTTGCACGCTGCTCAGGGCTGCAGCTTGTGCGGTGGTCAGCGCGGCGACCTGCAGGGTATTCAGGCCGGAGATCTGGGAAGTGCCGAGGGCGCCGATGGCGGCGGTCTGGATGGCAGCCAGGTCATTGGTTTCCAGGGCGGCGATCGAGGCGCTGGACAGGGAAGCTACCTGGGCGGAGTTCAGGACAGCAGCCTGCGCGGTGGTCAGCGCTACGACGGAATCGGTGGAGAGGCCTTGCAGACCCACGGTGGACAGGGCAGCCACCTGGTTCGTGCTCAGCGCAGCAACCTGGGTGCTGTTCAGGGCAGCAACCTGGGTGCTCTTCAGGGTATTGATGACGTTGGTCTTGATGCCGGCCAGGTCGTTGGTCTCGATGGCGCCGATGGACGCCGTGGCCAGAGCACCGAACTGTACCGAGGTCAGGGCGCCAATCTGCGCCGAGTTCATCGCCACGATCTGATCGGTGGTCAGGCCGTTTGCCAGACCGCTCGTGGACAGGGACGCGACTTGCGTCGTCGCCAGCGCGGCAACCTGTACCGTGGTCAGCGAGCTGAGCTGGGTGGAATTCAGGGCCGAGATCGTGTTGCTCTTCAGCGCATTCAGGTCGGAGGTTTCCAGGGCGACGATGGAGGCGGTGTTCAGTGCGCCGATCTGGGTCGAAGTCAGCGAGCCGGCCTGCGCGGTCGTCAGCGCAACGATCTGCTCGGTGGTGATGATGCTCGACAGTTGCTCGGTCGTCAGCGCGGCAATCTGCTGCGAGTTGAAGACCTGGAATTGCAACGTAGTCAGATACGGCAGATCCTCAGACGTGAGATGGACCATGTCATTGGTTGTAAACGAGGCGATATAGCCCGTAGACAACGCCGCGATAACATCCGAACTAAAACCCAAATAACCCGCCATTTCCATTCTCCTTGGAGGTACTACCGATTCTCTTAGAGACACCAAAGGGAGCCTGGGATTCGTTCCCGGCTCCTGCTGTATCTATACCCTGTTGGCACAACTGCCCTGAATTTGTTTATTACTGTACTTATTATTTCTGTACTGATGCGAACTTCGGACGCAACCTTTTCATGCTTAACGTCAACTATGACGTTTACTTGAGGAGAGGAAAGGCTTGGCATCTCAGCTTTCTTACTTGCAGTTGAATCAAGAGTTGTTACTTTGAATACATCAACAAGCAGGAAAGCCGGCTCGACTACGCAGGAGCTACAAAGCGACCGATTAACGTCTTTCGTTAAGTAAATTTTTTACTCTGAGGAAATCGCTGATCTGTTGCAGGCGCCAAGTATACATGCAAAAGTTGCCGCGAGGCACCCAAAAATCACGCAGTGCAGCACTTTTGCAACCTGTCAAAAGCACCATACGCGGACCATACAGGAGATTTTCTCAAAGCAATATTGCGAGAAGATGACCGATTCCATGTGTAAACGATAATTTCATTTATGCAAATTTCAGCAATGAGCAAATGCATTGGGTTCCGGCGCAGAGTGCGGGATAATCGACACCATGAGCGATACCGAAACCGTCACCCGCCGCTTCCTGCCCTGGGTCGTGGCCACCACCCTGTTCATGGAGCAGCTGGACTCCACGATTGTCAATACGGCAATTCCCAGCATGGCCATCAGCCTGCAGGTGACGCCGCTCAGCCTGAAGGCCGTGGTCACCTCGTATATATTGAGCCTGGCGGTAGCGATCCCGGTCAGCGGCTGGATGGCGGACCGCTTCGGCACCCGCCGCGTATTCAAGACTGCGATTGCCATCTTTACCCTGGCCTCCATCCTGTGCGGCCTGGCCGTCAATTCGCCGATGCTGGTCGCGGCGCGCCTGCTGCAGGGCTTTGGCGCGGCCATGATGATGCCGGTCGGGCGCCTGGCCATCGTGCGCACCTATCCCAAGTCGGAACTGCTGACGGCCATGAACTTCGTCATCATCCCGGCCCTGATCGGCCCGCTGCTGGGGCCGACGGTGGGCGGCCTGATCGTGCACTGGCTGTCCTGGCGCGAGATCTTCTTTATTAATGTGCCGGTGGGCGCGGCCGCTTTCTGGCTGGCGCACAAATATATGCCGGACTACCACGGCGAGCAGGATCGTCCGCTGGACGTGATGGGCCTGGTGCTGTTCGGCACCGGCATCGCCCTGCTGTCCTGGCTGCTGGAAGTGTTCGGCGAACACCAGATCGACCCGACGTCCGCCTTTGTGCTCTTATTAATATCCGGCAGCCTGCTGGGCGCCTATGTCTGGCATGCGCAGAAGGAAGACTATCCGCTGCTGAACCTGAGCCTGTTCAAGCTGCGCACCTTCCGCATCTCGGTCGGCGGCGGCGCCCTGACCCGCCTCGGCGTGGGCGGCCTGCCCTTCCTGCTGCCCCTGCTGTACCAGCTGGGCCTGGGCTTCCCGGCCTGGAAATCCGGCCTGATGATGATGCCGTCCGCCGCCGCCGCCATGGGCATGAAGGCCATCTCGGCGCGCGTGCTGCGCCAGTTCGGCTACCGCCAGGTGCTGATCGTGAATACCGTGCTGATCGGAGTGACGATTGCCATGTATGCCCTGGTCAAGCCGGGCACGCCGTGGTGGGCCATCGTGCCGATCAGCCTGTGCCAGGGCTTCTTCAACTCGCTGCAGTTTTCCAGCATGAACAGCCTGGGCTATGCCGACGTGGAGGGACGCGACTCCAGCATGGCCAGCACCATTGCCAGCTCGATGCAGCAGCTGTCCATGAGCTTTGGCCTGGCTTGCGGCTCGCTGATTACCGGCTGGTTCCTGGGCGGCCTGCCGCAAAGCGACCGCGCGGCCCTGGTGTCGGCCCTGCACCATGCCTTCCTGGCGCTGGCCGTGCTGACCATCATTACCTCGGCCGTGTTCTGGAAATTGCGGCCGGATGACGGGGAAAGCATCAGCCGCGGCTAGAATATGCGCATGAAACATATCAGCCTCACCCGGCGCCGGCTGCTGGCCTCGGCCGCCGCGCTGGCGGCCCTGCCCGGCATTGCCGCGGCCGCCCGCCCGCCGCAATTACGCATCGTCACCAGCGACCTGCCGCCCCTCGTGATGGAGGACGGCGGCGGCGCCCTGCGCGAGCTGGTGGCCGAGCTGTGCCGCCGCGCCCGCGTCACGCCGGCGCTGGAGTTCGTGCCCTGGCGGCGCGCGGTCTTCCTCGCCAGCACCATGCCATCGACCGCCATCTTCCCGCTCACCCGGCAGCCCGAGCGGGAGGACAAGTTCCGCTGGCTGGCCCCGCTGTACGAGGAGCGCTACTGCTTCATGGCGCCGCGCGACGGGCATTTCGACCTGCAGCACCCGGAACAGATGAAGGACCGCCGCATTGCGCTGCTGCGCGGCGCGGCCCAGGCCAATATGCTGAAGGAAATGGGCTACCAGCGCATCGTGGAAGCCGCCTCCGTGGACGAGGTGCACCGCTTCCTGACCAATGGCATGGCGGACGCCGTATTCGGCGAAATGGCCATCATCCGCAGTTCGATCAGGACCCGCGCCGGCGAAAGCGATTTCGCGGTCAGCCCGCCGCTGCGCACCGCCACCGCCTGGCTGGCCGGCACGCTGGATTTCAGCGAGGCCGAGGTGGAGCGCTTCCGCCAGGCCATGAGCGCCATGGCGGCCGACGGCACGGTGCGCCGCATCATGGCCAGGCACGGACTGTGATATAGTTGGCTCAAGCGATTAAATCGTATTCGACTAATATTACTGCCATGACTACTTCCGCCCCTGCCCAAGCCCGCGTCAGTCCGGACGATCCGGACGTGCTGAAACTGTCCGACTACCTGTGTTTTGCCGTGTACTCGGCCAATCTTGCCTTCGGCAAGGCGTACAAGCCCATCCTCGACAAACTGGGATTGACTTATACGCAATACATTACCGTGATCGCCCTGTGGGAAGACAATAACCAGACCGTCAGCGGCCTGGGCGAAAAACTGTTCCTGGAGTCGAACACGCTGACCCCGATCCTGAAAAAGCTGGAAGCCATGGGTTACCTGCGCCGCCAGCGCGATCCGGAAGACGAGCGCCAGGTGCGCGTCGGCCTGACCGATGCCGGCTTCAACCTGCGCGAACAGGCCTTGTCCATGAGCCTGTTCGACGAAACCGGCCTCACCCACGACGAATTTGAAAAGGTGCAGAACGCCATCGCTACATTGCGCGACAACCTGCTGAAATCCGTGCGTAAGTAATCACTCGCGCGCCAGCCAAGCCGCAGCCTCAGTGCTGCGGCTTTTTTTTTCGCCGGTCAAAATCGTATGCGCTTTCATCGGTATCGCCACAACAGATACAAACGGACACATGACAGATACGTCAGGGTTTCAAACTTCGCACACTTTCAACCACTAAGGAGAGTTAGAAATGAAGCACGCAGCCATTGCCGCAGCCCTGGCCTTCGCCACCATCGCCACCGGCGCCCACGCCGCCGACACCCCGAAAAAACAGATGGAGAAATGCTACGGCGTCTCCAAGGCCGGCCAGAACGACTGCGCCGCCGGTCCGGGCACCTCCTGCGCCGCCACCGCCACCAAGGATTACCAGGGCGACGCCTGGACCCTGGTCGAAAAGGGCACCTGCACCACCATCAAGACGCCGAAGGGCTTCGGCTCCCTGACCCCGGTCAAGCGCTAAACACCAAGGAAGCAAACCATGCTGAAACTGAACAAGTCCGCCGCCGCCGTCCTGCTGCTGGCTGCCGCCGCCGCCGCCCACGCCGCGCCGGCGCGCCCTGTCCCGGCCGGCGCCAGGGACATCATCATCGTGCCGGATGCTTTCGTTGACGGCTCCGGCTGGCGCGTGGTGCACGACATCCTGTACTGGAAAGGCTACAACGTCAGCATCGTGCAGCCCGGCTACCAGTCGGTGCAGGCCGACGGCGCCATCGTTGACAAGAAGATCTTTGGCGCCAGCGGCCCGGCCGTGCTGGTCGGCCACGGCTACGGCGGCAACGTGATTACCGCCGCCGGCAAGGTCGGCAAGGTCAAGGCCCTGGTGTACGTGGCCGGCTACGCGCCGGACGTGGCGGAAAGCGCCAACCAGCTGTCCAACTCGATGCCGCCGGAAGTGGACAACGTCAAGTACACCTTCGACGGCGTGGCCTACTACGAGCAGGAAAACTTCGGCCGCGACTGGGCCGGCGACCTGTCCGAAAACCGCACCAACTTCATGGCGGTGTCCCAGCCGTTCGCCACCATCGCGGCCCTCGGCGGCCAGTCGCGCACCGTGGCCTGGCGCGGCATCCCGAGCTACGGCGTGGTCGCCACGGACGACCGCACCATGAACCCCGACCTGCAACGCTGGATGTACCAGCGCGCCGGTAGCAAGGTCACCGAAATCAAGGCCAGCCACGCTGTGTACATCTCGCAGCCGGAAGCCGTGGCCAAGGTGATCGAACAGGCGGCACTGGCCGTCAAGCAGTAATCCCTCAAATCCAACCGGAGTAAACACCATGATCAAATCCGCATCCTTCGCCGCCGCCGCCGCCATGCTCGCCCTGGCCTCCGTGGCGTCCGTTCCAGCCCACGCCGCCGCTGCCCAGAAAGAGCAGCCGGGCCGCTGCTACGGCATCAACACCTGCAAGGGCACCAGCCTGTGCGCCACCGCCCACAACGACTGCAAGGGCCTGAACGACTGCAAGGGCACCGGCGTGCTGGTGAAGACCCCGTCCGAGTGCAAGAAGCTGGGCGGCACCCTGACCGAGCCGAAGTAATCCTGGGTCATCAGAGTCTTTGGCCCGGCCGCAGCGCCGGGCCTTTTTAGGAAGAGAGGTCAGCGATGTCACGCTCCTTACCCACCATCTCCGGCCACGGCCTGGGGCTGCGCAAGGAACACTACCGGGATTTCCTGGAAACCGACGTTCCCGTCGATTTTGTGGAGGTCATTTCCGAGAACTTCATGGTAGCCGGCGGACAACCGCGCCATATCCTGCGCCAGATCCGCGAACGCTACCCGGTCGCGCTGCATGGCGTATCGATGTCCATCGGTTCAGCTGACGGCCTGCGCGCGGATTACCTGAAACGCCTGAAAGCGCTGGCCGATGAAATCGATCCGGTGATCGTTTCCGATCACCTGAGCTGGTCGCGCATCGGGCGCTTCAATTCGCACGACCTGCTGCCGCTGCCTTACACCAGTGAGGCGCTGGACATCGTCTGCAACAACATCGACCAGGCGCAGAACGCACTGGGGCGCGCCATGCTGTTCGAGAACCCCTCCAGCTACCTGGCCTTCGAAGGCGCGGCCATGACGGAATGGGAATTCCTGGCCGACATGGCAAAGCGCAGCGGCTGCGGCCTGCTGCTGGACGTGAACAATGTGTATGTCAGCGCCACCAACCATGGCTTCGATGCGCAGGCCTTCCTGCGCAATATCCCGTCCGACCGGGTACGCCAGATGCACCTTGCAGGCCACAGCGTGAGCGAACACCTGCTGATCGACACGCACGACCAGCCGGTACCCGAAGGCGTCTGGGCGCTGTATGCCGATGCGGCGGCACGCTTCCCGCACGCCGTCACCATGATCGAACGCGACGACAACATCCCGCCGCTGCCGGAGCTGATGGCCGAACTGGATGTCGCGCGCCGCCTGTGGCGCCATGCGCAGTCCGCGCAGAAGGAGGCCGCATGACGCTCGCCGAACTGCAACAGGACTTCCAGAGCTGGCTGACCGCAGCCTCGGACGATGCAGCGCAAAAGCTGGCAGGCAGCAGCGATGCGCCGGGCCTGTTCGTCTATCAGAACAACTACCGTGGCCAGCTGGTGGCTGCGCTGCAGTCCACCTTCCCCCATGTGCGCAGCTTCATGGGCGAGGAAGCCTTCCTGCATGCCGCCGTCAAGCACGTGGATGCGCATCCGCCGCATGCGTGGACGCTGGACGCCTATGCCGACCAATTCGGAGAAACCTTGCGTACCGTCTTTCCCAACAACCCGGACATCCACGACCTGGCCTGGATCGAACACTCGCTGGGCACGGCCTTCGTGGCCGGCGATGCACAGCCCATCGGGCCGGCCGACCTGGCCGGCGTTGACTGGGACAACGCCTGGCTGCGCTTCTCGCCCACGCTGATGACGGCGCAAGCCACCACCAACGCCTGCGACATCTGGTGGGCGCTGCAGGAAGAAGGTGCGCAGGCGCCGGAAGCCGAGATGCTGGCCGAGCCGAACGGACTGGTGGTATGGCGCCGCGGTTTCGTCTCCTGCCTGAACACCATCGACGCGCAGGAGTATGCAGCGCTGCAGTTCGCGCAAGCCAACGGCAGCTTCAACGGCCTGTGCGAGTTCCTGGTCGAACGTCTCGGCGAGGATGAAGGCGTGGCCAAAGCCGGCTCCCTGCTGGCGGACTGGATCGGCAGCGAAATGCTGGTGGGAGTGGACGAATGAAGCGCCGCGGCTTCCTTATTTCGCTGGCCGGCGCCGGCCTGTCCGCAGCAGCGCTGTCGCCGCTGGGCGCCAGCGCCGCCCTTGCCGCCGTCCGCAAGACGCTGCCGCGCCTGAAGACGGCGCAGGTGGCAACGGACAATCTCAGTGTTGGCTACCACTCGGCTGGTCCTGAAGAGGGCAGGCCGGTGGTCCTGCTACACGACTTCGCCTACGACATCCATAGCTTCGCCGAAGTCATTCCCCTGCTGACTGCGCAGGGCTTGCATGTGATCGTTCCCTATCTGCGCGGCCACGGCAGCACGCGCTTCAACGACAAGTCCGCGCCGCGTTCCGGCCAGCCCGAAGCGCTGGGTGCGGACACGCTGGCGGTGATCGATTCGCTGCATATTCCGGAAGCCGTTGTCGCAGGCTTCGGCCAGGGCGCCGTCGCCGCACGCGCCTTTGCAAAACTCAAGCCGACGCGCTGCAAGGGCATCGTCGCCGTCGATGGCGTATGGCAGCCCGGTCCCGAACGTGCGGCATTGGCGAAAGACCGCCGCGTCTTCGCGCGCAAGCTGTGGCAGGCCAACTCGCCGCAAGCCCCCTTCAGCGCAGCCGCATTTGCACGCGCCGCCATCAGCTTCGACAACCCGGATTTCGTACAGGTGCTGTCCGACTTCGGCGCCGTTGGGCCGGCAGCAGTGACGCCGCCGGTGATTGCGCTGCACGGCAGCGCCAGCGGCATCCCCGCCGCCGATCCTTCCGCCCGCATCATCGGCGGCGCCGGCCACAACCTGCCGCTGGAAGCGCCGCAGGCCTTTGCCGACGCCATCGTCGAGATGGTCCACAACGCCAAATGGCGTACTTGAAAAACAGGAGACAACAATGAGCCTTAAACAGATCCAGGTCAGCACCTATACCCACGGCATCATCGGCCCGAGCCAGGAAATGCTCGGCCCCCTGGCCAGCGGCGGCAAGCTGATTGCCGGCACGCCGCCCGGCTGCTGGGGTCCGATGATCACGCCCGCCTTCCAGGGCGGCCACGAAGTGATCCAGCCGGTCGCCATCGAAGGCGCCGAAGTGGGGGACGCCGTGGCGCTGAAGATCGACCGCATGCGCGTGACCTCCATCGCCACCTCTTCCGGCGTGATGCAGTTCGTGGAAGGCCGCTACCGCGGCGATCCCTTCGTTTCCAAGCTGTGTTCCGTGTGCGGCACCGAGCATCCGGCCAGCCACGTCGAAGGCATCGGCGAAGACGCGATCCGCTGCAACAACTGCGGCGCCGAAGTGAACGCCTTCCGCTTCAGCCACGGCTACGTGATCGTGTTCGACGAAGAACACCAGGTCAGCCTGACGGTGAACCAGCAGATCGCCAACGAACTGGCGGGCAAGGCGCCGCAAGCTTCGGCCCTGCCGGAGTTCGCCGCCCAGCATTCCATCCTGTCGCTGGCGCGCGCCGACATTCCCGGCCTGGCGGCGCATATGCGCCCCTTCCTGGGCAACATCGGCACCACGCCGTCGCGCGACCTGCCCGACTCGCACAACTGCGCCGACTTCGGCCAGTACCTGGTCGGCGCACCGCACAAGTACGGCATGACGCAGGAAGAACTCGATGCCGCACGCACCGATGGCCACATGGACACCAACTCCGTGCGCGAAGGCGCCATCCTGATCTGCCCGGTGAAAGTGCCGGGCGCCGGCGTGTACCTGGGCGACATGCATGCCCAGCAGGGCAACGGTGAAATCGCCGGCCATGCCACCGACGTCAGCGGCGTGACCGAGCTGACGGTGGAAGTCATCAAGGGCCTGGCCATCCCCGGCCCGATCCTGCTGCAGAACCTGGACGACCTGCCGCCGATGGCGCGCCCCATGAACGCGCAGCAGCGCCAGCATGTACGCGCGCTGGCCGAGCGCTGGGGCCAGAAGGACATCGAGGAAAACGGCCCGATCACCTTCATCGGCAGCGGCAAGAACCTGAACGACGCCACCCACAACGGCCTGGCGCGCGCCGCGGAAGTGACCGGCCTGCCGTACGACGAAGTACTGAACCGCGCCACCATCAACGGCTCCATCGAAATCAGCCGCCTGCCGGGCACCGTGCGCGTGACCATCCTGTGCCCGATGCCCATCCTCGACCGCCTCGGCATCGGCCGCCTGGTACGAGAAAAATACGATCTTTAAAGGACCCGCATCATGACCACCCAAACCGAATCCTACGCAACAGCGCTGCCGCGCCTCATCCCTGCGTCGCTGCAACTGCTGCTTGCGCGCGCCGGCATTGCCGCCGTGTTCTTCCTGTCCGGACGCACCAAGGTCGAAGGCCTGCTCACGCTGAAGCAGTCCACCTACGACCTGTTCGAATACGAATATGCGCTGCCGCTGGTTTCATCCGACGTGGCCGCGCAGATGGCGACCTATGCGGAACACCTGCTGCCGGTCCTGCTGGTGCTTGGCCTGTTCACGCGCTCGTCGGCACTGGCCCTGCTGGGCATGACGGCGGTGATTGAGATTTTCGTGTATCCGGCGGCCTGGCCGACCCACCTGACCTGGGCGGCGCTGCTGCTGCCATTGATCGCTTACGGTGGCGGCGCGTTCTCGCTGGATAATCTGATCCAGCGCCGCAAGCAGGCCTAGTGCGCCAGCCGTGCCAGCGCGCCCTGCGCGTCGGCATTGCCCTTCTCCGCCGCCATGCGATACCAGTGCATGGCGGCCTTCAGATCCTGGCTCGCGCCGAGTCCCCGCTCCAGGCACTCGCCATAATTCACCATGGCCGGCACGCTGCCCATTTCGGCCGCCTTGCGCAGCCAGACCACGCCTGCAGCCGGATCGGCCGGCACGCCGCGCCCATAGGTAATCATCAGGCCCACGTTGCGCAAGCCATAAGGGTTCGATTGCGCGGCGGCCTTGCGGTACCAGTCCAGCGCCAGCGCCGGGTCCTGCGGCACGCCGCGGCCGTGTTCATAGAACAGGCCCAGCTCCACCTGCGCATTGGCATGGCCGGCCTCCGCCGCCTGCCGCATCAGGCGCGCCGCCTCCGCCGCGTTTTCGCCGACGCCCAGTCCCTTGTCGTAGCACAGGGCCAGTCCATACAGGCCGTCCGCATGGCCCTGCCGGGCCGCCAACAGGAACCACTCCACGGCAGCCTGGCCGCTCTGCACCAGTCCGACGCCGTGGAAGTGACGCCAGCCCAGCGCGGCCATGGCCGGCGCCGATCCTTTGGCCGCTGCGGCACGCAGATAGCTGATCGACTTGTCGCCTTCCTGCGCCACCACGCCACCGGCGGCGTAGGCCTGGCCCAGCCAGTACAGGGCCTGCGGACTGCCGGCTTGCGCAGCCTGCTCGTACTGCCACAAGGCCTGTCCCAGATCGACCACGCCCATCACGCCCTGCTCATACATTTCCGCAAGGCGTATCTGCGCTTCCACATTGCCCTGCGCGGCGGCATCGCGCCACAGCACATAAGCGCCGACATAATCCTTTTCCCGGTATGCCCGCCACGCCGCCTGGCTATCCTCCCGGCCCGGCTCCGGCGACGCAATCGTCCGCCCGAGCGCCGTCCTTCCCGGCAGCGGGATGCTGGCGCCGGCGCTGGCGGCAACAACGGCAAGGACGACGGTGGCAAATAGGGATCGCATCGCCTTCGATTCTGCGACTGCCGGCGGCGGTCAGTCAACCGTTCTTTAGCAACGGTTCCGGCTTGACGGGGGCCGCCTGTTTTGGGCCCGGCGCCGGAGCCGGAGTGGCCTTCTGCACGGCAGTGCGCACCAGCTTCGTTTCCAGCTTGAGGGCATTCCTGATGCAGCGCGAAGCTTTGCTGCCGACCACGAAATATTTCACGTGCGACAAGCCATACACGCCTTTCTTCAGCGGCACGTCGATCACGCCCTGGCCGAACAGTGCCTGCACCGGTCCGCCCACGGGATCGGTCCCGAAGAAAATATTGGTCCACGAGGTGAACAGGAACAGCGAGTTATACGTGGGGTAGTAGCAATTATGTTTCCGTCCACTGCGCAGGGTAACGGTGCGCGAGAACGTCACATCTTCCACCGCGCCGTGCGGCGGACATTTCAGCAGCAGATGGTAGGTATCCGCCTTCTGCACGAAGTCCGCCTGGTTCCTGGCCAGCAGGAAATTGGCAAAGCTCAGCGGCGAGCCCACGGTCACCAGGTCCGACACCAGCCAGTCCACGCCACATTCCGCTAAGCGCTGTCGCAACAGGCGCTGCGCCTTCTGGAATTTGTCGGCATCGCGGCGGCCGGTGATTTTCGACGCCATGTCCTTCAGCTTGATGAACTCATCCTTGATGAAGTCGCGGCTTTCGATGTGCGCCTCGATATTTTCGATAAACCTGGCCCACCCCATCTGCAGGATGTCGTAGCCGATGACCGAGCCCAGGCTGTGGCCGACGATCATGATGCGGTTGTAGGAGCCGGTGGCGACGATGTCGTTCAGCAGGTGCAGCCCATCGTTGCGCACTTCCTCGCGCGCCGAGATATTGTCCGGATGGTTGGACAGGTATTTGGCAGCGTCGGCAATGTAGCCGTACAGGATGTCCGACAGGATCAGCTTGTAGCCGAGATAGGACAGTCCCACCACTGCCAGCATGCCAGAGACGCCGTAGTGCACGTGGCAGTAGTACACGAACAGGCAGTACAGAACGGGCAAGGCGAGCGCCAGCAGGGACAGCACGATGAACTCCAGCCGCTTGCGCAGGAAGCCCGGCGTGCGCTGGCTGAACAGCGTCTGGAACAGCACGGCGGCCATCCAGCGGTTGATGGTGCTCAGGCGGTTGGTGCGGAATTTATGCGCCCAGTAATACTCATAGATATCGGTGCGTGGACGATTGCGGTTTTCCTTGATCGTGATGCGCTGCATCTCCCCCTTGACGCCGATCGACGTCGGTTTGATGCGGATATCTTCCGCCTGCGCGATCGAGCGGGCGAAATTCAGCGCCGTTTCCATCGGCCGCTGCTCGCCGATGCCGTGAATCAGAATGATGGCCTGCCGCTTCTTGCCAGCTTCATCGCCCATGAGCCGCCTTTCCTTTTTGCTATCGACAGCACAGGATAGTACACCGAGGCAACATTCACAAGCCGGCCGCCACGGCGCCAGCGGCGGCCCGCATGGGTACTCCATTGAAGCGCAGGAGAAGGGGTATCGGTGCTGGCACCCGCTTTTCGCCGCGCGGCTACCTATTCTTGGCGGCAGCGGCCGGCATCTGCGCGCTGCCTCCCAGCCGTTCGTCGCCGCCAATCCAGTACAGCGGATAGCCGCGGGCGCAAAAGCGGTGATAGGCCCATCCGGTCGCCACCAGCGTGAGGGCCCCGAACAGGGTCGGGAACAGCAGGAAATCCCAGCCGGGCGTTGCCAGGAAGACGATGATGGGGTTTGACCCGGCGGGCGGGTGCACGGTGCGGCTCAGCATCATCAGGGCCGCCGCTGCCGCTACAGCTGCAGCCAGCGTCCACCAGCTTTTGCCCAGCAGCAGCAACACGGCCAGTCCTACCGCCGTGCTGATGACATGTCCGCCGACAATGCTGCGCGGCTGGGAGAACTGGTTCTCCGGGAAGGCGAACAGCAGGATCGAGGTCGATCCGAAAGAACCCAGTGCCAGCAGCACATGCAGATTGAAGGAGCAGAAGGCCAGCACGGCAATCCCGAGAAAAATCCCGAGGCATACCGTGCATCCCGTCCGCAGCGACGGGCGGGGCGGAAGCTGAAGGTCCATACCGTCTCAGCTCGTGCGGAAGACCAGCTCGCGCACCTGCTGCAGTTTCGGATACACCGCAGGCACCGTGATCATCGTGCTCGCCACCGCCATCAGCAGCAGGGCCGTGAAAGTCTCGTTGGTGATGATGCCCTTGTCCAGCAGGATGTTGACGAAGATGATCATGATCAGCGCCTTGGTCTGCAGCAGCCAGCCGATGATCGATGCCTCGCCCGGCTGCCACTTGAGGATCCGGCCCGCGATGTGCACGCCAATCAGTTTGCCGGACACCGAAGCAAACAGCAGCACCGCCGCTGCAAAGAAGACGCTGGCGCCGCCCATGCCCCAGTTGGTGCGCAGGCCGGTGCTCAGGAAGAACACCGGCATGAAGGCCAGCAGCACGTGGTGCCGCATCAGGTCCATCTGCTTCTGATCGAACCAGTGCGCATCCATCACCGCGCCGGCGAGGAAGGCGCCGACCATGAAATGCAGCCCGGCCCAGTCGGCCGCGAAACCGCACAGGGCCAGCCACACCATCGCCAGGTACCAGCGGTCGCGCTCAGGAATGCGCACCATCAGCTTGCGGTAGCCCCAGGCGGCAACGGCGAACACGACCAGGAAGCCAAGCTGGCGGCCAACGCGCGTCCAGTCCAGCAGGATCAGGGCCAGCACGCCCCAGATGGCGACGTCGTCCAGGCTGGCGTAGCGCAGGATGCGCTGGCCGATGGGCTGGCGCAGGATCTCCAGGTTTTCCATCAGCAGGATCAGGATGGGCAGTGCAGTCACGGCACAGGCCATGCCCACGCCGACCACGAATTGCCAGTCATGTCCCTGCGGCCCGATCCAGCCGGCGTACGTCAGCATGCCGGCCGCCGCCACGCAGCCGAACAGCAGCGGCGTGCCCAGGGCCATTGCCGCCGTGATTACGCTTTCGCGCCGGTGTTCCCAGGCCTTCGCCAGGTCCAGCTCGATCCCGGCGATCATCACGAAAATCATCACCGCCCACCAGGCGATGCTGTTCAGCGACTGGATCACGGCCGGCGTGAACACGAAGTGGTAGTAGTCCGGATAGGCCGCGCCCAGCACGCCGGGGCCGAGCAGGATGCCGGCAATGATCTGCACCACGACCAGCGGCGCATAGTAGTTCGTATTGCCCAATCGCCAGATCACATACGGAATGAAGAAGATGATCACCATCGCCAGCAGGAAAATTTCCGTGGTACTCATTGCGCTATGCATCGTGTCTCTCTTTGTTATTAGCAGCAGTTGGTAACGTTTCCAGTCGTACTAAAAAAAAACCTGACCGGACTTATTGGAACTTCAGGCCAGCGGGACTGAGCTTGCTGAGGTCGGGCAAGGTGGAACGGTCGTTGTCGAGCATGATGCTGAAGGCGGAGATGCCGTGCTGTCCGCTGCGGCTGGCGCTGGCCAGGCTATCGAAGTGGCCAAAGCCGGCGCGCCGGACAGGCTCCACTACCGGCTTGCGCGCCGCCGGTTCAGGCGCATTCAAACGCACCGACAACACGGCGATCGCTTCGCGCAGGGCGGCAATTTCCTCGTCTTTCTGACGCAGCGCATCTTCGTAGCTGGCCGTGATGGCGCGCATGCGCTGCTCGGCATCGCTGTGCAGCTTGTCCGCGATCTGCGCGATCATCGCGTGCAGGGAACGTTCGGTGTCCTGGCGGCTGGCGCGCGCTTCCGTGCTCTCGCCTTCCAGCTCTTTCAGGTATTTGTGAATGGTCGATTTGGAGCCGGTATTGCCCAGTGCGACGCGCACGGCATCGGCGGATGGGTAGCGGCCCTCCGCGATCAGCTGTTCGCGGACTTGCTGCACCTGGGATTTGGACAGTCCGATTCTTGCCACGCCTCCGCCTCCATCGATATGTAATTATGTAATTTCGCCAAGCTTAGCACAAGAAAAAAGCCCGCTCGGGCGAAAGAGCGGGCTTTGATCGAAAAACAACTATTTGCAGCTATCGGATCAGAACGGAATATCGTCGTCCATGTCCGAGAAGTTCGGCGCCGGACGGGCGGCTGGGCGCGGGGCGGGCGCCGGAGCTGCCTGCGGGCGCGGGGCCGGACGCGATGGCGGCGCGTCGTAGCCACCGCCGCTGCTCATATCGTCCATGCCGGCGTCGCCGCCCATGCCTTGACGGCCGCCCAGCATTTGCATCTGCTCGGCGATGATGTCGGTAGCGTACTTCTCAACGCCGTCCTTGTCGGTGTACTTGCGGGTCTGCAGACGGCCTTCGACGTAAACCGAGGAACCTTTCTTCAGGTATTGCCCCACGATTTCAGCCAGACGGCCGAAGAAGGAAATGCGGTGCCACTCGGTCAGCTCTTTCTGCTCGCCGGTGTTACGGTCCTTGCTACGGTAAGAGGTCGCAACAGCAATGTTGGCGATTGCATCACCGCTTGGCATGTAGCGAATTTCCGGGTCACGGCCCAGGTTGCCGACGATGATGACTTTGTTAACAGATGCCATGTATTACTCCTGCATTGAAATTAGGCGAAACGGGAATTATATACAGCCGCGGCTTGCCGACACCCTATTTTTTAGCGGGCGCGAGCAGCGAATCTTGATCACTGGTATTATATACAGTATTTGCCTCATCCGACCTGACTTAGCTCAATCAAAGGCTACCCTTACATGGAACAGATCCGCATCCGCGGCGCGCGTACGCACAATCTCAAGAACATCAACCTCGATCTGCCCCGCAACAAGCTGATCGTGATTACCGGCCTGTCCGGCTCCGGCAAGTCTTCGCTGGCGTTCGACACGCTGTACGCCGAGGGCCAGCGCCGCTATGTGGAATCGCTGTCCGCCTATGCGCGCCAGTTCCTGCAGCTGATGGAAAAGCCGGACGTGGACTTGATCGAAGGCCTGTCGCCTGCCATCTCGATCGAGCAGAAGGCCACTTCGCACAACCCGCGTTCGACTGTCGGCACGGTGACCGAGATCCACGACTACCTGCGTCTGTTGTATGCACGCGTCGGTACGCCGTATTGCATCAACCACCCGGACCATGCGCTGTCGGCGCAATCGGTATCGCAAATGGTCGATGCCGTGCTGGCCATGCCGGAGGGCACCAAGCTGATGATCATGGCGCCGGTGGTGGCCAACCGCAAGGGCGAGCACGTGGACCTGTTCGAGCAGATGCAGGCCCAGGGCTTCGTACGCTTCCGCGTGCAGAGCGGCACGCACGACGCGAAGATCTATGAAGTCGATGACCTGCCGAAGCTGAAGAAAACCGAGAAGCACACCATCGACGTGGTGATCGACCGCGTGAAGGTGAGCGCCGAGATCAAGCAGCGCCTGGCCGAAAGCTTCGAGACCGCGCTGCGCCTGGCCGACGGCCGCGCCGTTGCGTATGAAATGGACACCGGCGTCGAGCACGTGTATTCGAACAAGTTCGCCTGCACCACCTGCGGCTACTCGCTGCAGGAGCTGGAGCCGCGCCTGTTCTCCTTCAATAACCCGATGGGCGCCTGCCCCGAGTGCGATGGCCTGGGCCATATCGAGTTCTTCGATCCGAAGCGCATCGTCGCCTTCCCCAACCTGTCGCTGGCATCCGGCGCGGTAAAGGGCTGGGACCGCCGCAACCAGTTCTACTTCTCGATGCTGACCGCCCTCGGCCTGCATTACGACTTCGACCTGGACACGCCTTTCGAGCAGCTGCCGGCCAAGGCGCAGGAAGTGGTGCTGCACGGTTCCGGCAAGACCTCGATCCCGTTCGCCTACATCAATGAGCGCGGCCGCACCGTCGTCAAAGAGCACACCTTCGAAGGCGTGGTGAACAACCTCGCCCGCCGCTACCGCGAAACGGATTCGATGGCGGTGAAGGAGGAACTGGCGAAGTTCATCAACGAGAAGAAATGCCCGAGCTGCGAAGGCGCGCGCCTGCGCGTGGAAGCGCGCCACGTGAAGATCGGCAGCGGCAAGCAGGAACGTGCGATCTACCAGATCGCCGAGAAGCCGCTGCGCGATACGCTGTCCTTCTTCGAGCAGCTGAAACTGAAGGGCGCCAAGAAGGACATCGCTGACCGTGTGATCAAGGAAATCGTTTCGCGCCTGACCTTCCTGAACAACGTGGGCCTGGACTACCTGTCGCTGGACCGCAGCGCGGACACCCTGTCCGGCGGCGAGGCGCAGCGTATCCGCCTGGCCTCGCAGATCGGCTCCGGCCTGACCGGCGTGATGTACGTGCTGGACGAGCCATCCATCGGCCTGCATCAGCGCGACAATGACCGCCTGATCGACACCCTGAAGCACCTGCGCGACATCGGCAACTCCGTGCTGGTGGTGGAGCACGATGAAGACGCGATCCGCACCGCCGACTACGTGGTCGATATGGGCAAGGGCGCGGGCGTGCACGGCGGCGACGTGATTGCCGCCGGCTCGCTGAAAGACATCCTGAAGTCCAAGGAATCGCTGACCGCGCAATACCTGAGCGGCAAGCTGAAGATCGACGTGCCGAAGAAGCGCCACCAGGCAGACCCGCAGCGCCAGCTGACCATCAAGGGCGCCACCGGCAACAACCTGAAGAAGGTGAACCTGTCGCTGCCGGTCGGCCTGCTGACCTGCGTGACCGGCGTTTCCGGTTCCGGCAAATCGACGCTGGTGAACGACACGCTGTATCCGGCCCTGTCGCGCCACCTGTATGGTTCGCAGACCGAGCCCGCACCGCACGATTCCATCAGCGGCCTGGAACACTTCGACAAGGTGATCTCGGTGGACCAGGCGCCGATCGGCCGCACCCCGCGCTCCAACCCGGCCACCTACACCGGCGTGTTCACCCCGATCCGCGACCTGTTCGCCACGGTGCCAAGCGCGAAAGAGCGCGGCTACTCGGCCGGCCGCTTCTCCTTCAACGTGAAGGGCGGCCGCTGCGAAGCCTGCCAGGGCGACGGCGTGATCAAGGTCGAAATGCACTTCCTGCCGGACGTGTATGTGCCGTGCGACGTTTGCCACGGCAAGCGCTATAACCGCGAAACGCTGGAAGTGCACTACAAGGGCAAGAGCATCACCGAAGTGCTGGACATGACGGTGGAAGATGCGCACGAGTTCTTCAAGGCGGTGCCGGTCATCGCGCGCAAGCTGCAAACCCTGCTCGACGTGGGCCTGGGCTACATCAAGCTGGGCCAGTCGGCCACCACCCTGTCCGGCGGCGAAGCGCAGCGCGTGAAGCTGTCGCTGGAACTGTCCAAGCGCGACACCGGCCGCACCCTGTATATCCTGGACGAGCCGACCACCGGCCTGCACTTCCACGATATCGACCTGCTGCTGAAGGTGATCCACCGCCTGCGCGACCAGGGCAATACCCTGGTCATCATCGAGCACAATCTGGACGTGATCAAGACCGCCGACTGGATCGTCGATCTGGGTCCGGAAGGCGGCGCCGGCGGCGGCCAGATCATCGCTTCCGGTTCGCCGGAGGAAGTGGCGGCCAACGCAGCTTCGGTAACCGGCAAGTATCTCGGCCCGCTGTTGAAAAAATGACGCAGCCGCGCAAGCAGTAACGCTATAGAATGAAAGGCACACCGTCCGGTGTGCCTTTCTTCTTTGCGGGGTCATCATGCGTCAGTGGCTGATGCTTTTAATCCTGTTCACGCTCTCCGCCGCGCACGCGGACACCATCTACTACCCTGCCCCGCCGGCCTTCGAAGACGGCCAGTCCGACTACGCTTTCGCCTTGCTGCAGCTGGCCTTGTCCAAAGCGGGCAGCCGCCACAAGGCCGAACTCTCGTCCCAGTACCGCCAGCAGAACCGCGCCATCGCGGAACTGACAGGCAATACCGGCCATATACATGTGGTCGGCACCATGACCTCCGCCGAACGCGAAGAGCAGATGCTGCCGGTGCGTATCCCGATCAGCAAGGGCCTGATCGGCTGGCGCATCCTGCTGGTGACGGACGATCGCCGCGAGACCTTGCGCGATATGCCGGACCTGGCCGGACTGCGCTCCCTGCGCATGGCCATCGGCGAAGACTGGCCGGACTTCGGCGTGCTGCGCGCCAACGGCATGTCGCCGGACCGCGTAACCAGCTACGGCCGCCTGTTCGCCATGCTGAAGGCGCACCGCATCGACGCCGTACCGCGTTCGATCAATGAGATCTGGTCCGAGATCGAACGCAATCCGGGCCTGTGCGCCGAGCCTTACCTGCTGCTGCACTATCCGGCCGCGGACTACTTCTTCGTCAGCCGCAGCAACCCCGAGCTGGCGGAGGATATCCGGCGCGGCCTGGAAGCAGCGCTGGCGGACGGCTCCTTCGACCGCCTGCTGTTCGGCTATTACGGCAAGCTGCTGGCGCGCGCCGGCCTGGGCCAGCGGCGTGTGATCGAACTGGCCAATCCCACCCTGCCGCCGCTAACGCCGCTGGCGCGCAGGGAGCTGTGGCTGACGCTGGACGACTTGCGCAAGCGCTAAGCCGCCGCCTTGCGTGCCGGCGCCGACGCCAGCCATTGCTCCAGCTGCGGCAGGCGGTCGTAGCCCCAGAACGGTTCGCCGTCCGCCAGCACGAAGGGCACGCCGAACACGCCGCGCTGCAACGCCAGCGCATTGCCCTGCCTGAACGCCTCCTTGATGGCCGGGTCGGCCAGGCCTTCGGCCAGGCATTCCGGGTCCACGCCCAGTCCGGCCGCAATGCCCTGCAGCACAGCTACGTCAGCAATATCCACGCCGTCGCCGTAATACGCCTGGAAGCAGGTGCGGGCGAACGCCAGGGCCACCGCGCTGCCATATTCGGCGCGCAGCCACAGCATGGCGCGGCCCGGCGCCAGCAGCACCTGCGGGAAGGCGCGGGACAGGCTGAGCGGCATCCCTTCGGCCTGCGCGGTGCGCTGCATGTCGCGCAGCACGTACTGCCACTTCACCGGCACCATGGGCGAAGGCGGCACGCCGGTACTGGCGCTCAGCGCGGTCAGCATGACCGGATGCCAGCGCACGCTGCAGCCATGCAGCGCCGCCAGTTTTTCGATGCGCTGCGCGGCAAAGTAGGAATAGCCGGAAGCGAAATCGAAATAAAAGTCCAGGACGGGCGGGCGGCTCATCGCACGCGCCTCAGAACTCGAAGTCGTCATTGCTGCGCGGCAGGCCACGCAGCAGGCTGACCAGGTCGGAGCGGTAGATGTAGTAGATGCCGACTGGCACCAGAAGCAGCAGGAATCGCATTTCAGCCTCCAATTTCGCACAGCCGTGCGAAATATGTTTAGAAAAAACGCCGCCAGACTTCAGCGGCAACCCCGGATCAACCTTCGTTAAAGCTCTTGTAGGTCGAGATCAGCCGGTTGAAGGCGCGCTGCATGTGGCGCGGCGCACTGCTATCGCGCAGGAAGCGCACATCGTGCACCAGGCCCACGATCAGGCTGTATATCTCGTACACCAGCTGTTCCGGATCGGTGTCCGGCCGCAGATGGCCTGCTTCGATCGCCTGCAGGATGGTGCGCCGCATGGACGCCCGCCAGCGCACCGCTCCCTGCTCCAGCCGGTCGCGTACCGTGCCCGGCTGATCATCAAATTCGAACGCGCCTGCGGTGTACAGGCAGGCATTGCGCACCGCCTCGTCGCTGATGCGGCTAATCCAGTTCGTTACCTGGGCCTGCAGGCGCGGCAGGCCGCGCGGCAGTTCCAGGGTCGGCATGAACACGGCCTCGGCAAAGCGGCGGTCGTATTCGTCCAGCACCGCCACCTGCAGCGCTTCCAGCGAACCGACGCGGGAGAACACGCCGCTCTTGCTGATGCCGGTGCGCTTGGCAATCTCGCCCAGCGACAGCTTGCCGATGCCCTCGGCGGCCGCCATCTCGCAGCCGGCGTCAATGATCGTGGCGTAAGTCGCTTCGCTTTTTGCTGTCAGTGCATCCATGTCCGAACTTTAGCACACATGTGCGAAATGTAAACCGTTTTGTTTGTACAAACCGACACATGCCGTACACACGGGGTGCGCACAATGGCTCCACTTTCACTCACCTCTTGGAGACCAGATCATGCAACTCGACAAAGTAATCTATACCGGCAAAACCCAGGTAAGCGGCGGCCGCGATGGCAGCGCCCGCAGCGACGATGGCCGTCTGAACGTGGCCCTGTCCGGTCCGGGCTCGAACGGTCCCGGCACCAACCCGGAACAGCTGCTGGCTGCCGGTTGGTCGGCCTGCTTCATTGGCGCCATGAAAAAAGCCGGCGCGGTGCAGAAGGTGGCCCTGCCTGCCGACCTGCTGGTCAACGCGGAAGTCGATCTGGGCACCATCGGCGAAGGCTATGCACTGCAGGCGCGCCTGAATGTCAGCCTGCCGGGCCTGGCGCCGGAAGCGGCGCAGGCGATTGTCGATATGGCGCATAACACCTGCCCTTACTCAAAAGCGCTGAAGAACAATATCGCGATCGAGATCAAGCTGATTTAAGTTCGCTCTCCGGCCTGCGGCAGCGCTCGCAGTTGCAGGCCTTCTGCCGGCGCACCCGGCGCGCTGCCGCCAGGTCGATCACGTTCGACGGCGGACGCGGCCGGCCACCGCCGGACGCCCACATTTTCAGGAACAGTTGGTACGGTTTTTCTTGATAAGGCATACGGAATCTCCAATACGCCGGGGCTGCGCAAACAAAAAACCCCGGCAAGTTTCCTCACCGGGGTCTCCTGTCGGATGAACGGGCCGGCTCGGGGGCATTCCCCGAGCACACGCGTCGGGGCTATCGCTGTTGCTGCTGATAAGCCGTACGTGGCATGGCCGTCCTTTCTCTGAATTCGGGTTGATGAAAAATCAAATGAGCGTCGATTCTGCGCTTCGCGCTAACCGAATGTCAAGTAGTTAAAGAATAATGTTGTATAAAAAAACGCGCCACTTGGGCGCGTTTTTTGTTGAGCGGGACAGTTTAGCCGTTCAGGCGCTGCTCCAGCTTCTGCATGTTTTCCTTCAGCTCGGACGGCAGCTGGTAGGCCAGCTTGTCGAACAGTTCGGCGTGCAGCTTCAGTTCGTCGCGCCAGGCATCCTTGTCGATCGAGGTGATGGTCTCGAACTCTTCCGGGGTGAACGGCAGGCCGTCCCACTGGATGTCGCCGTAGCGCGGCGTGGTGCCGAAGATGTTTTCGATGCCGCCACCCGTGCCTTCCACGCGCTCCAGCATCCACTTCAGCACGCGCATATTGTCGCCAAAGCCCGGCCATACGAAGTGGCCCTGCTCGTCGGTGCGGAACCAGTTGACGCAGAAGATGTGCGGCAGCGTGGCGCCCTTGGCTTCCAGGCGCTTGCCCATGTCCAGCCAGTGCTGGAAGTAGTCGCTCATGTTGTAGCCGATGAACGGCAGCATGGCGAACGGGTCGCGGCGCACGATGCCCTGCTGGCCGGCTGCGGCAGCGGTGGTTTCCGAGCCCATGGTGGCAGCCATGTATACGCCTTCCACCCAGTTGCGCGCTTCGGTGACCAGCGGCACGGTGGTGGAGCGGCGGCCGCCGAAAATGAAGGCCGAGATCGGCACGCCGGCCGGATCGTCCCAGGCCGGATCGATCACCGGGTTCTGGGTGGCGGACACGGTAAAGCGCGCGTTCGGGTGCGATGCCTTGCTGCCCGAGGCCGGGGTCCATGGCTTGCCCTGCCAGTCGGTCAGCTTGGCCGGCGCTTCCTTGCTCAGGCCTTCCCACCAGATGTCGCCGTCCTCCGTCAGCGCGACGTTGGTGAAGATGGTGTTCTCGGTCAGGCAGGACATGCAGTTCGAGTTGGTCTTGGTATTCGTGCCCGGCGCCACGCCGAAGTAGCCCGCTTCCGGATTGATGGCGTACAGACGGCCATCCTTGCCCGGCTTGATCCAGGCGATATCGTCGCCGATGGTGGTCACTTTCCAGCCTTTGAAGGCGGTTGGCGGGATCAGCATGGCGAAGTTGGTCTTGCCGCAGGCGGACGGGAAGGCTGCTGCCACGTAATGCTTTTTGCCTTCAGGCGATTCCACGCCGAGGATCAGCATGTGTTCGGCCAGCCAGCCGTCGCCGCCGTTGCGCGCGTCGGCACGGCCCATGGTGGAGGCGATACGCAGCGCGAAGCACTTCTTGCCCAGCAGCGCGTTGCCGCCGTAGCCGGAACCGTAGGACCAGATCTCGCGCGTTTCAGGGAAATGCACAATGTACTTGGTGGCGTTGCATGGCCATGGCACATCGTTCTGGCCGGCAGCCAGCGGCATGCCGACGGTGTGGATGGCCGGCACGAATTCGCCGTCGGTGCCCAGCACCTCATACACGGCCTTGCCCATGCGGGTCATGGTGCGCATGTTCACGGCGACATACGGCGAGTCGGACAGTTCCACGCCGATGTGGGCGATCGGCGAGCCGAGCGGGCCCATCGAGAACGGCACCACGTACATGGTGCGGCCGACCATGCAGCCGTCGAACAGGCCGTTCAGGGTGCCGCGCATTTCGCTCGGTTCGATCCAGTTGTTGGTAGGACCGGCTTCTTCCTTCGTTCTGGAACAGATGAAGGTGCGGTCTTCGACGCGCGCCACGTCGGAAGGATCGGAGCAGGCCAGGTAGGAGTTGGGACGCTTGTCGGCGTTCAGCTTTTTCATGGTGCCGGCGGCAACCATTTCAGCGCACAGGCGGTCGTATTCCTCCTGCGAACCGTCGCACCAGTAGATGCGGTCGGGTTTGGTGAGAGCGGCGACTTCCGCCACCCAATTGATCAGCTTTTGCTGTTTAATATAAGCTGGCGCGTTCACTGTTGCGACGCCTCCCATAACGGGCTGATTCATAGTACCTCCAATGCCAATAAAGAATTCTGGTCTTGTCCAGGCACGGCAGGATCGTGGTCAGCGGATGGGCGTGCGGGGTCCGGAAGAGGGTGGCCGGACGCTGGAACAAATGTGCTGCGTGGAAGCCCTGTAGAGCTTCCTGATTTGGGCCGATTGTACACCCGTGCCTGCGCGATTCCGACAAAAATGTAGGAAAAATGCCCGAGTGATGTAGTAGGCTATTTCAGATATTCTCAAACCCGTTATTTCCCTACCAATCTCATAAAAAAATCTGCTAACTGCCATGAAAATCGCCATTCTCGATGATTACCAAGATGCCGTACGGGAACTCGATTGCTTCCACTTGTTGGATGGAAGGGACGTCAAAATCTTCAACAACACGATCAAGGGCCAGGGCCAGCTGATGGCGCGCCTGGCGCCGTTCGAGGCGCTGGTGCTGATCCGCGAACGCACCGTGCTCAACCGCGCTCTGCTGTCGAAACTGCCGAACCTGAAGGTCATTTCCCAGACCGGGAAAGTGAGCGGTCACATCGACATGGAGGCATGCCAGGAGTTCGGCATCACGGTGCTGGAGGGCGTCGGTTCGCCGACTGCGCCTGCCGAGCTGACCTGGGCGCTGATCATGGCGGCGCAGCGCAAGCTGGTGCCGTATGCGTCGCGGCTGAAGGATGGCCAATGGCAGACGGTATCGCTAAGCCAGCCCTACAACACGCTGGGCACGGTGCTGAAGGGCCGCACGCTGGGGCTGTGGAGCTACGGCAAGATCGGCAAGCTGGTGGCCAGCTACGCGAAAGCCTTCGGCATGGACGTGATGGTATGGGGCAGCGAGGCCAGCCGCAATCAGGCGGTGGCGGACGGCTTCCGCGCCGCCGCCTCGCGCGCAGCCTTCTTTGCCGAATCGGACGTGCTGAGCCTGCACCTGCGCCTGGCGGACGCCACGCGCGGCATCGTCACGGCGGACGACCTGGCGCGCATGAAACCGGGCGCGCTGTTCGTCAACACCAGCCGTGCCGAGCTGGTGGCGGAAGGTGCTTTGGAAGACGCCCTGCGCCAGGGCGTACCCGGCTTTGCCGCGCTGGATGTTTTCGAAGTGGAACCGCTGCCGGAAAATTCGCCGCTGCTGCGCCAGCCCAACGTGCTGTGCACGCCGCACCTCGGCTACGTCGAAAAGGACAGCTACGAGCTCTACTTCACCCACGCCTTCCAGAACCTCATCGACTATTTGGGGTCAGGTACGAATTGATACATGAGGCCGTGTATCATTTCGTACCTGACCCCAAATGTGACCCCAGATGGGTCATGAGGTCGCTTGGGCGGGGCTGGGGCATGGCGTGGACCTTGCTCCACAGGCCTTGCCAGCCGGGCGGCCACTGGATGGTGGGGCCGTCGTAGGCAGGCAGGGTGGCGCGCACGGGGATGACCGGCACCGGCGGCATGTCGGACAGCGGTGCTCCCGGCGGACGCTGCATGTCCAGGCTGTACATATAACCCGGCAGCAAGGCATCGCACACCTCGGCAAACCACGCCGTGTGGTCCTCGTCCTTGCCCAGCGCCTGCGCCAGGCCGTGCGGGTCGAATTTCGCCAGCGCGTGAATCAGCTCTTCGGTCGTCGCGCCCGGCTGGTCGCCCCAGCCCATCACCGGATTGACGTTGTAATCGGCGCCCGAGCCATACCATCCCTCGCGCCACGAACGCTGCATCCAGTCGCGCTGGCCGGTAAACAAATGCCAGCGCCAGTGCAGCCCGGACGGCTTGGGCCAGGAATACAGATACAGCTTCTGGTATCCCGCCCGGTGCAATTCGCGCACCACCGCCATCAGCCGCGCATGCGGCATGCGGTCCGGCGGCGCACGGCGAAATAAGATGGCTTCGCCGTCGGCGAACTGTACTTCATCCGTGGAAAGATTCAGGTCGAGCGTGCGCGACTCGCTGCCGAAGCGGGCGGAAATCCAGCCTGTGAGCAGATTGACAGCAGTGATTACTCCATAACCGCGGTAGCGGTGGAAAATCACGGTTCCGGGTGCGAGCGCTTTCATGGTGAGGCCAGGCAAAGAAGGCAGTGTACTCAACGATTGGGGTGAATGCCAGGTAAATTGGGCTATCATTCACGCCGTTCAAGACCTCATTTTATTTCATCATGTCCATTCGTATCATCGCCACCGGCGGCACCTTCGACAAGCACTACAACGAACTGAACGGTACCCTGGCTTTTGCCGACAGCCACCTGCCCGCCGCCATCGCCCGCGCCCGTATCACCACGCCGTGCGCACTGGAAGTCGTGTCCCTGCTCGACTCGCTGGACATGGTGGACGCCGACCGCGAGCGCGTGCTTGCCGCGTGCAAGGCCGCGCCGGAAAAAGCCATCGTCATCATCCACGGCACCGACACGATGAAGGAAACCGCCGCCGTCCTCGGCCCGGCAGTCACGGACAAGACCATCGTCTTCACCGGCGCCATGATTCCCTACGAAATCGACAACTCCGATGCTTTATTCAATATGGGCTTTGCCTGCGGCGTGGCGCAGACCCTGCCGCCGGGCGTGTACGTGGCGATGAACGGCCAGATCTTCGCCTGGGACAACGTGCAGAAAAATAAAGCGGCCGGCGTGTTCCAGCCGCTGTAAGCATTACTTCAGCGCCTGCACGGCCTGGGACAGATCCTTGTCATCCGGGCCGAGCACGCGCGCCACGCGGCCGCGCGCATCGACCAGCACCACGCTTGGAATATCGCGCACGCCGAATGCCCTGAACAGTTCACCCGATTTGTCCAGCATCACCGGCATGCCGGGCTTCCTGCTGGCGCCGTACTCCGCGACTTCCTTCTCGTTGGCCCAGATCGGCGACGCAATCGCCTGCCATTCCACACCCTTGTTTTTCGCCAGCCGCGCCGACTCTTCGCGCACCCGTGCGCAGGCCTGGGCCACCGCCGGACGGGTTTCGCTCAGATAGGACTCGCACCACGGCGAAAAGAACACCAGCGCGCGCGGCTTGCCGGGCTTGAAGGCTTTCGCGTCCACCGCATCGCCCACTTTCAGCGCGGCGCGGCCGGCCACGGCAGGCGCCAGCGCCAGCGCGGACGGTTTGCTCTTGTCGTTGGCGGCCTTGTCCAGCGCCTTGTGCAGCGCTTCGTCGTCGAGGTGGCCGACGTGCACGATGCGGCCGTCGCGGCCGATCACCACGTGCATCGGCGTCACGCGCAGATTCAGCTGGCCGGCCAGGCTGCCGTCGTCGATCACGATCGGCATGTGGATGCCGTACTTTTCGCGGAAGGCGCGCACCTCCGGTTCCTTGTCGCTGAAGCCCGCGTTGACTGCCACTACCGCGATCCGGTCCTTGTACTGCTGGTAGATTTTCTCGAAGCCCGGCATCTGTTCGCGGCAAGGCACGCACCAGGTGGCCCAGAATTTCAGGTACACCGGCTGCTTGCCGTAATACCTCGCCAGTTCGATGCGCTCGCCGTCGATGCTGGTCAGCGTGGCCGCAGGGCCGGGCTGCGACAGCAGGCGCTGTCCCACGCCGCGTGCGCGGCTGGCGCCATCGTCGCCGGCAAAGGCCGGCAGTGCCGCCAGCATCAGTAATGCAAACAATACTTTCATGGTCATCCTTCCAGTTTGATGAATCCATGCTACCTTGATCCCGGTTCAGAAAAAAGACGCAAGATCGTTCCAAAACTATGCACCATCTCCCCTTCGCCATCGACCGCAGCGCACCGGCGCCGCTGACGGAGCAGATCAGCGCCGGCCTGCGCAACGCCATCCGCGAACGCCGCCTGGCTCCCGGCGCACGCCTGCCCTCCTGGCAGGACCTGGCCACGCAACTGGGCGTGGCGCGCGGCACGGTGCGCCAGGCGTATGAAGTGCTGCGCGACGAGCAGCTGATCGCCACCGCCGGCGCGGCCGGAACGTTCGTCGCGGCGCAGCCTGCACCTGCAGCACGCAGCGGCGCAAGCCACGGCGGCGCACCACTGGCGCAAGCCTTCCCCGGCCGGGGCGAAACGGCCACCATCTTCCGCGCCGCGATCCCGGCGCAGGATGCCTTTCCTTTCAAGACCTGGTCGCGCATCATGGGCCGCGCCGCACGCCGTGCCGCTTCCACTGCGCTGGGCTATCCGGATCCGCGCGGCGAGATCGAACTGCGCGCTGAAATCGCCGCCTACCTGTGCCTGGCGCGCGGCATGGACTGCGCCGCCGACCAGGTCTTCGTCAGCAACGGATATGCCGGTGCATTGAACCTGGCGCTGCAAGCCTTGCAGCTGCATGGCCGGCAGGCATGGCTGGAAGACCCCTGCCACTTCGTGGCGCGCGATGCGATTGCGCTGGCTGGCATGCAGGCGCTTGCCGTGCCGGTCGATGCGGAGGGGCTGCTGGTAGCCGATGGCATGCGGCTGGCGCCCCATGCGGCGCTGGCTCTGGTCACGCCGGGGCAGCAGGCGCCGCTGGGCGTGACCATGTCGCTGGCGCGCCGCCTGGCCCTGCTGGAATGGGCCGCTCAATCGCGGGCCTGGATCATCGAGGACGATTACCTCGGCGAGCTGCAGTTGCAGGCCCGCGCCGCGCCCGCCCTCGCCTCGCTGGACCGCGATGGCCGCGTGCTGCATATCGGCACCTTCAGCAAGACGCTGAATCCGGCCCTGCGCGTCGGTTATCTGGTGGCGCCGCCGGAACTGGCGCCGCGCCTGTTGCAGACGGTGGCCATTTCCTATCCGGCGCCGGCGCCCGCCGTGCAGCTGGCAGTCGCCGAATTCATGCGCAGCGGCCTGTTCCTGCGCCACCTGCGGCATATGAAGCGCCTTTACGCGGAGCGCAGGCAGGCGCTGGGGCGCGCACTCGATGCGCTGGGCGAGCAGCATGTGGCGGCCGGGCTCTCCGTGCTGCTGAAACTGCCGGACGGCATGCGCGATACGGATGCAGTCCGCAAGGCGCAGGCAGAGGGCATGGTGCCGTCCGCGCTGTCGGGATGGTTTGCACAGCCGGGCAAGGCGCCGCAGGGCTTGCTGCTTGGCGTGACCAATGTGCCCGAGCAGCGCGCAGGCGAATACTGCGCGCGCCTGCTCAAGCGACTTGCATAATTTTCCAGTGCTTGGATGCGGACGGAAGGCTCATGCAATATAGCCGGGCCGTCAGTTCCGCCACATCCAACTCCGGGAGACAATATGGATACCTCGCCTGTCCTGCAGCAAGCGGCCAAAGCCCTGTTCAACAGCACATATGACCTGCTGCACTCATCGGACGACGTCTGGCGCGATGCGCAGACAATGGATACCCTGCTCGATTACCTGGCCCTGTTCCCCGAGGATGCGCAGGGACGCGGCAAGGATTTCCTGGCCTTCCTGAATCCCCTGCACAAGGGTAACTGGTGGGATGATTTCGGCTGGATCGGCATCGCCGCGCTGCGCGCCGCCGAACTGAATGTCTTCCCCGAGCAGCGCAGCGCCATGCTGAAAATCGCCATCAACGCCTGGGCCTATATGCACGGTCCGAAATGGTCGGCAAGCCGCAGCTCGGTCTATCCCTTCGTGGACAGCTCGCTGCCGGGCTGGCAGGAATTCGCCAATGGGCATGCCGGAAATATCGGCGCGCCGAATTCATGGACGGCATTCGATGCCGGCTCCGAACGCGAGTGGATCACACCGCGCTTCACGCCGGGCGGCATCTGGAATGCGCCGATCAATGCCGCCGACTTTCAGACGCCCGGCACCCACGAGCAAATCGGCCAGAACAATTCCTTGTCCCCGATCCAGAATACGGTCACCAATGCCGTGTACACCATCCTCTCGCTGCGCGTCTGGCTGGCGGCGCGCAATCCCGCTTTCGCGCCGGTGTTCAGCGAATCCGGGCTGAATCCCGATGCCTGCCGCACCGCCTTCCTGCAGCAGTATGAATGGCTCAACAACTGGATGTTCAATACGACCGAGCCGGATGCGCCGCTGCTGTTCCGGACCGGGGACCTGGTGCGCGAGCGTGTCTCGACCTTCAAGCCTTACGGCGAATGGCCGTCGCAGTATTGGGATACCTCGTACTCGACGACCTGGGTCTGGACCGGCGACCAGGGGCTGATTGCCGGCGCCTTGCGCGAAGGCGCGGCGGCAGGCGTCGGCGCATCCTGGCCAAAGCTGTTCAAGCTCTACCCGGCGCTGTTCGACGGCACGCTGACGCGCCTCAAAGCCGAGCGCAATTACGGCACTGTCCAGGGCAGCTTCCTACTGCCCTGGATGCAGTTCGGCGAGCCGGATTATCTGAACGCCGATGCCAAAGGCTACGACGTGAAGGATTACCAGACCGGTCCCGGCGTGTTCCTGCGCTATGCGCTGCAGGCCTGCCGCGCGCAGCCGGCGCTGTTCGGAAAATTCCGCCAGTTCATCGCCGGCAGCGCGCAAAGTGCGGCCGCGCTGGGTGTGGCCGCGCTTGAACCGAATCCGCCCGGCCAGTGCGACGGTTTCGGCAGCAGTGGCTACATGAGCAATGTGCTGACCAACCGCCTGGCGCTGATCCTGCTCGCCCTGGAAATGCAAAAGCCAGCCTGAAAGGGCTGGCTTTTGCGGCAGTGGAGCGGGATGGCTCAGGCTTTCGCTTCGCCGCCCAGGGCTTCAACCACGTCGGCCATCAGCTTGGACAGTTCGCCCGTCATCAGCATGAAGTCGCCATCGAAGCGCTCTTCGTCGTTGCGGGTGGACGCCTCGTTTTCCTTGATCACGTCCAGCGGCTTCACGCCCTTGATGGCCAGCGCTTCGGTCAGCACGAAGCTGATCTTGCTGTCCCAGGTCATGGCCAGGCGGGTGCACTGCTTGCCGGCGGCAATGTGGCGGCGCACTTCTTCCGGCTCCAGCGTGTGGCGCACGTAGCGCACGGCCGCCTTGCTCTCGCCGGTGGCGCGCAGTTCGGTGTCCATATCGACGGTAAAGCCGGCAGGCGCTTCGTCATCCTGCAGCCAGCCGGTCATCACGGCAACCGGCGAACGCTGTACGCGCAGCGATTCGATCGGCATGCGATCGACGGCTTTCAGCAGCAGCTTGATGACATCGTCGGCCTTGGCCGGGCTGGCGGCATCGACCACCAGCCAGCCGTTGACCGGGTCGATCCAGGTCCACACATTGCTGCGGATGGTGAAAGCGCGCGGCAGCAGTTCGTCGTGCACACGCTCTTTCAGCTCCTTCATGGCTTTCTTGCCGGGAGCGAAACCTTGTTGTTCTTCCAACTCGGCGGCGCGCGCCTTGGCCACCTGGTTCACCACGGTGGACGGCAGCAGCTTCTTCTCGGTGCCGAGCAGGATCAGCATCTGCTTGTTGACCACGTGGACCAGGCCGCCGTTAGGACGCGGCTTGTCCCAGCCCTGGCGCATCAGTTCGTTGCTGTTGGCAGGAGAGAAGGACTGGCCTTGCAGTGCTTCTTCGAGTTGTTCTGGAGTAAACGCCCACGGCGCGGGCAGACGGTAGATCTGAAGATTCTTGAACCACATACTAGGTGCTTGCCTTCTGAGCATTTAAAAGGAACGACATTTTACATTGCTCACTTCGGACATTGCACTGCGAATTGTTTTCCGGTGTCGCGGAAGGGGTCGCGCCCGCCCTGGAAACTGTTGCCCCACTTCATCCAGCAGTAGGTGCCGAAGGGGGATTGCACCTTCATCAGGACGTCGCCATTTGGCAACACCGTCTCCGTGATCTTGTGGCTGCGGTCGATGTAGGCGGCGCCGAATTTGCGCGCCAGTTCGGATTCCTGCAGCGCCAGCGTCTCGCGCCGCTCCTGGCGCAGCTGGCGGTCGGCGCCGCCCGCGGCGCTGCGCGAGCGCGCCAGCAGGGTATCGCCGGGCTCGGACGGGAGCGCGAACGGATCGGCGGATGGCTTGCCGGCCGGCGGCGTGAGCGGCGGCACCGCAGCGGCATCCGGCGCCGTGGACGGCGGCCTGGCCAGCGGCGGCAGCGCTGCCTGGGGTGGTGCCACTTGCCGCGGGCGGACGGCGCGTGCCGGGCGGTCATCAGGGGCGCGCGGCGATGCGACCTGCGGCGGCATTGCGCGCGGCGGCAGCACGAACGTCAGCACGCCTTCGCGCCGGGCGGTTTCGGACGGCATGGGCAACGGCCGCCGCAGGCCAAGCAGCGCCGCAAGATGCAGCAGTGCGACGGCCGGCAGCCACCAGCGGCGCGGCGGGAACAGCGTTGAGGCCATCGACTCTCCGGTATGCCACCGGCGGCACAACGCCCCGGCATGCGACGGCGATTATGCGTCGCGCAACGCCCGGCAAAACTCACGCTTTCTCACAGGCTTGCGAAAAGATCGCCCTGCTCCGGCGCCGGCATGGCGCCCATTTCATCGAGCGAGGTCAGCGCCGAAACGCGGACGCCCAGCAAGCGCAGGCGCAGATCCAGCGGCACCCGGCGCAGGCACTCGCCTGCCGCACGGCGGATGGCGGCGGCGTCCGCGGTCGGCGCGGGCAAGGTCACGTCGCGCGTGACGGTGCGGAAATCGCTGTAGCGCAGCTTGATGCCCACCGTGCGCCCCGCATAGCGCTTGCGCGCCAGGTCCTCCGCCAGCCTGGTGCACAGGCGCGTGAAGATTTCGGACAGCTCGGCCTTGTCCTGCTTTGCATGCAGGTCGCGCTCAAACGTGGTTTCCCGGCTCACGCCCTTCGGCTCGGAACGGGTCGAGACGGCGCGCTCGTCGTGGCCATGCGAGATGCGCTGCAGCCATTCGGCATAGTTCAGGCCGAAATGCTCCTGCAGCACGCGCGGATCGGCCGCCGCCACCTGTCCCACGGTCTGCATGCCCAGCGCCACCAGCTTGGCCTCCGCCTTGGGACCGATGCCGTTCACCTTGCGTACCGCCAGCGGCCAGATGCGCGCCGGCACATCGTCCAGCGAAATCACCGTCAGGCCGTTCGGCTTTTCCAGGTCGGAGCAGATCTTCGCCAGCAGCTTGTTGGGCGCGATGCCGATCGAACAGGTCAGGCCGGTGGCTTCCTTCACGGCCGCCTTCAGCCGCAGGCCCAGCTCGCGCGTTTCCTCCGGCAGGTCGGTGAGGTCGATATAGATCTCGTCGATGCCGCGGTCCTCGATCTGCGGCGCAACGGACGCCACGGCCGCCTTGAACAGGCGCGAGTAGCGGCGGTAGGAATCGAAGTCGGTCGGCAGCAGGACCGCATCCGGCGCCAGGGCAGCGGCTTTCATCGTGCCCATCGCGGAAAACACGCCCAGCGCCCGCGCCTCATAGGTGGATGTGGTCACCACGCCACGGCCAACATAGTCCCGTAGCCGCGAAAACTCGCGCGTGCCATCCTCTCTCATGCGTGGCTGATGACGTGAACCACCGCCGATGACCACCGGCTGGCCGCGCAATTCCGGATAACGCAGCAGCTCCACCGACGCGTAAAACGCATCCATGTCGAGGTGGGCGATTCGGCGCGGCCTGCTCATGCGGGTAATCGGAACGATGTTGAAATACTGTAATTATATCCAGTATTCAAGAGAGAGGCAGCCTTCCGCCAAAAAGCATAGGATGGACACGGCAAGCAAGCACCGGAGGATAGCGATGACACTTTCAAATCTGAAGATCGGCGCCCGTCTGGCCCTGGGTTTCGCACTGACGATCCTGATCATGCTGGCCATGTCACTGACTGGCATCGGCCGCATCCAGGAAATTTCGGACCTGACGCACAAGCTGATCTCCGACCGGTATTACAAAGTCACTCTGACCAACGACATGCGCAGTTATTCGAACCGCGCGGCGCAGGCGCTGCGCAATGCGATCCTTGCGCCCGACGCAGCCGGCAGCGCCGGTTTCCTGAGCGCCATGAACGAGGCGGAGCGCACCGGCCAGGACGCCGCCGGCAAGCTGGAAAAAATCCTCACGCAGCCGGAGTCGAAGCGCCTGGCGGACGAGCAGCGCCAGGCTTTCGGCGCCTACCAGGCACGGCGCGACAACGTGGTGCAGCTGCTGCAGGCGGGCCAGCGCGACGCGGCCGTGCAGCGCCTGTTCAACGATGTGATCCCGGCGCAGACCGCCTATTTCGGCAAGCTCGACGCCATCCTCGACTACCAGAACCGCAAGATGAACGGCGATGGCGCACAGGCCAGCCAGGCCGCGACCGACGCCACCTGGCTGATGTTCGGCCTGCTGATCCTGGCCACGCTGCTGTCCGCGCTGGCGGGATGGCTGATTACGCGCTCGGTCACCGCGCCCATCAACCAGGCCGTCGATCTGGCGGAAACCGTGGCCCACGGCGACCTCACCACGCACATCGAGGTACAGCGCAAGGATGAAACCGGGCGCCTGCTGAACGCGCTGAAGGAAATGGTCGCATCGTTGACGCGCACCGTGGGGGCGGTGCGCAGCAGCACCGACACCATCACCACCGGCACGGCGGAAATCGCCGCCGGTAATCTGGACCTGTCGCGCCGCACGGAGCAGCAGGCGGCCTCGCTGGAGGAAACCGCCTCGTCGATGGAACAGCTGACCTCCACCGTGCGTTCCAATGCCGACCACGCGCGCCAGGCCAACCAGCTGGTGGAGTCGGCTGCCGGCTATGCGGGCGAAGGCGGCCAGGTGGTGAGCGAAGTGGTGCAGACCATGGGCGACATCAAGGCCAGCTCGGCGCGCATCGTGGACATTATCGGCGTCATCGACGGCATCGCTTTCCAGACCAATATCCTGGCCCTGAACGCAGCGGTGGAAGCCGCGCGCGCCGGCGAACAGGGGCGCGGCTTTGCGGTGGTGGCGAGCGAGGTGCGCAACCTGGCGCAGCGCTCGGCGCAGGCGGCGAAGGAGATCAAGGAGCTGATCAACGATTCGGTGGAAAAGGTGGATACCGGCGGCCGGCTGGTGGACCAGGCCGGCGTCGCCATGCAGCGCATCGTCGATTCGGTGCAGCAGGTGGCAGCCATCATGAACGAAATCGCACACGCCAGCGCGGAGCAGACCTCGGGCATCGAACAGATCAACCTGGCGGTCACGGACATGGACACGGCCACCCAGCAGAATGCGGCGCTGGTGGAACAAGCCGCAGCGGCGGCGCGCAGCATGAAGGAGGAGGCGGACCGGCTGCAGCATGCGGTATCGGTGTTCAAGCTGGACGCCGGCCAGGGCGGGTATCAGGCGCCGCGGCCGACGGCCACCGCCGGTGTGCCGGCAGCGGCACGGCCGGCCATGACTGGCTCCGCCGCGCTGCGCCGGCCGGCGCTGGGCGGCGCCGGGCAGGCTGCAGCGCATCCCGCAGCCCGGCTGGCCAGCCAGGCTGCGGCCACTGCATCGGGCGTCATGCCCGGCACGCGGACACCGTCGCGGCGCGTTGGTGAGGCCGACACGCTGAACGTGCACAGCGCGCGCCGCAACGCTACCGCACCGGATGGGGACGACTGGGAAGAATTCTGAGCGGTGATAAACTGGCGCGGTGCTCACGATCACCGCCTACTTCGTTTCGCGCCTGCGCGCCGCATTGCCTGCCCTCCTCTTCAGTACCGGCGCAGCAGCTGCCGCCTGTCCGCCGCTGACCCACGTCGGCGTCAGCGACCTGGGCTTTTCCTCCTTCCGCCAGGACGGCCGGCCGGCCGGCGCTGCTGTCGATGTCATCAACGAAATTGCGCAGCGCACCGGCTGCAAGTTCAGCTTCGACTGGTTTCCGCGCGAACGCATGTTCGTGCAGCTGGAGGCCGGCCGTATCGACATCGTCACCAGCGGCATCCGCTCGCCGGAACGCGACCGCATGGGCGTCTTCACGCCGTATGTCACCACGCGCTTCGAGCTGGTGTCGCTGCGCAGCGTGCCGGGCAGCTTTGCCAGCCTTGCCGATTTTGCCGAGCACAGCAATGCGCGCCTGAACCTGGTGCGCGGCATTGCCTATCCGGCTGAAGTCATGGCGCAGGTTGAACGGCTGCGTGCGCAAGGCCGCGTGGAGCTGGTCAACGATTACGAAATCGCCTTTCGCAAGATGGGCCTGGGCCGTGCCGACGCCACGCTGGCGCCGGCCATGATCCACCAGTGGCATGTGCGCCATTCCGGCCTGAAGGACAAGCTGTCCACGCACCGCATCAGCGAGGCGCCGAGCCAGCTGGCCGGCGCCTATTTATCGGTGCGCACGCTGACGCCCGAAGCGCGCCACCTGTTCACGCAAACCATGCGCGAGATCGTGGCCGACGGCACCATCCTGAAAATCTACCGCCGCTACGTGGACGAAGCCACGCTGCGCATGCTCTTCCCGGACGGCACGCGCTCCATTCTCGCTGACTCCTGAAACGCCCGCCGCGGGTTCACAGCACCTCGTTGCGGCGATTCACGCACAGCAGCACCAGGATGCCGCCCGCAACCATGCTGGCGGCCAGCAGCAGCATGCCGTGGCCGGTGCTGTGCGTGACGTCCTTGATCGCCCCCACCAGGTAGGGGCTGACGAAGCCGGCCAGGTTGCCGATGGAGTTGATCATGGCAATGCCTGCCGCCGCGGCCGTGCCGCCCAGCATGGCGGTCGGCAGGCTCCAGAACACCGGGAAGGTGCTGAGGATGCCCGCGGTGGCAAGGCTCAGCGCGGCCATCGCCATCACCGGATCGCTGACCTGGCTGGTCAGCGCCAGCCCCAGCGCGCCGGCAAAGCCGGCCAGCGCCGTGTGCCAGCGCCGCTCGCCGCTGCGGTCGGAGTGGCGCGCTACCTGGATCATCACTACGGCGGCAATGCCGTAAGGGATGGCTGTCAGCAGGCCGATGCTGAATACGTCCTGCACGCCGCTATTGCGCACCAGCTGCGGCAGCCAGAAGCCCACGCCGTACAAGCCCATCACGAACAGAAAGTAGATCAGCGACAGCATCCACACCCGGCTGCTGCCCAGCACATGGCGCAGCGTGAGTTGCGCACGCGGTTCGGCGTCGGCCGCCAGTTCGCGCACCAGCATCGCCTTTTCCTCGTCGTTGAGCCAGTCCGCATCGCGGATCGCATCGTCGAGGAACCATAGCGCCCATACGCCCACCAGCACCGACGGCAGGCCCTCCAGCATGAACAGCCACTGCCAGCCGGCGAGTCCCGAGCGGCCGGACATGGCGCTCATGATCCAGCCGGACAAAGGCCCGCCCAGCACGCCGGCTACCGCCACGGCGCTCATGAACAGCGCCACGATGCGCGCCCGGCGCCGCGCCGGATACCAGTAGGTCAGATACAGAATCACGCCGGGGAAGAAACCCGCTTCGGCCACGCCAAGCAGGAAGCGCAGGATGTAGAAGCTGCGTGCGTCCGAGGTGAACATCATGCAGGCCGACACCACGCCCCAGCTGACCATGATGCGCGCGATCCAGCGCCGCGCGCCGACCTTGGTCATCAGCAGGTTGGCCGGCACTTCGAACAGGAAGTAGCCGAGGAAGAAGATGCCAGCGCCCAGGCCGTACACGGTGTCGGACAAGCCCAGGTCCACCTGCATCTGCAGCTTGGCAAATCCCACGTTCACGCGGTCCAGGTAGGCCACCACGTAGCAAAGGAATAGGAAGGGAACGAGGCGCCGGCTTACGCGGGCATACAGTGCTTCGATTGGATTCATTGTTATTGGCGTTTTTTATCGCATGACCCTAGAATCATTGCACAATATGCCACAGGAGCTGAAAGTGACCCGAAGACTCTTCGCCACGCTGTCGCTGCTCGCGCTGTCCGCCACCGGCACGCTGCCGGTGCTGGCGGCCGATGCGCCGAAAGGCCCGGTTGCCACCAAGGGCCAGTACCTGACCATCCGCCACGGCGAAGAAATCACCGACGAGTACCGCTGGCTGCAGGACAAGCAGGACCCGGCCGTGATCGCCCACCTGAACGCGGAAAACGCCTACACCGCGGAAATGACCGCCGGCATCAAGCCGCTGGCGGACGAGCTGTTCGCCGAATTCAAGGCGCGCACCCAGCCAGCCGATCTTTCCGTGCCCACGCGGCGCGGCCGCTACTACTACTACACGCGCTTCGAGAAAGGTCAGCAGTATCCGCTGAACGTGCGCCGCCGCGCCGCCGGCGATCTGGACTACAACGCCGGCGCGCCGGAGGAAATCCTGGCCGACCAGAACAAGCTGGCCGAAGGCCACGCCTTCTTCTCGCTCGACCGCTGGGAAGTCAGTCCGGACGACGCGCTGCTGGCCTACACCACGGATACCACCGGCTTCCGCCAGTTCGAGCTGCACATCAAGGACCTGAAAACGGGCCAGGTCCTCAGCGCCAGCATGCCGCGCATCCGTTCCATGGCGTGGGCAACGGACAGCAAGACCCTGTTCGTGGTGCAGGAAGACGCCACCACCAAGCGCGCCGACCGCCTGTTCCGTCTTGCCCTGGACGGCAAGGCGCAGCAGGTGTACACCGAACCGGTGGAGCAGTTCAGCCTCGAGCTGCGTCCCGGCCGCGACGGCAAGTTTATCTTCCTCGACATCACCGCCACCGACACCAGCGAAGTGATGATGCTGCCCGCCGCCCAGCCCGATGGCGCCTGGCGTTCCGTGCTGGGACGCGAGAAGAACCACCGCTACTTTGCGGAACACCACAACGGCCAGTTCTACATCCTGACCAACAAGGACGCGAAGAACTTCCGCGTGGTCACGGCGCCGGTGGCGAATCCGAAGCAATGGACGCCGCTGGTCAGGCACGACAAGGATGTGCTGATCCAGACCATGGAGCCGTATGCCGGCTTCCTGGTGCTGAACGAAAAATCGAAGGCCCTGAACCGCATCCGCATCTACGATTTCGCCACCAGGAAGTGGCACAGCGTGCAGTTCGACGATCCCGTGTACTGGGCCAGCGGCGAGCGCACCGTTGGTTTCCTCGGCACGCCGGAATACACGGCCAGCGCCTACCGCATCTTCTACCAGTCGCCGCTGACGCCGCCGCGCGTAGTGGAGGTCGATATGAAAAGCGGCCAGCGCCAGGTGCTGAAGCAGCAGGAAGTGGCGGGCGGCTTCGACTTCAGCCGCTACGAAACGAAGCGCCTGTGGGCCACGGCGCGCGACGGCGCCAGGGTCCCGCTCTGGCTGGCTTACAGGAAGGGCGTGAAGCAGGACGGCTCCGCGCCCCTGCTGCTGTACGGCTACGGTTCCTACGGCATCCCGTCCGACGCGAAGTTCAACCTGCCACGCCTGAGCCTGCTGGAGCGCGGCGTGGTCTATGCGGTGGCCCAGGTGCGCGGCGGCAACGAGATGGGCGAGGCCTGGCACGACAACGGCATGCTGATGAAGAAGAAGAACACCTTCACCGACTTCATCGACAGCGCCGAATACCTGATCAGGGAAAAGTGGACCAGCAAGGAACGCATCGCGGCCCAGGGCGGCAGCGCGGGCGGGCTGCTGATGGGGGCAGTGGTGAATATGCGGCCCGACCTGTTCCACGCCGTGCATGCGGCCGTGCCCTTTGTCGATGTGATGAACACGATGATGGACCCGACCCTGCCCTTGACCACCGGCGAATACCTGGAATGGGGCGACCCGAACCGCAAGCCGGCTTACGACTATATGCGCAGTTATAGTCCTTATGACAACATCACTTATGCCCAGTTCCCGTCCATGCTGGTCACCACCGGCCTGAACGACAGCCAGGTGATGTACTGGGAACCGGCCAAGTGGGTCGCCAAGTTGCGCGCCTTCAAGCTCGATAGCAATCCGCTCTTGCTCAAGGTGAACATGGGTGCCGGCCACGGCGGTTCTTCGGGCCGCTACAACGCGCTGGAGGAGCGCGCCTTCGAAATGGCCTGGCTGCTGTCGCAATTTGGCATCGCCCAATAAATTTCAATATTTTTTCGAAAAGCACTTGCGCGCTTGGGAAAAGCCACATTACAATACGGCCTCTTCTGAACGTTGTGACAAACGTTCGACAGTGAAGGCAGGGGCGCTTAGCTCAGTTGGTAGAGCGGATCCCTTACAAGGATTAGGTCGGGAGTTCGAGCCTCTCAGCGCCCACCAGTCACTGCGAAGAAATGGAGTGGTAGTTCAGTTGGTTAGAATACCGGCCTGTCACGCCGGGGGTCGCGGGTTCGAGCCCCGTCCACTCCGCCAACATTCCGAAGGAAGCCCGATGACGCAAGTTGTCGGGCTTTTTTCATTTTGGTCCCGGCAAGGCAATGCCATAATGGCACTCCAATCCTCAGGAGTTGCCGTGATCCTTGGTTTCCTCAAATCGAACGAACTGTCGGCGCGTGAAATGCAGCTGCACAGCTCTCCCCTGTTCGCCTCGCTCTCGCCGCGCGAACTGAAGACCGTGCACGGCCTGGTGCACGAGCGCCGCTACCTGGCCGACGAAATCATTTTCGACGAGGGCGAGGAAGGCCAGGCGCTGTACCTGATCCTCTCCGGCCGCGTGCGCATCAACAAGGCGCGCGACGGGGCGCAGGAAACGGTGGCGGAACTGGAGCCGGGCGCCTTCTTTGGCGACATGGCCCTACTGGACAACACGCCGCGCAGCGCCCAGGCGCGCGCCATCGGCGACTGCGAACTGGCCGTGTTCTTCCGGGCCGACTTCATGGCGCTGATGGAGACCGATGCGGTGGTCGGCTACAAGATTGCGCTGGCCCTGGCGCGCCACCTGGGCCGCCGCCTGCGCGGCGTCTTCGGCGACCGCGCCCAGATCGAGCTGATGTGATGGACGAACACCGTTCCGGTCCCGTGGTGTGGTGCGCCATCATCGGCGCGACCTGCCTGCTGCTGGTGCTGATGGAGCAGATGCTGTGGCTGGCCATTCCTTTCGTGCTGGGCATCGTGCTGTACTACGTGCTGCTGCCGCCCACCCAGCGCCTGCTGCGCATGGGCTTGCGCAAGAACGCGGCGGTGCCGATCGTGTTTGCCGGCTTCAGCCTGCTGCTGGTGCTGGCGGCGCTGGCTACGGCCAGCTGGGCCTCGGCGCCGTCGAGCAGCGGCTCGGAGCTGGTCACGCGCTATGTGACGGGCGGCCTGGCTTTCCTGCGCAAGACCCTGCAGGGGCTGGAGCAGGAGTTCCACCTGCTGCGCCAGATCCATCTGAGCCAGGCCATCGACGCCAGCTTTGCCGCCTTCATGGAGGACTTCCTGCAGCACAGGCTGGCCGGTGCGCTGGTGAAGATCGCGGGCTGGATTCCTTCGCTGCTGCTGGCGCCTTTCCTCAGCTTCTTCTTCCTGCGCGATGGACGCCGCTTCAAGCGCTTCCTGGTGCGGGCGGTACCGAACGCCTTCTTCGAACGCACGCTGTTCCTGCTGCATGAAGTGGATCAGACGGCGCGCCGCTATTTCGTCGGCATGATGAAGCTGACCGTGATCGATACGGTGGCGCTGGCGATCGGCTTGTGGATGATCGGACTGAATGCGCCGCTGCTGCTGGGGTTTATGGCGGCATTGCTGGCGTGGGTGCCGTATGTGGGGTCGATCGTTGGCTGCGCGCTGGTGGTGATGGTGGCGTCAACCGATGCGCCGGATAATACGCTGATTGCCTATGGGGCGATTGCGGTGTTTATTGCGGTGCGGCTGCTGGATGATTTCATCTTCATGCCGATGACCGTGGGACGCAGCCTGCATATGCATCCGCTGATTGCGGTGCTGATGATCTTTATCGGGGGTTCGGTGGCGGGCGTGGCGGGGTTGATGCTGGTGCTGCCGCTGCTGGGAATTGTGACGGTGGTGGGACAGACCCTGGGGGAGCTGGCGGCAAACGGACGGCTGCGCGCAAGGCATCGGTATACCCGGGCTTTGCGCATGAGGCAGGCTAGTGCGGATCTTTGAACCCGGACCCGGGGTCAGACCCGAAGGGTCTGACCCTGTACCCGACGGCCGCTGGCCAAAGGGTCAGACCCCGTGGGTCTGACCCCGGCTTTAGGTTTTAAGCAGCCACCGCCAGATCGCTATCGTCATCCGAGCGGATCATGTAATCGAAAGCGCCAAGAGCTGCCTTCGCCCCTTCGCCAACCGCAATCACGATCTGCTTATACGGCACGGTAGTCACGTCGCCGGCAGCGAACACGCCCGACACCGACGTTGCGCCGCGGGCATCGACCTCAATCTCGCCGTGCTTCGACAGGTCCACAGTACCCTTCAGCCACTCGGTATTCGGCACCAGGCCGATCTGCACGAACACGCCTTCCAGGTCCACGCGGTGCGATTCGCCGGTGTTGCGGTCGGTGTAGCTCAGGCCATTCACTTTCTTGCCGTCGCCGTGGATCTCGGTGGTCTGCGCCGACTTCAGCACCTTCACATTGCGCAGCGTGGCCAGCTTGCGCTGCAGCACCGCATCGGCACGCAGTTCATTGCCGTACTCGATCAGGGTCACGTGTTCCACGATGCCGGCCAGGTCGATCGCCGCTTCCACGCCGGAGTTGCCGCCGCCGATCACGGACACGCGCTTGCCCTTGAACAGCGGACCGTCGCAGTGCGGGCAGTAAGCTACGCCCTTGTTGCGGTACTCGTCCTCGCCCGGCACGTTGATCATGCGCCAGCGGGCGCCGGTCGAGATGATGACCGACCTGGCTTTCAGCACGGCGCCGCTTTCGGTATGGACTTCCTTGATCTTGCCCGGCACCAGTTTCGCGGCGCGCTGGGTGTTCATGATGTCCACTTCGTATTCCTTGACATGCTGCTCCAGCGCCACGGCAAATTTCTGGCCGTCGGTTTCCTTCACCGAGATGAAGTTCTCGATCGACAGGGTATCCAGCACCTGGCCGCCGAAACGGTCGGCCAGCACGCCGGTACGGATGCCTTTGCGGGCGGTGTAAATCGCCGCTGCTGCGCCGGCAGGACCGCCGCCGATGATCAGCACGTCGAACACGTCTTTCTTGCTCAGTTCAGCCGCAGCGCGCGCCGAGGCGCCGGTATCCAGCCTGGCGAGGATTTCCTCGACATTGGTGCGGCCCTGGCCAAAGTGCTGGCCGTTCAGGTACATCATCGGCACGGCCATGACCTGGCGTTCCTCGACTTCTTTCGGGAACACGCCGCCATCGATGGCCACGACCTTGATGCGCGGGTTAATCACCGACATCGCGTTCAGCGCCTGCACCACTTCCGGGCAGTTGTGGCAGCTCAGCGAGATGAAGGTTTCGAAGACATAATCGCCCTCCAGATTGCGGATCTGCTCGATCACTTTCTCGTCCAGCTTGATCGGGTGGCCGCCGACTTGCAGCAGGGCCAGCACCAGCGAGGTGAATTCGTGACCCAGGGGCAGACCGGCGAAGGTGACGCCGATGTCCGTACCTTTACGGGTGATGTCGAAGGATGGCTTGCGCGCTGCGGCGTCGGCGCCATCGACAACGGTGATCTTGTCGCTGAGGGAGCGGATGTCCTCCAGCAGGGCGGCCATTTCCTGGCCTTTGGCGGAACCGTCATTGTGTGCAACGATCTCAATCGGATGCACCACGCGTTCCAGGTAAGCTTTCAACTGGGTTTTGAGATCTGCGTCCAACATGGCTTGATTCCTTTCGATTGGTAGAGGTTTGCGGTTGGTACCGCTTCAGTGCCTCAAGGCGGGCATATAGCCCGCCGCTTCAAACCGTTGGCTGGTGGCCGCCCAGCGGCAGCCACCCTGTACGACGGTTCTTAGATCTTGCCAACCAGGTCCAGCGATGGCTTCAGGGTTTCAGCGCCTTCGGTCCACTTGGCTGGGCACACTTCGCCTGGGTGGGAAGCAACGTACTGGGCTGCCTTCACTTTGCGCAGCAGTTCGGATGCGTCGCGGCCGATGCCGTTGTCGTGCACTTCCATCACTTTGATGAAGCCTTCAGGATTGATCACGAAGGTGCCGCGCAGTGCCAGGCCTTCTTCTTCGATCATCACTTCGAAATTACGCGACAGCAGGCCGGTAGGGTCGCCGATCAGTGGGTATTGCACTTTCTTGATGGCGTCCGAGGTGTCGTGCCATGCTTTGTGTGCGAAGTGGGTGTCGGTCGAGATGCCGTACACGTCCACGCCCAGTTTCTGGAATTCGGCGTGGTTATCGGCCAGGTCTTCCAGTTCGGTCGGGCAGACGAAGGTGAAGTCGGCTGGGTAGAACACGAATACCGACCACTTGCCCTTCAGGGACTCTTCGGTCAGGTCAACGAACTTGCCGTTATGGTAAGCGGTGGCCTTGAATGCTTTTACTTGGGTGTTGATCAGAGACATTGTGGTTTCCTCGTGTGGGTGTGTGAATCAATGAGTCGCCAGTTTAAGGCCTTCTCGCTCATTTGAAAAATTGATTGTAACAATAAACTCAATTAAGTTTGTCTATCATTACGGTGCAGCGAGACCGATATTATCCGCCTTTCATGACAAAGCGGTTGCCTGAACGGCAGGATTGCCCGGCGGGCATTGTCAAGCCGCTATCGATTGCTGGCTGCGCAGCAGTTTGTCAAACTCCACGGCGGGCAGCGGACGGGCGAACAGATAGCCCTGGGCATAGTCACAGCCGGCTGCCGCCAGCAGGTCGCGCTGTTCCGGCGTCTCCACCCCTTCGGCAATCACGCTCAGGTCCAGCTTGTGGGCCATGACGATGATGGCGTCCGACAGCGCCATGTCGGAGGAGTCGGGCGCCAGGTTGCGGGTGAAGGTGCGGTCGATCTTCAGGTAGTCGATGTCGAATTTCTTCAGGTAGGACAGGGAGGAATAGCCGGTGCCGAAATCGTCCAGCGCCACCTGGATGCCGGCGTCGCGCAGCTGCAGCAGCTTGTCGGTGACCAGGGCGTTGGCGTCCAGCAGCAGGCCTTCGGTGATTTCCACCACCAGCGCCTGGCCCGGCACGCCCATGGCCTGCAGCTGCTGCAGCCAGGCGTCGTAGCCGCCCCGCTCGCGCTGGAATTCCAGCGGCGACTGGTTCAGGCTGACCTGGAAGTCGGGGTGCACGTCCTGCCGCCAGCGCTGCACCCAGCCGGCCGACTCGCGGAACACCCATTCGCCGATATCCACGATCAGGCCGCTGGCCTCGGCCAGCGGAATGAACTCCAGCGGGCTGACCATGCCGCGCTGCGGATGCTCCCAGCGCAGCAGCGCTTCGGCCTTGTGGATGCGGCCCGTGGCCAGGTGCACGATGGGCTGGAAATACAGCTTGAGCTGCTCGCCTTTCAGCGCGCCGCGCAGGTCGTTCGTCAGGCGCATGCGGTTCAGGGCCGCCACCTGCAGCGCCGGCGTGAAGTAGCTGAAGCGGTTGCGGCCCGCGCCCTTGGCGGCATACATGGCCTGGTCGGCATGCTTCAGCAGGTCTTCGATGCTGGCGGCATCGTCCGGGTACAGGGTAATGCCGATGGAGGCCGAGACGAAGGCCTGTTCCTGCCCCAGCTGGAAGGGCTGGCGCAGGCTGTCGATGATGTTCTGCGCAATGGCTTCTACCCGGTCAACTTCGCTCAGGTCGGGCAGGATCACGGTGAACTCGTCGCCGCCCAGGCGCGCTACGGTATCCGATTCGCGCACGCAGGCGCCAATGCGGCGCGCGGCATCGACCAGCAGGATGTCGCCCTGGTGGTGGCCCAGCGTGTCGTTGACTTCCTTGAAGTGATCCAGGTCGATGAACAGGATGGCAATGCGGGTGCCGTCGCGCCGGCTTTTCAGCACATCGTGCTGCAGGCGGTCGAGGAACATGCGGCGGTTGGGCAGCTGGGTCAGGGTGTCGAAATTGGCTTGCTGCCAGATCAGGGCCTCGGACTGCTTCTTGTCCGTGATGTCTTCGATCATGCACAGGTGGTGCGGCGTGCCGTCCGAATCGATGGCCTTCAGCGAGGCATCGACCCACACCACCTCGCCGTTCGGGCGCAGCATGCGCAGCGCCATGCGGAAGCCGGAGATCTGGCGCGCCGCCAGCTGCGCCAGCTTTTCCTTTTCGGGGCCGACATCGTCCGGATGGCAGACTTCCATCCAGCGGCTGGCCTTCATTTCCTCGGCCGAGCGGCCGGCGATTTCCGCATAGCGCGGGTTCACGTCGCGGAACTGGCCGCTCAGGGTGTCGATCAGCGCGATGCCCATGGGCGCCGCTTCGAACATGGTACGGAAGCGCTGCTCGCCCTTGCGGATGGCTTCCTCGGCGCGGCTGCGTTCGCGCGTGAGCAGGCTGAAATGGATCACGGCGCCAATCACCAGCAGCGAACCGGCCACGCCCAGCACGCGGTACAGCCAGGTCAGGTCGGCGCCGGGGTCGCTGTTGTACAGGAAGCCGTTGAAGCTGACGTTCCGGGGCAGCATGCCCAGCTCGGTGTACACGTCGGCAATGTGCCGCCAGCGCTCCGGATTCATGTAGCCGATTTCCACCAGCACCGGCTGCACCAGCGGCACCATCTGGCGCGCTTCGTACAGCAGGTGGGTGCGGTCGTGGCGGCGCGAATACTTGTTCAGGATCAGATCGACGATTTCTTCCTGGTGCGTCATCGCATACTGCCAGCCGCGCATGCTGGCGGCGCGGAAGGCTTTCACGCGCTCCGGGTGGGCGCTGATTTCCGCTTCGCTGGTGAACAGGTTGTCGCCGTAGAAGTCGATGCCGGCCGCGCGCGGCAGGTAGATATCGTAGGGGAAACCGACGCGGTCCAGGTAGTCCGGCTCGTTGCTGACGAAGATGGACATGGCATCCACCTTGCCCTTCACCAGGTCGTCCGGATTGAAGCTGTGCTCGACACGCACCAGGCTGCCGGTCGGGATGCCTTCCTTGCGCAGGTAGGCCATGACTTCGTCGGCCTGGGTCAGTTCGTCGGTCAGGGAGCCGATCATCACGCGCTTGCCGGCAATGCTGTGGATGTCCGGCGCCGGACCGTGCTGGCGCATGGCCAGCGCATAGGGCGAATGCTGGAACACCACCGCCAGCACCACCAGCGGCTTGCCGGACATGCGCGCCAGCAGCAGGCTGCTGGCGCCGGTGCCGTACTGCGCGCGGCCGCCCAGCACCGCGCGTTCCGGCTCGTTGCCGTCCGAGCCTTCGCGGATCTGCACCTCCAGGCCGGCTTCCTTGTAGTAGCCCTTTTCCAGCGCGGCGTAGTAGCCGGCGAACTGGAACTGGTGGCTATGCTTCAACTGCAGGACGACCTTGTCCCCGGCCAGCGCAGCGAGCGGCAGCAGGAGCAGGAGACAGGCGAGGCAGCGGCGCATCGGGTCTGATTACTGTTTATAAAGACTCTCTGACCGATTGTATCCGCCGTCGATAAAAAAAAGGCGCCCGCAGGCGCCTTTTTTGGAGCGGTGTTGCTTACTGCACGGCGGTCGGTACGCGCACGCCGGTGGTGCTGACGGCGCCGTTGCCCTGCTGGCCTTCGGCCGCGCGGCCCCAGCCCCACATGGTGCCGTCGGTCTGCACGCCAAAGGAGTGCTGCAGGCCGGCGCTGACGCCTTTCCAGATCGAGGTGCTGCCGACCTTGGTCGGCGAGCCCTGGTCGGACAGGGTGCCGACGCCCAGCTGGCCGTCGCTGTTCGAGCCCCAGGCCCACAGGCTGCCGTCCGATTTCACGGCCAGCGAGTGCTGGTCGCCGGCGGCCACGCTGGCCCAGTTGGTGTCGCTCGTGATCTGTACCGGTGCGGTGGCGTTGGTGGAGCCATCGTTGCCCAGCTGGCCGGAGCCGTTGCCGCCCCAGGCGAACAGGGCGCCGTCGGTGCGGATGGCCAGCGAGTGGGCGCCGCCGGCGGCCACCGTCAGCCAGGTGGAGGTGCCGATCTTGGTCGGCGCCAGCAGGTCAACCAGGCCGCCGTTACCCAGCTGGCCGCTGTCGTTGCCGCCCCAGGCGTACATCGAGTTGTCGGCGCGCACGCCCAGCGAGTGGGTGGCGCCGGCGGCAACCGTTTTCCAGTTGGTGAAGGTGCCGATCTTGGTCGGCACCAGCTTGTCCACGTTGGTGCCGTCGCCCAGCTGGCCGTCGAAATTGCGGCCCCAGGCCCACAGCACGCCGGCCTTGTTGATGGCCAGGGTGTGCGCCTTGCCGGCCGCAACGAAGACCCAGTCCTTGGCGGTGCCGACTGCGGTCGGAACGGCCTTGTCCAGGGTGTTGCCGGTGCCCAGCTGGCCGTTCTGGTTGAAGCCCCAGGCCCACAGGGTGCCGTCGGCCTTCAGGGCCACGGTGTGGAATTCGCCGCTGGCGACCTGCTTCCAGGTGTTCACGCTGCCGTTGGTGGCAACCGGCTTGGTCTGGTCGGCGGTGCTGCCGTCGCCCAGCTGGCCCCAGCGGTTGTTGCCGAAGCCCCAGATGGTGCCGTCGCGCTTCAGCGCCAGCGTCTGGTTGCCGCCGGCTGCCACGCTGTCCCAGGGGGCGGTAATGGTCAGGTCGGTGCTGGCGCTGACGCCGGAGGAGGTGACGGTCACGCTGTCGGCGCCGATGGCGACGCCGGTGACCAGGCCGGTGGTGGCCACGGTGGCGTTCTTGCCCTTGACGGTCCAGGTGAAGTTGTCTTTCAGGACGGCGGTCTTGCCGTCGGAATAGGTGCCGGTCGCGGTCATCTGTACCGTGGTGCCAAGCGCGAGGGTCGGCTTGTCCGGGGTCAGGGCGATCGATTTCAGGGTGGGCGTTGCAGGCGTGGACGTACCGTTGTCGTCGTCACCGCCGCCTCCGCAGGCTGCCAGTACGGCGAATACTGGGATCAGCAGGAGGGATTTCATGGTCAATTTCATAATAATCCAGTAGGTAAGTCGCGGGTTACCGGGCAGTGTAACCACTGTTACGCCTGCGCTAACGCGCAAGCACGCGTGGATTATCCATGCAAATCATGAAATTGGGAAACTTTCAAAGGCAAACCTCACCCCGGGGTCAGACCCAAGGGGTCTGACCCTTTACTGCCGGGGGTTTACTTGCGGCCGCGCGCTGGTTTGGCCGGCGGTTTGGCTTTCACTTTGATAGTGTCGAGGATGGAAGGACGCGACTTGGTCTCGATGCTGGCGCGCGCCGTCAGCGAACCGGTCAGGGCGTTGGCCTTGCCGCGGCCCGCGCCGCCGGCCGGCAGGGCCTTGGCGCCGCCGCGCTTGTCGGCGCCCGGCGCCAGCATCGGCATGGCGCGCTTGCCGGTCGAGGCCTTGAAGTTCTCTTCGCCTGGCGTGTACGGCGGGATCAGGTGGCGCTCGCCGGTGCCGATCAGGTCGCCCCGGCCCATCTTGCGCAGCGTGTCGCGCAGGATCGGCCAGTTTTTCGGGTCGTAGTAGCGCAGGAAGGCCTTCTGCGCCTGGCGCTGCTTCAGCGTGCGCGGCGTGAACACTTCTTCCGAATCCTCGGTCACCTTGTGCAGCGGGTTGCGGCGCGAGTGGTACATGGCGCTGGCCATGGCCATCGGCGTCGGCATGAAGGTCTGCACCTGGTCCAGGCGGAAGTTGTTCTTCTTCAGCCACAGCGCCAGGTTCAGCATGTCCTCGTCGGTCGCGCCCGGGTGGGCCGCGATGAAGTAGGGAATCAGGTACTGCTTCTTGCCCGCTTCCAGCGAATACTTCTCGAACAGGGCCTTGAACTCGTCGTAGGCGCCGATGCCCGGCTTCATCATCTTGTTCAGCACGTTCGATTCGGTGTGCTCCGGCGCGATCTTCAGCAGGCCGCCCACGTGGTGCGTCACCAGTTCCTTCACGTACTCGGGCGAACGCACGGCCAGGTCGTAGCGCAGGCCGGACTGGATCAGGATCTTCTTCACGCCCGGGATCGCGCGCGCCTTGCGGTACAGCTTGATCAGCGGGTTGTGGTTGGTGCCCAGGTTGACGCAGATCGACGGATACACGCAGGACAGGCGGCGGCAGGTCTCTTCGATGCTCTTGTCCTTGCAGGACAGGCGGTACATGTTCGCGGTCGGGCCGCCCAGGTCGGAAATGATGCCGGTGAAGCCCTTGGTCTTGTCGCGGATGTGCTCGATCTCGCGCAGGATGGACGGCTCGGAACGGCTCTGGATGATGCGCCCTTCGTGCTCGGTGATGGAGCAGAAGGTGCAGCCGCCGAAGCAGCCGCGCATGATGTTGACCGAGAAGCGGATCATTTCCCAGGCCGGGATGTTGGCGTTGCCGTAGCTGGGGTGCGGCGCGCGCGCGTATTCCAGGTCGTACACATTGTCCATCTCGTCCATCTGCAGCGGCAGCGGCGGCGGATTCATCCACACGTCGCGGTCGCCGTGGCCCTGCACCAGGGCGCGCGCATTGCCCGGGTTCGATTCCAGGTGGAACACGCGCGAGGCGTGGGCGTACATGATCGGATCGTCCTTGACCACGTCGAAGGACGGCAGGCGCACGACCGTCTTGTTGTGCTTTTCCCTGGCGGCCGCCAGGCGCTCTTCGCGCGTCATGATGACGATCGGCTTAACGGTCGGCTCCGGCGCCGCGTTTTCGGTGGCGCACTCCTTGGTGTCTTCCTTGGCCATCGCGTACGGATTCGGATGGGCGTCGATCTTGCCCGGCACGTCCACGCGGGTGGAGTTGTGCACCGACCATTCGGCGTCCGGCAGCCAGCCTTGCGGCACCAGGAAAGCCGTGCCGCGCAGGTTCTTGATGTCGCGGATGCTTTCGCCGTCGGCAATGCGGCGCGTCAGATCGACCAGGGCGCGTTCGGCATTGCCGAAGATCAGCATGTCGGCCTTGGATTCGAACAGCACCGAGCGGCGCACCTTGTCCGACCAGTAATCGTAGTGGGCGATGCGGCGCAGCGAGGCCTCGATCGAGCCGACCACTACCGGCACGCCGGGGAAGGCTTCGCGCGCTTTTTGCGCGTACACGGTTACGGCGCGGTCGGGACGCTTGTTCGGTTCGCCGTTCGGGGTGTAGGCGTCGTCCGAGCGGATCTTGCGGTCGGCCGTGTAGCGGTTGACCATCGAATCCATATTGCCGGCGGTAATGCCCCAGTACAGGCGCGGCTTGCCCAGCTGGCGGAAGGATTCCACATCGTTCCAGTCGGGCTGGGCAATGATGCCCACCTTGTAGCCCTGCGCTTCCAGCAGGCGGCCGACCAGGGCCATGCCGAAACTCGGATGGTCGATGTAGGCGTCGCCGGTGACAAGAATCACGTCGCACTGATCCCAGCCCAGTGTGTCCATTTCGGCACGGGTCATGGGGAGGAAAGGCGCAGATGCAGCGCGTGCAGACCGCTTGGGAACGGCCTCGAAAAGGTTGGCTGGGGAATTCATCCCGGCATTTTACAGGAAAAGACACCGCTTCGCGCGTCGCCCGCCGAAAAAGCCCTTATATTTCAGTTACTTGTGCGCAAACAGAAAAGACATGATGGCAAATATTTATTGAATGTCGTGCCTTTTTTGCTATAACTCAGATACACCACAGGAGACAGGAGGACCATTATGCGACGCAGACTGTATTACATGCTTCCCAACGTCCAGGCCGCGCGCGCAGAGCTGGATGAGCTATTGCTCGCACGGATTGAAGAACGCCACATCCGCTTCCTCGCCAAGGAAGGCACATTACCCGACGATTGTCCGGGGTGCAGCTTCCTCGTCAAGACCGATTTGATCCATGGCGCCCAGCTGGGCGTGATCATCGGTGGCGTCGTAGGCCTGTTGGCCGGCATCTTCCTTGTGATGTTCCCGCCGGAAGGGCTGACCATGCGTACCGCGGCAATTCTGCTGGTCGCGCTGGGCGGCGCCGTATTCGGTGCATGGGCAAGCGGCATGAATGCAGCAGCGGTTCCCAACAAGAAGCTGGAGCAGTACGCCGCCCGCATCGAGCAGGGGCAAGTGCTGATGATGGTGGACGTGCCGGTCCGGCGCATGAAGGAAATCGAGGAGATGATCGCCAGGCGTCATCCCGACTTCAAGTTTGGCGGTGAAGAACCGCCCATGCTGGCGTTCCCATAACGCCGGCCTCCCGGGGGGCGGTGCCTTATCTGGCCGCCAATCCCCGGGTTCTGACCGAACCCCTGGGTCAGACCCGGCGGGTCTGACCCTGAACTTCGGTTTTGTCCCCGTCTGACCCTGACCTTCGGTTTTGTCCCCGTCTGACCCTGAACTAAATCCCCATATTGCCCAGGATGCGCGTGAGTTCGCGCAGCGTCGGTTCCAGCGTTGGATGTTTGGCCGCGAACTGCGCCGAGAGTTCCTGGCTGCGTTCGGCCAGGCCGTAAGTGGTGGTTTGCGGCGCTTCGCCGTCTTCTGCGCGCTGCTCCAGCAGCTGTTTGATGTCGCGGTCCAGTTGCAGCAGCAAGTCCTGCAGTTCTTCGTCCATCGGGCCGTGGCTTTCCAGCGCCGTGTGCAGGTTTCTCAGTGACGCCTTCAGTTGGCTGTCCATGGTGCGTTCCCCGTTGTAGTCGCGATAGTGATTTTATACACCTAATTCACGCCTCCGGCCACGCAGCCGCGCAACCGGAGGGGGGTACTGCCTGCTTACTGCGCGGTCAGGCCGCGGCGTTCCAGCAGCGGCTCGATCTTCGCGTCACGGCCGCGGAACTCGCGGTACATCTGCATCGCGTCCATCGTGCCGCCTTTGGACAACAGCATCTTGCGGAAGCGGTCGCCGTTCTTGCGCAGCATGCCGCCGTTTTCCTTGAACCATTCGACGGTATCCGCGTCCAGCTTCTCCGACCACAGGTAGCCGTAGTAGCCGGCCGAGTAGCCGCCCGCGAACACGTGCGAGAAGTAGGTGGTGCGGTAGCGCGGCGGCACCGGACCGAAGTCCACGCCCGCATCTTTCAGCGAAGCCGCTTCGAAGGCCAGCACGTCGGAAGGGATCTTGTCGGCCGACAGCTGGTGCCAGCGCTGGTCCAGGATCGAGGCGGCCAGGTACTCGGTGGTGCGGAAGCCTTCGTTGAACTTGCCGGAGGCGGTGACCTTGTCCAGCAGTTCCTTCGGCATCGGCGCGCCGGTCTGGTAGTGCTTGGCGTAGTTGTTCAGCACTTCAGGCCAGGTGGCCCACATCTCGTTCACCTGCGACGGGAATTCCACGAAGTCGCGCGGCACGCGGGTGCCGGAGAAGCGCGGATATTTCACGTCCGAGAACATGCCGTGCAGGGCGTGGCCGAATTCGTGGAACAGGGTGCGCGTTTCGTCGTAGGTGAGCAGGGTCGGCTCGCCGGCGGACGGCTTCGGAATGTTCAGGTGATTCGCCACCACCGGGTGCGTGCCCAGCAGCTTGGACTGCGACACGTAGGCATTCATCCAGGCGCCGCCGCGCTTGTTGGAACGGGCGTAGAAGTCGGCGATGAAGATGGCCAGCTGCTTGCCGTTGCTATCGAAGACGTCGAACACGCGTACGTCCGGGTTATATACCGGCAGGTCGGTGCGTTCCTTGAACGTGATGCCGTACACCTTGCCCGCTGCGAAGAACACGCCGTTGGTCAGCACGTTGTTCAACTCAAAGTATGGCTTCAGCTGGTTCTGGTCGAAGGCATAGCGCTGCTGGCGCACCTTGTCGGTGTAGAAGGCCCAGTCCTGCGCGGCGTTGGCGAAGCCGCCCTTGTCGGCGTCGATCGCGGTCTGGATGTCGGCCGATTCCTTGCGCGCGTTGTTGACGGCCGGCTTGGCGAATTCTGCCAGCAGCTTGTTCACGGCGTCGGCATCGTGCGCGGTCTGGTCTTCCAGGTGGTAAGCGGCGTGGCTGGAGTAGCCCAGCAGCCTGGCGCGTTCGGCGCGCAGCCTGACGAGCTTCAGCACTACTTCGCGGTTGTCGTATTCGTTGCCGCGGCTGCCGCGCGCCAGCGAGGCGGCCAGCAGGTGTTCACGCGTGCCGCGGTTGGTCAGCACTTCCAGCGGCGCCTGGCCGGTGGTGTTGGCGACCGGGATCACGAACTTGCCTTCCACGCCGCGCTTCTTCGCTTCAGCAGCAGCAGCGTCAATGGCCTTGTCGGACATGCCCGCCAGTTCCTCGCGCGTATCGACGATCAGTGCGGAGGCATTGGCTTCCTTCAGCACATTCTGGCTGAAGGTGGTGGACAGGGCAGCCAGCTCGGAGTTGTAGGCCTTCAGCTTTTCCTTGTCGGCGGCGGACAGCCTGGCGCCGGCGCGCACGAAGTCGGTGTGATAGCGTTCCAGCAGGCGCTTGGACTCTGCGTCCAGGCCCAGCTTGTCGCGCTTGTCGTACAGGGCCTTGATGCGGGCGTAGAGTTTCTCGTTCAGGCGGATCGCATCGCTGTGTGCAGACAGCTTCGGCGCCAGTTCGCGGTTCAGCGCTTCCATCTGGTCGTTGGTATTGGCGCCGGACAGGTTGCCGAATACGCTCGATACGCGGTCCAGCAGGCGGCCGGAACGCTCCATGGCGACGACGGTGTTGTCGAAGGTCGGCGCTGCCTTGTTGTTGGCGATCGCATCGATCTCCACCATTTGCTGACGCATGCCTTCAACGTAAGCCGGACCGTAGTCTTCGTTCTTGATCTTGTCGAAGGCTGGGTAGTGCAACGGCAGCGCGCTCTCTTTGGCGAACGGGTTCGATGCAGGCAGCATGGAAGCAGGTTCAGCGTGGGCGGCGCCGGCGATGGCCAGGCTGGCGGCGATGATCAACATCTGTGGACGGTACATACTCTCTCCTGTTATGGACTCTCGTACTGCTCGATACGGCAGCGCGAAGCGTGAAATCATAACAGCCGGGTTTTGCAAAGTCATGGGCAAGCTATGCTGCAGTGCGCCATCCAGATGGTGAATTGGCAAGCTGCGCCGGTGCCAGGCCGCGCATTCTGCGCAGCAGCAGCGAGGTGGCGGGAGCGGGGCAAGGTCCAGCGCGTTGCCGGTCCTGGCGGGAAATGCGACCGATGCGCTGCTGGCTAAGCGCTCAGTAGTGGGGCGGACGCTCGTTGAGGGGCGTCTGGTTGGTTTGCGAGCTGGTGCGGATGCGCTCGGCCAGAGCCAGCACGAGAGCTTCCAGCTGGTCGATCTGCTTTTGCTGCTCATAGACGCGCTGGTTCAGCGATTCCACCAGGTCTTCCTGGTGCACCAGCTTGAGTTCAATATCGACAAAACGTTCTTCACTGCTCACGGCGACTGCTCCTGCTCGGTAAAGCGTACATTTTACCGGAGACGCTCAGCGCATCCAGTGCAACATTGCTGCCGTGAGCGCGGTTTGCAATGATGCGACGCTGAGCACGATGGCCAGCGTCCAGCGCACGCTTTCCCATTTGGACTGCACGATCTTCTCGATCAGCTCGGCACGGACGCTCGTGATTCTCTCACTCAGCTCGCTGATCTTTTGGTCCTGCGCCGCGAAGCGGGCAGTCATCTGGTCGCCGAGATCGCCGATCTTCTTGTCCTGCGCTGCGAAGCGGGTGGCCATCTGGTCGCCGAGGTCGCTGATCTTTTGGTCCTGCGCCGCGAAGCGGGCAGTCATTTGGTCGCCGAGATCGCTGATCTTCTTGTCCTGCGCCCCAAAGCGGGCAGTCATCTGGTCGCCGAGATCGCTGATCTTCTTGTCCTGCGCCCCAAAGCGGGCAGTCATCTGGTCGCCGAGATCGCTGATCTTCTTGTCCTGCGCCCCAAAGCGGGCAGTCATCTGGTCGCCGAGATCGCCGATCTTCTTGTCCTGCGCTGCGAAGCGGGCAGTCATTTGGTCGCCGAGATCGCCGATCTTTTTGTCTTGCGCTGCGAAGCGGGTGCTTATCTGGTCGCTGAAGTCGGTGAGCTGCTTGCTGTGGGCGGCGAGGGACTGGTCGAGGTGGGCGGTGAGGCAGGCGCTGGTGGATTCGGCTTTGCAATGCCGGGTTTCGACTCGCTTTTCCAACGTGGCAACCTCGCCGCTCACCAGGGTCAGCGCTTCAGCGTGCACGTCCGCCACCGCAGGCGTGGCGCCGGCGGCGATGAGGCGTTTGGCGTATTGGTGGGCGTCGAAGCTGGTCATGCTGGCCTCCGCGGACAACATGGCGATTATCGCGCAGCAGTCCGCCGCGCACGATTGCCCCATGCCGACGCTTGAGGCAAATCAAGCAGCCGGCTTGGCCTCGCGCGGCGCCGACAGCAATTCCTTCATGCGCGCCAGCCGCTCGCGCGGCGACAGCACTTCCGATTCCTTCGGCGCCGCATCGCCCACATCCAGCGCCATCTCGGCGATGAAGCGCGAGATGTCGCACTGGATGTGCTCGCCTCCGCGCTTGCGCTTCTTGCACCACGTCAGCTGCAGGGTGCGCTGGGCGCGCGTAATCCCCACGTACATCAGGCGCCGCTCCTCCTCGATGCGCTGCGCCAGCAACTCGATCGGCGCGTCCGGATCGCCCTTGTGCGGCAGGATCCCCTCTTCCACGCCAACCAGGAACACGTGCGGATATTCCAGTCCCTTGGAAGCATGCAGGGTGGACATGCGCACCGCATCCGGCTCCTCATCCTTCCCTTCCAGCATGGACATCAGCGCCACCATCTGCGTCAGCTCCAGCACGTTCTTCTCTTCACCGTCGCGGTCCTTGCCGCCGCGGCCACGGTCCTTCAGCCAGTTGACGAAATCGAGCACGTTGTCCCACTTGCCCTGCGCCGCCCGCTCCTCGAAGGTGTCGTACAGATAGTGCTCGTAGTGCATGCCTTCCATCAGGTCATCCAGCACCTGGGCCGCATTGTCGCCGCTGCCCGAAGGCCCGGGACGCGTGGCGCGCGCTTCCAGATCCACAATGAAGTTGCAGAAGTCGCGCAGGGGACCCAGCTGACGGTCGGTCAGCACCGATTCGATACCGCCCTTGAACACCGCCTCGAACAGCGAGCATTGCCACTTGCCCGAGAACGAGCCCAATGCTTCCAGCGTGGTCTGGCCGATGCCGCGGCGCGGCGTGGTGGCCGCACGGATGAAGGCCGGATCGTCGTCCGGATTCGCCAGCAGACGCAGGTAGGCGATGATGTCCTTGATTTCCGCCTTGTCGAAGAAGCTCTGGCCGCCGGAGATCGTGTACGGGATGCGCTGGTTGCGCAAGGCCTGCTCGATCACGCGCGCCTGGTGATTGCCGCGGTACAGGATGGCGTAGTCGGACCACTTGTTCTTGCGCTCGAAGTGGTCGGCCGAAATCATGATCGCCACCTGGTCCGCTTCCAGTTCCTCGTTCGCCATGCCGTGCACCTTGATCGGCTCGCCCAGGCCCAGTTCCGACCACAGCGACTTCTCGAACAGCTTGGGATTGTTCTGGATGACGGCGTTGGCCGCCTGCAGGATGCGCGTGGTGGAGCGGTAGTTCTGTTCCAGCTTGATCAGCTTCAGGTCCGGGAAATCCACCTGCAGCAGGCTCAGATTCTCCATCGTCGCGCCGCGCCAGCCGTAGATCGCCTGGTCGTCGTCGCCCACGGCGGTAAACATCGGCTTCTTGCCCAGGCCCGTCACCATCAGCTTCACCAGCTCGTACTGGCAGGTGTTGGTGTCCTGGTATTCGTCGATCATCAGGTAGCGCAGGCGGCGCTGCCACTTGTCGCGCACTTGGTCGTGGTTGCGGAACAGCTCCACCGGCAGGCGGATCAGGTCATCGAAGTCCACCGCCTGATAGGCGGCCAGGGTGGCGATGTAGCTGCCGTAGATGCGCGCCGACTGCGCCTCGTCTTCCGTCTGCGCATTCTTCAGCGCCTCTTCCGGCGTGACCAGGCCGTTCTTCCACAGCGAAATATCGTTCTGGATGCCGCGGATCAGCTGCTTGTCGGTGGTGATGGCCAGGTCCTGCACCAGGGAGTAGCAGTCGTCGCTGTCCATGATGGAGAAGCGGTCCTTCAGGCCGAGGTGGTTGCACTCCTGGCGCAGGATTTTCACGCCCAGCGAGTGGAAGGTACACACCGTCAGCTGCTTGGCCTGTTTCGGCTGCTTGAGCAGCTTGCCGACGCGCTCCTGCATCTCCAGCGCCGCCTTGTTGGTGAAGGTCAGCGCGGCGATGGTGCGCGGATCGTAGCCGCGGTCCTCGATCATGTGCGTGATCTTCTGCGTGATCACGCGCGTCTTGCCCGATCCCGCACCGGCCAGCACCAGGGCTGGACCGTCGAGATAGAGCACGGCTTCGCTTTGCGGGCCGTTCAGGCCGAACTGAGGTTTGGACATGGCTGCGGGGGATTGGATGGGCAATACAGCCGGCCATTGTACCGCCTCAAGTGTTGATATTTCGGCGCGGGGGAGAATATAGTGGTGTCAGACCAAAAAAATATCGGGCAGAGTATTATGAAATTTGAACATTTGATAGAAGTTAACGATCCCCTCAATCCGCTGATGGACACCATCAGCCATGAGCAGCTGTGGCGCGGCCTGGTGCTGCGCGCCGAGTCGCCCAAGCTGTTCGTGCCGCACCTGGACGAGGTGCGCATCGACGAGCGCAATGAAAGCGGTTTCCGCCGCCGCCTGCGCTATGGCGACCTGGTGATCGAGGATACGGTCGAGCTGCACCGTCCCTACGTGGTGCGCTACAACGTGGAAGCGCAGAAGGACATCAGCAAGTCCAGCCTGACCATGACCATCGAGGTGCCGGAACCGGAGCGCCTGTACGTGCGCTTCGAGTACGACGACGGCCACGACGCGGCCACCGATGCGGCCAACGCCATGTACGACGATTTCCGCCGTTCCGCCTATCAGGAATCGGACATCGACACCATCCGCGTGCTGCGCGAGCTGGTGGAGTCGGGACGCCTGGACGCGTCCCTCAACTAAGGCAGGACCTCAGCAGCCCGGCGTGCAGTCCGGGCAGCTGGGTTTCGGCGGCGGCGCCTTCTCCAGCTGCTGCGCCAGATCGCGCAGGGCCGTGCGCAGGCCCTCTTCCACCACCGGGTGGTAGAAGGGCATGTCCAGCATCTTCTTCACCGTCATCTCCGTCTGGTGCGCCCAGGACAGCAAATGTCCGATGTGCTCCGTGCGCGGGCCGATCATTTCGGCGCCCAGGAAGCGCCCCGTCCCGTATTCGCCGTACACGCGCAGCATGCCCTTGTTCTGCAGCATGACGCGGCTGCGTCCCTGGTCTTCGAAGGACACCGCGCCCACCGCAAAGCGGCCCATATGCGTGCGGCACAATTCCTCGAAGCTGGCGCCAAGGGTGGTGATATTCGGCTCGGTGAAGGCAATGATCAGCGGCGTGCGGCGCAGGCCCGGCTGCACTGCCGGGAAGCTGGCGGCGTTGGCGCCGGCGATCCTGCCCTGGTCGGCCGCTTCCGGCAGCAGGGGCAGTTCGCTGCTGGCGTCGCCGGCGATAAAGATATGGCTGTCGCCGCACTGCATGGTCCTGCTGTGGAAGACGGGGATGCCCTGCTGGTCCAGTTCCAGGCCGGTCAGTTCCAGGCCCAGCTTGTCGACATTCGGTTTGCGGCCGGTAGCCACCAGCAGGTAGTCGAAGACTTCGCTGCTGTCATGGCCGCTGGCGTCGCGCGAGGCGACGCGCACGCCTTCGCCGGCGCGCTGCACTTCCGTGACCTGGGTATTGAAGCGGATGTCCAGTTCCTCGCGCAGCACGGCGGCCGCCGTGTCCTTCACGGCCGGATCGGTCAGCTGGGCCACGCTGCTGCCGCGCGCATACACCACCACGTGCACGCCGAGGCGGCGCAGCGCCTGCCCCAGTTCCAGGCCGATCACGCCGGTGCCCACCACGGCAATGGAGCGCGGCAGGTCGTCCCAGTAGAACACGGCGTCGCTGGTGATCACGCGCTCGCCGGCCTGCGCCCACGCCGGCGGAATCTGCGGCGAGGAGCCGGTGGCAATCACGATGCCCTGCGCTTCGACAATGGTGTGCTGATCGACCTGCAGGCGCCGGGGGCCAATGAAGCGCGCGTAGCCGCGCAGCTTGTCGCCGGCCGGCATCTTGTCCATGCCTTCCAGCACGAAGCCGACAAAGCGGTCGCGCTCACTGCGCACGCGGGCCATGACCTGCTTGCCGTCGATGCGCAGCGGACCGGGATGGACGCCAAAGCCGGGCGCCGCCGCCACCGCGTGGGCCGCATCGGCCGCCGCGATCAGCAGTTTGCTGGGCATGCAGCCGACCCGGGCGCAGGTGGTGCCGTAGGGGCCGCCTTCGATCATCACGACCCGTTTGCCGGCCTGGTGCGCGGAGCGGTAGGCAGTCAGTCCGGCCGAACCGGCGCCGATCACGGCCACGTCGCAGCTGATGGTTTCCATTCCTTGTTCTCCCTGATTTTGTCTTGCCATCCTACACTTTTGTGTCGTGCGCTGCTGACAGACGGGCCAGGATGTATTAGGATGGCTTATCTTTTCGTCTTCACATAAGCTCAACTTATGGACAATCTGGACTACCGCGCGCTGGCGGTGCTGGATGCCGTGGCCCACCATGGCAGCTTCGAAAAGGCGGCTACCGCGCTGGGCATCAGCCAGCCGGCCGTATCCCAGCGTATCAAGGCGCTGGAGGATGCGGCCGGACGGTTATTGATCGTCCGCGGTTCGCCAGCCTCGCCGACCGGCCTCGGGCAGCGCCTGATCTCGCATTACCGCAACGTCAAACTGATGGAGGCGGCGCTGGACATCGACCTGGGCAACCAGGTCAGCATGCCGGAACTCGCGGTCGCCGTGGACGCCGCCAGCCTGGCGACATGGTTTCCGCTCGCCCTGCGTCCCCTGCTGTCGCCGCCGCGCTGCCAGCTGGACGTGGAATGCGCCGAGCGCGACGTGGCCCTGCACCTGGTGCGCGAAGGCGCCGTGTTCGGCTGCGTGGCTGCCGCGCCGGATTCCCAGCCGCATGCGCCGGGACTGGCCGCCCATGGCGCCACCACCACGCCGCTGGGCGCCATGCGCTATGTGTGCGTGGCGTCGCCGGCCTTCTCCAGGCACTGGTTCGGCGACGGCTTCTTTGCCGAAGCGGTGGCGATCACGCCCGCCGCCACGCACGACCATGAACTGACGGCGCGCTTCCTGGCCGCCGAACTGGGCGTGCGCACGCCCTTCCCGCACCATACGCTGCCGCTGTCCAGCGCGCTGAACGACCTGCTGTTCGGCGGCATGGCTTACGGCCTGCTGCCTTATCTGCAGGCGGCGCAAGGCCTGGCGCAAGGCTTGCTGGTGGACCTGCTGCCGGGCCGCTACCTGGATGTGCAGCTGAACTGGCACGCCTGGGAACTGGACACGCCGTTCACGCGCGCCCTCTCCGAGCAGGTGGTGGCGATGGCGAAGCGCTACCTGGTGCAGCCCTAGCCTCAGATATCGACCGGGTCCACTTCCAGCGACCACTTGGCGCGCGTCTTCATCTCGCGCAGCGCGTGCAGCCACTCTTTCAGGAAGGCCTGCAGCGCCGGCCGTGACGGCGATTCCACCAGCAGCTGCGCGCGATCGACGTTATGCACGCGCGTCATGCTCATCGGGATCGGATCGTTGATGGTGATGCCCTCGTGCTGCACCAGCCCGCGCGCCGCCTTCAGGAATTCGATCGCCAGCGCCAGCTCGGACGCCTCGGCGCGCAGCATGGCCTGGAACAGATAGGGCGGCAGGCCGGCCTGTTCGCGCTCGGCCAGCAGCGAGGTGGCGAAGTGGTCGTAGTCGTGATGCACCACGGCGGCGTACAGCGGATGCTGCACATACGCGGTCTGGATCAGCACCTCGCTGGTGCTGCCGCCGGCGCGCCCGGCGCGGCCCGCCACCTGCATCAGCTGCGCAAACAGGCGCTCGCTGGCGCGGTAGTCCTGCGAGAACAGGGCCGTATCCGGATTCAGGATGCCCACCAGCGTGAGCTTCTTGAAGTCGTGTCCCTTGGCGACCATCTGGGTGCCGATCAGGATATCCACTTCGCCGCGGTGCACGCTGTCGAAGGCTTCCTGGGCGCTGCCCTTGCGGCGCGTGCTGTCCGCATCGATGCGCAGGATGCGCGCCTCGGGGAACAGCGCCTGCAGGCCCTCCTCCACGCGCTGCGTGCCGCGCCCGATGGGCTGCAGGTCGATATTGCCGCAGGTCGGACAATGGCGCGGAATGCGCATCTCCAGGCTGCAATGGTGGCAGCGCAGGCGGAACTCCGGCTTGTGCAGCACCATGAAGGAAGTGCAGCGCTTGCACTCGCTGACCCAGCCGCAGGATTCGCAGCAGATCACCGGCGAGTAGCCGCGCCGGTTCAGGAACAGCAGGGACTGCTCGCCTTTCGCCATGCGCTGGCGGATGGCGTCGATCAGGTGGGCGCTGATGCCGTCGCGGCCCTTGTCGCGCGCCGTGTCGATCAGTTTTACCGTCGGCAGCACCGCCTGCTGCACCGCGCGTTCGCGCAGCTCCAGCTTGCGGTAGCGGCCGGCCAGCGCGTGATGCCAGCTTTCCAGCGACGGCGTGGCGGAGCCCAGCACCACCGGGATCTTCAGCTGGTGCGCGCGCCATACGGCCAGGTCGCGCGCCGAATAGCGCAGGCCTTCCTGCTGCTTGTACGAGGGATCGTGTTCCTCGTCGATCACGATCATCTTCAGCTGCGGCAGCGAGGCCAGGATGGAGAGGCGGGTGCCCAGCACGATGCGCGCCCTGCCCTCGTGCGCCGCCAGCCAGTGCAGCATGCGCTCGCCTTCGGACAGGCTGCTGTGCAGCGTCGAGAGCATCACGCCCGGGAAGCGGGCGCGGATATTCCCTTCCAACTGCGGCGTGAGATTAATTTCCGGCACCAGGATCAGGATCTGGCCCTGCGCTTCGCGCGCCAGCACCTGGGCGCAGGCTTGCAGATACACCTCGGTCTTGCCGCTGCCCGTGACGCCATACAGCAGGAAAGGCGCAAAGCCGCGCGCACCGCCGATGGCGTCCGCCGCTTCCTGCTGGGCTGGTTTCAGCTGCGGCGCGGCCGCCGGCGTGCCGTCGTGCGCATCGTCCATCTTGCCCAGCTTCCTGATGGCGCGCTCCAGCGCCACCGTGGTCAGCACGCGCAGGTTCTTGGGCAGGCCGGGCAGCGCCACCTCGCCCAGCGGCCGCTGATAATAGTCGGCCGCAAAGCCGGCCAGCGCCAGCCACTGCGCCGAGAGCGGCGCCAGCTGGCTGCGCACGGCCAGCGCATCCTTCAGCTTCTCCGGTGGCACATCCGTTTCCTGCAGCACCGCCACAATCAGACCGACCACTTCGCGCCGGCCAAACGGCACCATGGCCAATTGTCCTACATGCGGTAGCGCGGATTGTTCGCAAACCCACCGGTAATCGAACACTGCATTGAGCGGTGTATCGAGGGCGATTCGAAGAATGCAGTGCGCCATCCGGGCCTTTGTTGAATGTTTCTTTAACTATCCACAGAATCTGGGGATAACTTTGTGGAAAATGGACTCTTGATTCCGTGCAAGCACTAAGCCTCAACTTGCCCGGGCGCTAAACCAGTCAAAAAACACCAAAATTTCCCCTTTAAAAACAGTCACTTGGAAATAGCCTCCTAGGAGAGCAAAAATCGGCATATTTTTCCTCGTGCTGTGCATAAGTCCAGTATTTAAGGACATATTTTTTGCCGAAATCAAGCTTTTTCTGCGCCGCGGGCGGTGGAAAAAGCCGGCCGCGGGCGCCGGACATTGTACCTATGCGGAAACATAAACGTTTGCGTTTCCGCAACGACTTTTGACCACGAATACTTACAAAAAAATCATGCAATGCAGCATTGATCTAAGACTAATCCTACAAGATTTGGATAAGTGTCGGTTTACTAAGAACTTTTCGCTTTTTTCCACAGTTTTTGTGGATAACTTTGTGGAGAATGACCCAACAATATGCATTCTCACCTTGGATAAGCTTATTTATTCTCCGCACACCGCACTGATGCGCCCTAATTAAAGTCTTTTAAATCAGATACTTGGGAATCCCCACAGAGGGAGGGCAAGGCGACTGCCTTTTAATTGCGCAGCCGAAAATTTTGTGCATAAGTCAGTCCACACTAACTGCGCGGCACCAACAAAAAAGGCGCGTCCCGGGCAGGAACGCGCCTTTTGGAGCGGAACTACATCAGGCTGCGCGCATGGCCCGGCTGTGGCTGTGCACGGTTTCCACCAGGACCGACACCGATTCCGGCGGGGTGAACTGGGAAATGCCATGGCCGAGGTTGAAGACGTGGCCGGTATTATGCTTGCCAAACGATTCCAGGGTGCGCACGGCTTCGGCGCGGATCTGCTCCGGGTTGGCAAACAGCACGGCCGGGTCGATATTGCCCTGCAGCGCCATCTTGTGGCCGACCCTGGCGCGGATCTGCCCCAGGTTGGCGGTCCAGTCCAGGCCCATGGCGTCGGCGCCAATGGCGGCGATTTCTTCCGCCCAGTGGCCGCCGCCCTTGGTGAACACGATGGCGGGGATCTTCACGCCGTCCACTTCACGCTTGAGCAGGGACACCACCTTCTGCATATAGGCCAGGCTGAACTGCTGGTAGGCGCCGTCGGCCAGCGCACCGCCCCAGGAGTCGAAAATCATCACGGCCTGGGCGCCGGCGTCGATCTGGGCGTTCAGGTATTCGGCCACGGCGCGGGCGTTGGTGTCCAGGATGTGGTGCATCAGGTCCGGACGGCTATACATCATCTTCTTGATGGTGTGGAACTCGCGCGAGCCCTGGCCTTCCACCATATAGCAGGCCAGCGTCCACGGCGAACCGGAGAAGCCGATCAGCGGCACGCGGCCGTTCAGCTCGGTGCGGATCTGGGTCACGGCCTTGAACACGTAGTCCAGCGAGCCCGCTTCCGGTACGCGCAGCGCCCTGACCTCTTCCTCGGTCTTCAGCGGGCGCTCGAATTTGGGACCTTCGCCTTCCACGAAATACAGGCCCAGGCCCATGGCGTCCGGCACCGTCAGGATGTCGGAGAACAGGATGGCCGCATCCAGCGGATAGCGGTCGATTGGCTGCAGGGTCACTTCCGTCGCCAGGTCGGGATTGGTGGCCAGGCCCATGAAGGAGCCGGCTTTCTGGCGCGTTGCCCTGTACTCCGGCAGGTAACGGCCAGCCTGGCGCATGAGCCATACCGGGGTGTATTCGGTCGGTTGGCGCAGCAGCGCACGCAGGAAGGTGTCGTTCTGGAGCGGGGCAAATTGTGGCATGAAAGACAATCAAAAGCAGGAAGAAAGACGCTATTATCGCATTCTTGTCCTGTTTTTTCCGTGCATGCCCGCCACTATGACCGACACGCTTTCCGCACCCTACGGCGCCTGGCCGTCCCCTATCAGCGCCGGCCTGGTTGCAGCCGGCGCCACGCCGCTGTCCTCGATCGCCCTGGACGGGGCGGACATCTACTGGCTGGCCGGCCGCGCCGCCGAAGCAGGGCGCAATACGCTGATGCGCCGGCGCGGCGGGCAGGTCCAGGAAATCACCCCCGCGCCCCTGAATGTGCGCAGCCGGGTACACGAATATGGCGGCGGCGCGTATGCCGTTGCCGGCGGCAGCGTCTTCTTCTCGCACTTCGCCGATAACCGCCTGTACCGCACGGACGGCGCGGGCGAGGCCCAGCCCTTTACCGCGCCGATCCGCCAGCGCTTTGCCGACTTCGTGGTGGATGCCCGCCGCCAGCGCCTGATTGCCGTGCGCGAGCAGCATCCGGAGGATCCGGCCTCGCACGCGCAGCCGGTAAACACCCTGTGCGCCGTCGGCCTGAATGGCGACGAGAACATCCTGGCGCTGGGCGACGACTTCTATTCCTCGCCGCGCCTGTCGCCGGACGGCAGCCAGCTGGCCTGGCTCAGCTGGGACCATCCGCGCATGCCGTGGCAGGGCACCGAGCTGTGGCTGGCCGACGTGCACGCAGACGGCTCGCTCGGCGCGGTGCGCCGCGTGGCCGGCGGGGCGGACGAATCGATCTGCCAGCCGGAGTGGTCGCCGCAGGGCGTGCTGCATTTCGTGTCCGACCGCAGCGGCTGGTGGAACCTGTACCGCCTGAGCGCCCTGAATGCGGCCGAGCCGCTGTGCGCAATGGAGGCGGAATTCGGTGCGCCGCACTGGACCTTCGGCAACGCCATGTACGGCTTCACGCCGGCCGGCGGCATCATTTGCACGTATATCGAAAAAGGCGTCAGCAAGCTGGCGCGCCTGCAGGATGGCGTGCTGGCCGCTATCGCCAATCCCTATCAGGAAATCCGCGAGCTGAAAGTCGGCGACGGCTTTGCCGTGCTGCTGGCCGGCAGCCCGGCCATCGCTGCCGAAATCGCGCGCATCGATCTGGCCAGCGGCGCACTGGAAGTGCTGGAGCGCTCCATCGCCACGCTGCCGGATGCCGGCTACCTGTCGATCCCGGACAGCATCAGCTACCCGAGCGCCAGTGGCCGCACCGCGCACGCCTTCTTCTACCCGCCGCACAACAAGGATGCGGCAGCGCCGGCCGGCAGCAAGCCGCCGCTGATCGTCATCAGCCACGGCGGTCCGACCGGCATGGCGGCCAGCACGCTGAAGCTGGCCACGCAATACTGGACCAGCCGCGGCTTCGGCGTGCTGGACGTGAACTACGGCGGCAGCACCGGCTTCGGCCGCGCCTACCGCGATGCGCTGAAAGGCCAGTGGGGCGTGGTCGATGTGGAAGACTGCATCGCCGGCGCGCGGCACCTGGTGGCCAGCGGCCTGGCCGACAGCGGGCGCCTGATCGTGCGCGGCGGCAGCGCCGGCGGCCTTACCACCTTGTGCGCGCTGACCTTCCACGACGTGTTCAAGGCCGGCGCCAGCTACTACGGCGTATCCGACCTGAAAGGCCTGGACCAGGATTCGCACAAGTTCGAATCGCATTACAACGAATACCTGATCGCACCGCAGGCCGAGGCGGAAGCGGTGTACGCCCAGCGTTCGCCGATCAACCACACGCAGCGCCTGTCGCGCCCCATGATCTTCTTCCAGGGGCTGGACGACAAGGTGGTGCCGCCGCAGCAATCGGAAATGATGGTGCAGGCGCTGCGGCAGCGCGGCGTGCCGGTGGCCTATGTGCCGCTGGAAGGCGAAGGCCACGGCTTCCGCAAGGCGGAGAACATCGTGCGCACGCTGGAGTCGGAACTGTATTTCTATCAGCGCATCTTCGGCCTGCCCACGGCCGCAGCGGCCGCGCCCGTGGTGATCGATAATTTCTGATGACTGATGCATTGCTGGCGGAGTTCGAGACGCTCGAACTCGCCGAGAAGATGATCCTCGCCCAGCTGGCGCTGATGGGCGATCCGGTCGGCCGCACCGCCCTCCTCGACTGGCTGGTCAAGGCCGGCGTCAACGATGCGCACGGCCAGCCGTTTACCGTGCTGACGCTGGACGATCCGCTGATCAAGCTGGAACGCCTGGCCTTTACCAGCACCGTCACCGCGCGCGGCCATATCTGCAACGCCAAGCTGCGATGGCCGGCCATCCGCGCCGCCATTGGCGCACACCTGCTGGACGACCTGTGCAAGGCGCACGAAGCCTTGAATCCGATGCGCCAGAGCTGGAACGGGGCCTACGAGCCGCGCAGCTACCGCCACGGCGTGGCGCGCCTGCGCATGGCCCTGCTGCGCGGCCGTCCGCCGCAGGAAGTGCTGCCGCTGCTGACGGCCTGCATGGTGTGCTACGAAGCGGCCCAGCTGCATCCGATGGTGGATATCTTCACCCGTCCTTTCGAGGCGGGCATGCTGCTGCTGGTGCATCCGCTGCTGCAGGACGATGTCCTGATGCTGCTGCTGCAGCATACCCAGCGCGAAGCGGCGCTGGCGCCGCAGATCCGCGGCTACGCGGAGCGCCACTTCGAGCGCCGCGTGGCGGCCGGTCACGCGCTCAGTCCGGCGCTGCGCCTGGCGCTGGCGGAAGACGCCATCCTGTGCGGCCAGCTGGCCGCTGCCGCGCGCTACCTGGAGGGCGTGGAAGGCGCACTGGCGCAGTTCTTCGCCAGCGTGGTCGCACTGCTGCGCGGCGACGCGAATGCGGCGCTGGCCGGCTTCGAGAGCGCACTGAAAGCGATCCGCCGCGAATCGGGCAAGCGCAAGCACCTGTTCCAGGGCATGGGCGGCCACCTGTACGTGACCGCCCTGCTGCGCAACGGCGAAGCGAAAGCACTGAAGGCCGCCGAAAGCTACCTGGAGCTGGCCGTGCACGCCCAGCACAATCCGGACAGCGCCGTCTATCAGCAACTGAGCATGCTGCGCCAGATCCGCGCCGGCACCATGCAGGCCGATATCGTGCTGTCGCGCGACTGGGAAAAGCCGATGCAGGCGCAGATGTTCCAGTCGCTGCTGTATTACTGGCTCGCACTGCCGCAGCTGAAGCAGCGCCGCGCCGAACTGCAGGACCTGCTGCAGAACGCGCAGGCCGCCGGCTTCCTGTTCATTGCGGTGCAGGCGCACAGCCTGCTCGGCCATCTGGGCGACGAGAATGCGGCAGCGCGCGCGGCCGAACTGCGCGAAAAGCTGGGCCTGCCCGATATGGCGCTCTGGTTCGAGCGCCAGGAAGCCTGGCAGCGCCAGCTGGCGGCGCTGATCAACCTGCAGCAGGGCGCCGGCGAGAGCGGTGGCGAAACGCGGCTGGTGTGGGTCATCAGCCTGGGCGCACGGCACAACATCGGCGAGATCGAACCGCGCGAGCAGAAGCGCGACCTGCGCGGCAGCTGGGGCAAGGGACGCCCGGTGGCGTTGAAGCGCCTGCGCGAGGAAGCCGCGCAGCTGGACTTCATGACGCCGCAGGACATCCGCATCAGCAGCAGCATCGCGCCGTCGCGCCAGGCCTTTTCCTCCGGCCTGCGCTACGACATCGACACCGAGCAGGCCGCGCTGTCGCTGGTGGGCCATCCGCACGTGTACTGGATGGATGCGCCGGATACGCGGGTGGAGCTGCAGGCGGCCGAGCCCGAGCTGCTGATCCGCACCGTCAACGGCCAGCTGCGCCTGACCCTGCAGCCGCCCATCACCGACCCGAACGCGGGCGTGATCGTGGTGCAGGAAGCGCCCAACCGCCTGCGCGTGATCAGCATCAACGACGAGCACCGGCGCATTGCCGCCATCGTGGGCGACAGCCTGTCCGTGCCGCTGCACGCGCAGGAGCAGGTGCTGAAGGCGATCGGTTCCGTCTCCTCGGTGGTGACGGTGCAGTCGGACATTGGCGGCGGCGCCGCCAACGCGGAACAGATCGACGCCGACAAGCGCCTGCATGTGCACCTGCTGCCTTACCAGCAGGGCCTGAAGATGCAGGTCCAGGTGCGTCCGCTGCGCGATGCCGGTCCTTACTACACGCCGGGCGCCGGCGCCGAGAGCGTGATTGCCGACGTGGGCGGCCGTTCGGTGCAGGCGCGGCGCAGCCTGGCCGGCGAACGCGATGCCGAGCGCCAGCTGATCCTGAAATGCGACGTGCTGGAACAGGCGGAGCAGGAGCACGGCGAATGGCTGCTGGGGCAGCCGGCGCTGGCCCTGCAGCTGCTGGCCGATCTGCAGGAACAGGAGAATGTGCTGATTGCCTGGCCGGAGGGCGAGACCTTCCGCCTCACCAAGCCGGTGTATACCAAGCAGCTGAAGCTGAACATCAAGAGCAGGAAGGACTGGTTTGCCGCCAGCGGCCAGCTGCAGATCGACGAGGAGCGCGTGCTGGACCTGCGCTCGCTGCTGGACCTGATGCGCGCCAACAAGAGCCGCTTCATCGAACTGGGCGACCAGCAGTTCCTGGCGCTGTCCGACGAACTGCACCGCCGCCTGCAGGAACTGGCGGCCTACGGCGAGGACGACGACGCCGGCATGAAGGTGCACCGCCTGGCCGCCTTCGTGCTGGAGGAACTGGCGTCCGACGTCGGCATGGTGGAAGCGGACCGCATGTGGAAGGAACACCTGGCGCGCATCGAAGCCAGCGCCGCCTATGCGCCGCAGCTGCCCAGCACCCTGCAGGCCGAGCTGCGCGACTACCAGCGCGAAGGCTTCGAGTGGCTGGCGCGCCTGGCCCACTGGGGCGTGGGCGCCTGCCTGGCGGACGATATGGGCCTCGGCAAAACGCTGCAGGCGCTGGCCCTGATCCTGCTGCGCGCGCCGCACGGCCCGACCCTGGTGGTGGCGCCGACCTCGGTCTGCCTGAACTGGGCGGCGGAAGCGGCGCGCTTTGCGCCCACGCTGAACGTGAAGCTGTACGGCAGCGGCGACCGCGCAGCCATGCTGGACAACGCCGCTCCCTTCGACCTGATCATCGCCAGCTATGGCCTGCTGCAGCTGGAATCCGGGCGCTTCACGCAACAGCACTGGCACACCATCGTGCTGGACGAGGCGCAGGCCATCAAGAACGCCGCCACCAAGCGCTCGCAGGCCGTGATGGCGCTGCAGGGGGATTTCCGCATGATTGCCACCGGCACGCCGCTGGAAAACCATCTGGGCGAGCTGTGGAACCTGTTCCGCTTCATCAATCCGGGCCTGCTGGGTAGCCACGAGCAGTTCAACCTGCGCTTTGCGGGGCCGATCGAGCGGCAGCAGGACCACCGCGCCGAAGTCGGCGCGCGCAACCGCCTGCGGCGCCTGATCGGGCCGTTCGTCCTGCGCCGCACCAAGGCCCAGGTGCTGACCGAGCTGCCGGCGCGCACCGAGATCACGCTGGAAGTCGATCTGTCGGCGGAAGAAACGGCGCTGTACGAATCGCTGCGCCGCGAAGCGCTGGACAAGCTGGCCGCCATCGAGGTCCCGGTGGACAAGAAATCGATGGCCATCCTGGCCGAGATCATGAAGCTGCGCCGCGCCTGCTGCAATCCGAACCTGGTGGCGCCCGAGCTGCGGCTGCAAAGCAGCAAGCTGGCAGCTTTCGGCCACCTGGTCGATGGCCTGCTGGAGAACCGCCACAAGGTGCTGGTATTCAGCCAGTTTGTCGATCACTTAAGCTTGATAAGAGAGCATCTCGAACGCCAGGGCATCCGCTACCAGTACCTGGACGGCTCCACCCCCATGGCGCAGCGCAAGCAGGCGGTGGACGCCTTCCAGGCCGGCGAGGGCGATCTCTTCCTCATCAGCCTGAAGGCGGGCGGGGTCGGCATCAACCTGACGGCAGCGGATTACGTGATCCACATGGACCCGTGGTGGAACCCGGCCGTGGAAGACCAGGCCTCGGACCGCGCCCACCGCATGGGGCAGCTGCGCCCCGTCACCATTTACCGCCTGGTGGCGCGGCATACCATCGAGGAAGGCATTGTTGCGCTGCACGGCCATAAGCGCGAGCTGGCCGACAGCCTGCTGGACGGCAGCGATACGGCCGCCCGCATGACGGCGGAAGACATGCTGGCCATGCTGCAGGAGGGATTGCGGCGCTGAGTGCCGCCGGCGCGCACACTGTGCGGCAGGATTGCGCCGCGCGGACTATGATGAATGGGTAAGCCCGAAAGGAGCCCATCATGGTTGATACATTGCTGCGCGTTTTCGACAACTTTTCCGTTGCCGAGCAGGCGCGCGAAGCCCTCATGGCGGCCGGCGTTGCGGCCCAGGATATCCGCCTGTCCTCGCACGAAGACGACGGCGGCCCGGTGCGCGCCAACTTCCTGGTCGATTCCCCCGCCAAGCCGAAGCCGGGCTGGCGCAGCCGCCAGTCGGCGGAACAGACCCAGCGCAGCACCTGCCTGCTCAGCGTGCGCCTGCAGGACAGCCGCCAGGGCATGCTGGTGGCCACCATCCTCGACCGCTACGCTACCGTGGACCGCGGCAGCCGCATGGGGCCGGTCTGAGCGCTTTGACAACGCCGCACCGCTGAGTTCAGCCAAAGGCCGGACGCTGCCCGGCTTGTGATAATCTCGCAGGCTGCACTTCCAGAAAGCTGAACTCATGATCAAGACCAAGATCGCCATTGCGGCGATGATGATGTCGCTGGCATTCGCGCCTGCGGAAGCCGCTCAAAAGGCGGCCGGCAAGGCGAAAACCAGCGCCAGCGCGAAAAAATCCACGGGCAAATCGACCAAATCCAGCGCCAGATCCTCCGCCAAATCCCCGGCTAAATCCAGCAGCAAGTCCAAAGGCAAGGGCAAGGCCGCCGCTGCGGCCGGCGCCGGCGCGGCCGCAGCCAAAAGCGTGGCCGCCAAGCCGCTGCCGCCGGAACGCCGCCAGGACCGCAACTTCGACAGCCAGGCCAGCGTGTTCCTGAACGCTTTATGGCGCATCGATCCGGAATCGGCCATCGCCGTCGGCAAATACGACACGGCCGCCACCCTGACCATCCCGGATGCCGCCAGCCGCGACAAGCAGCTGGCCTTCATCGACGAGTGGCTGCAGAAATTCGGCGCCATCGACACCCGGCAGCTGTCGCCCAAGCAGCGCAGCGACCTGGGCCTGCTGGTGAATAAGCTGAACAGCGACCGCTGGTACCTGACCACCTTGCGCGAATTCGAGTGGAATCCCGCCACCTACAATATCGCCGCTCCGATCGACTTCATCCTGAACACCGAATACGCGGCCAAGCCGCAGCGCCTGCGCACCCTGCTGAAGCGCATTGCCGGCGTGCCGGCCTTCTACGAAGCGGCGCGCAACAGCATCAGCAACCCGACGCGCGAACATACCCGCCTCGCCATCGACCAGGCGCCGGGCGTGCTGCAAGTGCTGGCCGACCTGGAAAAGGAGGCGCAGGCATCCACCATCACCAGCAATGAGAAGGAACTGTTCTCGCTGCGTATCGCAGCAGCCAAGACCGCCGTGGAAGGCTTTACCGCCTGGCTGGGCGAATACGACCAGCAGATGGCCGACGAAGGCAAGGCGCGCTCCTTCCGCATCGGCAAGGAGCTGTACGAGGCGAAGTTCGGCTTCGACATCCAGTCCGGCAGCACGGCCGAGCAGACCTACCAGAAAGCCCTGGCGGCGCGCGAACAGCTGCTGTCGAACATGGAGCGCATTGCGGACGAGCTGTGGCCGAAATACCTGGCCGACGCGGCCAAGCCGGCCGACCGCTTCGCGAAGATCGGCATGATGATCGACAAGCTGTCCGCCAACCACGTGGCGCCCAAGGATTTCTTTGCCGAGATCCGGCGCCAGATCCCGCTGCTGCAGGACTGGGTGATCGGGAAGGACCTGCTGACGCTCGATCCGAAAAAGCCGCTGGTGGTGCGTGAAACGCCGGCCTACCAGCGCGGCGTGGCCGGCGCCAGCATCGAGGCGCCGGGCCCCTACCGTCCGCAGGACCGCACCTATTACAACGTGACGCCGCTGGACGACGCCACGCCGGAACAGGCGGAAAGCAGCCTGCGCGAGTACAACCACTGGATCCTGCAGGTGCTGAATATGCACGAAGCGATTCCCGGCCACTACGCGCAGCTGGTGTATGCCAACAAGTCGCCGTCCATCGTCAAGTCGATCTTCGGCAATGGCGCCATGGTGGAAGGCTGGGCCGTGTATTCCGAGCGCATGATGCTGGAATCGGGCTACGGCAACAACGAGCCCGAGATGTGGCTGATGTATTCGAAGTGGAACCTGCGCAGCGTGACCAACACCATTCTCGACTACAGCGTGCACGTGCTGGGCATGACGCGCGAACAGGCGCTGGACCTGCTGACCAGGCAGGCTTTCCAGACCCGGCGCGAGGCGGACGAGAAATGGCGCCGCGTGCAGCTGACCTCGGTGCAGCTGACCAGCTACTTCAGCGGCTATTCCGAGATCATGGAGCTGCGCGAGCAGCGCCGCGAGGCGCTCGGCAGCAAGTTCTCGCTGAAGCAGTTCCACGAACAGTTCCTCAGCTACGGCAGCGCGCCGGTACGCGTGATCAGGGAACTGATGCAATAAACGCTGCAGCAAAGAAAAATCGCCCCGGTGGGGCGATTTTTTTGGGCGCGCCTGCGTGGCGCTGCGTTACGGCTGCTCTTCGGAAGGCGCCTGCGTGGCCTTGACGAAGACCGGCGACAGCAGCACGCCAATCTCGAACAGCAGCCACATCGGAATCGCCAGCGAGAACTGGCTGACGATATCCGGCGGCGTGACGATGGCGGCAATCACGAACGCCGCCACGATCACATAGCCGCGCCACTCTTTCAGCTTGGCCACCGACACCAGGCCCATGCGCACCAGCACCACCACCACCACCGGCACCTCGAAGGCGCAGCCGAAGGCCAGGCACATGGACATCACGAAGTCCAGGTAGTTTTCGATATCCGGCGTGACGGCAATCGAGGTCGGCGAGAACTCGGCAATGAAGTGGAACACGCGGCCGAACACCAGGAAGTAGCAGAAGGCCACGCCCATCACGAACAGCGAGGAGGAGGCAATCACCAGCGGCGCCACCAGGCGCTTCTCGTGCGTATACAGGCCGGGCGCCACGAAGGCCCACATCTGGTACAGCACCCACGGCAGGGACAGGATAAAGCCCAGCAGCAGGGTGACCTTCATCGGCACCAGGAACGGCGAAATCACGCCGGTGGCAATCATCTTCGAGCCGGTCGGCAGCGAATTGATCATCGGCGCGGCGATGAGGTCGTAGATATGGGAAGGGCCGGGCCACAGCATCAGCGCCGCCGTGACGATCAGAATGCCGATGCTCGCCTTGACCAGGCGGTCGCGCAGTTCGACCAGGTGGCTGATGAAGGTTTCTTCGACCTGTTCTTGTTGGCTCATTTAGTAGAACGATGCAGGAGGTTTGCCGCTGCGCGGACGGAAGCGGGCAACGCGCGCCGCTCCGGACACCACATGCATGCGGCCGCCGGTGCGCTGCTTGTACCACAGCGGGATGGCGGACGTGCGCAGCAGGCGCTTGCGGCGGAATTCCTTGGCCTTGCGCGACTGATCGTCGCTCGTGGCGGTGCCGGGCGCAGCCGGTTCGTCATGGTGCGGGTCGATGTTCAGCGCGTTCTCGACCTCGGCCATGTTCTGCGCGATCGAGTTTTCCACCTCCGACTTGAAGGCGCCGGCCGCTTCGCTGGCCTGCTTCTGCAGGTTCTTCAGCTCTTCCAGCTCCATCTCGCGGCTGACTTCGGATTTCACGTCATGCAGATAACGCTGGGCGCGGCCATACAGCGTGCCGGCCATGCGCGCTACCTTGGGCAGCTTCTCAGGACCGATCACGACCAGGGCCACCACCCCGATAATGGCGAGTTTGGAAAGACCGAGATCGATCATCAGTAGGCTTTATTGCTGCTTCGACTTTTCCTTGGCTTCGACGTCGATCGTGCCCTTGTCGGTCACTTGCGCCGGCGGAGGGGCTGGCTGTGCCGGCGTCTCTTCCTCGTCGCCCTTCACGCCATCCTTGAAGCCCTTCACGGCCTTGCCCAGGTCCGAGCCGATATTGCCCAGCTTTTTGGTGCCGAATACCAGCATGACCACCACCAGGACGATCAGCCAGTGCCAGATGCTCATAGAACCCATTGTATTGCCCCTAAAAAAGCGTTAATTCACACAGTATACGCCATGGGAGGCGTGTCATGTGCCTGTCATTCAGACAAGCCGGTCAGGTACGCATTCCGCGCCATGGACGCGGTCCGCCATACAGGTGCATGTGCAGATGGTACACCTCCTGCCCGCCATCCGGCCCGGAGTTGATCAGGGTCTTGAAACCGCGCTGCGGTTCGCCCTGCGCGTCGTAGGTGACGGCGATATTGTGCTCGGCAGCAAGCTGCGGCACCAGGGCCAGCATCTTGCCCAGCAGCGGCGCGTGCTGCGGCGTCGCTTCCGACAGCGTCGGCACGTGCTGCTTCGGGATGATCAGCAGGTGCACCGGCGCGGCCGGGTTGATGTCCTTGAAGACCATCAGCTCGTCGTCCTCGTGGACCACGGCGGCAGGAATCTGTTTGGCGGCGATCTTGCAGAACAGGCAGTTCTCCACGGGTTTCTCCTTCTTCCTTATTCTTTATTCTTTGCGGGCGGCTTTTTCGTCCAGGCCGGACAGGCCTTCGCGGCGCGCCAGCTCGTCCAGCACCTGCTGCGGCGTCAGGCCCAGCTGGGCCAGCAGCACCATCGAGTGAAACCACAGGTCGGCCACTTCGTACACCACTTTCGCCGGGTCGCCGCCATGGCGGGCATCCTTGGCCGCCATCACGGTTTCGGTGGCTTCCTCGCCGATCTTTTTCAGGATGGCGTCGTCGCCCTTGCTGAACAGTTTCGCGACATAGGAGGCCGCGGCGTCGCCGCCCTTGCGCGCTTCGATGGTGGCCGCCACGCGGTCCAGGACATTGCTCATTTTTTCGCTTCCGTATAAATCTCGTCCGGATCTTTCAGCACCGGCTCGGCCGCGTGCCAGTCGCCGTTCTCGAACTTGTTGAAGAAGCAGCTGTGGCGGCCCGTGTGGCAGGCGATGTCGCCTTCCTGCACGATCTTCAGCAGCACCACGTCTTCATCGCAGTCGAGGCGGATTTCCTTCACCTTCTGCACATGGCCCGACTCTTCGCCCTTGTGCCACAGCTTCTTGCGCGAACGGCTCCAGTACACCGCCTCGCCCAGCTCCACCGTTTTGTACAGGGCGTCGCGGTTCATCCACGCGAACATCAGCACATCGTTGCTGCCATCTTCCTGGGCGATGACGGGCACCAGGCCGTGCTCGTCCCATTTCACGCGATTCAGCCATTTGGCCTTCGCGATCTGCGCTGCGGTTCCGTTAGCCATTTCAGTATCCCCGATGTCAATCCAGGCGCATGGGAATGCCTTGCGCCGCCATAAAGCGCTTGGCTTCCTGCACCGTGTGCTGGCCATAATGGAATATGCTGGCGGCCAGCACGGCGTCAGCATGGCCCAGCTTTACGCCGTCGGCCAGATCCTGCAAACCGCCCACGCCGCCGGAAGCAATCACCGGCACGTTGACGGCGTCGCTGACGGCACGCGTGAGGGCCAGGTCGAAACCCGACTTCGTGCCGTCGCGATCCATGCTGGTCAGCAGCAGTTCGCCTGCGCCCAGCGATTCCATTTTTTTCGCCCACTCGATGGCATCCAGGCCGGTGGCATTGCGGCCGCCGTGGGTGAACACTTGCCATTTGCCAGGCGAGACCTGCTTGGCGTCGATCGCCACCACGATGCACTGGCTGCCATGCTTCTGCGAAGCCTCGTACACCAGCTGCGGATTGCTGACCGCCGAGGTGTTCAGGCTGATCTTGTCGGCGCCGGCGTTCAGCAGGCGGCGCACGTCCTCCACCTGGCGCACGCCGCCGCCCACCGTCAGCGGGATGAAAACCTGCGAAGCCACGGCTTCGATGATGTCGAGGATCAGGCCGCGGTTGTCGCTGGAGGCGGTGATGTCGAGGAAGGTCAGCTCGTCGGCGCCCTGCTCATCGTAGCGGCGGGCGATTTCCACCGGGTCGCCGGCATCGCGCAGCTCGGTGAAATTCACGCCTTTGACGACGCGGCCATTGGTCACGTCCAGGCAGGGGATGATGCGTTTGGCCAGCATGGCTTATTCTTCGCCTTCTTCGTCAACCAGATCGCCGGTCAGCTCGTCGGCGCGTTCCTGCGCCGTGGTCAGGTTCAGCGTGCCTTCGTAAATCGAACGGCCGCAGATCACGCCCTCGATGCCTTCGTCCTGCACCGCGCACAGGTCTTCCACGTCCTTGATGGTATGCACGCCGCCGGAGGCGATGATCGGGATGCGCACCGCCTGCGCCAGGCGCACGGTGGCTTCGATATTCACGCCGCCCATCATGCCGTCGCGGCCGATGTCGGTATACACGATGGATTCCACCCCGTACTGTTCGAATTTCTGCGCCAGGTCGATCACCTCGTGGCCGGACATCTTGCTCCAGCCGTCGGTCGCCACCTTGCCGTCCTTGGCGTCCAGGCCGACGATGATGTGGCCCGGGAAGGCGCCGCAGGCGTCGTGCAGGAAGCCCGGGCTTTTCACGGCGGCGGTGCCGATGATGATGTAGCTGATGCCGTCGTCCAGGTAGCGCTCGATGGTGTCCAGATCGCGGATGCCGCCACCCAGCTGGACGGGGATTTCATCGACCTCGTTTTCTTCGGCGAAATCGCGCACGGCCTGCAGGATGGATTTCACCGCGCCTTCGTTCTTCGGCTTGCCGGCAAAGGCGCCGTTCAGATCGACCAGGTGCAGGCGGCGTGCGCCCTGGCGCAGCCAGTGGCGCGCCATTTCGGCCGGGTCTTCGGAGAAAACGGTGGCGAGTTCCATATCGCCTTGCTTGAGGCGAACGCAGTGACCGTCCTTGAGGTCGATAGCAGGAATGAGCAGCATGATGTCGGTTTAGAAGTTAAGGGTTCCAGTGGACGAAGTTCTTGTACAACTGAAGGCCGGTGGCCGCACTCTTTTCAGGGTGGAACTGGGTGGCGAAGATATTCTCGCGCGCCACGGCGCAGCAGAAGGCGTCGCCGTACACGGTTTCGCCGACGCTGTGCGCGGCGTTTTCCGGCTGGGCGAAATAGCTGTGGACGAAATAGAACCAGGCGTTATCCGGGATCTCCCGCCACATCGCGTGCTGCGAGGTTTGCTGCACGCGGTTCCAGCCCATCTGCGGCACCTTGAAGCGCGAGCCGTCGGCCTGGGTGCGGCCTTCCAGCTGGAAGCGCACCACCTTGCCCGGCATCAGGCCGAGACCGGGCGTGTTGCCGTTTTCCTCGCTGGCGTCGAGCAGCATCTGCTCGCCCACGCACACGCCCAGCATCGGTTTTGCCGCGGCGGCGCGCAGCAGCGCGTCGCGCACGCCGGATTCGTTCAGGCTGCGCATGCAGTCGCGCATTGCGCCCTGGCCCGGCAGCACGATGCGGTCGGCGCCATCGATATCGGCCGGCACGCCGGAGATGCGGACGTCCGCTTCCGGCGCGACAGCACGCAGGGCTTGCGCAACGGAGCGCAGATTGCCCATGCCGTAATCAACTACTACGATCTTGTTCATTGTGGTCAGCCGTGTAGTGGAGGTTACAGGCTTCCTTTGGTGGATGGGATGGTGCCGGCAGCGCGCGGGTCACGCTCGACCGCCATGCGCAGCGCGCGGCCAAAGGCCTTGAACACGGTTTCGCATTGATGGTGGGCGTTGCTGCCGCGCAGGTTGTCGATGTGCAGGGTCACCAGGGCGTGGTTGACGAAGCCACGGAAGAATTCCAGCGTCAGGTCCACGTCGAAGCCGCCAATCATGGCGCGCGTAAACGGGATGTGGTATTCGATGCCGGGACGGCCGGAAAAATCGATCACGACGCGCGACAGGGCTTCGTCCAGCGGCACGTAGGAGTGGCCGTAGCGGACGATGCCTTTCTTGTCGCCAATCGCCTTGGCGACGGCCATGCCGAGCGTGATGCCGACGTCTTCCACCGTGTGGTGGTTGTCGATGTGGACGTCGCCCGTGGCTTGGATGTCCAGATCGAACAGGCCGTGGCGCGCGATCTGGTCCAGCATATGGTCGAGGAAAGGTACGCCGGTGTTCAGCTTCTGAACGCCGGTGCCGTCGAGATTGATGGCCACGCGGACCTGGGTTTCGTTGGTGTTGCGCGTGATTTCTGCGGTGCGGTTCATGAAAAGGCTCTTACGTTGATGTCAGACTGCCAGAGCAGCCTTGAGGCCGTCAAGCATGATTGCATTCTCTTCCGGCGTACTGACCGTAATGCGCAGGCAGTTTGCCAGCACATGGTGCATTCTACCCACATTTTTGATCAATACCTTGCGGGAGAGCAGTTTCGCGTGGGCATCGTCGGCATTCGGCACACGAATCAGAATGAAATTCGCTGCGGACGGGAAAACCTTAACACCCGGTAATTCTGCCAGAGCCTGCAGCAGCTTGCTGCGCTCGACACGCAGCAGGGCGGCCTGCTCGTTCAGCACCTCGATATGGTCGAGGCAGAACTCGGCCGCGGCCTGGCTCAGCACGTTGACGTTGTAGGGCGGGCGGATCTTGTCGAACTGCTCCAGCAGGGCCGGCGCGCAGGACATGTAGCCGAGGCGGATGCCGGCCAGACCCAGCTTGGACAGGGTGCGCATCACGATCAGGTTGGGGAACTCCGGCAGGCGGCCCATGAAGCTTTGCTGCGCGAACGGTTCGTAGGCTTCATCCACCACGCACAGGCCGGTATCGCCCAGGGCCTGGATGATCTGCACCATCTCGCCGGCGTTGAACAGGTTGCCGGTCGGGTTGTTCGGGTAGGCGAGGAAAACCAGGGACGGCTTGTGCTGCGCGATGGCGGCCAGCATGGCCGGCAGGTCCAGCGTGAGGTCGTCCTTCAGCGGCACGCCGACGAAGTCCATGCCGGCCGTCATGGCCGAGCGCTGGAACATCACGAAGGCCGGCACCGGGGCCAGCATCACGGCGCGTCTGTCCTGGTGCGCGCAGGCCTGGGCCATGATGGCGATCAGTTCATCGGAACCGTTGCCCAGCATGACGTCGTAGCCGGCCGGCACCCCCAGCCTGGCGCGGATGCGCTGCTTCAGCGTGGCGTAGCTGGCCACCGGGTAGCGGTTCAGGGCCGCATCGGCCAGGCGCCGGCTCAGCTCACGATGCAGATGCTCGGGCAGCTCATACGGGTTTTCCATCGCATCCAGTTTCACGAAGCCGCTGGCATCGGGCACGTGATAGATGTGGTCTTTGCGCACATCATCGCGGATGGTGTTGGCGATCAGGCTGTCGAGTGACATCTTGCATTACTCCTGTAGGGCTAATTTCTTTCGTTTGGGCGGCGGCGGCGGCGCGTCGAGTTCGGCCAGCCGCTGTTGGATGATGCTGCAATAGTCCGGGTTCAGTTCGAAGCCGACAAAATTGCGCTCGCAGCGCTTGGCTGCCACAGCGGTGGTGCCGCTGCCCATGAACAGGTCGAGCACCACGCCGTTGTGCGGACAGGATGCCTTGATCATGCGTTCGATGATTTCGAGGGGTTTCTGGGTGGGGTGATCGACGCGCTCCGAATGCTCGCGGTGCAGGCGCGATACGCTCCACATGTCTTTCGGGTTGTAGCCCACTTCCAGCCATTTCGCGCCGACAAAGATGGAGCGCGAGCGGGCCTTTTTGGTTTCCGCGTCGTAGGGAATGCGTACGGCGTCGAGGTCGAAGAAGTAGTCCTTGCGGCGCACGAAGAAACCGATGGTGTCGTGCACCGAGGAGAAGCTGCGGGTGCTGCCGCCCATGGAGGGCACGCGGCGGTCCCAGATGATCTCGTTCATCATGGTCATGCGCTTTTTCAGCATGACGAAGATCTCCGGCGAGTAGCGCCAGGTGAGGAAGATGTACAGGCTGCCGTTCGGCTTCAGCTTGGGCAGGGCGGCATCGATCCAGCGCTCGGTCCAGGCCAGGTATTCGTCCACCGTTTGCTGGTCGGAGGCGTTGCCGTAGTCCTTGCCCAGGTTGTAGGGCGGGTCGGTCAGGATCAGGTCCACCGCGCCGTCCGGGATGCGCGCCAGGCCTTCCAGCGCGTCTTCGCAGAAGATCTGGTTTTGCCAACCTAAAAGCGGGGTCTGACCCACGGGGTCAGACCCTGTGTCCGCGGCGGCGCCAAGGGTCTGACCCCGTGGGTCAGACCCTGCCTTTAGGTTCTTCATTTGATGCGCAGCTCCGCGCTGCGGGCATGCGCCTGCAGGCCTTCGCCGTACGCCAGTTCGGCCGCGACCCTGCCCAGCGTCTGCGCCCCCGCCTCGCTGACCTGGATCACCGAAGAACGCTTCTGGAAATCGTACACGCCCAATGGCGACGAGAAGCGCGCCGTGCGCGAGGTCGGCAGCACGTGGTTCGGGCCACAGCAATAGTCGCCCAGCGACTCCGACGAGAAGCGTCCCAGGAACATGGCGCCGGCGTGACGGATCTTGTCCGCCCACTGCTGCGGATTCCCGGACGAGATTTCCAGGTGCTCGGCCGCGATGAAGTTGGCGATCTCGCAGGCCTCATCCATGCTGCGCACCCTGATCAGGGCGCCGCGGTCCTTCAGCGACGTTTCAATCACGGCCTTGCGCGGCATGCCTGGCAGCAGCTTCGCAATACTGGCCTCAACCTGCGCGATATAGCCTGCATCAGGGCACAGCAGGATGGCTTGCGCCAGTTCGTCGTGCTCGGCCTGCGAGAACAGGTCCATGGCGACCCAGTCAGGATCGGTGGTGCCATCGCACAGCACCAGAATTTCGGACGGGCCGGCAATCATGTCGATGCCCACGGTCCCGAACACGCGGCGCTTGGCCGACGCCACGAAGGCATTGCCGGGGCCGACGATCTTGTCCACCGCCTTGATGCTTTCGGTGCCATAGGCCAGCGCAGCCACAGCCTGCGCGCCGCCGATGCCGATCACGCGGGTCACGCCGGCAATCGCCGCGGCAGCCAGCACCATCTGGTTCTTCACGCCGTCCGGCGTCGGCACCACCATGATGATTTCCTGCACACCCGCGACTTTGGCCGGCACGGCGTTCATCAGCACCGACGATGGATAGGCAGCCTTGCCGCCCGGGACATAGATGCCCACGCGGTCCAGCGGCGTGATGCGCTGGCCGAGGATGGTGCCATCAGGCTCGGTGTACGTGAAGCCCTGCAGTTCCTGCTTCTGGCGCTCGTGGAAGGCGCGCACGCGCTCTGCAGCGATCTGCAGTGCCGCGCGCTGCTTCTGCGGCAGCGCGGCCAGCGCCGCATCCAGTTCCGGCTGGGCGATATCGAAATCGGCCATGGCCGCCGCGTTCATGCGGTCGAACTTGTTGGTGTATTCCAGCACGGCTTCGTCGCCGCGCGCACGCACGTCGGCAATGATCCTGCCGACCGCGCCTTCAATCGCATCGTCGGTTTCTGCCTCGAAAGCCAGCAGCGCATCGAGCGCTTCCTGGAAATCGTCCTGGGTGGAGTCGAGTTTGCGGATCATGATCGGGTCGCGGAAGCGCGTTCAAAAGCTTCGATAATCGGTTGCAGGCGGGCGCGCTTCAGCTTTAGCGCGGCCTGGTTTACCACCAGGCGCGAAGAGATGTCCATGATCTCTTCCACTTCCACCAGGTTGTTGGCGCGCAGCGTGGAGCCGGTGCTCACCAGATCGACGATGGCGTCCGACAGGCCGACCAGGGGCGCCAGCTCCATCGAGCCGTACAGCTTGATCAGGTCGATGTGCACGCCCTTTTTCGCAAAGTGCTGGCGCGCCATCTCGGTAAACTTGGTGGCCACGCGCAGGCGCTTGCCGGAGCGTACCGCCGCTTCGTAGTCGAAGCCGGCCTTGACCGCCACCGACATGCGGCATTGCGCGATGTTCAGGTCCACCGGCTGGTACAGGCCCTCGCCGCCATGCTCGAACAGCACATCCTTGCCCGCCACGCCGAAATCGGCGGCGCCATGCTGCACATAGGTCGGCACGTCGGTGGCACGCACGATCAGCACGCGCACATGCGGATCATTGGTTGGCAGGATGAGTTTGCGCGACTTCTCCGGGTTCTCGGTAACGGTGATGCCGGCCGCTTCCAGCAGCGGCATCGTGTCTTCGAAAATCCGGCCTTTCGACAGGGCGAGGATCAGATCCATGATTTATTTGAGACGGGTGATGTTGGCGCCCACGGCGGACAGTTTGACTTCCATGCGGTCGTAGCCGCGGTCCAGGTGGTAGATGCGGTCCACCAGGGTTTCGCCCTTGGCAGCCAGGCCGGCAATCACCAGCGACGCCGAGGCGCGCAGGTCGGTTGCCATCACCGGTGCGCCGACCAGCTGGTCCACGCCTTCAATATAGGCCGTGTTGCCGTCGATGGAAATCTTCGAACCGAGCCGGTTCATTTCCTGCACGTGCATGAAGCGGTTTTCGAAAATGGTTTCGGTGACCTTGCTGCTGCCCTTGGCGACCAGGTTGACCGCCATGAACTGGGCCTGCATATCGGTCGGGAAGCCCGGGTATTCGGTGGTGCGGAAGGAGACCGGATTGGGACGCTGGTCCATCCTGGCGCGGATCCACTTGTCGCCGACGGTGATCTGCACGCCCATCTCGCGCAGCTTGTCCAGTGCGACGTCGAAGATGTCGGTGCGGGTGTTGCGGATGGTGATGTCGCCGCCGGTGGCCGCGACCGCGCACAGGAAGGTGGCCGCTTCGATGCGGTCGGAAATCACTTCATGCTGCGCGCCGTGCAGCGAGGGCACGCCCTGGATCACCAGGCGGTCGGTGCCGATGCCTTCGATCTTGGCGCCCATGGCCACCAGCATGTTCGCCAGGTCGGTCACTTCCGGTTCGCGCGCGGCGTTTTCCAGGATGGTCTCGCCTTCGGCCAGGGTGGCGGCCATCAGCAGGTTCTCGGTGCCGGTGACGGTGATCATGTCCGTCACGATGCGGGCGCCCTTCAGCTTCTTGCACTTGGCATAGATATAGCCGCCATCGATGCTGATTTCGGCGCCCAGCGCCTGCAGGCCCTTGATGTGCTGGTCCACCGGGCGCGAGCCGATGGCGCAACCGCCCGGCAGCGAGACCTTGGCCTTGCCGAAGCGCGCCAGCAGCGGGCCCAGCACCAGGATGGAGGCGCGCATGGTCTTCACCAGCTCATACGGCGCTTCGGTCTTGTCGATGTTGGAACCGTTCAGCACCACCTTGTCGCCATTCTGCTCGACCGACAGGCCGGTCTGGCGCAGCAGCTTGAGCATGGTCGCCACATCGTGCAGGTTCGGCACGTTGGACAGTTCGAGGTCGCCGGCCGTCAGCAGGCCTGCGCACAGGATGGGCAGCGCGGCATTCTTGGCGCCGGAGATCTGGATGTCGCCGACCAGGCGCTTGCCGCCGGTGATGAGAAGTTTGTCCATATTAGCCTCGGTATTCTTCCGGAGTCAGGGTTTTCATCGACAGGGCGTGAATCTCTTCACGCATGCGGTCGCCCAGCGCGGCATACACCAGCTGGTGGCGCTGGATCGGACGCTTGCCGGCAAAGGCCGGCGACACGATCACGGCCTGGAAATGCTGGCCGTCGCCTTCCACTTCGAGGTGGGTGCATTCGAGGCCGGCAGCGATATAGCTGTGGATTGCTTCAGGAGTAGTGGTCACGATGGTTCCTCAATAAATCAGTGGCGCAGGCGGTAGCCGCTGCGCAGAAGACGGATGGCCAGCAGCGCCAGCACCACCAGGAAGCAGGTGACGATGGCAAAGCTGGTCCACGGGTTGATGTCGGACTGGCCGAAGAAGCCGTAGCGGAAGCCGTCGATCATGTAGAAGAACGGATTCAGGTGCGACATGGTCTGCCAGAACGCCGGCAGCGAATGAATCGAATAGAACACGCCGGCCAGGAAGGTCAGCGGCACGATCAGGAAGTTCTGGAAGGCGGCCAGCTGGTCGAATTTCTCGGCCCAGACGCCGGCAATCAGGCCCATGGTGCCGAGGATGGCCGCGCCCAGCAGGGCGAACACCAGGATCCACAGCGGCGCGGTAAAGCTCAGGTGGGCGAACCAGGCGGTAATCACGAACACGCCCAGGCCGACCGTGATGCCGCGCACCATGGCCGCCAGCACGTAGGCGGAGAAAATCTCCCAGTGCGACAGGGGCGTGAGCAGCACGAACACCAGGTTGCCGGTAATCTTCGACTGGATCAGCGAGGAGGAGGAATTGGCAAAGGAATTCTGCAGCACGCTCATCATCACCAGGCCCGGGATCAGGAAGGCAGTGTAGGTCACGCCCGGATACACCTCGACCCGGCCTTCCAGCACGTGGCCGAAGATCAGCAGGTAGAGCATGGCCGTCAGGATCGGCGCGGCAATGGTCTGGGTGGCGACTTTGTAGAAGCGCAGCGTCTCTTTATAGACGAGGGTGCGGAAGCCGGTGGTAATCATGCGATCTCCGCTCCTTCCATGATTTGCAGGAAGACGTCTTCCAGGTCGGCCTGCTGCAGCTGCATCTCGTCGATGGACGCGCCGGACTCGCGCAGGCGGGCCAGGATCTTTTCCACTTCGGCGTATTCGTTGATGCGCAGGCTGTATTTGTTGCCTTCAGGCGGATGGCTCATGAGATGGTTCAGGTCTTCCGGCAGCGCGCCGTTGCTCATGTGCAGCACCAGCTGCGAGCCGGAGATGCGGCGGATCAGCTGGGACATGGTGTCCAGCGCCACCACCTTGCCGCCGCGCAGCATGGCGACGCGCTTGCACATGGCTTGCGCTTCTTCCAGGTAGTGGGTGGTCAGCACCACGGTGTGGCCTTCGCGGTTCAGGCGCGAGATGAATTTCCACAGGGTCTGGCGCAGTTCCACGTCCACGCCGGCGGTCGGCTCGTCCAGCACGATCACCGGCGGCTTGTGCACCAGGGCCTGGGCCACCAGCACGCGCCGCTTCATGCCGCCGGACAGGGCGCGCATATTGGTGTCCGCCTTCCTGGTCAGGTCGAGGTTTTCCATCACCTCGTCGATCCACTTGTCGTTGTTCGGCAGGCCGAAGTAGCCGGACTGCAGGCGCAGGGTTTCACGCACCGTGAAGAACGGGTCGAACACCAGTTCCTGCGGCACCACGCCCAGCTTGCGGCGCGCGGCGCGGAAATCGGTGACCACGTCGTGGCCATGGATCTTCACGCTGCCCGCATCGGCCCGGATCAGGCCCGCGATAATGGAAATCAGGGTGGTCTTGCCGGCGCCGTTCGGCCCCAGCAAACCAAAAAACTCACCCTCCTCGATGGTCAGCGACACGCCGCCCAGTGCCTGGAGCGACTCGTAGCGCTTCTCGACATTACTGATTTGAATTGCTGTCATGCTTGGTTATTAAGTTTTGGGGTGCAACGGTGACCGTTGCCGTGGCGGCTCGGGGAGCCGGGGAAGCGGGCCCCGTGGCGCTGCGGCGACGGGAACGGTCAATTATATTGGAATTTTGGTCCGGCTATGCCGGCACCAGGTAAAGCTGGGCGGGGGGGTGGGGGGCAGAGCTCAATGATGGTGGTGCGGCGCAGCCGGCGACTGGGCCGGCTGGCAGTCGCCCGGCGGGGCGACCAGATTGCACACACCGTACAGCTGGGTGAGGCTGCGCAGCGATGGCGGCAGGTTCGCCAGCTGCAGACGGACGCCGGCGTGGGCGGCGGCACGCTGCCAGGCCAGCATCACCGAAACGGCGGCGGAGTCCACCGTCGCGACATTGCCCAGATCGAACACGGTCTGGCCTGCGCGCAGCGCGGCCAGGCCCTGTTCCAGCGCTTCCGTGGCATTGGCCACGGTCAGCGACTGCAGGGGAAGCTTGTTGTCGGCGACGGCGGTATCGGGCATTTACTTACCTGCGGTTTTCAGCGGCTTCTTGGCCAGGGACTGGTTCTTGGCCTGCAGGGTCTTGATCAGACCATCCACGCCGCCCTTGGTGATTTCGGTGTTGAAGGTACCCTTGTAGGCTTCCACCAGCCAGGCGCCCAGCACGTTGATGTCATAGATCTTCCAGCCGGTGCCGGCCTTGGCCACGCGGTAGTTCAGCACCACCGGTTCGCCGCGCGCCACGTTTACGGTGGAACGCACTTCGACTTCGGTGTCGGCCGGATCGGCACGCAGCGGCTTGAAGTCGATGGTTTCGTTCTTCACCTGCGACAGGGCGCCCGAGTAGGTGTAGATCAGCAGGGTGCGGAACTCGACGGCCAGGGCCTTCTGCTGTTCCGGCGTGGCTTCGCGCCAGTGGCGGCCTGCGGCCAGGGCGGTCATGCGCTGGAAATCGACGTAAGGCAGGATCTTGGTTTCCACCAGGTCCATGATGCGCTTCTGGTTGCCGGCCTGGATTTCCTTGTCGGTCTTGGCAATTTCCAGCACTTCGCCGCTGATGCGCTTGATCAGGGCATCCGGCGCCTCGTTGGCGACCGGCGCGGAAGCGGACTGGGCTACGGCGGTCGCCGGCAGCACGAAAGCACCGGCGGCGCTGGCCGCAACGGCGAGAGCGAATACAGTCTTGATCAATTTCATATGTTTTTACCTATGTTGGTTGATACGGCAAGCACAGGCTGACGTTACTTCGCAGCCGGTTCGGGCATTATATCCTGCGCCGGCTTCCCGGCCGCGTCCGGCTGATCCGGGCTGGCAGGCTTCTTGCCACCGCGCGGGCCGTCTTCACCATCGAACACCTGGTGCTGGCGGCGCTGCATATAGCCGTCGCGGATGAACTCATAGCGGTCCAACGCGGCATCTTCCAGCAAGGTTGACGCATCCAGCAGGGCGGCGCGCTGATCGACCACGCGCAGCACGGTGCCGGTGTTGCGTACATGCACTGGTTCCTTGTACTGCCATGGGTCGCCATACACGTCCACCGGCAGGGCCACGCTGTCGCGCACGGTTGACGGGCCAAGCAGCGGCAGCACGAAGTAAGGACCGGACGGCACGCCGTAGTAGCCCAGGGTCTGGCCCAGGTCTTCCTTGTGCTTCGGCAGGCCCGCTTCGGAAGCGATGTCCAGCACGCCCAGCAGGCCGAAGGTGGAGTTCATGGCGACGCGCATCACGTCCGACAGGCCGTCGCCGAACTTGCCTTGCAGCAAATTGTTGGCGGCGGTCCAGACATCGCCCAGGTTGCCGAAGAAGTTGCCGACGCCGGTTTGCACGAAGCCCGGGGTCACGTTCTTGTAGGCGGTGGCGACCGGCTTCAGCGCATAGGTATCGACCTTGTCGTTGAAGTCGAACATGGCGCGGTTGTAGCCTTCGTACGGGTCGCGCGGATTGGGACCGGCGCAGCCGGCCAGCACGGCGGACGCCGCCAGGGTCAGGGCGACAGTGCGGAACTTACTCATTTTTCATCCTTTCCTTCGGCAGCCTTGCTGTAGATGAACTGATTGATCAGGTCTTCCAGCACGGTTGCGGACTGGGTGCGGGCGATACGGTCGCCAGCCACCAGGTTTTTCTCGTCGCCACCGGCTTCGATGCCGATGTATTGTTCACCCAGCAGGCCGGCGGTCAGAATCTTGGCCGAGCTGTCTTTCGGGAATTTGAAGCCTTCGTCCATATTCATGACCACGACGGCTTTGTATTGCTTGTCGTCAAAACCGATGCTGTCCACGCGGCCCACCACCACGCCGGACGCCTTGACTGCCGCCTGCGGACGCAGGGAGCCGATATTGTCGAAGCGGGCGTTGATCTGGTAAGTCTTGTTGAAGGAAATCGAGCCCATATTGCCGGCCTTCAGGGCCAGGAACATCAGCGCCGCGGCGCCGATCACGATGAACAGGCCGACCCAGATATCCAGAGATTTGCGTTGCATAATATGTATTCCTATCTTCTTCGATCTTCTTTGTATCTTCTTATTACTTGCTGAACATCAGCGCCGTCAGCATGAAGTCCAGCCACCAGATCATCAGCGAGGAGATCACCACGGTGCGGGTGGTGGCGCCGGACACGTCTTCCGGCGTCGGATTCGCCTGATAGCCCTGGTACAGCGCGATAAAGGTAATGGCGATGCCGAACACGACGCTTTTCGCGAAGCCGTTGAAAATGTCCTTCCACACATCGACTCCGCCCTGCATCTGCGACCAGAACGCGCCCTCGTCCACGCCAATCAGCTGCACGCCGACCAGCCAGCCGCCGAGAATGCCGACCGCGCTGAAAATCGAGGCCAGCAGGGGCACGGAAATGGCGCCGGCCCAGAAACGCGGCGCCAGCACGCGCTGGATCGGATTGACGGCCATCATTTCCATGGCGGACAGCTGTTCGCCGGCCTTCATCAGGCCGATTTCCGCCGTCAGCGAGGTACCGGCGCGGCCGGCAAACAGCAGGGCGGTAATGACCGGGCCCAGCTCGCGCGTCAGGCCCAGGGCCACCAGCAGGCCGAGCGATTCGGAAGCGCCGTATTTATTCAGCGTGTAATAGCCCTGCAGGCCCAGCACCATGCCGACAAACAGGCCGGACAGGGTGATGATCAGCAGCGAATAGTTGCCGATGATGTGCAGCTGCTCGACCAGCAGGCGCGGACGGCGCAGCAGTCCGGGCGAGAGGCCGATCATGGTGAAGAAGGTGCGCGCGGCGTAGCCGATGCTTTCCACGTAGTCGCGGGCGCCGCCGCCGACGGAAGTCAGGAAGGAACGCATCATCGGCGCGCTCCCAGTCCCAGGTCGTCGGCCAGCGAGCGGCCCGGGTAATGGAAGGGCACCGGTCCGTCCGACTCGGCGTGGACGAACTGTTTTACGTAAGGGTCGGTCGAAACCATCATTTCATCCGGCGTGCCGTGGGCGACGATCTTGCCCTGCGACAGGAAATACACATAGTCCGCGATCTGGAACGATTCTTTCACGTCGTGCGAGACCAGGATGGTGGTCGAGCCGAGGGCGTCGTTCAGGTTGCGGATCAGGTTGGCGGTAACGCCCATGGAGATCGGGTCGAGGCCGGCAAACGGCTCGTCGTACATGATCAGCTGGGGGTCGAGGGCAATCGAGCGCGCCAGGGCCACGCGGCGCGCCATGCCGCCGGAAATCTCGGACGGCTTGAGCATGGCCGCATTGCGCAGGCCGACAGCCTGCAGCTTCATCAGCACCAGGTCGCGGATCAGCTCTTCCGGCAGGTCGGTATGCTCGCGCATGGGGAAGGCCACGTTTTCATAGACGCTGAGGTCGGTGAACAGGGCGCCATGCTGGAACAGCATGCCCATTTTGCGGCGCAGCAAGTACAGCTCTTTGGTCTTCAGCGTGTGGACGGTCTGGCCATCCACCTTGACGCCGCCCTTTTGCGGACGGATCTGGCCGCCGATCAGGCGCAGGACCGTGGTCTTGCCGCTGCCGGAGCCGCCCATGACCGCCACCACCTTCCCGCGCGGGAAGTCCATCTGGAGGCCGGACAGGATCGCACGCTTCCCGTAAGAGAAGTGCAAATCGCGGATTTCGACAAGGTTAGGCACAGATCACGCTCTTTTATTATTAACACCATATTGTAGTGCAGAAACGGTTAACTCTGCTCGAGGTCGCTTTTGACTGGCAATTTGGCAATTTAAAGAGGTGAATGATACAACACTACTAACCACAAAGTCAGCAATTTACATTTGGCAATGCCTGTTGCCCGCTGCGCAGCCAGCCCCATAAAAAACGGGATCGGCCCTACCGCAGCCGGTCCCGCCTCCCCTGTTTTCACGCCGAATTAACGCGGCAGCACCGAGGAGCCCATCAGGTACTCGTCCACTGCGCGGGCGCACTGGCGTCCCTCGCGGATCGCCCACACCACCAGCGACTGGCCGCGGCGCATGTCGCCCGCCGCAAACACGCCCGGCTTGTTAGTGTGATAACAGCCTTCGCCGTCGGTCGCCGCGCGGGCGTTGCCGCGCGCATCCTTGTCCACGCCAAAGGCCTCCAGCACCTGCGCCACCGGCGACACGAAGCCCATGGCCAGCAGCACCAGGTCGGCCTTCATCTCGAACTCGGAATTCGGCACCTCGACCATCTTGCCGTCCTTCCACTCGACGCGGCAGGCAATCAGCTTCTCGACCTTGCCATTCTTGCCCTCGAAGCGCTTGGTGGCCACCGCCCAGTCGCGGTCGCAGCCTTCATCGTGCGAGGAGGAGGTGCGCAGCTTGGTCGGCCAGTACGGCCATACCATCGGCTTGTTCTCATGCTGCGGCGGGCAGGGCATCAGCTCGAACTGGGTCACGCTGGCCGCACCGTGGCGGTTCGAGGTACCGACGCAGTCGGAGCCGGTGTCGCCGCCGCCGATCACCACCACGTGCTTGCCGCTGGCCTTGATCTGGTCCTTCACCTTGTCGCCGGCATTGATCTTGTTCTGCTGCGGCAGGAAGTCCATCGCGAAATGGATGCCTTTCAGCTCGCGGCCCGGCACCGGCAGGTCGCGCGGGGCTTCCGCGCCGCCGGCCATCACCACCGCGTCGAAGTCCTGCTCCAGGTCTTCCGGGAAGATGGTTTCCTTGGCCCAATTGTTGACCGTGGCCGGGAAATCCTTGCCGATCAGGGTGGAAGTCCGGAACTTGACGCCTTCTGCCTGCATCTGCTCGATACGGCGGTCAATATGGAACTTTTCCATCTTGAAGTCCGGGATGCCGTAGCGCAGCAGGCCGCCCAGGCGGTCCGACTTCTCGAACACGGTCACGTCGTGGCCGACGCGGGCCAGCTGCTGGGCCGCTGCCAGGCCGGCAGGACCGGAACCGACCACCGCCACCTTCTTGCCGGTTTTCTGCGCCGCCGGCTGCGGCACCACCCAGCCGTGTTCCCAGCCTTCGTCGATGATCTTGTGTTCGATCGACTTGATGCCCACCGGGTCGTTGTTGATGCCCAGGGTACAGGCCGCTTCGCACGGCGCCGGGCAGATACGGCCGGTGAATTCCGGGAAGTTATTGGTCGAATGCAGCACGTTCAGCGCTTCGCGGTAGTGGCCGCGGTATACCAGGTCGTTCCAGTCCGGGATGATGTTGTTGACCGGGCAGCCCGAGTTGCAGAACGGGATGCCGCAGTCCATGCAGCGCGCGCCCTGGATTTTGGCCTGCTCGTTCGACAGGTGCAGAACGAATTCCTTGTAGTTCTTCAGGCGTGATTCGGGCTCCAGGTAGCTTTCTTCCTGGCGCTGGAATTCCATGAAACCGGTGATTTTTCCCACTTTAATATCCTTTCGTGCGTGGCGGCTTAGGCTGCGATCGCCTGGGTTTCCGCTTCGATCGCGGCGTTGTCGGCCATCTCGATCAGGGCGCGCTTGTATTCGCTCGGGAAGACCTTGACGAACTTGCCGCGGCTCTCGGCCCAGTTATCCAGCAACAGGCGGGCGCGGGTGCTGCCCGTGTGCTTGAAGTGGCGCTCGATCAGGCGCTTCAGGATGATTTCGTCCGCTTCCGGCTCGCCGTTGCGATGCTGGCTGTGCCAGGTGGCCTTGTCCAGCGCCTGTTCGGTCGCCGGCAGCACGGCTTCCAGGCTGACCATGGCCATATTGCACTTGCGGTTGAAGTCGCCGTCCGGGTCGTACACGTAGGCGATGCCGCCGGACATGCCGGCCGCAAAGTTGCGCCCGGTATTGCCCAGCACCACCACGGTGCCGCCGGTCATGTATTCGCAGCCATGGTCGCCCAGGCCTTCCACTACGGCGGTGGCGCCCGAATTGCGCACGGCAAAGCGTTCGCCCGCCACGCCGTTGAAGAAGGCTTCGCCGGCAATCGCGCCATACATCACGGTATTGCCGATGATGATGTTGTTGACGGCCCAGCCGCGGAACTCGGTGTTCGGGCGCACGATGATGCGGCCGCCCGACAGGCCCTTGCCGACGTAGTCGTTGCCTTCGCCCACCAGGTCGAGCGTGATGCCGTGCGCCAGGAAGGCGCCGGCCGACTGGCCGGCCGTGCCTTGCAGCTGGATATGGATGGTGTCGTCCGGCAGGCCGGCGTGGCCGTAGCGTTTCGCCACCTCGCCCGACAGCATGGTGCCCACGGTGCGGTTCACATTGCGCACCGGCGAGATGAAGGACACGCGTTCGCCCTTTTCCAGCGCGGCTTTGGCCTGCGTGATCAGCTTGTGGTCGAGCGCCTTGTCCAGGCCGTGGTCCTGTTCTTCGTTATGGTAGATGGCCAGGCCCGCATCGACTTTCGGCAGGTAGAAGATGTTGGAGAAGTCCAGGCCCTGCGCCTTCCAGTGGCCGATGGCTTTCGACTTGTCGAGCAGGTCGGCGCGGCCGATCAGTTCATCGAAACTGCGGATGCCCAGTTGGGCCATGATCTGGCGCGCTTCCTCGGCCACGAAGAAGAAGTAGTTCACCACGTGCTCCGGCTTGCCCTGGAACTTGGCGCGCAGCACCGGGTCCTGGGTGGCCACGCCCACCGGGCAGGTGTTCAGGTGGCACTTGCGCATCATGATGCAGCCCTCCACCACCAGCGGCGCGGTGGCAAAGCCGATTTCGTCGGCGCCCAGCATGGCGGCAATCACCACGTCGCGCCCGGTACGCATCTGGCCATCGGCCTGCACCCGGACGCGGCCGCGCAGGCCGTTCAGCACCAGGGTCTGCTGCGTTTCCGCCAGGCCCAGCTCCCACGGCGTACCGGCGTGCTTGACGGAAGACAGCGGCGAAGCGCCGGTGCCGCCGTCATGGCCGGCCACCACGATGTGGTCGGCCTTGGCTTTCGACACGCCGGCCGCCACGGTGCCGATCCCCACTTCGGACACCAGCTTGACCGAGATCGAGGCGCGCGGATTGGCGTTCTTCAGGTCGTGGATCAGCTGCGCCAGGTCTTCGATCGAGTAGATGTCGTGGTGCGGCGGCGGCGAGATCAGGCCCACGCCCGGCACCGAGAAGCGCAGGGTGGCAATGTAGTCGGATACCTTGTGGCCCGGCAGCTGGCCGCCTTCGCCCGGCTTGGCGCCCTGCGCCATCTTGATCTGGATCTGGTCGGCCGAGTTCAGGTACTCGGCGGTCACGCCAAAGCGGCCGGACGCCACCTGCTTGATGCGCGAGCGCAGCGAATCGCCTTCCTGCAGCGGGATATCGGCCACCACCTGGTCCTGGCCCAGCACGGTTGCCATGGTCGAACCGACCTTGATCGGGATGCCTTTCAGCTCATTGGTGTAGCGCGCCGGGTCCTCGCCGCCTTCGCCCGTGTTCGACTTGCCGCCGATGCGGTTCATGGCCACGGCCAGGGTGGCGTGCGCCTCGGTCGAGATCGAGCCCATGGACATGGCGCCGGTAGCGAAACGCTTGACGATGTCTTTCGCCGCTTCCACCTCGTCCAGCGGAATCGCTTTCGACGGATCGATCCTGAACTCGAACAGGCCGCGCAGGGTCAGGTGGCGCTTGCTCTGGTCGTTGATGAGCTGGGCGTACTCCTTATAGGTCGAGTAGTTGTTGGAGCGGGTCGAGTGCTGCAGCTTGGCGATGGCATCCGGCGTCCACAGGTGGTCTTCGCCGCGCACGCGGAAGGCGTATTCGCCGCCCGCATCCAGCTGCTCGGCCAGTACCGGGTCGTTGCCGAAGGCGGCGTTATGCAGGCGCAAGCCTTCCTCGGCCACTTCGAACAGGCCGATGCCTTCCACATTGGACGCGGTGCCGCGGAAGTATTTGTCCACCAGCGACTTGTTCAGGCCGACCGCTTCGAAAATCTGCGCGCCGCAGTAGGACATATAGGTGGAGATGCCCATCTTCGACATCACCTTCATCAGGCCCTTGCCCACTGCCTTGGTGTAGTTGTAGATGGCCTGCTCGCCCGACAGGTCGCCCGGCATGCCGTGCGCCAGCTCCATCAGGGTTTCCATTGCCAGGTAGGGGTGGACGGCTTCCGCGCCATAGCCCGCCAGCAGGGCGAAGTGGTGGGTCTCGCGCGCCGAGCCGGTTTCCACCACCAGGCCGGTGGAGGCGCGCAGGCCCTTGCTTACCAGGTGCTGGTGGATGGTGGAGGTCGCCAGCAGGGCCGGGATCGCCACGCGCTCGGCGCTGACCGAGCGGTCGGACACGATCAGGATATTGTGGCCGGACTTGACCGCGTCCACGGCTTCCGCGCACAGCGAGGCCAGCGAGGCTTCCACGCCTTCCTTGCCCCAGGCGTGCGGGTAGCAGATGCTCAGCTCATAGGACTTGAACTTGCCGCCGGTGACCTGGCTGATATGGCGCAGGCGGGCGATGTCCTCGAAGCCCAGCACCGGCTGCGCCACTTCCAGGCGCATCGGCGGATTCACGTTGTTGGTGTCCAGCAGGTTCGGTTTCGGGCCGATGAAGGACACCAGCGACATCACCATCGCTTCGCGGATCGGGTCGATCGGCGGGTTGGTGACCTGGGCGAACAGCTGCTTGAAGTAGGAATACAGCGGCTTCAGCTTGTTGGACATGACCGCCAGCGGCGAGTCGTTGCCCATCGAGCCGACAGCTTCTTCGCCGGCGGCGGCCATGGGCGCCATCAGGAAGCGCAGGTCTTCCTGGGTGTAGCCGAAGGCTTGCTGGCGGTCCAGCAGCGAGGTGGCCGGCTTTTCGCCGGAGGCCGGACCGTATTTCGCCACATTGTGCGGCAGCTGCGATTCGCTCAGTTTCAGCTCGCCCAGCTTGATGCGCACGGCGTTGATCCAGGCCTTGTACGGCTTGGCATTGGCGTAGGTATCCTTGAGTTCCTTGTCGTCGATAATGCGGCCGGCTTCCAGGTCGATCAGGAACATCTTGCCCGGCTGCAGGCGCCATTTCTGGATGATCTTGGACTCCGGAATCGGCAGCACGCCGGATTCGGACGCCATCACCACCAGGTCGTCGTCGGTCACGATGTAGCGCGCAGGGCGCAGGCCATTGCGGTCCAGGGTGCCGCCGATGTAGCGGCCGTCGGTGAAGGCCATGGCGGCCGGGCCGTCCCACGGCTCCATCATGGACGCATAGTATTCGTAGAAGGCCTTGCGGTTGTCGTCCATCAGCGTGTGGTTTTCCCACGCTTCCGGAATCATCATCATCATGGCCTGGGCCAGCGGATAGCCTGCCATCAGCAGCAGTTCCAGCGCATTGTCGAAGCAGGCGGTGTCGGACTGGCCTTCATAGATCAGCGGGAACAGCTTGTGCAGGTCGTCGCCCAGCACGGCCGACTTCATCACGCCTTCGCGCGCGCGCATCCAGTTGAAGTTGCCCTTCACGGTATTGATCTCGCCGTTGTGGGCGATCAGGCGGTAGGGGTGGGCCAGCGGCCATTCCGGGAAGGTATTGGTGGAGAAGCGCTGGTGCACCAGCGCCAGCGCGGAAATGCAGCGCGGGTCCTGCAGGTCGCGGTAGTACACGCCCACCTGGTCGGCCAGCAGCAGGCCCTTGTACACCACGGTACGGGCGGACATGGACGGGACAAAGAATTCCTTGCCGTGCAGGAGCTTGAGCGCCTGGATCGCGTGGCCGGAGGATTTGCGGATCACGTACAGCTTGCGCTCCAGCGCGTCGGTCACCATGATGTCCGGGCCGCGGCCGATGAAGATCTGGCGGATCACCGGCTCTTTTTCCCGCACCCGCGGCGACATCGGCATGTCGCAATCGACCGGCACATTGCGCCAGCCCAGCACGACCTGGCCTTCGATGCGCACGGCGCGCTCGATTTCCTGTTCGCAGGCGATGCGCGAGGCGTTTTCCTTGGGCAGGAAGACCATGCCGACGCCGTATTCGCCGGGCGGCGGCAGTTCCACGCCCTGCTTGGCCATTTCATCGCGGTAGAACTGGTCCGGAATCTGGATCAGGATGCCGGCGCCGTCGCCCATCAGCTTGTCGGCGCCGACGGCGCCCCTGTGGTCGAGGTTTTTCAGGATCAGCAGACCCTGTTCGATGATCGAGTGGCTCTTATTGCCCTTGATGTGGGCGACGAAGCCGACACCACAGGCATCGTGTTCGTTGGCTGGGTCGTACAAACCTTGCGCTTGCATGTTCTACTCCGCTTAATTTTTCATCACGAAAAGCCAGAGTAGTGCAACGCACAAAAAAACTCAACAGAAACAATCAGGGTCGGAGTCGAATTAAATAAGCATCAGTCGCTGCAAAAATTAATTAGGGACATAGTCATGCCAGATCCTCGTCCGAGCCTGTTTCCGCCTTGATTTTGAACGGCCGGCCGCGCTTGGCCGGCAATACCTGGCGTTTCATGCGGTGCTGCAGCTCGTTCTTGTATTTGTCCGAGCCCAGCGGCCAGCCTTTCAGCACGGCGGCCTCAATGGCGCGCAGGTCGGCGCCGGCCAGGCCGCGTGCAGCCAGCTCGATGTAGGCGGCCTCGCGCTGGAACGGCGTGTTGCCCAGCGCCCAGTAGCGCGGATGGTCGGTGACGGCCCCGTCCGGCCGGACGCCGGCGTGGTGCGGGTAGCTGGACCAGGGATAGTCTTCCGGGCTGCCGGCCAGCGCCAGCCGCACCGCGGCAAATTCGATGTACTGGCTGCAGGCCAGCAGGTAGCTGTCGGCATCCACCACCGACGTCTTGTAGCGGCCCTGCCACAGGGTGCCGGCGCGGCCGTATTTCTGGTTGTAGTAGGGCACGTAATAGCGGCCGATCCACTGCATCATGCTGCCCAGGCCATCCGCGTCGGACGGCGTGGCCAGCAGGTGCAGCTCGCCCGGCAGCAGGGTGTAGGCGTGCAGCGCGACCTTGTACTGGCGCGCGGCCGTGCGCAGCCAGGCGAGGAAGGCCTGGTGGTCCTGCGCGTCGCAGAAGATGGCGAGGCCGTTCAGGCCGCGCTGGATGACGTAGTGGGGTTGCTGTGGGACGATGAGGCGGGGCAGGCGGGCCATAACGACAAGGGCTGAATCGAAAGCCCGATTCTAGCCCCCTGGCGCCACTATGTCCCTAATTAAATTCGCGCCAGCCCAAACAGGCGCGACTCTGTCCCTTTTTACGACAGATTGAAGCTGGCGGACAGGCTGTAGCCCTCGCCATAGGCGCTGCGCAGCGGCAGATCCTGGCCCAGCCCGCTGCGCGCCTTCTTGCGCAGGCGGTACACCAGCATGTCCACGCGGCGCCCGGCATCCGGATCGTCGCCGCCGATGCCGGCCACGATCACCTGGCGCGGCACGGGACGTGTATTAATAGTCAGTAAGTGCAGGAAGTTGCACTCTTTTTCCGTCAGCGTGATGGCCTGGCCCTGCAATTCCAGCTGGCGGGCAGCCACCTTCAGCGTCCACTTGCTCGGCAGCGGCAGGGTTTCCTGCGGGCCGACGCGGCGGTTCAGCGCCTCGATATGGGCCGCCAGTTCCGGGAACTTGATCGGCTTGGTCAGGTAATGGTCGGCGCCGAGGCGCAGGCCGAGGATGCGGCTGTCGAAAGCGACGCGGCCCGTCAGCACCAGCAATCCGATTTGCGGATACAGCTGGCGCATGCGGGGGATGACGTCGAAACCGTCCTCGTCCGGCAGGCCGAGGTCGAGAATCACGACGCCGATGGTGCCCTGGGCCAGCGCGGACCACATTTCCTGGGCATTGTTGGTGGACTGGACACCGTGACCGAGCTCGGTCAGGAATTCCGCCATTTCTTCGGCGTATTCCAGGTTGTCTTCCACGATCAGTATTTGCGTCATTGATGCGCCATTATTCAGTTAGCGGCATGCCGAAGTCTGGGGCTTGCGTTGAAGAATTATCACGGTTGATTACCCGGGGCGCAAGACTTATACAGCGATCGGCAGCCAAATCCGGAATTTCTTGCCGCTTTCTGGCAAATTTTCCACGGACAGGGTTCCGCCATGGACTTCCACCACCGATTTTGCCATGTACAAGCCGAGTCCCGAGCCCGGCTGGCCGGCGGCGGCACTGCCGCGGAAACCCTTGTCGAACAGCTGGCCCAGTTCTTCCGGCGGGATGGGCGCGCCATGGTCGATGACCTGGAACTCTACGCCCCCTTCGGCAGCCTTGCCAGCTCTTAATTCTATAGCAATAGTGTTGCCGGTATATTTAAGCGCGTTGTCCAGCAGAATATCCAGGCAAAGCCGCATGCTTTGCGGGTCGCAGCGCAGCCACTGGGGCAGGTTTGAAACTTGCACGATGATATCTGCCCGCTTGCTGCGCGCCGCCTCGGCCGCCGTTTCCAGCAAGGCTTCCGGCGAAATCTCGTCTTCCTGGCGCTTGCGGCCGATGCTGGCCAGGCGCTCCGGCGACATGTATTCGTTCAGCAGCTCCAGCATGCGGTCAACCGCCGTCTGGATCTTGCGGTAGCGCTTTTTGGTGGCCTCATCCGCGTTGGCGGAAGTCATTTCCAGGCGCTGGATGGCGCCGTCGATGGTCGAGAGCGGGGTGCGGAATTCATGCGACACCATGGAGGCGAACTTCTTCTGCTGCCGCTCGCGCTCCACCTTTTCGCGGATATCGCGCACGGTGCCGACCAGGCGCAGCGCGCCGCTGGCCGGGTCCGGCACCAGCGTGGATTCGATTTCGACCGGGACCGCGGCCCCGTCGCGGCCCGCGAACTCGGCCTCGCGCACGCGGTGGCGCTGGCTGCCGTCGCCCGCGGTAAACGCTTCCAGCCGCGCCGGCAGCTCGGCCAGCAGGCTGGCGGCTACCTGCTGCGCCCGCTTGCGGTCATAGCCGAACACGCGCTCGACCGAGGGACTGATGTACAGCAGCTCGCCACTATCGCAGTCCAGCATCCAGTGCACATCGTTGCTGTGATCGAGGATCTGGCGGTAGTGGTCGGCGTTAAGCATATCAATCCTGTAGAGGAGCGAAGATTTGCTGCAGGTCTTCCTGGGTCAGCGCCATCTTCTGCGATTCGCCTTCGGCCAGCACGGATTGCGCCAGGTCGGATTTCTTTTGCTGCAGCAGCTGGATCTTTTCTTCCAGCGTGCCCTTGGCAATCAGCTTATACACGAAGACCGGCTTGTCCTGCCCGATCCGCCAGGCGCGGTCGGTGGCCTGGTTCTCGGCGGCTGGATTCCACCATGGATCGTAGTGGATCACGGTGTCGGCCGCCGTCAGGTTCAGGCCCACGCCGCCGGCCTTCAGCGAGATCAGGAAGATCGGCACGGCGCCCTGCTGGAAGGCGGCCACCTGGGCGCCGCGGTCGCGGGTTTCGCCGGTCAGGATGGCGTACGGAATATCGCGCGCCTCCAGCTCTTCCTCGATCAGTTCCAGCATCGAGGTGAACTGCGAGAACACCAGGATCTTGCGCTTCTCTTCCAGCAGATCCTCCACCATCTGCATCAGATCGACCAGCTTGGCCGAACCGGTGGACATGGCCTTCTTGGTCGATTTCACCAGGCGCGGATCGCAGCACACCTGGCGCAGCTTGAGCAGCGCCTCCAGGATCACGATCTGGCTGCGCGCCACGCCCTTGCGGTCGATTTCCTCGCGCACCTTCTGGTCCATCGCCAGGCGCACGGTTTCGTACAGGTCGCGCTGGGCGCCGGTCAGCTCCACCTTGCGCACCATTTCCGTTTTCGGCGGCAGTTCCTTGGCCACGCCGTCCTTGGTCCGGCGCAGCAGGAAAGGCTTGATGCGGCGGTTCAGCAGCGAGCGGCGCTGCGGGTCGTCCTGGCGCTCGATCGGGTGGCGGAACTGGGCGTTGAAGTTCTTCTCGTCGCCCAGCAGGCCGGGCAGCAGGAAGTGGAACTGCGACCACAGCTCGCCCAGGTGGTTTTCCAGCGGCGTGCCGGACAGGCACAGGCGGTGCTTCGCCTTCAGCAGGCCGGCGCTCTGGGCCGCCTTGGAGCGGGTGTTCTTGATGTAGTGCGACTCATCCAGGATCACCAGGTGGAAGTCGTGCTCGCGCAGCTTTTCCTCGTCGCGCGGCAGCAGGGCGTAGGTGGTCAGCACCAGGTCCGACTGGGGAATCTGGTCGAACAGCTCGGCGCGGTCCTTGCCTTGCAGCAGCAGCACCTTCAGGCCGGGCGCGAAGCGGGCCGCCTCGTCCTGCCAGTTGTTCATCAGGCTGGTCGGTGCAATGACCAGGGCCGGATGGTTCAGGCGCCCTGCCTCTTTTTCCACCAGGATGTGGGCCAGGGTCTGCACCGTCTTGCCCAGGCCCATATCGTCGGCCAGGATGCCGGCAAAGCCGTATTCGCGCAGGAACTGCATCCAGCTCAGGCCATCGGTCTGGTAGTCGCGCAGCGTGGCCTGCAGGCCGGCCGGCGTGGCCACCCGCTTCACGGACGAGAACTGGTTCAGCCGGTGGCCCATCTCGCGCAGCTCTGCGCCGCCGGTCCACTGGAAATCCACGTTACGCGCCAGCTCGTCCAGGCGCGCCGCATCCAGCGAGGACATGCGCACCGAATGGCGGATCTTCTCGCTGAAGTACAGCTCGCCAATGGTGGCCAGGATCGGCCGCACGCGGTTCCACGCCAGGGCGACACGGGTGCCGTCCGGCAGCGTGGCCAGCATGCGGTCTTCCTCGCCGTGGGCGGCCAGCGCCTTCTGGCTGAAATCGTTGGGGAAGGCGCGGATCATCTGCAGCAGCACCGGCAGCAGCGGCACGCGCTCGCCATTCACGGTAATGCCCAGCTCCAGCTCGAACCAGTCGTTGCTGCCTTCCTTCTCTTCCTCCACCTCGGCATACCACTCATCGACGCTGCTCACGTCGTAGCGGTACTTGGGCGATTTCTCGATCTGCCAGCCGGCCGCCAGCAATTCCTCGATGCCGGACTCGGCAAAGCGGATCCAGTCCGCCTGGCCGGCCAGCAGCAGGCCGCCGCGCACGCTCGACAGCGGCAACGCGGTCGGCTTGCGGAAGCCCAGGCTGGTCAGGGTTTCCAGGGCAGCCGTTTCGGCCGCCTCGTCGCGCTGGATGATTTCGGTCACCTCGCCGCGCTGGCGCACCACGCGCTGCGAGGGGTCGAAGGACACGCGCTCGCCGTCGTAGTCATAGGACAGCACGGCGTAATCGTTCCAGCGCTGCAGCGTGCCATCCGCCAGCTGGGCCGAATCGAGCACCAGGATCGGGCGCGGCTTGACGTCGGTGCGCAGGCGCTGCGGCAGCGGCTGCGGCAGCGGCATCAGCTGCTGCAGGCCGTGGGCCAGCAGCAGCTGCGACACGCGCATTTTGTCGTTTGGCATCAACAGTGGCGCCTGCGCAACAAGTGCCTGCAAATCGGCCAGCGGAATCGTGGTGCCGCCCTGATTCAGGTTGAGTACGCCGCAGGACAAGTTGTCGATATACCAAGGCGGATCGGTCGGCAGCATGTAGTCGATCTGGTCAGCGGCATGCGCCGGCGCCTCGGCCGGCGTATCCACCTTCCAGCCCAGGCGCAGGCCCTTGCCCTCTTCGCGCCAGGCCAGGCTGGCGTTGCGGCCATCCCCGGCTTTCATCGGGTACACCAGGCCATTGCCCACGTCCGACCAGGAATTCGCCCACAGCAGTTTGTCTTGTTCTGACAACATCTGCAGCAGGGCGGCGCCGATCTTGCCGCGCGGTTCGGTGGCGCTGCCGGTCTGGGAATTCGGTCCGCTGCGCATTGCAACAAAGAAGCGAATCAGGTCATCGTCGCCCGGCACCAGGAAGCTGGGCGGGGTGGACAGCAGGGAAAACACCTCGCTGACCGGGGTGGCGGCCGCCACGTCGCCGTTCGGTTTCAGGCGCGCCTTGTACAGGCACAGCGCCACATGGCGGCCGCCGCTGGTGGGCGCCAGCACATAGATCAGGCGGTAGCTGGTCTGCTTCGGGTCCGGCTCCACCGGCAGCAGCCTGGGCTTGGGATGCGCGGCGGAGTCCACCCGCTGTAGCCAGGTGGCCACAGCATAGGGCAACTGGCCCGGCGGAGGCGGCGGGACAGCGGTGGGAGCTTGACGGGTTTCGCGGGTTTCGTCGCGTGGTTCGTCGCGGGTTAAATCCATTGGGCGCATTGATGTTCTTAGACGGTTCAAAAACGGCAACATGCAATATTATCCGCCAACGACCGTTCTGTGTTTGTGAAAGTTCTAACGCAGTGTGGGCATTGACCAGTCCGGCGGTGGATGGCGTATGATTCCATGGTTAACTGTCTGGAAATCCTCATGCTGCCTCCCATCGAACAACGCCTCGCCCTGGAACTGGCTGCCAAGCCGGTCCAGGTCGCCGCTGCCATCGCCCTGCTGGACGAAGGCGCCACCGTCCCCTTCATCGCCCGCTACCGCAAGGAAGCGACCGGCGGCCTGGACGACATCCAGCTGCGTCTGCTGGAAGAGCGTCTGCGCTATCTGCGCGAGCTGGAAGAGCGCCGCGCTGCCATCGTGGCCTCGATCACCGAACAGGGCAAGATGACGGATGCGCTGTTAGATGCCGTCATGCATGCCGAAGACAAGACCCGGCTGGAAGATTTATACCTGCCCTACAAGCCGAAACGCCGCACCAAGGCCCAGATCGCCATCGAGGCCGGCCTGGCGCCGCTGGCCGAGGGCCTGCTGGCCGACCCGTCGCTGAATCCGGAGCAGGAAGCCGGCAACTACCTGCGCGCAGCCTTTGACAGCGCCGACGGCAAAAATCCCGGCGTGGCCGACGCCAAGGCCGCCCTGGACGGCGCGCGCCAGATCCTGATGGAACGCTTCTCGGAAGACGCCACCCTGCTGCAGGCGCTGCGCGAATACGTGCAGGATCATGGCGTTGTGGAATCTAAAGTTGTCGAAGGGAAACAGGAAGAGGGCGAGAAGTTCGCCGACTACTTCGCTTATTCGGAACCGCTGGCGGCCATCCCCTCGCACCGCGCGCTGGCCCTGCTGCGCGGCCGCCGCGAAGGCATGCTGGACGTGGTGCTGCGCCTGGATACGGAAGAGGAGAAGCCGAAGTGGGACGCGCCGCACAATCCCTGCGAAAGCCGGATTGCCGCCCGTTTCGGCATCCGGCAGGCCGGCCGGCCGGCCGACAAGTGGCTGGGCGACACCGTGCGCTGGACCTGGCGCGTGAAATCCTTCATGCACCTGGAAACCGAGCTGATGGGCGCGCTGCGCGAAAAATCCGAGCTGGAAGCCATCAATGTATTTGCCACCAACCTGAAAGCCCTGCTGCTGGCGGCCCCGGCCGGCCAGCGCGCCACCATGGGCCTGGACCCGGGCCTGCGTACCGGCGTCAAGGTGGCGGTGGTGGACGCCACCGGCAAGGTGGTGGATACCGCCACCATTTATCCGCACCAGCCGCGCAACGACTGGCATGGCGCGCTGCATACGCTGTCGCAGCTGGCGGCGAAACACCATGTGTCGCTGATTTCGATCGGCAACGGCACCGCCTCGCGCGAGACGGACAAGCTGGCCGCCGACCTGATCAAGCAGAACGCGGAACTGAAGCTGACCAAGATCGTGGTGTCGGAGGCCGGCGCGTCGGTGTACTCGGCTTCCGAGTACGCCTCGAAGGAACTGCCGGAGCTGGACGTCTCGCTGCGCGGCGCGGTGTCCATCGCGCGCCGCCTGCAGGACCCGCTGGCCGAGCTGGTCAAGATCGACCCGAAATCCATTGGCGTCGGCCAGTACCAGCACGATGTGTCGCAGACCCAGCTGGCGCGCACCCTGGACGCGGTGGTCGAGGATTGCGTCAACGCGGTCGGCGTGGACGTGAACACCGCCTCGGCGCCGCTGCTGGCGCGCGTCTCCGGCCTGAGCAGCTCGGTAGCGCAAAGCATCGTCTCCTTCCGCGACCTGAAGGGCGCCTTCACTTCGCGCGCCGCCCTGAAGCATGTGCCGCGCCTGGGCGACAAGACCTTTGAGCAGGCGGCCGGCTTCCTGCGCGTCAACGGCAGCGAAAACCCGCTGGACGCTTCCGCCGTGCACCCGGAATCGTATCCGCTGGTGGAAAAGATCCTGGCCGACATCCGGCAGGACATCCAGGGCGTGATCGGCGACAGCCGCCTGCTGAAAGCGCTGTCCCCGGCCAGGTATGCCGACGACAAGTTCGGCCTGCCGACCGTGACCGACATCATCCGCGAACTGGAAAAGCCGGGCCGCGACCCGCGGCCGGAATTCACCACCGCCACCTTCAAGGAAGGCGTGGAAGAGATTTCCGACCTGCGTCCGGACATGATCCTGGAGGGCGTGGTGACCAACGTGGCCGCCTTTGGCGCCTTCGTAGACATCGGCGTGCACCAGGACGGCCTGGTGCACATCTCGGCCCTGTCGAACACCTTCGTCAAGGACCCGCATGCGGTGGTCAAGGCCGGCCAGGTGGTGAAGGTGAAGGTGCTGGAAGTGGACGTGAAGCGCAAGCGCATCGCCCTCACCATGCGCCTGGGCGACAGCGCCCCGGCTGCCGGTACCCGTCCCGAACAGCGCGCCGACCGCAACGACCGCCGCGCCATGGGGCAGCAGCAGAAGTCGCAGGCGCGCGAGCCGGCGGTGCAGGGCTCGATGGCTGCCGCCTTCGCCAAGCTGCGCGGCTAAGCGCCAAGCAGGCCGCCGCCATTTGCTTGTAAAATGGCGGCATCCGAACATTTTTTCCCTAGAGGCAGTATATGAGCGACGTACAAACCTGGATCAAAGAAACCGTGACGAACACCCCTGTGGTGCTGTTCATGAAGGGCACCGCCCAGTTCCCGCAATGCGGTTTCTCCGGCCGTGCGATCCAGATCCTGAAGGCTTGCGGCGTTGAAAACATCGCCACCGTGAACGTGCTGGACGACGCGGAAGTGCGCCAGGGCATCAAGGAATACTCGAACTGGCCGACCATCCCTCAGCTGTACGTGAAGGGCGAGTTCATCGGCGGTTCGGACATCATGTCCGAAATGTACGAATCCGGCGAGCTGAAGGCCCTGCTGGACGGCAGCAAGTAAATGACCCGCCTGGTCGTCGCCATCACCGGCGCCACCGGCGCCGTGTATGGCGTACGGCTGCTGCAGCACCTGCGCCGGCTGGCCGGCACAGAGACTCACCTCATCGTTTCCGACGCGGCCGTGCTGACCCTGCACCAGGAAGTGGGCATGACGCGCAAGGAAGTCGAAGCGCTGGCCCACGTCGTGCACAGGCAGGACAATGTGGGCGCCAGCATTGCCAGCGGCTCGTTCCAGACCGACGGCATGATTGTCGCACCCTGTTCCATGAAAACCCTGGCCGCCGTGGCCCATGGCCTGTCGGACAACCTGGTGGCGCGCGCCGCCGATGTCGCCCTGAAGGAACGCCGGCGCCTGGTCCTGATGGTGCGCGAGACGCCGTTCAACCTGGCCCACCTGCGCAATATGACGGCCGTGACCGAGATGGGCGGCATCATTTTTCCGCCCCTGCCCAGCTTCTACCACCAGCCCCAGTCGATCGACGAGATGGTGGACCATACCGTGGCGCGCGTGATCGACCTGTTCGGCATCCGGCACGACCTGGCGCCGCGCTGGAACGGCCTGAAGTCCTGAGTCCGGACGCGTTTCCGGAGACCCTGCGGGGCGGCTGCCGGCAATTGCCGTGCAGCCTTAAATGTTACTTTTGGTAGTTAACCCGGACCAGCATGCGAATAAATTCGCGTGCAATCTGGCGGTGATGCTCATCCAGGCGTTGCAAATCGGCGATGAGTTTCACGTCGGCCGACTCGAAACGGGCCGCATGGTGGCCATTCGTCTCGCCATTATGGCCATTCACTTCCGTGCCGCCGAAGCGCAGCCACTCGGCGGGAACGCCGAGCCACTGGGCAATCATGCGCAGTTTCTCCTGGGTGGGAATCGCCTCTCCTACCAGCCATTTCCGGGCGGCGTGGACGGTAATCGGCCGGCCCTCGAAACGGATGTTGAACTCCCGCGCCAGCCGGGTTGGGCTGTCTGGGGAGTAGTGGGCGTTTTTCAAAGCCTGCTGAAGACGCTGGCTAAAACTTTCGCGTTCATTAGAAGAATTCATAGTTGCACTATTTCATGTCGAGACATGAATGTCAGTCTCTACAACCGTCAGACCAATTGTGACAAATCCCAATGAGAATAATTAACAATTGGCACTCGGGGCGAATCCTTCCAGGCTTCCCTACCTCCGAATCAAATTTTGCAAAAACGTTCTTGCGCAGTAATTTACGCTTATTAATCAGGCAAGACGTCTTGCTGTTATTTTGGAAATGACTATGTACTCAGAAGTAATAGATAACCGGCCGAAACCGGTTCGACCATCCTTCTGATACCGGGAACCAGCAGTTCCCAGTTACGATTTACTAAAACGTATGATGCCGTCCGCCCCCGCTTCGCGGCGCACGATACCGCGCCAGAGCTTGTGCAGATGGGCCAGCGCCTCGCCCAGGGCAAAGCCCAGCTGGTGCGCATCGAGGGCGCGGCGGAACATCAGCGGCACGATGTCGGCCGCCGTGCGCGGTTCGGCGCAGGCCGCCGCCACCTCGGCCAGGCGCGCCGCGTGATGCGCCTGTAGCTGGGCGATGCGGGGCTGCAGGCCGCGGAACGGCTTGCCATGCGAGGGCAGCACCAGCACGTCCGGCGGCAGGCCGGCAAAGCGCTGCAGCGAGTCCAGGTACAGCTGCAGCGGATTGGCTTCCGGCTCCAGCGCAAACACCGATATATTGCTTGAAATGCGCGGCAGCACCATGTCGCCGGAAATCAGCAGGTTCAGCGCCGGGCACCACAGCGCGGCATGCTCCGGCGAGTGGCCGAAGCCGGTAATGACCTGCCACTCATGGTTACCCACGGCAACTGCCTGTCCATCCTGCAGCCGCGCATACGCCAGCGGCAGCGCCGGCACCAGCGAGGAATAATAGCTTTTCCGCGACGCCATCTGCGCCACCAGGGCCGGATCGCTCAGGCCGTGGCGCTGGAAATGCGGCAGGGCGGCCATGCCGTCCACGCCCGGCAGGCCGGCCGCCATCATGCGCGCAAAGGCGTATTCGCCGGTGCTCATCCACAGCGGCGCCTGGAACCGTTCGCACAGCCAGGCGGCCAGGCCGATGTGGTCGGGATGGCAATGGGTGGCCAGCACCCGCCGCAGCGCCACGCCGCCGGCAAACACCTGCTGCCAGGCGGCTTTGGTGGCGTCCGTGGCCACGCCGCAATCGACCGCGCTCCAGGCCTCGCCATCGCGCAGCAGCCACAGGTTGATGTGGTCGAGGGCGAAGGGCAGCGGCATGCGCAGCCAGCCGACGCCGGGCGCCACCTGGTGCACGCTGCCGGCGGCGGGCAGGGTGTCGCCAAAAGGATAGTCGAGCTGGGATTCGAGCGGATTCATGGCGTACAATCTGATTGACGTTACGTAAACGGAAAATCATTGTAAGCCATGCCGACCTACACCATTACCGAACTGGCCCGCGAGTTCGACATCACCGCCCGCGCCATCCGCTTTTACGAAGACCAGGGCATTCTCAGCCCGTCCCGTGAAGGCGCCGGCGGCCGCAACCGCGTGTACACGCCGCGCGACCGCACCCGCCTGAAGCTGACCCTGCGCGGCAAGCGCATCGGCCTCTCGCTGTCCGAAATCAAGAGCCTGGTCGATATGTACGAGTCGCCCAAGGATACCGAATCGCAGATGCTGCGCTTCCTTGGCGTGCTGGCCCAGCACCGCGAAAACCTGGAACAGCAGCGCGAGGACATTGAAATGTCGCTGTCCGAAATCGCCGCCCACGAAGAGGAATGCAAGCGCCTGCTGGCCGCTCTTGCCGAGAAGCAAGCCGCTGCTACTTGACGTTTACGTTAACGTCACTTGCGCGTATGATGGGCGTTCCGCCACACCCAACATTCTCATTAGAAAATAGAGGAAGACATGATCCACTTGCCAGGCCTGACCTTTGATCACGGCGAGGACATCGCTGCGCTGCGCGAGGCCGTGCAGCAGTTCGCCGCCGCCGAAATCGCGCCGCGCGCCGCCGACATCGACCGCACCGACCAGTTCCCGATGGACCTGTGGAAGAAGATGGGCGAGCTGGGTCTGCTGGGCATTACCGTGGGCGAGGAATACGGCGGCGCCAACATGGGCTACCTGGCCCACATCGTGGCGATGGAAGAGATTTCGCGCGCTTCGGCGTCGGTCGGCCTGTCGTACGGCGCCCACTCCAACCTGTGCGTGAACCAGATCAAGCGCAACGGCACGGAAGAACAGAAACGCAAATATCTGCCGCAGCTGATCTCGGGCGAGCACGTGGGGGCACTCGCCATGTCGGAGCCGAACGCCGGCTCGGACGTGGTGTCGATGAAGCTGCGCGCCGACTTCAAGGGCGACCGCTGGGTGCTGAACGGCACCAAGATGTGGATCACCAACGGCCCCGACGCCGACACCCTGGTGGTGTACGCCAAGAACGACCTGGAAGCCGGTCCGCGCGGCATGACCGCCTTCCTGATCGAGAAGGGCTTCAAGGGCTTCTCCATTGCGCAGAAGCTGGACAAGCTGGGCATGCGCGGCTCGCATACCGGCGAGCTGGTATTCGAAGACTGCGAAGTGCCGGCCGAGAACGTGCTGGGCGGCCTGGGCAAGGGCGTGAACGTGCTGATGTCCGGCCTGGACTTCGAACGCACCGTGCTGTCCGGCGGCCCGCTGGGCATCATGCAGGCCTGCATGGACAACGTGGTGCCCTACATCCACGACCGCAAGCAGTTCGGCCAGCCGATCGGCGAGTTCCAGCTGATGCAGGGCAAGATCGCCGACATGTATTCCACCATGATGGCCTGCAAGGCCTATGTGTACGCCGTGGGCCAGGCCTGCGACCGCGCCACCGCGCCGGAACAGGTGCGCGCCCTGCGCAAGGACGCCGCCGGCGCCATCCTGTACAGCGCCGAGAAGGCCACCTGGATGGCGGGCGAAGCGATCCAGGTGCTGGGCGGCAACGGCTACATCAACGAGTACCCGGTGGGCCGCCTGTGGCGCGACGCCAAGCTGTACGAGATCGGCGCCGGCACCAGCGAAATCCGCCGCATGCTGATCGGCCGCGAACTGTTCGCCGAGACCAGGTAAGCGCCGGCGGGACGGCAGGCACAGAGGCACAGGCTGAGGGCGCCCATGATCCATGCTGCTTTCCCCAAGCTGCTGTCGTCCCGGATCGCCTTCGATATCGCCCGCACGATACTCGACGGCTTCGACAAGCACTACCGCCTGTTCCGCGGCGCCAGCCAGGACGCCAAGCGCTACTTCGAGCTGGGCGAATGGGCGGTGGCGCAGCAGGCGGCGCGCGAGCGCATCGGCTTCTACGACAGGCGGGTGCAGGAATGCGTGCAGATGCTGGAAGATGAATACGAGCCGTCCGAACTGAGCGATGAAGTGTGGCGCGAACTGAAGCTGCACTATATCGGCATGCTGTCCGGCCACCAGCAGCCGGAATGCGCGGAGACCTTCTTCAACTCCGTGTGCTGCAGCATGCTGCACCGCTCCTACTTCAACAACGAATTCATTTTCGTGCGGCCGATGGTCGCCACCGAGTACCTCGAAACCCGGGAAGCCGCGCCCACCTACCGCGTGTACTATCCGGCGCGCGACGGCATGCACTTCACGCTGAAGCGCATCGTCACCAACTTCCAGCTCAACGCCCCGTTCGCCAGCCTGGCGCGCGACGTGCGGCTGGTGGAAGAGCGCATGGTGCAGATCTTCGGCGGTGCGCTGGAAGTGAATGCGCAGATCCACGTCCTGTCCTCGCTGTTCTTCCGCAACAAGGGCGCCTACATTGTCGGCCGCGCCATCAACGGCAACCGCGAAGTGCCCTTCGTGGTGCCCATCCTGCACAACCGCCAGCAGCAGCTGGTACTCGACACCGTGCTGCACGACTACGAACAGGTGCTGCTGCTGTTCTCCTTCACGCGCGCCTACTTCATGGTGGACATGGAAGTGCCGTCGGCCTATGTGCAGTTCCTGCGCGCCCTGATGCCGCGCAAGCCGCGCAGCGAGATCTACACCATCCTCGGCCTGCAGAAGCAGGGCAAGACGCTGTTCTACCGCGACTACCTGCAGCACCTGAAGCACTCGTCCGACCTGTTCGACACCGCGCCCGGCATCAAGGGCCTGGTGATGCTGGTGTTCGCGCTGCCGTCCTTCCCCTACGTGTTCAAGGTGATCAAGGACTTCTTCCCGGCGCCGAAGGAAAGCACGCCGGCGCAGGTGAAGGACAAGTACGTGCTGGTAAAGAACCACGACCGCGTGGGCCGCATGGCCGACACGCTGGAATACTCCAACGTCGCCTTCCCGCGCAGCCGCTTCTCCGAAGCGCTGCTGGCGGAACTGAAGCAATATGCGCCGTCGCTGATCGAAGAGGACGGCGACCAGCTGGTGATCCGGCACCTGTACATCGAACGCCGCATGGTGCCGCTGAACATCTGGCTGAGCAGCGCCGAAGAAGCAGGCGACCAGGCCGCCATCGAACACGGCGTGCTCGAATACGGCAACGCCATCAAGGACCTGGTCGCGGCCAACATCTTCCCCGGCGACATGCTGTACAAGAATTTCGGCGTGACCCGCCACCAGCGCGTGGTCTTCTACGACTACGACGAAATCGAATACCTCACCGACTGCAATTTCAGGGTGATCCCCGCAGCCCGCAACGAGGAAGACGAATTGTCCGCCGAGCCGTGGTACCCGATCGGCAAGCACGACGTGTTCCCCGAGCAGTTTGGTCGTTTCCTGCTGGGTAACGCGAACATCCGAAAATATTTCATGAAGCACCACGCCGATCTGCTGACTCAATCCTGGTGGCAGGACAAGAAGGAGCGCATCGCCAGTGGCGTCGTCGAGGACGTTTTTCCTTATCCGCAAAGCGTCCGTTTCCGCAACCAATATGCAGCCAATTCGGCGCCCGAGGCCAATCCCGGCCGCAGCGCGCCACCTCTCATGGAGATAATTGAAAATGAATGATCCAATCGTAATCGTCGGCGCAGCACGCACCCCGATGGGCGCCTTCCAGGGCGACTTCTCCGGCCTGAGCGCCAATGACCTGGGCGGCGTGGCCATCAAGGCCGCCGTCGAACGCGCTGGCATCCAGCCTGAAGTGGTGGAGCACGTGTATTTCGGCAACTGCCTGATGGCGGGCCAGGGCCAGGCGCCTGCGCGCCAGGCAGCGATCAAGGGCGGCCTGCCGGTCGGCACCGGCGCCGTGACCCTGTCCAAGATGTGCGGTTCGGCCATGCAGGCCGCCATCTTCGCCTACGACTCGATCGCAGCCGGCAGCGCCGAAGTGGTGGTGGCAGGCGGCATGGAATCCATGACCAACGCGCCCTACCTGGTTCCGAAGGCACGCGGCGGCTACCGCATCGGCCACGGCATGATGTTCGACCACATGATGTACGACGGCCTGGAAGACGCCTACACGCGCGACGCCAGGACCGGCCAGGGCCGCTCCATGGGCACCTTCGCCGAGCAGTGCGCCACCAGCTACCAGTTCACCCGCGAGCAGCAGGACGCGTTTGCCATCGAATCCGTGAAGCGCGCGCAGGCCGCCACCAGCAGCGGCGCGTTTGCCTGGGAAATCACGCCGGTGACCGTGTCCACCCGCGCCGGCGAGGTGGTGATCGACAAGGATGAAGGCCCGCTGAAAGCCAAGGTCGAAAAGATCCCTTCGCTGAAGGCGGCCTTCGCCAAGGACGGCACCATTACCGCCGCCTCGTCTTCCTCCATCAACGACGGCGCTGCGGCGCTGGTCATCATGCGCGAATCGACCGCGAAGAAACTGGGCGCGCCCGTGATTGCCAAGATCACCGGCCACGCCACCAACTCCCTGGTACCGGAACAGTTCACCACCGCGCCGATCGGCGCGATCCAGAAGCTGTTCGCCAAGACCGGCTGGAAGGCCAGCGAGGTTGACCTGTACGAGATCAATGAAGCGTTTGCCGCCGTGCCGATGGCCGCCATGAACGACCTGGACATCCCGCACAGCAAGGTCAACGTGCACGGCGGCGCCTGCGCCCTGGGCCACCCGATCGGCGCCACCGGCGCGCGCATCATCATCACCCTGATCGGCGCACTCAAAGCCAAGGGCGGCAAGAAGGGCGTGGCGGCACTGTGCATCGGCGGCGGCGAAGCCACCGCCATGGGCATCGAGCTGGTGTAAGCATGGGAACGGCACTCGTTATCGGGGCCTCGCGCGGCATTGGGCAGGAGCTGGTGCGCCAGTACCTGTCCGACGGCTGGCGCGTGATCGCCACGGCCCGCAAGAAGGAAGACTGCGACATGCTGGCGGAAATGGGTGCCGAGCCCCATAAGCTGGATGTCACCAATGTGGAAGCGGTGGCGGGACTGGGCTGGAAGCTGGATGGAGAGCATCTCGATGTCGCCATCCTGAACGCCGGCGTGTACGGACCCAAGACCGACGGCTTCCCGACCCAGGTCGATTTCGACGCGGTAATGCACACCAATGTGCTGGCGGCCATGCGTTTGCTGCCGGTGGTGGCACCGCTGGTGTGCCTGGCGCGCGGCAAGCTGGCGGTGATGTCGTCGCGCATGGGCTCCCTCAGCGAGCGCGCGCATCCCACGGGATCGCTGTACCGCGCCAGCAAGGCTGCGCTGAATTCGGTGCTGGTGGATACGGCGCTGTCCTTCGGCAGCAAGGGCGCCACCTGCGTCGCGCTGCACCCGGGCTGGGTGCGCACCGATATGGGCGGCTCCGGCGCCGACCTGGCGCCGGAAGAAAGCGCGCGCGGCATCCGCAAGACGCTGGCCGCGCTGCCCGCATCCGACAAAGCCCTCTACCGCAACTACGACGGCACCCCCATCGGCTGGTAAGCCGTTGGCTTGAAACACAAGGATAAGCATGATTCTGAACGAAGAACACCAGATGATCCGCGACGCGCTGCGCGCGTTTTCGCAAGAGCGTCTCGCCCCTAACGCAGCGCGCTGGGACAAGGAACACCACTTCCCGGCGCAAGAACTGAAAGAGCTGGCGGCGCTGGGCGCGTTTGGCGTCGCGGTGCCGGAAGAACTGGGCGGCGCTGGGCTGGATTACGTGTCGCTGGCCCTGGTGCTGGAAGAGATTGCCGCGGGCGACGGCGGCACATCGACTGTCATCTCGGTCAACAACTGCCCGGTGTGCAGCATCGGCATGATGTACGCGAATGCGGCGCAGAAGGAGCAGTGGCTGCGTCCCCTGGCGCAGGGCGGGATGCTGGGCGCGTTTGCGCTGACCGAGCCGCATACCGGCAGCGATGCCGCCGCGCTGCGCACGACGGCGGTGCAGGATGGCGACCATTTCGTCATTAACGGCACCAAGCAGTTCATCACCTCCGGCAAGCATGCGGATGTGGCGATCGTGTTTGCGGTGACGGACAAGGCGGCCGGCAAGAAGGGCATCAGCGCGTTCTGGGTGCCGACTGCCACGCCGGGCTATATCGTGGCGGGCATCGAGCACAAGATGGGGCAGCATTCGTCGGACACGGCGCAGATCCTGTTCGAGAATTGCCGCGTACCGGCCTCGAACATGATTGGCGAACCGGGGCAGGGCTACAAGATTGCCCTGTCCGGACTGGAAGGCGGGCGGATCGGCATTGCCTCGCAGTCGGTGGGCATGGCGCGCGCGGCGTTTGAAGCGGCGCTGAAATATGCGCGCGAACGCGAGTCGTTCGGCAAGCCGATTTTCGAGCACCAGTCGGTGCAGTTCAAGCTGTCCGAGATGGCGATGCAGATCGAAGCGGCGCGCCAGCTGATCTGGCATGCGGCCTCGCTGAAGGACGCCGGCCAGCCATGTCTGAAAGAAGCCGCGATGGCCAAGCTGTTCGCCAGCGAGATGGCGGAGCGCGTATGCTCGGACGCCATCCAGATCCACGGCGGCTACGGCTACACGTCCGACTTCCCGGTCGAGCGCATCTACCGCGACGTGCGCGTCTGCCAGATCTACGAAGGCACCAGCGACATCCAGAAACTCCTCATCGCCCGCGCCCTCTAACCCCTACCCTGGGGTCACCCTGGGGTCAGATCCGACATTCGGACACGGACTGATCCCTGTCTCACATTTTCTCCTATGACGGACCACTGCAACACGTGGTCTGTTGAGCCTGCCTCAAATTACGAAACGGCTGCGGTGGTTGCAATAACTATCATCCCGCATGTCCGAATGTCGGATCTGACCCCATGGTGTGGGGGTGTGCGGAATGGGACGGCTGGGGCAACCCAGGTGTCCGCTTCCGGATACATGCGCTGAAGATGTTGATAACCGTGTGGCTTCAATTTAAATTCCCACATTATTTCTCCGGGACCTTATTAGCTCAGCCATGCGATTACCATTAAATTTCCAACCGGCAAACGCTGTGCAGCAGCGGGCGCCGGATATCTGTCGTGAATTTGTATTCCTTTGTCAGAATCCCTCAGCAGATGGTGCAGAAACACTAGGGTCTTATAAAATGTCCATGGAGAAGGAGATACGTTCATGGTTCAAGTAATGCTGGTGGAAGATGATCCGCGCCTGGCCGACCTGGTCACGGAGTACCTGGCGGGCTACGAGTTCAAGGTCGATGTGGTCAGCCGCGGCGACGAGGCGCTGGCGCGCTTCAAGGCGAACCCGGCCGACATCGTCGTGCTCGACCTGATGCTGCCCGGCCTGGACGGCATGGAAGTCAGCCGCCAGCTGCGCGAGATCAGCGAGGTGCCGATCCTGGTCATGACCGCCCGCGAGGATTCCTACGACGAGGTCTCCCTGCTGGAACAGGGCGCCGACGATTTCATCAACAAGCCGGTCCAGCCGCGCGTACTGCTGGCCCGCCTGCGCGCCCTGCTGCGCCGCGTCGCCTCCAAGGGCGATCCGGAACTGCTGAGCTTTGGGGCCCTGACCATTGCCATTTCCGACCGCAGCGTCACCTGGCGCGGCCAGCCCTGCCTGCTCAGCAATACGGAATACAAGCTGCTGCTGACCCTGGCCGAAGCGGCCGGCACCGTGCTGTCGCGCGACGCCCTGCTGCGCAAGATGCGCGGCATCGAGTTCGACGGCATGGACCGCAGCATCGATAACAGCATCTCCAAGCTGCGCCGCAAATTCGACGATACCGACTCGGAAAAAATCAAAACGGTGTGGGGCGAGGGCTACCTGTTTTCGCCCTCGGCCTGGAATTAGTCGAACAGCGGCGCCAGCGCCAGCGGCGGGAAGGGCGACACGACCTGGCCGCGCTCCGGCCAGTCGCTGAAGCGGTAGTTCACCACGCGGAAGCCGGCGCCCGCATCGCCATCGAAAGCCGCGCCGTCCACTGACGGCAGCAGCGTCTCGCGCCCGCCGTCGCGCAGCTGCAGCACGGCCTCGGCCTTCTTCTGGTACACGAAACGCACCCCCACGCACTTGCGCGCGCCAAACGCGGCGTTCACATAGCGCTGATACTGCAGCGCCTGCTCGCAGGCCGCGCGCAGCTCGGCGGCGTCATAGGCGCCGTCCGCCCGCACCGCCAGCGACAGCCGCGGGTGGAAGGCAAACAGGCTGGCCTTGCGGTTCAGCGCCAGCACCGCGTTTTCATCGTATGCTGCCTTCAGCAGCGGGAAGCTGGTGCGGCCGGTCGGGTCGAGCGGCAGGTTGAGCTGCACGGTCTTGCCGTTCAGCGACAGGGAAACACCATCCAGCGACGTCGCCGCCTCTTGCGGGCTGAGCTGGTAATGCATTTGCAGCAGGTTCTTCGGTTTGCCGTACTTGGCAAATACCACCATGGCCTTGTAAGCGTCACGGTAGCTGACCCACTCCCCGTCCTGCGCCAGGGCGCAGCCCTGCACGCCGAGCCCGAGGGCCAGCAGTACAGTGGGAATAAGGGTCTTGATCTTCATCAGAAACGGTATGCGAGGGCCGTGGACACGGTCCAATTATTCGGCCGCTCAGTGAGCGGGCTGTCTTTGGCGTCGCCCAGCAGACGGGTCGCCTGCGCACCCGAGGTCAGCATCCAGGACGGGCTCAGCGCCCAGTTCCAGCGCACGCCCAGGCGCACGTCGTGCACGCCGCCGCCGGCGCGGAAGGCGCCAATACGGTTGCGCTCGTTCTCGCGCGGGCTGACCCCGAAATAGGCATTGCTGTAAGCACTGTTGACCACCGACACACCGGCGGACAGCACAAAGGAATGATGCGGCAGCGCATTCGGCAGCATGTATTGCAGCGCCGTGTGCAGGCGCAGCCCGTCATGCCCGTTGCCGGCGCCGTACAGCAGGTTGTTGCTCAGGCGCAGTGCCGGCGTCAGGTAGTAGTTGCTGAAGCCGCCGTACAGGATGCGGCGCTGGATGACGTCCATGCCCAGCAGCGGATTGCCGGACTTGCTCAGCTTGTCCGGGCCGCCCGGCACGATGCCGCCGTCCCCCGGCAGGATGGAGGTGGCGCCGGCGCCGCCGCCCGAGCCGTCGCCCACGCCGCCCAGGCCGCCGCTGATGCCGTCCTCGTCGCGGCGCGGGGCCAGCGCCAGCAGCGGGCCGTATTCCCACGAAGGCGAATTCGACAGGTGCCAGCCGGCGCTCAGGCCCGAGACGAAGATGCCATTGCTCCACTGCACCTGCAACACCGGCAGCGCCAGCGTTTTGTTATGGCGAGCGCCGTCATAGCGGGGCAGCGACTGGACCCCAAGGCCCACATACATGTCGCGGCTGCCGTCAGGCATCGGGTTGGTGGCGGGCGTTTGCGCTACTGCGGCGCCGCACGCCCCAACCAGGGCTAAAACGAGAAGCTTATGCATAGAAGCGGTGGTCGGTTGAGAATGTCCGCCATTTTATATGGCGCGCATCCCCGTTCCCCCAAAAAAGCTCAATGCTTGATGAAAGCGACGTCTCCTTCGATGGCGTCCAGCAGCACCATCTGCGCCGGGTTGGTGATCTCGCCGGTGCACAGCACGGCCGGGCCATTGAAGTTCTTTTCGGTGTACTCCACGCTGATCTTGCCGGTCCGTACTTCGACTTTATCAATCGTAACGTCATAGCATCCGTTCGGACGCGAACCGATAAACACCCCAATCACCATCTGCCTGGCGAAATCGATCTTCGGCACGGCCGGCGGGTTGCCGGCGCCCTGGTAGTTGCTGGCCCACAGCTTGGCAAAGCTGTCCGCATCGCGCACCGCCACCGTCAGTTCGGAGGTGATGCCGGAGTGGCGGTCGCTCAGCAGCGGCTGGGTGGCCAGCACGGCATCCTTCGGCAGGAAGTCGATCGGCTCCACCTTGTGGGCGCCGCCCAGGCCGAGATCGGCCTGGTCCAGGTTCTTCAGGATGGTGTCGAACAGTTCGCGCTGGGCCGGGTCGGCGCAGCTGGTTTGCGGACCGGCGATGCTGTCGTGGCTGGTGCACTGCAGTTCAGCCGTGGTGCGGCCGTACAGGTTGCGGCCGTAGGCGGCATCGGCGCAGTTGCCCTGCACGTCCCAGAACACCTGCTTGCCGTCGATGACGAACAGGCGGTTGCGGATGTCGTTGCATGCGCCGCCCCGCGCCAGCTTGATGAATTCCTCGCGCACCAGGCCGGAGGGGGCAGGCTCTCCCACGGCAATGCCGGGGCCGCCCGCACCTGCGGACTGCACCGAACCGGCGCCGTCGCCGCCACCGCCGCACGCTGCCAGCAGCAGGGCAAAGGCTACCGGCAGGCAGTATTCGAGTTGTCGCATGTTATTTCCTCCTGATAATACCGTCATCCTAGTCCCTGATCGGCGGCGAATCCGCTCCGATCTGTAGGCTTTTTGTCGGAAATTTGTACAGGGGCAGCCGGGGCGGTGTGTTTCAAATAAAATGTTGCCGTATGAACCGCCTGTTCTTCCGCTTTTTCGTGCTGGTGCTGCTGTCCATCAGCGCAGCGGCGTTCATCGTCTATTTCGCCATCACCTGGCTGTTTGGCGACCCGCTGGAAAATATCGCCCGGCGCCAGGCCTCGGCCCAGATCTTCCTGCTCGAGCAGTACATCGACCAGGCCCCGGCCGACCAGTGGCTGGAGCGCCTGAACAAGGTGCGCGAAGTATCAAAAGTGCAATATGAACTGCTGCCGGCGGCGTCCGTGCGGCGCCAGCTGGCGGGCCACGACGCCCGCGCTTTCGAGCGGGGCGAGCTGGTGCTGGACGTGGGACGCAAGGCGTTTTACCGCCGCGTTGACCTGGATGGCCAGCGCTATATCGGCAGCGAGGAGGAAGCGCTGTCGGCGCAGAACCTGCCGATCGACGTCGGCTTTGCCATGCAGCTGGAAATGGTGCGCTATGTGATCGTGGCCCTGGTGCTGCTGGTGCCGATCGGCTTCTGGTCGCGCGCCCACTGGCGCAGCCTGCAGCGGCTGTCGAATGTGGCGGACCGCTTCGGCGAGGGCGAGCTGTCGGCGCGCGCCCATATGCAGCCGCGCGACAGCGTGTATCCGCTGGCCGAGCGCATCGACCACATGGCCGACCGCATCGAGCGCCTGCTGGCGGCCCAGCGCAACCTGCTGCATTCCGTGTCGCACGAAATCCGCACACCCATCGCCCGCCTGGAATTCGCCATGGAGCTGCTGCGCGATGCGGCCGGCCATTCTGCCCTGGTGAAGCGCATCGACGGCATGCAAGGCGACCTGGCCGAGCTGAAGGAACTGGTCAACGAGCTGCTGGGCATGGCGCGCCTGGACGCCGGGCAATCGCTGCAGCGCCAGCCCTTCGCGCTGGGTCCGGCACTGGAACAATGCGTGGCCACGCTGCCGCCGGCCGCCATCCCGGTGCGCTCCGAACTGGCGCCGGACCTGGGCGAAATCAGCGCCGACCAGCGCCTGCTGCTGCGCGCGGTGGGCAACCTGCTGCGCAATGCGCTGAAATACGCCAACGGCCAGGTACGGCTCAGCGCCAGCCGCGTGGATGGCCCGGGCGAGGCCGGGCAGGCGCTGCGCATCAGCGTCGAGGATGACGGTCCGGGCATTCCGGAAGACGAGCGCGAGCGCATTTTTGAGCCCTTCTACCGGCTGGACCGCAGCCGCGACCGCAGCACCGGCGGTTTCGGCCTCGGCCTGTCCATTGCCAGCAAGGCGATTGCCCTGCACGGCGGCAAGCTGGCGGTGGATGCCTCGCCGCTGGGCGGCGCACGCTTCCTGATTACCCTACCGGCCTAGTTTGCCAGTCAATACGCGCCGCGCGTATGCATGCGCTTGGGCGCCTTGGTGTGCTCGCCGCGCGCCACCCGCTCGAACTCGGAAATCACCTGGGCGCCGAACAGCAGCAGGGTGGCGCCGATCTCCAGGCTGAACATCACCACGATGGCCGTGGTCATCGAGCCGTACACGAGATTGACCTTGGACAGGGTCGAGAAATACCAGACCAGCACGTGGCGCGCCGCTTCCCACAGCACGGTGGCGGTAATGCCGCCGATCAGGGCATGGGTCCAGGACAGCCGCCCCACCGGCATCACCAGATAGATCGAACTCAGCATCAGCACCTCGCCCGCGATGCCCAGCAGGTACAGCAGCACGCCGGACAGCCCGTGCAGCGACCAGTCATGGCCGAACAGCCGCACATACTCGGTGCCGATCACCTGCAGGCTGCCCGCCACCAGGGTCACCACCATGACGCCGACGCCAAGCGACAGGATGTAGCCGTAAGGCAGCACGGCCGACACCAGGTAGTGCCGCTTCCGCGTTGCCACGCGGTGCAGGAAGATCACGCTCATGGCGTTTTCCAGCACGGTAAAGGCGAGCGAACTGAAGAACAGCATGATGAGCACCAGCGCCCAGCCGACCAGCTCGCGGTGCTCCAGGAAATGCGCGACCTCGGCCACGATGGCCTTGGACTGCCCCGGCACCAGCCATTCCAGGTAGTGGCCGATGGTGTTGAGTAATTCGGTCTGCTCCAGCACGTGCGACAGGGCGACCACCACCAGCATCACCAGCGGGACGATGGACAGCAGGGAGTAATAGGCCACGGCGCCGGCCAGCAGCAGCCCCTGGTTGGCCCGAAAGCCCTTGATGCATTGCAGGGTGAAGTCCAGGGGATGCGCCAGCACATGGGCGAGGGCTCGGCGAGTGAGCATGCGCATGCGGCCATTCTAACCGTTGTCGGGGTCTGACCCCGACAAGTTGCAAGCGGGCTATTTTGCCGGCCGGCCCGGGTTTGTCGGGGTCAGACCCCGACATGAGGCATGGGCGGCGTCAGGCGACGGCGGCTTCGAGCAGGGTCAGGGTCTGGCGGCCGGTATCGAGGCGGGCGCGCAGGCCGACCGGGAGGGTGAACTGGTTGCGGATATGGCCGAAGGAATAGCCGGTCACGGCCGGGATGTGCAGCGGCTTCAGGTGCTGGTCGGTGGTTTCGTCCAGCGTCAGCGAGATATCCGAATCCTGCGGGCCGCAGTTTTCGCAGATGCCCAGCATCACGCCGGCCGCGTTCGGCAGCCCCTGCGCCAGGTGCAGCTGCTGCAGCATGCGGTCGATGCGGTACGGCGCCTCGTTTACTTCTTCCAGGAACAGGATGCTGTGGCGGATGTCGGCCGCATACGGCGTGCCGGCCAGTGCGCTGACCAGGCACATATTGCCGCCAATCAGCGGCCCCTCGGCCACGCCCGGCACCACCGTGCGCATGGCGTACCACGGCTGTTCCTCGGCCTTGCGGCTGTTTTCGAGGGACATCGGGATCGTGTACTCCGCTTCCGGCCGCATCAGCACGTTCAGCAGATGCGTGACCGAGTAATCGGACAGGGTGGACGACGCCACCGGTCCGTGGAAAGTCACCAGCCCGGCGTGCTTGTGGATCGCCAGGTGCAGGGCCGTGATGTCGGAATATCCGATCAGGATCTTGGGGTTGTTGCGAATCAGCCTGTAGTCCAGCTGGTCCAGCAGCTGGATGCAGCCGGAGCCGCCGCGGATGGCCCAGATGGCCTTCACTTCCGGGTCGGCGAACATGGCGTGCAGGTCGTCCAGGCGCTGCTGCGGCAGGCCGCCGTAATTGCCATAGACGGCTTCCAGGTTCTTGCCCAGCCTGACCTTGAAGCCCAGGGATTCGATGTTGCGGACGGCTTTTGCTACCGCCGCCGCATCGGTGTGGCCGCCGGGAGCGACCAGGCCTATCGTATCGCCCTCCAGCAGGCGGGGCGGTTTGATCAGGCCGGATTTGGTCATGGGAGGCTTTCGTCTTGCGGAGGAGCGTGCCGCTGCCGCCGGAAGGGCGGCAGCGGCCAGGGCGGCCGCGGCGAGGCGGCCGAATGTCCGTCTGGAGATCAGAAGAACTTGTACTTCAGGTTGAACGACAGGGCACGGCCGCGTGGATCGGCAACGCGTGGATCCCAGCCGGCGCCCACCACTTCGTCCACGTTGTGGGCGGTGAATGGCGGTTCGGTGTCGAACAGGTTCTGGATACCCACGGTGATGGTGGTGTTCTTCAGGCCCGTGTAGGTCGCCGACAGGTCGTACTTGGTGTAGTGATGCACGCGCGGATCGAAGCCCGGCGGGGTCGGCGCCTTGCCGCCGTTCGGCACCTGGTCGTTGTAGCCGGTGGAGTAGCGCTGCATCAGCAGGCCGCTCCAGTCACCCTTGGAGACGGTGAAGCTGGCGGTGTGCTTCCAGCGCAGGTACACGTCGCGGGTGCTGAACTGGCTGACCAGCTCTTTCAGCGGCTGGCCTTCGAACTCGGCAAACTTGAAGCTGTCGATATAGGTGCCGTCCAGGGCTGCGTTGTACTTGTAGCCGCTGTAGTTGCCGTCGTAGCGCAGGCCGACGTCGATACCGCGGGTCTTCAGGCCGGCTGCATTGATCCAGCCTGCTTCCACGTGGTCGATGACGCCGGTGTTCGGATCGCGGATGATGTACTGGTTCAGGTACTGCCAGTTCTGCAGCACGATCTGTGGCGTACGGTTCAGGATACGATCCTTGATGTTGATCGCCCACCAGTCGAACGATGCCGAGAAGTTCTTGAACGGTTCGAACACGATACCGGCGGTACCCTGCTTCGAGGTTTCAGGCTTCAGGCTCGGATTGCCGCCGGTGTTGTAGTCCAGGCGCGGGATCGCGCAGAAGTCGGGATTGCCCGGATTCTTGGCGCAGCCTTCCTGGTCGATCACGCCGTTCGGCAGTTCCTGCGACAGGCGGCCGGCATACAGCTGGGTGAAGCTGGGCGCCAGGAAGCCCTTGTTGGCCGAACCGCGGAACAGCAGCCATTCTTTCGGCTGATAGCGGAACGCCACTTTCGGATTGGTGGTCGCGCCGATCAGGCTATAGTTGTCGCGGCGTACGGCCAGCTGCAGTTCCAGGTCCTTCATGACCGGAACGATGGCTTCGGCGTACACGGCGCGGATGTAGCGGCTGGCCTTGTCCAGGTTCGCGTTACCCGGCGACAGCAGGATCTTGGTCGCGTCCACGTCGCCCGCGAACTCGTAGGTTTCCTTGCGCAGGTCGAAGCCCACGGCCATCGACACGGCGCCGGCCGGCAGGTTGAACACCTCGCCGGAGATCGAGCCGTCCAGCTGGGTGGTGGTGGTGCGGCCATGCTGGAACGCGCCGTAATACTTGGTGGACTCGATCAGGTCCATGGCCTGCTGCGTCTGGCTCTGGCCTGGCGCCAGCCATGGATTGATGATGCCGGTGCCCAGGGCGGCGTACAGCTTGTCGGTCCAGCTGTAGCCGTTCACCAGGTCAACCTGCGACTTGCTGGTGGACTTGGACAGGCCGACCTTGTAGTCGTACTTGCCCAGCACGGTGCCTTCCGCTGCCACCAGGCCGCGGAAGTTTTCCAGCGTGAAGTCCTGGGTACGGTTACCTACCGGGTTGGCACGCCATTTGTAAATGATCGGCTTGGTCGGGTCGTAGGACGGAATGTACTGCTGCAGGTTCTGGTAGTAAGGACCGTTCACAGGGTAGGCATTGCCCGCCGCCAGCGAGGTGGAGATCTGCGCCGGGGTCAGCTCGGCCGTGGTATCGGTTTTCGAGCCCAGCACCTCGACGAACACCTTGTGATCCTCATTGATCTTGAAGGTGGCGCGCGACACGGCGTTGGTACGCTCGGTCGGGAACGACATCACATAGTCGCCACCGTAGTCGTAGGCGCAGGAGAACCTGGTGCGGGTGATCGGCGTGACGTTGGTCCACAGTTCGCTGGCGTACTGCGACATGCCAGGGATGGAGTCGCACTTGCCTTGCAGGCTCAGCAGGCCGGCCTGCAGATAGGTGGTGTTATCGCCAGGCACCTTGAAACCGGTGCCCAGGGCCGTGCCGGCGCCGGTCAGGATGTTCGCGTACGGAGTGCCGGTGGTGTCCGGCGACAGGCCGCGCGACGGCTGGTAGCCGTTGGCGAAGTCGCGCTGGCTGGAGGACAGCTTGTCGTTCACGTCGCGGGTCACGGAACCCATGATGTTCCAGCCGTCCGAGTTCAGGTCGCCGATACCGCCCAGCAGCGAGTAGCGGCGGGTCATGCCGCCGCCGTGCTCGGTGCCGTTCAGGGTGGTGGAAGCTTCCAGGCCCTTGTAGTCGGTCTTCAGGATGAAGTTGACCACGCCGCCGATGGCGTCGGTACCGTAGATGGCGGACGCGCCGTCTTTCAGGATCTCGACGCGCTGGATGGCGCCCAGCGGAATCGAGTTCAGATCGACCGCCTTGCCGGAACCGCCGTTGTTGCCCAGGCGGCGGCCATTCAGCAGCACCAGGGTGGCGTTCGGGCCGAGGCCGCGCAGCGAGGCGAAGGAAGCGCCGCCGGAAGTACGGTCGGCGTCGGCGCCGAACACGTTGTTGCCGGACACGGCGTTATCCGCGCCGGTGCCGTTGGCCGAGATCAGGCGCAGCACGTCTTCGGTGCTGGTGATGCCTGCCTTGGTGATCTGGTCGAAGCTGATGGTCTGCACTGGCAGCGCGCCTTCCTTGGCAACGCGCTTGATGCTGGAACCGGTAATTTCAACCCGCTGGACCGGCTGGGCAGCTTCCTGCGCCATTACCGGGCTTACCACGCCAATCAACGCAATCATTTGCGCCAGTTTTTTAACCTTCACAGGCCTCTCCCAATCAATATTTATACGAATTCGACTCCACTGCGACCAGCGGGCAATGTCATGGCATTGCGCTTCTAGGCGATTGCAGGTTAGCGCGGTGGAAAACTTGCCAGCCAATGAAAATTACACGGCGGGCTATAACTTTTTGTAATGAAAAGGCGCGTATTCTAGCGGACCGCGCCCCTGGTGGCTGTAGCGCGTTGCGGCAGGTCGATATCGACATAGCGCCAATTGGTGAATTCAACTGGATGACGTTTGTAGTTTTTTAGCCACGGTTGCTGAATATCGGCGGAGATAGGGTGAATTACCAGTACCCACGGGTTGTAGGCATGGATCAGCTGTGAAAGCTCTTTATATAGTTTCTGGCGCTCCGGGCCATCGCTCAGCTTGTGCGCCTGCTCGTAGCGCTGGTTATAGCCGGGCAGGTTGAAACGCGCATAATTCGCGCGTCCGCTGTTGGGACCATACAACAGCTGGAAGAAGTTATCGCCGTCCGGGAAGTCGGCAATCCAGTTGGTCTCGAACATCTGCACCTTGCCCAGGCGCGAAGCCTTGATGATTTCCGTCTTCTTGTCGCTCTTGAAGGTGACGCGCAGGCCGATGGCGTTCAGGTTCTTGCGCCACAGCTCGTCGCGCAGGCGGCCCACCATGGTCGGCTCGCTGTGCATGGTCAGGGTCAGCGGGCTGCCGTCCGGCAGGGTGCGGAAACCATCCTTGCCGACGCGGTAGCCGAAGCGGTCCAGCAGGGCTTTCGCCAGCTGCGGTTCGTACTGCACCGGGCTGCGATAGGCGGGGTCATACCCCAGCACATTGGGCGGCAGCGGCGACTGGGCCGGAATTGCCAGGCCCTTCTTCAGCAGGGAAATATCCTCGGGGCTGTTATAACCCAGCGCTATGGCCCGCCGCAGCGCCACCTTCTCCTTGCTGTAGCCGCCGATGACCGGGTCTTCCATGTTCATCCACATGTAATAGGTCTGCAGCACGGGGAAGGGGCTGAGCACCATGCCGCGCTGCGCCAGCCCGGATTTCAGCACCGGCTTGCTGGACGCCGGATCGAGCACCATGTCGCGCATCGATTCCGGCACCTGCTCGATGAAGTCGAACTCGCCGTTCAGGAAGCCCAGCACGCGCGACTGGTATTCCTCCATGATCTTGACCTCGACCTTGTCCACCTGCGGCAGCTTGTGGCCCTGCCAGGTCTGCTGGTAATCCGGCCTGGCGGCCAGGGTGATCTTGTCGCTGCGCTTCCACTCCTCGACCGAGAAGGGGCCGCTGCCGACCGGGTGGTTGCCGACCTGCAGGCCATAGGCTTGCGCCACCTCATGCGCCACCGCGCCGGTGGCCGGCAGCGCCATGTAGAACAGGAAGCTGGGATCGGGCGTCTTCAGCTTGATGCGCAGCGTGTACTTGCCGATGGCTTGCAGGCCTTCGATATTCCGGTCGTAGCTGAAATTGCCGTTTTTATAGGCTTCGTCGCCGGCCAGCTTGTCTTCGAACATGAACAGCCACGGCGATTTCAGCGACGGGTCGTACAGGCGCTTGATGCTGTACACGTAATCGGCTGCCGTGACTTCGCGCTTTTTGCCCTGGAACACGGGATCGTCGCTGAAATACATGCCCGGCCGGATCTGGAAGGTCCAGGTGGTGCCGGCCGCGTCGCTGACCGGCATGGCTTGGGCCGAACTGGGCGCCAGCTTCACCGGACGTGCGTCGTAGTCGTAGCGCAGCAGCGGATCGAACAGGTTTTCCAGCAGGCTCAGACTGGCGAGGTCGGAAGCGACCGCCGGATCGAGGCCGGTCTCGCCGGTGGACAGGAAGGCGTGCAGCACCTTTTCCGGTCCGGCCGGACGGCTGGAGCCCGGCGCCGCAGCGTCTGCGGGGGCGCCCCAGGCAGCAGGCGCGCACTGGGCGGCAATGGCAAAGGCAATGCCGGCAGCGGCAGACGGGCTCCAATGTCTCTTCATGTTCTGGTCCTTATGGTGGCGGCGCAGAGCATAAGGCAGCCCCGCCGCGCGCGCCAGTGAATTCCGTCCGGCAGCTTATAACTTTTTTACATGCCTGACCTGCATAGTTTCATCACGCATCCTATACTTTGCCTGCAAAATTAAACTAAACCATATTCGCAGCAGGGAATACATGTCACTTAACTACATCTGGTCCGGTTTCTTCCTGGTCGGTTTCGCCGCAGCGCTGGTGCAATGGCTGTTCATGGGCGACACCGAAATCTTTAAGAAGATCATCGACGGCACTTTCGAGTCGGCCCGGCTTGGCGTAATGGACATTGCCCTGCCGCTGGCCGGCGTGATGACGCTGTGGCTCGGCATCATGAACATCGGCGAGAAGGCCGGCGCCATCGGCTGGCTGGCGAAAATCATTTCGCCCTTCTTCTCGCGCATCTTCCCCGAAGTGCCGAAAAACCACCCGGCCACCGGCCACATGGTGATGAACTTCTCGGCCAACCTGCTGGGCCTGGACAACGCCGCCACGCCGTTCGGCCTGAAGGCCATGGAAAGTCTGCAGACGCTGAATCCGAACAAGGATGAACCGACCAACGCGCAGATCATGTTCCTGGTGCTGCACACCTCGGGCCTGACGCTGATTCCGCTGTCCATCATGGCGCAGCGCGCGATCCTCGGCGCGGCCGACCCGTCGGACATCTTCATTCCCTGCCTGATCGCGACCTACGTGGCCACGCTGGCGGGCATCATTGCGGTGTCGATCCGCCAGCGCATCAACCTGTTCGACCCGGTGGTGCTGGCCTGGCTGGGCGGCATGACCGCAGCCATCGGCGGCATGGTGTTCTACTTCACGAATTTCCTGAGCCGCAGCGAAATCGAGACCGTATCCAAGGTGGTCAGCAACCTGACGCTGATTACCATCATTGCCGCCTTCATCATCGGCGCCCTGCGCAAGAAGGTGAACGTGTACGACGCCTTTATCGAAGGCGCCAAGGGCGGCATCCAGACTTCGCTGACCGTGATCCCTTACCTGGTCGGCATGCTGGTGGCGATCAGCGTGATCCGCAACGCCGGCGTGTTCACCCTGATCATGGACGGCTTCAACTGGATCTTCAGCGCGCTCGGCCTGCGCACCGATTTCGTGCCTTCGCTGCCGACGGCGCTGATGAAGCCTTTCAGCGGCAGCGGTTCACGCGCGCTGATGATCGATGCAATGAAAACCTATGGCCCGGATTCCTTCGTCGGACGCCTGGCCTGCATCTTCCAGGGCTCGGCCGATACCACCTTCTACATCGTGGCGCTGTACTTCGGTTCCGTCGGCATCCGCAAGACGCGCTATGCGATCTCCTGCGGCATCATCGCCGACCTGGCAGGCATCCTGGCTGCAATTGGTGTAGCTTATCTGTTCTTCGGTTGAGTTTTGCTTGGGAGTTTGCTGATGCGCCTGATACGCCGTTCCGTTCCCGCTGCGCTGCTTGCCAGCGCTTTCGCCGCCGCAGGCGTCACCGGCTCCGCGCACGCCGCGCTGCCTGAACCGATTGCCCGCCTGGCGGCGGCGCACGGCATTCCCGAGGAAGCCATCGGCGCGCTGGTGCTGCGCGGCGACCAGCCCCTGGTCTCGAATATGCCGGACCAGCCGTTCGCGCCCGCATCGACCATGAAACTGGTGACGACAATTGTCGGCCTGGAGGAACTGGGGCCGGTGTTCCGTGGCCGCACGGAACTGCGCAGCAATGGCGAGATCGCCAACGGCACGCTGAAGGGCGACCTGGTGCTGCGCGGCGGCGCGGACGGCGACTTCACCATCGACGCCTTCACGCATATGCTGGAGCGCCTGCGCACGCAGGGCATCCGCCGTATCGAGGGCAACCTGGTGCTGGACCGCACGCTGTGGCAGCCATCGCGCCTGGATGTCGGCGTGCCGGCCTTTGACGAGTCGCCGGAGGCTTACTACAACGTGATCCCGGATGCGCTGTGGCTGAACATGAATGTGATGACGGTCGATATCGCTTCCGATGCGAAGTCGGTGCGCGTTTCCATGCTGCCGGAACTGGACAAGGTATCGCTGAAGTCGGAGCTGGTGCTGGGCAGCGGCGAGTGCGCGAAGTGGGAGGATGGCTGGAAGGTGCCGGAATACGTGCGCGACGGCGCGAAGCTGACCGTGGTGCTGAAGGGTACTTACCCGCGCAACTGCGCCAGAACCAATGTCATCAATGTGCTCGACCGCCACGATTTCACGGAGCGCTTCTTCCGCGCCACGTGGGCTCGCCTCGGCGGCAAGTTCTCCGGCGCCGTGCTCGAAGCCGACGCGCCGACGTCCACCGTGCGCCTGCTGGCCGAGCACACCTCGCGCACCTTGCCCGAAATCGTGCGCGATACCAACAAGCCTTCGGACAATGGCCTGGCGCGCACCATCTTCCTCAGCCTGGGCAGCCTGCAGGCCGATGCGAAACTGGGCAGCCGTCCGCTGGATCCGGCCGGCGCGCTGCCTGCGGCGGCAGACCCGGCATCCGGCACGCCCGGCGGCGGCGACATCGCACCGAATGTACAAACGCTGCCGCTGACGCCAACGCTGGCGCGCTCGGAGCAGGCCGTGCGCAACTGGATGCGCAGACAAGGCATCGACGACAGCGGCCTGGTACTGGAAAACGGCTCCGGCCTGTCGCGCATCGAACGTATCCGTCCGGTGCAGATGGCCGGCCTGCTGCGCGCCGCGCAGCGCTCGCTGTGGGCGCCTGAATTCACCGCCAGCCTGCCGATCGTGGGCGTGGACGGCACCATGAAGCGCCGCCTGAAAGACAGCATCGCCGCCCAGCGCGCCCGCGTCAAGACCGGCACCCTGCGCGACGTGGTCGCCATCGCCGGCTATGTGCCGGATGCCGACGGCGTGCCGTGCATCGTGGTCGCCATGGTCAACCACGAGCGCGCCGGCAACGGCGTCGGCCGCGGCATCGTGGATGCCCTGATCGACTGGACCGCCCACAGCAGCGCGGCGCCAATGCCGGCGCCAGCGCAGTAGCCGGTCAGAGCACCTTGGCGTAGGTGGCGCGCACCTGCACGCGGTCGCCGCAGTCGAAGTGCCACCACTCGCTGTTGATGCCGACAAAGCCGGCGCCGAACATGGCGTCGCGCAGCAGCTGGCGGTTGGCGATCTGCGCGGCAGTCAATGCGCCGCTGCCGAGATGCTGCGCTTCCAGCGCCAGATGGGAAAGCTCGCTCATGTCGTCAAAGCCCGTGCCCATGTCCAGCTCGCGGCCGTCCGCATCGAGAATGGTCACATCCACCGCCATGCCGAAGGAGTGGATCGAGCCGCGTTCCGGCGGCGCGAGGTACATCTGCAGATCGGTGCCGGCCAGCGCCTCCCACAGCTCGACCTGCACCGCGTGCGGACGCAGCGCATCGAGGATCAGCAGCTGGTGCCCCGCTGCGCGGGCCGCCAGGTACGCCACCGCGCGTTCAATCGCGGCAGCCGCGTCGGCGTGCAGCCAGGCGCAATCCAGCGGCGAATACAGGTCACGGCCGACAAAATTATCCGCAGTCGCATAACGCAAATCCACGCCGATGCCGGCAATGCTGCTCAGGTGACGGAAATCGGCACTGCCGGGGATTTCTTCGCTGCGGATGGTACGGCTCATGTCTTTCCTTGTTCCAGGCAGGCGCGCGCCGCCGCCGCAATCGAGTCGGCCAGCAGGCGCGCGCCATGCGACAGCGGCGAGTGTCCGGAGGTCAGCAGATACAGCTGGATCGGAGCCGCCGGCGCCCACTGGCGCCGCTGTGCGCGGGTTGTCAATGCGGATGCGGCCGTGAACGGATCGACCACGGCCATCCCGCCGCCCGCTTCCACCAGCGAGCGGGCAATCTGATACGTCTGCACCACGGTGCGGAACACCGGATGCTGGCCCTGGGCTTCGCAGGCGGCCACCACCAGCTCGCCCAGCGGATCGTTGTCGGCATAGCCGATCAATTCGCCGACCAGGCCATCGGCCGACAGCGGCTGCGCCAGCTCGTCCTCGCGCCAGGTGCCGGCCGGCGCAATCACCGTCATCATGCCCTGCGCCAGCGGCTCGGCCACGATGCCCGGATGGCGCGGGTCCTGCAGCGACAGGGCCATGTCGGCCTCGCCCAGGCGCAGCATGTTGACGATCTCGGAAGTGTGATGGGTGGCCAGCTCGCAGCGCGTGCCGGGGAAGTCGCGGCGCCAGGCGCTCATTGCCTGCGGCAGCACGCTGATGGCAATGGTCGGGGTGGACACCAGGCGGATGGTCTCGACAGCATGCCCCTTCAGGCTGGCCGCCAGGCGGCGGATGCCCTGCAGGTCGCGGTGCAATTTCTCGGTCTCGGCAAACAGGCGGTGCGCCTCGGGTTTCGGATACAGCTTGCCGCGCACGCGTTCAAACAGCGGCATGCCCAGCTGCAGCTCGCAATGCTGCAGCACCTTGGTCACTGCCGGTTGCGAAATATGCAAGACCTGCGCGGCACCGCTGATGGTGCCGACCTGCATGATGGCGTGGAAAACTTCAATATGACGCAGCCGCATCGCTCAAATCCTCATCGTTGCGCCGCGGGAGCCCGCGGGATCAGTGCAGGATAGGGGAATCCCGCCTGCGGCGCAACGCGGGGTCTCCCTTAGGGCTTGGCAGGCGCCGCAGCCGGTGCCGGAACGGCCGGAGCGGCGGCCTTCGGCGTTGTCAGCACGTCCAGAATCGCGGCCGATTCCGCATCCGGCATGCCGTCCCAGCGGGTCTGGCGGTAGCGCGACTGGAAGGCGATCATCACGTTGCGCGTGGCTTCGTCGAACACGCCGGTCTGCGGCGTGGCGTAGCCGTGCGCCGCCAGCTTGTTCTGGAACCAGGCGATGTCCGGCAGCTGGGCTTCATAGATGGCGCGTTTCTGGGCCACGGCGCCGGCGTCCGGCCAGTCGATCAGGCCGGCGTCGGCCAGCTGCTTCCATGGGAACAGCGGGCCCGGGTCCTGCTTGCGCTGCGGGGCGATCTCGGCGTGGCCGATGATGTTTTCCGGCAGCACGCCATGACGCTCCTTGATCTGCTTCAGCAGCGGAATCAGCTGGTCGATCTGGGCCTGCTTGAACGGATACCAGACGCGGCCTTCCGGGGTGTCCTTGAAGCCCGGGTTGACGATTTCGATGCCGACCGAGCTCTGGTTCAGCTGGGTGTAATTCTTCCAGCTGCTGACGCCGGCGTGCCAAGCGGCGCGGTTCTCGTCCACCAGCGCATAGAACTTCGGCTTTTCCTCGTCGGTCAGCAGGTAGTGAGCGCTTACCTCATGCTCGGTCAGCAGATTGATCGAGCGCGGCAGGTCGGCCACGGTGTAGTGGATCACGATAAAGCGCACGCGGCTGCTTTGTCCCTTGGACGGGCCGAGCGTGTGGTCGATGGTGGGCGGCGTGGTGGCGCAACCGGCCAGGGCGGCGGCAAACGTGGCGGCAAGCAGCAGTTTTTTGATCATGGGCGTCTCTATCGTTATGGTGATTAATTGCGGGGACGGGCCGCCATCCGGGCGGCTGCGTAATGGGGATGGGCAGTACGCTTGCTCACTTCGACGCCGGGCGGCAATTCCGCGCGCATGGCTTCGAAAATCAGCGGATGCAGTTCGGCGGCGCGTCCCGCCAGCACCACCGGTTTCCGGCCGAAGCGGGAAACCAGGGCCAGCCCGAGGCGGGCCAGTTCGCGTCCCGCCTGCAGCAGGATGTGGCGCGCGGCCGGATCGGCGCCCGCGCTCATGGCCACGGCCAGCGCCAGCTTGCCGATATCGCCCCGTTCGCGGGTGTACATGAAGGTGCGCGAATACGACCAGTCGTTGCCGCCGACGTGGTCGAACACGGCGTGCGCCATCGGCGATTCCTGCCAGGCGCCGGGCTGTTCGTCTTCCTTGCGCCAGATGCGGCGCATGGCTTCGCGCGCAATCCAGAAACCGCCGCCGGCATCGTCCAGCATCACGCCGCGGCCGCCGGCGCGGTGGAACTCGCCGCCGGCGTCGATAAAGGCGGCAATGGAACCGGTGCCGGCGTACACCAGGTAGCCCTGGCCCGGTTCGAAGGCGTCGAGGTAGGCGATTTCGATATCGTTGCAGATGGTGATGGCGTCCAGGCGCACATCGAGCAGTTCGGACAGCCAGCCCAGCAGCACATTGCCGTCGCCGCCAAAGCCGGTCAGGCCGGCGCAGATGCGCAGCGGCTGGCCCGACTCCAGCACATCGCGCGCCAGCTCGGCGAAGGTGGCGCGCACTTGCTCGCGGCCGGCGGGCTTGGCCATCATCAGGGCCGAGAGCCCGGCTACCGTGCCTTCCGCAACGATTTTTCCGGACGGGCCGGCCAGCGCCCAGCGGGTCTGCGTGCCGCCGGCGTCAATGCCCAGCCCAAGAGGAAGATCGGAAGTGCCCATGATCAAATAAGTGTAGAAGCAATTGCCCGCCAGCTCACATGAAAGCTTACGGGGCACTCATTACAAAAAGTTATAAGGAGGCGCTAACCCGCGGACTCTCGTTGCCCAGGCGGTCAACGGCCGTCACCACCACCGACCTGGCCGGCACGCCGGCATCGTCGGTCAGCACCACTTCGCTGCGCGTGGCCGGCGCCACGGTAAAGCGCCACTCGTTGCCGTAGCGCGCCCAGATGGCGAACTGGATGGCTTTCGGCACGGGGCCGAGCGCAATCGCCAGGCCATTGCTGTTGCGCTTCAGCGCGACCGTGGGCGCGGCCGGTGCATCGCTGCCCAGCCATGGCGTGGCCGGCACCAGCGCCGCGCTCTGGTAGCTGGTGGACTTCAGCTGGTCGCTGACGCCCTTGCGGTTCTGCATCAGCGCCGCCATGCTGAAATGCACGTGGCCATGCACGCCGGGACGGCTGCGCATCACCTCGATCTGCTGCACGATTTCTTCCGCGCTGAAGGACTTCTCGCTATTGTCGATGCGGCTGGTGTACAGGCCCGGCCACAGGTGGCGCGCGCGCTTGTTCTGGCCCTGCCAGTAGTCGAGCAGCACCGGGAAGGCTTGCGCCTGCTGGGCAATCGGCCAGTACAGCTGCGGCGTGAAGTAGTCGAGCCAGCCGTTCTGCAGCCACAGTTCGGCGTCCGCATACAGCTTGTCGTACTGGCTGAAGCCCTGGATGCCGGGCGGACGGCGGTCCGGACGGCCGATGCCGAAGGGGCTGATGCCGAAGCGTACCCAGGACTTTTCCCTGTGGATGCCGGCATAGACCGCTTCGATCAGCTGGTTCACGTTCTGCCTGCGCCACGCGGCGCGCTCCAGCGTGCCGCCGCCGGCCACGTAGCGCTGCCACGATGGCTGGTCGGGGAAATCGAGTTCCGCCTTGCCGCCGCCGGATGGCGTGTCCAGCGCCGCCGTTTCGGCCCCGCTGGCGTTCGGCGCTTCGATCGGGTACGGATAGAAGTAGTCGTCGATGTGGACGCCGTCGATATCGTAGCGGCGCACCACGTCCAGGATCACGTCCAGCGTCTGCTGCGCGGCGGCTTCCTCGCCCGGGTCCATCCACTGGAAGCGGCCGTACTGCTTGACCACCTGCGGCCTGGTGTTGGCGATGTGCTCGCGCGCGTTCGGCGATTTGGCCGTGGCGTGGCGGGCGCGGTAAGGGTTGAACCAGGCGTGCAGCTCCATGCCGCGCAGATGCGCCTGGCTGATCCAGAATTGCAGCGGATCCCATGCGGGAGAAGGCTCGCGGCCCTGTGCGCCGGTCAGGTACTCCGACCACGGCTCCAGCTTCGACGGATAGATCGCATCGGCGCTGGGGCGCACCTGCAGCACGATGGCGTTCAGGTTGAGCGCTTTGGCGCGCTCCAGGATGGCAAGCGCTTCCTGCTGCTGTTTCGCGGGCGGCAGGTTGCTGCGGCTTGGCCAGTCGATATTGGCCACCGTCGATACCCAGGCGGCGCGGAATTCGCGCGGCGCGGGCGGCGGCTGGTCGCCGGTGAAATGCGGCTCGGGACGCGGCGTGGCCGCAGCGCCGCCAGGCGGCGTGCCGCCGGCGGCAGCGCGCTCGGGCGGGGTCGGGGTGGACGAACACGCAGCCAGGACGGCGGCAATCGCAGCCGCCGTGCCGGCCGCTAAAGTCAGCCGTTTTTTCGCACTAAATTTCAAACCAACCTCCGCATCGCTGAAGGGCCGTATTGTACCTATTCGCGTCCGAATTCCGGATCAATCCTGACCAGTGCAGTCACGATAAATGCCGGGATGGTGGCGGCGCAGGCCCAGATGAAGAAGTTCGGGTAGCCGAGGTGATCCTGGATCCAGCCGCTGGCCATTTGCGGGATCATCATGCCGAGCGCCATGAAGCCGGTGCAGATGGCGTAATGCGCAGTCTTGTGCTCGCCCTCGGCCACCATGATCATGTACATCAGGTAGGAGGCGAAGCCGAAGCCGTAGCCGAACTGCTCGGCGCCGATGGCGGCCGAAATCAGGTAGAAGTTTTCCGGCATGGCGTGCGACAGCCAGACGAACACCAGGTCCGGCACGTGGGTGATGAAGGCCATCGGCCACAGGCAGCGCTTCAGGCCGAAGCGCGAAATCACATAGCCGCCCAGCAGGCCGCCAATGGTCAGCGCGATCACGCCGATGGTGCCGTAGGCGATGCCCAGTTCGGCCGTGTCCAGGCCCAGGCCGCCTTTCTCCGCCGGGTCGAGCAGGAAGGGCACGGCCATCTTCAGCAGCTGCGATTCGCCGAGGCGGAAGGTGAGCAGGAACAGCAGGATGACCACGATGCCATCCTTGCGGAAGAAGGCGGCAAAGGTGTTGAAGAATTCGCTGAAGGGATTGCCGCTATGCGCCGTCCTGCGGTCGATGGCCGGCCTGGGCAGCAGGAACAGGTGATAGATGCCCAGCGCGCCGAAGATGGCAGCCATGATGCCGAACACGATGCCCCATGCCAGGTGCGGATTGCCGGACTGCTTGATCAGCGAGCCGGCGATATACGTCAGCCCGCCGTTGCAGGCCACGTTGGCGATGCGGTAGAAGGTGCTGCGCACGCCGACATAGGCCGCCTGGTCCTTCGAACGCAGGCCGAGCATGTAGAAGCCGTCCGCCGCGATATCGTGGGTGGCGGAGCTGAAGGCGATCAGCCACATGGCGGCCAGACTGAGCTGGAAGAAATGCGGCAGCGGCGTGGTGAAGGCGACCGCCGCCAGCGAGGCGGCAATCACCATCTGCAGCAGGACCACCCAGCTGCGCTTGGTGCCGAACATTTCGACCAGCGGCGACCAGAGCGGCTTGATGATCCAGGGCAGGTACAGCCAGGAGGTGTAGAACGCAATGTCGGTATTCGAGATACCGGTGTTCTTGTACATCGTGGTGGACAAGGACATCACCGCGAAGTAGGGGATGCCTTGGCCGAAGTAAAGGGAGGGCACCCACCACCATGGGTTGCGTTGCTGCACCTGTTCCATGCGTTCCTTTGTCTTATGCGGAAAGCGCTGCGCGGACGCTTCCTTTCGATTGCGCCAGCAGGGTCTCCGCCTGCGGCACCGGTACCTTCTTCAGGAGTGCGACCACGGCCACCTTGACGTGGAAGCCGCACTGTTCCAGCGCGCTGCGGGCCGACGCTTCATCGGCGCCGGTCGCGTGCATGGTCAGGCGCACGGTGCGCGCGAACAGCTTGGCATTGGTCGGCTTCAAGTCTACCATCAAGTTCCCATAGACTTTGTGCAGGCGGACCATGATGGCGCTGGAGATGGTGTTCAGCACGATCTTCTGCGAGGTGCCCGCCTTCAGGCGCGTGCTGCCCGAGATGACTTCGGCGCCGGTGTCCAGCGTGATGCCGCATTCGGCCGAGTTCGCGACCGGCGCATCGGTATTGTTGGCGATGCCGATGGTCAGGGCGCCGGCAGCCCGCGCTGCCTCGATTGCGCCCAGCACATAGGGCGTGCCGCCGGAAGCGGCCAGCGCCAGCACCACGTCGTTCGGCGTCGGGTTCAGGCCCTGCAGGTCTTTCGCACCCTGTGCGCGGTCGTCTTCCGCGCCTTCCACCGCCTGGAACATGGCGGATTCGCCGCCGGCCAGCAGGGCCAGGGCGCGCTCGTGCGGCCAGGAGAAGGTGGGGTAGAGTTCAACGCTGTCCAGCACCCCGAGGCGGCCCGAGGTACCGGCGCCGACGTAGAGCAGGCGTCCGCCCGCTTCGATACGTGGTACTGCTGCGGTAATAGCTTTTGCAATCGACGGTCCCGCCTTGCGCACCGCCTCTACCGCATTCAATTGATCATCCACGAAGGCGGATACCAGCTGTTCCGTGGGGTATTGGTCCAGCCCGGTGTGCAGGCTGCTAGGGGTTTCGGTTTTTAGCATGATAAGACCAGTGTAATACCAAATGGCCCGTCCGGCACATGAAAGGAAGATACGGGACCATCACCTGGGGTTATTGCCGCAGCGCTCAGGCGGCGCGCCGCATCTCGGCCACGAAATCGTAGTGGTCGCTGCGGCAGTAGGAATGCGTCAGCTCCACCGCCTCGCCCGATTCCAGGTAGGCGATGCGGGTGATGAACAGCACCGCCTGCCCTTCCGGCACTTCCAGCCGCTGCGCCAGTTCGCCGGTGGCGTTCATGGCGCGGATGTGCTGCAGCGCGCGCGCCGGCGCCTTGCCGGCCGCCTCCAGGTACTGGTACAGCGAGTCGCCGATGTCTTCCGGCTTGCTGACGGCGCTTTGCGGCAGCACGCTCACTTCGTAGGCCATCACCACGTCGTCCGCCAGGCGCAGGCGTTCCAGGCGTGCCACCTTGCTGTTGGGCGACAGGCCCAGGCTCATTTGTTCGTCCGCGCTGGCGGTCACGATGCCGCGCTTCAGCCAGCGCGAGCCGGGCTTGTAGCCGCGCTGCTGCAGTTGCTCGGAAAAGCTGGAGAGATTCGACAGCGGCTGCTCGATGCGCGGCGCGATGTAATTGCCGGAGCCGCGGCGGCGCACCACCAGGCCTTGCTCAACCAGTTGATCGATGGCCTTGCGCGCCGTGACGCGCGAGACATTCAGCTGTTCCGACAGCGTCCGCTCGGACGGCAGCGCCTGGTCCACCTGGTATCGCCCGTTGCGCACATCGTCGCTCAACTTGCGGGCAATCTGCATATACAACGGTGAATTGTCTTGTTGATCCGGTTTGAATTCTGCGCCGGGCTGGTTCATTGCATTTCTCCTGTTGACCGTAAGTGTAATAGCGAAGCGCCGTTTGCGCCGCTATTTCGTGCGGCTATTTCGGGGTGTATGCCGCGCGGTTATGTCTGCATAATCAGTTTTCATTAGCAGCCTGGCATCGCTCCGTCATATGCTTTTCCCATAACAAACGGGGGAGGCTGAATGTCGATGCGCGCGTTGATCGGGGCGGTACTGCTGGGCGGCATGAGCCACGCGATGGCGGGCGGCGCTGGACCTTCGCCGGCCACGGCGGTGCTGGACCGCGAGCTGGCGGCCATCGTCAACGATGCGCAGCGGCCGCTGTCCGGACTGTCCGTGCTGGCGATCCGCGACGGCAAGGTGGCGTATCACCAGCAGTTCGGCCTGCGCCGGCTGGACACCGCCGGCAACGGCGTCACGGCGCCCGTCACGCCGACAACCATGTTCCGCATCGCGTCCATCTCGAAGATGATGACCACCTTCGGCGCCATGAAGCTGGTGGAGGAGGGCAAGCTGCGCCTGGATGAAGACGTGGGCACGGTGCTCGGCTTCCCGCTGCGCAATCCAGCCTATCCGGACCGGGTCATCACCCTGCGCCACCTGCTCAGCCACACCTCCACCCTGCGCGACGACGCCGGCTATTCCTGGGGCGCCGACACTGCGCTGCGCGAAGTGCTGCTGCCCGGCGGCAAACGCTACGGCAAGGGCGGGATGTGGGCCAGGGACGGCGCACCGGGCGAATACTTCACCTACTGCAATCTGAACTGGGGCCTGGTCGGCACCCTGATGGAGCGCGCCAGCGGCGAGCGCTTCGACCGCCTGATGAAGCGCCTGCTGCTGCAGCCGATGGGCCTGCACGGCGGCTACAACCCCTCCGAGTTTACGGCGCAGGAAGTGTCCGACACGGCCACGCTGTACCGCCGCCGCACGCGCGATACGGAAATCTGGAACCCGCAAGGGCCGTGGATCGCGCAGGTGGACGACTTCGGCGTTGCCGCGCCGCTGGCGCCGGCAGGTATCGACAAATATGAAATCGGCAGCAACGGCACGCTGTTCAGTCCCACCGGCGGCATGCGCATCTCGGCCGGCGATATGGGCAAGATCATGCTCATGCTGATCAACAACGGCCGCCACGAAGGCCGGCAGATCCTCAGGCCCGAGTCGCTGAAGACCATGTTTGCCGAGCAGTGGCATTACAACGGCAGGAACGGCGATACGCTGAAAGGCCTGTACCACAGCTGGGGCCTGGGCACGCAGCGCTTCGACAACGAAGCGGGCAGGGGCAACCGCCTGGTGCAGGGCGGCGGCTTCAACGCCGTCGGCCACCTGGGCGAAGCCTACGGCCTGATCTCCACCTTTGTGGTGGATCTGCAAAGGAAGAACGGCATGGTGTCGCTGATCGGCGGCTTTGCCAGCGATCCGGACGCCTATCCCGGCGAGTATTCCGCCCACACGCGGACCGAGGAACTGATCCTGAACGCCCTGTACAGGCGCGCGGTGCTGGACGATCCGCGCTAGGCGATATGACCAAAGGTTATGGCCGCCGAAAGAAGTTTAATTGGCGACAACGGTCGGCTGACCGTTACCCTTCCAAGCAAGATTAATCTGGCCCGCGGGCTTTTAGTGAGGCGTAATGCAAGAAGCACAGCAAGTAGTCGTGATCGGTGGCGGTGTCGTGGGCCTGACTTCGGCCTGGTGGCTACTGGAGGCCGGTTATCGCGTGACATTGCTGGAAAAGGCGCCCACGGTCGGCAGCGCGGCAAGCGCACGCAATGGCGGCCAGCTCAGCTACCGCTACGTGTCGCCGCTGGCCGACGCGGGCGTGCCGCTGAAAGCGGTGCAATGGCTGATGCAGGAAGACGGCCCGCTGCGCTTCCGTCCTGAAGCCGATCTGCGCCAGTGGCGCTGGCTGGCCCAGTTCCTGGCCAACTGCAACGCCGCCGACAATGCCCGCACCACGGCCAAGCTGCTGGAGCTGGGTGAGCTGAGCCGCCAGTCGATGGCGCAGCTGGAGATGACGATTCCGCTGTCCGAATTCGCCTGGCGCGACGCGGGCAAGCTGGTGGTGTACCGTTCCCGGGCCGCCTTCGACAAGGCGGTCGCCAAGCCGGGCTCCGAAGACAATCGGGTGGTGCTGAACGGCGCCGAAACCGCCAGGCTGGAACCGGCGCTGCAGGAACTGGCGCCGTCGCTGGCGGGCGGCATCTTCAATGCCGGCGAAGCGGTGGCCGACTGCCACGCCTTCTGCCTGGCGCTGGAAAAGCGCCTGCAATCGCATCCGCGTTTCCAGGGCATCCAGAATACCGCGGTGCGCGCCATCTTTACCGAGAACGGCCGCGTGTCCGCCCTCGACACCGATTCCGGCTGGATCGGCGCCGACCACTTCGTGCTGGCGGCCGGCATCCAGAGCCGCACCCTGGCCGCCACGGCCGGCATCTACCTGCCGCTGTACCCGCTGAAGGGCTACAGCCTGTCGGCCCCGATCGGGGCCCAGCACCGCGCGCCGGAAATCAGCGTCACCGACTTCGAACGCAAGACCCTGTACGCCCGCATCGGCGGCACGCTGCGCATTGCCGCCATGGTGGATATGGTGGGCGAGGACACCGCCATCGACCGCCGCCGCATTGCCGGCCTGACCAAGCTGGCGCGCGCCTCCATGCCGCACGCCGCCGATTACGAGCGCATCGAACCGTGGGCCGGCCTGCGCCCCGCCACGCCGAACTCCTCGCCCATCATCGGCGCCACCAAATACCCCAACCTGTGGATGAACGTAGGCCACGGTCCGCTCGGCTTCACCTTCGCCTGCGGCACGGCCAGCCTGCTGGCCAGCCTGATGCGCGGCGAAGCGACGCCATTCCAGCTCGACTTCCTGCAAATGGCCGCCTGAAGTACCCAAGGGTCAGACCCCGCGGGTCCGACCCCGTTCTTAGGTTTTGTCGGCAATCTTTACAGCATCACCGCCACCCCAGCAGTAATTTCCGCTAAGTATCTGTTTCATAAAGGAACTACTTAGCAGGTACGGGACTTGCTCTCACTGATAAGTTGACTTCCATGTGATTGCTCCCAATGAAAAAGCTACTCGCATCCGTCGCCCTCTCGCTGTGCGTGGCCGCCCCGGCCTACGCCATGTGGAACCTGGCCGAACCAGCCTCCCCCCTGCTGATCGCCATTGGCCTGATCGGCATCATCGCCATCCTGCACTACCGCAACCGCAAATAATCAGCGCCACACCCGGCGCCCGGTCCGCCACTCTCCAGCCCAGCGCGACAGGTGCCGGACGATCTGCCGCGCCTCGCCCTTGCTCTGCGCCACCTCGGCAATCACGCGGAACACCAGCGGCAAGGGCGCCTCGTCCAGCAGCACGGTGAGGTGCGGACGGAACTGTTGCGGCGCGCGCCCGGTCAGCAAGGCATCGCGCAGCAGCTCCGGCGGCATCGGATCGCCGAATCTGCTGCTGATGCTGCGCGCCGTCATGGCCGCGCCGCTGACCATGCCGCGTTTGCGGTCCACGCCCAGGCGCAGGCCGAGCACGTCAAATACCGCCTTCAGCTTCGAATAGCCGATATCGTTCAGCGTTCCGTTCTCAAGCTGGTTGATCGTCACGCGCGACAGGCCGGTCAGGCTGGCCAGCTGCGCCTGCAGCAGGCCGGAGCGCAAACGCTGCTCGCGCACCCGGCGTCCGCATTGTTGAAGGTCCATACTCAGAATTCGTGTAAAGTTTGCTTAACATTATAAGCGGCCACGCGTTCCTAAACCTACGCAAGGACGCAAGATCGCGGATAATTGCGCGATGTCCAAGACCAAGACCCCTTCCGGCTGCCCTTGCGGCGGTCCCGCGCTGGCCTCCTGCTGCGGCCCGTTTCTCGACGGCGCAGCCATCCCGCAGACGGCGGAACAGCTGATGCGTTCGCGGTATACCGCCTACACCCTGCGCCATGAGGAATACCTGCAAACCACCTGGCACAGCAGCACGCGCCCAACAGAGCCAATAATTAGCCGGGATGAAAAGCTCCAATGGCTGGGACTTGAGGTAAAATCTGCTTTACGTTTACGTCAACGTAAAGCAGAGGCTGCAGAAAACGAGGATTTCGTGGAGTTCGTCGCCCGCCTGCGTGTCGATGGGCGGGGACAAAGGCTGCATGAGATCAGCCGTTTCCTGCGCGAGCCCGGCGAAGGCGGTCTGCGCTGGTTTTACGTGGACGGTCAATTTCCAGAATAAAGAGGGAGACCATGCCGCACATCGAAAGCAAACTCAATCCGCGCAGCGAAGACTTCAAAGCCAACGCCGCCGCGATGCAAGCCCTGGTGGACGACCTGCGCGCCAGGGTGGCGAAAGCTGCCGAAGGCGGCGGCGAGGCGGCCAGCGCCAAGCACGTCGCCCGCGGCAAGCTGCTGCCGCGCGACCGCGTGCAGATGCTGCTCGATCCCGGCACGCCCTTCCTCGAATTCTCCCAGCTGGCCGCTTACGACATGTATGAAGGCGCGGCGCCGTCGGCCGGCATCATTACCGGCATCGGCCGCGTCTCCGGCCAGGAATGCGTGATCGTGTGCAACGATGCGACCGTCAAGGGCGGCACCTACTACCCGGTCACCGTGAAGAAGCACCTGCGCGCGCAGGAAATCGCCGACCAGAACAACCTGCCCTGCATCTACCTGGTGGACTCCGGCGGCGCCAACCTGCCGAACCAGGACGACGTGTTCCCCGACCGCGACCACTTCGGCCGCATCTTCTTCAACCAGGCCAATATGTCCGCCAAGGGCATCCCGCAGATCGCGGTGGTGATGGGTTCCTGCACGGCGGGCGGCGCATACGTGCCGGCCATGTCCGACGAATCGATCATCGTCAAGGAACAGGGCACCATCTTCCTCGGCGGTCCGCCGCTTGTGAAGGCGGCCACGGGCGAAGTGGTGTCGGCGGAAGACCTGGGCGGCGGCGATGTACATACCCGCCTGTCCGGCGTGGCCGACCACCTGGCGCAGGACGATATGCACGCCCTGTCGATGGCGCGCACCATTGTCTCCAACCTGAACCGCCAGAAGCCGCAGCAGGGCGCCCTGCGCGATGCGGTGGAACCGAAGTTCGCGCCGGAAGAACTGTATGGCGTGATCCCGCTCGACACGCGCAAGCCTTTCGACATCCGTGAAGTGATCGCGCGCATCGTCGATGGCAGCGAGTTCGATGAATTCAAGGCACGCTACGGCACCACCCTGGTGTGCGGCTTCGCCCACATCTACGGCATGAAGGTCGGCATCATCGCCAACAACGGCATCCTGTTCTCCGAGTCCGCGCTGAAAGGCTCGCACTTCATCGAACTGTGCTGCCAGCGCAAGATCCCGCTGGTCTTCCTGCAGAACATCACCGGCTTCATGGTCGGCCGCAAGTACGAAAACGAGGGCATCGCCCGCAACGGCGCCAAGATGGTGACCGCTGTCGCTACCGCCGCCGTGCCGAAGTTCACCGTGATCATCGGCGGCTCCTTCGGCGCCGGCAACTACGGCATGTGCGGCCGCGCCTATTCGCCGCGCTTCCTGTGGATGTGGCCGAATGCGCGCATCTCGGTAATGGGCGGCGACCAGGCGGCATCCGTGCTGGCGACCGTGAAGCGCGACGGCATCGAAGGCAAGGGCGGCTCCTGGAGCGCGGACGAGGAAGCCGCGTTCAAGCAGCCGATCAAGGACCAGTACGAACACCAGGGCCACCCTTACTATGCGTCGGCGCGCCTGTGGGATGACGGCGTGATCGATCCGGCCGATACGCGCATGGTGCTGGGGCTGGGCCTGTCGGCGGCGCTGAATGCGCCGATTCCGGATACCAAGTTTGGCGTGTTCCGCATGTAAGGGGTAAGCATGGATTATCAGACCCTCACCATCGCCGTTGCCGGCCGCGTCGCCACGCTAACGCTGAACCGCCCGGATGTGCGCAACGCGTTCAACGAGCACACCATCAATGAACTCTCGGTCGCGTTTCATGCGCTCTGCCGCGACGAAAACGTGCGTGCCATCGTGCTGGCCGCCAACGGCCCGGCCTTCTGCGCCGGCGCCGATCTGAACTGGATGAAAAAAATGGCCGGCTACTCTCACGAGGAGAACCAGGCCGACGCCATGCAGCTGGCGCAGATGCTGCGCACGATCTACCTCTGTCCCAAGCCCGTGGTGGCGAAGGTGCAGGGCGACTGCTATGCGGGCGGAATGGGCCTGGTGGCGGCATGCGATATCGCGGTGGCCGTACAGGAAGCCAGTTTCTGCCTGAGCGAGGTGAAGCTGGGACTGATCCCGGCCACCATTTCCCCTTATGTCATCAAGGCGATGGGCGAGAATGCGGCGCGCCGCTATTTCCTCACCGCCGAGCGTTTCACCGCCCAGGAGGCGCAGCGCATCGGCTTCGTGCACGAAGTCGTCGCTGCCGACGCCCTGGACGCGAAGGTTGCCGAGCTGCTCAAGGCGCTCGTCAGCAACAGCCCGAACGCGGTCAGGGAAGCCAAGACCCTGGTGCGCGACGTTGCGCACCGGGTGGTGGACGATGCCATGCTGGCCGACACGGCCCTGCGCATCGCCCACATCCGCGCTTCCGGCGAAGGCCGCGAGGGCGTGCAGTCCTTCCTGGAGAAACGCAAACCCGGATGGCTCACAGTATTGGAGTAGTTTTGGAAGTCAATCAAACCAGCGACTGGGTCGCACGAAGCCTGCGCAGCGTATGGCACCCGTGCACCCAGATGCAGCACCATGAAACGGTACCGCTGATTCCCGTCAGCCATGGCCGTGGCGTGTGGCTGTACGACCATGAAGGCAAGCGCTACCTGGATGCGATCAGCTCCTGGTGGGTAAACCTGTTCGGCCACGCCAACCCGCGCATCAACGCGGCCTTGCGCGAGCAGCTGGACATGCTGGAGCACGCCATGCTGGCCGGCTTCACGCACGAACCGGTGATCCAGCTGTCCGAGCGCCTGTCCGCGCTCACGCAGCAGCAGCTGGGCCATGCTTTCTATGCCTCGGACGGCGCTTCCGCCGTTGAAATCGCGCTCAAGATGAGCTTTCACGCCTGGCGCAACAGCGGCCAGGGCGGCAAGCAGGAATTCGTCTGCCTGAAGGGCAGCTACCACGGCGAAACCATCGGCGCGCTGGCCGTGACCGACGTGGCGCTGTTCAAGGACGCCTATGGCCCGCTGCTGCGCGCCACGCAGACCGTGATGTCGCCGGATGCGCGCCAGGCCGGCGCAGGCGAAACTGCGCAGGACGTGGCGCGCCGCGCCGCCGCCGACGTGGAACGCGTGTTCACCGAACGCGCCGGCAAGATCGCCGCCATCATCATCGAGCCGCTGGTGCAATGCGCCACCGGCATGGCGATGCACGACCCGCTCTACCTGAAGCTGGTGCGCGCGCTGTGCGACCAGCACGGCGTGCACCTGATCCTGGATGAAATCGCCGTCGGCTGCGGCCGTACCGGCACTTTCTTCGCCTGCGAACAGGCAGGCGTATGGCCCGACTTCCTGTGCCTGTCGAAGGGCATCAGCGGCGGCTATCTGCCGCTCTCCATCGTGCTGTCGCGCGAAGAAATCTACCAGGCCTTCTACAGCGCCGACGTCACGCGCGGCTTCCTGCATTCGCATTCCTATACCGGCAATCCGCTGGCCTGCCGCGCCGCGCTGGCGACGCTGGACATCTTTGCCGAAGACCAGGTGCTGGCAGCGAATCAGGCACGCTCGCGCAAGCTGAGTGCAGCGCTGGCGCCGCTGGCGGATCACGAACGCACGAAGCATTTCCGCAACCGCGGCATGATCTGGGCCTTCGACGCTGTCGATGCCGCACCGGACTTCTCGCGCCGCTTCTTTACCGAAGCCACGCGCAGCGAGCTGCTGCTGCGCCCCATCGGTTCCACCGTGTATCTGATGCCGCCGTACATCCTCAGCGATGAGGAAATCGACGGCCTGGCGCAGCGCACGCAAGCCGTGTTCGAGAAGGTGATCGCGTGATGGAACTGCTGAACAAACTCGACACCCACCTGCAGCTGCTGCAGGACAAGCACCAGATCCGCCAGCGCCGCGCCGTCGAAACGCCGTGCGCGCCGCGCCTGACGGTGGACGGGCGCGACATGCTGGCCTTCTGCAGCAACGACTACCTCGGCCTGGCCGCGCATCCCAAGGTGGCCGCCGCCATGCACGAAGGCGTGGACCTGTACGGCGCCGGCAGCGGCGCTTCGCACCTGATCAGTGGCCACAGCCGCGCCCACGTGCAGCTGGAAGAACGCCTGGCCGAATTCCTGGCGCCGCATCTGGCCGATGCGCGCGCACTGTACTTCTGCACCGGCTATATGGCCAACCTCGGCGTGATTACCGGTCTAGCGGTGGGCGACAGGAACACGGAAGTCTTCAGCGAATCGCTGAACCACGCGTCGCTGATCGACGGCGGCCGCCTGTCGCGCACCACGCTGAAGGTGTATCCGCACGCCGACGTGGCGGCGCTGGAAAGCATGCTGGCCGACAGCACGGCCAGCAACAAGATCGTGGTCACCGACTCCCTGTTCAGCATGGACGGCGACCTGGCGCCGCTGCCGCAGCTGCTGGCATTGTGCGAACGCCACGGCGCATGGCTGATCGTGGACGATGCGCACGGCTTCGGCGCGCTGGGCGAAAACGGCCGCGGCGCACTGGAGCACTTCAATCTGAGGTCGCCCAACCTGGTGTACGTCGGCACGCTGGGCAAAGCGGCCGGTGTCGGCGGCGCTTTCGTGGCCGCCCACAGCAGCGTGATCGAAACCCTGATCCAGCGCGCCCGCCCGTATATCTTCACCACCGCCGCGCCGCCGGCTCTCGCGCACGCCCTGCTGGCCAGCCTTGATATCATTGCCGGTGCCGAGGGCCGCGAACGCCGCGCCCACCTGAACGCCCTGATCGCCCAGCTGGACGACGGCCTGCGCCTGCAGAAATGGCAGCGCATTCCGTCCATCACCGCCGTGCAGGCCATCGTGATCGGCGCGAACGAGGACGCCATGCGCGCCTCGGCCGCCTTGTGGGAACAGGGCATCTGGGTAGGCGGCATCCGTCCGCCGACCGTGCCGGTTGGGACGGCGCGCCTGCGCGTCACCCTGTCCGCCGCGCATACGGCGCAGGATGTGGCCCAGCTGGTGGAAGCATTGAACGCACTCGAAAGGAGATCCTGAGATGGCGCTTGAAGATCCTGTAATTGCTCCCGCTCCCGCCCCTGCCGGGGCAGCTGCCGCCGACGGCATAGCGCCACGCTTCGCCTGCTTCGTGGCCGGCACCGACACCGAAATCGGCAAGACCCTGACCTCGTCCGCCATGCTGCACGCCCTGGTACGCCGCGGCGTGCGCGCCTGCGGCATGAAACCTGTCGCGGCAGGCGCCGTGATGCGCCATGGCGAACTGCACAACGACGATGCCGACCAGCTGATCGAGGCCGGCAACGTCACGCTGCCGCAATCGCTGACCACCCCCTTCATGCTGGAAGAACCGGCCGCGCCGCACATTGCCGCCGCGCTGGAAGGCCGTGTGATCGACCCGGTACCGATCCTGGCCGCCTACCTGGAAATCGCCGCACTGACCGACGCCACCGTGGTGGAAGGCGTCGGCGGCTTCCGGGTACCGCTGACCGATGAATACGATACCGCCGACCTGGCGCAGCAGCTTGGCCTGCCGGTGGTGCTGGTGGTCGGCATGCGCCTGGGCTGCATCAACCACGCGCTGCTGACGGTGGAAGCGATCCAGGCGCGCGGCCTGAAGCTGGCGGGCTGGGTCGCCAACACGCTGGACCTGGAATTCAATTTCGCGGACGAGAACATCGCCGCACTGGAAGCGCGCATTCCGGCGCCGCTGCTGGGCCGCATTCCGCGTCTGCCCACGGCAAGCGCCGCTGCCGCTTCCGAATATCTGGACTTTACGAGCCTGCCGAACTGGCCGGTCCGTCGCAATCAATAACCGAGGAATCACGATGTCCCTGCAAGAACCGAAAACCGTCGAACTGCACCGCCCGGCCGCTCCCATCCAACTGGCGCAGGACGCCACCTGGCCGCTGGCCGAAGTGCTGGCCCTGTACCAGCTGCCATTCCATGAGCTGATGTTCCGCGCCCAGGAAGTGCACCGCGCCTACTGGCCGGACGGCGACGTGGAACTGGCAACCCTGCTGTCCATCAAGACCGGCGGCTGCGAGGAAGACTGCAGCTACTGCCCGCAGGCCGCCCGCTACGACACCGGCGTGGAAGCCAAGAAGATCCTCGGCCTGGAGACCGTGCTGGAAGCCGCGAAGGAAGCGAAAGCCAACGGCGCCACCCGCTTCTGCATGGGCGCCGCCTGGCGCAGCCCGAAAGAGCGCGATATGGACAAGGTCGAAGCCATGGTGCGCGAAGTGAAGGCGCTGGGCCTGGAAACCTGCGCCACCCTGGGCATGCTGGAAGCCGAACAGGCGCAGCGCCTGAAGGATGCGGGCCTGGACTACTACAACCACAACCTGGACACCGCGCCCGAGTTCTACGACAACATCATCTCCACCCGCGAATACCAGGACCGCCTGGACACGCTGGGCCACGTGCGCAGCGCCGGCCTGAAGGTCTGCTGCGGCGGCATCGTGGGCATGGGCGAAACGCGCGAACTGCGCGCCGGCCTGATCGCCCAGCTGGCCAACCTGAATCCATATCCTGAATCGGTGCCGATCAACCATCTGGTGCAGGTGGAAGGCACGCCGCTGTACGGCATGGACAAGCTGGACCCGATCGAGTTCGTGCGCACCATTGCAGTGGCCCGCATCACCATGCCGAAAGCGCGCGTGCGCCTGTCGGCCGGCCGCCGTGAACTGGGCGAAGCCGTGCAGGCCATGTGCTTCATGGCCGGCGCCAACTCGATCTTCTACGGCGACAAGCTGCTGACCACGGATAACCCGGAAGCCAACGACGACCGCGCGCTGCTGGCGAAACTGGGTCTGCCGACGCGCGCCACGATGCTCGAATCCGTACAAAAAGAAGCCTGCGGCTGCTGAACCAGCAAGCGCGCCCGATAAGCGTTCCGACCAAGAGAATAGAGAGAGACATGTTCAAGAAAATCCTGATCGCCAACCGCGGTGAAATCGCCTGCCGTGTCGCCGCCACCGCCCGCCGCCTGGGCATCAAGACCGTGGCCGTATACTCGGAAGCGGACGCGAATGCCAAGCACGTGGCGGTGTGCGACGAGGCGGTAAACATCGGACCAGCGCCAGCCAAGGAGTCCTACCTGTGCGGCGACAAGCTGATCATGGTGGCGCTGGCGACCGGCGCGGAAGCGATCCACCCCGGCTATGGCTTCCTCTCCGAGAACGCCGGGTTTGCCGACGCCTGCGCCGAAGCGGGCCTGGTCTTCATTGGCCCGCCGGCGTCGGCCATGCGCGCCATGGGTTCCAAGTCCGCCGCCAAGCAGCTGATGGAGAAAGCCAATGTGCCGCTGGTGCCCGGCTACCACGGCGACGATCAGGATGCAGCATTCCTGCAAACCCAGGCCGACCGCATCGGCTATCCGGTGCTGCTGAAGGCATCGGCCGGCGGCGGCGGCAAGGGCATGCGCGTGGTCGAGAATTCGGCAGCCTTTGCCGACGCGCTGGCCTCCTGCAAGCGCGAAGCCATCAGCTCCTTTGGCGACGACAAGGTGCTGGCCGAGAAATACCTGCTGCGTCCGCGCCATATCGAGATCCAGGTGTTTGCCGACACGCACGGCAACTGCATCTACCTGTTCGAGCGCGATTGCTCGGTGCAGCGCCGTCACCAGAAAGTGCTGGAAGAGGCGCCGGCGCCGGGCATGGACCTGGAACGCCGCGCCGCCATGGGCGAAGCTGCGGTAGCCGCCGCCAGGGCGGTAGGCTATGTGGGCGCGGGCACGGTGGAGTTCATCGCCAACCAGGACGGCAGCTTCTACTTCATGGAGATGAATACCCGCCTGCAGGTGGAGCACCCGGTGACTGAAATGATCACCGGCACCGACCTGGTGGAATGGCAGCTGCGCGTTGCCGCCGGCGAACCGCTGCCGAAGCAGCAGGACGAGCTGGCCATCAACGGCCATGCCATCGAAGCGCGCATCTACGCCGAAAATCCTGAGAAGGGCTTCCTGCCGTCCATCGGCACGCTGCGCCACCTGGAAATCCCGGCCTCGGTCAATTTCGAGCTGGGCGGCGTGCCGGGCCATCCGGCCGCGGTGCGCGTCGATTCGGGCGTGCGCGAAGGCGATGCGATCTCGCCGTTCTACGACCCGATGATCGCCAAGCTGATCGTCTGGGGGGCGGACCGCAAGCAGGCGCTGGCCCGCATGGCGCAGGCGCTGTCGCAGTACCAGATCGTCGGCCTGGCAAGCAATATCGCCTTCCTCAAGCGCCTGGTGGAAGGCGAGGCCTTCTCCAGCGCCGACCTGGACACCGGCCTGATCGAGCGCAACCAGGATGCGCTGTTCCCGCCGGCGCGCTCGGTGCCGGTGGCGGCCGTGGCGCTGGCAGCGGTATCCCTGATCGAGGAAGAGAAGGACAGGTCGGCCGCCCAATCCGGCGCCAACAAGGCCGATCCCTGGGGCCAGGCGCTGGGCTGGCGCATGAGCTTCCACTATGCACGCAAGCTGGCCTTCAGCGACGAGCATGGCAAAACCTACGAGCCGGCGCTGACCTATCTGCCGCACGGCTGGCAATTTGCAATCCGCGGCATCGAGGCCGACCTGGCCCTGCAATCGCAGAATGGCGTTGATTTCAGCATCAAGCTGGGCGAAACTTCCGTGCACGGCACCGTGCGCCGCGACGGCGATGCCTTCCACGTCTTCACCGGCGGCGGCCATTATGTGCTGAACTATAACGACCCGATGGCCCACGCGGGCGAATCGGAAGCCGAGGGTGGACGCCTTACCGCGCCAATGCCAGGCAAGGTGGTTGCAGTGCTGGCTGCCAACGGCCAGGAAGTGAAAAAAGGGGATGCGCTCGTCATCATGGAAGCGATGAAGATGGAACATACCATCTCGGCTCCGCAGGATGGCGTGGTGGAAGAGGTGCTGTATGCGGTCGGCGACCAGGTCACCGACGGCGCGCCTCTGCTGGCATTCAAGGCTGCTGCGTAAGGAGGAGACACCATGCGCATTCTGCTGCACAGGGCTGACGGGAAAACCGAGCCCTGGATAAAGGACTTCGCCCGTCATTTGCCGGAGGCGGAGGTGGTGGTATGGCAGGAGGGCGTGAAGGCGCCGCCCTGCGACTACGCGGTGATCTGGTCGCCGCCCGAGGCGATGCTGCGCGAACTGGCCGAGGTGAGGGCGATCTTCCTCACCGGCGCCGGTGCGGATGCCATCCTCAAGTTCGAACACGAAATCTCGCACGACATTCCCATCATCCGCCTGGGCGATGCCGGCATGGGCATCCAGATGGCGGAGTACGTGACGCACGCCGTGCTGCGCTACTTCCGCCGCCTGGACGAATACGAGCTGCAGGCGCGCCATGGCAGCTGGCTGCAGCTGCCGCACCTGCACAAGGAAGACTTTGCGGTCGGCGTGCTGGGCATGGGTGTGCTGGGCATGCGCGTGATTCATGCGCTGAAGGAATTCGGCTTCCCGGTACGCGGCTGGAGCCGCACACCGAAGCAGGTGGCGGGCGTGCAGTGCTTCAGCGGTCCGGAAGGGCTGGATACCTTCCTGCGCGGCGCGAACGCCGTGGTATGCATGCTGCCGCTGACGCCGGAAACCAATAATGTTCTCAGCCGCGGCAATATGTTGAAACTGCCGCAGGGCGCCTACATCATTAACGTGGCGCGCGGTGCGCACGTAAACGAACCGGATCTGCTGAACCTGATCAAGTCGGGGCATATCGCGGGCGCCACGCTGGACGTGTTCCGCAACGAGCCGCTGCCGGTGCAGCATCCGTTCTGGGAAGAGCAGCGCGTGACGATCACGCCGCATATCGCCGCGCTGACGCTGCGCCGCGAAAGCGTGCAGCAGATCGCCGGCAAGATCCGCCAGCTGGAAAAGGGCGAGCAGGTCGCCGACGTCATCAACCGTTTGCATGGATACTGATTATGAGTTTGCCGAAGAAGGTCAAGATTGTTGAAGTGGGTCCGCGCGACGGGCTGCAGAACGAGAAGGGCGATGTGCCGGCGGATGTGAAGATCGCGCTGGTGAACCGTCTGACGGAGGCAGGCTTCCCGAATATCGAGGCGGCATCGTTCGTGTCGCCGAAGTGGGTGCCGCAGATGGCGACCTCGAAAGAGGTGATGGCCGGGATTACGCGCAAGCCGGGCGTGATCTATTCGGCGCTGACGCCGAATATGCAGGGCTTCGAGGCGGCGCTGGCGGCCGGGGCGGACGAGGTGGTGATCTTTGGCGCGGCGTCCGAGGCTTTCTCGCAGCGGAACATCAATTGCTCGATTGCCGAGTCGATCGAGCGCTTTGTGCCGGTTGCCAAGACGGCCAAGGAACACAAGCTGCGCCTGCGCGCTTCGGTCAGCACGGCGTTTGGCTGTCCTTACCAGGGCGAGGTGCCGCTGGAGTCGGTGGCCTATGTGGTGGGACGCATGCGCGACCTTGGCTGCGATGAGATCGATATTGCCGATACCATCGGCGTATCGACGCCGCACAAGACGCAGGCGGTAATGCAGACGGCCATCCGCGAGTTCCGCCTGGATGGGTTGTCGGGGCACTTCCACGATACCTATGGCCAGGCGCTGGCGAATATCTATGCTGCGCTGGAGCTGGGGATTACGATTTTCCATTCTTCGGTGTCGGGACTGGGCGGCTGTCCGTATGCCAAGGGGGCGACCGGGAATGTGGCGACCGAGGATGTGATCTATATGCTGAACGGCCTCGGGATCGAGACCGGGGTGGATCTGGACAGGGTGGTGGATGCGGGGATCTTTATTTCCGAATTCCTGAACCGGAAGAGCTCCAGCAGGGCGGGGACTGCGCTTGCTGCGAAGCGGGCGGGCTGAAACCGAACCCCTGGGTCAGACCCGCGGGGTCTGACCCTTGGGGTCGTACCCTCCGGGTCCGACCCGGGTTTTCGGTTTACCAAAGAAAAAACCCCAGAAGCCGAAGCTCCTGGGGTTTTTCTTGAATCTTGGTCGGAGTACAAGGATTCGAACCTTGGACCCTCTGCTCCCAAAGCAGATGCGCTACCGGGCTGCGCTACACTCCGAAGAAGCAAGATAATACAGTCCACCAATACTTCCGTCAAGTGCCTTGCTGCGAGAAAGTGTAAAAAGTGTTGGTGCCGATATGACACTGTGAGACTATGCGCCACATGCCAGTCCTCGCTGCCAATGCACCGCATCCAGGAAGGCGAGTTGCCACAGGGATTGCGGTCTCCATTTTCTTGCATGCGCTGCTGCTGACAGTGCTGCGTCCTCCTGCGCCGTCCGCGGCGCCGGACGCCCGCCGCTGGTCGCAGGAAATCAGCATCCGCCTGCTGCCGCCGCCTCCCGTGACGATCGCCGAACCTGCAGCACCGCCTGCGCTGCCGACCCGGCCGCCGCGTACGGCCGAACCCGGCAAGCCGAAGCCTGAGCGCCAGGCGGCCGGGGAGCCGGCCCGCAAGCCGCTGGAAGCGATCTACGTACCCGCGCCGTCGGCGCCGGACATCAGCGAGAATGCCGCGCCCGCCGATACCGCACCGCGCTTCGACCCGAACGCAGCCAGGGCGACCGCGCGCAATATCGCCTCAACCCTGGACGAACCGAAATCCGATGCGCCGAACGCCCAGGTCAACCGGGGACCGCGCTACAGGGAAAGCAGGAACGAACGGCTGGGGCGGGAAATCCAGAGCGCCGCCCGCGCGAATTGCAAGGACGGCCTGCCCGGCGGCCTGCTGGCGCCGCTCTACCTGATGATGGACAAGAAAGACAGCGGCTGTAAGTGGTAACAGCGTCAATCAAGACAACTCAGGGGACTACTCGTCCTTGAGCTTCAGCGCCAGCTCATACAGCGCATTTTTCTTCTGCCCCGTAATCTGCGCCGCCAGCGCCGCCGCCTGCTTCACCGAGCATTCGGCCAGCAGGATGCGCAGCACGCGCTCGGCCTCCGCATCGCCCGCTTCGGCAGCCGCCGGCGCGCCTTCCAGCAGCAGCACGAACTCGCCGCGCTCGCGATGCGCGTCCGCCTTCAGCCAGGCCGCCGCCTCGGACAGCGGACAACGGTGAATTTCCTCGAATAGCTTGGTCAGCTCGCGCGCAAACACCACCTGGCGCTGCGGCTGAAACATCTCGGCCAGCGCCTGGGCGCACTCGACGATGCGATGCGGCGCCTCATAAAACACCATGGTCGCCGTCACGCCCTGCAAGCCCTGCAGTACCGTCTCGCGCTGCTTCGCCCTGGCAGGCAAAAAGCCGACAAACATGAACTGGTCATTCACCAGCCCCGACGCCGACAGCGCCGTCACTGCCGCCGAAGCGCCCGGCAGCGGCACCACGCGCAATCCTGCCGCGCGCACCGCATCCACAATCCGCGCCCCCGGGTCGGAGACGGCCGGCGTGCCCGCGTCGGACACCAGCGCAATCCGCTCCCCGGCCTGCAGGCGCCCAATCAGGACCTCGGCCGCCTCCCGCTCGTTATGCATATGCGCCGCCAGCAGCGGCTTGGAAATGCCGAAGCGGTTCATCAGCTGGGCGGTATTGCGCGTGTCCTCGCAGGCAACGGCATCGACGATTGTCAGAACGTGCAGTGCGCGCAGACTAATGTCAGTAACATTGCCGATAGGCGTAGCCACTACATACAATGTTGCCGTAGGATATGTCTGGCGCGCGGTCTCGCCGAGAACGGGCAGGGAGGCGAGCGGACTGGTATCGTGAACTGTCATTGGGGGTGAGATGCTGGCAAATAAAATAAGAATGGCACTGCTGCTTGCGCTGCCGGTTGCGGCGGCCACGCTGATCAGCGGCTGCAGCACGCCTTGCAATGCGCCCGGGGCATTGTGCGCTCCCGTCGAGACGCTGACAAGTGCACCGCCGCCGCCGCAAGCTGCGCGGCCGGCGCCGCGTCCGCCGGCGCCGGCGAAAGAAGCCGAATCCCAGGTGCAGACCTACGCCGTGCCGATGCCGGGCGACATGAGCCAGGGCGGCGCCGCGCCGCAGGCCGCGCCGGCCGGCAATACCCGCATCGGCCTGCTGCTGCCGCTGCGCTCGGAAACCCTGGGCCGCGCCGCCGAATCGCTGCGCGCCGGCTTCATGGCCGCCTACGAACGCGACAAGTCCGGCTTTACCGTGACCGTGATCGAAACCGGCGACCCGGCGCAGGATGTGCTGTCCGCCTACGCCGGCGCACAGGAACAGCAGGACATTATCGTCGGTCCGCTGGCCCGTTCGGCCGTTACCGCGCTCGCCACCAGCCCGCTGGTGCGCAAACCGACCATCGCACTGAACCACCCGGAAGGGCGCGCCGACCTGCGCCTGCCGGAGCAGATGATCGCCATCGGGCTCTCGATCGAAGCGGAAGCGCGCCAGGCGGCCGACTGGGCCGCGCAGGAGCATCCGAACGCCCGCGCCCTGGTGCTGTCGGCCGGATCGTCATGGCAGAAACGCAGCGCCGGCGCCTTTGCCACGCAGTGGCAGCGCATCGGCGCGCCGGTGCGCCTGATGGAGCTGGGCGCCAGCGACGGCTACCTGAGCGATCCGGAGCTGGTCGCGCTGCGCGCCAAGCTGCAGACCGAACCGGTGGACATCGTTTTCGTGGCGCTTGACGTGGACCAGGCGCGCCAGCTGCGCACGGCCTTGTCCGCGCCGCCGCTGGGCGATATTCCCGTATATGGCAGCTCCTCGCTGAACCCGGGCCGCAGCCGCTGGCAGCCGGGTCCGGAACTGGACGGCGTGCGCCTGCTCGACCTACCATGGCTGGTGCAGCGCGACCATCCGGCCGTGATGACCTATCCGCAGCCGGAAGACGCCGCCAATGCCGACATGGAGCGCCTGTACGCGCTCGGCATCGACGCCTTCCGCGTCGCCCGCGAAATCGCCCTGCGCCCCGGCAAGCGCTTCCGGCTGGACGGCGTCACGGGCCAGCTGAGCGTCGATTTCGGCCAGGGGCCGGCGTATTTCGAGCGCATCGAGCTGCCGGCCGTGTACCAGAACGGCGTGCCGTCCCCGCTGGCGCGCTAAGCCGGCATGGGGGCGCTGCGCCATGTCCCGCACCACGCGGCAGGTCGCCGGCCAGCTCAGCGAGGACGCAGCGCTGGCCCATCTGCAGGCGCAGGGCCTGGCCCTGATCGAGCGCAATTTCCTGTGCAAGATGGGCGAACTGGACCTGATCATGCGCGACGGCGCCGGCCTGGTCTTCGTGGAAGTGCGCCGGCGCGCCTCCACCCGCTTTGGCGGCGCGCTGTGGAGCATCACGCCGGCCAAGCAAAAACGCCTGCGCCAGGCCGCCCGCTTCTACCTGCTGCGGTATCATCAGGCACCGCCATGCCGTTTCGACGTGATCGCCATCCAGGATGGGCAATTGCGCTGGCTGCGCAATGTTCTTGAAATGTAAGGATTTTTAACAGCGCTTGTCCGGCCCGCAGGGCGGCTGCACTATAATTACGCACACTATGACTAATCAACGCATTCTCCAGCACTTCCACGAAAGTGCCGAAACCAAGATCCAGTCCGCCACCGTCCTCGCGCAGCCGATTGCGCAGGCGATCGAACTGATGTTCTCCGCTCTGTCGAACGGCAACAAGATTCTCGCTTGCGGCAATGGCGGCTCGGCGGCCGATTCGCAGCACTTCGCTGCGGAGCTGGTGGGTCGTTTCGAACGCGAGCGCTTCCCGCTGCCCGCGATTGCCCTGACCACCGACTCGTCGATCCTGACGGCCGTGGCCAACGACTACAGCTACCGCGAGATCTTCTCGAAGCAGGTGCAGGCCTTCGGCCAGGCCGGCGACGTGCTGCTGGCCATTTCCACGTCGGGCAATTCGGCCAACGTGATGGCAGCCATCGAGGCGGCGCTGGAACGTGAAATGCGCGTGGTAGCGCTGACCGGCAAAGGCGGCGGCGCTATCGGCAAAATGCTGACCGACGCGGACGTGCACATCTGTGTGCCGGCCGACCGGACTGCCCGTATCCAGGAAGTCCACCTGGTAACCATCCACTGCATTTGCGACGGCATCGACGTCGCCCTGTTCGGAGGAGATGTGAATGAGTAAAACCCGCCCCCTGATGGTAGCCGCCCTGGCCGCCACGCTGGCGAGTAGCCTGACTGCCTGCTTCCCGGTCATCGTGGCCGGCACCGCTGCCGGTACCCTGGCAGCCGCCGACCGCCGCACCTTCGGCGCCCAGACCGAAGACAAGGCAATCGCGGTCAAGGCTGAAGTGAAGGTTCCCAATGTGGCAGGCAATGCCGGCCACGTGAACATCAATGCCTTCAACCGCAAGGTGCTGCTGACCGGCGAAGTGCGCGACGAAGAGATGAAAGCTGCCGTCGAGCGCGAGGTGAAGGGTATCGAAGGCGTGGTAAGCGTGGTGAACGAGCTGGAAGTTGCCGGCCTGTCCAGCTACAGCTCGCGTTCCAACGATGCGCTGATCACTTCCAAGGTGAAACTGTCCCTGGCCGACGCCAAGGATATCTCGGCCAACTCCTTCAAGGTGGTGACCGAGCGCGGCAACGTCTATCTGATGGGCCGTGTGACCCAGCGCGAAGGCAACCAGGCGGCCGAAATTGCCCGCGGCGTGAGCGGCGTGTACAAGGTGGTCAAGGTGTACGAGTACATCTCCGAAGAGGAATGGAAGTCCTACCAGCCGACGCCGGCCCCGGCCCAGCAGGCACAGGGCTGACGGGTTTATAATCGTCGGCATGACTGCCAATACTTCTTCCAAAGCCTGGATCAAGCCGGCGATCGCAGCAGTTGTGATCGCCGGGATCGGCTTTGCCGCTTATTCCTCCCTGAACAGCCACACCCCGGCGCCGGACGTGACGTTTGTCGGCATCAAGGGTGAGCAGATCACGCCGGCTTCGCTGCGTGGCAAGGTTGTCATGGTTAATTTCTGGGCAACGTCGTGCACCACCTGCGTGGCGGAGATGCCGGAAATGGTCGATACGTACAATAAGTACAAGACCAAGGGCCTCGAATTCGTCGCGGTGGCGATGAAGTACGACGCGCCCAACTACGTGCTGAACTTCGCGGAAACCCGCTCGCTGCCCTTCAAGGTCGCCATCGACGTGAGCGGCGAGGCGGCCAAAGCCTACGGCGACGTGAACATGACCCCGACCACCTTCGTCATCGACAAGGACGGCAAGATCATCAAGCGCTACGTCGGCAAGCCCGAATTCGCCGAACTGCACAAGCTGCTGGAAAAAACCCTGCAGGGCTGAGTCCCAGCCGGCCGAACCAGCGCACGGGAAGCTGCTCAGCAGTGCGCTGTCGTGCCGCTTTGATGGCTTCTACCCTTGCTTACAGCGCCATCAGCATCTCATGCCAGGCCATGCCGCCGTGATCGGAGGCTGACGGCCTGACATAGCGGTAGCCGAAGCGCTTGTACAGATCAACATGGCGATCCTTGCACATCAGGTGAATGGTCCGCTTGCCGCGCTCGCGCATCTGCTGCACGAACGTCTCCATCAGCGCCGTCGCATAGCCCTTGCCCTGGTGCGCAGGGTCGATCACCACCGACATGATGATCACATTCGGCGCTGCCGCATCATGCCCGACCAGCTGCTTGAACTCCTCGTCGGACATCACGACCTCGTGCGCGCAGCCGCTGTTGATAAATCCGATGATATCCCCAGCCAGTTCCATGACGAGGAAGCCCTCGGGGTACTCGGCGATACGGGTCGCAATCCTGGCCTCGGTGGCCGCCTCGTCGCCCTCGTACGATGTAATCTCAATGTGATGGCAGCGCGCCACGTCAGCCGGCCGCGCCTGGCGGAAAGTAAGAGTATTCATGGGTGAGCATCTTACCGAAGACGTAAAATGCATGTACTGCATTGTTTCCATGACTGGATGCACATCATGCATGGTTTACTGCGGCGTGTTGACCTGAACCTGCTGCTGCATTCGATGCCCTGTACCGGCACCGCAGCGTGATCGGCGCTGCGGAAGAACTGGCCATGAGCCCGTCCGCCTGCAGCCACGCCCTATCGCGCCTGCGCAACAGCTTCTCGGATGAACTGTTCGTGCGCTACGGCAGCGCCATGCAGCCCACGGCGCAGGCCGAGCAGATGGCTGAAGCGGTCGGCAGCGCGCTGCAGCTCCTGTCCGGCCGGCTGGAAGGCGTAGGGCCGTTCGTTGCAGCCAGCAGCACGCAGACATTCACTTTTGCTGCATCGGATTCACCGCTTTTGCCCTGTTGCCCGGCCTGATCGCACGTATCGGGCAGCAGGCGCCGCACCTGCGCATCAAGGTGCTGCATACGGCGCACCGCGATGCGCTGGACGATCTCGCCGCAGGCCTCGCGCATTTCGTGCTGGGCTTTTCCGATGAATACAGCGCCTCCAATGATGGCGTCGAAGCGCTGGAAGGCGCCAGCGAAGGCTACGTGGTCGCACGGCGGCGCGACCACGCACGCATCGGCGCCACGCTTTCGCTGGAGCAATACCTGGCCGAGCGCCACGTGGTGGTGATTCCCTGGACCGATGGCGGCAGTGTGATCGACGCAGCCCTGTTGCGCCATGGCCTGCAGCGCGATGTGGCCATACAGTTGCCGGGCATGATGGCTGCGCCCTTTATCGTCGCACAGTCGCAATTCCTGCTGACGCTGCCGCAGCGCGTGGCCGCCCGCCTGGGCGGAGCCGCCGATCTGGCCATCCATCCGGCGCCGTTTGCGACGCCCGACTTCAGGATCAAAGTCCTGTTCCACGCGCGCCATGCCAGCATGCCGGGGCACCGCTGGCTGCGCGAACGGATTGCCGCCGAGCTGGAACTGTCAGGCCGCTGAACGCCCGATCTCGTAGCGCAGCTCGGCGAAGCCGGGGCCGTATTGCTGGGCGGAGGTGAGGCGCATGGGGTGGGGCATGCGCAGCGGCAGCAGGCGCTTGCCGGCGCCGAGGGTGATGGAGCCGACCTGGACGATCAGCTCGTCGAGCAGACCGGCGCTAAGGAACTGGGCCGCCAGCGCGCCGCCGCCGACGATCCACAGATTCTTGCCCTCGGCAGCGGCCGCCATGTCGGCGTGCACGCCGCGCACGTCGCCGTGGACGAAGCGCACGTCAGCCCCGGGAATCAGCGGCAGCTGGCGGCTGGTGAAGACCCAGGCCGGCTGGGTGTAGGGCCAGGGCGAGCCGGCTTCGACCGCCACCTTGTCCGCATTGCGCAGCATCCATTCATACGTCGCGGAACCCATCGCCAGCGCGCCCACTTCGGCAATGAAGGCCGGGTAGCTCGACTCTTCCAGAGAGCCGAGCGCGAACAGCCAGTCCAGGGAATCGTCCTCGGTGGCGATGAAACCATCGAGGCTCGCGGCGCAGTAATACTGTGTCTTCATCAAAATCCTAATTGTGCGGAAACGTAGATGCCGTCCTGCTTCTTCGGGTTGAAGATGGTGATGTCGCCCAGGTTCGCATACGCGGCCGTGATCGACACATTGCGGTTCGGGAACCAGGCGACAAACACGTCGTAATAATTCTTTTCGTTGTCCACGCCCAGGTTGTGCGGCTTGCGGCGCCACTCGGCGCCAGCGGCAATCTTGCGCGTGATCAGGTAGGCGGCGGAAATTTCAGGCTGGATGCGGCGACTGTCGCGCTTGTCGCCGCCGAAGCCGAGGATGCCCATCTGGTTGGCCTTGGTCGAACGCAGCGTGCCGTTCAGCAGCAGGCTTTGTTCGAACAGCACCTTGGTTGCGGCGACGTAGAAGTCGTAGCCCTTGTCGTCGGTCGCGCCCAGCTGCCTGACGCTGGTCACGCCCAGCGCACCGAGGCCCTTGATGCCCTTGTTCTTCTTGTACATGGCGCCAACCGCCACCTGCGGCAGCCACGAATCCTGGGCATAGATCGCCTCGCCGAACACGCGTACCTTCACGCCGAAGATATCCTGCTTGATGTTCAGCTGGTCGAGCGGCGCCAGGTCGCCTTCGAACTCCTGGCGCGCCACCGAGAGTTCGACGCGGTCGAACAGGCCCACCGCAGCGCCATACGTCTTCAGCGAATAGTCCTGCGTGTTCACATAGGTATAGTGGATATTCGCGCCCCAGCCATCGCGCGTGCCATAGCCGGTGATCAGCGCCCACGGCACGATGCCGCCGCCGCCCGCACCTTCCACCTGCGACACGCCGCCGGTCGCCAGGAACTTGCCCATCTCCGGCGTTTGCGGCGCCGGCTCGCTCACCGTCACGATATCGCGGTGCATCGGCGCCAGCTTCGCCACCAGCTTGTTGGAGTAGCGCGTCGGCACATTGTTGCGCTCCATCGCAATCTGCAAGTCCTCGGTCAGCGCATTGAACTGGAAGTCGTTGATCTTCAGGTCTTCGTGGACCGACTTCATATTCCGGTCCTTGTACTTGCCCGTGTACTTGCAGGGACCGCCGGAGAACTCGCAGAACTGTTCGCCGAGGCGGATCTTCAATTCGGGAATGTCGAAATCGGTGAAGGACTCCTTGATGCGCGGATCGGCCAGCACGAGGGTCATGAAGCTTTCCACGATATTGTGGATGCCTTCCTTCCCACCCAGTCCACGATACACCTCATCATTGGTGTACGGAGTTTGCGCGGCGGCCAGCGAGGAAACGAGCAGCAGGCTAGCGCCTGCGATAGCGAGTTTTGGCATGAGCTTATCCTTTATTACCCCAGTCGATTTGTGAGTAGCCTCTCGCATGCAGATAATCGTTAGCACGGGAGAAGGGCTTGCTGCCAAAGAAGCCTTTGTGCGCCGAGAACGGCGACGGGTGCGGCGATGTAATGATAAGGTGCTTTCGCGGATCGATGAGAGCACGTTTGGCAATCGCGTAGCTGCCCCACAAAATGAAGACGAGGTTTTCGCGCCGCTCCGAAAGAAGCCTGATAGCACAGTCGGTAAACGTCTCCCAGCCCTTGCCGGCATGCGAGCCCGCAGCGCGCGCACGCACCGTCAACACGCTATTCAAAAGGAAGACACCCTGGCTGGCCCAGTCGCTCAGGTCGGTCTGCGTGCGCGCCACCCCAAGGTCGCTGTGGATTTCCTGGAAGATGTTCTGCAGGCTGGGCTGGGGACGGTTCCCTTCCGGCACGGAAAAGCAGAAGCCCATGGCGGCGCCCGGCGTGTGATACGGGTCCTGCCCGAGAATCACGACCTTCGCATCGTGGAACGGCGTGAGATCGAAGGCGCGGAAGATGTTCCTGCCTGCCGGGCAGCATTGCGCCGATGCATACTCATCGCGCACGAAGCCGGTCAGGCTTTCCCAGTAGGGCTTGCCGAATTCCTCCTGCAGCTGTTCCTTCCACGAGGCCTCGATACGGACCGTCATGCTTTCGGATACAGGATCATCTGCGTGCAGCGGAACAGGGCGATGGTTTTGCCGTTCGATTTGTCGGTGACGGTCGCATCCCAGACCTGGGTGGTGCGGCCCATGTGTACGGCTTTTGCCACGACGCTGATCGCGCCTTCGCGCGCGGTGCCGAGATGGTTCGACTTCAGTTCGACCGTGGTGAAGTTATTGGCGCCATCCGGCAGGTTGGCGTAGCAGGCCAGGCCGCAGGCGGTATCGGCCAGCGTGACCACGGAACCGGCGTGCAGAAAGCCGTTGGGCGCGAGGTGGAATGCCGAGATTTCCATATCGGCCGTGGCCAGGCCGGGGCCGACTTCGGTGATGCGGATATTCAGGTGATCCGGCAGGGTGCCCTGCGCGAATTTATTGGCATAGTCGGCGGTGAAATTCGGGTTCATGCGGCACTCCTTGTAAAGATTGAATGATATCAACCTTTTCACCTTGGCGAAGGCCTTCCGGCCGTTGATGGTATGCTTATACGAAGCCACATGCATCTTCCCTCACAAAGGCGGGGATGCCGGACAGGCATAGCTCACAAGGCGTATTCATCGCAACCAACGGCCCTGCGCGGGCCTCGACGGAGAACGACCTATGAACGAGAAAGAGCAACTGTCCACCATCGTGCAGCGGATGGAAACCCTGCTGGAAAACAATAGCCAGGCCGACTGGGCCCGCCTGCTGGGCCGCGCCCGTGCCCTGAGCGCCATGGACTGCTCGGCAGCCAAGGGCGAGATCCTGCACTACTTCGGCGGCGCCGGTTCCATGAGCGACCTGAAGATCTGCCCCGAATTCACCTCGCTGCGCACTGAACTCTACAGCCTGTGCTATGGCGCGCCGCGCCACTGAGGGCGAGCCGTCTTATTCCGCTTCGATTTCTACCAGGCCGCGCTGGACCGCAATGGCCAGCGCCTGCGTCCGCGATCCTGCGCCCAGCTTGCCCATCAGCGATTTCATGTGCGCTTTCACGGTGTCGTACTGGATGCCGAGCTGGCGCGCGATACGCTTGTTGCAGTAGCCCTTCGCCAGCAGCGCCAGCACTTCCGCCTCGCGCTGGGTGGGGCGCGACACCGAATGCAGCTGCAGCACTTGCGGGAACAGCGCCGGACTGAAGTAGTTGCCGCCCGCGAGCAGGTGGCCGACTGCGGCATGCAGTTCCGCCGCCGAGGCGCCCTGCAATACATAGTTCCGGATACCGGCCGCAAACAGGCTGCCCAGCATGCGTTCGTTGGGCCAGGCATCGACAATCAGCACAGGCATGGCGACGTCCGCATCGAGCGCACTCTGGCCATCGGTGACCAGCAGGGAAGCCTTATCGCATAAGGCAAGGTTCTCAGCCGTGTTAACCTTGACGCCCTCGCACTGGCGCAGGATTTCCGCGATCCCTGCATTCAGGATCGGCTCCCGGTGAGCCGCCACGACGTGGCAGGTGGTTACTGAGTGTTTCATAGATTGCTGGATACTAGGCCGCAACCTATAATCGCGCTAATTAATTGTGCTGTAGCCTGCTATTAGCTGGCGCTAATGGCGGAAAGATCTACATGCGTGCGCGCGAACTACGGCAATTCCATTATTTCCTGACCCTGGCGCAGGAACTGCATTTCAGCCGCGCGGCTAAGCAGGCCTGCATCACGCAGTCGGCCCTGAGCCAGCAGATTTCCCGTCTTGAGGAGTCGCTGGGCGTCAAGCTGCTGGCGCGCGACCAGCGCCAGGTGACGCTGACGCGCTCCGGCGAAGTGCTGCGCGACGGCGTACAGCAGATGTTCCAGCTGCTGGAAGAGACCACGCGCCGCACGCGCGAAGCGGGCGGCGTGGATGACTATCGCCTGGCAATCGGCCTGGTGGAGTACGCGAACATTGCGCTGCTGCCTGCGGCCCTGATGCGCCAGCAGGAACTGTATCCCGAACTGAAGCTGGTACGGCATGAGATGAATGCCGCGATCCAGATCGCGGCCCTGCAGCGGGCACAGATCGACGTCGGCTTTGGCGGCGTGACGCAGGACCTGAAGAACATGCTGCCGGCCGACGGCTCGGTCAGTTCGCACCCGCTGCTCAGCTCGGGCTGGCGCCTGCTGATGCGGGAAGATCATCCACTCGCGCAACAGGACTGCATCGAGCTGAAACAGCTGTGCGGCGAACGCCTCATCATGCAGTCGCGCGAACTGAATCCTTCCCTGTACGACTGGATGCGGCTCGCCTGCCGGCGCGCCGGTGCGAGTCCGCATTTCGTGTACGAGACCTGCCAGATCCAGACCGGCCTGCAGATGGCGCAGAACGGCGTCGGCTGCATGCTGCTGGCCGGCTTCGTGCAATGCTTCCAGCTGCCCGGACTGCGCTCCATTCCCGTGACGGGAATGGACCCGGTCACCATGCATATCTTCTGGCGCACTGCCGAATGCCGGCCATTGGTGCTGGACTTCCTGGACGTGGTGCGGGAAGAAGCCGGAACCTACTTCAGCTCTTTGTCCGCAGCCTGAGCCGGCTCATCGCGCACGCCATCCCTGAAGCCCTTGATGGCCTGCCCCAGGTCGGCGCCGACGCTGCCCAGCTTGCCGGTGCCGAAGACCAGCATGATCACGGCCAGCACAATCAGCCAGTGCCAGATGCTTATTGATCCCATCGTCGTTCTCCCTTAGCGCATCGAACGGAAACCGTTGCGCAGCTCCTGCGTGAACAGGGCAGGCTGCTCCCAGGCCGCGAAGTGGCCACCGGTGGCGAGGCGGTTGTAGTGCACCAGCTTCGGATAGGCTTTCTCGGCCCAGCTGCGCGGCGGCTGGTACAGCTCGTCCGGGAACACGCTGACGGCGACCGGCAGCTGCACGCCCTTGGCGGTGAAGTAGGCCAGCTTGTTTTCCCAGTACAGGCGGGCAGCGGAGATGGCGGTGTTGGTCAGCCAGTACAGGGTGATGTTGTCCAGAATGTCGTCGCGGCTCAGGCCTTCGCGCTGGCCGGCAAACACGCGGGCAATCAGCTCCTGGCTTTTCAGGTCGTGGTCCATCAGGAAGGCAGCCAGGCCGATGGGCGAATCGGTGAGGCCGGTCAGGGTTTGCGGGCGCGAAGTCATGATACGGGCGTAAGCCACGTTGTCGTACACCGACTTCAGTTCATCGACAGCGATCTTCTCTTCGGCGTTCAGCGCCACATTCAGGGGATTGCCGGCCCACAGCGCCTTGTCGATATCGGCCGGCACAGTGCCGGCCATATTGGTGTGGATGCCGGCCAGGCCGCGCGGTTCCTGCACGCCCATCTGGTCGGTCACGATGGCGCCCCAGTCGCCGCCCTGCGCCACGTACTTCTCGTAGCCGAGACGGTTCATCAGCACGCCCCAGGCGCGGGCAATGCGCTCGGGCCCCCAGCCGACACTGGCCGGCTTGGCGGAGAAACCGTGGCCGGGCAGCGATGGGATGACCACGTCGAAAGCGTCGGCAGCGCTGCCGCCGTGGGCGGTCGGGTTCACCAGCGGGTCGATGATTTTCAGCTGCTCGATCACGGAGCCCGGCCAGCCGTGGGTGATGATGACCGGCAGCGCGTTGGGGTGTTGGGAGCGGACGTGGATGAAGTGGATGTCCACGCCGTCGATTTCGGTGATGAAGTTCGGGTAAGCGTTAAGGCGGGCTTCGACCTTGCGCCAGTCGTAATCCCTGGCCCAGTAGCTGGCCAGCGACTGCACCGTCACCAGTTTCACGCCTTGCGAGAAGTCGGCCACGGTTTCCTTGTCCGGCCAGCGGGTGGCCTTGATGCGCTTGCGCAGGTCGGCCAGGTCGGCTTCGGGGATCTGCACGCGGAAGGGGCGGATGGCGCTGCTGCCGGCGGCGGCGGCGGCGCTATTGGCGGCGGCGGAAGCCAGGCTGGGGAGGAAGTTGAGGGCGCCTGCGGCGGCGATGCCGAAACCGGCGGTGCGCAGGAAGCTGCGGCGGTTGAGGTTGCTCATGATGGGTCCTTTACTGTATTCGGTTGGTTACGCATTCGATTGCATCGCATGCGATATTAACTCATCTTAGGCGACCCAACATGCCAAGTCAAGCGTATGCGATTTAATTTTGTACGCTAATGTACCCGCGAAGCACGGGCAAAAAAAAACGGGCGCCGAAGCGCCCGCAGGGAGAAGACTCTTGATCTATCAATAAGTCAATAAGATCAATAAGATCAGTACGACATGCGCAGCTGCAGGTAAGCCGTGCGCGGGGCGCCGACCATGCGGCCGGCGTTGCCGTCCACATTGCGGGTGTAGTAGCGCTTGTCGCCCACGTTGTTCACGCCGGCCAGGATTTCGTAGCCTGGCTTGTCCTGCATCTTCCAGCTGGCCTGGGCATTCCACAGGCGGAAGCCCGGAATCACGCCGGCCGCCGCATTGGCCGCCTCGGCCACGGTGTTGCTCAGGTCCGAATACTGCTTGCTCTGGTGCGTGCTGGACAGGTTGAAGCCGAAGTCGCCGATGCTGTAGCGGGCGCCCACGGTATCGGTGTTACGAGAATAGAACGGCACGTCCAGGCCGGACGTGGCGCCGGATTCCTGGATTGCCTTGGTGTAGGTGTAGTTGGCGTACACGTTCAGGCCGGACAGCATGCCGGCGCGGTCGAAGCTGTAGTCGATGCCGGTTTCCACGCCGTCGTGCTTGGTGGCGCCGATGTTCTGGAACACGGCCGGATTGGAGCCGGTCACCTGCAGGATCTGGTTGTCGAACTTCAGGCGGAAGGCAGTCACCTCGGCGCTGATATTGCCGTTTTTCCAGCGCGCGCCGATTTCCTGGGTCTTGGCCAGCTCAGGCTTCAGCGGGTTGGCGGCGGTCTGCGAGTTCAGCTGGATGTTCTGCACCGGACCGAAGGAGGTGGTGTAGTTGGCGAACACGGTCAGCGCCGGATTCAGCAGGTAGGCCACGTTCAGCGACGGCAGGTATTTCTCGTTGTCGGTGTTGAAGGTGGACTTGGCGCTCACGTCCAGACGGTCGGATTCGATTTTCTCGTAGCGGATGCCCGGGGTGATGCGCCATTTGCCGATGGCGATACGGTCGTCCACATACACGGCATGCGCATCAGTCGCGTTCTCGTAGCTGGTAACGGCACTGTCCACGCCGCTGGCGGCAACCCGGCTGTAGGTATTGTCATCGCCGCGCTCGCGCAGGAAGCGGTAGCCGGCCGTCACGTCATGCGTCAGGCTGCCGGTGGCAAAGCGCTGGGTGTAGCGCGGCTCGATGCCCAGCACCTGGTAATTACGCGGCTGGATCGTGATCACGGTCTTCGATGCATTGATCAGCGAACTCTGGCGTTCGCTCTCGTTGTAGTAGGCCTTGATCTCGAATTCCTGGGTGGACGAGATGGTGTTCAGGTAGCCCACGTCCGCGCCCTTGCGGTCGCCATTCCAGAAGTCGGTCGGACGGGTGTTCTGGAACGGATTGGCGTTGTACTGCGCCACGGTCAGGCCGCCCGGCGTGAAGGATTTCACGTCGAAGTAGCTGAACTTGCCGTACACCTCGCTGTGCGGATTGATCTTGTAGCGCCATTTGAAGGCGAAGTCGTTGACCTTCTCGTCGCTGCCCTCGCGCCACTCCTTGCCGTCCATGCCGGAATACATCAGCGCCAGGCCCAGGCCGTTTTCCAGCTGGGATGCCAGGAAGGCGCTGTACTGCACGTTGTCGCCGCCTTCGCCGAAGTGGTTGTAGCGGATCGACGCATCGCCGGTGAAGCCCGGGGTGTCCGGAATCGCGCGGCTGCGGAAGTTGATGATGCCGCCCACGTTCTGCGGCCCGTAACGCACGGCGCCGCCGCCGCGGACCACGTCCACGGACTCGATATTGTTCAGGCTGACCGGCGCGAAGGACAGCTGCGGCTGGCCGTAAGGCGCTACCGCCAGCGGAATGCCGTCCAGCAGTACGGTCGAGCGCGGCGAGTAGCGTCCGGTCAGGCCGCGCACGCCGATGTTCAGCGAAATCGCGCTGCCGGCGGTACCGGAGTTGTCGGTGCTCTGCACGCCCGGAATACGGCGCAGCACGTCGCCGATATTGGCGGCGCCGGTCGCCTCGATTTCTTCTTTATCGATAACGGTACGGGCGCCAGGGAAGTTCTTGACACTGTTCTGCAGGCCCGAACCCAGGAAGTTGCCGGTCACCGTAATCGACTCCATCGGCGCATCGTTCTGCACCTCCTGCGCATGCAGGCCCGGCGCAGCCAGCACGGCAACGGCGGCAGCGATCAGGGACAGTTTGAAGGGATTGGCAACAGCGGCTGGGGAGTGTGGACGGGACATGATCAGGGCAAGAACGACAAGAAATGAGAATGATAATACTTCTCATTTGCAACCTAAGTCAATCCCCAGGCCCTTTGCCCTGGCGTCAGTATGGATACCGCGTTAAGCCTGGCCTGCTGCCTTGTGGATGGCCGCCCGGATACGCGGATAGGTGCCGCAGCGGCAAATATTGCCGGACATGGCCTCATCGATATCCTTGTCGGTAGGCTTTGGAATCGAGCGCAGCAGGGCGGTAGCCGCCATGATCTGGCCGGACTGGCAATACCCGCATTGCGGGACGTCGATCTCGGCCCAGGCCTGCTGCACGCGTTTGCCTACCGGCGTCGCGCCAACCGCCTCGATGGTGGTGATCGCTTTGCCCGCTACCGCCGATACCGGCATCACGCAGGCCCGCGTTGGCTGGCCGTCTATATGCACGGTGCACGCACCGCACAGCGCCATGCCGCAGCCAAATTTGGTGCCTGACATGTGCAGCTCGTCGCGCAATACCCACAGCAGCGGCGTGTCGCCCTCGGCATGGACGGGAACGGTCTTGCCGTTGATCTTCAGCGTTATCATATTCTTCCTATCAGCTTGTTTGCAGGGCCGTGGCGATCGGCAGCTTGCGGATGCGCTTGCCGCTGGCGGCGTAAATGGCATTGGCCAGCGCCGGCATCAGGGCTGCCGTGCCCGGTTCACCCATGCCGCCCGGCGCTTCATTGCTGCCCACGATATGGGTTTCGATCAGCGGCGTCTCGTGCATGCGCAACACACGGTAGTCGTGGAAGTTGCTTTGCTCAACGCGGCCGTTCCTGAAAGTGATATCCCCCCACAGCGCACCGGAGATGCCGAAAATGACGGCACTTTCGACCTGGGCCCGCACCGTGTCCGGATTGACCACCACACCGCAGTCCAGCGCACACACCACCCGTTTCACGCGCACTTCGCCTTCCTCGATCTGTGCATCCACCACCATGGCCATGTAAGTCCCGAACGCAAACTGGACCGACATGCCACGGCCAGTATTCCCGCTGCGCGGCCCTTGCCAGCCCGCCTTCGCGGCGGCCAGCCTCAGCACGTTTTCGGCGCGTGGGTTGTGCTTGAGCAGGCGCAGGCGGTAATCCAGCGGATCCACCCTGGCGGCCGCCGCCAGCTCATCGATGAAGCTTTCCACCACGAACACGTTATGGGTCGGACCGACACCGCGCCAGAAGGCAGTCGGGATGTGCGGCGGCTCATGCCGTGTGTAGTCCACCCGGATCGCCTTGAAGGCGTAGGGCGGCGCCTCGGCGCCGTCCACCGTTTCCGGATCAAAGCCATTGTTGAAAGCGGGCGGCATGAAACGGCCCAGCACGGACGAGCCGGTGATGTGATGGAACCACGCCACCGGCATGCCCTGCTCATCCAGGGCGGCGCGCACGCGGTCGTAAAAATAGGGGCGGTACATATCGTGCTGGATATCCTGCTCGCGGCTCCAGATCACCTTGACGGGATGCTTTACCTCGCGCGCGATGCGTACTGCCCGTTCGACACCGTCGATTTCCAGGCGCCGCCCGAAACCACCGCCCAGCAGGAAATTATGCACGGTGACTTTTTCTTCCGGTAAGCCAGTCACCCTGGCCGCCACGGCACGGGCGCGGGTGATGACCTGGGTACCGGTCCATACATCGCAACGATCGGCCTGTACATGCACCGTGCAGTTCATCGGCTCCATGGCGGCATGCGCCAGGAAGGGCAGCTCATAGGTGGCGTCCAGCACGCGGCTGGCGCGCGCCAGCGCCTGCTCAGGTTCGCCGTCGCTGCGCACCCTGGCGGCGCCCTTGTCGGCCGCCTGCACCATGCCGGCCACGATGTCGGCGCTGGACAGGCTGGCGTTCGGTCCATCGTCCCACTGCGCGGCCAGCGCGTTCAAACCCTTCTGCGCCGCGCCATAATTGTCCGCCACTACGGCCACGCAATCATCCAGGCGCACCACCTGGTGCACGCCGGGTACCCTGCGCGCGGCGGCGGCGTCCAGGCCGGTCAGGCGGCCACCGTACGCAGGAGCAATGGCCAGGGCCGCCACCTTCATGCCCGGCAGCTGGACATCGATGCCATACTGGGCCGAGCCATTCAGCTTGCCGTGCGTATCCAGACGCTTGGCCGCCTTGCCGATCAGACGAAAATCCTGCGGTTGCTTGAGCACGATGGCTTCCGGCGCCGGCAGCGGCAGCCTGGCAGCGGCCGTGGCCAATTTGCCGTAGGCGAGCTTGCGCCCGCTTGCCGGGTGGATCACCTGGCCGCGTACAGCGCGGCAACTGGCTGGATCGACCTGCCACATGCCGGCCGCGGCCTGTACCAGCAGCATACGGGCGGCCGCGCCGGCCTGGCGCATCGGCAGCCAGGCGGCACGGATGGTGGTCGAGCCGCCGGTAACCTGGAAACCCAGCGCCGGGTTGAGATAACGCTTGTCGTCGGCGGGCGCGTGTTCCAGCACCACGTCCTGCAGATCCACCTCGAGTTCCTCGGCGATCAACATGGGGATCGAGGTATAGGTACCCTGGCCCATTTCAACGTAGGGCATGGTCATATGGATCTTGCCGTCCTCGGCGACGCGTATCACCGCGCTGGCTTCCCAGTCGGCTGCTGCACGGTCGCGCGCACGGGCGGATGGAATGGCGACTTCGAGCAGCAGGCCAGCGCCGGCCGCCGCTACGGCCTTGAGGAATAATCGGCGATCAGTCATGCAAGCTCCTACGTAAATGTTGAGAAGATTATACGTAGCGCTTGCAACATAAAAGGGACGAGAAACCCGCAAATCAGGTCATCGCGGCGCTCCTCAAACCACGACGGAAAGCTTGCGCGAGCGCGACTCGCGCAGATATTTCTGGGGCGGGTTACCCAGCACGCGCAGGAAGGCGCGGCGCATCCTTTCATCGTCGCCGAAGCCGGTCTGGACTGCGATGCGCGAGGGCGATGTGTGGCCGCTTTCGATGAGTGCCTGCGCCGCCTCCACGCGCAGTTTCTCGATGGCCTTGGCCGGCGACAATCCGGTCTCGGCCTGGAAAGCACGGCTGAAATGGCGCGCGCTCCAGTTGACGTAGTCCGCCAGCTGCTGGATGCTCAGCGGCTCACGCAGGTTTTCCTTGATGAAAGACAGCACGCGGCGGATGCGCTCCTGCTTGGGGTCGATCTCCGCCAGCACCGAGAACTGGCTCTGCCCGCCGGAGCGGCGGTGGTAGAGCACCATGGTCTTGCAGATCTTCTTGACGATCTCGTGCCCGAGGTCCGCTTCCACCAGCCCCAGCACCAGATCAATGCAGGCCGTCATCCCGGCCGAACTCCAGATGTGGCCATCGCGCACGAAAATCTTGTCGGCCACCACCTGCGCAGACGGGAAGCGCTGCATCAGGGTGTCGGCAAAGCCCCAGTGGGTGGTCACCGAACGGCCATCGAACACGCCCGCTTCAGCCAGAATGAAAGCGCCGGTGCAGATGCTGGCAATGCGGCGCGATTCGCCGGCAGCGGACTTCAGGCGCGCCACCATCTCGGGGCTGGGCTGCGGGATGCCGGGCGTGCTGCCGACAATGACGGTGTCGTAACGTCCATCGCCAAAAGCCGTGGTTTCCACGCCAACGCCGGACATGCTGCGCACCAGCCCCCCGGTCATGGAGACAATCTCGACTTCATAACTGCCCGGTGCATAGTGATTGGCGATGCCAAACACGGACAGAATGGACAGGTCGAGGATATGAAACATCGGAAATACGACCAACGCTACTTTGGCAGCCACTGACGCCTCACCTAAAAATCACTCTGCATTGCATTCTACGCCAGCGCTACCGCAGGCTTACGGATGCGGCGCAGCCCACTGCGGGATCAGCCCCTGCTGCGACGCCAGCACTACTGCATGGGTGCGCGCCGTTGCGCCCAGCTTGCCGAACAGGGACCGGACATGGCACTTCACCGTGGTCACGCTGATCTCCAGCGCGAGCGCAATGCGCTTGTTGGAATAGCCCCTGGCCAGCAGTTCCAGCACCTCGCTCTCGCGCAGGGTAGGCTGGCAGCCGGCCAGCTGATGCAACGCACGCGCCAGCAGTTCCTTGTTGAAATAGCGCTGTCCCTTGCCCAGCGCCAGCAATGCCGCTTGCAGTTCGGCTGCTTCGCAGCGCTGCGTCAGGTAGCCGTGCACGCCGGCCGCCATCGCCGCGCGCACATCCCATTCGCATTCGCGCTGGCTGACGATCATGATGCGCTCGCCGCGCTGAGGCGCCTGCGGCAGGCGCGCCATGGCGTCGGCATAATCGGTCACCACCACGACCACGCCGGCGGCCGGCTCGCGCACTTCTTCCGCCAGGCAGACATGGGGATGGCCTGCCAGCAGCGCAATCAGTCCAGCCCTGGCAATCGCTTCCGCATGGCGGATACGCACCTGGACCGGCAACTGCTGCGCACTGCGTCGTTCAGGTGAAACGGAGCGCGCTGACATCGATCGACACCACCAGCGGTTCCGGCTGATGGCCACCATCCGCGTCACGCACATGGATGCGATGCCGGGTCGGCAGCGTGATGCCCTGAACCGTGGTGTGGCCGGAAACATAGTGCACAGCCGGTGCGCCGCCACCGATATCCACCTCGTAGTCATGGCGGCGCAGCAGGCCGTCATCCGAGAAATAGAAGGTCTGTAGCGGGCTGTGGGTGGCCAGGTCTGCGGGGAAGCTGACCTGCAGACGGCGCCACTGCTGGCCGCTCTCCTGCCAGGGCGCGAGCTCGGTCAGCGTGAAGCCGTCGCGCGCCAGGGTAAAGGGCACGGTGAAGTAATTCCAGATTGCGTAGCCGACGAAATACGCCAGTTGCAGATCGCTCCATGGCGTGTCCAGCTGATGGCCGGCAAAGCTCGCACGGGGCGCCAGCGCCTCCTCCAGCAGCATGCCGTCGCTGCTCTCAAGCGCGGCACGCTGCGGCGTCACGGCGCTGCGGCGTCCGGGGGCACCGAAAGGACTGTGCGAGGTCCACGGTTCATGCAGCCGCAGCTGGATATCCACCTCATCCAGCATGCCGCCCTTGCCTTTCAGCGGCCATAAAATGCCGCCCTGGGACAGATGGGCCGACAAGGTCGTGAACTGGTTCCAGCGGTCAAGGCCGCCGTGCGCATCGATGATGCTGCGTAATAGGGTATGCATGGAGATGGAGAGCTGATGCTCTGCGGCTTATCGAGGGGGAATCAATTATAGGATTAGCTTAATTTTTGAAAGGGACACGAAACCCTCGCTTCTGGCCATCCTGGGCCGCCGCCGGCCGGTCATGCCGTTGGGAAGATGTCCGTATTTGCGTTTATCCGGTCCTCGCAAAGGCGAAGCTGCAGCGCAACATGGCAGTCATCAACCAAACTCCAGTGAGCAAATCATGAAAACCAACGGCAATACCATCTTCATTACCGGCGGCACCTCGGGCATTGGCCGCGGCATCGCGGAAGCCTTCCACCGCCTCGGCAACCAGGTCATCATCAGCGGCCGCCGCAAGGCGCTGCTGGATGAGGTCACCAGGGCCAATCCGGGCATGCGCAGCGTAGAGCTGGACATTCAGGATCCCGCGCAGATCAAGGCCGTGGCGGCCCAACTGGCGAAAGACTTCCCTGCGCTGAACGTGCTGTTCAATAACGCCGGCATCATGCCCTTCGACGATGCGGCCGGCGAGATCGACGACGACGCGGCCATGGCCACCATTGCCACCAATCTGCTGGGACCGGTACGCATGACCTCGGCCCTGCTGCCGCACCTGAAGCAGCAACAGGATGCCGTGGTGATCCATAATTCCTCGGTGCTGGCCTTTGTGCCGCTGGCCAGCACGGCCGTGTACTCGGCCACCAAGGCGGCAATGCATTCCTATGCACTGTCGCAGCGTTTCATGCTGGCGGGTAGCGGCGTGCAGGTGGTGGAAGTGGCGCCGCCATGGGTGGATACCGATCTGGTGCACAAGAGCGGCGATGCGCGCGCGATGCCGCTGCCGGACTTCATTGCTGCGACCATGCGCGGCCTGGAAAGCGGCAGGGATGAGGTGTACGTGGAACAGATCCAGGCGCTGCGCGACAATCCGGGCTCTGGCGAGCATACTTTCGTGAACGCCTTCAACCAGTCGCTCAAGGAAAATCCGATCCCGACTGGCCACTAAGCGATGGGGTCTTCAGCACGGCAGCGGCCGCGTTTGCGCTGTTGCCGGGCTACGCTTCCCTGCTATGGGCACGTATTGCCATGGGGCTGCTGGGACTGAGTCTGGCCGGGCTGGTGGGCATTCTGCTGGCAACCCTGCCATTGCTGCTGTCCACGCGGCAGGCGCTGGCGGTCCGGGATTTCAACCGCCCCCGCTGAGGAAAGGGCCGCGCTCAGCGCGGCCCCGCCACACCTTACGCCTGTTCGAGCAGGCCGTGGGCTTGCTGGTCGGCGTGGTAGGAGGAACGCACCATGGCGCCGACGGCGGCGTGGGCGAAGCCCATTTTGTAGGCTTCTTCTTCGAACATCTTGAACACGTCCGGGTGCACGTAGCGGCGCACCGGCAGGTGGCTGTTGGACGGCGCCAGGTACTGGCCGATGGTCAGCATGTCGATGTCGTGCTCGCGCATGTCGCGCATCACCTGCAGGATTTCCTCGTCGGTCTCGCCCAGGCCGACCATCAGGCCGGACTTGGTCTTCACGTGCGGGTACAGGGCCTTGAAGTCCTTCAGCAGCTTCAGCGAGTGCAGGTAGTCAGCGCCCGGACGCGCTTCCTTGTACAGGCGCGGCACAGTTTCCAGGTTGTGGTTCATCACGTCCGGCAGACCGTCGGCGAAGATGTTCAGGGCCTTTTCCAGGCGGCCGCGGAAATCCGGCACCAGCACTTCGATCTGGGTCTTCGGCGACAGTTCCTTGGTCTTGGTGATGCACTCGACAAAGTGGGCGGCGCCGCCGTCGCGCAGGTCGTCGCGGTCCACCGAGGTGATCACCACGTAGCTCAGGCGCAGCTTGGCGATGGTGTTGGCCAGATTGGTCGGCTCCTGGGTGTCCAGCGGGTCAGGACGGCCGTGGCCCACGTCGCAGAACGGGCAGCGGCGGGTGCACTTGTCGCCCATGATCATGAAGGTCGCGGTGCCCTTGCCGAAGCATTCGCCGATGTTCGGGCAGCTGGCTTCTTCGCACACGGTGACCAGGTTGTTCTCGCGCAGGATGTCCTTGATCTCGTAGAAGCGCGAGGAATGGGAGGCAGCTTTGACGCGGATCCACTCAGGCTTCTTCAGGCGCTCGACCGGCTCGATCGGGATGATCTTGATCGGAATGCGCGAAGTTTTGTCGGCGCCTTTTTGCTTCTCGGTAGGGTTGTAGGTCATAGCTGCTTCTCAGGTAGTTTCAGTTTCGGCCACTTCAAGTAAACGCACCAGCTCCTGGGCCAGCGCATCCTGCACGTCGGCCAGGGGCGCTTCCACGCCCATCGTGCGCATATCGATCGTTTCCAGGCCGGCGTAGCCGCAGGGATTGATCCAGCTGAAGGGGGACAGGTCCATCCCCACGTTCAGCGATACGCCGTGGTAGGTGCAGCCATTGCCGCGCACCTTCAAGCCGAGGGCGGCGATTTTCGCGCCTTTCTTCGGGCCGCCGGCAATATAGATGCCCGGCGCGCCTTCCACGCGTTCGCCGGCGAGATTATACGCTGCCAGCACATTGATAATTGCCTGCTCGATCTTGTGCACGAACTGGCGGGCGTACAGCTTGCCGCCCGGCTTGTTGCGGCGCAGGTCCATCATCAGGTAAATCACCACCTGGCCGGGACCGTGGTAGGTCACCTCGCCGCCGCGGTCGGTCTGGACGGTGGGGATCTGCGCAGCGCCAGCCAGCAGATGGCCGCGGTCGGCGCCCAGGCCCAGCGTGAACACGGGCGGGTGCTCGACGATCCACAGTTCGTCAGGCGTGTCCGGCTGGCGCGCATCGGTAAATGCGCGCATGGCGGCAAACGTGGGCTCGTATTCGGCGTGGCCTAGGTGGCGGATGAGCGCCGGCTGGATCGACATTGGGGCAATTCGTTGTTGACAATGCCCCGCCATTATACTTGGCGCGCCTTGCTTCTGCTTAATGACTGAGCAGCCAGCTAGCGGCGGCCTCAGGCCGTCTGCAGATTGATGTGTTTCAGCCAATCCTGGAAGGACTCGCGCTGCCACTGGGCGGCCACGTAATCCTTCAGCTTTTGCGGCACCGGGTCGCCGTTCATGACCAGGCGGCTCAGGGCCAGCGCCAGGTCGGTGTCGGCGATGCACCAGCGGCCGAACAGGTTCTGGCCGTCGATCACCTGGCTGGCCAGGCGCACCAGCTTGTCGGCCGACTCCTGCGCCTCGGGCGACAGCGGTTGGCTGGTGCGGCGGTAGAACACGGTGTAGGTGCTGCGTTCCTGGCGCAGCGGCAGCAGGTCGCTGCGGATCCAGGCCTGGATCTGGCGCGCGATGGCGCGCTTCTGTGGCAGCACCGGGTACAGCGCCTTGAATTCCGGCGCCGGAAACATCTCGTCCAGGTATTCGCAGATGGCGCTGGACTCGGTCAGCATGAAGTCGTTGTGCACCAGGCAGGGCACGCGGCCGGTCAGCGCCTTGCCGGTGTACGACAACTCCTTGTTCTTGCCTGTTTCCAGGTCCACGGTTTCGATCCCGAAGTCCAGGCCCTTCTCACGCAGCGCCACATAGGCGGCGATGGCGTAGGGACTGGTGTATTCGCTGTCAACATACAGTTTGAGGCTCACGGCTGGCTCCTGCGGAATAGATTCAGTGTAGATTTATTCACATGGTAGGCCTTGAGCGGCGCTTGCCAAAACGATATATTTTGCCTGGTCTTGTTAATTTTTCTCACATATGAGCGAGCTGCCGCGCCTGCCGAATTTTTCCGCCCTGCGCGCCTTCGAGGCGGCGGCGCGGCACGAGAATTTTTCCCGCGCCGCCGAGGAGCTGCACCTGACGCATGGCGCCATCAGCCACCAGGTGCGGGCGCTGGAGGAGGAACTGGGCCTGGCCCTGTTCGTGCGCAACGGACGGCAGGTGCGGGTCAGCGCTGAAGGCCGGCGCTTTGCCGACGCCATCGCGCGGGCGGTAGGCGATATCGCGCAGGCGGCGGCGGCGCTGCGTCCCGCGGCAAGCGGCATCCAGCGCCTGAGCGTGACGGCCATTCCTTCCTTTGCAGCGCGCTGGCTGGCGCCGCGGCTGAGCAGCTTCATCGAACAGCATCCGGATATCGAGGTGATCCTGCAGGCCAGCAGCCAGCTGCAGGATCTGGCGCGGGAAGAGATCGACGTCGGCATCCGCTGGGGCAAGGGGCGCTATCCGGGACTGGTGGCGGAGCGGCTGATGGGCGAGGTGTACTACCCGGTAGTGAGCCCTAACTACCGCCATGGGCCGCTGCCTGCCGAGCCACGTGACCTGGCACAGGCAACACTGCTGCGCTCGAACGAGCCGTGGACGCCATGGTTCAGGGCGGCCGGACTGACTATGCAGGAGCCGTCCGGCGGGGTGATGTTCGAGGATCTATCGATGCTGATCCGCTCGTGCGTGGACGGCGACGGCGTGGCGCTGGTGCGCCATGTGGTGGCGATGCAGGAGATCGCGTCCGGACAGTTGATCCGGCTGTTCGATATTACCGCGCCCTGCGACGAGGACTATTACCTCGTCAGTCCGCCGGGCGCTTACGGCAAGCCGCAGGTGCGGGCCTTCCGCGACTGGCTCAAGGCGCAGATTGCGGAAGCCCAGTCCTGATTACAGGACGATCTTCACCATCGGGTGGCCGGACAGTTCGCTGTAGATCGCGTCCAGCTGCTCGCGGCTGGTGGCGCGCACCACCACGGTCAGGCCGGTGAAATTGCCCTTGGCCGACGGACGGGTCTCGATCTTACCTTCATGGCAAGTCGGGTCGTGCTTGAGCACCACTTCCAGGATGGTCGGGGCGAACGCATCGTGCGTCGGACCCATGACCTTGATCGGGAAGTCGCTCGGGTACTCGATGAGGGACTCGGAAGGTGGGATCTCTTTCATATGCTTTCCAAAATAAAGGCCAGCGCGTACCAGCGCCGCGCCAGCCTCTATTTTAGCGTAGGCAGCTTTTGCCGACAGTTTGCAGTCACTATCTACTTACATGGCTGATGCTCGGGCAGATCTGCAAAAATTCTCGTCGTTACAGGAGTCCAAAGCCAATGCTGATGCCGCATCGGTATTTTTCGTTCTGATCCCCGCGTGGAAGCGATCGAAACTGCGCAGATTAAAAAAGGCTGCAAGGTACTGAAGGCATAAGAAAACCCATATGCTCAAGCTGCATTGAGCTGGCGAACTGGCGCGTCGGACGCGCCAGTGCTATTTATCAGGCAGCCTTGGCCGACAGGCGCTTCAGGCGGTCGAGGGCGGATTCATTGCCGCCGCCCGGCTGGGTGACCGATTTGCGGATGGCGTCGATCTCCGCGGCCTGATCGTAGGGGTGCTGGCCGATGTCGGTCACGATTTTCATGCCTTCCGCTTCGTTGGCGATCTTCTGCGCGCGGCGCGTCAGCGCATTCAGGGCGCTGGTGTTGCCGCGCATGCCGGACAGGCTGGCCAGCTGCTCCTGCCGATCGGCGCGCACCGATTGCAGGTCGCGCTGCGCCTGCGCCGCCGCCAGCGCGTTGCGTGCTTTCTTCGCAGCCGCATCGAAGTCGGCCAGCTGCTGGGACAGGGCATCGACGATCTTCTGCAGCTCGTCCATATACGCCTGCGCATCGGCTTCCTCCTGGATTTCCTGCGGCAGGCGGTTCTTGTTGGCCTCCAGTTCGTCGCAGAACAGGTTGATGGTCGCTTCCGAGATCGTCCCGGCCGCCAGGCGTTCGCCCAGCGTCTCGGCCGCCCGCTCGTCGGTAACGATCAGCTCGCGCAGACGGACCACGTCCTCGCGCTCCTTGTTGAAAGAGGCGCGGGCGGACGCCAGCTTTTGCGCGGCGCTGCGCAGGGTGTCGGCCAGGCGGTCGCGGTCGGCCTCGGTCGCGGTTTCCGGGTCAAAGCTGGCAATGGCCTCGGACACGCGGTCGCCCAGCGCGCCGAAATGCGTGGAAATCAGTCGTGCGGTCAGTGCCCAGCCATTCGAGTTGCTCATCTTGCTTTCCTTTCAATGGATTGAATGTTGCGGTCAGGTCACTGAATGACCAGCCGTTCCTGCTCGACGGGTATCGCCACCACGAAATCCACGTGGATACCTCGTTTTCCTGCATCGCCGTTCACGCTTTGCAGCACTTCGGTCGTGATCAGCAGATATTCGTTGCCGCCGTCCTGCAGCCGGCGCACATAGGGCATGAAGTAGAGCTGCTGCTTCAGGCCCAGCATCCCGGCCGCATCGTCGAGGCGGGTTTCCGTGCCCTGGTAGGGCGGGATGAAGGCTTCCTCCGATGCGCCGGCGTCGCGCTGGTAGTCGATGGCGTCGCCCTGGCTGAAGACGGTTGCCAGCGTGGACGCATCGACGCCGACTTCTTCCAGCTGGGCGCGCCACAGCGTGTAGTTCAGGTCGCCGAGGCCGAAGCCGTTGCCGGTGTAGGCGTCCTGGTCCTCCTGCGTTTCCGGGACCACGCGCACCAGCTGGGTGCAGTACAGGACTTCGCGCACATTGTTTTGGGCGTCGGTATAGAGCTGAAGGAACTTTTCGTTGCCGTCCGCGTCGCCGGTGGACAGGTAGTAGCGATACACGCAGCCATCCATCGTCAGCCTGAGCTGGGAGATGGCGACGATGCGCGTACCGGCTTCGTCCGGCAGGGCGATGAGCGAGCCGGCGCTGGCAGCGCGCAGCATTGGCGAGAGCTGCAGGCTGACCAGGCTGCCGATGCGGGCTTGCAGCGGCAGGCCGGCGTCCTCGCGCTGCTCCTGGTTGTCGCTGCGGCGGCGCAGGTAGGTGAATGCGTCTTTCCAGCCCATGGCCTTAGTTCCTTTCAAATGCGTAGTTAGCGTGCTTTTTGCTGGTTTTCAGGTGTTTCCAGGTGAAATACAGCAGCAGGACGAAGGCGAACGGCAGCAACAGCCAGGTCAGCGTGCGGATTGTGTCGCGCTCGTGAGCGCGGTCGGCGTGCCGGCCGCTTGCTTCCGGCTGCGCTGCTGCGCTGGCTGTATCGGCGCTGCCGGCGCTGCCAGTGGCGATGGCCGCATCAGCCGACGCGTTCAGGCTGTCGAAGGCGGACGGGCCGCTGGCGCCGCCATGCGGACGCGCTGCTGCGTCCGGCGCCGGGCTCGCCGTCCCGGCTGGGCCAGACGTGGAGGCCGGCGGCGCTTCGCCGGCATGCGATATCGCCGAATGCCCCAGCACATAGCCGCCAAGCCCCCACAGCCACGCATTGCTGCCGCTGCGCTCGCGCACGATCACCGGACCGTTATTCGGCTGCCGGTAGCCATAACCGCCACTTCCGGTTCCGCCGCCCGAGCCCACGTCCGCCGTGCGCGAGTCCCCACGCCAGCCGTCATTGCGCCCCGCCGACGCGCCGCCCGGCGGCACCGGATTAAGCGGCGGCAGCGGCGGCGCCGCACTGGCCGACCGTCCAGCCGTCGAACCGCCGCCAGCGCCAGCCACGGTCCCCGCGCCGGCATCCCGCCGCGCATCCCAGTTGCGCATTGCCCGGTCCTGCGCCGCCCGCCGGTCCATATCGCGCGACATCGCCGAGCCGCGGCCCGCGTCAGCCGATCGCGGCGGCGCCGAATCCGCCCGGCGCGCGCCGAAACTGCCGAACGACGGCTGCTTCGGCGCGGCAGAATTTCTTGCCGCCGTGCTCTTTTGCGACGAAAATCCGCCTTTAAACGACGACCCGCCCGGCCGGCCCTCCGCCAGCGCCAGCGAGGCCAGCGGCAGACACAGCGCGAACACCAGGGCATTGCAAAACCGCTTGTTCATGGTCTTTACCGTTGTCGGTTAATAAAAGTTTGATGAAAATCAGCATATCGCCCGCGACGGGCCAATGCATCGGTAAAAAAAGGCCAGCTTCACCATGACTCGCAAGTACCTCGACATGAATCAACACGACGCGCTGTACAAGATCGCCCGCAGCTATCCCGGCGGCATCGAAGCGCTGGCGCAATGCATGGGCATTTCCGCCAACGTGCTGCGCAACAAGCTGGCGCCGACCATCGCCTCGCATTACCCCTCGTTCGAGGAAGTGTCGGCTATCGTGGAGCACTGCCATTCAGCCGGCGTGAACGACGCCACGCTGCCCCTGCACGCGCTGCTGACGCGTCACGGCATGGCCGCTTTCGTGGTGCCGGTGCCGGATCAGGTCGGCAGCGACGACCTGTCGCAGACGGTGTGCCGGGTGATGGCGCAAGTCGGTTCGGTGGCGGAGGCGGTATCCACCGCACTGTTGGACGGCAAGGTGACCGAGGCCGAAGCCGACCTGATCGAGAGGGAATTCCATGGCGCGCTATCGGCGCTGGGCGAGTGGCGCGAACGTATCCGCCAGCGGGCACGGGAAGGGAAGTAAAAAAAGGCCAGCCCTGAGGGCTGGCCGAAGACTAATTTTTGGAGGAATTAGTCGGGACAAAACGAAACAGTGCAAACTGTAGCGAACTGTACCCGGCCATCACTACCTCTTTGTGACAAAGTGCGTAAATCGGGGACTGAGACGCGTTTTCCCGGATTGAACGGTCATTCAGCGCAGGTTGTCGCGGCCACCGCGCCGCTCGCCGCGCTCGCTGCGGTTCTCATTGCGCGGCTGTGGCGCCTGCTGAGCTTGCTGCTGCTGCGGCGGCGGTGAGCTGATTACCGGACGCGGCGGCGGCGCCTGCGGGCGCTCAGCGTGGCGTACCGGTTCCGGCTGGCGCATAGGTTCCGGCTGGCGTACCGGCTCAGGCTGGCGCATAGGGGGCGGCTGGTGCACCACCGGCGGGGCCGGCATGGTGCTGGTCTGGGTGGACGGACGGTTATTCCGTTCTTCCCGGTTTTCGCGCCAGCTGCGGCGGTCGTTATTATCGTTGTCGTTATCGCGGCTGCGGAAGTCGCGGCGGTTGTTGTTGCGCTCATCCGCAATCTGCGGCCGGGATGGCTCCGGGCGTGAGGGCTCGCTGCGCACCGGCTCGCTGCGCACAGGCGGCGGGGTGGTGCTCAGCAGGCCTTGCTGCGGCTGCGGCGCCCGCGGCGTATTCACCACCGCCGGCGCCTGCGGCATGGTCGTTAGCGTGCGCGGCTGCTCGATACGGGTGCGGTCGGGACGGCCATCGCCATCGCGGTCGGCGCGCCAGCCGGCACGGTTGTCGTCACGGGTATCGGCGCGCAGGCCCGGCCGGATATCGGTACGGATCTCGGGCCGGTTATTATCCGCGCGGTTCTCGGGCCGGTTCTCGCGCTCGAACCGGTTGCGGTCCGGCCGTCCATCGCCATTGCGGTCAATATTCACAGCCCGTCCATCGCGCCAGCCCGGCCTGTTAGCCGGCGCCGGCGGCGGCGTCTGCACCGCATTGCGCATGTCGGGCCGCGGCTGGTTGCGCGGCACATTGTGCACCTGGATCGTATTGCGGCGTTCGAACTGGTCGCGCGGCAGCACGGTCACGCCATCGCGGCGGCCGTCATGGTTGCGGTCGCGATAGCGTTCCTCCCAGCGGTCGTTGCTGCGATGGCGCCACGCATAGCGGCTCTCGAAAGCATTGGATACGCGGTAAGTCGGCACGAAGCGGTCACGCGGCGACAGCGGATACCAGCCCACGCCCGGCCCGCTATGCACGCCAACGCTCCAGCCATTGCCGCCAACCCAGCCCACCAGCGCCGGCGCCCACACCGGACGGCCGACGAAGCGGCCCGGCGCCCAGCACCAGCGGCTGTTCACGACCACCCAGCGCCCGTAGTGGAAGGGCGCGAAGCCCCACGGCGCGTTGTCGATCCAGGTCCAGCCCCAGGGATCGACCCACGACCAGCGCCCGTCGCGGTAGGGCGCCCAGCCGGACGGCACCAGGCGCGGCGTCCACAGCGTGCCGTATTCGGCGTTATCGACCCAGTTGCCGTACTGGTCGAGTTCTTCGTAGCCGGTGACTTCGCTCGGGATATAGCGCGTGGCAGGCAAGCCTTCATCGCGCCGGTCGCGGCTCTGCACCCAGTCGTCGAAGCGGTCGCGCACGGCCAGGCTGGTGTACAGGTCATCGCCGCGCACTTCAATGCGCTTGCCGTTGCGGCCCGTCATCATCGCGCCGCCGCCTTCCACCTGGGCCGAGCCTTCGAGAATGGAGACCACGGTGGTATCCGGCGCACGCCCGGTGTCCACGCGCACCACGCCCGGCTCGGTAAGCACGATGCGCGCCTGCGGCGTAAGCAGGTCGAAGCCGCCCAGCATTTGCGGATCGCGCAGGCGGACGCTGGCCGTGCCGTAATTCAGGCGCAGGCTCATCTTGTCTTCGTCCAGGTCCAGCACCTCGATATCGGAGTCGCCGTCGAGGCGTACGGCAGCCGAGCCGACACGGAATTCGGTACGGGCGCCGGGCGCGGTCGTCAGGTGGTTGCCGTTGGTAACCGGCCAGTTCAGGAGATTGCCGGTTTCGTCCTCGCCGTTGACCTGCATGGTCACCTGGCCTTCAAGCAGGGAGACACGGCCGACCCGCGTTGGCGGGTCCGCCAGCGCAAACGACGAGACTGCCACCAGCGTCGCCAGCAGCAGGAAATGCATTAATTTGCGTTTCATGTCTCCACTCCGAATGTTTTTGTTTTCATTTAACGCGCGAAAACGCAACACGACGACGGCCGTTACAAATCTTTGCAAAGCCGTTGAGTGGAGCAGAAATCAGGCGTGCGCGGCGCCCCGCTTGACGAAGAACAGGGCCGAGCCGATCAGCATCAGCAGGCCGCCAAAAACGCGGTTCTGCTTCTTCAGCGCCCCCGCGTCGCGGAAGAAACGCTGCATCGACGAAGCCAGGAAGGCGTAGCTGTGCATCACGCACAGGTCGATCACGCACATGGTCACGGCCAGGATGCCCAGTTGCGGCAGCAGCGGCGCACTCTGGCTGATGAACTGCGGCAGCACGGCCACCATGAAGATGATGCCCTTCGGGTTGGTGGCATTGGTCAGGAAACCGGTCATTACACGCTTGCGCACGGACGGCAGCACGGATTGCGCGGTCACGCCGGCGCGATCGCCGATCTGGACCTTGGCGCGCCACTGGCTCAGGCCCAGCCAGATCAGGTACAGGGCGCCCACGGTTTTCACCACGCTGAACACCACTTCGGAGGCCAGCAGCAGCGAGCCCACGCCGGCGCCGGCAATGGCCAGTACCAGCAGCAGTCCAAGCTGCAGGCCGGCAATCGTGGCGCTGGTTTTCTTGACGCCATAGGACAATCCATGGGACATCGACAACACCGCGCCGGAGCCCGGCGAAATGGCAATGATGGTGGCGGCGATGACGAAGGTAATCCAGGTGGCGAAGCTCATGACGACAATTCCCGGCAAGCAAAAAATCCTATTTTAGCCGCGTCCGGGCCGGGTCAGTCATGTTAGATTGACGGCAATTCATATCTTAGGAGTTTGTTAATGGCCGGTTCCAGCCTGCTCGCCCTGATCGACGATATCGCCACCATCCTGGACGACGTGGCTGCCATGAGCAAGCTGGCAGCCAAGAAGACGGCCGGCGTGCTGGGCGACGACCTGGCGCTGAACGCGCAGCAGGTGGCGGGCGTCCGTGCCGAGCGCGAGCTGCCCGTGGTGTGGGCCGTGGCGGTCGGGTCGCTGAAGAACAAGGCCATCCTGGTGCCGGCGGCGCTGCTGATCAGCGCCTTTGCGCCGTGGCTGATTACGCCGCTGCTGATGCTGGGCGGCGCCTACCTGTGTTTCGAGGGCTTCGAGAAGCTGGCGCACAAATTCCTGCACAGCGCGGCGGAGGACCAGCAGCACCATGCGGAGCTGACCGCTGCCGTGGCCGATCCGGACGTGGACCTGGTGGCGATGGAAAAGGACAAGATCAAGGGCGCTGTGCGCACGGACTTCATTCTGTCCGCGGAAATTATCGTTATTGCACTGGGCACGGTGGCCGATGCCGCCTTCACGCAGCAAGTCACGGTGCTGGTGGCGATTGCCTTGGTGATGACGGTCGGCGTGTACGGCATCGTGGCCGGCATCGTGAAAATGGACGACGCCGGTCTCTACCTGTCGCGCAAGGCTGGCGCCGGGGTGCAGGCGCTGGGACGCTTCCTGCTCGCGGCCGCGCCCAAACTGATGAAATTCCTGTCGGTGGCGGGCACGCTGGCCATGTTCATGGTCGGCGGCGGCATCCTGTCGCACGGCATCCCGGCCCTGCACCACGCCATCGGACACGTGGCTGAAGCGGCGGGCGGCATGGGCGGCATCGGCCCGGTACTGGCGGCCGTCACCCCGTCCCTGCTGGACGCGCTGGTCGGCGTTGTCGCCGGTGCAATAGTCCTCGCCGCCGTCACCCTCGGCAGCCGCCTGCTGGGCGGGCTTAAGGGTCAAACTTGATTTAGATCATTAATTTTTTTCGGGGGCTTCCCTAGACTGCACTCCTGTGACTATAGGAGTGCGATATGCGTGTTAATTTACCGGTAACAAACCAGGAAGTTGAGCTCGACGAAGAGCAGGCCATCGTGTCGAAAACCGACCTGGATGGCAACATCACCTACGTCAACCCCTATTTCGAACAGATCAGCGGTTTCACAATCGACGAGCTGATCGGCGCGCCGCAGAACCTTGTGCGCCATCCGGACATGCCGAAAGAGGCCTTCGCCGACCTGTGGGCATCGATCAAGGCCGGCCTGCCCTGGACCGGCATCGTCAAGAACCGTTGCAAAAATGGCAGCTACTACTGGGTACGCGCCAACATCACGCCAATCCGCGAGAACGGCCGCACCATCGGTTACATGTCCGTGCGCACCAAGCCCGAGCGCAAGCACGTTGCCGCCGCCGAACACGCCTACCGCGAAATCCGCGAACACGGCACGCAGCGCCTGGCCATCCAGCACGGCCACGTGATCCACCGCGGCCTGGGCGGACTGCTGAACCGCCTGAGCCATGTTTCCCTCGCCATGCGCATCTGGCTGTGCACCAGCCTGGTCAACGTGCTGCTGGCCTGCGTCTGCATCGCCAGCCTGTTCGGCGACGGCAGCAATGACCTGGTGCGCTGGAGTATCTTCGGCGCCACCGGCATCGGCCTGCTGATCAATGTCTTCCTGTGGCACACGCTGCGCGTCGGCATGCTGCGTCCGCTGGGCCGCGCGCTGGACGGCGCCCGCCTGATTGCGTCTGGCGACCTGACCGGCTCCTTCGACAGCGAAAGCTCGGACGAAGTGGGCCAGCTGCTGCGCGCCCTGCAGCAAATGAACAGCAACCTGATCGCCACCATCCGCGACGTGCGCGTGAACGTGGAAACCATGGCTGTCGCCACGCGCCAGATCGCCGTCGGCAACCAGGACCTGTCCGGCCGCACCGAATCGCAGGCCGCCAGCCTGGAAAAAACCGCATCCAGCATCGAAGAGTTCTCCTCGACCGTGAAAGCCAATGCGGACAATTCGCAGCAGGCCAACCAGCTGGCCGTGGCGGCATCCGAAATCGCAGTGCAGGGCGGCTCCATCGTGTCGGACGTGATCACCACCATGGAAGAGATCAACACCTCGTCCAAGCAGATCGTGGACATCATCGGCCTGATCGAGGGCATCGCCTTCCAGACCAATATCCTGGCGCTGAACGCGGCCGTGGAAGCAGCGCGCGCCGGTGAACAGGGCCGCGGCTTCGCAGTGGTGGCCGGCGAAGTGCGCCACCTGGCGCAGCGGTCCTCGTCCGCCGCCAAAGACATCAAGCAGCTGATCGAAGTCTCGGTCGGCAAGGTCAGCGCCGGCATGGAGCGCGCCCACCGCGCCGGTTCCACCATGGAGCAGGTGGTCGGCTCGGTGCAGCAGGTGACAGCCATCATGCAGGAAATCTCGACCGCCTCGCGCGAACAGAGCCTGGGCGTGGACCAGGTGAATGAAGCCATCGCGCACATGGACCAGGTCACGCAGCAGAATGCAGCCCTGGTCGAGGAAGCGGCAGCCGCCGCCAACAGCCTGGCCGAGGAAGCCTACGATCTGACGCAGGCCATGAGCCTGTTCAAGTTCGGCAGCCCGCGCCGCAACCGTTCGGCCGCACGTCCGGCATCGCTGCAACTGGCTGCGGCCTGACCGGAGATTCAACATGGACGTTCAATTCGACGCGGACCTGATCAGCAAACTGAGTGTCGCCGGTCCGCGCTACACCTCTTACCCGACAGCCGACCGCTTCCATGCAGACTTCGGCTACGGGAATTTTCTCGAAGCGCTGGCCGCGCGCCGCCTGCGCGGCGGACGCGGCCCGCTCTCGCTCTACGTCCATGTGCCGTTCTGCGATACCGTCTGCTACTACTGCGCCTGCAACAAGATCGTGACCAGGGACCGCAGCAAGGCAGTGACCTATCTGGAATATCTGAAGCAGGAAGCGGATATGCAGGGCAGCCTGTTCGGCGGCATGAACCGCGTCGAACAGCTGCATTTCGGCGGCGGTACGCCGACCTATTTCAGCGACGGGCAGATGTCCGAACTGATGGCGCACCTGCACGCACGCTTCGACTTCGCGCCGGATGAAGAGGGCGAATACTCTATCGAGATCGATCCGCGCACGGTGGACCGCGAACGCGTGTTCGCGCTGCGTTCCCAGGGCTTCAACCGCGTCAGCCTGGGCGTGCAGGATTTCGATCCGGAAGTGCAGCAGGCCGTCAACCGCATCCAGCCTGCCGCGGCAACGCTGGCCGTAATGCAGGCGGCGCGCGACGCCGTCTTCCGTTCCATCAGCATCGACCTGATCTACGGCCTGCCGAAGCAGACCATGGAATCCATGCACCGCACGCTGGACCAGGTGATCGAAGCCGATCCGGACCGCATCGCGCTGTACAACTATGCGCATATGCCGCACCTGTTCAAGCCGCAGCGCCGCATTGCCGACGCCGACCTGCCGTCGCCTTCGACCAAGCTGGATATGCTGGCCCTGTGCATCAAGCGCCTGACGGCGGCCGGCTATGTGTACATCGGCATGGACCATTTCGCGAAGCCGGGCGACGACCTGGCCATCGCACAGCGCCAGGGACGTTTGCACCGCAACTTCCAGGGCTATTCGACGCACGCCGAAACCGACCTGGTGGCGCTGGGCGTGTCGGCCATCAGCTCGGTGAACGGCACTTACAGCCAGAACGTGAAAACGCTGGACGAATACTATGCACGCCTGGATGCCGGCCGCCTGCCGATCGTGCGCGGCTATACGCTGGATGCGGACGATCTGCTGCGGCGGCTGCTGATCCAGATGCTGATGTGCCATTTCGAGCTGTCGATCTCGGCGCTGGAGCTGGCGTATCCGATTCGCTTCAAGCAGTACTTCGGCGCTGAACTGGAGCGCTTGCGCGAGTTCGAGAAGGACGGGCTGGTGAGCATTGAGGATGACTGGATTTCGGTGTCCCTGCGTGGACGACTGCTGATCAGGAATATCTGCATGGTTTTCGACCGGCACCTGGCGCGCGACCGCGCGGCGTCGAATGTCGCGTCCATTGCAGGCAATGCCCGTGCGCCTGATGCAGGAGACGCCGCCGCTGCAGGCATAGCTGCCGTACAGCCGCTGCGCTTCTCGCGAACGATATGAACCTGCTGCCGGTCTTCGTCGTCGGCCTCGCGGGCAGCGTGCATTGCGCGGGCATGTGCGGCGGGATCGTCAGCGCCTTCAGCGTAACCGGACGCACCGGCCCGCAACGCGTCATCCCCATCGCTCCCGCCGGACGCAACAACTCGCCGCAGCGCGCTGGCGCCCTGCGCGACCTGCCGTGCGTACTTGCCTATAACGTGGGCCGCATCGGCAGCTACGCCATTGCCGGCGCGCTGGCCGGTGGCCTGATCGGCAGCGCCGCAACGCTTGCCCGTGTCGCCATCTGGCAAACCGCGGGCTACTGGCTGATGAATCTGATGCTGGCCGCCCTCGGCCTGTACCTGATGGACGCCTGGCGCGGACTGGCAAGAATCGAAGCCGCCGGCGGCTTGCTGTGGCAAAGCGTACAACAGCGCATCAGACCTGTAATGCGCGCCCTGTCGCCAATGGATACGCCCGCCAAAGCACTGGCCGTGGGCGCGATCTGGGGCTGGCTCCCCTGCGGCATGGTGTACAGCGTGCTGCTGACCGCCATGATGAGCGGCAGCGCAATCGACGGCGCGGCCGTGATGGCCGCCTTCGGCCTCGGCACGCTGCCGATGCTGCTGGCCATGGGCCTGCTGGGCGCGCGCCTGCGCGCAGCCATGCAAAAGCGCCATGTGCGCATCCTCTGCGGATTGCTGGTTCTCGGCTTCGGAATTCTCGGCATCGCCCGCGCCGCAGGCGGCATGCAACACGGATGGATTGATGCGCTATGCCTGACGGTACAACCCTGAACGCGGCCAGTCAGGCCGCAGCGGCTGAATGCTTCCATTGCGGCCTGCCAGTGCCGGCGCAGTCGAACTGGCGCGTCGCCATCGATGGCAGCGAGCGCGCCATGTGCTGCCCCGGTTGCGCTGCCGTGGCACAGACCATCGTCGATATCGGCCAGGCCGGCTACTACCGCGAGCGCACAGGCTATGCCGCCAGCGCTGGTGCAGCGGGCGTGCCGCCCGGGCTGAAACTCTTCAACGACGATCCGCGTATCGTCTCCGACGGCGATGCCTGCGAAGCCACGCTGCTGGTGGAAGGCATCCGCTGCGCTGCCTGCGTCTGGCTGATCGAACACCGCCTGGGCAGGATGGAAGGCGTGGAAAAGGCCAGCCTGAACGTCGCCACCGAGCGCCTGTTCGTGCGCTGGAATAAGGACAAGACCAGCGCCGCCGACATCCTGCAATCCGTGCGCAGCATCGGCTACACCGCCTGGCCGTACGACGCGCAGCGGCACAGCGCCCAGCTGCAGAAAGCCAGCCGCACGCTGGGCCGCCAGCTATTCGTGGCTGGCCTGTCGATGATGCAGGTGATGATGTACGTCGCGCCTGAATACATGGCCGGCGGCGACGGTACGCTGGATGGCGACATGGCCAGCCTGCTGCGCTGGGCCAGCCTGTTCCTCACGCTGCCCGCCGTCGCCTATTCCGCGCTGCCCTTCCTGCAAGGCGCCTGGTCCAGTATCCGTGCCCGCGTACCGGGCATGGACGTGCCGGTGGCGCTGGGTATCCTGGCAGCCTTCATCGGCAGCGCGGTGTCCACTTTTCGCGGTGCGGGCGAGGTGTATTACGACTCGGTCACGATGTTCATCTTCCTGCTGCTGTGCAGCCGCTACCTGGAATTGCTGGCGCGGCGCAAGGCGGCCAGTGCGCTGGAGCGGATGCAGCACGGCTTGCCCGAATCGGCATCGCGCCTGTCCGGCTGGCCTGTCTCGCGCGACAGCGAAGTGGTGCCGGCCGGAGCGCTGGAAGCGGGCGACCATGTGCTGGTCAAGGGCGGCGAGGCGATTCCGGCCGACTGCGTGGTGGCTGAAGGCCGCACCTCCGTCGATCTGTCGCTGCTGACGGGCGAAAGCGCGCCGCAGCCGCGCGCCGTGGGCGACGAAGTGCCGGGTGGCGCAGTCAATGCGGGCAGCGCGGTGGTGATGCGGGTGGCTCGCCCGGCGCGCGAGAGTACCTTATCCGGGCTGCTCAAGCTGATCGAACAGGCGGGCAGCGCCAAGCCGCAGATCGCGCAGTGGGCGGACCGTACCGCTTCATGGTTTGTGGCGGCGCTGCTGCTGTTTGCTGCCGCCAGCTTTGCTTTCTGGTGGTGGCACGACGCGGCGCGCGCATGGCCGGTGGCGATCGCAGTGCTGGTGGTTTCCTGCCCTTGCGCGCTGTCGCTGGCCACGCCGTCTGCGCTGGCGGCGGCCACCGACCGCTTGCTGGGCAAGGGCGTGCTGATCGTGCGTCCGCATGTGCTGGAAACGCTGCATCGGGCGACGCATATCGTGTTCGACAAGACCGGGACACTGACGGAAGGGCGGCCGACCGTACAGCGGATTGCGCCGCTGAATGGCGCGTCCGCCGATGAGTGCCTGCGCATTGCCGCTGCGCTGGAAGCGTTCAGCGCGCACCCGATCGCCCGCGCCTTCACAGCCAGCGCCACGGCCGCTGCTGCCGACCACGGCATGGCGGCCATGGATCCCTACGAGCTGCCCGGCCACGGCCTGGAGGCCTACATCGGCGGCCGGCGCCACCGCATCGGTACTGCAACCTTTGTCGCCGGCGTGGCCGGTACGCCGGTCCCCGCGCTGAGCGGCGAAACCGGCACCGTGGTCTGGCTCGGCACGGAAAACCGCTGGCTGGCCCGCTTCATCATCGGCGACGCGCTGCGCGTGGAAGCCCGCTCCGTGGTGGCAGAATTCCGCGCCCGCGGCAAGGAAGTGGTGCTGCTCAGCGGCGACCGGCAGGAAATCGCCGACGCCGCCGCCCACCAGCTGGGCATCGAACATGCTCTCGGCAATTGTCTGCCCGGCCAGAAGCTGCAATACGTACAAGGCCTGCAGGCCAGGGGCGCGGTGGTTGCCATGGTCGGCGACGGCATCAACGACGCCGCCGTGCTGAGCGCCGCCGATGTGTCCTGCGCCATGGGCAGCGGCGCCACCCTGGCCCAGGCGCACGCCGACTGCGTGCTGCTGGAAGCGAACCTGTCCCTGCTGGCGGAAACCGCGCACACGGCCACCAGAACCATGCAGGCGATCCGCCAGAACCTGGCCTGGTCCACCCTCTACAACGTGAGCGCCATCCCCGCTGCCGCCTTCGGATTGCTGAATCCCTGGCTGTCCGGCATCGGCATGGCCGCCAGCTCCGCCATCGTCATTCTCAACGCGCTGCGACTGCGCAGGATCAAACCATGGAAGCCCTCTACCTACTGATTCCCATCAGCGTGCTGCTGGTCTTCGGCGCGCTGTGGATATTCTTCAAAGCCTCCGACGACGGCCAGTTCGACGATCTTTCCGGCCCCGCCCTGCGCATCCTGCAGGACGACGACCGCTAATACGGGGAGCTTCGGGCAATTTTGATCCAGGTCAAGGAAATTTGACCCCTCTCTGCGTAAGCTTTGACATACCTCATCAAAGCGTCTCCGGGAGAACCAACTTGGATCAATACAACTACAAGATCGTGAAGCAGTTTGCGATCGCTACCGTAGTGTGGGGCTTCGTAGGCATGCTGGTCGGCGTCATCATCGCCGCCCAGCTGGCCTGGCCTGCACTCAATCTGGACATACCGTGGCTGACCTATGGCCGCCTGCGTCCCCTGCACACCAACGCCGTCATCTTCGCCTTCGGCATCAGCGGCCTGTTCGCCACCTCCTACTACGTGGTACAGCGTACCTGCCAGGTGCGCCTGTTCTCGGACAAGCTGGCCGCCTTCACCTTCTGGGGCTGGCAAGCCGTGATCCTGAGCGCCGTGGTCACCCTGCCGATGGGTATGACGCGCGGCAAGGAGTACGCCGAACTGGAATGGCCGATCGCCATCCTGATCGCCGTGGTCTGGATCGCTTACGCGGTCGTCTTCTTCGGCACCATCATCAAGCGCAAGGTCAAGCACATCTACGTCGCCAACTGGTTCTTCGGCGGCTACATCCTGGCCGTGACCATCCTGCACGTGGTGAACGGCATGGTGATGCCGGCCACCCTGACCAAGTCCTACTCCGCCTACACCGGCGTGCAGGATGCGATGATCCAGTGGTGGTACGGCCACAATGCCGTGGGCTTCATCCTGACCGCCGGCTACCTGGGCATGGTGTACTACTTCATCCCCAAACAGGCGGAGCGTCCGGTGTACTCCTACCGCCTGTCGATCGTGCACTTCTGGGCCCTGATCTTCACCTATATGTGGGCCGGTCCGCACCACCTGCACTACACCGCGCTGCCTGACTGGACGCAGTCGCTCGGCATGGTGTTCTCCCTGATCCTGCTGGCGCCAAGCTGGGGCGGCATGATCAACGGCATCATGACCCTGTCCGGCGCATGGCACAAGCTGCGCACCGATCCGATCCTGAAATTCCTGATCGTCTCGCTGTCCTTCTACGGCATCGCCACCTTCGAAGGTCCGATGATGTCGATCAAGACCATCAACGCACTGTCGCACTACACCGACTGGGGCATCGCCCACGTTCACGGCGGCGCACTGGGCTGGGTGGGCTTCATCACCATGGGCTCGATCTACTACCTGATGCCGCGCCTGGCCGGCCAGACCAGGATGTACAGCACCAAACTGATCGATCTGCACTTCTGGGTCGCCACCATCGGCATCGTGCTGTACATCGCTGCAATGTGGATCGCCGGCGTGATGCAGGGCCTGATGTGGCGCGCAGTGAATCCGGACGGCACCCTGACCTACACCTTCGTGGAAAGCGTGAAGGCGACCTATCCGTACTACGTGGTGCGCTTCCTGGGCGGCCTGCTGTACCTGAGCGGCATGGGCATCATGGCCTACAACAGCTGGATGACGCTGCGCGGCCGTACTACCGCCACCGCGCGTATTCCCGACATGAGCATGGCCGCATAAAGGAGTTTGAGAATGAAGTTTTCGCATGAATGGATTGAGAAGAACCCCTGGCTGCTGATCGCCCTGGTCACGCTGGTGGTGTCGGTCGGCGGCGCCGTGGAAATCGTGCCGCTGTTCTTCCAGAAATCGACCACGGAGCCGGTGGCGGGCCTGAAGCCTTACTCCGCGCTGCGCCTGACCGGCCGCGACATCTATGTGCGTGAAGGCTGTTACGCCTGCCACTCGCAGATGATCCGGCCCTTCCGCGCCGAGACCGAACGTTACGGCCACTACTCGGTGGCCGGCGAGTACGTGTATGACCGCCCGTTCCAGTGGGGTTCGAAGCGCACCGGTCCCGACCTGGCGCGCGTGGGCGGCCGCTACAGCGACGAATGGCACCGCACCCACCTGCAGAACCCGCGCGACGTGGTGCCGGAATCGAATATGCCGTCCTACCCGTGGCTGGCGCAGACCAAGGTGGTGCCGGCCGACGTGATGCCGAAGATGAAGGCGCTGCAGCGCCTCGGCGATCCCTACACGGATGCCGAGATCGCCGCCGCTCCGGCGGAACTGGCCAACAAGACCGAAGAAGACGCCCTGATCGCCTACCTGCAAGGCCTGGGCACCCTGATCAAAACGAGGAACTGAGATGGATGCAATTTTCAGCACCGCCAGCAGCGTGATGACCGTCGTGTCCTTCGGGACATTCGTCGGCATCGTCTGGTGGGCGTATGCCCGCCGCAACCAGGATGGCTGGGCGCAAGCCGCAGCCCTGCCTTTCGCGGACGAGGAGAGGGACCATGGCTGATTTCACCAGCGAATTCTGGAATATCTACATCGTCCTGCTGACCGTGCTCGGCATCGCCGGCTGCGCCCTGCTGCTGTGGAGCCAGTCCACGCACAAGGTGAATGCGCTGAAGGCGGTGGACGGCAAGCCGGAAACCACCGGCCATGTATGGGACGAAGACCTGACCGAGCTGAATACGCCGATGCCGCGCTGGTGGATGTGGCTGTTCTACCTGACCATCGTGTTCGCGGTGGGCTACCTGGTGCTGTATCCGGGCCTGGGCAGCTATGCCGGCAGCCTGGGATGGAAATCGAGCGGGGAATACCAGCAGGAGCTGGGCAAGGCGGAAGCGCAATACGGCCCGCTGTTCGTCCGCTACCAGAAGGAAGACCTGCGTATCGTCGCCGCCGATCCGCAAGCGCACGCCATGGGCGAGCGCCTGTTCCTGACTTACTGCGCGCAGTGCCACGGCTCGGATGCACGCGGCAACAAGGGCTTTCCAAACCTGACCGACAAGGACTGGCTGCATGGCGGCACGCCTGAAATCATCAAGGAAACCATCATGAAGGGCCGTCACGGCGTGATGCCGTCCATGGCCGCCGCCGTGGGTTCCGACAAGGATATCGAGAACGTGGCCCACTATGTTCTGAGCCTTTCCGGCAGCACCTCGGATCCGATCAAGACGGTGATGGGCAAGTCCAGGTTCAGCGCCTGCATGGCCTGCCATGGTGCGGGCGGCGTAGGTAACCAGGCCCTGGGCGCACCCAACCTGAGCGACAGGATCTGGCTCTACGGCGGCAGCGCCGAGACCATCATGGAAACCATCCGCAAGGGCCGCGACAACACCATGCCGGCATTCGGCGACTTCCTCGGCGAAGGCAAGGTGCATGTGCTGGCGGCTTATGTATGGAGCCTGTCGAATCCTCCTGAAATAGCCGCAGCAAAATGAACGACCCCGCGCCAAAAGTCATCAAGATGTACGCAGCACGCGAGGATATCTACCCGCGTGAAGTAAAGGGCCGCTACACCACGCTGCGCTGGCTCTGCCTGTGGCTGACGCAGCTGGTGTTCTACGGCGCCGCGTGGCTCACGTGGAACGACCGCCAGGCACTGTTGTTCGACCTGGCGGCACGCAAGTTCTATATTTTCGGCCTGGTGCTGTGGCCGCAGGACTTCATTTACCTGGCCGCGCTGCTGATCGCCTGCGCATGGGGCCTGTTCCTGGTCACGGCCGTGGCAGGCCGCGTCTGGTGCGGCTATTCCTGCCCGCAGACGGTGTACACCGAGATGTTCCTTTGGATCGAGCGCAAGTTCGAGGGTTCGCGCAGCGCCCAGATGCGCCTGAAGAAGGCGTCCTGGGGCTTCGACAAGATCTGGCGCAAGGGCGGCAAGCACATCGCCTGGCTGGCCCTGGCATTGTGGACGGGCTTCACCTTCGTCGGCTACTTCACGCCGATCCGCGACCTCGGCAAGGAAGCGCTGACGCTGAACTTCGGTCCATGGGAGTGGTTCTGGGTGGTGTTCTACAGCTTCGCCACCTACGGCAACGCCGGCTGGATGCGCGAGCAGGTGTGCAAATACATGTGCCCCTACGCCCGCTTCCAGAGTGCGATGTTCGACCGCGACACCCTGATCATCACCTACGACAAGCAACGCGGCGAGCCGCGCGGCCGCGATACGGAAGGTTCCTGCATCGACTGCTCGCTGTGCGTGCAGGTATGCCCGACCGGCATCGATATCCGCCAGGGCCTGCAGTACGAGTGCATCGGCTGCGCCGCCTGTATCGACGCCTGCGACATCGTGATGGACAAGACCGAGCAGCCGCGTGGCCTGATCCGCTATGACACCGACCGCGCCATGCACGGCGGCGGCCCGACCCGCATCCTGCGACCGCGCGTCATCATCTACACGGCGGCGCTGACGCTGTTCGTCTGCGCGGTATTCGCCATGCTGTGGCTGCGCACGCCGCTGAAAGTCGATGTGATCCGCGACCGTGGTTCGATGGGGCGCGAGGTGGAAGACGGCATGATCGAGAACGTATACCGCCTGCAGATCATGAACACTTCCGAGCAGGCGCACAGCTACCGCATCAGCGCCAGCGGCATCGACGGCCTGACGGTGGTGACCGATGAAGTGGCCAGCGTCGGCGCCACGGAAACGCGCGCCGTGCCGGTACGCCTGCGCGTACCGCATGGCGAAGGCGACAAGGGTTCCAACAAGATCTGGTTCACGCTGACGGCAACCGACGATCCCTCCCTGAAAGTGAACGAAAGCGCGGTCTTTATCGTGCCGCGCCGCTAAGGAGTCTGCAATGGAAGCGAAATTCGAAGCGCATCGGGAAGCAAAGCCGCCGGCAGCCGGCTGGTACAGGCACCGCTGGCCGTGGCTGCTGATGGCCGGTCCCGGGCTGGCCATCCTGGCCGGCAGCTATACCAGCTGGCTGGCCTTCTCGCACCAGGATGCGCTGGTGGTGGGCGACTACTACAAGAAAGGCAAGGCCATCAACCAGGACCTGCGGCGCGACCGCGCCGCCGCCACCCTGGGCCTGGCCCTCAGCCTGCGCTACGATGCCGCCGAAGGAGCGCTGCACGGCCACGTGGATTCGTTCAAGGCGCTGCCGCTGCAAACGCTGACGGTACGCCTGTCGCACGCTACCCAGCCCGAGCACGACCTGGTGCTGCTGGCCCGGCCGGATGCGAACGGCGACTTCAGCGTAGCGCTGCCCATGCTGGAGCGCTCGCGCTGGCAGATCGTGGTGGAAGGCGAATTGCGCGACTGGCGCCTGGAAGGCCACTGGCTATGGCCATCCGAGCGCGAGGCGCACGTGGCCAGCCGCCAGCTCAGCCAACCAGATACTCGCGCGCCATAGCGCGGGCACGGTGCAGGCGGCTCTTGGCCGCAGCCACCGTGATGTCCAGTTCCTTCGCGATTTCGTCCATGCTCATCTCCTCGAAATCGCGCAGAAGAATAATCTGCAGGTAATCGCGCGGCAGCGATTCCAGCGCACGTATCAATTCCACCCGCAAGCCCGCGTTATCGTGCGACGCCAGCCATTGCTCGGCGCGCTCCTGGTCCCACGGGTCCCAGCCTATCGTGGTGCGTCCCAGGCGGCGGCATTCGCGCTGCACCACCTTGAACAGCCACCCCGAAAATGCAGCCAGCACGCGCAGCGACGACAGGCGGCGCGACATCACCAGCAGCACTTCCTGCACCGCATCGTCCACATCGCTGATCAGGCAGGAACGCTGGGCATAGCGGCGGATATCGGGCTGACACAGCTGCATCAGCTGCTCCAGCGCCGCCGGATCGCCGCCATGGGCGGCGTCCAGCACTGGCAGGTGGCGTTCAGAGAGTGCCATTCGCTTTCCGGGCCTTGTCGAGACGGCGGCCGACCATGGCGCAGGCAGGGCAGAAGCCGAAGATGCCGGAAGCGACGATACCTACCGCCGACAGGGCCAGCACGATACCCCACACGCCGCCCAGCGCCAGCAGGCTCCAGGCCACAACTGCCAGGCCAGCGACGATACGCACGATGCGCTCCCAGGTCGGAACATTTTTAACGTAGAACATTTTGCACTCCTTCTGCTTGATTTGGTGAATTGGGTTGCTTGAGGAAGTCCTCGGCTACTAAGAGGCCTGCTTCGCTGATTTGGATTCGCGCTTTTGAAAATATTTTTAGCGTGTGCATAACTTCAACCTTGCAACCATATCAATCACGCTTGCTTATCAATCACATTGATAGGAGAATTTCCCAGCACCCCAACCCAAAGGACACCATGAAGCCTCTCGGGATCAAAGTGAAGGTCGCTCTTGCCACCAGCGTCACGTCCGTCGTGATGATCGCCCTGGTGACCGTGCTCCAGACCCAGCGCATGCGCGAAGACTTCACCAAGGTGCTGTTCCACCAGCAGACGGCCCTCGTCAACCGCACCGCCGTGGAACTGGACGACAAGCTGACCATGCTGCTGGATATCATTGCCCTTTCGGCACGCCGCCAGCCGCTTTCCATCCTCAACGACAGCCAGGCCTTGCGCGCCTATTACCAGGACCGCGCCATCCTGTCGCTGTTCGACGACGTGCTGGTGCTGAACAAGGAAGGCGCCATCATTGCCGATCTGCCCGAAATGAAGCATCGCATCGGCATCCAGGCCGGCGACCGCGCCTACTTCAAGAAGGTCATGGCGACCAGGAAGCCACTGATCGCCGAACCCGTGATCGGCCGCGGCAACGGCCAGCCGGTGGTGCAGATGGTGGCGCCGGTGCTGGACGAGAAAGGCGAAGTGCAGGCCGTGCTGCTTGGCGTGCTGCGGCTGTACAAGGACAACCTGCTGGGCCACCTGCGCTACGCCAAGGTAGGCCGCACCGGCTACTACTTCGCGGTGACGCGCACCACTCCTTCCATCTACGTGCTGCACCCCGATCCCAAGCGCCTGCTGCAGCCACGGCCCGTGAATGCCAACCCATCCACCACGCGTGCGCTGCAGGAAGGCTTCGAGGGCACCAGCATCAATACCAACAGTTTCGGCGTGGAGGCGCTGACCAGCTACAAGTCGCTGCGCTCGACCGACTGGGTGCTGGCGGCCCTGCTGCCGATGGATGAGGCGTTCGAGCCCTTCAACGGCCTGCTGCTGCGCGTAGCGCTGTGGAGCGTGGGCGCGTCCATCGCAGCGGCGCTGCTGATCGGCTGGATCACCTTGCGCCTGATGGCCCCCTTGGGCCGCCTCCGCTCGTCGATCCAGGGTCTGCACCGCAAGCCCGAGAACTTCACGCCGATACCGATCACCAGCAAGGATGAAATCGGTGAGCTGACGGGCGCCTTCAATGCGCTGATGGAAGAGCGGCTGGCGGCCGAAGCGGAAGCCGAGCGGGCACGCGACCGCGCCGAAGCGGCCAACCGGGCCAAGAGCGATTTCGTGGCGAATATGAGCCATGAAATCCGCACGCCGATGAACGCGGTGCTGGGCATGGCTTACCTGCTGGGGAATACCTCGCTGACGGCGCAGCAGCGCAAGTACCTGAACATGATCCGCACGTCCGGCCAGTCGCTGCTGGGCATCCTGAACGACGTGCTGGATTTTTCCAAGATCGAGGCGCGCCGCATGGAGCTGGCGCCCATCGATTTCGACCTGGACGAGACCATGGGCACGCTGGCCACCACCATGACCATGAGTGCAGGCGAGAAGGAACTGGAGCTGGCGATCGTGGTGCATCCGGAAGTGCCGACGCTGCTGCATGGCGATGCGCTGCGGCTGCAGCAGATCCTGGTCAACCTGGCGGGCAATGCGGTGAAGTTCACGGAGCAGGGCGAGGTGGTGGTGTCGGTACGCATGATGGCGCGCACGGAGAACCGCGTGCTGCTGTGCTTTGAAGTGCGCGATACCGGCATCGGCATGACCGGGCAGCAGCAGGCGCAGTTGTTCAATGCCTTCTCGCAGGGCGACGAAAGCATCACGCGGCGCTTCGGCGGCACGGGCCTGGGACTGGCCATCACCAAGCGCCTGATCGAGATGATGGGCGGGAAGATCGGGCTGAGGACGGAAGCGGGCAAGGGCAGCTGCTTCTATTTCGAGCTGTGGTTCGAGATGCTGGCGCAGAGGACCGATGGCCGGCGCCGTCCATCGATGGGTCCTCTGTCGGTGCTGGTGGCCGACGATAACCGCACCAGCCGCGAAATGATCGGCCAGCTGCTGCGCGCCTGGGGCTGGGATGCGGACGAAGTCAGTTCCGGCACCGAGGCGCTGGAGCACTTCCGTTCGCGGCTCTCGGGCGAACAGCCGTATGACGTGGTACTGGCGGACTGGCATATGCCGGGCATGGATGGGCTGGCGACGGCGAAGATCATCCGCCAGGCGGCGGAGGGCCACAAGCAGCCCATCGTGGTGATGGTGAATGCCTTTGCACGCGACCAGATCGATGCGATTTCCGGCGCGCCCGAGGCGGACGTGGTGCTGGTGAAGCCGATCACCAGTTCCAGCCTGTTCGATGCGCTGCACCAGGCGCTGACGCATGGCTCGCGCGAGGAAGCCATCGGCGCAGCGCCCCCGATCACTGAGCGCCTGCGCGGCGTGCACTTCCTGCTGGTGGAGGACAACCTGCTGAACCAGGCCGTGGCGCGCGGCATTCTCGAACATGCGGGCGCCACGCTGGATGTGGTCGGCGACGGTCAGCAGGCGGTGGATCTGCTGCGCACCAGCGCCAGCAAGTACGACATCGTGCTGATGGACATGCAGATGCCGGTGCTGGACGGTTTCAGCGCAACACGCATGATCCGCGATGAACTCAAGCTGTCGCTGCCGGTGATTGCGATGACGGCAGGCGTGCTGGCAGCTGAACGCAGCCGCTGCGAAGAAGCGGGCATCAGCGACTTCATCGCCAAACCGGTGGTCGTGGAGGAGATGATGGCAATCATCGAACGGAATATCCCGCACCGCGAGCGGCCAGCAGCGGACGCCTTATCGTCATCTGCTGCGCCTTCTGCAGCGGCGCCTGTGGATAACGAGCCGGTTTTCAACATGGACAGTCTGATGAAGGTCATGGGCAAGGACCCCAAGGGCCGCGCGGTGATGTTCCGCATGGTGCACGGCGCGCTGGATGCCGGTCTGGAGCCGGTGGAAGAGGCCGACCGTGCGCTGCGCGAAGGACGCGTGGCCGACGCGGGCAAGATCTTCCATGGCTTGCGCGGGGCGGTTGGCGTGCTTGGGGCGAAGCGCCTGGTGCGGGCGACGCTGGAAGCGGAAGCGGCAATCAAGGATGGGCCGGCGGATGCGCTGCCCGGGCGTTTTGCGGCGGTGCGCCGCGAGCTGGAACAGGTGCTGGATCAGGGCCGCGCCTGGCTCGACCGCGAAGAACGGGCCGAAGCCCCCGAGTAACGCCGTTCTTTTTGGGGTCTGGCCTGACGTGGGGCCTGCCCCCAAAAAGAACGGCCCCGCGGCCACGACCAGCACTAAGCAGCTTCGCGCGCCGCCCTGCGAATCGCCTGCGGCGGCTGCCCGTACGCCCGCACAAACGCCCTGCGCATGCGCTCCGGGTCCGCAAACCCGCTCTCGCGCGCCACGATCTCCATTGAATGATTCCCCGCCTCGATCATCGCCCGCGCCGCTTCCACGCGCAGCACCTCCACCGCCCGCGCCGGCGACTGGCCCGTCTCGATACGGAAGGAGCGGCTGAACTGGCGGCGGCTCAGGTGCGCCGCATCCGCCAGCTCGTCCACCGACAGGGCCCTGCGCAAATTCTGCTTGGCATAGGTCAGCGCCTGCTGGATGCGGTCCGACTTCGGCTCCAGTTCCAGCAAGGCCGAGAACTGCGACTGTCCGCCGCTGCGGCGGTGATACACGACCATCTTGCGCGCAATCTCGCGTGACAGGTCGGTGCCATGATCCTCCTCCAGCAGCGCCAGGCACAGGTCGATGCAGGCCGTCATGCCGGCCGAACTCCAGAACTTGCCATCCTTGATGAAGATCCGGTCCTCCTCCACGCGCAGCTTCGGATACAGGCGCTGCAGCTCGCGCGCCTGCCACCAGTGGGTGGTGACGCGGCGGCCTTCCAGCAGGCCCGTTTCAGCCAGCACGAAAGCCCCCGTACACAGGCTGGCGGTACGGCGCGACACGGCGCTGGCCGCACGCAGGAATTCGAGGAAGCGCGGCGTGGAACGGATCAGCGCCATGCCGCCGGCCACCAGCAACGTATCGTAATCCTCGCTTGCAAAAGCCTGGGTGGCCACCGGCACGCCGGAAGAACTCATCACCGCGCCGCCGTGTTCCGAGAGCAGCGTGACCTCGTACAGCTGCTTGCCGGTTGCAATATTGGCAACCTCGAAAACGGTGGTCGCGGCCAGGTCGAACACCTGGAAGCCGGGAAAAACAAGGATGGCGATACGTTTCATGGCAGATTAAATGATGACCCAAAAAGAGGGAAATACGTCCAATGGGACTTCATTTAAGTACCTAAACTCGCTCCTGTCAACTAACTTTTACCGGAGCTCTACCATGTCGAACAAACAAACCGCCCTGATTACCGGCGCCTCCACGGGCATTGGCGCAGTGTACGCAGACCGCCTGGCGCGCCGTGGCCACAACCTGGTGCTGGTGGCCCGAAACGAGGGCAAGCTGAGCGCGCTGGCCACCGAACTCCACGCGAAATACGGCGTGCAGGTGGACGTAATCGGCGCCGACCTGGCGGATGCCGCCCAGCTGGCGCAAGTCGAACGCCGCCTGGCGGAAGACGCGGCCATCACCATGCTGGTGAATAACGCCGGCCTGGGCGCCACCGCCTCCCTGATCGATTCCAGCAACGAGCAGCTGGACGCCATGATCGACCTGAACGTGAAAGCCCTGACCCGCCTGACGCGCGCCGTGGCGCCGCGTTTCGCCGGCGCCGGCAGCGGCACCATCATCAATATCGCCTCCATCGTGGCGATTGCGCCGGAAGTGCTGAACGGCGTGTATGGCGGCTCCAAGGCCTTCGTGCTGGCCATGACCCAGTCGCTGCAGCATGAACTGGGCAGCAAGGGCGTGCGGGTGCAGGCCGTGCTGCCGGGCGCCATCGAGACCCCGTTCTGGGACAAGGCCGGCGTGGCCGTCGAGCACCTGCCGAGCCAGATCGTGATGAAGGTGGACGACCTGGTGGATGCGGCGCTGTCCGGCCTGGATCAGGGCGAAGTGGTGACCATTCCTTCGCTGCCGGATGCGGGCGAATGGGAGCGCTTCAACGCCGCGCGCCTGGCGATGGGACCAAACCTGTCGCGCAACGTTCCGGCCGACCGTTACCGCGTCTGAGCTCCTCGGGACGCCACGCGGCGGCATGATCTACAATCATCCGCATGAGCTCATGCCGTAGCAGCCGCTGCGGCATGCCATGAGGAGAACGCATGCCGCATCCCCTTGTTTCACTGCCGCCGCTGGACGCCCTGCGCGGCTTCGTGGCGGCTGCGCGCCGCCTCAGCATCACCGCAGCCGCCGAGGATCTGTGCCTGACGCAGTCCGCGGTCAGCCGCCAGATACAGGCGCTGGAGGAGCGGCTCGGCGCCCGCCTGTTCACCCGCAGTAATCGCAGCATCACGCTTACGCCTGCGGGCGAGCAGCTGTTTCGTCTGGCATCGCCTTGGATGGACCGGCTGGGCGAACTGGCGGAGTCGCTGCGCGGCGAACGGCGCGCACGGCCGGTAACGATATCGGGCAGTGTGGGTGTGGCGGCGCTGTGGATATTGCCGCGCCTGGGCGCTTTCCTTGGCGCGCATCCGGACATCGATGTGCGCGTGGCGGCCAGCAACCGCGTGATGGATCTGGCGCAGGAGGATGTCGATCTCGCCATTCGCTACAGCCCTACGTCTGCCGCACCGGAACACGGCATTCATCTGTTCCATGAGGATGTGGTGCCGGTGGCCTGCCCCGCCGTTGCGGCGTGTGCTTTCGGCAGCGATGAAGGATTGCTGTCGCAGGTGCTGCTGGATCTGGACGACCGCCGCCGCCCCTGGCTGCACTGGGCGCAGTGGCTGGACGATTACGGACTGACGCGCAAGCCGCGCGGCACGCTGCAGTTCAATCAGTACGACCAGCTGATCCAGGCGGCCGTGGAGGGACATGGCGTGGCCCTGGGGCGGGTGCCGCTGATCCTGCCGCTGCTGAAAGACGGGCGGCTGGTAGCGCAGCCTTCGCGCCGCCGCGCGGTGCCCGATTACAGTTATTGGCTGATTCAGGCCGCTGCGGCGCCACGCACGGAGGTGGCGCTGTTCCGCGACTGGCTGGTGGCCCAGCTGGCAGCGACGTCAGAAGAACTGGCGCAGGCGCTGCCACAGGCGCGCCATGCTCCCGCGCGCTGAACCAGGCGTCTGCGGGCGCAGCTCGAACGACACCGCGTCGTTGCGCCGCACGCTGGACAGGTAGTGGCGCTGCGCGCCCAGCAGCGCCGATTCGCCGGCTTCGAGTACACAGTCCTCGCCATCGCGCTGTCCAACAATCCACAGCATTCCGCGCAGGCAGCGCACGCGCACCGCACTTTCCGGTGCGAGAGAGGCCGTTTGGCGGGCCTTCAGCGTCATCAGCATGTTCATAACTCTCTCCTTTTCCACAGGCTCATTTTGCGCATGCTGCCGCCCGCGCGCGAGCGATGATTTCGCATTGCATCCATGCACGGCATGCATGGATGTCATGCCAAATGAGCGCTCGCGGCCTCGTTCATGCCGGCGATATGCTGGCAACAAATGGATTCCTGGAGAGCATCGATGAAATTTCTGAAGACACCGCTTGCCGCCGTGCTGTGCGGCGGCATCATCATGGGACTGGCGCTGGGCGTGCGCCATGTGCAGGGCTTGTTCATGCTGCCGATGACGTCCGAGCGCGGCTGGGGACGCGAGGATTTTGCGTTTGCGATCGCTTTGCAGAATCTGGTCTGGGGGGTGATGCAGCCGCTGACCGGCATGCTGGCGGATCGTTTCGGTTCGCGGCGGGTGCTGGTGGGCGGGTGTGCGCTGTATGCGCTTGGACTGTATCTGATGGCGCATGCGGGGAGCAGTGGCGAACTGGCTTTGTCGGGCGGGGTGCTGATCGGGATGGCGCTGGCGGGGACCACGTTTGGCACCGTGTACGGGGCGCTGAACCGGATCGTTGCGCCGTCGCGGCGCAGCTGGGCGCTGGGACTGGCGGGGGCGGTTGGCGGCGTGGGGCAGTTTGCGATGGTGCCTGCGGCGCAGGGGCTGATCAGCGGTGCGGGCTGGATCGCGGCGCTGGTGATCCTCGCGTTCGTGCTCGCGCTAACTCTGCCGCTAGCCTTCCCGCTTGACGACAGCGCCGCTGTCGGCGCTGCAGCTGCGGCCAATGCACCGACAGCGGGCGGGGAGGCGGCGTCGATGGGGGCGGCGATTCGCGAGGCGATGGGGCATCGCGGGTTCTGGCTGCTGAACGCCGGCTTCTTCGCCTGCGGCTTCCAGCTGGCCTTCATCGCTGGCCACTTTCCCGCCTACCTGCTGGACAAAGGCTTCTCCGCCAACGTCGGCGTCGCAGCCCTGGCCATCGTAGCCCTGGCCAACGTCGCCGGGACTTACATCTGCGGACAACTGGGCATGCAATACCGCCGCAAGCACCTGCTGGCCTACCTTTACCTCGTCAGAGCCGCCGCCATGGCCATCTTCATCGTAGCCCCATTGAGCGAAGCCAGCGTGTATGCATTCGCCTTCGCCATGGGCGTCACCTGGCTCGGCACCGTGCCGCTGACGAACGGACTGGTAGGCCAGGTGTTCGGCGTGCGCTACATCTCCACCCTGTTCGGCTTCGTCTTCGTGGGGCACCAGCTGGGCGGCTTCCTCGGCGTCTGGCTCGGCGGCATCGTGTATGACGCCACCCATTCCTACCACCTGGTCTGGCTGGCGGCCATCGCCGTCGGCCTCGCCGCAGCAGCACTGCACTGGCCCATCGACGACCGCGCCGTCACGCGGCAGCTGCAAGCGGCATAAGGCGAAAAATGAAGCCCTGTGAACAAGTAGTCCTGTTATGCACAGCCGCCGCCTTATGCATACTCAGCGGCTGGGCCTTTGCTGCGATGCTGGAGCCCGGCACCGTCCTCGCGTTTGCGCGACTTTTCGCGCTGTGCTGACTGGCTGACCTGGCGCGCAATCTCGACAAAGGCCTTGGCCGCCGGCGAGGCCTGCGCCAGATTGCGCATCGCCAGTCCCACGCGGCGGCGTATCGGCGGGTCCATCGGCCGCACAACAATCCCCGGATGCGAGCGCGCGATATCGGATGGCAGCGCCAGTTCCGCAATGCTGGACACGCCCGCCTCGCGTTCGACCATGCCCAGCACCGTCAGCACCTGCGACATCCGGTACCGCACCTGCGGACTCAGACCATGCGCCGCAAACACCGGCTCGATCAGCGCCGCGCATCCCGCTTCAGGCATGATGAACGGCGTCTGCGTCAGGTCGCGCACGGTAACCGCCTTCTTCTTCGCCAGCGGATGCGTGGCAGGCAGCAGCGCCACCACCTGGTCCTCCACCAGCTCGATGGTGTCGAAGCGCTCGTCCGGCAGCACGACGAAACCGACGTCCACGCGGCGGTCCTGGATCGCCTGCAGCGTATCGCCATCGGTGCCTTCGTCAATGCGCACCTCGATGCCCGGATAGCGCGCATGGTAGGCATCCAGGATCGCCGGCAGCAGCTTCAGGGAAGATGTCGGACCGAAGGAACCGATGCGCAGCAGGCCCCTGTTCAAGCCGCTGGCAGCGGACACCTCCTGCCGCATCGCCTCCGCCAGCCCGAGAATTTCACGGGCGCGCACCAGCAGACGCTGGCCCAGCTGCGTGACCTCGACCACGGATTGATGGCGCGTCACCAGCTGCGCGCCCAGTTCCTGCTCCAGCGACTTGATGGCGTGCGATACCGCCGACTGGCTGACGCCAAGCCGCAGCGCCGCCGAAGTAAAGCCGCGCAATTCGGCAACCAGCGCGAAGATTTCCAGTTGGGTGAAGGTCATGAGTAATTCCTCATTTTCCTATGAATGTGGATAAGTATTAATGTATAAGCTCCCAACCTCGCCCGCAAGCACAAAATGAATACCATTTACGCAAAGCTCGTCCTGACGACCGCCATCTGGGGCGGCACTTTCATCGCGGGGCGCATCGTCGCCGCTGCGCTGCCGCCCATGACCGCGGCCTCCATCCGCTTTGCCATTGCGGCCTGCCTGCTGCTGGTGCTGGCGTGGAAGCGCGAGGGCGGATTGCCGAAACTGTCCACACAGCAGATTGGCGCCACCGCCGCTCTGGGCCTGACCGGCATCTTCCTTTACAACGTGTGCTTCTTCAGCGCCCTGCACCATATGCCGGCCGGCCGCTCAGCCCTGTTCGTGGCGCTGAACCCCATCGTGACCGCACTGGCGGCGGCCATCATCATGCGCGAACGCCTGACAGGCAAGAAATGGGCAGGCATCGGTGTCGCCTTCATCGGCGCGGCCATCGTGATCACGCGCGGCGAACCGCTGCAGGCGCTGCATGACATCAGCCAGTCGCTGGGCGTTGGCGAATTGTTCATGCTGTCGGCTGCTTCCTGCTGGGCTGCCTACACGCTGGTGGGACGCGCCGCGCTGAAAGGCCTGACGCCCTTGGCGGCAACCACCTATGCGGCGCTGTGGGGATTGCTGTTCCTCTCCATCGGCGCATCGACCGAATTCCGCGGCATCGACTGGAGCGGCGTGGACTGGAAAGTGTGGGCTTCGGTCAGCTACCTGGGCGCCTTCGGCACCGTGATTGCTTTCGTCTGGTGGTATGAGGGCGTGAAGGCGATCGGCGCATCGCGCACCGCCGTCTTCAACAACCTGGTGCCGGTATTCGGCATTTCGCTCGCCGCGCTGATGCTGGGCGAGCAGGTGCTGGCATCGATGATTACCGGCGGCGTGCTGGTCGCCGCCGGCGTGACGCTGACCAACCGCTGATCAGGACTTCATTGCGGCCAGCTGCGCGCCGACGCGGGAGGCCATCGCCTCCGCCAGCGCCTGCAAGCCGCTCAGCGGCCGCACCATCACTTCGAAGTCCGCGATGCGGCCTTGCTCGTCGAAGCGAATGAAGTCGATGCCCTTCAGATCCTTGCCGCCGACGCGCGCGCTGAATTCGAGCACCACGTTCAGCCCATCGTCGCTGGCAAGCTGGCGGTGATAGGTGAAGTTCTCGAAAGTCCGCAGCGCGGCGTTCAGGATCATCACTACAGCCCTGGCGCTGGGGTAGGGCGTATTCGCAGCGGGCGAGCGGAACACCGCGTCCTCGCACACGATTTCCGGCAGGCGGCTCAGATCCTGGCTGGACACCATGGAATGCCACAGGTCCAGCGAACGGGCGACGGCAGGGTGAAGACTCATGACGGTTCTCCTCAGATGGTGGCAGCCAGGCGGGTGCCCTGGTTGATGGCGCGTTTCGCATCCAGTTCGGCGGCCACATCCGCGCCGCCGATCAGATGCACATTGCAGCCTGCGTCCAGCAGGCCTTGCTGCAGTTCGCGCAGCGGCTCCTGGCCGGCGCAGATGATCACGTTATCGACCGGCAGCACCTGCTGCTGGCCTTCCACCGTCACGTGCAGGCCCGCATCGTCGATGCGGTCGTAGCTGACGCCGGACGACATGCCCACGCGGCGCGCCTTCAGGCCGGTGCGGTGAATCCAGCCCGTGGTCTTGCCCAGGCCATCGCCGACCTTGCTGCTCTTGCGCTGCAGCAGATACACCTTGCGCGGTGGCGTTTCCACTTCCGGCTGGCGCAGGCCGCCGCGCTCGGCGTACTGCGTATCGATGCCCCATTCGGCGTAGAACTTCGGCGGATTCAGCGCGCCGCTTTCGCCTTCATGCGTCAGGTATTCGCTGACGTCGAAGCCGATGCCGCCGGCGCCGATCACGGCGACCTGCCTGCCGACCGGTTTACCGTCGCGCAGCACGTCCAGATAGCCCAGCGCCTTGGGATGCTCGATGCCAGGAATCGCCGGCTTGCGCGGCACCACGCCGGTAGCCAGCACGATTTCATCGAAGCCGCCCTGCGACAGGGTGCTCACATCGGCGCGCGTGTTCAGGCGCAGCTGCACGCCCTTCAATTCGATCTGGCGGCGGAAGTAGCGCAGGGTTTCGTAGAACTCTTCCTTTCCCGGCACCTTCTTCGCCACGTTGAACTGGCCGCCGATTTCCGATGCGGAATCGAACAGCACCACTTCGTGCCCACGTTCCGCTGCGGTCACGGCAAAGCTCAGGCCTGCCGGACCTGCACCCACCACGCCGATGCGTTTCTTCGCCGCGGCAGGCTCGATCACCAGCTCCGTCTCGTGGCAGGCGCGCGGATTCACCAGGCAGGAAGTCAGCTTGCCGCCGAAAGTGTGGTCCAGGCAGGCCTGGTTGCAGCCGATGCAGGTGTTGATTTCATCGGCGCGGCCTTCGCGCGCTTTCTGCATGAAGAAGGCGTCCGCCAGGAAGGGACGCGCCATCGACACCATATCGCAGGCGCCGTCCGCCAGCAGGCCTTCGCCCACTTCCGGCGTGTTGATGCGGTTGGTGGCAACCAGCGGAATGCCGACCTTGCCCATCAGCTGCCTGGTGACCCAGGCATACGCGGCGCGCGGCACCTTGGTGGCGATGGTCGGGATACGCGCTTCATGCCAGCCGATGCCGGTGTTGATGATGGTGGCGCCGGCCTGCTCGACCGCCTGCGCCAGCTGGATCACTTCCTCCTGCGTGGAGCCGCCTTCCACCAAATCCAGCATGGACAGGCGGTAGATGATGATGAAGTTGCGTCCCACGCGCTCACGCACGCGGCGCACGATCTCCACCGGGAAACGCATGCGGTTCTGGTAGCTGCCGCCCCATCCGTCTTCGCGCTGGTTGGTGCGGGCGGCAATGAATTCGTTGATCAGGTAGCCCTCGGAACCCATGATCTCCACCCCGTCGTAGCCCGCGAACTGGGCCAGGGCGGCGCAGTTGACGAAGTCCTGGATGGTCTGCTCGACTTCCTCCGTGCTCAGCGCATGCGGCATGAAGCGGTTGATCGGCGCCTGCACGGCGCTCGGCGCAACCAGCCTGTCGTGGTAGGCGTAGCGGCCGAAATGCAGGATCTGCATGGCGATCTTGCCGCCGGCTGCGTGGACGGCCCCGGTCACGGTGCGGTGCTGCTTCGCTTCGTCCTCGGTGGTCAGCTTGGCGCCCGCCGCCCAGGGACGGCCCGCCTCATTCGGCGAGATGCCGCCGGTGACCATCAGCCCCACTTCGCCGCGCGCACGCTCGGCATAGAAGGCAGCCATGCGCTCGAAACCGTTCGGCATTTCCTCCAGCCCGACATGCATCGAGCCCATCAGGACACGGTTTTTCAGGGTGGTGAAGCCCAGGTCGAGCGGGGCAAGCAGGTTTGGGTAAGCGGTCATGGCTGTTCCTTGTTTATGCAACTGGTTGCATAAATATACGGCCGTTCGATTTTCTTTGCAACTGGTTGCAGAGACGATTGTGGCTTGTCCGCTGCGGATGCTTCGGGCAAGATGGTGCTCCTTTGTAGCTTTTTACGCACTGTTGCCGCCATGTCACTGCCCCACGCCCTGCTGACGTCCCTTTCCGAGCGCGCCGGCTCCGGTTCCGAACTGGCGCGGCGCTTCGACAAGTCCATCGGCTATTTCTGGGCCGCGACGCACCAGCAGATCTACCGCGAACTGGCGCGGCTGGAGGAAGCCGGCTGGATCGAGTCCCTGCCCGCCGAAACTGGACGCGGCCGCAAGCGCGCCTACCGCATCCTGCCTGCCGGCGTGAAGGAACTGCAGCGCTGGGTGGCGGAAAGCGAAGACCCGCGTCCGCAGCGCGATGCGCTGATGGTACGCATCCGCGCCGAGGCGGCAGTCGGGCCGGCGGGACTGGGGGAGGAGATGGCGCGCCACCTGGCGATGCACGAGGCGCGGCTGGCGCTGTACCGCAGTTTCGAGCAGCGCGATTTTGCGTCCAGCGAGGATTCGCGTTCGCGCCAGCTGCAGTACCTGCTGCTCAAGGGCGGCATCGCCCAGGAAGAACTGGCGATCCAGATGGCGAAGGACGCCATCCGGATCCTGCGCGAGGGCTAGCGCGCTTCCCTAGTGCTGTCCGCCGGCCTGGCCGACCTTGTTCAGCGATTCAGCCATGCGCACCAGCTTCACGAATTCGGCGCGGTAGCCCTCCGCGTCCTCGCCGCGCGCTGCATTCGCCAGCGCCGCAATCTGCTCATAGCTGTAGTCGCTGACCTGCTGTTCGCCGCGCAGGCGCTGGGCAAAGGCGGCAACGGCCACGGCGAAACGCTGGTCCTGCGGTACGCTGTCGAGCGACTTGTGCGCCGACGCCGCCAACACCGGATGCGCGATCTCGCGGCTGCTTTCCTGTTCCGGCAGCTTGTAGCGCAGCCTCACGAAGCACAGCTCATCGCCTTTGCTCTCCCTGGCTGCCGGCTTCTTCTCGCCGTAGCGCAGCGGATCGACCAGCGTGGCGGCGGCACTGGCCGGCGTGATTTCGTAGATGGCTGTCACGGTGTGGCCGGCGCCCATGTCGCCTGCATCGACCTTGTCGTCCTTGAAATCCTGGCGCTGCAGCATCCGGGTTTCATAGCCGATCAGGCGATAGGCCGCGACCTGCGACGGATTGAATTCGACCTGCACCTTCACGTCGTTCGCGATGGGGAACATGGTGGAGCCCAGTTCCTCGCTCATTGCCTTGCGCGCTTCGAGCAGCGAATCGATATAGGCCGCGTTGCCGTTGCCGGACTGCGTCAGGCGCTGGATCAGCGCATCGTTCAGGTTGCCCATGCCGACGCCGAAGATGGAGAGGTAGATGCCGGTCTTGCGCTTTTCGGCGATGAACCTTTCCAGCTCCTTCAGATTGGTCATGCCGACATTGAAATCTCCGTCCGTGGCAAGGATGATGCGGTTGACGGCCTTGGGATCGTAGTTGCGCTCGGCCAGCGAATAGGCGCGCTGCAGGCCTTCGCCGCCAGCCGTGCTGCCTCCTGCGCGCAGGTTGTCGATGGCGTCGATGATCTTCTGCTTGTTGCGCCCCGTGGTGGACTCCAGCACGATCTGGGTGCCGCTGGCATAGCTGACGATGGCTACCCGGTCATCATCGCGCAGCTGTTCGGCGAACAGGCGGAAGCCCTGCTTCAGCAGCGGCAGCCGGTCCTGCGGCTGCATCGAGCCGGAGACATCCACCAGCAGCACGACGTTGGCGCGCGGACGCCTGGCTGCTGCAATGTCATAGCCGCGCACGGCGATGTGCACCAGCTGGTTGCCCGCCTTCCACGGGCTGGGCATCACTTCGGTGCTGATGTTGAAGGGGCGCGAGGCATCCGTCGGACGGCGATAACTGTAAGGGAAGTAGTTGACCATTTCCTCCACACGGACGGCGTCGATGCGCGGCATGCGGCTGGAGGAAAGCGTGCGGCGCACGAAGGCGTAGGAAGCGGTATCCACGTCCACGCTGAAGGTGGACACCGGCTGCTCGGCGACCAGCTGCAGCTTGCTGCTTTCCTTGTCTGGGAATTTGTCGGTGGAGGGGGGAGGCATGTACATCGGCGGCGCCGGCTGCGGCATCGGCATCGGCATGCCGGCGGCGCGGGAATTGCTCGCACTGGCGATCACACGCTGCTCGGCCGCCGGCATCGCCGAAAGCGGCGCAGGCACGGGCGGCGGCGCAGGCGCGGCAGCTTCGCCCCTTGTGCTGGGCGTATCCTGCATACGGACCGGATTGCCGCACGCTACGAGCAGAAGGGCGCTGATCGTCAGCGCCGGCAGGATGAGTTTCATGAACGTCTCCAGGTTGTTTAGTCGTAGCCGCGCAGGTGAGAGCCGGCTCCGCTTCGATGGCGGAGCCGGCTGGCCGTGCGTGTCAGGTGCCGTATTTGACCGAGCAGCCGTAAGGCCGCGTGACGGGCTGGCTGACCGGCTTGCCGGCCAGCGTTTCGTCCAGCGCCTGGGTGACGTAGTTGGTGGCGCCCTTGATGTCGGCCGGGTTGGAGGTGGGCTTGCTGTCGATGGCGCCGACGTACACCAGCTTGCCGGCGGGGTCGATGATGTACATGTGCGGTGTGGTCCTGGCGCCGTAGGCGCGGCCCAGCTTGCCGCCGGAATCGACCAGCGTGGCGGTGGTGACGGCCTTCCTGGTGTTCATCCAGTCGGAGAGTGCGGCAACGTCTTTTGGCGTGGCCTGCGCGGAGGTTTGCACGGTGAGCCAGACCACGCCTTTATCCGATGCGTGCTTCTGCGTAGTTTGCATGTTCGCGCTGTTGTAGTGCTTCTGTACGAAGGGGCACTCGGGATTGACCCACTCCAGCACGACATGCTTGCCCTTGAACTGGGACAGTGATACCGCCTTGCCCGATACGTCGGTGATTTCGAAGGCGGGCGCCTGCTGGCCGATGGCCGGTTCGGCGGCGAAGGCGGTGGTGCAGGCAAGCAGCAGCGGTGATGCGATAAGAGCTTTCATGACAACGATCTCCTTACGGGTTGTTGGCAACAGGGGCGAATACGGCGACTCCTTTCAGCGACTCGCGCACTTCGGCTACGCTGAGAAGTTCTGACAATATCCTGGGTTCGGCGCCGGGCGCCGGGTACAGCACGTACACCGGGACGCCGCTGCGTCCGAGGCGGTTCAGTTCACGCGTGATGCGCTGGTCGCGGCGGGTCCAGTCGGCGCGCAGGAGGAGCACGTTCCTGGTGTTGAAGTCCTGGATCACGGCTTCGTTGGCGAGCGTGGTGCGCTTGTTGTATTGGCAGGTGACGCACCAGGCGGCCGTGAAATCCACAAAGACGGGGCGGCCTTGCCGGCGGGCGGTTTCGACGGTTTCGGGCGACCAGGGCTGCCAGTCGGCATGCACGTTGGCAGGATGCGTTGCGCTTGCCGCTTGCGGCGGCGCCCTGCCTTCTGCTGCAGCTGCGTCTGTGCTCGCCGGCGATGGCGGCGCGGCGTGCAGCGCTGGCCAGGCCCAGGATGCTGTGGCTGCCAGCACCGCAACGCTGGCTACGGCGCGCGTCAATGTCCCGGCCTGGCTGCGGTTCGGGAGGCCGAGCAGCCAGGCTGCAAAGCCGGTCGCCAGCAGCACGCCGAGCATGGCCGCGACACCGTCCACACCGATCTGCAGGCCGAGCACCCATACCAGCCACACGACCGTGGCGAACATGGGGAAGGCCATCAGGGTTTTGAAGCGCGCCATCCACCCGCCGGGCCTGGGCAGCAGGCGGGCGAGTGCGGGGAAGGCGCTGGCAGCGAGATAGGGTGCGGCCATGCCAAGGCCGAGGGCTGCGAAGACGGCCAGCGCTTGCGGCGCGGGCTGGGTGAGCGCTGCGCCCAGGGCGACGCCCATGAACGGGGCGGTGCAGGGCGATGCGACCGCCACTGCGAGGACGCCGCTGAGGAAGTCGTCAGCAATGGGATGCCTGGCGCGGACGGAGGCGACCGAGGAAGGCAGGATGCTGCCGAATTCGAAGAGTCCCGCGAGGTTAAGGCCGATCAGGGTGAACAGGATGGCCAGTGCGGACACGAACAGCGGCGATTGCAGCTGGAAGCCCCAGCCCAGCTGCTCGCCACTGCCGCGCAGCGCCAGCAGCAGGCCAGCCAGCATGACGAACGACAGCACCACGCCCACGGTATAGGCGATGCCGCCGGCCAGGGCGCGCTTGCGGTCGGCGCCGTGCCGGGCAAAGCTCAGTATCTTCAGCGACAGCACGGGGAAGACGCATGGCATCAGGTTCAGGATCGCGCCGCCAACGAAAGCCAGGGCCAGCGCCAGCAGCCAGCCAGCGCCCGCCGCGCGGCCAGCCCCGCCCACGCTAGCGGCGGTGACGGTGGCGGTGATAGCGGCAGGCTCAGGGATGGCGCCGATGCGGGGCCAGGGGCCGGGAATGTCGAAGGCGACGCGGATGCCGCGTGCTTCGCTGCCAAGCCTCAGCACCGCGTGCATGGACGCCGGGCTATCCGTCCGGTTCACCAGCAACGGCAATGCCAGCACCACCTGACCGCCGCTCCACACCGGCCGCAGCGCAGGCGCCGTCTCGACCACACCCGGCTCCTCGGCAAACACCTGCACCGCCTGTCCGCGCAGCGCAGGCGGCACGCCCGCAACCGTCACGACCAGCGAGCCGCCATCCAGCCGCGCCCGGGTGAACATGCCGTCCGTCACCGCCGGCTGCGCCGCGAACGCCTTGCCAAACAAATCAGCGGACGCAACCACGGCGCGGGCAGGAATCTCCAGCGTGAACTCACCGGATTCCGGAATGCACACTTCCCTGCAAACCAGCCACTCGGCATGCAGCCGCACGGGCAAGGATGACCCGCTGAAGCCAGCCGGTACGCGCAGGGGCACCGGCAACAACAGGTCCCCCTCGTACCCATAATTCATCAGCGGCCCCAGTGGCAACCGGGACGGCGTCGGCCACATCACCGCACCCGCCTCAACCCCGACAGGCAGCGTCCAGGCCAGCGCAGTGGCCAGGCCGGAATCGCCGGGATTCTTCCAGTAGGTATGCCAATGCGGAATATGCCGGATGCGCAGGCCCAGCCACGCGTCCTTGCCCGGTGCAAGACCGTCAGGGGAGTGCACCAGCAGCTCGGCCGTCACATGCTCCGTCTTCACGAGCGCATTCTGCGCATGCAGCGGCCCGGCAGCCACCGCCAGCAAAAGAAGCAGAAGACGCAGCAAAGAAGCCATGCTCCAACCTCATGTCGAATGCGTGTGCGAAGACTTTATACCCGCAAAAACTTAGTAATCAAGCATTTTTTCGTAACACGGCAGCGGAGTTTTGTACTGAATTGTGTATGGCGCCCCACCAGACAAATGGCGACACACATCGCGGCGAACGGCGGGATATAAATCGTCCATCGACAACTTACTTAGAAGGACTGAGACATCATGAAAACCAAACTGATCGCCGCCACCCTGCTGCTCGCTGCCGGTTTCGCCAACGCCCAGCAGCCACAACTGGGCAACCTGACGCGTACCGAATCCCTGCGCCACGACCACAGCGTGCCCGGCACCGAGGCCATCCAGGTAAAAGTGGACTTCCCGGCCGGCGCCACCGCCCCGGCCCACTCCCACCCCGGCGAAGAAATCGCCTACGTGCTGGAAGGCTCGCTGGAGTACACCCTGGAAGGCAAGGGCGCCATCGTGCTGAAGAAAGGCGACTCGGTGTACATTCCGGCAGGCGTGAACCACTCCGTGCGCGTACTGAACGACGGCAAAGCTTCCGAATTGGCAACTTATCTGGTGCGCAAGGACCAGCCGCTGGTTAAGCTTGCTAAGTGACAATTCGTCCCCATATCGGAGACCAAGGAGGACCACTGAAATGACCAACCAAACCGAAACCGCCATCCTGGCCGGCGGCTGCTTCTGGGGCGTACAGCAACTGGTGCGCCGCCAGCCCGGCGTGATCTCGACCCGCGTCGGCTACACCGGCGGCGACGTGCCGAATGCCACCTACCGCAACCACGGCACTCACGCCGAGGGCATCGAGATCGTGTTCGATCCGAGCCAGACCAGCTATCGCCAGATCCTGGAATTCTTCTTCCAGATCCACGATCCGACCACGAAAAACCGCCAGGGCAACGACCTGGGCGCCAGCTACCGCTCCGGCATCTTCTACCTGAGCGACGAGCAGAAGCGCGTGGCCGAGGACACGATCGAGGACGTGAATGCGTCCGGACTGTGGCCGGGCAAGGTGGTGACCGAGGTTTCGCCGGCGGGTCCTTTCTGGGAAGCCGAACCGGAGCACCAGGACTACCTGGAGCGCCTGCCGAACGGCTACACCTGCCACTGGGTGCGTCCGGACTGGAAGCTGCCGGTACGCGGCTGATCTCCTGCTGAGCCAGCGCTCAACTTTCTGAGCGATTAGCGCTCCCCGCGTCTCCTTCATTGCGGGCGGCATTAGTATTGCCGCATCGTGATAAGGAGACGCATATTGGATTCCCCTTCGCTGTCGCGGCGGACGCTGATGTTCGCCGGACTCTCCCTGCCCCTGCTTGGCTGCGCCAGCCTGGCCCCGTCTCCCGCCCCGTCTTCCGGGCTGCGCCAGCGCAGCGTGCGCGTGGACGCGCCGTTCGACATGCCGTCCATTGCCATTCCCGACTTCTCGGGCAGCAGGCGTTTCCCCATCACCGATTACGGCGCCGTGCCGGATGACCAGGCACGCAACAGCGCCGCCATCGCACAGGCCATTGCTGCCGCTCATGCTGCAGGTTCAGGCATCGTGGTCGTGCCTGCCGGCGTATGGCAGACCGGCAAAGTTCACCTGATGAGCAATGTGAACCTGCACCTGGAGCAGGGCGCGAAGCTGCTGTTCTCTTCCAATCCCGCCGACTATCTGCCTGCCGTGCCATCGAGCTGGGAAGGACTGGAGTGCTACAACTATTCGCCGCTGGTGTACGCCTACGATTGCGAGAACGTGGCGATCACGGGCGAGGGAAAGCTGCAGGCCAAGCTGGATGTGTGGAAGGTCTGGTATGCACGGCCCAAGCCGCATATGGACGCGCTGGTGGCGCTGTATCACATGGCTGCGAAAGGCGTGCCGGTGAGCGAGCGGCAGATGACTACGGGCCAGGCGAATCTGCGTCCGCAATTCGTGCAGTTCAACCGCTGCCGCCATGTGCTGATGGAGGATATCAGCATCGAGGACAGTCCCTTCTGGACCGTGCATCCCTTGCTGTGCCGCGACGTGGTGATGCGGCGCGTGAAGATCAAGGCGCATGGCCACAACAACGATGGCGTCGATCCGGAGATGACACAGAATGTGCTGATCGAAGATTGCGTGTTCGATCAGGGTGACGATGCGATCTCGGTCAAATCGGGACGCGACCAGGATGCGTGGCGGCTGGGTGTGCCGTCACGGAATATCGTGATGCGCAACTGCCGCATCAGGAATGGACACCAGCTGATGGCGATCGGCAGCGAGCTTTCGGCCGGTGTCGAGAATGTGCTTGTGGATAACTGCCACTTTGATCACAGCGGTTCTGCGGTACGCAGCACCATCAATAATCTGCTGTATGTGAAGACCAATGAGCGGCGCGGCGGCTATGTGCGCAACATCCATCTTTCCAACGTGAGCGCCACCAGCATTGCGGGCGGCGTGCTCAGTGTGGAGACGGATGTGCTCTACCAATGGCGCAATCCGGTTCCCACCTACGAGCGGCGCCTGACGCCGATCGAGGGTCTTCATGTGAGCAATGTCACTGTCGGCGATGCGGGCTTCCTGTGCCTGATCAAGGGCGAGGCCACGCTGCCGGTGAAGAACGTCTCACTGCGCAACATCAAGGTCAGCAAGGTGCGCGGCCAGGCGGTCACTGTGGAGAACGTCGAGGGCTTGAAACAGGACCTCGTCTAAGCAATCCCACTTATTCCGTGGCGGGGCGAAATAGGTGTAACCTTTGCATACATAACTTATAAAAGGACACCAGACATGCGATTTTTCTCTGCGCAGATTAAAACTGTGGCTTTCGGCCTGGCGGCATCGGTACTGTCCCTCAGCGCCCTTGCACAGGCCTGGCCAAACGGCACCGTGACCGTGGTGGTGCCATGGCCACCAGGCGGGCCGTCGGATATTGCGGCGCGTCCTTTGGCGAAGGGGCTGACCGAGGGGCTGGGCAAGCCTTTCGTCATCGATAACCGCGCCGGCGGCGGCGGAAATATCGGCACCTCGGCCGTGGTGCGCTCGAAGCCGGACGGCAATACGCTGCTGATCACGTCCAGCGCGCCGATCGTGATCAATCCGAGCCTGTACAAGAACATGACCTTCGACCCGCTGAAGGATCTGGCCCCGGTCACCAACCTGCTGCGCGTGCCGCTGGTCCTGGTCGCCCACCCATCCGTGCCGGCCAAGAACCTGAAAGAGCTGATGGCCTACATCCAGTCGAAGAAGGGTGACTTCTCCTTCGCTTCGTCCGGCAACGGCACGCCGCAGCACCTGACCGGCGAGCTGTTCGCCAGCACCACCAAGCTGCAGATGACCCACGTGCCGTACAAGGGATCGGCGCCGGCCATCTCGGACCTGCTGGGCGGCCATATCCCTGTCATGTTCGACAGTACCATCGCGATCATGCCGCACATTAAGAGCGGCAAGGTGAAGGCCATCGCCATCACCAGCGCGCAGCGTTCGCCGCTGCTGCCGGACGTACCGACCTTCGCCGAACAGGGCGTGGCCGGCCTGGAGTCCTACGCCTGGTACGGCATGTTCGCACCGGCCAAAACGCCGAAGGACGTGATCGCCAGGATCAACGCCGAGGCGCAGAAGGTCATGAAGAGCCCGGACTTCCAGCGCGTGCTGGCAGAAACCGGCTCGGCCTACGTTGGCGATACGCCTGAAAACTTCGGCAAGTTCGTGCAGGCCGAACACGCCAAGTGGGGCAAGGTGGTGAAGGACAGCGGCGCTACCGTCGATTAAAGCGCTTCAGCACGGTGCAGGTGCTTTCCGAACACCTGCATCGTGTAGCGTCCCGCCGCCAGCATGGCGGCGGCGCTGACCGCAACCGGAATCCATAACGGCCACTCCGGCCGCAGCACCAGCAGCAAATCCGCCAGCGCCAGCACACCGAACGCCGCAGCCCAGCCGGCGGCTACCTTGTTCGCCTTGTCCAGCGGGGCAGGACCGTAGTCCATGATGAAGGGACGGCCCCGCGCAATGCCGGCCAGGACGATCAGCATCAGGCCCGCATCCACATACAGCCGCACCAGGCCTACCGACAGGTGGTTGTCCGCCACCAGGCAGGCGTAGGCGGCAAGCGCGGTGAACAGCACGGCAGTACCCGCCTCCAGCACGCGCACACCGCGCCGTCCCGCCAAGCGCTCGCGCAGCAGCACCAGCAGGGACGCCGCAGCGCCGGCGCAGAGTCCCGGACCGGCGCCCAGGGTACGTTCGACAAGCAGGAAAGCAAGAAAGGGAGCGAAGCCCAGCAGCTTCTTCATGATCAGGCCTCCTGACGGTCAAAGATATCGTCCATCCAGTTGCAGCACTCCTGCACCAGGCGCTGGCGGTTGTTGACCTGCACGTGGCCATCGGCGCCCGACTCCGCATTCAGCTCGATGAAGGCTTTGCGTTCGGAGCGGATGCTGGTGTGCCAGGCGTGCGCCTGCGCCGTGAACACGGGCGAGTCGCCCGCACCGAGGATGGACAGGAAGGGGACCGTCACCCGCGTGGCATCGGCCTTCATGCCTGCCGTGCGGTCCAGCAGATCGGCCACCGAGGTAGCGCCGACTTTCCATGCCATCACCTGCCGGCTGCGCTGCTGCGCGGCGGTCGGTGCGGTGGCGCCGTATGCGGCGGCAGCCTGCACGGACAGGGCAAACAGCTGCGCCGGATCGGGGAAAGGCGTGCTGGCCATCACCGTGGCGAAACGGTCGTCGTAGCCTGCGGCACGGGTAACGAAGTAGCCGCCGAGGCTGAGGCCGAGCAAGGCCATGTGGCCGGGACGGGCGCTGAAATGTTCGACCAGGTAGTCCGTGATCGCGGCAATCGGCTGCTCCGCCTGGACCGGCCAGTGCAGGCCCTGTGCGGCGGTGATGCCCTGGCCCGGCAGGTCGGCCAGCGCGACCGAGTAGCCGCGTTCAAAGAAGCGCCGTCCCGCGGTCAGGAACAGGTCTTCGAAGCAGGTGTCGGCGCCGCCGATCACCAGCACCACCGGCGCAGCCGGATTCGGATTCTGCAGGAAGACGCCGGGCAGCGACTTACCCAGCCATGGCACCTGGAAGAAACTGGCGGGCAGCTCCAGTTCGTCCATGGCGCGGACAAAGGCTTGCTGATGCTTTTCATACTGCGCCTTGAACTGCGGGCCGGGCTGGCAGAACTGCCACGACGAGCGATAGCTGGCGAAGGCTTTCAGGCGCACCTCACCGGCCGAACGCTTCCAGCCTTTTTCTTTCCACGCATCGGCCTGGCGGTTCAGCTTGTCGCCGTAATCGCCGAAGGCGCGCACCCAGCTTTCGCCATTGCCGTCCTCGATCAGCGAAGCGACGTGGAAAGCCTGGCCCAGGTCGAGGCCGCCGGTCGGTCCCCAGCCTGCGGCAGCAACAAAGAACAGGTCCATATCCTCATCGTCGAAACGGTATTTCGAAGCGAGACGCTGGGCGGGTTTGGCGACAGGGGCGGTAGCGGTAGTCATTTGAATTTCCTTGAATGTGCGAGCAATATGAGTATTATGTGAGCATTGCTCATATTCATAAACTCGCTTTCCGGAGACGTGGCCGTGCCAGAGAAAACCGAACAGAATCAAGGTGTTAAGCGCAGATTGCCGCAGCAGGAACGGGCGCTCGGCAAGATCCAGCTCATATTGGAGGCAGCCAGCCGCATCCTGGACAAGGAAGGTGTTGAAGCGCTGACAACCAACCGCATGGCCGAGGTGGCCGGCGTTTCCGTCGGCACCATCTACCAGTATTTCAACGACAAGGCGTCGATCCTGGATGCGCTGGCGGAGCAGGAGCTGGAGGCGATGTCGGCTGCCGTGCTGGCAGCCCTGAAGGGCGAGGCGCCGGCAGCAGGCGGCGAGCGCGTGCGCGCCGTAGTGCGGGCGGTAATGAGTGCCTATGGTGGACGAACCCGCGTGCACCGTCTGCTGATGCAGCACGTACTGGCGCGCGGCAAGGGCAGCCCGGTGCCGGGGATGCTGGAGGCGATCGTGGGCATCTCGTCGCGCGAAGGCATCGTGGATGCGGAACAGCGCACCTTCAGCTTCAGTGAAACGGATGCCTTCGTGCTGACGCACGCTTTCGGCGGCGTGATGCGCGCCATGTTCTCCTCGGCCAACCCGCCGCCAGTGCAGGAGGTCGAAGATGCGATGGTGCGCCTGGTGACGCGCTTTACCGAACGCTGAAAGCGCGGCTTTGATTTAGCGGCGTTTCGGCGGACGCGGGGCGCCCGATGTACGGTTTTCAATGTGACGGAACACAATCCGGCCCTTGTTCAGGTCGTAAGGCGACAGTTCAAGCGTCACTTTGTCACCCGCCAGGATGCGGATGAAATTCTTTTTCATGCGGCCAGCCGTGTAGGCGACCAGTTTATGTCCATTATCGAGGTCAACGCGGAAACGCTGGTCCGGCAGGATCTCGACGACTTTGCCATTCATTTCAATCAGTTCTTCTTTGGCCAATGAATTCTTTCGGTAAAACTGCGATGGGAGGAAGCGACGGATAGCGTCCGGCGCCAGAAGAAAAAAAAGCCCGCTTGCTGCGGGCTTCGTTTCAATGTAATGCCAATGCTTCAATCGCGGCTCCAGCCCGTTCTATCTGAACGGTGCGGAGCTTATTGACCCATGCTATCTGCATGGTGCCAACGGTGTGACCAACGTATTTGGTGCTACAACGGGGAAGTACTCGAGAACTTCACCACGGAACGCAGTGTATCATACTTTTGTGCAGTGCACAAAATGATTTTTGCGCGGCGTGCGGCGCGGCCGGTTTACCCGAATTGCAAGTTGGCGCTGGCTGAGGCAAAGCGTAGTAGCATGAAGTTCCTGCACGCGATCCGGCGTGCGTCAAAAAACTTTGTGGAAGGATACCTCGTCATGGCAAAAGTTCTCGTCCTGTATTACTCGACCTACGGTCACATCGAGCAGATGGCCAACGCCGTGGCCGAAGGCGCGCGCAGCACCGGGGCGCAAGTGGATGTGAAGCGTGTGCCGGAAACCGTGCCAGAGGAAGTGGCCAAGTCGGCGCACTTCAAGCTGGACCAGCAGGCGCCGGTCGCCACCGTGGACGAGCTGCCAAACTATGACGCGATCATCGTCGGCACGCCAACCCGCTATGGCCGCATGCCATCGCAAATGGCGGCCTTCCTGGACCAGACCGGCGGCCTGTGGGCCAAGGGCGCGCTGAACGGCAAGGTCGGCGGCGCCTTCACCTCTTCCGCTACCCAGCACGGCGGCCAGGAAACCACGCTGTTCTCCGTCATCACCAACCTGCTGCACTTCGGCATGACCATCGTTGGCCTGCCTTACAGCTTCCAGGGCCAGATGACGCTGGACGAAATCACCGGCGGCGCACCATACGGCGCAACCACCATTGCCGGCGGCCAGGGCCAGCGCCAGCCAAGCCAGAACGAACTGGCCGGCGCGCGCCACCAGGGCGAACTGATCGCCAAGACCGCAGCCAAGCTGTTCGGCTGATCCCAGCCTCGCCACAGGATGCTGCCGCACGCCCCGGCAGCGGCGGCATCCTGCGCTTTCCTTACAGCCTGCGGCTGATCGCCTCGGCGATCATGATGGTGGTGACGTTGGTTGCCACCGAAGGGATGTCCGGCATGATCGAGGCATCCACCACGTACAGGCCCTCCACGCCGTAAACTTTTCCGCTCTCATCGACCACCGCCTCCGGATCGCCGGCCGCGCCCATTGGCACGGTAGAGGTCGGATGGGCATAGCCATCGATGGACGCCAGGATGGCCTTTTCCAGCGCGGCATCGTTTTCCACCTCTGCGCCCGGCGTCATTTCCATTGCAATCAGATCGCTGAACGGCGCGGTCCTGCCGATCTTGCGCGACAGGCGCACGGCTTCCATCATGCGGCGCAGATCGCCGGGGTCCTGGAAGAAGTTGTAGCGGATGACGGGCATGGCGCGCGGATCGCGGCTGGCGAGGCGCAGCGAGCCGGTTGAGTTGGGCAACGTGACCGCACAGGCCAGCACGATGGCGCCGCCGGTCGGGCTTTGCGCCGGATCGAAGATGTGCGTGCCGGAGATGTGCAGGTCGAGTTCATCCTCGCCCGCTTCGCTGGAACTGGTCCAGATGATGGCGCCTGCGGCCGGCGTCATGGCTTTCGCTTGCGGCTTGAGGGCATACACGTTGTAGTAGAACGGATGCTCCTTCAGGCGGTTGCCGACCGGGGCGTCCTGCACCAGCGGAATGCCGAGTTCCTGCAAATGCCCGGCAGGGCCGACGCCGGAGCGCATCAGGATGGCCGGGCTGCCGAATGCGCCCGCGGACAGGATCACCTGGGCCGCGGCGATGGTCTCGCCGCTTGTCAGACGCACACCGGCCGCATGCCGTCCCTCGAAGATGACCTTGTCGATTTCCGCACCGCCGGTGATGGTCAGGTTCGGGCGGCGGCGGATCTCATCCGTCAGGTAGGCCATGCCGGTATTGATGCGGCGCCCATCGACCACGTTCAGCGGGTAAGGCGAAACGCCGTTCTGCACGGCGCCGTTGAAATCGGCAACGCGGTCCAGGCCCACGGCTTCCGCAGCACGCACGAAGGCCTGCATGGAGGGCGTGTTCTGTTCCATCGTGGTCTGGCGGATCGGGAAGGGACCGGTACGGCCGTGCCAGGCATCGTCGCCGCTCGGCGTGTTTTCCATTGCCTTGAACACGGGCAGCACGTCGTCGAAAGTCCAGCCCGTGATGCCGCGCGCCGTCCAGCGTGCGAAGTCGGAGGCTCTGGCGCGCATTGCCACCGCCGCGTTCACGCCGGAGCTGCCGCCCAGCATCTTGCCGCGAATGGCGTTCACGTTATGGCCCAGTCCTGCCGCATCCTGCGTATGGTAGCCCCAGTCATGCGCGGCATCGCCGCCCACGCGGTCGGCGTTGGCGATGACGTCTGGATAGTCGGACGGTGCGTAAGCCGGGCCGGCTTCCAGCAGTAGCACGCGCCTTGCCGGGTCTGCGCTCAGGCGATTGGCGAGCACGGCGCCAGCGGAACCGCCGCCTACGATCACAATGTCATATGGATTTGCGTTAGTCATTTCTGTTCTCCGTGTTGAAAGGCGTGGATCAGGAATCGGGCGGCGCGGTCGAGCGCCTTGCGGCTGCTTTCGATGTGGGCTACGTCAAGCTGGAAGACATGGTGCATGCCTTCCCAGATCTCCAGCTCGACCGGCACGCCGGCGAGGGCCGCCTTGACGGCGAACTGGCGCGAGTCGTCCAGCAGGCGCTCGTCGGTGCCGGCCTGGATCAGCAGCGGCGGCAGGCCTTGCAGCGTGCCGAAGAGCGGCGAAGCCAGCGGGTTGAAGGCGTTGGCCGTGCCAAGGTATTTGCGGGCGCAGTCCTGCAGGTAGTCGTAGCCGATCAGCGGATCGACCACGGCAGGGTCTTTCATCGATGCGCCGGTAAAGGCCAGGTCGGTCCAGGGCGAAAACACGACGCCGGCTATCGGCTGCGGTCCCTCGTTCAGCGTGGCCAACTGTTCCAGCGTGACCAGCGACAAGCCGCCGCCGGCCGAATCGCCAACGATGGCGATCTGCTCGAAGCCCTGGGATACCAGCCAGCGCCAGGCATTCAGCGCCGTGTGCGGTGCGGACGGCAAGCTTGCCTCCGGCGCCAGCGGATAGTCGATCGCCAGCGCAGGCAGCTGCGTGCGGCTGGCCAGCTGGCTGACGAAGCCGCGGTAGGCCTCGGCCTTGCCAAGCACGTAGCCGCCGCCGTGGATGTAGAGCATGGCCTGCTTCGGTTTGCTGCGTGCGGGACGTACCCACCAGCCGCGCACGCCGGCCTCATCAACTTCTTCCAGCGCGATATCGGACGCCAACGGCGATGCGGAAATGAAGGCGTCGTAGGTTTCCCTTGGCGTGCCTTGAGCGGATTGCCAGAAGCGGGCGAAGTGCCCGCGCAGGGCCTGTTCGCGCTCGCGCTCCGCAGCGTCGATGGGGAATACCGTGGTGCGGGGCTTGCGCTTTTGTAATGCCTGTACGATGGGTCTGCCAGCGATCAGCACAAAGTGGGAGGCAGTGCCCGACACCAGCGTGATATCGCTCTCCGCACCGGCGCGCACCGCGATGGCGCTGCCTGCATCCAGCGTGTGCTGCGCGCCCTCGCAGGCAGCGACCAGACTGCCGGACAGGGCATAGATCCACGCCTGCCAATCGGCAGGCAGGCGATGCGCGAATTGCCCGCCAGATTCAAGGAAGCCGTCCAGCATGGTCGTATCCTGCGGCGTATCCTCCGCACCGGCCACCTGCCCGCTGCGGCCCAGCACAACGCGCACGCGGGCACTCCTGTGCTGGATGACCGGCACGTCCTCGGCGCGCACATGGAAAGCGCAGGCCGGCTTCCGCTTCAGGCTCTCCGGCATATCGACAAAGATCTGCAGCGCATGGGTGCGTGCGCCATCCTCCGGACGCTCTTCATGCGCTGCGCCGCTGGCGGCCGCCAGCCAGTACAGGTCGCCGCCCTTCAGCGCGATGTCGTGGCCGAGGGTGTCGCGGTTGAGGAATTTTCCCTGCGAATCTTCGAACATCACCGTGACTGCGGAGATGCCGTTATGCACGTGCGGTGCGAAGGTCGGCGAGGTCATCACGAAGTGATCGACCATCAACAGCGGACTCATGCTGTCGCCGAACATCGCCTTCGAAAAATGCTGCGCCGTGAAGCCGTCGCCGATCTTGTGGGCGACGCCGGCCACTGGCTGGCCGAGTCTGGTCCCTAGGTTGTTCATTTCCTGCTCCAAGTGTTGTTGACCTGGAGGGGACTATAGGAGAGGCCTTATTGGCCGAGAAGCTGCCGCAATTGGGACTTAACGTCCAATAATCTGGACGATGTGCCGGGTCAGAGCAGTACCGTCTTGGGAAACTCGGCCGCCAGATGGTCGAGGAAGACGCGCACCGATGGCAGCAGCCCTTTGCGGTACGGAATCAGCGCCGTGATGGTGGAGTCGCCGGCAATCCAGTCCGGCAATACGCGCTGCAATTCGCCCGAACGCACCGCTGCGCGGCCGATATAGCTGGGCAGGGCCACGATGCCGAGGCCCTTGATGGCCGCGTGCAGCAGAACGACCATATCGTCGCTCTGCAGGCGCGGCGCCAGCGGAATCACCGTTTCATCCTGCTCAAGGCGGCCATGGCGAAGACGCCAGGCAGGCTGGACGCCGGTGCGCATCATGAACAGCGAGGGGTGGCTCTTCAGGTCTTCCGGCGACTCAGGCGCACCGTGCTCGCTGATGTAGGCGGCGCCGGCAAACAGGTACCAGGGCACCGGCGCCAGCGTCTTCTGCACCAGGTTCGAGTCCGGCAGGGGATTGGAGTGGGCGCGGATGGCGATATCGAAGTTCTCGCCGACGATGTCCACCGGCCGGTCGGCGGCCTGGGCGACGATGTTCACCTTGGGATACTGGCCGAGGAAGGCGGTGATGATGTCCGCCATGGCGAACTGCATGGTCGCCACGCCGGCCGTGCAGCGCACTGTGCCGGTCGGCTCGGTGAGACGGTTGCGGATGGCCATCTCGGCCAGCTCGGCTTCGCGCAGCATGGTGACGGCGTGGCGGTAGAAGTCCTCGCCGGCGTCGGTCATGCCGAAGCGGCGCGAGGTACGGTTCAGCAGGCGCACGCCCAGGCTGGCTTCCAGCTCCTGCATCCGGTGGCTGAGCGTGGATTTCGGCATGTTCAGGGTGCGTCCGGCCGCCGTGAAGCCGCCGCGATCGACAACGTTCACATAGAAGTAGAAGTCGTTCAGGTCCAGTCGCGCCATGTCATCGTCCAATTGGTTAGAAGCTGAGTCGCAATTTTGCCGGCTTCTGGAACTATGGTCTAGTGAATATGATTTCTCCAGCACTTCGCTAAACAACTTGTACCCACAGGAGAACGAAATGACTCATCGCACTTACTCGCCGCTGACCGCCGACAACGCTGCCCTGATCCTGGTCGATCACCAGGTTGGCCTGATGACTGGCGTCCGCGACTATTCGACGGGCGAGCTGAAGCACAATGTGATCGCACTGGCCAAGGCGGCCAAGGCGCTGGGGCTGCCGATCGTGGTTACCACCACCGCCCGCGACAGCATGTGGGGCCCGACCTTCCCGGAACTGGTGGAAGCGCTGCCGGGCATCGAAATCATCGACCGCTCGTCGGTAAATGCCTATGATGACGAACGTGTCGCCCGGGCAATCGAAGCGACCGGCCGCAAAAAGCTGATCTTTGCGGGCATCTCGCTGGAAGTATGCGCGGCCTTCCCGGCCATGACCGCCGTGGCGCGCGGACTGGAAGCGTATGTGGCGGTGGATGCGTCCGGCACGTTCAGCGACACCAAGCGGCAGGCAGGCTTGCTGCGCATGCAGCAGGCGGGTGTGATCGTGTCCGACTACGGCACCCTGATGGTCGAGATCCTGAAGGACAATGGCCGTCCGGAAGCGGCCGCCGTTTATAGTGCACTGGATATGCCGTGGGCGACGCTGGTGGGCCAGATTGCCAGCGCATACAGCAAATAAAACCAATAACAACTGATAGGGGCTAGGAAATGTTCAGCAGATCCATGGTTCGCGTACTGCCGCAGGTGCCGCCATCCTTCTTCTCCGCCATCCTCGGTCTTGCCGGCCTGGCGAACGACTGGAGAGCGGCGCACCTGGCCTGGTCCCTTCCCTCGGCAATCGGCGAGACGATTTACGCGCTTGCGGCGCTGACCTGGCTGGTCGTTGCCGTGCTGTACGGCCGGAAGTGGATCGCCTCCCCGGCGGCGGCACGCGAAGAGGCGGAGCATGCGATCCAGTGCTGCTTCATCGGGCTGGGCGGGGTTGCCACCTTGCTGATCGCACAGGGCGCGCTGCCGTATTCGCGTCCCGTGGCCATCGTCCTGTTTTCGCTGGGTGCGGTGTTCACGGTCACGTTCGCCCTGTGGCGCACCGGCATCCTGTGGCGCGGCGGACGCGATCCATCCACCACCACGCCGGTGCTGTATCTGCCGATGGTGGCGGGCGGCTTCGTGACCGGCATTGTCAGCGCGGCGCTGGGCTGGAAGGAATTGGCCGAACTGGCATTCGGGGCGGCGGCCTTCACCTGGCTGGCGATCGAGTCGGTGCTGCTGCACCGGCTATATACGGCGCCGCCCATGGCGCCGGCCATGCGTCCGATGCTCGGCATTCAGCTGGCGCCTCCTGCGGTGGGCGCGGTTTGCTATTTGTCGGTCAGCGGCGGACATTCCGATCTGGTGGCGCACATGCTGATCGGCTATGCCTTGCTGCAGGCTTTGCTGCTGCTGCGCATGCAGGGCTGGATTCGCGAGCAGCCGTTTGCGTTTTCTTACTGGGCGTTTACCTTCGGCGCGACGGCGCTGGCCGGTGCAACGATTCGTTTGTCCATCGACAAGCCGGATAGCCTGTTCGCCTATCTGGCGCCGGTGCTGTTCGTGGGCGCGAACCTGCTGGTGCTGGGAATTGCCGCCGGGACGCTGCGCTTGCTGCTTGGCGGACGGTTGCTGCCGGCGGCGCCTGGCGTCAAGTGAGGTAACTCGACCGTCCTGGACAATATTTCGTGAATTCATGAGATGATGCGTTTAACATAAGCGTTAGCTCATCAGTCAGCCGCTCGATGAAAACCCGTACCTATTTGCTGTTGATGCTGTTAGCCATCGTCATCCCGGTGGTATTGCTTTCGATACTGGGACTGTCGATGCTGCTCAGCTTCGAGCGCGAGATGCGCATTCGCAGCATCCAGGAACTGGCGAATGCCACGTCCCTGCTGATCGACAGCGAAATCGGCAAGGCCGAGGCTTCACTGCGTCTCGTTGCCAACTCGCGCGAGCTGCGCAACGACGAATTCGACGAACTGTATAAACAGTTATCCGCCACCAATACGCCGTTGAGCTGGACGCTGATTGCCGACTACGAAGGCAATGGCTTGATCAATACCCTAGTGCCCTACGGTACGGCACTGACGCAAAATTCCGGTCCCTGGGCCGCGCGTATTTTCGACAGCCAGCAAACCCAAGTCGGCGGCTACTTCCTCGGCAGCAAATCGAAGCGTGGCGTGGTGTCGGTCAATGTCCCGGCGCCAGCTGCCAGCGGCAAGAAGTACGTGGTCACGCAGATCTTCGATCCCAATTACTTCAACAAGGTATTCCGGCAGACCGCTATCAATCCCTCCTGGATCATCGGCGTGTCCGATGCAGATGGGATCTCCATTGCACGCAGCAAGAATGCAGCGCAGTTCGTGGGAAAGCGGGTACGTTCGGAACTGTTCGAAGCCACCCGTGTCCAGGCAAGCGGAGTGATCAAACACCCGACGCGCGAAGGCATCGAAGTCTATGACATGTTCGTGAAGTCGCGCCTGACCAACTGGACTGTGGCGATTGGCGTGCCGGTGGAGGAAATCGAGTCCGCTGCACGGCTCACCACCTGGTACGTGGCGATCGCGCTGGTGACCGTGCTGGGCGGTGCGCTTGGCCTGGCGGTGTTCTTCGCACGCCGCATCGACAACGCACTTGACGATGCGACTGCCGCAGCGCGAGCGCTGGCGCATGGCGAGATTACGGGCATATCGCATTCGCGCCTGCGGGAAGCGGATATGCTGCTGCGGGCGCTGCATACGACCAGTCTGGCGCTGAGCCGGGAAAGTTCGGCGCGCGCCACACTGGAAGTCGAGCGCGAAGAACTGCTGCGGAGCGAGCGCGCGGCCCGTCTGCATGCAGAGGCGCAGGACCGCGCCAAGGACAGTTTCCTGTCCATGCTCAGCCATGAGCTGCGCAATCCGCTGGCGGCGATTAGCAATGCGGTGTCGGTCATCCGCTTTCCGAAAGTGCCGGAAGCGAATCGCGAACGCGCCTGGGAAATCGTCTCGCGCCAGCTGGCGCATCTGACGCATATGGTGGATGACTTGCTGGAGGTCCGGCGGGTGTTGACGGGCAGGGTTGAGCTGCAGCGCAGCCGGCTGAATGTCGGCGAGCTGGTGCGCTTCTGCTGCGATGCCAGGATCATGGGCAGCGAGCACCAGCACCATTGGGCCGTCATCGCGGCCGATGCGTGGACGATGGGTGACCGCGCGCGGCTGATGCAGGTCTTCGACAACCTGCTGGCCAATGCCGTGAAATACACTCCGCAAGGGGGCGAGATTTCGGTGCGCTGCACGGCCGGCGAGGAGACGATCACGGTGGAAGTGTCGGACACGGGACAGGGCATGTCCGCCAGCCTGATTCCCACCATCTTCGATTCCCTGGTTCAGGGCCCGACCACCATCGCCCGTACCCAGGGCGGCCTGGGACTCGGCCTGACCATCGCCCGCAGCCTGGTCGAAATGCACGGCGGCACCCTGACCGCCGCCAGCCCCGGCGTGGGACAGGGCAGCACGTTCACCGTGCAGCTGCCGGTACTGGCTGAAGCGGGCGGCGCAGTGTCGCCCGATGAACAAAGCCGGCTGAGGATTTCAGAAGGGGGTTAATTTCCCTGACCTCACCCACCAGCTGGACCAAGCGCTTACTCAACCGTGACCGATTTCGCCAGGTTGCGCGGCTTATCGACGTCGGTGCCACGGGCCAGCGCCGTGTGGTAGGCCAGCAACTGCAGCGAGACCACGTGCAGGATCGGGGACAGATGGCCGTAGTGCTCCGGCAGGCGGATCACGTGGACGCCGTCGCCGGAAGTGATGCGCGAGTCCACGTCGGCGAAGACGTAGAGCTGGCCGCCGCGGGCGCGGACTTCCTGCATGTTCGACTTCAGCTTCTCGATCAGCGCGTCGTTCGGCGCGATCGTGACCACCGGCATTTCTTCCGTCACCAGCGCCAGCGGGCCGTGCTTCAGCTCGCCTGCGGGGTAGGCTTCAGCGTGGATGTACGAAATCTCTTTCAGCTTCAGCGCGCCTTCCAGCGCGATCGGGTAGTGCATGCCACGTCCCAGGAACAGGGCGTTTTCCTTGCGGGCGAACTCTTCCGCCCAGGCCATGATCTGCGGCTCCAGCGCCAGCACCGACGCAATCGCGGACGGCAGGTGGCGCATGGCTTTCAGGTGCGCCGCTTCCTGCTCGTCGCTCAGGCGCTCGTTGACCTGGGCCAGGCTCAGCGTCAGCAGGAAGAGTGCGGCCAGCTGGGTGGTGAAGGCCTTGGTGGACGCCACGCCCACTTCGACGCCGGCGCGGGTGATGTAGGCCAGCTTGCACTCGCGCACCATGGCGCTGGTTGACACGTTGCAGATCGTCAGCGTGTGTTCCATGCCCAGCTCGCGGGCGTGCTTCAGGGCGGCAATGGTGTCGGCAGTTTCGCCGGACTGGGAAATGGTGACGACCAGCGTATTCGGATTCGGCACGCTGTCGCGGTAGCGGTATTCGGACGCGATTTCGACGTTCACCGGCAGCTTGGCGATCGACTCGATCCAGTATTTGGCGGTCAGGCCGGCGTAGTAGGACGTGCCGCAAGCCAGGATCAGCACGCGGTCGATCTGCTTGAAGACCTTGTAGGCGCCGTCGCCGAACAGCTCGGGCATCACGCCGGTCACGCCTTCCAGCGTGTCGCCCACCACGCGCGGCTGCTCGAAGATTTCCTTCTGCATGTAGTGGCGGTATGGCCCCAGCTCGGCCGCGCCGGTATGGGCGTGGACCGTTTTCACTTCGCGCTGGACCTGGCGGCCATGCACATCGACGATCCAGGTACGGCCCAGCTGCAGGTCCACCACGTCGCCTTCTTCCAGGTAGATGATCTGGTCGGTGGTGCCGGCCAGTGCCATCGCGTCGGAAGCGACGAAGTTTTCGCCCTGGCCCAGGCCGACGATCAGCGGCGAGCCCTGGCGCGCGGCAACCACGCGATGCGGTTCTTCGCGGCAGAACACGGCAATCGCGTAGGCGCCGTGCAGGCGCTTCACGGCCTGCTGCACGGTTTCGAACAGATCGCCGTTGTACATGTGATCAACCAGGTGGGCGATCACTTCGGTGTCGGTCTGGCTCTGGAACACGTACCCTAATTTGGTCAGCTCGGCACGCAGCTCGTCGTGGTTCTCGATGATGCCGTTGTGCACCAAGGCGATGCGGGCATTGTCCGAGCTTGGCGAGAAGTGCGGGTGGGCGTTGTGCGACGCCGGGGCGCCGTGGGTGGCCCAGCGGGTGTGGGCGATGCCGGTGAAGCCTTGCATGCCGACTTCGTCGATCTGCTTTTCGAGGTCCGCCACACGCGAGGTGCTGCGCGAGCGCTTCAGGGCGCCGTCCACGTGCAGCGCTACGCCGCAGGAGTCATAGCCGCGGTATTCCAGGCGCTTCAGGCCTTCCAGCAGGATCGGGGTGATATTCCTTTGCGCTACTGCGCCGACGATGCCGCACATAAATACCTCTTTTCGTAGAAGAAGAACAATGATTTCATGCTAGAGCACGCAGCGTGAAATATGCTTTCTAAATTCAATTGTTCATGACAGAATATTTCATTCACTACTCAACATGAAATATTATTTCAAATGGCCACTAATTTTGATGAAATTGACCGCCGCATATTGAATACTTTGCAAGAAAATGCGGCGTTGACCAATGCAGAGCTGGCGCAAACGGTACACGTTTCGCCTCCAACCTGTTTGCGCCGGGTCAAACAATTGACGGAAAGCGGCGTGATCGAGCGCCAGGTGGCCATTGTGGCGCCGGAAAAAGTCGGGACGCAACTGACGGCGGTGGTGGAAATCACGCTGGATATCCAGGCGGCGGACAGGATGTCCGAATTCGAGGCGCTGGTGGCGGACGAGCAGGCTGTGCTGCAGTGCTATCGGGTGTCGCCGGGACCGGATTTCGTGCTGATCGTGCAGGTGGCGGACATGCCGGCTTATCACGCGCTGGCGCACCGCCTGTTCGCGACGCAGGCCAATGTGCGCAATGTGAAGACCTACTTCTCCACATTTCGCAGCAAGTTCGAAACCCGGATCGCTGTCTGAGATAGTTTTCCAGCACTATCCACGGGCTTGTTCACAGAGTTTCCCACATTTTGCATGGAGGACGTTCAGGTTATTCAGGGTTCTACACGAGTTTTTCAGCGGTTTTCCGCAAGCTTGTTCACATGCTTATCCACAATTTTGAGTTATCAGGAGTTGTGAAGCCACTGTGCACAGGCTTTTCCACAGTACTGCTGCCGGATAAGGAATTGGGGATAATCGGACCAGACCACTTAGGGCTTATCCAGATGCTGTTCAGTGTCTATACAGGGCTTCTCAAGCGCTTTTCAGAGGGCTTTTGCACATGATTATCCACAGCCGTCTAGAATGCCCACATGAACTACCTTGCGCACATCCTGCTGGCCCGCCAGAGCGACGCGGCCATGATCGGGGCGATGCTGGGCGATTTCGTGAAGGCGAACGATGTGCGGAACTATCCGGCCGAGATCGCCAAGGAAATCATCCTGCACCGGAATATCGATAGCTTTACGGACAACCATGCAGTGTTCCGCTCGTCGGTGCAGCTGTTCGGAGAGGGACGACGGCGCTATGCGGGCATCGTGCTGGATGTACTGTACGACCACCTGCTGAGCCAGCGCTGGGATAAGTTCTGCGATATCCACAGGCCGGATTTCATTGAGCGCTTCTATCGAGCGCTGCTGGCGCACCAGGAGATGCTGCCGGAAAAGCTGCGCGACCTGGCGCCGCGTATCGTGCAGCAGGACTGGCTCGGCAGTTACGAGGAGCTGGAGGGGGTGGAGATGGCGGTGACGCGCATTTCGCAGCGCCTGAGCCGCAATGGCGAGCTGCTACGCGATGGACTGGCGGACGTGCGCGTGCACTATGCGGCCTTGGCGGAGGGCTTCGACGAATTCTTCCCGCAGCTGATGCGCTACGCCGAAACCCGCCGCGCCCAGCTTCCCGCCGGGCCCGTGTACCATCTGGGGTCAGGTACTGTTTGATACATGAGGTCGTGTACCATTTAGTACCTGACCCCAAATTGACAGCTTATTTTTTGGTTTTGACGGGGCGCTTCCAGTTTTCGATGGTGAGCTGCTTGGGGCGGCTGATGGTGAGCTTGCCGGCGGGGGCGTCCTTGGTCAGGGTGGTGCCTGCGCCGAGTGTGGCGCCGGCGCCGACCGTGACCGGGGCGACCAGCTGGCTGTCGCTGCCGATGAAGGCGTCGTCCTCGATGATGGTGCGGAATTTGTTGGCGCCGTCGTAGTTGCAGGTGATGGTGCCGGCGCCGATGTTCACGCGCGAGCCGACCGTGGCGTCGCCAACGTAAGCGAGGTGATTGGCCTTGCTGTGCGCGGCGACCTGGCTGTTCTTTACTTCGACGAAGTTGCCGATGTGGACGTCCTCGCCCAGCTCGGTACCGGGACGCAGCCGGGCATACGGGCCGATCTGCGAAGCCGGGCCGACCTTGGCGTCCTCGATATGGCAGAAGGGCTTGATGTTGGCGCCCGCTTCGATGGTGGCGTTGATCAGCACGCTATTCGCGCCAATGGTCACGCCGTCCGCAATTACAACCTTGCCTTCGAAGACGCAGCCAACGTCGATGGTCACGTCGCGGCCGCAGATCAGCTCGCCACGCACGTCGATGCGCGCCGGGTCAGCCAGCGTGACGCCTTTTTCCAGCAGCGCCGTGGCGATATTGTTCTGGTGGATGCGTTCCAGCTGGGCCAGCTGCACCTTGCTGTTCACGCCCAGCACTTCCCATTGCGCCGACGGATGCGCCGATACTACCTGCACGCCTTCTTCCACTGCCATCGCGACGATATCGGTCAGGTAGTACTCGCCCTGCACGTTCTCGTTCTTCAGCGCGCCCAGCCATTGCTTCAGCTTGCGCGTCGGGACGATCATGATGCCGGAGTTGATTTCCTTGATCATGCGCTCGCCTTCGGTCGCGTCCTTCTCTTCGACGATGCGCTTGATGGCGCCGCCCTGGCGCACGATGCGGCCCAGGCCGAACGGGTCATCCTGCACCACGGTCAGGATGCCGAGCTTGTCATTGCCGGCCGCTTCCGCCAGGCGGCGCAGCGAGTCGGAAGTGGTGAGCGGCACGTCGCCGTACAACACCAGCGTCGGCACGTCGTCGTCGAGATGGGGCAGGGCCTGCATCACGGCGTGGCCGGTGCCCAGCTGCTGTTCCTGCAGCGCCGACAGGATCGTCGTGCCGCCCATCGCCATATACTTGCCCAGCGAGGCCAGCACCGCTGCGCCGCCATGCCCGTAAACCACGCATAATTTGGCTGGAGAAAGGCTCCGTGCGGTTTCGATAACGTGCGACAACAGCGGCTTGCCAGCCAGCGGATGGAGAACTTTCGGCAGCGCGGATTGCATGCGCTTGCCCATGCCGGCGGCGAGGATAACGACGTTCATAGACCGTAGTTTTCTTGTGAGTTAATAGATGAGAAAGTTTAACACGTGCATCGTGGTGGCTTTGGCACTTCTGCTTGCAGCTTGCAGCTCCCTGCGCCTGGCCTATAACAACGGCGACACCCTGCTGTACTGGTGGCTGGACGCCTATGTCGATTTCGATAGCGAGCAGAAAGCCGACGTCAAACAGGACATCGACGAGCTGTTCCGCTGGCACCGCAAAACCCAGTTGCAGGATTATGTGCAGGTGATGCAGCACGCCCAGCGCCAGCTGAGCGCCAACGTGACGCCGGCCGAGCTGCTGGCCGATTATCAGGATGTGCGGCGCCGGACTCAGTCCCTGCTGACCAGGGCTGCGCCTGATATTGCCGACCTGGCGCTGTCGCTGCGGCCCGAGCAGCTGGAACAGATGGAGAAGAAGTTCGCGAAGAATAACGACAAGTTCCGGCGCGAGAATATGCGCGGCGATGCGGAGCAGCAGAACAGGTTCCGCTACAAGAAATCGATGGAGCAGTTCGAGCTGTGGTTCGGGAGTTTTTCGCGGGAGCAGGAGGAGACTATTCGCCGGGCTTCGGATGCGCGTCCGCTGGATAATGGCTTGTGGCTGGATGAGCGGATGCGGAGACAGCGCAGCATCCTGAACCTGGCGCGCAGGATCATGCAGGAGAAGCCGTCACGCGAGGTGGCGACGGGGTGGATTAATGAGCTGATTAAACAGAGCTTCGAGCGGCTGGATCAGGGGGAGCGCAAGCCGTTCTTTGATAAGTACACCAGTAGTACAGTTGAATTGGTGCATACGGTGATCAGTATTTCGACCCAGGAGCAGAAGCAGCATGCGCAGAAACGCATGCAGGGGTGGATTAATGACTTCACTGCTCTTGCTGCTGAGGTGAAACCCTGAAAACCTAACACCGGGGTCAGACCCGCGGGGTCTGACCCTGAACTTCGGTTTCGGCGATAATGCCGCCTATGCAAAAGAAGAAACCTCAACAGGTCCGCATTATCGGCGGCGCCTGGAAACGCACGCCGCTGCCGGTGCTGGATGCACTGGGCTTGCGTCCGACCCCGGACCGGGTGCGCGAAACCGTATTCAACTGGATCAACCACCTGCGCGACGGCGCATGGGCGGAGGCGCGTGTGCTGGATCTGTTCGCCGGCTCCGGCGGACTGGGCTTTGAAGCGGCCAGCCGCGGCGCAGCCAGCGTGACCATGATCGACGCCAACACGGCCGTCATCCGCCAGCTGGAAACGATCAGGGACAAGCTGAAGGCAGGCAATGTAAAGCTCGTGCGCGGCGACGCGCTGGCCGCCGCCCAGTCGATGATCGGCCGCGGCGAGAAGTTCGACCTGGTCTTCCTCGACCCGCCTTATGGCCTGGATTTGCTTGGCCGTAGCCTGCCGCTGTGCCTACAATTAGTGAAGGAAGGCGGGCTGGTGTATGCGGAGTCGGACCAGCCGGTCAGCGCGCCCGAAGGCTGGGAAGTGGTGCGCGAGGATAAGGCGGCCATGGTGTATTACCACCTGCTGCGCGCGGCCGCCGCAGCCGGCGCCTGATTAAGTGCCTGATTTTCAGGCATAATGCGCACCTGATTGGTGCTTTTAAGCAGGAGCCATAATGGTTGTAGCAGTTTACCCAGGGACGTTCGATCCCCTGACCCGGGGCCACGAGGATCTGGTGCGCCGCGCGTCCGGCTTGTTCGACACGCTGATCGTCGGTGTCGCCGACAGCCGCAACAAGCGCCCCTTCTTCACCGTCGAGGAACGGCTGGAAATCGCGAACGAAGTCCTGGGCCATTATCCGAATGTCAAAGTGGAAAGTTTTTCAGGCCTGCTGAAGGACTTCGTGCGCGAGCACGATGCGCGCGTGATCGTGCGCGGCCTGCGCGCGGTGTCCGACTTCGAATTCGAGTTCCAGATGGCCGGCATGAACCGCTATATGCTGCCGGACGTGGAAACCCTGTTCCTCACCCCCTCCGACCAGTATCAGTTCATCTCGGGCACCATCGTGCGCGAGATCGCCGAGCTGGGCGGCGACGTTTCCAAGTTTGTCTTCCCCTCCGTGGACCGCTGGCTTCGCAAGAAGATCGCCGCCACCAAGGGCGAATAAGCGAGTATTGCCATGGCTTTGATGATTACCGACGACTGTATCAATTGCGACGTTTGCGAGCCGGAGTGCCCGAACGAAGCGATTTATATGGGTCCGGAGATTTACGAGATCGACCCCAACAAGTGCACCGAATGCGTCGGCCACTTCGAGGAACCGCAGTGCCAGCAGGTGTGCCCGGTGGCCTGCATTCCCTTCAACCCGGCCTGGCGCGAGTCCAAAGAGGAACTGCACGCCAAGTACGAGCGCCTGACGTCGGAAAAAGCGGCGTAAGCCTTCTCCCAAGGGTGGTATATTGCTTTCCGCAATACACCCTTAGGAGACAGGATGACTATCACCCGTAGAAAAATCATGCAGGGCGCGGCTGCCGCCGTCCTGCTCGCATCCGCTTTCGTGCAACCGGCCCTGGCGGCCGTGGAAGTCGCCGGCGTGAAATTCGCCGATACCGCCAATGTCGGCGGGCAGGAGCTGAAACTGAACGGCGCCGGCGTGCGTACCAAGATCGTGTTCAAGGTGTATGCGGTCGGCTTCTATCTCCAGGAGCACAAGACCGCGGTGCAGGATGTGCTGAACGCGGCCGGTCCGCGCCGCATCCAGCTGGTCAGCCTGCGCGATCTGACGTCCGACGAATTCGGCCAGGCCTTCATGGCCGGCCTGAACGCCAATACCACTGCCGACGAGCGCACCAAATACCTGCCGCAGACCAAGGTTTTCGGCGAGATGTTCGGCGCCATCCCGGCCCTGAAGAAGGGCGATGTGCTGATTGTCGATTGGGTGCCGAACCAGGGCACGCTGTGCACGCTGAACGGCAAGAAGGTGGGCGAAGTGGTGCCGGACGTCGGCTTCTACAACGCGATCATGAAGATCTGGATCGGCGACAAGCCGGTGGACAGTTCACTGAAACCCAAGCTGCTGGGCGGCGGGGAACAGAAATGATGTGATTTGCTGCGGCGCGGCAGGGGGACTGCCGCGCGATAAGGCTTAGACGCGGGACGCCAGAGCTTGCAGCTCGGCAACGTGGCTGGGCGAGCCGTCCATCGAGTTCAGCATGCGCTTCAGCATCATGGCATCGTGCATCTGGCGCCGCTGCAGACGTTCTTCTTTGCTCAATTTTGGCTTAACGACAAGCACCGAGGCTTTGCAGACGCCGAGCAGCAGCGGCTTGAAGACGACGACTACGGCCAGCGCCAGGATCACCAGCGGCCAGTTGTGCACAATTTCCATCAGAATCGGGTAGGTAGACATCACAGTTTCAATACGGCTTGATTGCTATTAGAATCTAGGATAACTATAGTGCGCCGCAACATATTAATCCAATTGCGTTTCTCGATAACAATCATTCTTGTGGTGAATAACCCATGAGCTTCCTCACGCTCGACCTTAATCTGCTGCGCGTTTTCGACGCCGTCATGACCGAGCAGAACCTGACCCGCGCCGCCGGCCACCTGGCCATGACCCAGCCGGCGGTGTCCAATGCCATCAAGCGTCTGCGCGAGAGCCTGGGGGACGATCTGCTGATCCGCACCGCTTACGGCGTGAAGCCGACGCCGCGCGCCGAGGCGCTGTGGCCGCATGTGCGCAGCGCGCTGGCGGCGCTGGAGTCGGCGGTGTCGCCGGGCACTTTCGACGTGTCCAAGGCGCATGCCACCTTCCGCCTGGCCATGGCGGACGCCACGGCGGCCTTCTGGCTGCCTTCCCTGATGCGCTCGATCGAACGCGAGGCGCCGGGGGTGAATGTGCGCATGATGCCGCTCACTACCCGCGAGCCGCGTCCGATGCTGCTGCGCGGCGATATCGACCTGGCGGTGGGCTTCTTCCCCGGCGTGGCGGCCCAGCTGATGAGCGAGCCGAGCTCGCCGATCCGTCACGAGCGCTTGTATTCGGGGACGTATGTGGCAGTGATGCGGCGCGGCCATCCGCTGGCCAAGCAGGAGCTGACGCTGGACAATTACTGCGCCAATAACCATTTGCTGGTGAGTTTCTCGGGACGCGCGCATGGTCTGGTGGATGAAGCGCTGGCGCAGCTGCAGCGGGAGCGGCGTATTCTGCTGACCGTGAACCAGTTCTTTACGGCGGGACGGGTGGTGGCGAACTCGGATCTGATTACGGTGCTGCCGAAGCACCTGATCGCGTCAACCGGGATGACTGATGCGCTGATTTATAAGGAATTGCCGTTCCAGCTGCCGGCGGTGCACCTGGATATGCTGTGGCATGAACGGGATGCCCGCAGCCCGGCACATAAATGGCTGCGCGGACATCTGGAGAGCATGAACAGCGTGGTGGCGCGGACGGCGCCGAATACTTCGCCTAAGAACGATACTTATTAGAACCTAAATTCGGGGTCTGACCCAAGGGGTCAGACCCTTGCTGCGCGGCGGCCGCAGGCCATGGGTCAGACCCCTCGGGTCTGACCCTGGTTTTGGGTTTTGGGTCTGCCCCCGGTCATAGGCTATCAATGAGCAGACGACCGATACCCAATCCTGAATCCGCCCCAATGCTTCCCATCAACATAAATCGGCGCCGACAAGTCGTGCATGACCTCGCCCGTATCCCGTTTATACGTCTGCAGCAGGAAAGCCCTGGTATTCGATCCGCAGCGTTTTCCGGTGCGATCGCTGAAGATCCGCTTGGTCCGATTATTGATGATATCCACATCGTAGTTCCCCGTCAGTGGCTGGGAGAACTTCCTGTTATGGGTAGGGAAATACCCATTGTTATCCACAGCCCCTGCATAGGCCAACTGTGGCAATTCGACCAGTAATCCCTCCTGCAATTCCGGCAGCACCTTATCGGTGAAACGGTCGAACCGGGTATGGTATTTGGGCGGATTGGTATTCGGGATTTCTTCATAGCGGCGGTCGAACAAGGCCTCGCGGGTAATCTTGCCAGCCGCAATTGCCGCCTCGAAGATGCGCCCAACCTCCCTGGCGGCGCGCTGGGCCGCACGGCGGATCTCGTCGTGCGAAGACTCCACATCGGCATCGCCCAGCGCGCCTGCGATCACCTCGGCCCGTTCCGCCAGCGCCATGGCCGAACCGGTCACGCGCGGCAGGTCACGGTCGGTGGACAGCATGGAGTCGCGGATCTGGGTAATCGCCTCCGCAATCACCTGCGTGGTCTCCACGTGCTCGCGCGAGGCATGGGCGATTTCATCGATCTTCGCCTCCGATTCGCTGGACGAGCTCTCGATATTGTTCAGCAAACCATGCACCCGCTCGACGTTGCTGGCCGCTTCCTTCACCCCGGCCGCCAGCGAGGACATGCCTTTCGACGCCTTCTCCGCCTGCTCATTAATCTCGCGCACCATCTGGCTGATCTCGTCCGTCGCCTCCTTGGTGCGCTGGGCCAGCTGGCGCACTTCGCCGGCCACCACGGCAAAGCCGCGGCCCTGCTCGCCGGCACGGGCTGCCTCGATGGCGGCATTCAGCGCCAGCAGGTTGGTGCGGGCGGAAATCTCGGAAATGGCGTTGGTGAAGCCGGAAATGCGTTTTGCCTTGTCCTGCAGGCTGGCCATGGTTTCGGCGGCCGCTTCCGCATCGCGCCGGGCGGCGGAAATGCGGGCCAGGCCCTGGTCCGCCTCGGCCCGGCCGGCCACGGTTTCCTCGCGCACCTGGTGGGCGACGCGGGAAGCGCTTTCGGCGTTGTTGGCGATCAGTTCGGTGGTGCGGGCATTCTGGCCGGAGCTGGCGACGATGCCGCTGGCCGTCTGCACATCCTGCTCGATCTTCTTCTGGACCGAATCGACGAAATAGGAAGTCTCGGCGGCGCCGATCATGATGGCGTCGATTTCCTTGCCGACGGTCGCGGCAAAGCGGCGCGGACCATCATCGCGGTCAGTGCTGCGCCCGGCCAGGAAAGCGGTGACCGTGGCCGCGAGGGCGGCCAGGAAGGCCGTCCACGCCGGCCCTATGCCGGTCATCCATTGAATCAGTAAAGCGAGAAGAGTTCCAACCACGAGGGCCGCCAGCAGCCCTGCGTTTTGCCGCAACAGCATCATGCATCCTCCGTCTCCGGGAGCGCATTGCCGTCTTAGGAAAGTTACTTAATAGGCAATTTGCTCGTATTCTTAACTTCTTCCATCACGGCGTAAGTATGGGTCTCACGTACACCTTTTTGCAACAAAGTTTTTCCCAGGAACTCCCGGTAGGCCGCCATATCCTTCACGCGGGCCTTGACGAGGTAGTCGAAACCGCCCGCCACCATATGGCATTCCAGGACTTCGGGGATCAGCTGGACGCTGTGTTTGAAGGCGTCGAACACTTCCGGCGTGGTGCGGTCGAGAACGACTTCGATGAAAACGAGGAGTGACACATCCAGCAACTGTGGGTTAAGCTGGGCGGTATATCCCATGATATACCCCGCCTCGTGCAGTTTGCGCACACGCTCAAGGCAGGCAGCCGGTGACAGATTAACGCGTGCAGCAAGTTCTACATTGCTGATCCGGCCGTCGCTTTGCAGCTCCATCAGGATCTTTTTACTGATCTTGTCCAGCATGTATATCCCCTCGTTAATTTTATTTGGTCAAATTCTCTCATCAAAAACTATGTATTGCTAGCCCCCAGCAATACCAGAATTAATCCAGAAGATTCCCGCTTACAATCAAATCATTAGCAGCACCGCTCGACACGCCTCGCAAACTTGCTTTGCCGGGCGTGTTTTTGTACGTGCCCGCCTGGCTGAAATCCCACCTTGAATAGAGTTTTTACATGCATCCACAAGATCTTCCGTTCGCCACCCTGCAGAGTGAAATCCTGCGCGATCCGAGCCCGCTGCGCGCCGCCATCACCGCCGCTTACCGCAAGGATGAGCAGTCCGCCGTGCAATGGCTGCTGTCGCAGATCCGCGAAGGCGCACCGGAGACCACGCTCGAAGCGCAGGCGCTGGCCAAGCGCCTGGTGACTTCCGTACGCGAAAAACGTACCCGTTCGTCCGGCGTCGATGCGCTGATGCACCAGTTCTCGCTGTCGTCGGAAGAAGGGGTGGCGCTGATGTGCCTGGCCGAAGCGCTGCTGCGCATTCCGGACAGCGCCACCGCCGACCGCCTGATTGCGGACAAGATCTCCAAGGGCGACTGGAAAAAGCACCTGGGCGAATCGCCATCGCTGTTCGTCAACGCCGCCACCTGGGGCCTGGTGGTGACCGGCAAGCTGGTCAGCTCCTCGTCCGAAGACGGCCTCGGCGCCGCCATCACCAGCCTGATCGCCAAGGGCGGCGAGCCGCTGATCCGCAAGGGCGTGGACCTGGCAATGCGCATGCTGGGCAACCAGTTCGTGACCGGCCAGACCATCGATGAAGCGATCCGCAACGGCAAGGACAATGAAGCGCGCGGCTACCGCTACTCCTACGACATGCTGGGCGAGGCCGCGCTGACCGAAGCCGACGCCGCCAGCTACTACGCCTCCTACGAAAAAGCCATCCACGCGATCGGCAAGGCATCCAACGGCCGCGGCATCCGCAACGGTCCCGGCATTTCCGTGAAACTGTCGGCATTGCACCCGCGCTACAGCCGCGCCCAGCGCGACCGCGTGATGAGCGAACTGCTGCCGCGCCTGACCGAGCTGGTGAAGCTGGCCAAGCAATACAACATCGGCCTGAACATCGATGCGGAAGAGGCCGACCGCCTGGAACTGTCGCTGGACCTGATGGAAGCGATGGCCTTCGACCCGGCGCTGGAAGGTTTCGACGGCATCGGCTTCGTGGTGCAGGCTTACCAGAAGCGCTGCCCATTCGCCATCGACTACCTGGTCGATCTGGCGAAACGCAGCGGCCGCAAGTTCATGGTGCGCCTGGTGAAAGGCGCTTACTGGGATGCGGAGATCAAGCGCGCCCAGGTGGACGGCATGCCGGGCTATCCGGTATATACCCGCAAGGTGTACACCGACCTGTCCTACCTGACCTGCGCCCAGCGCCTGCTGGCGGCTACCGATGTGATCTATCCGCAGTTTGCTACCCACAATGCGCAGACGCTGTCGATGATCTACACCTGGGCCAAGCGCGACGGCATCAGCAGCTATGAATTCCAGTGCCTGCACGGCATGGGCGAAACCCTGTACGACCAGGTGGTGGGCGCGGACAAGCTGGACAAGGCTTGCCGTATCTACGCTCCGGTCGGCTCGCACGAAACCCTGCTGGCCTACCTGGTGCGCCGCCTGCTGGAAAACGGCGCCAACTCGTCCTTCGTGAACCAGATCGTGGACGAAAGCATTGCCGTCGATTCGCTGATCCAGAACCCGCTGGACGTAGCGCGCGAGCTGCAGGGTGTGCCGCACTCGGCCATCAGGCTGCCGCTGGACATGTTCGGCGCCGAGCGCAAGAACTCGAAAGGCATGGACCTGTCCAACGAAGATGTGCTGCGCGAGGTATCCGCCGTGCTGGCCGAGCCGCGCAGCTGGACCGCCGGCCCGCTGATGGCGGCCGAGCCTGGCGCCGGCGTAGCCGCCCAGGCCATCGTCAATCCGGCCCGCAAGGATGACGTGGTGGGCCAGATTACCGAAGCCACCGCCGCCGACGTGGATGCCGCGCTGACCAGCGCCAGCCACTTTGCCATGGACTGGCAAACCACCGAACCGTCGGAACGCGCGGCCGCACTGAGCCGTGCGGCCGACCTGTTCGAAGCAAATATGCTGGAACTGATGGCGCTGGCGGTACGCGAAGCCGGCAAATCGCTGCCGAACGCGATTGCCGAAGTGCGCGAAGCGGTCGATTTCCTGCGCTACTACGGCGCCCAGACCCGCAATGCCACCAACACCCTGGCCCTGGGTCCGGTAACCTGCATCAGCCCGTGGAACTTCCCGCTGGCGATCTTCACCGGCCAGGCTGCCGCTGCGCTGGCTGCCGGCAACGTGGTGCTGGCCAAACCGGCCGAGCAGACGCCGCTGATCGCGCATCGCGCCGTGCAGCTGATGCACGAAGCCGGCATTCCGCACGCCGCCCTGCAGTTCCTGCCGGGCCGTGGCGAAGTGGTGGGCGCAGCCCTGACCAGGGACAGCCGCGTCAAGGGCGTGATCTTTACCGGTTCGACCGAAGTGGCACAGCTCATCAACCGCACCCTGGCCAAGCGTGCCGTGGCGGAAAACGTGGACATCCCGCTGATCGCTGAAACCGGTGGCCAGAACGCCATGATCGTGGATTCGTCCTCGCTGCCGGAACAGGTGGTGATCGATGCGATTTCCTCGGCGTTCGATTCGGCCGGCCAGCGCTGCTCGGCTCTGCGCGTGCTGTTCCTGCAGGAAGATATCGCCGAGAAGACGATCAAGATGCTGAAAGGCGCGATGCAGGAGCTGAAACTGGGCTCGCCGGACCGTCTGGTAACGGATATCGGTCCTGTGATCGATACGGAAGCGCAGCAGAATCTGCTGAATCACATCGAAAAAGTGAAGAAATCTGCCAAAGCCTGCTTCTCGCTGGCGGTTCCTGGCGTCGATCAGGGTACTTTCGTGCCTCCGACCGTGCTGGAAATCGGTTCGCTGGATGAGCTGACCAAGGAAGTCTTCGGGCCTGTGATGCACGTGATCCGCTACCAGCGTTCCGAGCTGCCGAAGGTGATCGACCAGATCAACAACAGCGGCTTCGGTCTGACCCTGGGCGTGCATTCGCGCATCGACGAGACCATCGACTACATCACCTCGCGTGCTCATGTCGGCAACATCTATGTGAACCGCAATATCGTCGGCGCTGTAGTGGGCGTGCAGCCGTTCGGCGGCGAAGGAAAATCCGGTACCGGTCCGAAAGCTGGCGGTCCGCTGTACCTGAAACGCCTGCAAAAAGGCGTGGTTTCGACCGAACGTCATGCCCGTCACGCATCTGCAGCAGCTGACGCGCTGGCAAGCTGGGCTAAAACCACCGGCAAACAGCGCGTGCTGATGCAGATCGAACAGTATGTCCGCACCACGCCGGCAGGCGAACTGATTGGCCTGCCAGGTCCTACCGGCGAACGCAATACGCTGGCTTACGTGCCGCGCGGGGCGATTGCCTGCCTGGCCGGCAGCACCTCGGTGCTGCTGAACCAGCTGGCAGCCGTTCTGGCGACCGGTAACCAGGCCGTGGTGGTGGATGGCGCGTCGCTGCTGCCGAATGACCTGCCGGCGGCCGTAAAGGGCGCCATTCAGTCCGTGACCGGTGTGGGCAGCCTGAAGGAAGGCGTTCAGATCGCCCTGGTGGATTCTTCCATGACGGCTGCTGTGCGTGAAACCCTGGCGGCACGCGATGGCGCCCTGGTTTCCGTGATCGACACCACGGAAGAGGGTGAAATCCCGCTGTGGCGCCTGGTGGCAGAGCGGGCGCTGTGCGTCAACACCACGGCGGCAGGCGGCAATGCCAGCCTGATGACCCTGGAAGCCTAAGCCTTGCAGAAGTTCTGCAGGATCCCGAAAGCATAGCGGGAGGCGACGGTTTTCACGAAATGCATGAAATCCGTCGCCGCATCTTCATTCGCGTTATCCGAAATCGTCCGGATGACCGCAAACGGCACGCCCAGTTCGAAGCAGACCTGGGCGACTGCCGCCCCTTCCATTTCCACTGCCAATAAATCAGGCAGTGCATCCTTCAAAGCCGCCAGTTTCACCGGATCCGTGATGAATTGATCGCCGCTGGCGATCAATCCGCGGTGCAGTTGCGGCTTGTCAGCCTCGTTTTCCAGGAATTCGCGTGCAGCAGTCGCCAGTCTGCGGCTCAGATCGCGGTCGGAAGGCAGGTGCGACAGGCCTGTCAGCGGCACTTCAAAGCGGGGAAACAGGGGACTGGCGTCGATATCGTGCTGAACCAGGCTTTCAGCGACCACAACATCGCCTACGCGAACGCCAAAATCGGCGCTTCCAGCGACGCCGGTAAAGACAATGTGAGTAACTCCGAACTTCTCCACAAGGCTGGCAGCTGTCATGGCAGCAGCAACCTTGCCAATTCGCGATAAAACGCACACAGAATCGATTTTCCAGAGTTTTCCGGCCGTGTACTCACGCATGCCGTGGACGAGCTTGTAGGGGCTCTCCATGGCTTCGATCAATCCCTGCTGTTCTTCCGCGAGAGCGGAGATGATGCCAAGTCGCATAAAACTTTTCCTTTAATAAGGTAAAAGTATAGATAAGGATAGTAGTAGATAGTAAACGAGGGGTCTTCTGTGGATAAAGCTGTTAACATCCACAAGATCAGTAGTTTACGTTTTGCAAAACCTGCTGGACAATTATTGTATCCACGACGGACGAGTTCTGAACAAATTTTGCGCTTGTGCATAGAACTGGTGTTTACGCACATTCGGTCCTGTGGATATTCAGGCACTTATCAACAGTTGCTCCAATTCCGACACTGAAATCGGGCTTTTCAGCAGGTATCCCTGGGCAAAATCGCATCCGGCAGCTGTCAGGATGTCCAGTTGCTGCTCCGTTTCGATGTGTTCGGCCACGACTTTGATGCCCATGCGGTGCGCCATGACCGTAATGGCTTCGCACAGCTGGGGATTTCCCGTGAAGCCGGGGTCCAGCTTCAGGTAATCCAGTTTGAAGTGCTTGAGGACCGCCAGGGACGAATAGCCGGCGCCGAAATCGTCCAGCGAGAGCTGCATATTGGCGTCGCGCAGGGAATGCAGGCGCTTGGCCACCTCCCGGTTGGCTTCCAGCAGCAGGTTTTCGGTGATTTCGATGATGATGCTGCGCGGCGAGAGGGCAAATTTGTCCAGCAGCTGCAGCCAGTGGTTCACGCTGACCGTCTCGTGGCGGAATTGCCAGGCCGATTTGTTCACGCAGACCTGGAAATCCGGACCGGCGATCGCCTGCAGCCGCTTTACCTGGGTGGCCGCTTCCTCGAATACCCATTCCCCCAGCAGATCGATGATGCCGCAATGCTCGGCGACTTCGATGAATTGCCCCGGCGCCAGCAGTCCACGCTGCGGATGCTGCCAGCGCACCAGCGCCTCCGCCATTTCGATCCTGCCGTTGCGCAGGTTGCGGATGGGTTGATACACCAGGCTGAGTTCATTGTTCTGCAGCGCCTGGCGCAGCTCCCGGGCCAGCTCGATCCGCATCTGGCTGGCTTCCTGCATGAAGGGCGCGAAGTAGTTGAAGCGGTTGCGGCCCTGCTGCTTGGCCGCGTACATGGCCTGATCGGCGTTCTTGATTAAAGTTTCGGCATCGTCGGCGTCTTCCGGATACAGGGTAATGCCGATGCTGGCAGAAATTTCGACCACTTCCGGACCCAGTTTGAAGGGGGCGGCCATATTCACCAGGATTTCCTGCACGATGCGCACCACGTCCGAGGTTTCCTTCAGCTCGGCGAGGATCACCGTGAATTCGTCGCCCCCCAGCCGGGCCACGGTATCGCTGTTGCGGACGCACTGCAGCAGCCGTTCCGCCACTTGTTTGAGCAGGATATCGCCGTAATCGTGGCCCAGTGTGTCGTTGACGGCCTTGAAACCGTCCAGATCGATGAAGACCAGGGCCATGGGCAGCAGGTCGCGGCAGGATTTTTTCATTTCCTGGCGCAGGCGGTCGTTGAACATGCGCCGGTTGGGCAGGCCGGTGAGGGCGTCGAAGTTGGCCTGCTTCCAGATTGCTTCTTCGGTCGCCTTCTTTTTCGTGATGTCGGTGAACAGGGCAACGTGGCGCAGCGCTTTGCGGTCCTGGTCGTACACGGTACTGAAGCGCAGCCAGACCAGGTAGTGCTCGCCATTCTTGTGCTGGTGCCAGATTTCGCCTTCCCAGTGGCCGGTGTCGCTGATGGTCTGGCGCATGCGGCTGAAGAAATTGATGTCCTGGCGTCCGGAAGTCAGCTCATACGCCTGGTGGCCGACCACTTCCTCGGCGGCGAAGCCGCTGATGCGGGAAAAAGCCGGATTGACGGACAGGATCATGCCTTCCGCATCCGTGACCATCATCCCTTCGCTGCTGTTCTGGTACATCAGGGTGGCCAGCTGCATCGATTCCTCGGACTTTTTGCGCTCGGTGATGTCTTCGGCCATCACGAACAGGCCGATGACTTCGCCTTTTTCGTCGAAATCGGGCACATAGGTCACGCCGTCGCAGCGTTCCTGGCCGTTGCGGTAGTTCTTGCGTTCGAAATAGGTGGATTCGCCTTCGTAAGCGCGCTGCAGATGCGGCTGGGTCAGCTTGTAGAGCTCCGGACCGATAATGTCTTCCACCGATTTGCGCGCTTCCGTCGAGTGCGGAACGCCGAATATCTGCATGAACAGGCGGTTGGCGAAGGTGTAGCGCTCGCCGCGGTCCAGATAGGCGATCACGATCGGCAGGTTGTCGGCAATCAGGCGCAGGCGCTGTTCGCTCAGCACGAGCTTTTCTTCGGTCTCGATGGCGGCAACGTAGAGCTTGCGGTAGCGGTTTTCGCGTTCGTCCAGTGCCCAGAAATTACGTAGCGCCAGCATGGCGCCGCCAGCCATCAGCAGCAGGATCAGGGACAGGCCAGCGCCGGCGATGATGAAATGACGGCGCGACAGCAGGGCGACGCCGACGTCCGAGCTGCCGGCGTTGATGACCAGGGGCAGGTTGGGCAATTTGCGGAAGCTGAAGATGCGGGAACGGCCGTCGATCGTGCTGAGCCCCTGGAAGGTGCCGGTTTCGGCTTGCAGGGAACGGTGGAAGATTTCGGATTTGCTGATATCGCGGTTGAAAGTCCGGTCGAAATCCGGTGAGCGGGCAATGATGCGGCCGCTGGTGTGCATCAGGGTGATGGCCACGTCGCTGCTCAGGCGCGAGTTATCGAAGACTTCAGCGAAGCGGTTGGCATCCAGAGGAGCGACCAGCACACCCAGGAATCGGCCGTCAGCGCCTTCGACACGGCGGCTGATGAAGAACAGCTGGCGTTTGGTGACGCGGCCGATGTCCGGAGTACCGACGAACAGGCCTTTTCCGGGCTGTTTGTGGGCAATGAAGTAGTCGCGGTCAGAAAAATCGTAGCCGGAAACCGTGGTTTCACCCGAGCTGGCGACGCCCTGGCCGTTGTAGTCGATATACGCGAGCCAGAAAGTACCGTGGAAGTTGGCTTTGGCAGCGGCAAGCAGTTCGGCGACGGCTTCCGGTGAATCCTGGGGCAGGGTTTTGATCGCGTTCGCGAAGCCAAGCAGGGAAACGTCAGCCAGTTGCAGCGAGTAGAGCACATGCGCAGCCATGGCGCGAGCGTAGTGCTGGGTCTGCAGGCGAACAGCCTGCTCGCGTTCGTTGGCAGAGTAGAACAGCTGCCAGGCGACGATCGCTGTGGCCAGAGCAGCCATTGCAAACATGATGGTTAAAAGCCGTCTGCGGAAGCGAGTGAATGCTTCCGAGGCAACCTGTCCCGGCTGTTTGCGTTGAGTGAACAAGACTTCCCCAGCTTGGCTTGCATGGATGAACTTGCGTTGTTCAGTATAGTCCGGCCACGGCTGAGTGTTGAGCAGAGTTGCTCTGAGACTTTTGTTTACTTTAGATTAGTGTGTATACAGAATAGTAGTGGTTGTTAACAAGTGCCCTTTTCTGTGGATAAGTGGACTTGGCGGAGAAAAATCAAATGTTTACGCGCTGTATAAGCTGTCGCGTAAACCTTGTATGGACGAAGAACTGTTTTGGGACAATTTTCGGGTTCTTAACAGGACAGTTGTTTACTCACAAACCGTACCTGTGGATATTCATAACGTTATCCACAACTTGGGGGAGGTGTTTGTTTGGAATCTGCAGGCCAGTACGACTACATCATCATCGGCGCCGGGACAGCCGGCTGCGTTCTCGCCAACCGGCTTAGCCAGAATTCCAGCCGCGAAGTATTGCTGATCGAGGCGGGAGGAAAAGACGACTATGTCTGGATCCATATTCCGGTCGGCTACCTGCACTGCATCGACAATCCGCGTACCGACTGGCTGTACCGCACCGAGCCGGATGCCGGCCTGGGCGGACGCAGCCTGATCTACCCGCGCGGCAAGGTCCTGGGCGGGAGCTCGTCCATCAACGGCATGATTTACATGCGCGGCCAGGCGCGGGACTATGATTTGTGGGCCGATCTGGCCGGAGATCCGAGCTGGCGCTGGCAGGATGTGCTGCCATTGTTCAAAAAGAGCGAGGATTACCACGGCGGCGCTTCCGATTTCCATGGCTCGGGCGGCGAATGGCGGGTGGAAAAGCAGCGCCTGTCCTGGCCGATCCTGGATGCTTTCCGCAACGCGGCAGCCGAAACCGGCATTCCCAAGGTCGAGGATTTCAACCGCGGCGAGAACTTCGGCTGCTCGTATTTCGAGGTGAACCAGAAACGCGGCATCCGCTGGAATACGGCCAAGGCTTTCCTGCGCACTGCCGCCAGACGCCCTAACCTGACCATCATGACGGGCTGTCACGTCGAAAAGCTGATCATCGGGAAAGGCGAGGGCGGACCGGTCTGCAAAGGCGTGGTGTTTACCGGCGGCGGACGGAAATTCACTGCCGATGCCAAGCGCGAAACCCTGCTGGCGGCTGGCGCTGTCGGGACGCCGCAGATCCTGCAGCTGTCCGGCATCGGCCCGGGCGAGGTGCTGCGCCAGGCAGGCGTTGAGCCAGTGGCCGAGCGTTCCGGTGTGGGCGCTAACTTACAGGATCATCTGCAGCTGCGCATGGTGTTCCGGATCCAGGGCGCGAAGACGCTGAATGTGATGAGCAATAACTGGTTGGGCAAGATGCGCATCGGCCTGGAATATGCGCTGCTGCAGAGCGGGCCGATGTCGATGGCGCCGTCCCAGCTGGGGGCGTTTGCGAAATCGCATCCGGATGAGGCCACGCCCAACCTGCAATACCATGTGCAGCCGCTGTCGCTGGAACGGTTCGGTGAACCGCTGCATACCTTCCCTGCTTTCACGGCCAGCGTGTGCAATCTGCGTCCGACTTCGCGCGGCCATGTACGGATTGCTTGCGCCGATTCCTATGCGCCGCCGAAAATAAGTCCGATGTATCTGAGCACGCCGGAAGACCGTAAGGTCGCCTGCCAGGCCTTGAATCTGACGCGCAAAATCGTGGCGGCGCCGGCCCTGGCGAAATTCAAACCCGAGGAATATAAACCGGGCGCCCATTTCTGCTCGGACGAGGAATTGGCCGACGCTGCCGGTTCGATCGGAACCACTATTTTTCATCCGGTCGGCACCTGCAAAATGGGCCGGGCGGATGACCCCTCCGCGGTGGTGGACAGCAAGCTGCGCGTGATCGGCGTGGCCAATCTGCGCGTGGTGGACGCCTCCATCATGCCGACAATAACCTCGGGGAATACGAATTCCCCGGTCATCATGATTGCCGAAAAAGCCGCTGCGGATATCGCAACATCTGCGTAGTTCTACCGTATTGCGCGACGCTTAATAGTGTGTATGATCTAAATAAAAACTTTAGCTGGTTGCAAAGAATAACCGGGAGACACGATGTCAAACTTCATCTTGGAAACAAGGAATTTGACCAAGGAGTTCAAGGGATTCACTGCCGTTAATGACGTGAATTTACAGGTCCAGCGCGGCCATATTCACGCCCTGATTGGCCCGAATGGCGCGGGCAAAACCACCTGCTTTAACCTGCTGACCAAGTTTCTGGTGCCGACCTCGGGCCAGATTCTTTTCAACGGCAAGGACATCACTTCCGCCAGGCCGGCGCAGATTGCGCGCCTGGGCGTGATCCGTTCCTTCCAGATATCCGCCGTCTTTCCGCACCTGACGGTGTTGCAGAACGTCCGCATCGGACTGCAGCGCCAGCTGGGCACCACCTTCCATTTCTGGAAGAGCGAACGCAGCCTGGACCAGCTCAACGCGCGCGCCATGCAGCTGCTGGCCGAGGTCGATCTGACCGGCTTTGCGGATACCGTTACCGTCGATATGCCCTACGGCCGCAAGCGCGCGCTGGAAATCGCCACCACCCTGGCGATGGAGCCGGAACTGATGCTGCTGGATGAGCCGACCCAGGGCATGGGCCACGAGGACGTGCACCGCGTCACCGAGCTCATCAAGAAGGTCTCGCAGGGCCGCACCATCCTGATGGTGGAACACAATATGAACGTGGTGTCCGGCATCTGCGACCGCATTTCGGTACTGCAGCGCGGCGCCATGCTGGCCGAAGGCACGTATGCCGAGGTGGCGCGCAATCCGCAGGTGATGGAGGCATATATGGGCAGCGAAGCGGCCGAACTGGCGGGAGCGCATTGATGACGGCGGCACTGGAAATCAGCAAGCTGCAGGCCTGGTACGGCGAATCGCACATCCTGCATGACGTGAACATCTCGGTGAATCCGGGCGAAGTGGTGACGCTGCTGGGCCGCAACGGCGCCGGCCGCAGCACCACGCTGCGCGCCATCATGGGCCTGACCGGCTCGCGCCAGGGCTCGATCCGCATCAACGGCAATGAAGCCATCGGTTTGCCGACGCACAAGGTGGCGCACCTCGGGGTCGGCTATTGTCCCGAAGAGCGCGGCATTTTCTCGTCGCTGTCGGCGGAGGAAAACCTGATGCTGCCGCCGGCGCTGAAGACGGACGGAAAGGGCATGTCGGTCGAGGAAATCTACGAGATGTTCCCCAACCTGAAGGAGCGCCGCAACAGCCAGGGCACGCGCCTCTCGGGCGGCGAGCAGCAGATGCTGGCCGTGGCGCGCATCCTGCGCACCGGCGCCCGCCTGCTGCTGCTGGATGAGATATCGGAGGGCCTGGCGCCCGTCATCGTGCAGGGCCTGGCCCGCATGATCAAGACGCTGAAGGCAAAGGGCTACACCATCGTGATGGTGGAACAGAATTTCCGGTTTGCCGCACCGCTGGCGGACCGGTTTTATGTGATGGAGCACGGGCAGATTGTCGAGACCTTTGCTGCATCGGAGTTGAGCGCCAAGATGCCGGTCCTGAACCAGCTGTTGGGCGTTTGAATGGGCTGCTACAAATCTACTAAATCAACCCAGGGAAACGGAGACAAAATGAAACGCACAGCTATCGCCACCGCAGCCACCGCCTTCATCGCACTGAGCGCGATGGGCCTCTCCAGCGCGGCACAGGCGCAGGTGTCGGGCGACACGATCAAGATCGGCTTCATTACCGATATGTCCGGCCTGTATTCCGATATCGACGGCCCGGGCGGCGCGGAAGCGATCAAGATGGCGATTGCCGATGCGGGCGTGGTTATCGCCGGCAAGAAAGTGGAATTCATCCAGGCCGACCACCAGAACAAGGCCGATATCGCGGCCTCCAAAGCGCGCGAATGGTTCGACCAGCAGGGCGTGGACATGCTGATCGGCGGCACCAACTCGGGCGCCAACCTGGCCATGGCCAAGGTGGCTGCCGAGAAGAAAAAAGTCTTCATTTCCATCGGCGCCGGCTCCTCGCGCCTGACCAACGAGGAATGCACGCCCTACACCGTGCACTACGCCTACGACACCGTGGCGCTGGCGCGCGGCACCGGCGGCGCGATCGTGAAGCAGGGCGGCAAGAACTGGTATTTCATGACCGCCGACTATGCCTTCGGCGCTTCGCTGGAAAAGGATACGGCCGAGGTGGTGAGCAAGGGCGGCGGCAAGGTGCTGGGCTCGGTGAAACATCCGCTGTCCGCCTCCGACTTCTCCTCCTTCCTGCTGCAGGCGCAATCCTCCGGCGCGCAGATCCTGGGCCTGGCCAACGCCGGCGGCGATGCGATCAACTCGATCAAGGCCGCCAACGAATTCGGCATCACCAAGAAGATGAAGCTGGCCGGCCTGCTGATCTTCATTAACGACGTGCACTCGCTGGGCCTGAAAACCACCGAAGGCATGTACCTGACCGACGGCTGGTACTGGGACCTGAACGACGCCACCCGCGCCTGGTCCAAGCGCTACTTCGCCAAGATGAAGAAAGAGCCGTCCATGCTGCAGGCGGGCGACTATTCGGCCACGATGAACTACCTGGCCGCCGTGAAAGCCGTGGGCGGCGACGATTCGGACAAGGTGATCGCGAAGATGAAGGCGACGCCGATCAACGACATGTTCGCAAAAAATGGTGTGATCCGTCCGGACGGCCGCATGGTGCACGATATGTACCTGATGGAGGTGAAGAAGCAGGCCGAGTCCAAGTATCCGTGGGACTACTACAAGGTGGTGGCCACGATCCCCGGTGACCAGGCCTACGCCACCAAGGCCGAGACCAAGTGCGCGCTGTGGAAATAAGCCGGAACTAGCGTATCGCTCCGTCTGACCCGGCGGGCTGCACCGGCCCGCCATTAACTTGTCGAGCTTATGGAAATTTTTGGCCGTCCCGTGCCGATGATGATGAGCCAGCTGTTGCTCGGACTCGTCAACGGCTCCTTCTATGCCATGTTGTCCCTGGGGTTGGCGGTCATCTTCGGCCTGCTGAACGTGATTAATTTCTCGCACGGCGCGCTGTACATGATGGGTGCGTTTCTGGCCTGGATGGGCATGGCCTATTTGGGCCTGAGCTACTGGGTGATGCTGGTGCTGTCGCCGTTCATCGTGGGCGTGCTGGGCGTGGTCATCGAGAAGACCATGCTGCGCTGGCTCTACAAGCTGGACCACCTGTATGGCCTGCTGCTGACCTTCGGCATCACGCTGCTGATCGAAGGCGTGTTCCGCTCCTTCTACGGCGTGTCCGGCCAGCCGGTGGATACGCCCGAGCTGCTGCAGGGCGCGACCGACCTCGGCTTCATGGTGATGCCGAATTACCGCGCCTGGGTGGTGGTGGCCTCGCTGCTGGTTTGCCTGGTGACCTGGTTCGTGATCGAGAAGACCAAGCTGGGGGCCTACCTGCGCGCCGGCACCGAGAATCCCAAGCTGGTGGAGGCCTTCGGCATCAACGTGCCGCTGATGGTCACCCTCACCTATGGCTTCGGCGTCGCTTTGGCCGCGTTTGCAGGCGTCCTGGCGGCGCCAATCATCCAGGTGACACCCCTGATGGGGTCGAACCTGATTATCGTCGTATTCGCCGTTGTGGTGATCGGTGGCATGGGGTCCATCATGGGCTCCATTCTCACCGGACTCGGCCTCGGCGTAATCGAGGGACTGACCAAGGTGTTCTACCCGGAGTTTTCGTCCACCGTGGTGTTCCTGGTGATGGTGATCGTGCTGCTGCTGCGTCCAGCTGGCCTGTTCGGTAAGGAAAAATAAGATGAACAAGAAAGTTGGCTACGCGATTGCTTTGCTGCTGGCACTGGCGGCGCCGTTCGTCGGCTATCCGGTGTTCCTGATGAAGCTGCTGTGCTTCTCGCTGTTCGCCTGCGCCTTCAACCTGCTGATCGGCTATACCGGCTTGCTGTCCTTCGGCCACGCGGCCTTCTTTGGCGCGGCCGGTTATTTCACGGGCAACGCGATCAAGAACTGGGGACTGCCGTTCGAACTGGCGCTCCTGGCCGGCGTGGCGGCCGGCGCCTTCATTGGCCTGGTGATGGGCGCGCTGGCGATCCGCCGCCAGGGCATCTACTTCTCGATGATTACGCTGGCGCTGGCGCAGATGGTGTACTTCGGCGGCCTGCGCTTCGGCGACTTCACCGGCGGCGAGGATGGCCTGCAGGGCGTTCCACGTGGAAAACTGCTGGGCGTGGTCGATCTGTCCAGCGATCTGACGCTGTACTACGTGGTGCTGGCGATTTTCGTGTTCGGCTTTGCGCTCATCATGCGCACCGTCCATTCGCCATTCGGCCAGGTGCTGAAGGCGATCAAGGAAAACGAGCCGCGCGCCATTTCGCTGGGCTACGACGTGGACAGGTTCAAGCTGATGGCCTTCGTGCTGTCGGCCGCGCTGACGGGGCTGGCCGGCGCCACCAAGACCATGGTGCTGGGTTTCGAAACGCTGACGGATGTGCACTGGTCGATGTCCGGCCTCGTCATCCTGATGACGCTGGTGGGCGGCATGGGCACGATGGTGGGACCGATCATCGGCGCGGTGATCATCATTGCACTGGAAAACAAGCTGGGCGACTTCGGTACTTTCATGGCGTTGCAAACCGGCATCGAGTGGTTCAATACGCTGGGCGAGGCGGTGAGTATGGTGACAGGGCTGATTTTCGTGGCCTGCGTGTTGCTGTTCCGCCGCGGCATAGTAGGCGAAATCCTGGCTTACTTCGGAAGGAGAAAGCCAGCCTGATGAACAAGAACGCCGGCTCAGTCCGGCGTTTTTCTTTGGGAGGCAGACATGCGCGCTTTCGTTCTTGCAGCAACGCTTCTGATTGCCGGTTGCCACGGCAGCCATCACGGCGGCGACGACCCCGAACCCATCAACACCCTGCCGAGCTACCTCGGCGCCATCACCTCGGCCAGCTACGACGGCAATACGGACGACCTGCTGACCGCTGGTATGGGCAAGACCGGACTGGCGGCCGCCACGGCGCCGGCCTATGCCGATCCGAACAATCCCACGGCGCGCTGTACGGCCCGAACCTGAATGCACAGGGCGTGGCGACTGCGGGCGAGGGCAAGGTGGCCGGTATACCTGGCCTATGCGGACGACGGCAGCGGCAAGTTCAATGTAACGTTGATGGTACAGGTGCCGAACGGCTTCGACCTGGCCAACCCCTGCATCGTCACCGACGTTGCCAGCGGCTCGCGCGGCGTGTACGGCGCAATCGGCAGCGCGGGCGAATGGGGGCTCAGGAACAACTGCGCCGTGGCCTACGCGGACAAGGGCGGCGGCATCGGTCTGTACACCTTCGACGACGACGCGGTCAATCTGCAGAACGGCCAGCGTTCTCCGCGCAGCACGGCTGGCAGGAACGCGCACTTTGCGCCGCAGCTGAGCGAGGGCGAGATTGCCGCCTTCGCCTCCGCCTATCCCAACCGCGTCGCCTTCAAGCACGCCTATTCGCTGCAGAATCCGGAAAAGGACTGGGGCAGGGTGACGCTGCAGGCGCTGGAGTTTGCCTTCTACGTGCTGAACGAAAGGTATGGCGTGCTGGCCAGCGACAACAAGAGCAAGATCATCCGCCTCAGGCGAGAATACGATCACGATTGCCTCCAGCATATCCAACGGCGCCGGTGCGGCGCTGCTGGCGGCCGAGCAGGACAGCAAGGGCCTGATCGACGCCGTGGCCGTCAGCGAGCCGCAGATCCAGCCGAACAAGGCGGGCAGTTACACGCTGCGGCAGGGCGGCCAGGCGGTGACGGCACAGGGCCGGGCCTTGCTCGACTATGCGAGCTATGCGGCGCTGTATCAGCCCTGCATCGCGGGCGTGGCGGGACGCTGCGCTTCACTGGCGGCCAAGGGCTTGCTCAACGGCGGGGATCTGCCGGCGCGGCAGAGCGACGCCATGGCGCGTTTGCGTGCCTACGGCTGGCTGGGCGATTCGGACGTGCTGCAGGGTGCGCATGCGCTGACCAACATCCTGGTCGCCGTGACCTACGTAAATGCGTATGGCCGCTTCAATGTGAACGACCGCGTGTGCGGCTTTACATTCGCCAGCGTGGACGCGAACGGTAATCCGGCGCCCTATCCGGCAGCCACGCGTGCGGCGTGATGGACCAGGCGCTGGATGGCTTCCTGTGCCTGCGCTCGCTTGTGACCGGTGTGGATCCTGCCAGCGGCGCGGCGCTGGCGGCGAACATGGCTGCCCTGAGCACACGGGTGCGCAGCGGCATGGGCGAGGTGCAGGCCAGCGGTAATCTGCATGGCAAGCCCGCCATCATCGTGGCGGGACGCAGTGATACGCTGATTCCGGTGAACCACGGCAGCCGCGCTTATCTGGGCCTGAATGCATCGGTGGAAGGGGCGAGCAGCAAGCTGCGCTACATCGAGGTCAGCAACGCCAATCATTTCGATTCGTTCGCGTCTTCGCTGCCGCAGAGCATCGTGCCGCTGCATGTCTATCTGTTGCGGGCGCTGGATGCGGTATATGCCAGCCTGCGCAGCAGCACGACGGCGCTGCCGCCTTCGCAGGTGGTGCGCACCCAGGTGCGGTCCTCGGCGGATGTGCCGATTACGGTGTTGAATGTGCCGGCCATCAGTCCGGCGCCGGGGACCAACGCGATCAGCGTGAACGGCGCCAAGGTGGACGTGCCGGACTAGGCAGCCACGCCGCCGTGCGTGCGGCGTTTGATTACAGCGCTGCGGCGTAAATCGCCCGGGCATCGGCCCGGGTGACTTCCTGCGGATTATTCCCCAGTAGGCGCGTCTGGAGCATGGCGTCGTCGGTCAGACGGTCGAGATCGGACTCGCCGATGCCGACCTGCTGCAGCGTCCTCTCGATGCCCGTGATGATGGCGATTTGTTGCATTGCAACAGATAAAGCCTCCGCCCGCGCCTCATCGCTGCCATCCGCATGCGGCACGATAATCGTCGCCAGCTCCGCATACAGCGGCGCTGCCGCCGGCGCATTAAAGCGCAGCACATGCGGCAGCACCAGCGAATTCGATAGCCCATGCGGGACATGGAAAATCCCGCCGATGGGATACGCCAGGGCGTGCACCGCCGCCACAGGTGCATTGGCAAACGCCTGTCCGGCCAGACAGGCGCCAAGCAGCGTGGCCTGGCGCGCCGCCAGATTCCGCCCATTCTCGCAAGCCGGAATCAGGTTCGCCGACAGCAGGCGCAGCGCCTGCCGCGCCAGTCCATCCGACAGCGGATTTTTCCTGTGCCTGCTGGTATAGGCTTCGATGGCATGCACCATCGCGTCGATGCCGGTGGCGGCGGTGACGGCAGGCGGCAAGCCGAGGGTCAGCTCGGCATCGAGCACCGCCATGTCCGCATACAGCTGGGGCGCCACCACGCCCATCTTGGTGGTGGCGCCGGTAGTCACGATGGAGATATTGGTGACTTCGGAACCGGTGCCGGCCGTGGTCGGTACCTGGACCAGGGGCAGGCGTTCGCCCTTCACATTGCCGATGCCGTAGATCTCGCGCAGCGGCTGGGCATTCTCGGCCATGATCGCGATCAGCTTGGCGACGTCCATGGAACTGCCACCGCCGATGCCGATCACGATATCCGTCTCATGGTGGCGGGCGGCATTCACGGCTTCGAGCACGACCTGCTCCGGCGGATCGGCAATCACGTCCGAAAAGATTTTCACGTGAAAACCGGCGCTCTGGAGACTCTGGACAGGCAGCTCCACCAGCCCGGTTTTCAGGAAGCCGGCATCGGTCACGACCAGGGCGCGGCGCGCATGCGGGAAGCGGGGACGGATCAGCTCGCCCAGGTTCCGGGCCGAACCCAGCTCCGAAACGATGTGGGGGACGGTGCTGAAACTGAAGGCAGGGATCTGGGACATCGCGTCCTCTCCATCGTGTTGATGATGCAGAAAGCTTACACCAGCGGAGGGGTACAATGTGTGGTTTGCATTTGGGGCAGGGTAGAGATGGTCGATGTTGGCATAGGTATTCTGGCGGTCGCAGCGTTCGCGGCCGGTTTCGTGGACGCGGTGGTGGGCGGTGGCGGCTTGATCCAGATACCGGCGATTTTCTCGGTGATGCTGGGCACCGCGCCCGCCACCCTGCTCGGTACCAACAAGCTGGCCAGCGTCTTCGGCACCAGCGCGGCGGCAGTCAACTATGCCCGCCGCACGCCGGTAGCCTGGTCCACGGTTGCCCCGGCGGCTGCGACGGCCTTCCTGTTCTCGCTGGTCGGCGCCTGGACCGTCACCCGCATCCCGCCCGACTTCCTGCGCGGCCTGCTGCCCTTTGTTCTGCTGGCGGTGGCGATCTATACCTTCCGCCGCAAGGACCTGGGCAGTGTCCATGCACCGCTGCACTCCGGTACGAAGGAGAAGGTGATGGCAGTGCTGGTCGGCGCCAGCATCGGGTTCTATGACGGCTTCTTCGGGCCAGGCACCGGCAGCTTCCTGGTGTTCCTGTTTGTACGCAGCTTCGGCTTCGACTTCCTGTCCGCGTCGGCGGCAGCCAAGGTGGTCAACGTGGCGACCAATATTGCTGCCATCATCATCTTCGGCTTCAAGGGACATCTGATCTGGCAGCTGGGTCTGATGATGGCGGTGCTGCAGATCGCCGGTTCCATCCTCGGAACCAGGCTGGCGCTGAAGCATGGCAGCGGCTTCGTACGCAGACTTTTCCTGGTCGTTGTAGGAATTCTTATCCTCAAAACAGGCTATGACGCCTGGCTCAAGTGATAGTGTTTCACGTGGAACAATGTGGAAAAAGGCCCCCAGCGGGCCTTTTTCTTTGTTCCACGTGAAACATTGTTCGATAAAAATTTCTGCCCAAAAAAGTCGCAGCCCGTAAAAAACTTTATAATTCTGTTCGATCCCCAGATTTCCCCCATTTTTCACCATGCTATTTCCTACTGAATTCGACGTCATCGTTGTCGGCGGTGGTCACGCCGGTACCGAGGCTGCCCTTGCTTCTGCCCGGATGGGCCAGAAGACGCTCCTGTTGACCCACAACATTGAGACGCTGGGCCAGATGTCGTGCAACCCTTCCATTGGCGGTATCGGCAAAGGCCACCTCGTCAAAGAGGTGGACGCGATGGGCGGCGCCATGGCCATCGCTACCGATGAGTCGGGCATCCAGTTCCGTATCCTGAACTCGTCCAAGGGTCCGGCAGTGCGCGCCACGCGTGCCCAGGCCGACCGCATCCTGTACAAGGCTGCCATCCGTTCGCGCCTGGAAAACCAGCCCAATCTGTGGCTGTTCCAGCAGGCAGTGGACGACCTGATGGTGGAGGGCGACCGCGTGGTCGGCGCCGTCACCCAGATTGGCCTGAAGTTCCTCGGCCGCGCCGTGGTGCTGACGGCCGGCACCTTCCTGAACGGCAAGATCCACGTCGGCCTGGAGAACTACTCGGCCGGCCGCGCCGGCGATCCGCCGGCACTGTCGCTGGGTGCGCGCCTGAAGGAACTGAAGCTGCCGCAGGGCCGCCTGAAGACCGGCACGCCGCCGCGCATCGACGGCCGCAGCATCGACTTCTCGCAGATGGCCGAACAGCCGGGCGATCTCGATCCGGTGCCGGTGTTCTCGGTGATGGGCAATACCGCCATGCACCCGCAGCAGGTGCCATGCTGGGTGACCCACACCAACAGCAAGACCCACGACATCATCCGTAACGGCCTCGACCGCAGCCCGATGTTTACCGGCGTAATCGAGGGTGTCGGCCCGCGCTACTGCCCGTCCATCGAAGACAAGATCCACCGCTTCTCGGCCAAGGAGTCGCACCAGATTTTCCTGGAGCCGGAAGGCCTGACCACGCACGAGTTCTATCCGAACGGCATCTCCACCAGCCTGCCATTCGACGTGCAGATCGAACTGGTGCGCTCGATGAAAGGCCTGGAAAACGCGCACATCCTGCGTCCCGGCTACGCCATCGAGTACGACTATTTCGACCCGCGCGGCCTGAAGGCGTCGCTGGAAACCAAGGCCATCAACGGCCTGTTCTTTGCCGGCCAGATCAACGGCACCACCGGCTACGAAGAGGCGGCGGCGCAGGGCATGCTGGCCGGTATCAACGCCGCGCTGCAAACCCAGGGCAAGGAATCCTGGACCCCGGGGCGCTCCGAAGCCTACCTCGGCGTGCTGGTCGATGACCTGGTCACCCAGGGCGTGCAGGAGCCGTACCGCATGTTCACCAGCCGCGCTGAATACCGCCTGAGCCTGCGTGAAGACAACGCCGACATGCGCCTGACAGAAATCGGGCGTAAGCTGGGTGTGGTGGGCGATGCACAGTGGGAAGCCTTCGAGCGTAAGCGCGAAGCCGTGGCGAGCGAGCTGGAGCGCCTGAAATCGACCTGGGTCAACCCGCGCATCCTGGCGGCAGCCGAGTCGGAACGCGTGGTGGGGCAGGCGATCGAGCGTGAATATTCGCTGGCCGATCTGCTGCGCCGTCCGGGCGTGGAGTACGCCAGGCTGATGACCATGACCGGCCTGGAAGGCCAGGCGCTGGCAGGCCCGGGGGTGGAAGACGAGGCGGTAAAAGAGCAGGTGGAGATCACCCTGAAGTATTCGGGCTATATCGACCGCCAGCTGCGCGAGGTGGAACGCCACGAGCACTACGAAAACCTGAAGCTGCCGGAAGGCTTCAACTACGCCGACATCACGGCGCTGTCGATGGAAGTGCGGCAGAAACTGCAGAAGCATCGTCCGGAAACCCTGGGCCAGGCTTCGCGTATTTCGGGCGTGACCCCGGCTGCGATTTCGCTGCTGCTGGTGCATCTGAAGAAGGCTGGCTACGGCGGTTTCGTGACACTGAAAGATGAGGCGGCTTGATGGCGTTGTTCGATCGCGCGCGTTTGGCGCAGGTGCTGGCGAACGGTGTCACCGGCCTGAAACTGGATTTGACGGAAGCGCAGCAGGAAAAGCTGCTGGATTACCTGGCGCTGCTGAACAAGTGGAACCACGTGTACAACCTGACGGCGGTACGCGATCCGATGGAAATGATGACGCTGCACGTGCTCGATTCGCTGGCTGCAGTGGCCGCCTTTGAGGGCGTGCGGAATGTGCTGGACGTTGGGGCGGGCGGTGGATTGCCGGGCATGGTGCTGGCGATCTCGCGGCCGGACATGAAAGTGTCCATGATCGATACGGTGCACAAGAAGACCGCCTTCCTGACGCAGGTGAAGGCGGAGCTGGAACTGCGCAATGTCACGGTCTACACGAAGAAGGTGCAGGACCTGCAGGTGAAGACACCGTTCGACGTGATCACCTCGCGGGCTTTTGCAGACCTCTCGGACTTCGTCAACTGGTCCGGGCACCTGCTGGCGGAGGGCGGACGATTCATTGCCCTGAAAGGCACGGCGCCGGCAGAAGAGAGGGAGCGGCTGCCGGCGCCATGGGCGGTGAGCGAGCTGCGGGCGCTGCAGGTGCCGGGGCTGGATGCGGAGCGGCACCTGGTTTTCATCGGACGTAAATTAACGGTATAAACGATTTATACCGTATAAATAAAATAAACAATATAAACGGCATAAACGATTTATACCGTATAAACGATTTACAATAATAGAATAGTACATGGCCAAAATTTTCTGTGTAGCAAATCAAAAGGGCGGCGTGGGCAAGACCACCACCACGGTCAACCTCTCCGCCGGCCTGGCCAAACTGAAGCAGCGCGTGCTGCTGGTGGACCTGGACCCGCAGGGCAATGCCACGATGGGGGCAGGCATCAACAAGGCGGGCCTGACTGCCTCCACTTATGAAGTCCTGCTCGGTACGTCCGACATCGCCACCGCGCGCCAGCGTTCCGAAGCCGGCGGCTTCGATGTGCTGCCTGCCAACCGCGAGCTGGCCGGCGCCGAAGTCGAGATGGTGCAGTTGGATAACCGCGAACGCCGCCTGCGCGATGCACTGGCAGCCGTGGACAAGGATTACGACTTCGTCCTGATCGACTGCCCGCCGGCGCTGTCCATGCTCACGCTGAACGGCCTGTGCGGCGCGCACGGCGTGATCATTCCGATGCAGTGCGAATACTATGCACTGGAAGGCCTGTCCGACCTGGTGAACACCATCAAGAAGGTGCATGCCAACCTGAACCCGGACCTGAAGATCATCGGCCTGCTGCGCGTGATGTTCGATCCGCGCATGACGCTGTCGCAGCAGGTGTCGCAGCAGCTGGAGCAGCACTTCGGCGACAAGGTCTTCAAGACCATCATCCCGCGCAATGTGCGCCTGGCGGAAGCGCCGTCCTACGGCATGCCGGGCGTGACATTCGATCCGACCTCCAAGGGGGCGCAGGCTTACATTGCCTTTGGCGCCGAAATGGTTAAACGCATCAAGAAAATGTAAGAGACATGGTAAAGAAAATGAAAGGCCTGGGACGAGGCCTCGACGCATTGCTGGGCGGCGACCAGGACCCGGCGGATCCGGCTTCCCATCCGAACCCGCACGAGATGGAAGTGAAGTACCTGCAGGCCGGTAAGTACCAGCCGCGCACCCAGATGGACGAGGGCGGCCTGGCCGAACTGGCGGCCTCCATCAAGACCCAGGGCATCATCCAGCCGCTGCTGGTGCGCCCGGTGGGTGTGGATAAGTCGTCCGGCCATGTGAAATACGAGATCATTGCCGGCGAACGCCGTTTCCGTGCTGCGCAGCTGGCCGGCCTGGAGTCGGTGCCGGTGCTGGTGAAGGATGTGGACGACACGACCGCGGCCGCGATGGCCCTGATCGAGAACATCCAGCGCGAAGACCTGAACCCGCTGGAAGAGGCGCAGGGCATCCACCGCCTGATCACGGACTTCAACTTCACCCACGAGCAGGCGGCGCACGCTGTCGGCCGTTCGCGTTCGGCGGTGTCCAATCTGCTGCGCCTGATGAACCTGGCCGACCCGGTGCAGACCATGCTGATGGCCGGGGATATCGACATGGGCCACGCGCGTGCGCTGCTGGCGGTGGATGCGGCGTCGCAGATCCAGCTGGCGAATGTGGTGGTGGCAAAACGCCTGTCGGTACGCGAGACCGAGAAGCTGGTGCAGCGTCACCAGGAAGAGGCGGCAGCGAAGCCCGTTGCTCGTGTGAAAGAAAAGTCCGGCGATATCAAGCGCCTGGAGGAAGAGTTGTCCGATACCCTGGCCACGTCGGTGGTGTTCAAGATGGGCGCCAAGGGCAAGGGGCAGATGATTATCGATTTTGCCGATCTGGATATCCTGGATGGGGTGATTGCGCGCCTGCGCGGGTGAAACCGAAAAGCCGGGTCAGACCCACGGGGTCTGACCCGGCGGCCCGCGGCCGTCGCGCATCAGGGTCAGACCCCACGGGTCTGACCCGGCTCTTCGGTTTGTTAAGAAAAAACAATACGTTACGAAACTGCTCTTGAATCGCTCCGTATTGAACCCAACGTTGCAGGATTTGCTCTGCTGCACTGCACCATGTTTGACCGCGCCGAAGTAAACAAACTATAATCCCGTGTCTTTGGGTCTAATGACTATCTTCGGGAACTCGGCAAGTGACAGATTTAAAGCAGAGCATAGCCAGACCAGTTTTCCGAGTAGTTGCCCTGCAGTTAACAATCGCCGTCCTTTTTTCGGCCTCCGTTGCGCTTTTCGCCGGGGGGGATAAAGGCTGGTCCGCTGCCATGGGCGGCGTTATTGCAGTCTTCGGTAGCCTGATTTACGCGATCATGGTGGCGCGCGGTAGCGAGGATGCCAAAAAAGCATTCCGGTCGCATTTCCGCGCGGAGATGGCAAAAGTTTTGGTAACAGCCGTGCTGTTTATTTGCGCACTGGTGCTGTTTCCGTCAGCTGCATGGTTGTGGCTGATATTGGGATTCGTGGTGACGACCTTCGCGTACTGGTTGTCGCTGCTCACGGTTTAAAAATCACACAATTTAATTATGACCACTGAACATCACGGGGGCCACGCGGCTCCGGCTAACGCCACAGAGTATATTCAGCACCACCTTTCCCATAACAGCCTGACGCCGTCCGACGTCGCCGCCGGCACCTTCAACCTGGACACCTTCTGGATTTCCGCGGTGCTGGGCCTGGTGTTCATCGGTATCTTCTACATGGCATCCAAGCGCGCCACCGCCGGCGTGCCGGGCAAGCTGCAGAACTTCGTTGAATGGGTCATGGAACTCGTCAACGACACCGTCAATTCCGCTTTCCACGCCAAGTCGAAAGTCATCGCTCCGCTGGCCATCACCATCTTCGTCTGGGTCTGGCTGATGAACGCCATGGACTTCCTGCCGGTGGACCTGCTGCCGAAAATCCTCGAATTCTTCGGTGTGTACAAGCTGCGCGTCGTGCCGACCGCCGACGTGAACCACACCTTCGGCATGTCGATCGGCGTGATGCTGTGCATTATCGGCTTTTCCATCAAGGCCAAGGGCGTTGGCGGCTGGGGCAAAGAACTGTTTACCGCGCCATTCCACGCTCACGGTCCAATCGCCATCATCCTGCTGGCGCCTGTGAACTTCATCTTCCAGATGCTGGAACTGCTGGCCAAACCGATTTCCCTGTCGCTGCGACTGTTCGGCAATATGTATGCCGGCGAACTGATCTTCATTCTGATCGCACTGCTGCCATGGTGGGCACAGTGGCTGCTGGGCGGTCCATGGGCAATCTTCCACATTCTGATTGTTACCCTGCAAGCGTTTGTGTTTATGGCGTTGACGGTTGTGTATCTGGCCCTTGCGGTTGAGAAGCATTAATCAGCAACTTATTTGTAGTTCCAAGTTTTAAGTTCCAAGTTTTTAGTTTTTTGGTATTTTCGTTTTTTTAAATTAGGAGAAATCTAATGCAAGCTCTGATCGCACAAGTACAAAGCATGACCGTTCTGGCAGTTGCCATCATCATCGGCCTGGGCGCCATCGGCACCGCACTCGGTTTCGCTATCCTGGGCGGCAAATTCCTGGAAGCTTCGGCACGTCAGCCTGAACTGATGCCACAGCTGCAAACCAAACTGTTCGTTATCGCTGGTCTGCTGGACGCGATCTCCATGATCGGCGTTGGTGTTGCTCTGCTGTTCACCTTCAACAACCCGTTCCTGAACGCTGTTCTGGCCGCCGCTGCCCAGTAATAAACGCTCCAACCGGGGAAACTCTTTTTAGGAGCAAGGTATGAACATCAATATGTCTCTCATCGGTCAGATGATCACCTTCGCGGTGCTCGTCTGGTTCTCGATGAAGTTCGTATTCCCGGCGCTGAATACTGCGCTGGATGAGCGTGCCAAGCGTATTGCAGACGGTCTGGCTGCGGCCGACCAAGGCCAGGTGCTGGTTAAGCAAGCTGAAGAGCGTGCTTCCACCGCCCTGGCAGCTGCCCGCGACGAAGCTGCCCAGCGCGTCGCGGACGCGGAAAAGCGTGCTCAGCTGATCGCTGAAGAAATCAAAGCCAACGCACAAGCTGAAGCGGCGCGCATCATTGCGCAAGCCAAAGCTGAAGCCGACCAGCAAGTGACCCAGGCCCGCGAAGCACTGCGTGGCCAGGTAGCCGATCTGGCTGTGAAGGGCGCCGAGCAAATCCTGAAGCGCGAAGTCAATGCAACGGCTCACGCCGACCTGCTGTCGCGCCTGGCAACCGAGCTCTGATCATGGCAGAACTCGCAACCGTCGCCCGTCCTTACGCGGAAGCCCTCTTCCGCGTAGCCAAGGCTGGTAACCTCGCGCAGTGGTCCGATCTGGTGTCTGAACTGACCCAGATCGGTTCGCATTCCGAGGTGCAGGCTTACGTTCGCAATCCGAAAGTTTCGGAAGCCGACGTGATCGCCACCATCCAGTCGCTGCTGAAATCGCCGCTCAACGCGGAAGCGAACAACTTCCTCTCGATGCTGATCGAAAACGGCCGCATCGAACTGCTGCCTGAAATCGGCGCGCAATTCCAGCTGCTGAAGAATGCAGCGGAAGGTGCTGCAGACGCCGAAATCACGAGCGCATTCGACATGAGCGAAGCCCAGGTGGCCGAGCTCATCACTACGCTGGAAAAGAAATTCAGCCGCAAGCTCAAGCCGGCCGTGACCGTGGACCCCAGCCTGATTGGCGGCGTCCGTGTCGTGGTAGGCGACGAAGTGCTCGACACTTCGGTGCGCGCCAAGCTGCAAGACCTGCGCACTGCGCTGGTAGCTTGAGCCCCGCTTCGGCAGACCACTTTACCCTCGCGCAAGCTGAGAGAGAAAACATTTAGGAGTTAGTATGCAACTCAACCCATCCGAAATCAGCGAGCTGATCAAGAGCCGGATCCAAGGCATTGACGGCGGCGCTGAAGTGCGCAATCAAGGTACGGTTATCTCCGTAGCCGACGGTATCTGCCGCATCCACGGTCTGTCCGATGTGATGCAGGGCGAGATGCTGGAATTCCCTGGCAACACCTTTGGTCTGGCAATGAACCTGGAGCGCGACTCCGTCGGCGCCGTGATTCTGGGCGCCTACGAGCACATCTCCGAAGGCGACACCGTGAAAACCACGGGCCGCATCCTGGAAGTGCCAGTCGGTCCTGAACTGAAGGGCCGCGTGGTGAACGCCCTGGGCCAGCCGATCGACGGCAAAGGTCCGGTGGACGCCAAGCTGACCTCCCCGATCGAAAAGATTGCTCCAGGCGTTATCGCCCGTGAGTCCGTCGGCCAGCCTATGCAGACCGGCCTGAAATCGATCGATGCAATGGTGCCGATCGGCCGTGGCCAGCGCGAGCTGATCATTGGCGACCGTCAAACTGGTAAGTCCGCCGTAGCGGTTGATGCGATCATCAACCAAAAAGGCCAGGGCATGACCTGCATCTACGTTGCAATCGGCCAGAAAGCATCGACCATCAAGAACATCGTGCGTTCCCTGGAACAGCACGGCGCGATGGAATACACCATCGTTGTTGCCGCTTCCGCGTCGGAATCGGCTGCAATGCAGTACATCTCGGCCTACTCCGGCTGCGCCATGGGCGAGTACTTCCGCGACCGCGGCGAAGACGCGCTGATCGTGTACGACGACCTGTCCAAGCAAGCAGTTGCCTACCGTCAGATCTCCCTGCTGCTGCGCCGCCCACCAGGCCGCGAAGCCTACCCGGGCGACGTGTTCTACCTGCACAGCCGTCTGCTGGAACGCGCAGCGCGCGTGAACGCCGACTACGTCGAGAAGTTTACCGACGGCGCCGTGAAAGGCAAGACCGGTTCCCTGACCGCACTGCCGATCATCGAAACCCAGGCTGGCGACGTGTCCGCTTTCGTGCCGACCAACGTGATTTCGATTACCGACGGCCAGATCTTCCTGGAAACCTCGCTGTTCAACGCCGGTATCCGTCCTGCGATTAACGCCGGTATCTCGGTGTCGCGCGTGGGTGGTGCTGCTCAGACCAAGGTCATCAAGGGCCTGTCCGGCGGTATCCGTACCGACCTGGCACAGTACCGTGAACTGGCTGCGTTCGCGCAGTTCGCTTCCGACCTGGACGAATCGACCCGCAAGCAACTGGACCGCGGTGCCCGCGTGACCGAACTGCTGAAGCAGGCGCAATACTCGCCGCTGTCGATCTCCCTGATGGGCGCCTCCCTGTTCGCAGTGAACAAGGGCTTCCTGGACGATATCGCGGTCAAGCAAGTGCTGGCCTTCGAAGCCGGTCTGCACTCGTACCTGAAGACCAAGCAAGCTGCTCTGCTGGCCAAGATCGAAGAAACCAAGCAACTGGACAAAGACGCTGAAGCAGCGCTGTCGGCCGCCATTGCTGATTTCAAGAAATCCGGCGCATTCTAAGATGCACGGCGGCCCGGCAACGGGCCGCCATCAAGCGCAAAGGAGTAAGGACTCATGGCAGTAGGCAAAGAGATACGTGGCAAGATCAAGAGCGTAGAGAATACGAAGAAGATCACCAAGGCGATGGAAATGGTCGCCGCATCGAAAATGCGCAAGGCGCAGGACCGTATGCGTGCCGCCCGTCCCTACAGTGACAAGATTCGGAATATCGCTGCGAACCTGGCAAATGCCAACCCCGAGTACACGCATTCCTTCCTGGCGGAAGCCAAGACGGACGCCAAGGCTGTAGGTTTTATCGTCGTCACGACCGACAAGGGTCTGTGCGGCGGCCTGAACACCAACGTGCTGCGTATGGTGACGAATAAAACCCGCGAGCTGGAAGCTGCAGGGAACAAGATTGAAGCAGTTGCGATCGGTAATAAAGGTTTGGGCTTCCTGAACCGCGTCGGTGTGCCTGTTGTCGCTCAAGCCACCCAGATCGGCGATACGCCGCACCTGGAAAAGCTGATCGGCCCGGTACAGGTGATGCTGGAGAAATTCCAGGAAGGCAAACTGGACGCCGTCTATCTGTGCTACACCAAGTTCATCAACACGATGAAGCAAGAGCCGACCGTCGAACAGCTGCTGCCGCTGGCCGCAGAGAAGATGAAGGCCGATGCCAACAGCCACAACTGGGACTACATTTACGAACCAGATGCGGCCACCGTGATTGACGAACTGCTGGAGCGCTACATTGAAGCGCTGGTGTACCAGTCGGTAGCGGAAAACCTGGCCTCCGAACAGTCGGCGCGCATGGTGGCCATGAAGGCCGCCAGCGACAACGCCGGTAACGTGATCGGTGAACTGAAGCTGGTCTATAACAAGACCCGCCAGGCTGCAATTACCAAAGAACTGTCTGAAATCGTCGCCGGTGCGGCAGCGGTTTAAACGAATTTAACTATATTTGAAGGAACGAACATGGCTGATGGCAAAATCGTTCAG